>OCPV01000001.1_pt1 | contig 536263 bp, 468 predicted proteins | sample 1538511 | NCBI WGS metagenome assembly OCPV01 (sample SAMN04571704, study PRJEB22368) | human gut metagenome | biome: human gut; material: stool | host: Homo sapiens | place: Luxembourg | collected 2012-08-30 | reverse complement strand
ATTGGTGAGCCCGACGGGATTCGAACCCATGACCCTTTGATTAAAAGTCAAATGCTCTACCGACTGAGCTACGGGCCCTCAACTCAACTGAAATGGACTTATAAAGGATAAAAATCAGATAGTCAATAAAAAAATATAATTTTTTTTCACATGGCTATTTATTTGTTAACTATTATGTGCTAAAAAAACATAAAATACAAAATAACAAGCTTTTATAAGAGGTGAAAATGTCCACAATGAAAGAAGTTGATCAGGAAAGCAGGTATGATATTTTGCAGAATGAAGAAGGCGATATCCTGATTATAATAAATTCCCGCGCCGGCGGTCCCGAAAATCCGCGTTTCGTCTATGACGGCGGTGCTACGGCCTTGTTGTACCGGACAAAAGATAGTGCTGTCGTTTTTGAAAATGTTGCAAAAGAGGCTCGTTTGCCATTGAAATCTGTCAGTTCTATGCTGATTGTTGAAGTGGAAAATGAAGATGTGGCTCGCGAATATGTTGTTCCCGTGCGTATAGTAAAAGATGTAAAAGCCTTGATTAAGTAATATCTTTCCCCTAAACTCTGGCTGATGTAGATTCTGCAAGGATAAGATGAAAGGGCTTGGGGATAAATGATAAAAATAATGGCATATATGGTTATTGTCGGTCTCGTAGGATTTCTGAGGCTGAGAATGAAGTATGACCGCTTGGTGTCGTGGCTGATGTTTTTTGCTACGGCCTTTTTGTTTATAGATCTTTCCGGCCGTTTGCTAAATAGCGGAGGGGAGGGATTCTCCTTTTTGTGGAATACTTCCCAAATTGGAAATATAACCATTGATTTTCATCCGGAACCCAAAGATGCAGAATTGCTGTTGCCATTGTTTTTCATATCTTTGATTACGATTTTGCACAATAATATTTTTCGCTATGAAGAAAAAAAGAGCGCATTTAATGCGCTTGTAACTTTGAATTTTGTATCATTAAGCCTGCTTGTTTGCGCAGAAAACTGTGTTCAGCTTATTACGGCTGTGTTTATAACCGATATTTTAGGGTACCTTATATTAAAAGACGTCGATTCGTCGCGCCGCTATGTGGTATATAATTTTTTTGCCGATATGTGCCTGTTTATGGTTTTGGCGCTTGCCTGCGGAAAATTACAGAGCTTGGATTTAAACCGTCTTCCGTATTATGAAGAAATTGGCAGGCATCAGGATTTTGTCGGGCTTGTGACAGCCATTGCACTTTTAGCAAAAACCGGATGTTTTATGTTTCAAAGTTATTTGCTGGATTTGCATGCTGCCCGTTTTCAGCGGATGAGTGCTGTGAATATGCTGTTTGCGCCTCTCGCCGGGATTATTGTGCTGCTGCGTCTGAACAGCCTCGTTACCGTTTCGGATTTAGCGCTTCCGTTATTGAAAATTATGGGAACGCTGACAATGGCTGCGGGTATTGTATATTTTGTCGCCGTTGACAATATAAAAAAGAAGCTGGTGTATCTGAATATGGGATTTATCGGATTTTTGCTTCTGTTGCTGGTTAAAAACGGATTCGCCTGGAGCTGGCTCTGCGCCGGCTATTATGTTGCTGCCTGCTTTTTTAATCTGTTGCTGCTGAAAATATATCTTTATCAGAATCATGAAGTGCGGGTCAGCGAAATGCTGAACAGCCGGGAAACCAATTCCGCTCTCATGAATGCAACGCTGATGCAGCTTATCTTGGCCGCAAACGTATTTTTTGCCGTCATCTGGAAAATTGCTGGGAAGTTTGCCTCATCTGGCTGGATTTGGGGAGGCGGTGCAGCTGTTTTAGCCGCTGTGGCGCTTGTTTTAAATCAGATATACAGGTCGCCGCATACCCGGCGTTTGGAAAGCCTGAATCCAAATCCGCTCCGCCCGTTGTCATTTGTCGTTAATTTTTCGCTGTTGATATATGGCTCTTGGGTTTTAAATGCCTTTACGCCTTATAATATAGCCTTTATGGTTCTGTTTCTGGCTGGCATTGTTTTGCTGCCTTTGTCGCGCCTGCGGGCTGTGTACGGCATTGAATGGCTGCAAAAGGAAGACTTAAGCAAAAGCTTTTTCTTCTATGCGCTGGTTACGCCGCTGATGTATATCAGCCGGACTTTATGGCTGTTAGTTGATTTTGTTTTCTCCGAAAAGATTATAACGGCGGGTCTTTCCGCACTCAATCGGTTGGGATTGTCGGTATTTTTCAAGATAAACCGTAAAAGCTATATGGCCTATTTTGTTTTTATCCTGTTGGGATTTTTGGCATTTGTCGTATCTTTTTATAGGAGTGAACTGCCGTGAGTTCATATGTGTTGCTGTTGTTGGTAATAATTCCTTTGGCCGGGTCGTTTTTTGCCCTGACCGCCAAGAACGACCGTAATTATGCGGCCGAAAACGTATATAACGTTTCCATTTTAAGCCTGATGCTGAATGTCGGCATGGTTTTATATGGCTTTTCCCTGTTTGATATGCAAAAAACGGGGCTGCAGCTGATGGAGAAATTCTCCTGGTTTGATTTTCCGCCGGTTCAGATTAGTCTGGGAGCTGATGTCTTTTCCCTGTTGCTGATTTTGAGCGTCAATATGGCTTTTCTGATTGCAGAACTTTGTTTGGACCGCCGCCGGACGGAACGTTCCAAAACGCTGATAGCGTCAGAACTGCTGTTTGTCAGCCTTGTAAACGGTTATTTTGTTGCCGCGGATATTCTGTCTTTTTATATCTTTTTTGCCGCCTCCGGAGCTCCTCTGATTATTTTGATAAGTACCTATGGAAGCCAGCGCAAAAAAACGGTTTTAATCCGTTTCAGCCTCTATAACCTTATCGGTGCGCTGCTTTTGCTGGTTGCAGTTCTGACAATGTATAATTTCAACGGGGATAATGTTCCGCTGAATGCGGCTGGTCGCTTGGAGCTGAACGGCTGTACGGAATACTGTGTCTGGCTCGGCATCTTTCTCGCTTTTATCTCCAGGCTGCCGATATGGCCGTTCCATTACTGGATATCGTCAATCAATGCCAGTCTGAAAAATCCGTTGGTATTTTTGGTCGGCAATCTGATTCCGCTTGTCGGGCTGTATGGCTTTATCCGCTTTTGGCCTAACAGCGTGCCGGCGACCATAGCCGTATATGCGCCGGTTTTTGAGATTGTCTGCATTGTAACTATGTTGTTTATCTCGCTGGTCAGCCTCAGCCATAAAGATATCCGCTACAAACTTTTTGCCTATACGACAGTTTATTACCTGCTTTATCTGACCAGCGTATTTCTGCCGACGGACGTGTTGACGCAGAATATCGGCTATTCGTTGTTTTCCTATATTATTATTGTAACGGTGCTGTCATTCCTCATCAGCCATATTGAACATCAGAAAAAAGAGCTCGGGATATACAGTGCCGGCGGAATTTTATGCTATATGCCCCGTACGTCAAAATGCCTGTCCCTGTTTGTTCTGGCCGGTATCGGGCTGCCGGTAACGTCGCTGTTCTGGAACAATTTTCTCATTATTTCCGAAATATTTAACTATAACCTGATTTTGGGAATAATGGTAATGCTGTCTTTGTTTATGGTGGCGTTGTCGCTGTTGGAAGAATTGTATCGGATGAAAGACAAAAGCAACGCAGCGTCAGCCTGTATTCTGGGGGCGGATTTGCCCAATCTCCATTTTGCCGTTTATATCGGCTGCCTGTTGATATTGTTCTTTTCGTTTTTTAAGCCGTTGTGGTTTGTATTTTAGGAGAAAAAGACGTGATTTTGCACCAGCTTGTTTATACGCTTCCCGAATTGTCGTTGTTGATGGGGATTGTACACCTGGGCATATTGTATATGCTTTCATATGAATCGGCGCGGCTTTATGCCCGGGTATCCCGTTTTTGGCTGTTGGCGTCCATATTCTGGAACATTGTTTTTTACGATAAGACTTTCAGCCCGCTTTATTTTGCAAATGATGCCTATACTTTGCTGTTCAGCCTGTTGGCGGGCTTCTTGGCATATATTATGCTTGGGTTGTCGTCAGCCTGGTTTTCCGTCGAAAACCGGACAGGTTGCAGATACTACGTTTTAGTCCTTTGCGCACTGATAGGCATAGACCTGCTGCTGGCTGCATCTAATCTGGTGGCGCTGCTGTTCTGCTATATACTTCTGATTTTCATCAACTACCGCCTGCTTGGCATCAGCTATGAAAAGCTGCCGTCAGAAGCCGCCGTGCGGTATATGGGCGTATCGGCCGTGATTGTCCTTATTTTTGCTGCCGGTTTCGGGTTCTTGAATTATATACAGGACGGAGCGGTCGATTTTTCGGAACTTTATGCGCTGTTTTCCGGAAATACTGCTTCTCTGCCTCTGTTTTTGGCGGCGGTGGCAATTGTCGTCCCCTTTTTATATTCGCTTGGCATTGCGCCGTTTCATATAATGGCGGAAGACAAGGCCGGCAGGGGGATACTGCCGGTCAGCCATTACTTTGCCTTGGTTGCGCCCGTTGCGCTGTGGGGAGCATTTATTAAACTGAACATAGAACTTCTCGCCCCGTATAAAGCGGCGCTGGCGCCGGTATATGTCGGATTCGCCCTGTTGTCCGCCGTCTTTGGCGCCGTTGGTGCTAATGCCAGAATAAATCTGCATCGTATAATGTCATACAGTTCAATGTATCATTTCGGGGTTGTGCTTCTCCTGCTGTCTTTTTTCAGAATTGAAACGGACTTTGCCGCGTTTGTTTACCTTTTTGTTTATACGCTGAGCCTGAACGGCGGCTATCTGGTTTTTTACAGCCTGAAAAGTCATGGCGAGTATTTGGCGGCAACAACATCTTTGTCCGGTCTTGCCGAAACCCGCCCGTATACAACCGGAGCGCTTCTGGTCAGCCTGTTTTCCATGATAGGGCTGCCTCCGTTGGCCGGGTTTACGGGGCAGCTTGGCGCTGTTTCCGAACTTCTGAAAAATGGCTGTTATGTCAGCTTGGGGATTATTTTGCTTTTTCTTCTCGTTCTGGCGAAAGCTTATTTGGAAATCATAAAAACCGCCTATTTTGAGCATAAGGTCAAAATATTTGATGCGGAAAATAAAACCGTTCTGCTGTATACTATGTTCTGTATGTTGTGCATCGTTTTTGTTTCATTTAATCCGTATGGCTTGTTTCACTTGTTGCAGGATATGTTTTATGTCGTCGGATTATAGGCGGAAAAGATGCAATTGTTTAGTTCGGAATTGGTATTTTCGGTTTAGGAGATGAGTTTATGCTTCCGGTTTATAAAGAAAAAATTGCTTTGTGGGATTGGTATGAGATTGAAAGCACCGGTTCTACGAATGACGAAATAAAGCGGCTGGTACCGTCGTCCGGCAGTCCTGTCGCTTTAAGTGCCATACGCCAGACCGGGGGGCGGGGGCGGCGCGGCCGCGGCTGGCAGGAAATAGAGGGGAACCTTTATTTAACTTTCAGCCTGGACATTCCGGCTGCGGAGCTGAGCCGTTATGTCTGTCTCATCGGCTTAAGTCTGGCTGAAACGGTAAAGGAAATTGCGCCGCAAAGCGATGTGCGGATAAAGTGGCCGAATGATGTCTTTTTAGGCGGAAAAAAACTTTCCGGCATATTGCTTGAAAATATTTGCGGCAGCCTGTGGGCCGTCGGTATCGGCGTCAATGTCGCCGCGGCGCCCGAATTGTCCGGAACAGGCTATGAAGCCGGTTCGTTAAAAGAAAATGGGATAATGCTTGACCGTATTGAATTTTTGCATTATTATCTGACTAAATTTGCGTCAGACCTTGAACAGTACCGCCGGGAAGGCTTTCTTCCGCTGAAAGAACGGTGGCTCAGTCTGGCGTTGAACTGCCGGCAGAAAATCAGCGTCAAAACCGAAACGGCTGTAAAAACCGGAGAATTTCTGACTATTGACGACAACGGCTATCTGATGCTGAAAACCGGGGAGGGGATAGAAAGGATTGTCGCCGGCGACTTGTTTATGTAAAAAAAAAGGAATAATAAAAAGATGAATGATTTTAAGAAGAAGGGAATATATTTTCTGCCGCTGGGCGGTGCCGATGAAATCGGAATGAATATGTTTGTGTATGCGGCCAACGGCAAGCTGATAGTCGTAGATGCCGGCTACGGTTTTTTGAATGATGATTTTCCCGGTATGGATATGTGCTATGCGTCTCCCGAATTTCTGGAAAATTACCGCGATGATATTTTGGGGCTGTTTATCACCCACGGACATGAAGACCATCTCGGCGCCATCGCCCAAATATGGCCTGCGCTGCAATGCCCCGTGTACGGCACCGATTTTTCACTGGGTCTGGTAAAGGAACGCCTGAGCGAATATAAGCTTCAGGACATTGTTCCTCTGGTATCGGTAAACAAGGAACCGGTAGTAAAATTAGACGGGTTTGAAGTTGAATTTATTCCGATTGCGCACTCGATTCCCGAAACCTCCGCCCTGTTTATCAAAACGCCGTATGGCAACATCATGCATGCAACGGACTGGCGCTTTGATGACAATAAACTGTCAATGGTCAAAACCGATTTTGCATCGTTAAAGCGCGCTGCATCCGAAGGAGTTGACATTTTCGTCTGCGATTCTACTAATGTTATGGTGGACGAACCTCAGGCCAGCGAAGAAGAAGTGCGGCAAAATTTGATAAAGATAATTCCCGAAATGCAGGGGGGCATCGTTGCCACCTGTTTCGCATCCAACATTATGCGGCTGGAAAGCCTGATGCTGGCGGCGCGGGCAGCCGGCCGGACGCCGGTGCTTGCCGGGCGCAGCCTGGTAACCAACGTCAAAATCGCCCGCCAGTGCGGATATTTGACCGAATATCCTGAAATTCATACAATAGACGAGGTTGAAGGCATAACTTCCGATAAGGCGTTGTATATCTGTACCGGTTCTCAGGCCAACTATCGCAGCGCCATGACGCTGATTGCCAATGATGAAAGCAAACATATTAAGCTTTGCGCGGAAGATAACGTTATCTTTTCATCCAAGATTATCCCCGGCAATGAGGATAAAATTGAGCGCTTGCAGGAAAAAATTCTCGCCAAGGGCGTCAACCTTGTAACCGAAGAAGATTATCTGGTGCACACCTCCGGCCATGCCTGCAAAAAAGATTTGCAGGCAATGTACGAACTGTTGAATCCCAAAATAGTTCTGCCGGTTCACGGCGACAAGAAATTTATCCGCGAACACAAACGCTTTGCCAAAAGCTGCGGCGTGGAAGATGTCTTTTCTGCACAGAACGGCGATGTCTGCCTGTATCAAAACGGAAAAATCGAAATGGTTGAGCAGGTTCCGGCAGAAGTTATGGGAGTCGACCGCGGGCGCAGTGTATCGCTTGGCTCGGAATTAATTAAAAACCGCCGCCGCATTATGTATAACTGCACTTTGTTTATTTCCGCCGTCATCAGCCGTGATTATGAATTAAAATCCCTGCAGTTTGATTCGATAGACATTTTGGAGGCGAACGAATGGTATGTCCTGCACGAGGAAATTATGCAGAAGGTTCGGCCGCTGATTGAACGGCGACTGGCGGAACATCCGCATCGCAACGCGGCGGAAGATTACATCCGCGGCCAGATACGCCGTCGCGTCTTCAATGCCACGGACATTAAGCCCGTTACCATGCTTCAGGTGCATTGGGAAGAAGACGAAGATAACGAAGGCGACGACAAGGAAGTTTACAGCGTAACAGTTTTTTAGGAGAAAAAAATGCAGAAAATTATTCCCGAACGATTGCAAAAGGGCGATAAGATAATGGTCATTGCGCCGGCCAGAGGCGTAAAAATTATCGGCAAAGATGTACGTGAAATAGCGCGCGAACGGTTGGAAAGTTTAGGCCTGGAGGTTGTTTTTGCCCCGAATGCGGTGGATGAAAACTGGGATTATATGGGCTCAAGTTCCGTTGAAAAACGCATCTCCGATATTCATACTGCATTTGCCGACAAAAGTGTGAAAGGCGTTATGACCATTATCGGCGGTGCCAATTCCAACCAGCTCCTGCCGCATCTGGATTATGAGCTGATACGCCAAAATCCAAAAATATTCTGCGGCTTTTCCGATATTACGGCGCTGGAAAATGCCATTCTCGCCAAGACCGGGCTGGTAACCTATTATGGGCCGCATTTCAGCTCGCTCGGGATGAAGAAAGGCTGCGACTATACGTTTGAACATTTTGTAAAAATGCTCGTAACCGACGGTCGTGATGAAGTGGAACCCTCGCAGATTTGGAGCGACGACTTATGGTTTTTGGACCAGGACAAACGCGAGTTTGAAGCGAATGAGGGCTATTGGAAGATTCGCGCCGGCTTTGCCGAAGGTACGATAATCGGCGGCAATCTGGGCACGTTTAACCTTTTGCTCGGTACTTCTTACCGTCCGCGGTTTGCCGCCGATACAATTCTTTTTGTTGAGGATACCGAAAGCAGTCCGCTTGCGGATTTTGAGCGCAATTTGCAGGCGCTGATTTATCAGGATGACTTTAAAAACGTCAAAGGCCTTGTTATCGGCCGTTTCCAAAAAGGTTCGCAGGTTACCCGCGAGGGGCTGGAGTTTATTCTCAACACCAAACCCGAATTAAAGGATATGCCGATTTTGGCTAATGTGGACTTCGGGCATTCCGCGCCGCTGCTGACGATTCCTCTCGGCGGAACCGCAAGGCTGGAAAACGGGCGCCTGTCGTACCGGAATTAAAAAGCGGCTTCGGAAAAAAACGCCAGAAAAAATGATTCGGGCAAAATTTAAGGCGGTTGTTATCACCGCCTTTTTTGCTGCATAATCGCAAAAATTTCCACAAATTTCCGCGCCTGTGAAACACTGTCCCATTGCTTCGCCGTTTCGCGCAAGGCGGCTCGGCGCTGCTGAACCAGAGCCGGATTTTGTTCCAGTTCCCGCAGGCCGGCGGCGAATTCCTGCTCATTGCCGTACATCGGCAATGCTTCCCCGAAAATTTTGTAAATGCCGCTGTTAAAGCGGAGATAGGGCAGCCCGCCGTTTTCAATCACCTCAATAACCTGCGGGGATACCAGCTCGTCCCGTACCGCTTCGTCGCTCTGGTCAAGCAAAACCGCAGAATAGGTTTGGAAATCTTCAGGCTGCGGTGCATCAGGCATAATCTCGTCAGTCGGCCAGACATTTTCAAACCCTTTGCCATATACGTCAACGCTCATATCGGCACGTCCCGCCAGATAAAGCGGCAGCGAAAATCCCCGGTTGTCGCCGTAAAACATTGCCTTGTTGTTTGGTCGGCGGTTTGCCGGATTTTTTATGTTAATCGCGTCCGGAATGTAAGCTGTCCGGACGTTAATTGCTTTCAGATGCCCGAAGGCCGCCATACTTTTGACGACTACCACGTCAAACGACCGCAGGCGTGCAGCGTCGTCAGAGCCTTGAACCATCGGCAGCCATAAGACGTTAATGGCGTTTCTGTCGGCAACTTCGGGGAGATTGCCTATATTGTCTGCGGCATACAGGTTAAAATCTCCGGTTGCAAAAGAACCTTTTCCCGACAGGACAACTTCGGTTCCCGTCTTGCGCAATGCTTGAGCCAACTCCTGCATATCGCGGAAAAACGGCGAAATTTTGATAGAGTTGACATTAATATAAATTTTGCGGACTGCTGAAACATCCGGGGCAGAACCCGTCTTGTTGTGAGTATTTTCTGCATTTTTCGCAACAACTTGTGCCGCCGCTGTAGCTTGTCCCGGATGCCTTTCCTGCCGCCGCAAGGCATAGCCGGCAATGCCGACAGCCGCGATTAAAAAACAGAAAAGTATTGCATATTTTTTCTTCATCTTTTGCTCCTGCCGATATTGTCAAAAAGTTGTTTTAGCTGTTTCCCAACGGCTTTGTTGGTATAGCCGTGGAGCGTAATTCCCCTTGCCCGCAACGCTTTTTCCCTGCGTTTCTCCGGATGGGCCAGATAATAGTCAACCAATGTTTTGAACTCTTTTTTGTCTTTGTACATCGGAATGCTGTCGCCGAAAATCTCTTCAATATACGGACTGTATTCGGAAATGATAAAAGCCCCGGCAGCGCTGGCATCATACAGCCGGTTGATGACCAGCCCCATTGCCGCCAGGTCATCAGGATGGTCGCTAAGGACAATTTTTGCCGAAGCGTAATATTTGTTTAACATATTATTGTCAACATAATCGCCCCGGATAAACCTGTCTGGGATTTTACCCCGCCAGTTCAGCCCATAAACCGCAATATCATAGCCGTATTCAACCGCATAGGTAACGCTGACACGTTCATACCACGGCGAACCGACGAACAGGAGTTCGCTTTGCAGCGCAGTATCCGGTTCAGGACGAAACTTTTCCGGATTTGTAAATTGCGGTACAAACACGGCCTTATGGCCTTTCTTGCGCAATTCCGGCAGCAGCGCCTTGGCCGGCGTGGCAATCAGGTCAAAATACTGCAATTCGTCATTAAGCGAAGCATCTGTGTTATATTGAAAAACGTCTTTGGTATTTTTAAATTTTGCCGTATCTGGAATTTCCGTCGGAAAATAAAGGTACATAATCCGATTCTTGCGCTCATCTTCAAAATCTGTCTGATTGTATTTGAACTGCATATACAGCAGGTTGCCCGCATTGTCATAAAAGTCGTCGGGATAAAACTGCCGGTTAAAATAATAATTGCGCACCTCAAATCCGCTTTGCCGCAGGCCGTCTTCCAAATCCAGTTCCAGCCAGTATTCGCCGATGTTGCGTGCCGTCGTTTCCCATGGGCTTTTAATGGCCAGTTTGTTGTAGTCCAAACCGTTTTTGCTGCCGAAATTGCCGTCTTCGTCCGCAATACTATTTTCTCCGTCCGATATGCCGCCCGCTTCGGTCGCAGTACCGTTCGTCTTGCTTTCCCCGATCTGTACGCTGCCCGCTTTGGTCGTGCTCTCCTCCTCCGTATTTTCCCGCAGTTCCTGTACCGCATCCATAATTGTCTTTGCCGCCGTCTCGTTAGTAAAATGCCGCAGGGTGATTTCTTGTGCCTGTCTGGCTTTTTCTTTGCGCTCTTCCGGGTGTGCCAGATAATGCTCCAGCAGTTGTTTCAATTCCTCTTTGCTGTTAAACATCGGAATGCTGTCGCCGTAAAATTCCTTTATTTCCGGCATATAGTCTGAAATCAGAAAACCACCGCTGGCCGTAACGTCAAAAACGCGGTTGCTGATAAAACCGGCCTGTTTCATATCCGCGCGTGTATCGTTGAGGACGATTTTTGCCGACGCGTAATATTTATGCAGTTCCTTGTTGTCAATGTAGGTGCCTTTGACCATTTCCGCCGGCGCTTTGCCTTCCCAGCCTTCGCCGAACAGGGCGACGTCAAATCCGTTTTCCATCGCCCATAAGGCGCTGATGCGTTCATATCCCGGCCGCCCGACAAACAAAATGTCGTATGCCGCGTTCTTATCATATTCGTAAAAAAACTTCTGCGGGTCGGTAAACTGCGGCACAAAAACCGTTTTGATGCCGAACTTTTCCAGTTTTTTCTGATATCCCGGCGAGGCGACCGCTGCCAGCTGAAAGTCCCATAGTTCTGTTTGTAACGACATCCAGTCCGGTTCTGCCGTGTGTTTCAGGTTTTTGAATTTATCCATATTCGCCGTTTCCAGCGGGTAATAAAGATACAGCACGTTTATCTTGCCGGGATTCACCGGCGGATTGAACGGAACAAAACCATGCATATAAATGTCAACCGAACTCTTCTCGGCGCCGGAAGGATAGAAATTGTCCATATACGCCGGCTGTACCGAATAGCCCAGACGTTCAAGCCCGCTCTTCATATCCTGTCCCAGGATATAATCGCCCCACGACAGCCAGTTTTTCTCTGCCGAAATCTTTAAGCCGATGTCTGCTGCTTCCGCTGTTTGGAGCATAAGCACCCCTGTCCAGAACAGGGCTGCGCTCTGCAGCAGAACCGATGTCAGCCTGTCGCTGCGCATTGTCAGGCCTTTGCCGCGCTGACATTCATCAGCGAATGTTCGGCTCTGACATTGTATCTGTAGATTTTATAAATAAAATACAGCCCGACCGGGATGAAGACAATCGCGTAAATCCAGAAAATGTCAATAACCCGGATGCCCGCCGTTCCGGCCTCGTGTTCCAAAAGGAATTTCGGTGCCATCAGCATAACCGACGTCAGCAGCCGCCCGGTCATCATATTGACCGAAGACGAAAGCGAACGGATTTTCGGGTTGATAAGCCGGTGCAGGCGGCTGATGTGCGAAATGGTAAACATCAGCTGCAGCCCGATGCAGACGCAGAGGAAAATAATGAACAGCAGGCAGTTCAGCGGGCTGATATGCCCCGTCTTCATCAGGATAAAGGACAGCGCGCAACCGATAATTTCCATAACAAAAGAAATGTTGCCGAGCTTAAACAGCGAAACATATTTGGCAACACCTGCGGCAAAATAGCTGAAAGACGAACGGATGACATTGTTGATGAAGATGACCACGCCCATAACTTTGATATAGTCAAGCCAGTTGAGGCTGAGCAGGTAGTTCCAAGCCGTTTCGCCAAATACGCGGGCGTCCCAGCCGATACTGTCCGCCAGGTCTGTCAGAGAAACCGACGGGTCGATGCCGGAGCTTTTCATCAGCGGCTGGAAACTCCAGAAGAAAAAGTGCGACACTCCGACCATAAAGCCAGAAAACAGCACCAGATAGCAGTATTTGCGCGATTTGAGAATATACCGCACCGCAACCCAGAATTTTTTAAGCCGTTCCTTAAAGCCGGCAACGGTGTCTTTTGCCGGACGATGGGCATTCGGCAGAAAAGAGAGCAGTAATATAGCCGTGGAATAAATGATAAACTCGGCGATAAGCAGAACGTGCGAACCAAGCTTTTCGTATAGTCCGGCGCCGAGCAGCGCGGCAATCCCGGTCCCGATATACATGGCGGCGTTAAAGTTTGAATAGGCTTTGACCATTTTGGCCTCTTCGTTGTTCTTTTTCAAAATATCGTAGATAAAGGAAGAAGACACCGAGTCAAAACAGGCTTTGGAACAGGCGTATAAAAATTCGCCGATAAGGATGATTTCAAACCCGCGGAAGAAAATCCACAGAAACAGCCGTCCGAGAAACAGCGCGTAGGCCGTAATCAGAATATATTTGCGCGGAAAGATGTCGCCGAGGTATCCGGCCGGAATTTCAAACAGAAAGGCAAAAAAGACAATCAGCCCCTGAATAAGGTAAAAGTCGCCCACTGTCAGCCCGTTTTCCTGATAGAAAAACAGCAATACCGGCAGCAGAAACAGCTGCGACCGCAGAAAGGCGGCGATATTGTACATGCTTAAAGGGACAAAAGATAAATATTTACTCATAATCTTGCTCTTTCTTTTCAACAGCCGGACAGAATGTCGGTAAAACGGAAAACCTTTTCCGCGCCTTTTGCTTCAGGCTGCATAAATAATTTAGAATAACCTGCTTTATTTGTCTTGTGTTATTTTTCAGTTGTTATACTATAATACGAAGAGTTAACAACTTTTTAAGGCAGGACTATGGAAAAAGGGAACTATACAGCGGAAGACAAAGAGTTTATGTGCATAACAAGCAAAGCGTGCAATAAGTCGCGGCTGGCGGAACTGATAAGTTTTATTAAACTGAACGGGTACAGGAAAATCGGCGTGGCTTATTGTTTTTCGGTCAAGGCTTTCGCAGAAAAGCTGAAAGAGTTTTTTGCCGCAGAAGGGATAGATGCAGTTTTTGTAAACTGCAAAGAGTCGGGGCTGATGGGGTGTGAATTGTCGCCGGAGTTGTCGGGCGCCTCGTGCGATCCGAAGTCGCAGGCGCAGTATCTCAATGCCGAACAGACCGATTTTAACATAAATTTCGGCCTCTGCCTCGGACACGGGATTCTGTTCCAGAAATATTCCGCCGCTCCGGTAACGACGCTGCTGGTTAAGGACGCATGCCACAAACATAACATTATGGAAAATTTTGTGTAAGGGAAAATGAGTAAAAAAACAGCAGCCATTTGCATTGCTTTGTTTACCGCTTTCGCAGCGGCGTTGTACCAGTATGCGTTGCCGTATCGGCATTTATTGCCCAAAAAGTATTTTCTTAGCGTGGCGGCGATTATGAAAAATGAAAAGCCGTACCTGAAAGAATGGCTGGAATATCACCTGCTTCAGGGCGTGGAACATTTTTATCTCTGCGACAACGGCAGCACCGACGGTACGGACGCTTACCTTGAGCCGTATGTCGCCAAAGGCGTGATAACATATATCTCTCTTCCCGGCGTTGACAAACAGGCCGAATGTTACGAAAAAATCGTTGCCGGGTACGGCCGGGAAACAGAGTGGCTGGCTTTTATTGATTTGGACGAGTTTCTGGTGCCGATGCAAGGCGGCGATATGGCGGATTTTCTGCACCGGTTTGCCGAAGCGGATGAAGTCAGCCTGCATTGGATGAATTACGGCGATAATGGCGCATTTACGCGCCCGGACGGGTTGGTAACCGAATTCTTTACGGCGCACGCCCGCTTTCTGAACCATACCGTCAAGTCCATCGTCCGTCCGGAAGCCGTGATAAATTTTAAACCGTTCGGTTCCAATCATTATATCCCGGTACGCGGCAAAAGCATCAACGAATACGGAAAGCCTGTTGATTTTATGCTGAATTTTAACATTTCCGCCGACAAGGCGCGTGTCAACCATTATATTACCAAGTCTTTTGCCGAGTTTCTGAACAAAAAGGGCAGGGGACATCCCGAGGGAACGCCGATAGATTACGGATATTATTTTTTTCATAACGAAAATGATGTCAAAAACGATATGTCAATGCAGCGCTTTCTTCCGGAGTTAAAACGGCGCATGGCGCAAAGCCCGCTTCCGAATGTGCCGCTGCCCCGTCTGCCGGATTTGCCGGAAACGTTTGCCGACTTTTATTTTACGCCGGAAGATGTGTCGCGGATTCTCGGGCGTGAATTTTCCGAACCCGTGAGTTTTTATGAAACAGAACAGCTGTGGAGAAAACGTCTCCGCCCGGTGTATGTTGCTCCGGCGGAAACGGCCGCAGGCAAAGATATAAAAAGGCAGGAAAAATAAATGATAAAGCTGGAAAACATAACCGTTCAGATTGCATCAAAAATTTTGCTGGAAAATGCGTCCGCCCAGATTGCCGATGGGCAGAAAATCGGCATAGTCGGCCATAACGGCTGCGGCAAGACGACGCTGTTTAAAGTATTAAAAGGGGAGCACGACGTTAACGCAGGGGAAGTTTTTTGTTCCCCAAACCGCTCCAAAGCTTTTGTCGAACAGGAAATAAAAGAAGAAGACCTGCAAAAGCCGATTCTGGAATACGTTCTCGGCAAAGACAGGAAACTGGCGGAACTGCGGCGGCTGGAGCAGAATGCCCGGCCGGAAGACCTGCCGGAAATTATGGAACGTCTGTGGCTGATTGAGGCCGATTCGGCCGAGGCGCGCACTGCGGAAATTCTCGTCGGTCTGGGATTTAACCAAGAAGACCTCTCGCGCCCGGTCAGGGACTTCTCCGGCGGCTGGCAGATGCGCCTCAATCTTGCCGGAGCCTTGTTTCAGCGTTCGGACGTTTTGTTTCTTGATGAGCCGACCAATCATCTCGATTTGGAAGCTATCGTCTGGCTGGAAAATTATTTGCAAAAATACCGCGGAACCGTGTTGCTGATAAGCCACGACCGCGATTTTTTAAATCATATCTGCCAGGGGATTCTTCATTTTGAGGGCGGAAAACTGGTGCTTTACAGCGGTAATTATGACAATTTTGCCCGGCAGTATGCCCAGAAGATAGAACTGGCTGACAAACAGATAAAAAAACAGAACGAACGCCGTGCTCACTTGCAGTCTTACGTTGACCGCTTTCGCTACAAAGCTTCCAAAGCCCGTCAGGCACAAAGCCGCTTGAAAATGCTGGAAAAAATGGAGGATATTGCGGAGGTTGCCCGCGACAGGGAAAGCTGCTTTTCTTTTCCGGATGTCAAGCCTCTGCCGTCGCCGCTGATAACGTTGGAAAATGCGGCAGTCGGCTATAATGGCGTTCCGGTTTTGAAAAAATTGTCGTTCTATATCAATCAGGACGACCGGATTGCCCTGCTCGGCAAAAACGGCAACGGCAAATCAACGCTGGTGAAGCTGTTGTCTTCTCATCTTCCGCTGTTGGACGGTACGATGAAAAAATCCGGTAAGCTCAAAATCGGTTACTTTAACCAGAACCAAACCGAGGAATTGCCTTTGGAACAGACGCCGGCAGAATATTTAGCCTCTCTGTTGCCCGATAAGCCGGAAAAAATCATCCGTGCTCACCTCGGGCGTTTTGGCTTGGAGCAGGAAAAGGCCGTTACCAAAATTAACGCGCTGTCCGGCGGCGAAAAGACACGCCTGCTGTTTGCCCGCATCTCAATTGATGCGCCGGAACTGCTGATTTTTGACGAACCGACCAACCATCTGGATATGGCCGGACGAACGGCGCTGGCCGATGCCATAAACGCCTATCAGGGAGCCGTAATTCTGATTTCGCACGATTTTCATTTGCTGGAAACTGTGGCAGACAGCCTGTGGCTGGTGCATAACCACACGTGTACGCCTTTTAACGGGGATTTAAACGAGTATCGCGAGTTTCTGCTCAACCCTGATACAGAGACAAAGCCGCGCCCCGTTGCATCGAAACCTGAACCCAAACCGGTTCAGATGCCGAAAAGCAGCCGTCCGGATCGTAAAATTCGCGCCGCTTTGCGGGAAATAGAACAGAATATAGCCCGCCTGGAACGGGAGAAAGGAGAAATCCTGCAAAAATTTGCCGCCGTTTCCGGCAAAGAGGTCGGTGAGTTGCAGATAAGGCTGCATAACCTGGAAGCACAAATTGCCGCGGCGGAAGAAGAATGGCTTGAACTGACGGCGTCAGCCGAAAACGGCTGATGTTTACAAACAAAAGCCGGCGGTATGAAACCTTCTCGTCAGTCCGCTTCCCCGACGGCAATTCCTTATAGGCAGCGTTCCTTCGTCGGCAAGCCTTCATCGGCTGCACAATAAAATATTGACAAAAAGATAAAAGATGATATGTTTTTTGACAATAAATAATTATTGTATCACTTAAATTATTGTTTTATGGAAAAAGTATTATCTTGGAGATGGTCGCGTTTGGCGGCTCCTTCCGCTTGGAAAAGGATTCGTAAATGGGACGTATTGCTTGTTGCTGCTGCTGCCGGAATTGCGCTTGCTGTTTTTATGAGTATGCTTGCGGTAAAAACAGCCGGAATAATCTGTATCTGCTGTATTCTTGTCGGCTTGTATTTCTTTGGAATATTGGCTGAACTTTGTTGCGCCGATGACTGTTTTTTTATGTTTTACGGCGGGGAACTTTGTAAAGTTTATGTGTATGAAACGGAAAATGCCCAAAAGCGGATGTTTTACGATATCTGTATAAAGGTTCCGGGGGATGTTGTACATATCGATGCCGCGGAATACGAATATAAGATGTTTCGTAAGGAACATAATTGTTTCATTTACCGGCGGATAGACGATTCTCAATGGTATCAAGTTGCAGAGTCTGTAAGCGGGATAGAAATAAGAAACTTGGGGGAACGTTTGGAAAAAACGGTCTTTCTTGCTTCTGAAGAGGGCGAAAGCCCGAAACGCTTGCGCGTGTTGCAAAGAAACTCGTATAAGGAATTTTCGGCAGAGATGTACGTCTGCGGAGATATGTATTTTCCGCTGGCGGCCGGAGAATATATCATTCCCGATAAAAGTTTTCGTGAACAGCGTATGTATCCGGAAGCCTGCAAAAAGCCATATGGCTATCTGCTTCTGAAAAAAGGCGGAACTTATGACTTAATCGGCTTGTATGCGGAGGAAAAACAGTTGCCGCATTTTCTTTTTGCCCAAGCGCCGGCCGTAATGTTTCGTTCAGGCATTGAAACGGTTGTTTTGCTGGCGGAAAAAGATGGCAGATATCGGGAATTTTATCGGGGTGAAAGCTTTATTCCGATAAGAAACGGTAATATTGTGGAACTGGATTGCGGCGTTCCGATGTATGGGAGAATACTTCGTTTTAATCCCGAAACCAAAACGCTGGAAAAGAAATATGAAGGCAGGATTACCAGTATTGGGTTTCAAAACGGAGTAGTTGGAATCGGCAATGGCAAAGAGTTCAGATTATGAGAGAATGCTGCCAATTGCTTTTTCGTTTAAAGCAAAATCCCCGCGCATATAGGTGCGGGGATTTTGTCTGCCTGTCTTTTGTAAGTTCGGCCGCTATTTATAGCTGTTGATTTTATTTTGCAAATCTTCCAAACTCCTGCCGTAAAAAGGTTCTCCGTTAATCAGCAGCATCGGAACGCCGTTAATTCCCAAAACCTGCGACAAAGCGTCAATATCCTGAACGCCGCGGCGGATTTTTTTCTCTTCCGACAGTTTTTTGATTTCGTCAACATCAAGTTCTTCGTCTCTCAAAATCTGGTTAATCGTTTCTTCGTTCATTTCCGGCAGGGTCATAATGCCTTCATAAACTTCAACGAATTTTCCTTTCTCAAACGCCGCTATCGCCGCCTTCGCTGCATAAGGCGAATGTTCGCTCATGAAGAACAGCGGATTAAAAACGAATTTGACGTCGGGATTATTTTTTATCAGCTGAGCCATAACCGGTGCCAGAGCTTTACAGTGTCCGCAGGCAAAATCAAAAAATTCGACGACGGCAACTTTGGCGTCTTTCGGCCCGGCATACGGCGCAACGGCACTGTTTCTCATTTCTTCCCAATGGTCAAGAAATTTCTGGTCAGGATTGGTTGCGGCCGTATCTTGTGCTGCGGCGGTATCCTGCATATCTGCGCTCTCGTTGTTGCTTGCCGCTGTATTGTTTCCGGCCGCGCCGGAATTGTACGCAGCGTTTTTAAAGGTATCGCTGCTTGTTACCGTTTCTGCGATAAATGCCGTATTATTGCGGATATAATCTTCAAGGACAGACGGATTGTTAGCCAGAAAAGTCTGTATCTTATCGTTTATTTCTTCATCGCTGACATTGGAAAAGCTTTTGATAACATTGCCGAAATTTTCGCTTTTTGCCAAACTCTCCAAAATCGGCTGCGGATTATTTTTGATATAGCCGGCAATTGCCTCGTTAAGTTGTTCTTGAAATTTTGCCTGTTTCTGCGGGCATTTGCCGTCCAGATAAAGGACGCCCCCCGCGCCCAGCGCCGCCAATATAATGACAGCCAGTGCTTTAAGTAATGTTTTCATCGCCATTATCCCCTCAAAATTAACATACTGTAATCTCAATCTAACAATTTGAAATGATTATGCAACAGCTTTTTGCTGACGTCTGCATAATTTTTTTTTGCTGACGCAGAGCCATAATTGCTGCAAGTTCGCCGGAGACTGTAACAAACTCCCAGCTCCAGACAGGGTTTTCCCAAAACTGCCGTAAGGAAAGTCGTCGTCAGGAAAGTTATCGTTGGAATTTCCATCGTTAGATACGTTCGGATACAAAAAAAAGCCTGCCGTTGCGGCAGGCTTTCCTGATTATACAATTTCAGAAATTACTTAACATTGTTAATGGCATTCTGAATTGTGTCGGCATCAATCGCCTGCAGAGCTTCGCCGTTCATAATCAACGTCGGAACGCCGCGGATTTGTACCTTTTGAGAAAGTCCGGCAATTGCGGAAATTTCTTTGGCAATTTCATCGCTTTCCATCAGCTTTTTCGTTTTCTCAACGTCCAGACCTGCTTTCTTGATGATATCTTCAATAACGGCGGTCGTAACCTGTCCGTTATGCGTCAGCAGAGCTTCGTAAACTTCGAGGAATTTGCCCTGTTTGTTGGCAGCCATGGCCGCTTTGGCCGCAGGCATGGAACCGAGGAACGTAACCGGCTTGAAGACAACCTTGACTTTCGGGTTGGCCTTGATGACTTTCATCAGTTCGGGAGCCAGACGTTTGCAGTATCCGCAGTTGAAGTCAAAGAATTCGACAATCGTAACCTTGGCATCTTTCGGCCCGACGAACGGAGAGCCTTCGTAGCTGCTCAAATCTTTCCAGTTTGCCTTGTAGAGTTCGGCAATCCGCTTCTGCGCTTCAATCTGTTCCTGCTGTGCAGCCAGTTCCAAAGCCTCGCGGACTTTTCCCGGATTATTCATCAGGTAGTCTTCAATTGCCTGATTCATATCCTGCCCGGCTGCCGGCGCGGAAGCCGGAGCTTTAGAACCGCATACCGAAGAGCACAGGGCTACGGAAACGACAACGCTTGCGATAACCGAAACCAAAACGGTGATAATATTATCTTTTTGCATATTTCCCATCCTTAAATTAATGTTATATAACCACTAAAAACTAATGAATTAAAAAAATAAATGCAAGCCCAAAATAAAAATATGTTGACAAACCGCCCCCGTTTAAAATCAAATGTCCGCAAGAGAAAAAACGTCTGCGGCGATTCTATAAGCCGGGAAGGTGATTCTACAAGCCGGGAAAAGAATTTTGTTAACAGGGAGAAATAATGTTTAACGTTAAAATATCATTATTTGCGCGCACCCGCGATTTAGAGCATAATATAGACAGCTTGCATGACAAGATAATTGAAATGACAATGGTTTTTAAAGAGGCAGTCGATATTTATCTTAAGGAGCGCCGCAGCGAAACTTATCGCCGGACCAGCAAAAAGATAAAAATTATTGAGCACGATTCGGATACGCTGCGCCGAGAAATTGAGAGCAAGCTGTACGAACAGAATCTGATACCGGACTTGCGCGGCAATATTCTCCAGCTTGTTGAAAACCTCGACCGGGTTGTTAACCTTTTTGACGAGGTCGCGCACAAGTTTTACATTGAGCAGCCGGATATTCCGGAAATATACCATAAGCAGCTGCAGGAGCTGGTTCGTCAGGTTGCGGATTGCGCTGAGAATATGGCGATTGCGTCCCGAGCATTTTTCCGTGATTTGGTAACGCTGCGCGATTATTCCCAAAAGGTCTACCTGCTGGAACACCAGAGCGACAAAACGGCCGCCAAACTTCGCAAAGCCGTGTTTGATTCCGAGTTGAAGCTTGCGCATAAAATGCAGATTAATAATTTCGTCGAAGAAGTTGCCGATATTGCCGATTTGGCGGAAGACTGCATCGATGCGTTGCTGATTTTTGCGATTAAACGGGAAATTTAAGCGATGTTTGAATATCTGTTTTTCCTGTCCAGCGGGCTTTTTCTGGGGTGGTCTTTGGGAGCTAACGACGCGTCAAATATTTTCGGTACTGCCGTTGGAACCAAAATGCTGCGTTTTACGACGGCCGCAGTTATCGCCTGTATTTTTTTGGTCTTAGGTGCAGTCGTAAGCGGGCAGAATACGGCGGAAACTCTGAATGCGCTGGGCGAAGTCAATACGCTCCCGGCCGCGTTTACGGTGTCGCTGTCTTCGGCGCTGGCCGTTTTGATGATGCTGAAGTCCGGCATCAGCGTCTCAATTTCGCAGGCAATTGTCGGCGGGATTATCGGCTGGAACGTGTATAACCATAAGCCGACGGATACGGATACTTTGGCAAATATTTGCGCATCATGGATTCTTTGTCCCGTTATTTCCGGCGCAATAGCGGTACTGTTGTATATCTGCGTCAAAAAAATCCTCCACCACAGCAAAGTCCATATTTTATGGCAGGATATGGCCGTGCGCGCCGGTATGGTTCTGACGACGGCTCTGGGCGGTTTTGCGCTGGGGGCGAACAATATGGCAAACGTTGTCGGCGTTTTTATCGATTCCAATGTTTTTGAACCGCTGAAAATCGGGAGAATGTATACCCTGAGCGGCATACAGGTATTGTTTTTGCTTGGCGCTGTCGCCGCGTGCGTCGGCGTGTTTACTTATTCGCAGAAAGCGATTAAGACCGTCGGCAAAAACGTCTTGTCTTTCTCGCCGATGGTCGCGTGGATTGTCATTTTGTCGCAGTCGCTGGTTTTAATCCTTTTTTCATCCGAAACATTGGAGCATTTTCTGATTTCACTTAATCTGCCACCGTTGCCGGCGGTACCCGTTTCCAGTACGCAGGCTGTCATCGGCGCGATTGTCGGCATCGGTTTGGTGAAAGGGGGGAAAGGGATAAAATGGAGTTTGGTGCTGCGCGTCGTGTCGGGCTGGGTAGCTTCTCCGGTTATCGCGTTTGTGCTGAGCTTTATTTCCTTGTTTTTTATGGAAAATGTGTTTAAACAGACAATATATGTTCCATGAGCCGGCCTCGTCCGGTCTGGCATCTGAGAGGAGAAAGCCGTGTCATATTTGAATGCCGTTTATCAAAAGTTTCCGCTTTTTTTCCTCTTGGCACATTTGGCTGCCGGTTTGGGATACTGCCTGTACATCGCCTGGTTTACGACGACGCTGGGTGGTGATACGCTTGAACATATCCATTCCTCGTGGCTCGTATATGCGGAATTTGTTCCCTATAAGGATTTCTTTCAGCACCATAACCCTCTCTTGTGGTATTTGTTCGCTCCGTTTGTCGGGTTGCATGCGTACGGCTTGGATGATAATGTGATTACGTCGTCTGTCGTTACGGCGGCAATACTGGCATCGTTTCTGACCTATTATTATCTGTATCTGATTGCTTCGCGTTTCTTAACCGGCAAAAGAGGGGGAGTGATTGCCGCCGCGATTGCCTTTACGCCCTATGTGCTGGTGTCGGTTGTCAACTTTCGTCCCGACAATTTTATGGTGGCTGCGTTTTTTTCCGGACTGTATTATTATTTCGGCTATTTGCAGGAGAAGAAACTCTGGTCGTTGAGCCTGTCCATGCTGCTGTTTTGGGCATCGTTTATGTTTTTGCAGAAAATTATTTTCACATTGGTTTTGCTGGCTGCCGTTACGCTGTACCTGCTTTGCCGCAGCCGGATTCTCTGGCGCGATATGCTGTATGCGCTGCTTCTGCCGTTCGGGCTGAGCCTGCTGTTTGCCGTCTGGCTCTGGCATCATGATATTTTGTCGGTCTGGTATCAATCCAACTTTACGTTTAATCTGCATATTCCCGAACTTTTTGCCGGCCGCCGGGTCGGGGAATTCTGGACGGAATTGCGGCTGTTGCTGGCCGGAGCCGGTTTGGTGGTGTTGTTTTGCTGGCGCGGGGCAAACCTATATTTTAAAATACTGGCAGTGCTGTTTGTTGCGGAACTGTGTCAGCGCTTGTTCTATTTTTCGGCATTTGCGTATTATTTTTACCAGTTGCTGTATCTTGCCGCCCTTTTGTCCGCGGTTTTTTTGGAAGAAAAAATTTTTAAGCGCTGCTTTGTCCTGATATACGTTCTTTTGGCGGCTCTGGCGTTTTGTATGTATAAACCTGCTGTCTACAATGGCAATATCGGCAGCCGGGCTGGGCGTTTTTATGAACCTTTGAACAAAAAAATCCTGCGCTATATTACGCCGTGTGATTATGTCCTGAATGGCGACGGAACGCTGTATAATCTTTATAACCGTGATCCGCATTACTACTGGAATTTGTTGGGGCAGCTGGACGTTATCGGCGCCGAGGTCGGCATTCGTCCTCTGATGGATATTAATCGGGTTATCCTGACCTATAAGCCCAAAATCATCTCCGCCGCACCGTACCGCAGCAAATATGCTTCCGAACGAGGAATTGATATTTATGTCCATCGTCCGGATATGGAACTTGTCAGCAAGTATTATAAACGTTTTGACAATTCCGACGTCCTCTATATCTTAAAGCCCGAATACAGCCGGTTAAAATGCGACTTTGACTATAAACAGCGCCGGTATCGGGCTTATGACTGATTTGGCGTTCGCCGGCCCAAACCGCCCGTACCGATAATAACAGTCGATAAATCAATTATATCCTTGACTTTTCAGACATCATTGCTTACGTTAAAACCGTTAAAACAATTATGATGTCTCACTAAAAAATTATTAAGCTATGTTGACAACGTTGCTTATTTATTATGGAGGCTGTGCCTTAGGATTGTTTGGCATGGCCAAGGTTGTGGAGCATCTTCCCGAAAGTGACGGCAAGAGTTCCGGAACCGATGATTACGGGTCTTCATCTTATGATGATAACCTGGGCTTTGACGGAGAACCAAATGGAATGCCGTATATGCCGTAAATAATACCCCTGTGCAATATCAGTGCAGGCTGTATTCTTCTCAAAAGGTCGTCTTTGACGGCCTTTTTTCGTATTTAAAATAAAAATTGACAAATAAAAGAAAATAATTTAGTTGTATTTGTCTAAAAAATAAAAAGGGTAAAAGATGAGCATTCTGGCAGTCGTCAGGCAAAAAATAAAAGAACGGCAGGGCAAGAGTTTTGCTTTGCTTGCAGAGCGGGTTGACAAGTCGGCTGTGGCGCCTTACTGCATAAATACGGCCGAAAATGTCAGTTCCGAAGAAACTATGGTATTGATTCTCGGCGGTGCCGGCGGGCGCGGCGTGCATCTTCGCGGGTATAACGGATATTTGAAAAAGACAGACGATTTCATAAAAACGCATCTGGAATTGTCCGGGAAGAATGTCAGAGTTTGTGTCGCCGTTTGTTACATCGGGCATTTTCATAATGAGCGGCTGGCGCGGGAAAAACTTTATCATGAATATTGGCAGGAAAAGTATTCTCTGGATATGATGGCAAAAGAACAGAGAGAAGAAATCTTAAATCCCTGTTATATAAAAGATATTTTTGAACAGGCGTTTTTGCCGCGGATATCCCGAAACGGCGGAAAAGAGCGCTTGCCGGCGGAACAGGCAGCACGGAATATTCGCCGTTTGAACATTGTGGCGCACTGCCACGGAGCGTATGTCGCCCTGCGTTTGGAACAGATGATGCTGCAGAAAATGGCGGAACTGGGATATCTGCCCGCTGAACGAAAAAAGGTTGTCCGCCAGCTGATGGTGTTGAATTATGCGCCTGATTGCCCGGTAAGAATGGCTGAATCATTGTTTGTTTCCATTGAATCGGCTGCCGATGAACATAATAAATATCAGACGAGGTTTAAAGAATACCTGCAAATGAAAGCGTTGGATTTTGGAATGCTTCGGTTGCCGGAACGCGGTGGCAACGTCTTGATGTGTACGAAAGTTGACAAAAGCGGCATAGAGGGAAATCCCCCGAAAGTTATTGTTTTAGAAAAGGTTGATCCCGAAATTTTCTTTTTTGCCGCAGCCAGACGCCGCCACAACTCCGATGATAAAGAAGACACCGAAAATGATAAAGAAAATCTCCAAAGAGATAAAGGAAACACCCAAAAGGAAAAGGTATTGGGAGAACATGAGTTTCTGGGGTTCAAAAAAGCGTCGAATATGAGTAAAGGTGCACAGGAATTACAGCTTTTTGCCAATAATATTCTGAAAAATGCCGTTTTGAACTCATTATGCCAAAACGATGCTTCTGCGAAAGCTCTGCCTACCGTCAAAACTCTTGCTTGCGATACGTCGAAACAATATGCCGCTTTTTCCCGTGCGTATCTGAAAGGTTGGCAGTTGCATACGCGCTGCGTTTTCACAAATCAGCAAAAGCTCAAAAGTTTCATCTGGCATCACCAAACTTGCAGAATTGAGCTGGATGGTTAAGCTGTCGTATCTCCGGCAAATCTCAAAACACGGAAGACAGTTTTAACCTTGCCGTCAGTACTGTACGGTACAGAGCAGAACAGAACAGAACAGAACAGTACTGCTTGATAGCTTTATACATCCCTCTTGTTTTGTATTTTCCTTCAGTCAATCCGGCGTGCGACAGAATGTTAAATATCCAAATCCTCGGCGAATTTTGCCCTTTCTATAATGAATTTGAATCGCTGCTCCGGATCTTTTCCCATCAGCCTCTCAACCTGCCGCCGCGTTTCAAACGCTTCGTCGCGTGCTTCCTCGGTATTGGCAGTCGGAATAACGACCCGCAGCAAAACGCGGTTATTCTTATCCATTGTCGTTTCTTTTAATTGTAACGCGCTCATCTCGCCCAAGCCTTTAAAACGGCTGATATCCGGTTTTTGGTTGGCCTTTGCCTTACTGAGGATTTTGTCTTTCTCCTCATCGTCCAGCGCGTAGTAATTCTTACCGCCGAAAACGATTTTATACAGCGGTGGCGTCGCAATAAACAAATGCCCGTTTTCAATCAGTTTCGGCATATATTGGTAGAAAAACGTCATCAGAAGCGAGGTAATGTGTGCGCCGTCCACGTCCGCATCGGTCATGATGATAATTTTCTCGTAACGCAGGTTTTCCTCTTTGTAATTGTCTTTGGTGCCGCAGCCCAGCGCTTCAATCATATCTTTGATTTCCTGATTTTGCGTAATCTTGTCCAGGCTGGCACTGGCAACGTTCAGGATTTTCCCGCGCAACGGCAAAATCGCCTGCGTCATACGGTCGCGTCCCTGCTTGGCGGATCCCCCTGCAGAGTCGCCCTCGACAATAAATATTTCCGTATCCTCGGCTGCTGCTTTGGAACAGTCTGCCAGTTTCCCCGGCAGACGCAGTTTCTTTGTCGGCGATTTGCGGTTTTGCACTTTTTCTTCTTTTCTTTTTTTGCGCAGTTCGGCGCGGCTGACGACATATTCAATCAAGGCGCTGGCATTTTCCTTGTCAGAAGAAAGCCAGTGGTCAAATGAATCTTTAACAGCTTTTTCAACCAAACCGGCTGCTTTGGTCGAGGTCAGCTTGTCTTTTGTTTGCCCCTGAAATTGCGGGTCGCGGATAAATACCGACAGCATAATCGCCGCATCGCTCAAAAAGTCTTCCGCCGTAATGCCTGCTGCCTTTTTAATGTTGGCCATATCCGCATATTCTTTCAGGCTTTTGAGCAACGCTGTACGAAACCCTTGTTCATGCGTTCCGCCTTGCGGTGTAATGACCGTGTTGCAGTAGGAATTGCAAAAGCCTTTTTCGTCGTCTGGCCAGGTAATTGCCCATTCAACCTTGCCTTCGTCGCCGGCCAGCTCGGCCTCGCCGGAAAAGGGCGTCCGGTTGATTGTCAGCCGGGTGCCGATTTGATAATTCAAAAAGTCCAGCAGTCCGTTCGGAAAATTGAATTCGGTTTCGGTTGGGATATCATCGCCGGCAGTCAGAACTTCCGGAGCGCATTTCCAGAATATTTTAATTCCCTTGAACAGAAAAGCCTTTGAGCGTGCCATGCGGTAAATTTTCGCCGGAACAAATTTATTGTCCGTACCGAAAATCTCCTCGTCAGGCAAAAAGGTAATGCTGGTACCGCGGCGGTTAGGAGCGTTTCCGACCAAAATCAGCGGTGTAACCGGCTTTCCGCACGAATATTCCTGACGGTAAAGTTTCTTGTCACGAGCCACTTCCACCACCAGCTTTTTTGACAGGGCATTGACAACCGACGAACCGACGCCGTGCAGGCCGCCGGAAACTTTATAAGCGTTTCCGCCGAATTTGCCGCCTGAATGAAGGGTGGTCAAAATGACTTCCAAAGCGGATTTCCCCGGATACTTCGGATGGTCGTCTACCGGAATACCGCGGCCGTTGTCGGTAATAGTTACCGACAGGTCGGCATTGACGGCGATGTCAATCCGGTTCGCATAGCCGGCAACGGCCTCGTCCATGGAGTTGTCAAGGATTTCCGCTACCAGATGGTGCAGCGCCTGTTCGTCCGTTCCGCCGATATACATGCCGGGGCGGTGTCGTACCGGATCAAGTCCTTCCAGAACTTCAATATCGCGCGCCGAATATTCTTCTTTGGCGGCAGTTGCGGAATTTTCAAACAAATCGCTCATGCTTTCCTCTGATGTTTTTTCTTTGCCCGGAAGCAGCCTCCGGCCGTTATTTTCGTAATCATCTCGCCAAAACATATAGAAACAAAAGGAAAAACACAAGAAAAATCTCCAATTCTTAAACAGAAAAAGCCTTTTTGCCGCCTTAGGGAACATATTTGGCTCAGGCAGAAAAAGCGAAATTAAAAAAATAAACAAAAAACTTGCATTCTGTCAAAAACAATGTTAAAAGAAACCGTATTTTTAATTTTTTATATATATTTTTAATTTTATTATGTCAAAAGGACCATTCACTGCCCGTATCAATCAGATTGATACCGCAGAAAATTTCCACATTTTACAGGTGGAGCAGTTAACCGAACAGTTTTTTCACGGTCAGAAGGAGACGTTGAAAGTTCCCGTAGACGAACGGCTTTCTTCTTTGCGCTCCGGCGACGTTATTACTTATTACCGAGCGGAAGAAGAGTATGTCATTACGGAAACGCCGCATTCGGAAGAACGTGTCGTACTCTTGTTTAAGCGCAGTTCTGACGGACTTGGACTGCCGGAAAAGCGCTGTCTGTGGATAGCTCCGGGCAAGCCTCTGATGCAGTTGCCGGATTTGCCGCGTATTGTTCAAATTCTGCTTGGTTTGTCTTCCTATTACGGTAAACGGGAGGATTTGGTGAGAGCCGCGCTGGATATTCTGGCGCTGTCGCAAGATGCCGAAGCAATTGATGCTCTGTTCTCAATTCGTCCGGATTTGCTGGATAAACTGCTGGGAATGGAATATGCGGTTGTTTCCGTGCAAGTTGCCGATTCGCTCATTGCTCTGGCTTTGGCCGGTGCCGATTTGGAACACCCGCGCCGCCGCGATTTGCGGCAGATTTTGTCTTTGGCGCTGCTCCACGGCGAAGCTCAGGCCAAGATTTATGACTTTATCGCTTCATACGAACGCGAATAAGGCATAAAAAAGCATTTTCTGCCCGTGTGCGGATACCTCCCGGACGGCCGGTGTTCGAACCTTGTGAACCCGTATTTTCCCTCCTTTGCATAAAGGGGCGGAAAATACGGCTTTTTTTTGCCCGAATGACAAAAAAAGTCTTGCAAATTAAATCTTTTATCCTTATAAATATAAACGAAAACGGCAATCCCGCCGTTTTTTGTAATTCACACGCAGGAATGGCGTCGGTCTGCCCGGATGAAAAGGACAGGCTTCACGCTCCGGTGCTTAAAGCGATTTAGGCCGAAATCCTGCGGAGGTTTAACCGGAAAATAAGGAAAAATAAAAATGACACTTCCTACTTTTACATTGCGTCAGCTCGTTGAAGCCGGCGTACACTTCGGACACCACGCCCGTCGTTGGAATCCGCAGATGGCTCCGTATATTTACGGCAAAAAAGACAACGTTCACATCATCGACCTGCAGAAAACTTACCCGATGCTTTACACAGCGCTGGCAGTTGCCCGCGACGTAGCGGCCAAAGGCGGCAAGGTTCTGTTTGTTGCAACCAAGCGCCAGGCTCAGGATATCGTTAAGGAAAGCGCTGAAAGATGCGGACAGTACTATGTTAACTACCGTTGGCTCGGTGGTATGCTCACCAACTGGAAAACTGTTAACAAGTCTATCAACCGTCTCGTTAAATTAAACGAAATGGAAGAAAAGAACGCCTATGACGGATATACCAAGAAAGAAATGCAGAACATCAAGAAAGAACAGGAAAAGTTGGCTCTTTCTTTGGATGGTATCAAAAATATGGGCGGTCAGCCTGATTTGCTGTTCGTTATCGATACGCCGAAAGAAGCTTTGGCGATTAAAGAAGCCAGAAAGCTGGGTATCCCGGTAATCGGCATCACCGATACGAATGCAAACCCGAATGACGTTGATTACCCGGTTCCGGGCAATGACGATGCCATTCGTGCCATCCAGCTGTATTGCGAACTCGTTTCGTCTGCAATTCTGGACGGTATGCAGGCGGAAATCGCTGCTCAGGGCGTTAAAGTTGACGATGCCGTAAATGCAGCGGCTGACGAAGCATTCGTTGAAAATGTAGAAAACGCTTAACTATATTAAGTAGTGTAAAAAAAAGCAGGCGGCGGCTTTCGGGCTGCCGCCGGACTATCGTATTTAGAACATCAAACAAGGGGAATGATAATGGCAGAAATTACCGCAGCTCTGGTAAAAAGTTTAAGAGAGACCTCCGGTGCCGGCATGTTGGATTGCAAAAAGGCGCTGGTTGAAACCAATGGCAATATGGAAGAGGCAATTGACTGGCTCCGCAAAAAAGGCCTGGCTTCCGCTGCCAAAAAAGCCAGCCGTATCGCCGCAGAAGGTCTGGTATCCGTATATGTAGAAGGCAATGCCGGTGCGGTTGTTGAAGTAAACTCCGAAACCGACTTCGTTGCCAAGAACGATATTTTTCAGGATTATGTTGAAAATGCCGCCAAGGCTGCTCTGGCTGTCAAGGGCGATGTTGAAGGCCTGAAAGCTTTCACCTGCCCGGTAACCGGCAAAGATATGGGAACGATTTTAACGGATATGATTGCTAAAATCGGTGAAAATATGAATCTGCGCCGCGCCGCTTATCTGAGTGCCGCCAATGGCGTCGTCTGCTCCTACATTCATAACGCCGTTCGTCCGAATCTTGGTAAAATCGGCGTTTTGGTTGCTGTTGAAGGCAATGCCGATAAGGCTAAAATGCAGGAACTGGGCAAACACATCGCTATGCACATTGCTGCCACCAACCCGATTGCGATGACAATTGCCGAAGTTCCGACTGAAGCCGTTGAACGCGAAAAGAATATTTTCAGCGAGCAGGCTCTGGCTTCCGGCAAACCGGCAAACATCGTTGAAAAAATGGTTGAAGGCCGCATCCGCAAGTACTATGAAGAAGTTGTCTTGGAAGAACAGGCATACATTATGGACCCGGATAAGAAGGTAAAAGACATTGTTGCCGAATTTGCTAAAGAAAACAACACCGACGTTAAACTCGGCGGTTTTGTATGCTTCAAACTTGGCGAAGGCCTGCAGAAGAAAGAAGAAGACTTTGCAGCCGAAGTTGCAGCTCAGCTCGGCAAGTCCGCATAAGCTTTGGCTTTAATGCATAAATGCCGTGTGGCACAAAAATAATGCTGTAAGGTATAAAATTGTGCCAAACCTGAATGAGAACAGCCGGAATTTAATTCCGGCTGTTTTTTATTTTCTGAATGTAAAAAGTTCTTGATAAATTTCGCTTTTATAAATTCTTACATGTGATAAAAAACGGTCATTAATTTTCTACACATAAAGTTTTATGCCCGGCAAGACTAAAGTATTGTTTTTGCACAGCGGCAGAGTAACATAAAACTGCTGAATTAAAATGACCGTTTTTTTTCAGCAGGTGAGTCGTTATGCGTAAGAAGTTCTATTTTACTGTTTTATTGTTTATCTTGCTGCCGGTATATTGTATGGCCGCACAATATGCCGTAAAAAAGCAGGATGTAAGTTTCGGAAAGTTTACTCAAACTTCGGAAAATGCCGAAATTTATTTATCGCCTGACGGCAGTGTTACAGCGGTAGGCGGGCGCGTTTCCAACGGAGTGGCAGGAATAATACATTATTCTTTGGAAGATACGAAACAGGACGTAATGGTGAAAATGCCGGATACATATTCCATCTATGAGGAAGGCATTGGCTGCAAATTTGAAATATATAACCATACCTATAACCCGCAGCAGTTTAACCTGTATGTCGGCGGTCCGTCCGAACAGGATGTATATATCGGCGCGACCCTGCGCATAACCGGGATGTGCGAACCGGGAACATACTCAACGACCTATTATGTCAATCCAACGGTAAATGGCTACTATAGCGGTTTTAATACGCCGATTCGGGTCTCGTTGATTATCGAGGAAAAAATAGGCATCCGTGAAACACAATCTCTTGATTTCGGCACATTGGTTTCTCCGGCTGCTGACAGTACCGTTACGGTAGATTATAACGGCAGTCGCCGAAGTTCCGGAAACATACATTTACACTCGTCAAAAGCGTCCAACGGCGTTTTTCAGCTTGAGGGGATAGCCGGCCGTAAGGTAAATGTAACGTTTCCGTCATCTGTAGATATCGGCGGCGGTATGGTCGTCAGCAATTTTACGGCGGATACGGGATTATCTTTTCCGCTGGAGGCAGAGCGGCAGAATATGAATGTCGGTGCAACGTTGAATGTGCCTGCCGGTACGCCCGAAGGAGAATACAGCGGTCAATATACCGTTATCGTCAGCTACTAATAAAAACAGGTTCAGCCGCATGGCTGAACCTGTGTGTCGGAACTTGTAATTTCGGTAAATAAACGGTAATTAAACCGTCATAAACTGATTTTTGATAAATTCCGGCAGCGTTTCATCCGCCTTGCCTAAAACCAGATGGTCAAAACAAACGCTGTTGGCCGGTGGTTCCAAATTAAAAGCAAGCGTTTTGGCGCCGTTTTTCCAAGCTTCCCAGACAAAACGAGAAGCGGGAGGAATTTCTCCTGACGTTCCGACCGCAACGAAGAGGTCGGCGCAGCGCAGCAGGTCTTCCGCAACAGAAGTGAACATTATTTCTTCGCCAAAGAAGACAATGTCCGGCCGCAGCGATTTCTCGGCGCGGCAAAAAGGGCAGGGCATATCCGGCGTGATATCATTCCATGTTTCCCAGATATTATGGCAATGTGAGCATCGGATTTTGTTAATTTGTCCGTGAATGTGATACACATTTTCACTGCCCGCCTTTTCGTGCAGGGTATCCATGTTTTGCGTCAGGATATATACTTCTCCTGAATAGCCCTGCTGTAGCCAGCTGATTGCCAAATGGGCGGCATTGGGCTTTGCTTCAGCCATGTCGTGCCTTAACCCGTTATAAAAGTCAAGCACGTCACTGCGTCGTTGCAAAAGGGCTTCCGCCGTTGCCACCTCTTCGGGATTGCGGTTGTTCCACAATCCGTTTTTTCCGCGGAAGAGCGATAGCCCGGATTCGGCGGAAATGCCGGCACCGGTCAGAAATACAATTTTACGGTATTGGAATTGCATAAATTTAGACTTTTTTTTACGAGGTTGGCTCCCTGGGCTCATTCCTTCGTGAAACAGTCTTTTGCCGTTTCAAAATAATAAAACATATATTTATCGGAATAAGCATATAATACGTTTTTTGTGCCGTTTGTCAACAAAATATCCAAATCAGATACCGGCGGCAAAACAGATGTTGACAAACGTTCCGAATTTGGCTACAGTTCGCCTCGGTTCGTTGTTTTATCCAAAGCAAATAAAAGGAAATCAGGATGCTATTTGAAAAAGCGGCAATTTTGGGCATCGGCTTGATTGGTTCTTCGCTTGCCCGTTGCCTTAAGCAAAACAGCGATGTTAAAACGCTGGCTGTTTACGATAAAAATTCTGCCAATCTGCAAAAAGCCCGCGAACTGGATTTGGCCGATATTTATGCCGGTAATCTGTGCGAAGCCGTCAAAGGCGCCGATTTGGTCGTATTCGCCACGCCGGTCTGCGCATTTGGCGCATTGGCACGGGAGAGTGCACCGTTCCTGAAAAAAGGAACAGTCATTACCGACGTCGGTTCGGTTAAACAATACAGCTTGCGCGAAATGGAAAAATATTTAAACCGGCACAACGGTATGGTTGTTGTCGGAGGGCATCCTGTTGCCGGTACAGAAAAGTCCGGACCCGAAAACGGTTTTGCCTCGCTGTTTAAAGGGCGTTGGTGCATTTTGACGCCGGATGAAAATTCTTCATCTGATGCCGTTGCCCGCCTGACGGCAATGTGGGAGCATTGCGGCATGAAGGTAGATACGATGGAGCCTGCGCATCATGATAAGGTTATGGCCGCCGTATCGCACCTGCCGCAGCTGATTGCATATTCCATTGTCGGCACCGTTGCCGATTTGGAGGGATATGAACATAAGGAAATTATCAAATATTCCGCCGGCGGCTTCCGCGATTTTACGCGTATTGCCGGTTCTGACCCGACAATGTGGCGCGATGTCTTTTTGACCAACAAGCAGACGGTTTTGGAACTGATACAGCGTTTTGTTGAAGATTTAATAGCCCTTGAACGTAATATTCGCTGGGACGAGGGAGATAAGCTGTTTGATTTGTTTAAGCGTACGCAGAAAATCCGCAAAGACGTCATTGAAGCCAAGCAGGATCAGCCTGAACACGAAAAACGCATTTTGGAAGAACTTGGCGCGGAATTTTGAAACAGCCCGTATTTTGAAGCAGTCCGCATTGTAAAACAATCCTTATTTGGGAGTAGTCCGTATTTTGGAATAGAGCATACTTTGAAACAGTCTGTTTGCGGCGAAAAATATTGACAACCGAAAATAATGGATTACATTATACCAAACTTATCTAAAGAGGAGATGTGTGTATGTATAAAAAAATTATAGGGCTGGCTGTCTTGCCGTTTTTGCTGGCAGGCTGTGCCGATAACATCAATTCCGACCATTATAATACCAATCAGGCCGGAAAAGTTTCAACAGTTTCCCAGTGCACGGTATTAAGTGTGCGTCAGGTGGGCGTAAACAGCGATTCCGGCGCCGGAACGCTTATCGGCGGCATTGCCGGCGGCGTAGCCGGTTCTACCATCGGCGGCGGCAGCACCGCACATACGCTGGGAGCGGTTGGCGGCGCATTGCTTGGCGGTCTTGTTGGTGATGCCGCAGAAAAAGGGCTGAGTTCCCAGACCGGCTTGGAATATATCGTCAAGCTTGACAACGGTCAGGTAATCAGCGTTACGCAGGGAACGGGGCAGGCGCTCGGCGTCGGCCAGCGTTGTCTGGTTTTGTTTGGCAATACGACCCGCATTATTGCCCAGTAAAATATGAAAAAGCGCCTGATAGCAATCGTCTTTGTTCTGATTGCCGCGTTCGGCGTGTTATGTTACGGCAGCAGATACCGTCGGCAGAAAACGCCGGCAGTATCTGTGGTTATGCTTACCTATCAGCGGGCAGAAATGCTGCCGCAGGCGATAGAGAGCATTTTGTCGCAGACTTTTTCTGATTTTGAATTTATCATCATAAACGACGGTTCGTCGGACGATACCGATGAAGTCGTCGCACACTATAATGATTCTCGTATTCGCTATTATCGCAATGACCGCAACCGGGGAATTGCTTTTTCCCGTAACCGGGCGGCATCTCTGGCGCGTGGAAAATATATTATGATTATGGATGACGATGATCGGAGCTTTCCGGAACGGATGTCCGGACAGGTCTCTTACCTTGAACAACATTCTGATATTGCGGCTGTTGCCGGGCAGATAGCAGGGTTGCCGCGCATTCCGCAAAATCATGATGAAATTGCAGCCGGGCTGATACAATACAATAATTTCGGCAATGCCAATGTAATGTACCGCCGCAGTTTTGCCGCAAAACACGGCATTCGGTATGACGAAGAGTTGAAAGCGTCGGAAGACTGGGATTTTTGGCTGAAAATACTGTTTGCCGGCGGGAAGTTTGCCGCGCTTCCTGATGATGTATTGGCAAGAAACGGCGCCAGCACAAAATATTACGGTATCAGCTATGAAGAGGCCAATGCTGCCGTCCGTAAAAAAATCGGCAAGGCCTTTCTGCCGGAAAAACCGGACGCGTTTTATGCCGCCGACAGTTGCGGTAAATTAAAACTTATATCTGAAAAGAATATATTTTCCCCGGCTTTTATGCAAAAGCTTTTTGATATCAACTGTCCTGCCGCGGCATCTCCAGCAGTTCGCTGACAAATTGCGGCAGCGTATCGCCGGCCTTACCCATAATATGCCTGTCAAAATAGAAGTTGTTTGACGTCGGTTCAAGATTAAATTCAAGCGTATCAGCCCCATAATACTTGGCAGTCTGTACAAATCCGGCTGCCGGATAAACCACGCCGGACGTTCCCACGGACACGAACAGGTCAGATGTGCTTAAAAGCCTTTCCACCTTATCCATATAAAGCAGATTTTCGCCGAAGAAAACGATATTGGGCTTCATCATTCCCATAATATGGCAGTTCTCGCAAACCGTTTCTGAGGTAACGTCGCCCCAGGTTTCCAGAACGTGTCCGCAGTTCATGCAGACAGCCTGGTTAATCTGCCCGTGGATATGGATGACGTTTTTGTTTTTGGCTTTTTCATGTAAGGTGTCGATGTTCTGCGTTATAATATGAACCTCGCCCGGATACTCCTGCTGCAGCCGCGTAATTGCCAGATGTCCGGCGTTGGGCTTCGCATTCCAAAGTTCAGGTTTCATGTTGTTATAAAAATCGTGGACGTAATCTTGATTACGGTAATATGCCTCAATTGTTGCCACATCTTCAACACGGTGGTTGTTCCATAGCCCGTTTTCGCTTCTGAACGTGGCTAGGCCGGATTCGGCGGAAATTCCCGCTCCGGTTAAAAACAAAATTCTCTTGTAAGTCTTTGCCATAAAAATCTCCGTTTCCTCTCATTTGCCGTTATACTTTTTTAATCTGTATTATATGTTTGACCAGCCTTATGTTTCTTAATCCGTATTAAGCATCCTTACTTATATTATACCTTTCTAACCTGTTGTCGCTTAAATCTTTTCTTAAGCAATTTAGATTATATGTAAACCAAGCCTGCGTGACAGGCAACCTTTTTTATAAGACGGAGAACAAAATTATGTGTTGCAACGGAATTCTCGCCCTGTTGGCGCTTATTATCGGCTTTATGGCTATTGTCTATCTTTTGTATCAGGTATATTCTTATATCCGCTGCGGCTGCGGGAGATACGGGCCGTTTGTATCTTCGTACGGAAAAATCAAAGAAGACATTTTGGAAGAAGCCAGAAAAGTATTGAGAAAAGCCGACCGTCCGCTAAAAGTAACCGACTTGGGCTGCGGCAGCGGAGCTTTGCTTCTGCCGTTGGCAAAAGAATTTCCCGAACATCAGTTTACCGGCTACGAGTGGGATGTCGTTCCCCTGACGATGGGAAAGATTAAAGCTGCCGGGCTGAAAAACATCACTTTTGTCAAAGGGGATTATATGAAACAGTCCTATGCCGATATGGACTTAATCCTCTGCTATGTGTTGAAAGTAACCGGCGAGCCGTTGGGCAAAAAATTGGCACAGGAAATTAAAAAGGACTGCATTGTTATTTCCGAAATGTTTCCTCTTGGGCATTTACATGAAATCAAACAGATAGAATCTTCTATTTATGGCGTGCCGGAAAAAATTTACGTTTATCAAAAGCCTCATTCTCAGAAAGATTCTGTTCAACCCCGGAAATCCGCCCCGCACAACGGCAAGGCCAAATCTCAGTCGGAAAAATCCGCACCGCGAGCTCGTAAAGCCAAATCTCAAGCCGGCAAAGAAACGCCCGGTGCAGGCAAATCCCAAATCTCCAGATTCAAAACCAAAAAGTAAGGAAAAGAAAAATGTCTCGAAAAACTTGTTTTATGATTTTTATTGCCGCCGTTACCATAATTTTGGTGTCCTATGTTATAAAATTTTCTCCGGTAACCGGGGCAGTATCTTCTGTTTTTGCCGCAATGCAGAATCCGTATCTGGCAGCCTCTGCCGTTGTTGTTTCCCTGCTGCTGGCAAAACAGCGTTATTATTGGCTGCTGATACTGGGTTGTGCTGTTCTTGCCGCAGTTCTGATACAGTTTTTTGTCGTTGGAGGAGCCCTCGCTGCAGCGGTATTGCTGTATAAGATTGCGGCATTTGTCGTTTATGCATATTTGATTATGCTGATGCGCTTTATGCTTTAGAAAAAAGCCGCCCGTAAAACGGCGGCATATTTTTTATCAGGGCGCGTATTATATTTTCTTTTCATAAATTTGTTTACATTTAAAACAAAATGGCTTAAACTCCTTTCTGCTTTAAAAACAAGATTTAACTAATGGGGAATTATTTAAAATGTTAAGAAGAACTAAAATTGTTGATTTGCTGAAGTCGGACACGACTAAACCGCAGGTATTGGCAAAAGGTTGGGTCAGAACCAGACGTGATGCCAAAGATTTTTCGTTTATTGAATTAAACGACGGATCCTGCCTGAAAAATTTACAAATCATTGCTCATAATAATCTCCCCAATTATAATGAAGTAAAAAGTTTGTCTACCGGTTCGTCCGTTGCCGTAACCGGCGCTTTGGTAGAGTCTCAGGGCGGCAGCCAAAAATACGAAGTCGTGGCCGATAAAATCGAAATTTACAGTCTGGCGCCGGAAGATTTTCCGTTGCAAAAGAAAAAGCACTCTGATGAATATCTGCGCACGATTGCCCATCTGCGTCCGCGCACCAATAAATACGGCGCCGCTTTTCGCGTTCGGTCGGCTTTGTCTTATGCAATACACAAATTTTTTCAGGAGCGTGGATTTAAATATGTCCATACGCCGATTATAACCGGTTCCGACTGTGAAGGCGCCGGGGAGATGTTTCAGGTAACAACGTTGGATTTGAAAAATCCTCCGCTTTTGCCGGACGGAAAAATTGATTACAGTCAGGATTTCTTCGGCAAGCCTGCGCACTTGACTGTATCCGGACAATTGAACGGCGAAATGTATGCCTGTGCTCTGGGAGATATTTATACGTTCGGTCCGACGTTCCGTGCCGAAAATTCCAATACCGCGCGCCATGCGGCAGAGTTCTGGATGATTGAGCCGGAAATGGCTTTTGCCGATATTCATGACGATATGGATTTGGCCGAGGATATGGTGCGCTTTTGTGTAACCGACGTTATGGAGCAATGCGCTGATGATATTGAACTGTTTGCCAAATTTGTTGATCCGACGCTGATGGAAACGCTGAACAATATCAAAAACAACAGTTTTGCCCGCATTACCTATACCGAGGCTATCGAAATTATGCAAAAGTCAGGCAAAAAATTTGAATATGCTCCGGAATACGGGATTGATATGCAAACCGAGCATGAGCGTTTTCTGGCGGAAGAACATTTCAAGCGTCCGGTAATTGTCCGCGACTATCCGAAAGAAATCAAGGCTTTCTATATGCGGATGAACGATGATAACAAAACCGTCGCCGCTATGGATGTTTTGGTTCCGAGGATTGGCGAACTGATTGGAGGCTCGCAGCGTGAAGAACGGTATGAGCTGTTGAAAAAGCGGATAGAAGAACTTGGAATGCACGAAGAAGATTACGCCTGGTATCTGGATTCGCGCAAATACGGTTCGGTGCCGCACGCCGGGTTCGGACTGGGATTTGAACGGATGATGATGCTTTTGACCGGTATTGCCAATATCCGTGACGTTATTCCGTTTCCGCGGACGCCTAAATCGCTTAACTTTTAGATGAGCCGTATTCGGATAAAGGCCTGACTGTTGAACGGACCTTATTCCGAAAAATGGCTTAACCTTAGGGAGATAAAGCTATGCAGAAAATCTTTGGCCGGGCTGGGCAGCCGTTGTTGCCGCAAAAGGTTTTATCCGTTGCAATTGTTACGGTTGCCTTTTGTATTTGTGCCGCAGCTTTCCCTGCTGCCGTTGCCGCATCGGCGGAGGAAGGGGACAGGCAGCCGGCAGAAGTCTTTACGCACAAGGTAGAAAAAAAGCTGCTGCCGCTGCCGGATTGTAAAGACGCCGTGCTTCTTGGCGCGGTCAAAGATTTTGTTGCCGGGTTTTATGCCGGAAATGCTGATAAAAATGCAGCATTTCGCCGTCGGTGTCATTTTATAACCCATAATCTGGCAGAATTTTCCCGGGAAAATATTGCCAATTATAAAACAGAGGCGGCTCGCCCCGTATCGGATATTATTATTGACCTGAAAGTTAATAAAAACATCTTGGAAGAAAATATGCTTCTCTGCAAAAATCAGAGCCCTTATAAGGATCCCGGAAACGTTTATATTCTGGTGTATCCGGAAGAAGACGGCTACAGGGTGCATCTGATAAATCTGGGTGCACAAGGGGAAGATGTTTCCTTCTTTTATAAAAAGGCTTGATTTTGCCGGGCGGATACCCTAAATAAATTCCGTTGCCGCCACAAAAATATATGGCGAACCGCCGCTGGCATGCCGGTTAAAAAGCTCGGTACAGCGGTTGAAAGGCACGGTACGCCGGTTGAAAAGTGAAGTCTGTTAGGAATAAGTATGAGCGAACATAAAGATTTAATCGTTATAAAACCGAAATCCCAACTGCCTATGGTGGTTGAGGAAAACGGGATTTATGCTTATCTTGAACAGATAAAAAGATTCCCGGTGCTGACCGAAGATGAAGAAAAGAAACTGATAACCGATTTTCAGACCAAAGGCGACTTGCTGGCCGCCCAAAAGCTGATTACCTCGCATTTGCGCCTGGCCGCCAAGATTGCGCTGACCTACCGCCGTTACGGGCTGCCGATGTCTGATGTTATTTCCGAGGCTAATCTGGGGTTGATGCAGGCGGTTAAAAAATTCGATATGGATAAGAAAGTTCGGTTGGCAACGTATGCGATATGGTGGATAAAAGCCGCGGTCAACGATTACATCCTGCGTTCTTGGTCTTTGGTCAAAATCGGCACGGTTGCGGCGCAGAAAAAACTGTTTTATAACCTGAGCCGGATAAAAGCCCGTTTAGGGTTATACGAAAATAAGGAACTTGAGCCGAAAGTGGTCAAGGCTATTGCACATGAACTGATGGTTGATGAAAAGGACGTTACCGAAATGAACCGCCGTATCGGCGGCGACAGTTCTCTGAACGTCAGTGTCGGCGATGACGAAGACGGTCATGAAAAAATCGATATGATTGTTGACCGCCGGGAAAATATTGAAGCCAAAATATCGGCACGGCAGGAGCAGGCGTATAAAGCCAGAATTTTGGCTCAGTGTATGAAAAAACTGGATGAACGCGAGCAGTACATCATTAAAAACCGGATGCTGACCGAAAACCCGAGCACGTTGGATGATATCGGAACTCATTTCAACATCAGCCGTGAACGGGTGCGGCAGATTGAAAAGAAGGCTTTCGATAAGCTTTCTTCCGAAGTAAAAAAGGCAATGGCGGCATAAGGCTGCATTTCCGTTGTCGGAAGTTTGAGAATGGACAGGCAATTGCATAACACGGCCAAGGCATCAGCCGAAAAAGACAAGAAGGCGGCATCGCTGCGGGAAGAATTGGTCATGGCATTGGCGGCAGCAAAAATTCCGTCGCCGCGTTTGGAAGCCGGCATAATTTTGCGGTATGCCGTACCCGGATATCCTGAAATGACGGCAACAGAGGCCGCTCAGGCTCGTCAAATGCTTGCGCGGCGTCTCCGTCATGAACCGCTGGATAAGATAACCGGAGAGCGCGAGTTCTATAAATCGGTGTTTATGGTAAATAATGCAGTACTGACTCCCCGCCCGGATACGGAAATTTTGGTGGAAGAAGTGTTGAAAAGAATTAATCCCGAAAAAAAGTGTCGGATTCTGGATTTGGGAACCGGATCAGGATGTATCCTGCTGTCGTTGCTTAAGGAATGTCCTTTGGCAGAAGGAACCGGAGTGGATGTTTCTCCGGAAGCGCTTGCCGTTGCGCGGGAAAATGCCGCAAGGCTCGGCGTTTCCGGCAGATGCTCTTTTGTAAATCAGAGCTGGTCGGAGTGGAAACCCGAAAATGAAAAATGGGACATGATAGTCTCCAATCCGCCGTATATCCCGCGTGGCGATATAGCCGGGCTGGATGCGGAAGTAAAAGATTATGACCCGCATTTAGCGCTGGACGGCGGCGAAGACGGTTACGGTTGCTATCGGGAAATTGCCGGCCTGGTGCCTTTAATTTTGCAAAAGGGCGGTTATATTCTGTTGGAAAGCGGAATGGGGCAGGCTGAGGATATTATGCGCATTTTTTCGGCTCAGGGGCTGGAAACAGTTGCCGTCATCCCGGATTTGGCCGGCATAAACAGATGTGTGATACTAAAAAAATAAGTTGCAAAAATAATTTTTAGCCTCTAATATCCGTTCTGTATTTGACGCGCGGTTTTATGTTGGGCGCGTTAGCCATTTCCTTTTTGAATGTAATGAATTGACAGGGTTTAAGACTCTGTCGTGATTGTGGGAATATATGAAAAAGCAAAATAACAGATTTCGCAATAATGGTAACAATAACAACGGTTACACATTGAACTATAAATTTGACAGCGTAAGCATAGCCGGAAAGATAAGCGGTACCGCGCTGGACTTGATTCGCCGCTATAACGACCTTGCCAAAGAAGCTCAGAGCTGCGGCAATTATGTCGATATGGAAATTTATCGCCAGTATGCCGAACACTATCGCAAAATTGTAACGGATATCAACGAGCGGCGCCAGGCACGTCAGGACGGGCAGAACCGTCAGGACGAGAAAAACCTTTCTGAAAATTCCGAAGCACAGGGTGTTTCAGATGTGGAAGAAGGCAATAATGAAACGTCGGCCGCGCCGGTCGAACCTGTGCCCGAAGCCAACGGATATGTTGAAACCCTTCCCGCTCAGGAAAGTCCTGCTGCCAAAAGTTTTCAGGTGGTTGAAATCTCAGCTGAAAAAGCGGAAATTCCGGCGGAGGCGAAACCCAAACGCGTTGTCCGGCGCAAGGTCTCTGCCCCGCGCAAAACTTCAGAAAAGGCTGCGGCGGAAGGCTAGCCTGTTTTATTAAAATATGCAGATAAGGAGAAAATATATGCCAGCAGAGCTTGCTTTTTTAATTGTCGCAGTTGCGGTAATTGCCATTACATATAAAACCTATGTCGGGTACGGGGATTACCGATGGTATACCAAGCTGGGCTTTTTTCTGTTTTTGCTGATTGGCTGGAGTGCTCCTTTTCTGGGATTTATACTGCGCCGTGCGGATTTGCCCGAAAGTTTCGTTTATTTGACCAAAGGGCTGTATTTCCTGTTTGGCTTTGTCTTTTTTCTTTTTATTATCAGTTTTATCCGCGATACGTTGTGGATGGTTATTGATTTGATACGCCGGGCTCCGGTTGAGGAAATGAAAAATCCGCCCTTGTTGCAAAAGGTAAATATCATTACATTCGTTTTTTGTCTGCTGTTTTGTTTTTACGGCGTATACGAGGCTGAAAAAAATCCGGCAATTAAAACATATGACATAACATCTCCCAAAGTCCGGCAGAAAACAAAAGTCGTTATGCTGTCAGATTTGCATATTGATGTTGACGTGTCGCCTGAAACAGTAGAGCGGCTGGTTAATCGCGTCAATACCTTAAATCCCGATGCCGTAGTCATTGTCGGAGATATCGTTGACAATACGCCTGTTAAACTTTATAAGCAGATGCAGGAATTGAAAAAGCTGAAAGTCAAAGACCATGTTTATCTCGTTTTGGGCAATCACGAATTTTATTCGGGTGCAATGGGCTGGGGGCTTGCATTTGCTCAGATGGGATTTGAATTTTTAAACAATTATGGCGAAAAACTTGGCGATACCGGGATTTATATTGCCGGCATTCCGGATATTAATGCGGCAGAATGGTTTAAAAAGCCGGTAAAAGCAAAAAATGCCTTGTATAAGGCGGAAAAGGAAGACTACGTTATCATGTTGTCCCATACGCCCAAACTTGCGGAAGGGGTAACGGCAGAAAATGTTGATTTGCAGCTTTCAGGGCATACGCACGGCGGACAGATTTATCCGTTTCATTATTTTACGGAAATTGCCAATGACGGGGTGTTGGCCGGATTTTACAATAAAAACGGCGTTCAGATGTACGTTTCCCGCGGAACCAGATACTGGGGGCCGCCGATGCGGATTTTCGCCCCTTCGGAAATTACCGTGTTTAACTTTTCTCCGGCAGGGAAAAATGACAAACCTGCTGCATAAGGCATATGAAATCGCCGAAAAGGAGGACGTATCTACGCTGCCTGACAGGGCTGTAGTATATAGTGTCAGCTATATGCCGGATTCGGAAAATAAAAAAAGAGCCGAAGACTTTGTAAAGTCAACGCCCGATGCCCGTATGTTGGACGATACGCCGTGCGGCAGGGCGCTTATCGCCCTTGGTCTGGACGGCAGAGTTGATGAGGTAGGAGAGGAAATAACCAAAATCTGGAAACTGGCCTCTTCGCGTTATATAGGCGCTGCATCAGGAAACATAAACGCTTTTGTAGATGGTGCCGATGAACGCAGCACGTTTTGCTCGACTGAATTGCATGAAATAATAAACAATCCTAAAATCACGAGCATCAACGGAATTGCCAAAACAGTTTTTGCTCAGAATTTTCAACCCGCACATTATAAATAAGCGGTATAAACTAATCTGTGCTATTGTATCGGAAAGCCCGTTATACACCTTTCAATAAAAATACCCCGTCGGCTCACAAGCTGTTACGGGGTATCCGTTTTTCAGGCAAAGTCCAAACTAAACTCGAAACTAGAAAACCTGTTCGCGCGTCGTGCGCAGTTCAACCTGAGGGAAATCTTCTTTGGCTTTGTTCAGGTGCCATGCGTTTCGTGCCAGAAAGACCGTTTCTCCGTCATGATCATGTGCAATATTAGCCTGGTTGGTATCAATAAATTTCGCTAAAACGTTCTTGTCTGTGCAGGCAATCCAGCGCGCCGTATAATACTGGGTCGGTTCAAACGCAACCGGTATGTTGAATTCGGTACGAATACGGTCGGCCATAACTTCAAACTGCAACACGCCGACAACCCCGACAATCCATTCCGAACCGATAACCGGCTTAAACACGCTGGCGCCGCCTTCTTCGGCAATCTGCTGCAGCGCGTTGCCTAAATGCTTTGATTTCAGCGGGTCAAGTGCACGCACTGATTTTAGCAGCTCCGGTGCAAAACTAGGAATGCCGGTAAAATGCAGTTTTTCCCCTTCGGTAAGCGTGTCGCCGATACGCAGCTGTCCGTGGTTGGGAATGCCGATAATGTCCCCGGCGTAAGCGTCTTCGGCAAGTTCCCGTTCTTGAGCCAGAAACATCACCGGCGTCGGTACTTTTACAGGTTTGCCCGTGCGTATCTGCGTCAGGCTCATGCCGCGTTTGAAGTGCCCGGAGCATAAACGCATAAATGCGATTCTGTCCCGATGTTTCGGATCCATATTGGCCTGGATTTTGAAAATAAATCCCGTTACCTTTTTCTCATCGGCACTGACCTTGCGTTCTGCCGCAGGCTGCGGCCGGGGCGAGGGAGCTAAATTATGCAAGCCTTCCAAAACTTCCTTAACCCCGAAATTATTAATGGCACTGCCGAAGAAAACCGGGGTCAGCGCACCGGCAAGATACAGTTCCAAATCAAATTGCGGACAGAGTTCTTTAACCATCATGACATCTTCACGCAGTTTGGCAACCGCATGTGCCGGCAGAAGCTCGTCAAGTTTCGAATCGTCCAGGCCTTTGCAGGTTTCAATCACGCTGTTGACCTGTCCCTTGTTGCCGGTTTTGTTCATCAAAATAAGCTGATCGTTCAAAAGGTCGTAGCAGCCGAGAAAGTCTTTGCCGCTGCCGATGGGCCAGCTTGCCGGGCAAACGTCGAGCGCCAGCGTTTTTTCAATGTCGTCCAGCAGCAGGAACGGGTCTTGCCCCTCGCGGTCCATTTTATTGATGAACGTAATAATAGGAATGTTCCTGAGACGACAGACTTCAAACAGTTTTTTCGTTTGCGTTTCAATGCCTTTTGCCGAGTCTATGACCATAACCGCCGAGTCCACGGCTGTCAAAACCCGGTAAGTGTCTTCGGAGAAGTCTTCGTGCCCCGGTGTATCCAGCAGGTTAAAAGTGATGTTGTGATATTCAAAAGTCATTACTGACGACGCGACCGAAATGCCGCGTTCCTGTTCCACTTTCATCCAGTCGGAATGGGCTCTCCGGTTTTCGCCGCGCGCTTTAACCGCCCCGGCCTGCTGAATGGCGCCGCCGAACAACAGCAGCTTTTCGGTCAGGGTGGTTTTACCGGCGTCCGGGTGTGAAATAATCGCAAACGTTTTTCTTTTGTTGACAGTATTTTCTGGCATTGTTTTTCTCTGTAAAATTACTCTTGCCCGTTACATACGTAAACGGGGATAAATATGTAAAATAACTCTTCCTTGCCGCAAACATAAGCGGAGAGCAAAATTCAAACGCATACTAACAAATAAATTGCAATATGCAAGCCAAAAATACGTTCAGTGCCGTCTGAAATGTGAAAAAGCCGGAAACCCGTAAAAAAATGCTTGACTCTTACAATTTATTCCCTAATATCCATGTAGGTTTTGATAACAAAATAACACTCCACGGAGTGCCGTCAGTCAGCGAGGGTTCGCACACTGGCGCAATTTTTTTTATCATAATGGGTAATAAATATTAGGAAATTTAATGTTTGACGCATTGACAACCAAATTGAGCGGAATTTTCTCCAGGCTCGGTTCCCGCAGTATCCTGAAAGAGAAGGATATTGAAGACGGGCTGCGCGAGATTCGCCTGGCCTTGCTGGAGGCAGACGTGTCGCTTCCGGTTGTGAGGGAATTTATGGCTCGCGTCAAAGAAAAGGCCTTGGGCGAAACAGTTATCAAAGCTGTCCGCCCGGATCAGCAGCTTGTGAAAATCGTTTATGATGAGCTGGTGGCGCTATTAGGTGCTGAAAACAATGAGCTTAATTTCAAAGCGGTGCCGCCTGCCGTTGTCCTGATGGTTGGTTTGCAGGGTTCCGGTAAGACTACGACCTCAGCCAAGATAGCCTTAAAGCTCAAAAAAAATAAACGCGTTTTGCTTGCCTCGCTGGATGTTTATCGTCCGGCAGCGCAGGAACAGCTGGCACAGCTCGGTGCTCAGATTGGCGTAGACGTTTTGCCGGTAGTTGCCGGAGAAAAACCTTTGGAAATTACCCGCCGCGCTATGTCTGTCGGAAAGAAAGGACTGTATGATGTCCTGATTTTGGATACTGCCGGCCGCTTGCAGATTGATGAAACTCTAATGAATGAGGTTGCAGCGGTTAAAAAGCTGGCACAGCCGACCGAAACGCTTCTGGTGGCTGATGCTCTTATCGGTCAGGAAGCCTGCAACGTCGCCAGAGAGTTTAATGAAAAAGTCGGCGTTACCGGTTTGGTGCTGACACGTATTGACGGTTCGTCGCGCGCAGGTGCTGCGTTGTCCATGAAAATGGTGTCGGGCGCGCCGCTGAAGTTCCTCGGAACCGGTGAAAAACTGGAGGATATCGAAGAGTTTCACGCTGACCGTCTGGCCGGGCGCATCTTGGACAAAGGCGATGTTGTCAGCCTGGTAGAAAAGGCAGTGGAAAATATTGACCGCGAAGAAACCGAAGCGATGGCTAAAAAGATGCTGAAAGGCAAGTTTGATTTGGACGATATGCTGAATCAAATCCGTCAGATGCAGAAGCTCGGTTCCATGTCAAGCATTATGGGGATGCTGCCCGGTTTGGGGAAATATAAGGAACAGATAGAAGCGGTTAATGCCGATTCGCTGGTCAAAAAGCAGGAGGCGATAATCCTTTCCATGACCAAGGGAGAACGTCGCAATCCTGATATTATCAAGGCATCACGCAAGAAGAGAATTGCCGCCGGTGCCGGTGTAGAAGTTCATGAAGTTAACAAGTTGCTTAAATCCTATGAGCAAATGTCAACTATGATGAAGAGAATGGGAAAAATGGGCGGCCTCGGCTCGCTCGCTTCCCGTTTTGGCAAAAACAGTCCGTTTGGGGGCGGTTCCTTTGGGAACAATCCTTTTGGCGGATTTAACAACAAATTTCCGTTTTAAGCGGAAGGAACGAAACAAATAATAACTGGAAAGGAAAAAAATGACAGTTCGTATTAGACTTTCTCGCGGTGGATCGAAAAAGCACCCTTACTATCGCGTTGTAGCTGCCGATCAGAGAGCTCCTCGTGACGGTAGATTTATTGAAAAGCTGGGTTCTTATAATCCGCTGCTGCCGCAGGATCATCAGGAAAGACTGGTTCTGGATGTTGAAAAGGTAAAATCTTGGATTGCCAAAGGGGCACAGCCGACCGAAAGACTGCAAAAGCTGTTTGCTAACCTGGGCATCTGCGAGGCTCCGAAAATTCACAGCCAGCCCAAGAAGTCTGCTCCGAAGGCGAAAGCTCTGGAGAGAATTAAGGAAAAAGAAGAAAAGGCAAAAGCTGCTGCTGAAGCGGCCGCCGCTGCTGCTGCCGAGGCCGCTGCCGCAGCCGAAGCTCCGGCTGAAACGTCTGCCGAAGCCTAAGCTTTTTCTCTTTATAAATTAAGTTTATGTTGCGATTGGTAATTTAATGAGCGAAAAAAGAGTTTGTTTAGGCAAAATTGTCGGTGTTCACGGCATCAGGGGTGAGGTCAAGGTCAAAAGCTATACGGCTGTTGACAAAGATATTGCCGCTTATGGCGAACTGGAAGACAAAGCTGCCGGAAAGCGTTTTTCGCTGAAAGTTACCGGACATTCAAAAGATTTGCTCCGAATAAAAATCAAGGGGATTGATGACCGCACCACGGCGGAAACCCTTGTCGGAACCGAGTTTTATGCCCCCCGCGGCGTCCTCCCGGAACTAAAAACGGAAGAGGTTTATTACGAAGCGGATTTGGTCGGTATGAAAGTGCTCGATGCTAAAAAGGCCGAAGTTGCCGAAGTTGTCGGTTTTTATAATTTCGGCGCCGGAGATATTTTGGAAATCCGGCTCAAGAGCGGGCGTTCCGAAATGTTGCCCTTTAACAAGGGCTATGTGCCGGAGATAAATCTTGACGAAGGCTATATTATTGTGGCGTCAACCGGAATGGTGTTCTTGGAAGACGGAGAGGATTCCGAAGAATGCTGAATGTAACGGTTCTGACTGTTTTTCCCGAATTGTTTCCGGGTTTTCTCGGGTACTCTTTGACCGGAAAAGCATTGGAAGAGCAAAAGTGGCAGCTGCAGGCCGTCAACATCCGCGACTATGCGTTTGACCGTCATAAGTCTGTGGACGACACGCCGTGCGGCGGCGGCGCAGGAATGATTATGCGTCCCGATGTTTTGGGGCGGGCAATAGAAGCCAATCATACCCGGGGACGGATTATCTATATGAGTCCCAAAGGGCGCCCGCTGACGCAGAAGCTGGTACACGAGCTCTCCCGCGAAGAAGAACTGACGATTGTCTGCGGGCGTTTTGAGGGCATTGACGAACGCGTCATTGAAGCCTACAACGTCGAGGAGATAAGCATCGGCGATTACATTCTGACCGGAGGCGAACAGGCCGCCCAGATAATGCTGGATGCAGTCGTCAGGCTGTTGCCGGGCGTTCTGGGAAATGAGGCATCTTTGGAAGATGAAAGTTTTGAAAACTTTCTTTTGGAATACCCCCAATATACCCGTCCGACGGAATGGGAGGGGCGCAGTGTTCCTGAAGTCCTGCTGTCCGGACATCACCGGAAGATAGCCGACTGGCGCCGCGAACAGGCCGAAATCGCAACCAAGGCCAAACGCCCTGACTTATTTAAGAAATATCTTGATTCTAAAAATAGTTAGGTGTATAAAGTTAAAAAATTTTATAAAAAGGTAAAACTGATGAACATTTTAGAAAATATTGAACAAGAGCAAGTAGCCAAATTGACTGAAGGCAAGAACATTCCTGACTTCAAAGCCGGCGACACCCTTAAGGTTCACACCAAGGTAAAGGAAGGCGACCGCGAGCGTATTCAGATTTATGAAGGCGTCTGCATTGCCCGTAAGAATGATGGTCTGAACTCTTCTTTCACTGTTCGCAAAATTTCTTTCGGCGAAGGCGTAGAACGTGTATTTCCGCTGTATTCTCCGAATGTTGCGAAGATTGAGGTAACTCGTATCGGTAAGGTAAGAAGAGCCAAGTTGTACTTCTTGCGTGCCCTGCGCGGCCGTTCTGCCCGTATTGCCGACGACTTGTCTGCACAGGCTAAAGCAAAGAACGCCGAATAAGGCTTTGCTCATAGGTAAAATAAAAAACCCGCTGTTTTCAGGCGGGTTTTTTGTACTCAAAAAGCCCCATACGTTTTACGCGGGGCTTTTTAAGGGTAAATGCAAAAGCGTTCAGGCAGTCGGAACGCTTGAGCAAAATCAAACGACGAATTTCTCGATTAAAAGTCTGGTGGCATTTCTTGAAATCGGAGCTTTCTCTACGGCATAAAGTAAAAGTTCCCGGTTTCCGAGTCTGACCAGTTCACATTGCGCCTCTTCCGACAAATTATAAGTTGAAATGTACAGCTTTATTAAAGCTTCATCTCCGCGGGCAATAAGCGCAACTTGTGCCGGAATGCACAGCCAGGTATGCTCCAGAAACGATTTTAATTCGTTGACATCGGCTGTTTTCGCCAAATTGGTTTCAAATGTTTCGTCTGACATAATAAATAGTTTTTAAGTGGAACAATAATGCCTTAATAATTTAATGAAAACCTTAAAACAATATCTGAAATTTAATAGCTGATATTCAAAATTTAATGATTGATGTCCAGTGTGTCAATAATTTTTTTCGCGTCTTCGGGGGCATAATCCCAATAGGCCGACGCAATAATTCTTTTTTGTGTTTCTTCATCAAATCGGAATTTGATAATTCTCGCCGGACAACCTCCCACAACGGCAAAATCGGGAACATCTTTGTTGACAAAAGAATTAGCGCCGACCACAGCACCGTTGCCGACGGTAACGCCGCGCCGGATAACTGCATTTACGCCTATCCAAACATCGTTTTTAATAATACAGTCCTTTTGGGTTAAGTCGTGATACCCCCCCCGGTATGAAAGGAGCGTCGAGGTTGAAACCTCATCAAGATTATGTTCGCCTTGTCCGATTCTGACGTGTGAAGCAATACTGCAATATCTGCCTATTTTTGCTCTGGTAATATCAACGTCCCTGCCGACAGACGTATAATCGCCGATTTCACAATGCGAATCAATAACGGAAGATTTGTCAACACAGGTATGTTTTCCACGTATATAAGCATTGGCTTTTTTGTTTCTTAGAATATCAATAGCCTTTTGTATTAGTCTGATTTTCATTTTGCCTCCATTGCCAATTTATTTTCCTAAAACCGTCCTGATGGCAGTTGTTGACCTGACCGGCAATAAATCTTTGGGGATACGATTGCTGACAATATAACGTATTCCTAAATCTTCTACGGCTTTACGTTTCTCTGGGCTGTCGCCGTCGCTGTTGACAAAGAAAATATCCGGCTTAATTTCTGCCAGCTCTTGCAAAAAGTCGAGTTTGCCGCTTCCTTTGGCGATAAAAGCCTGATGAACATACCGGATAGCCCCGACCATATACAGGCGTTCATTTTCGTTATAAAGTGTTTTGCGTTTCTTTAGTTCTTCCACCGTCTTGTCTGAACCGATGGAAACATATAAGTCGCCGTACTGGCTTGCCTCTTCGAAAAAACGGATATGCCCGCTGTGCAGAACATCAAAACAACCGGAAACAAAAACTTTAACCATGATTACTTTTCCTTACTTTGGTTTTTATGCAAAAATATGTATTGCTCCATTCAACATTTTCCCGGTCTTTTTCTTTATTAAAGCCAGTCATAACTTTATCCAGTCGTTAGGAACGATATCACCGGAATATTCGGCAGCGTCCGGCCTGAACCATTGCTTAGGCGCAACGACAATCTTGTCCGGATTTGTATTCAGCCAGGCTCCCCACCACGAAAATGTGCTGTTGGCGATAATGTTATGGTGGCAGTTCCGCATCAGTTCCAAGTCAAAATAGCCGTGTTTTTCATCATTAATTTCAACGATAGTCTGCGGATAGGCTGTTTGTATATTAGTCCGAACCCAGTCTGTATCACTGGAAAAAATAAAGAAATGCGGTTTATCAACGCGTTTCCCGATATAATCCATCGCATTCAGAAAATAATCCTTATCCAAATAAGTAAAAGGGCTGCGCGGATTAAGATAGTCGCCGCGACGGATATGAACGGCAACGGCATCGGCAGCCCGGATTTTGGCAAGCATATCAAGATTCGCTGCATCAAGAGGTTTTGTCAGCGTAAAATCATGCAACAGCCTTTCTCGCAGCGGTTTAAAATATTTTTCGGTCTGGAAAACTCCGTCATAATAAACGTCGCCATCTTTGCTTAGAAGTTCCGGCTCGTAACGGTTAATCTGTCTTTCGCAGACGCGGTTGGTTTTCAGGTAAATAAATTTTCCCAGATTAAATTTTTTGCGGATGGAACGGGGAAGAATGTTTTTAAATCTGATTTCGTTTTTACATTTTTTTATTTGTTCATTTGAGGCAAAATCTCCGCTGATGTTATACAATCCCAAATCAAAACTGCGGTAATGGTTGGTCAAAAAGCTGGTATTGTCCCACAAAACATCGCCGGCAGCCAGTCCGAAGGCATATTGAAACATCTGATTGCCGAGCCCTCCGCCCAGCCTGACGATACGCAGCGGTTTATCCGGGGAAACATGGGCGGAATATTTGCTTTCTTGAGGTGAAACAGCCATAAAAATCTCCTTTGGCAGATAAATCTGACCTTTTGTTTATAAAAAACCAACCTTTTAAATATATACCTGAGTAGACATTCAATAGCAAGAATAAGTTATTCTAATCCATTATAATTAAATAATTAATTGAAAAGACGAAAATCTTGTTGTGAATAAAAAACTGCTTATTTAAAAGGTTGGTTTAAATTCAGCAGGTTTCTAACGTGGAAAAAACGCACACAGACAAAGGAAACTGTGGCCTTCAAGGGCGGAAAGATATAAGAAAAAGCGATGCTCTGATATGCAATCTTCAGGCATAACAAAAGCGCCTGTTTGTTCAACAGGCGCCAAACATGGTCGGAACGGGTGGATTCGAACCACTGACCTCTGCGACCCGAACGCAGCGTTCTACCAGGCTGAACTACGTTCCGTTGTTCAACGAACATATATTTACACAAAAAAAAATTAGATTACAAGCTTTTTTTTCATCTGTGCGCAAAAAAATTATCTGTACGCAAAAATGATTGGTATACAAATAATCTTATATGTATAAAAATAATATTTGCATAAAAAAATTGACGCTTTTGCAAATCAATTGTAAAACAAATCGGTTAGAAATTGTGCAAGGAGAGTAAAATGTTGTATTTGGGGTGTCATCTGTCATCAGCTGCCGGTTTTGCCGCAATGGGAAAAACGGCTTTGAAAATTAATGCCAATACATTTCAGTTTTTTTTGCGCAATCCCCGCGGCGGTGCTGCCAAAGACATAAAGCCGGCCGATGTTTCTGAATTTCTGGCATTGGCAAAACAGAACGGGTTTGGCAAAATTTTGGCTCATGCGCCGTATACGCTCAATCCCTGTTCAAAAGATACATCGGTTCGGGAATTTGCCGGCGAGGTTTTTGCCGATGATTTGAAACGGATGGAAAATCTTCCCGGAAACCTGTATAATTTCCATCCCGGTTCACACGTAGGGCAGGGAATTGCCGCCGCTATTCCGCAAATCGTCGAGATTTTGGATGCCGTAATGCCGGAAGCGCGCCATACAACGGTATTATTGGAAACCATGTCCGGCAAAGGCAGCGAAGTAGGCTCCCGTTTTGAGGAGCTGGCAGAAATAATTTCCCGTGCCAGCTCTAATGCGCCGGAACGTCTCGGTGTATGCTTGGATACCTGCCATGTCTATTCTGCCGGCTACGATATTGTCAACCGTCTGGACGAAGTATTGGAAGAATTTGACCGTGTCATCGGGCTGAATCGTTTGCATGCGATTCATTTAAACGACAGTATGACGGAGTTTGCGTCGCATAAAGACCGCCACGAGCGGCTGGGGCATGGGACAATAGGAAAAGACGCTCTGATTCGGTTTATCAATCATTCTGCGCTCAAAGGTATTCCCGTTAATTTGGAAACGCCGAACGAACTTCCCGGATATGAGGAAGAAATAGCCCTTCTGCGTCAAAGCTATACGCAGGGATAGCCGCACATTTCGTTGAGACCTGAGGCCTTAGGTTCCGTTTGAGCGTTTAAAGCAAAATTTCCGCAACGATGCCGAATACAACACCTAAACCGTACAATAGTGCGAGTATGCGCAGATTCTCTTTCCGATTCGGGTTAACCCGGTATAAAACCAGATATCCCAGTCCTGCATTGCTAAGCGTTCCCGCCAGCATTGTGCCCAATGTAATCGCATTGTCAAGATACAGCTGCGTCAGCAATACCGATGGATAACAGCTGGGAATAAGCCCCACGCCTGCCGCAATGAATTTGCTGAGTATCGGCATTCCCGTCAACAGCAGCTGCACGGTCTCTCTGCCGCCAAATGCAAAAACGGCGTTGACGATAAGAGAGAAAATAAAGATGAAAATGCTGATTTTTTCAGTATGCTTGTATGCGGAATGCCATATGTTTTCCTTGCCGTCGCATTTGCATTTTTCCCGTTGGCAAAATGCCTCAATGTCCGGTTCCTGTTTGTGCCTGATAAATTTTTGCGGCAGAAAAATATCCAACAGCACACCGCTGGCAATCGCAAAAATAACCTTAATTCCCAAAATCTGTACAATCAAAGCCGCTCCTGCGCCGCCGGAAATCAAAATCGGCAGCATCTCGTCGGAAGTGGAGAGAAAAATGGCCATCAGCGTGCCGAGCGTAATAATGCCTGTCGCATAGAGGTTAGCTGCCGCGACCGAAAAACCGCATTGTGGTATCAGCCCCAGCAATCCGCCGGCAACCGGACCATAAGAACCTGATTTTTTTATATAGGATAGAGTTTTCCGCGATGTCTTATGTTCCAGAAATTCAAGCGCCAGATATGTCAGAAACAGGTATGGAAACAACGCCAGCGTTTCGTATAGGGAATCAATCAGAATATCCATGCCGATGTTAAACATTGCCGCCTCTTGGAAAATTTATTGCAAAACTAACAACATATCTAACAAAACTATTGTATTTTTGCAACAAAAAAAGCCCATGTTCATAAAAAAGCTGTTGCTGGTACAAACATATTAAAGATGCTCGATTATATTCACTTGTCTACTTAATATTACATGCAGCCAAAACCAAACAGCAAATTGTCGAGGCAATCGGAAATGATAATTTTTTCATAAGTCTATATTTTAATGATTAATATTTAATATTATTATCAACTAAATTTATCAATATATTTTCCATCTGACTAAAAAATAAAATTTCTTTATATCTTTACGGTTTTCCAAACATAAGAAAAAGAGCCGCAAGGGTGCGGCTCTTTTTTCCGGACAGACATAATGCCTGACTTTGCAAAGTCTGATTATGCTGCCTTTTCGTCAAAGTTATACAAGTCTTCAACCGAAACTTTCTTTTCTTTGGTCTGGACTTTGGAAAGGACATAGTCAATGACCTTTTCTTCATAAACGGAAGTACGCAGACGTTCAACCGCTTCTTTGTTCTTCAGATAAAAGTCAAAAATGGCCTTTGCCTGCATCGGATAACGCTGAGCTTCGCTCATAATCGCCTTGTTGAGGTCTTCCTGCGTTACTTCTACTTTGGCGTCATTGCCGACTTCAGCCAGCAACAAACCGAGCTTAACACGTCGAACGGCGATTTCCTTGTATTCTTTCAGCAGGTCTTCTTCCTTTTTCTTCTTTTCGTCTTCGTCAAGTTGATTGTTTTTCTTGGCGTTTTCATACTGCTTGACAATCGCTTCATACTCCATGTCAACGAGCTTGGCCGGAACGTCAAACTTGTAAGCCTTGTCCAAAGCATCCAGCAGAGAACGTTTCTGTTTCATCTTGGAAGCGGCTTCATAATCTTGTGCGATTCTCTTCTTGACGGTCTCTTTGAGCTTGTCAAGGTTTTCTTCGCCCATGGATTTTGCGAATTCGTCATTGATTTCCGCTTTTTTGATTTCTCTGATTTCTTTGATTGTCGTTACAAACAGGGCTTCTTTGCCGGCCAGATCTTTGGCATGGTAGTTTTCCGGGAAAGTCGCTTTTACTTCTACGACTTCGCCGGCTTTCTTGCCGATAAGCTGGTCTTCATAACCCGGAATAAAGGAGTTGGAACCGATTTCCAGCGGATAAGCTTCGCCTTTACCGCCCGGAAATTCTACGCCGTCAATGGAACCGACAAAATCGATAACCGCAATATCGCCTTTGGCCGTAACGCGGTCTTCTTCAACCTTAATCGTGTCGCGGCGGCTCTCAGCCATATAGTTCAGCGCTTTTTCAACTTCCTCGTCGGGAACTTCTGCTACCGGCTTTTCGATTTTGATTGCGGAGAAATCCTTTAGTTCAATCGTCGGCATAATGTCCATGGATACCTTGAATTCAACGTCTTTACCTTCTTCAAACTTCTTCAGGTCGACATCCGGCGTGAATACCGGGCGCAATTCCTTTTCTTTCAGGACTTCGTTGACGCCGTTGCGGACAACTTCATCCAGCGCATCGCTCATTGCGTTGCCCTGGTATTTTTTCTTAACCATCGCAAACGGAACCTTTCCCGCTCTGAAACCGGCCATGCTGACCGTCTTGGCAATCTCGTGAAGTTTCTTGTCAACTTCCGCGGTGAAATCCGCAGCGCTGACGGTAACGTTATATTCGCGGCTCAAGCCTTCTGATTTTACTTCTTTAATCTTCATTATATTTATCTCTTCCAAAAAGCCCATTTCGGCAGTACCCGAAATGGTGCGGACGGAGAGACTCGAACTCTCACAGCAAAGCCACCAGATCCTAAGTCTGGCGTGTCTACCAATTTCACCACGCCCGCGGATTACAACAACAAATTTGCCCCGAGTATATACAACATTTTTATATAATCAAGCAAAAAAATTATAAAATCACGCCCTTTTCAAAACGAAAGCCCTTCAGCAGTTCGGCCGTTTCCATCGGCTGTTTGCCTTCCCGTTGCAGCCTTTCGATACAAAGTGCCTTGCCTTCGCATCCGGCTATCGTCAGAGCCTTTTCGCCTTCAATAATTTCTCCCGGTGCGCCCTGTCCGTCGCATATCTGAGCCCGGTAAACCTTAAAACGTTCGCCTTTGTAGGTAAAATATGTCGCAGGGTAGGGGGAAAACGCTCTGATTTTGTCAGCCAGCGCATTCGTGTTTCCGGCAAAATCCAGTCGGCATTCGGCTTTGTCCAGCTTTTCCGCATAAGTTACCAGACTTTCGTCCTGCTTTGTCGGAACAATATTGTCCAGCTGCCGCAAGGTCCTGACCAGCAAATCAGCCCCGACCGCAGACAATTCGTCATGCAAATCGCCTCCCGTCATTTCGGGTGTAATAACAGCCTCTTCCTGGCTGAGAATGTCGCCGGCATCAAGCGCCGCCGCCATTTGCATGATGGAAATGCCGCTTTTCTTGTCTCCGGCTTCAATTGCCCGCTGTATCGGTGCCGCCCCGCGCCAGCGCGGCAACAGGGAAGCATGGACGTTAATACATCCTTTGGGAAAAATGTCCAGAACAGTCTGCGGCAAAATTAAACCATACGCGGCGACAATCGCCATATCCGCCCCCAGTGCTTTCAGGCTCAGCTGTTCGTCTTCGTTCCTGAGAGACTTCGGCGTTCTGACTTCAAGGCCTTTTGCTTCTGCTAAAAGGTGTACCGGCGTCTTATTGACCTTCTTGCCGCGACCGCTTTCTTTCGGCGCCCGGGTATAAACGGCGACGATGTTATGCTCTTTCGCCAGTGCTTCCAAAACCGGAACGGCAAAATCCGGCGTTCCCATAAATACAATTTTCATTATTCGGAAAATCCTGCGCGTTTATAGTCAATTTTAATATCCATGCCTTCCGCGTAAGCATTCAATGCGCTTTGAGCCATATCCGAGCCCATTGAAACCGCCGCCCGGGTTTTTACTTCCGCCAGAGCATTTTTGTCCAGCTCGTCGGCATAATTGACCGTTTCATACGGGGTAACGATGACAAAGTTGTTTCCCGGGTGTTCATAAAGTTTGACCGCGCCGTCTTCTGTTACGAACAGATCGTTTATTTCCTGTGCGCTCAAACCGGCAAATGTTTCATTGCGGTTGATTGGTTCGGAACGGAAAACTTCCAAATTCCGTGCTTTCGCCGCATCGGCGAGCTGTTCGCCGTTTTCGGCATCGGCAATGATGTTGTCGGCAGTTTCCTTAGCCAGCGCATCTTTTTCCTGAACCTCCCACATTGCCGTGATTTTGTCTTTGACTTCATCAATCTCGGGCAGATGGGCATCTTTGACTGCGGTAACCCTGATAGCGGCAATACCGTCGTCAAATTCCTCGGCCGAGCTTATCTCGTTCAGCCCGTACGAAAAGACCAGTTCGTTAAAATCAAGCGAAGTTGTCAGAGATTTAAGCTGTGCCGGGGCGTTTTCAACCGGAGCCGTTTCGCTGATACCGGAAATCCGTACCGGTTCAATACCGAACATTTTTCCGGTTTCTGCCAAATCTTTGCCGCCGTTGACGGTATCGTCAATTTCAGCTCTGGCATCACGCAGGGCATCATACAGATTGTCATTGTTCAAAATCTCTTCAATCTGCGGCTTAACTTCTTCAAACGTCATTTTTTTTGCCGGAACAATCTGTTTGACGCTGACAACCTGCCATGTGTCGGCAACCTGCAACAGGCGGGGCTCGTTCAACGGCATTTCAAAAGTGTCGTACGCCAAATCTTCCGCCAGTTCATCCTGAGCAACCAGCCCCAATGTCGGCTCGTCAGCATTTTCCGCCTGCATATCTTTCGCCGCGGCAGCAAAATCTTTGCCGCCTTTTACTTCGTTCAGTGCCTTTTCTGCCTGCGCCTTGTCGGTAAAGACCATCTGCAATACTTCTCTTTTCTCCGGCAGGTCAAATTCCTTCTCGTGCTGCTTGTAATAATCCGCAACCATCTCGTCGCTTGCGGCATATTTCTTCAAAACCGTTTCATTGGGAACAAAAAGAACCTCTGCTTCCCTTGTCTCCGGAATCATAAAATTTTCCGAAAAGTCTTCAAAATACTGTTTGACTTCGTCGTCGCTGATTTTGCGTTCAATTCGAACGTCGGCCGGCGATACCGTAACATATTTAAAGGACTTGCGCTGATTGTCCATTTTGTGGATGGCTCTGCTGAGAGCTTCGGGAACATCAAAACCTTCTACCAGATCGGTAACCAGCATTTTGCGTGCCATAAGGCGCTTAACCATGGCTACATATTCGTCTTCGCTCAGGCCGGCGGAAGACAGGTAGCGTTTGAATATCTCAGGGTTAAACTGCCCGTTGGCCGGATTTATAAATTCCGGCTGGCTGAAAATAATCTGCTGAACATAGGCTTTAGGGAAATAAATATCGTTTTCGGCCATGGTCTGGTCAAGAACGCTCTCGTCGACAATCTGTCTCAATACGCCTTCGGTAATGGCGTTGCGCATATCGTCGGTCAGTTCAAAATCGTCGCTGGTCAGATTTTTTAGTGCGTTCAGCTCTTTTTGTAATCTGTAGGAAAATTCGCTTTGCGTCGTTTTTTTGCCGTCAACATCGACCACGGTCTGGTTCTGGCTGGCACTGTCAATATAGCCCGTAACGCCGAAAAGCGAAACAAAACTGACGGCTACCGCTGCGGAAATAATTTTGAAAACCCAACTTTCATGTGCTTTAGCTAATTTACTTATCATTTTTTTCCATCCCAAAAATAACCTGATTGTTACCCATTATAAAAGCCAAAAAAATTTATGCAATTGCAAATATAAATATGTTCAACGTTTTTTTTTACAAAGCGGGAAAGCATTCGCCTTGTTTTGAACCGGCGCTTTTTCATCCGGTCTTTTCCTCTATCCGGTCTTTTCTTTCATTCAGCCTTTTTCTTCATCCGGCGGTTTCCTCCGGGCGGGGGAATTTTTCTGTAAACAACTTTTTTTTTAGCTGGAAAATAAAAAAGCCTGTGCTAAAAAAGAACAAGTTATAATTTATGGAATGAGGATTAAGAACATGGTGAGAAAAACTTTAATTGCCGGCAACTGGAAAATGAACTGTCTTTTGGAAGACGGCGTTGCTTTGGCCAAAGGCGTCGCCCAGGAAGCCAAAAAGGCTGCCCGCAAAGATTGCGAATTCCTGATTTGTCCTCCGTTTACCCTGTTGGCTTCGGCAAAGAAGGCAATTAAAGGGTCCCGGGTTATGCTTGGGGCGCAGGACTGCCATTTTGCGGCGTCTGGAGCGCATACCGGCGACATCAGCCCGGTTATGCTCAAGGACCTCGGATGCCAGTATGTGATTGTCGGGCACTCCGAACGCCGTACCGACCACTATGAAAGCGATGAACTGGTCAGAAAAAAAGCCGAGGCGGCGATTAATGCCGGGCTGAAAGTTATTATCTGTATCGGCGAAACCGAGGCGGAGCGTGATGCTGGTCATGCCATAGATGTCTGCACGTCGCAGATTAACGGTTCCGTTCCGGACGTTTCCACGGCGCAGAATACGGTAATTGCCTATGAGCCGGTTTGGGCGATAGGGACGGGACGTACGCCGACAACCGATGATGTTGAAGAAGTCCATGCCGCAATCCGCAAGGCGGTAAGCAAGAAGCTCGGCCGCGCCAATGCCAACAAAATGCGCATTTTGTACGGCGGCAGCATGAAACCGGCAAATGCCAAAGCGCTTTTGGCTCTTCCCGATGTCGATGGCGGTTTGATTGGCGGAGCCAGCCTCAAGGTGGCGGACTTTATGGCTATTGCCGAAGCAAGCAAACAATAATCAATAAAGGAAATAAAAATGGGATCTGTATTGTTAGTCATTCATTTAATGGTAGCCATCCTGCTGGTTGTGCTGATTTTGATGCAGCGCAATTCCGGCAATGCCCTGAGCGGGCTGGGCGGGGGCAACGGAGCGGACAGCTTTTTGTCTGCACGCGGCAAAGGAAACCTGCTGACCCGTACCACGGCAGTTCTGGCAACCGTATTTTTTATTACTTCGATTTTGCTTTCGCTGTACTATAAAGGTGAAACCAGAAAGCCGGAGTCAATTACCGACGTTGCGCCTCTGGTGCAGACCGAACCGGCGGTTCCGAGCGTTCCTGATGCCGCTGCGCAAAATCAGAGCACAGCTCCGGCAACCTCTGATACAGCTCAAAATCCGGCACCGGCGCCTGCTTCGGCGGCAGCACCTGAAACTCCGTCCGTTCCGGCAGCGGAATAGCGATATGTCGTCAATAAGGACTGAAAATAAAGGCACCTTTTCAGGGAGGTGCCTTTTTCACTGCAAAATTTAACCAAAAAGGATAGAAAAATGTCTGAATTAAACCCGAAAACCAAATTTATTTTTATCACCGGCGGCGTTGTTTCTTCACTGGGAAAAGGTTTGGCCTCCGCCTCTCTTGCCTCAATTTTGCAATGCCGGGGCTTTAAAGTGCGGTTGAGAAAGCTGGACCCATATCTGAACGTCGACCCTGGTACGATGAGCCCGTTTCAGCACGGTGAAGTTTTCGTAACCGATGACGGAACCGAGGCCGATCTTGACCTGGGGCACTATGAGCGGTTTTCGGGCGTTGCGGCTAAGAAAAGCGATAGCACGACCACCGGTAAAATCTATCAGCGCGTTATAGATAAGGAGCGCCACGGGGATTATCTCGGATCTACCATTCAGGTCATTCCCCATGTAACCAATGAGATTAAAAATTTTATCGTCAGTGATTTGGAAGATGAAGACTTTGTACTGTGCGAAATCGGCGGTACGGTGGGCGATATTGAAGGGCAGCCTTATCTTGAAGCCATCCGCCAGCTGGCGTACGACCTCGGCCGTAATCGTACAATGTTTTTGCATCTGACGCTTTTGCCGTATATTCCGACTGCCGGCGAGCTGAAAACCAAACCGACGCAGCATTCGGTCAAGCAGTTGCAGGAATATGGTATTCAGCCGGATATGCTTTTGTGCCGTTCCCAGATGCCAATCCCGGAAAACGAACGCAAAAAGATTGCGCTGTTTTGCAATATTCGTGAGGAAAACGTTATCCCGGCACTGGACGTCAGCAACATTTATCAGGTGCCGCTGGCTTATTCCAAAGAGGGTATGGATAAAGCAGTATGCCGCTATTTCAATCTGCCGTGCCCCGATGCCGATTTGAGCCGGTGGGAAAAAATCGTTGAAACGCTCAAGGCGCCCGAGGGAGAAGTTAAAATTGCCGTGGTCGGCAAATATGTCAAATTGCTTGAGGCATACAAGTCCTTGGGCGAAGCTCTGACGCACGGCGGCATTGCCAACAAATACAAAGTGCGGATTAAATGGATTGATGCCGAAGACTTGGAACGTGAAGAGCCCTCAGCCCTGCTTTCCGACGTCAGCGGGATTTTGGTCCCCGGCGGGTTTGGTCTGCGCGGGACGGCCGGGAAAATTGCCGCCGTCAAATATGCGCGTGAACATAATATTCCGTTTTTGGGAATTTGTTTTGGAATGCAGATGGCCGTTATTGAAACTATGCGCAATATTCTCGGCGTCAAAAACGCCAATACGACCGAACTGGATGAAAACTGCGAAGCTGTTGTCGGCCTGATGACGGAATGGGATAAAGACGGAGCGAAACAGATACGTCATAAAGACGGAGATTTGGGCGGAACCATGCGTCTGGGCGCGTATGAAGCCGTTTTGAAACCCGGTTCCAAAGCGGCGGCAGTTTATGGCACGGAACACATCTCCGAACGTCATCGTCACCGTTATGAAGTCAATATTAAGTATAAAGAGCAACTGGAGCGGGCCGGTATGGTTATCTCCGGAACCTCGCCGGACGGTAAACTTCCGGAAATTGTCGAGCGCCCGGATCATCCGTGGTTTGTTGCCGTACAGTTTCACCCCGAGCTGAAGTCAAAGCCTTTTGCGCCGCATCCGCTGTTCGTGGAATTCGTCCGCGCCGCAATCAGGCAGAGCCGGCTGGTTTGAATGTATTGGGAACTGGTTTGCCCGGGGAAATAAAACAAACTTGAGCAGTAAAATTATTATTAGGATACAGCAAAGCCGCGACAGAAAATGTCGCGGCTTCGTTAAAATTGCCCTGTTCTCAAAGATTAAGCGTGTTTCAGTGCGATATCAAGAATATCTTTGGCATTTCGGGCCTTTTTGATGCAGGTATTGTCAATGCCCTGCCATAAAAACAAATGATGTTTGTTTTCAAGCCAAATCGGGCAGGTAACAATACCGATACTCTCAAACAAATGCCGGGGATTATCGTCAACAAAGAAAACTTCGTCATACCCGGAAGCCACTTGGCGTAAAGCTTCTTCCTTTGTTTGCTTCATTCCGACACAAATAATCTTTTCAAAACAATCGGCGTAATGCTCTTTAATGTTTTGGCGGCGTTGTTCTATATACGCAGGGTCGGCAGAGCTGACTATTGCTAAATCAAAACAATGGTTGGACAAGTTAAAGACCAATTCGGGCATTCCTTTTACCGGGAGCAGGTTTTTGAAAGTTTGCGATTGGCTGAAATACTCGCCAAATTCCAGATAAGGCTGGGGATTGTGAAGGAAATCATCAATAATGTCGTCCCAGTCTTTATCACTTAATGACATGTTATAATAACAGGCAAATACAGATCTCATAGCCGGCCACAAATCTAACAGAACGCCGTCAACATCAAAAATAAATAATCGTTTCATACATAAATATTATAAAAATGACACAATAAATATTAAATTTGTCCAAAATTATATAAAATGTAGAAGGAATGTCAAGAATATTTTGTCGCCATTAAAAATAGGTTCTTTAAAATAAGGGTTGAAAAAAGCAATTTTATTGCTTACAATTCTCCTTAGTTTATTTTAAGAAAGGGAGAAAATTTTATGGAAGAGAAAAATAATACGAAACAGTGGGTAGTCGCCGCTATAATTTTGGTGGTTGCCGTCTTGCTGTTTATGCTGGCGTTCTCCGGCAAAAAGGAACCGGCTCCGACAGTGACGGCACCTGAAACGAAGGCGGAGGCGACAGCGCCGGCGGCAGAACAGGATAAGCCCTCTGCTGTTGAAAAGGCGGCCGAACAGCGGAAACAGCCGGAAGAAAAGCAGAAGCCTGCGAAAGAAAGCCAGGCTGTATCCGAAGAAGCTTCTGGTGCCGTTGCCGCAGCAGCCGGGAGCGAAACGCCGAAACCTCAGAAAAAAGCGATAAAAGTTGAACCGCAGAATGTGGTGCTGACCTTCACGGCGACTTCGGAAAAAGACTTTAATTACGAAGTGTTTTATACCGTAGAGCGCGAAGTCTGGTTTGATGCCGGGCATATGGTCGAATATCCGGGAAAAGCGGGAACCCACAGATACAGCATAGTTATTCCGTCAGATGAAGTGTACCGCATTCGTTTGGATTTTGCATCCAATCCGGGAACCGTAACCGTCAAAGATATTTATCTGATGGGGGCGCAGCGGGCTGATCTGAATCAGTTTGGCGAATATGAACTGAATCAGATTGACAAGGCTGTTGTCAATGAAGACGGAAGCTTCACCATAATTTCGGCTCAGGATGATCCGTATATGGCATACCGTTCCCCTCTGTTGCCGGAATAGGCAGCGCGGCGGTTTGCCTTCCGGCAGACAGTATGTCGCAAAAGTTGCTGAAATTCAAAAACCGCTTGCCAACAAGCGGTTTTTTTGTTGCAAATAATCAGCCGCCGCATTGCATTTGGGGAATGGCTTACTCATAATGCCGATACCTCTGTGCCGCAGCACATATTGCGTCAGCTATGGTTTTATCAGTTCCTGCAATGCCGGGTTGCGGCTTAAATCGCCGAGAACCGCAGCCGCATCGCCGTCCTCTCCGCCGGTATTGAAAATATCCTTTTCCGTTTCGGCAAAGCTCATATATCGGGCGTATGATTGTACAGATGCGACCGAGTCAAAAACCGGAGCATCCGCGCGGGCAAAAATATCGCCCTCAATTTCTTCGATTTTGATTGGCTGCATATTTTCCCCCGGTTCGTTGACGGCTTGCGGAATATCAATCGGAAAATCATTGTTGCGGTATTCCTGATGGTTAAAGCCGCGTTCATGCTCTTCTTCATGCTGCAATAGCTGTTTTTCGCTGTCATTTTCGGCAAAAAACGCCGCCGCTCTGGTATCAAGTTTTATTTCGTCTTGGATGTAAACCGATACGTCGTCAATCTTGACGTCTTGCAGTTCGGCCAGCTCATGCCCGTCTTTTGACACGATGATTTTATATGTGCCGTATGGTATGGAATCCAAAATGAAAAATCCGTCCACATCAGCAAACGTCATCCCTTGTTCCTTACCGGCGTAATCAAACGCTGTAACCTGATAGCCGAACATACGGATGTTGTCGTCATTGGCAAGTTTGCCTTCAACCGCACCGCGATGGATGAACGGAATGGCGACGGTTCGTACGGTACCCGGCCGCAGCACCAGCTTTTTCTCTTCGTTTTTAGGCTGCAGGGCAATATCCAGCAGCGTTTCCGTGTCAACATTCAAAATTGTTTTCTCGTATATCTGCAGGTCGGTTAAAACCGCCACGCCGTTTTCGTCGGTATAGACTTCTTTTTCCAGCCCGTTGGCATTCAGCCCGATTCCCTCAAGAGGATTGCCGCTTTCGTCAGCAAGTTTGACATACATCGTGCCCGTATCGCTGAGCTTGGAATTTGCCGAAGTGATAATGCCCATTCTGTCCGGCGTCTTGGCAAAGCTGATGTTATAAGTCAGATATGAACTGATGTTGAAATCGCGGTCAACTTCGAGCGTCGCCGTCAATCCGCCGAACGGGAAGACCTGTCCGCCGGAAAATGAGAAATAATCCATGTCTTCAATCAGGTTGCGCGTATATTTTCCGGAAAGATATGTATTGCGTCCGGTGCGCCAGTCCAGCCGGGTAGAAAATTCCGTGAACCGGCTTTCCGGCGACGTTTCGTATGTCAGCCATGTCTCGGAAGAAAAATTTCCCCACCATTTGTAGGCTCCGCCGCGTACCGTATTATACGGTTTTTCCGAATGGGCATAATCGTAGTAATTGTCCTCAAGGGTAAGGTTCAGTCCGTTTATCAGCTGTTTGGACAATCGCGCCGTCATGTTGTTAAACGATGTCTGGTCGCTCTCAAGCGTCCCCTGCCGCCAGCTCAGATAATACGGTACCCGCCAGGGCAGCATGCCCGACAGTCTGGCTTCAAACTGTTCATCAAGATATTCGTCGCCGTAGAACGAAACCGGCGAGTGAATATTGTTAAACTTGTCATAACCGGCATAAACCGTTCCGATATAAACGTCGCCCTGCCATTCCGCGTGGTGTCCGAATTCCTGCGTATCCAGGTTTTGCTCCAGATTATATTGGATAGAACTTCCCTTAATCGCATACTGGGCGCCAGCCATGCCGAAATGCTGCGTCTCAATACCCGTATCCGCATCAGGCGTCTGCGTAAAACCGCCCATTAAAGTCAGGTTGTCGGTCGCGCCGTAATAACCGGTAAGGTCAATAATAGGCGTGTCTTTGCCTTCGTATTCAAATGACTCGTTGTCTTCTATCAAATAGCGGTACGGTTGATATGCCGCCGCCGTATAGCCGAACTCGCCTTTTTTGACCGGGCTGGTACCGGAATAGTAGCGTTCATACTCGGTGCGTGTTTCGCCGTACGGGCCGTAAAAGACCAGCTTAAACGTATTCAGGCCATACGAAACCGGCATATTCGGAAAGTTGTACTGTCCGTTGACGCCGTTTTGCCTGTAACCGATCAGCTGTTCGTTCCAGTACAGCTCAACCTGCCACCCGTCGAGCAGCGGGCCGGTAATGTCAATCGTCTTGTTGGCGGACATCACCAGATTCTTAAAGCTGCTGACTGCCGCGCCGCGTCCGTAGCTGGCATCGGCAAAGTAAGAAGAACTGAGCCCGCTGATATCGCCGGCTTTCAGAGTCTTAAGGTTAAACTTATTTTCGGGTTCGTCCAGAAACGTCCTGCTGCCGGAAATTCTGACCCTCGGGTTGCGGTCGGAATATGAGTCGCCGTAAATATAGGTGTTGACGTCCAGCCCGCCGGCAATCATTGCCAGATTAACCGAATATGCGTCGCTGTTAAAACTCTTTCCCGTATCATTGGAACGTCCCCAGCCTTTGCCCAGCGTAATGTCCACCACCGGTTCGCCAAACCAGCGGTTGTCAAATTCGTAGTTGCTGAAACTGTCCTGTTGGAAATTATAAGAACCCTTGCCGCGTTTTTTCTCGGCTTTCAGCTTTGCCGTTGTCGGAAAGTCCTTTTCCCGGTCGAGCGTCATCTGCATATTGAGCTTATCGATTTTAATCTGCATCTTGAGCAGGCGTATATAAAAGTCTGCGGCAAAAAAGACCGTCCCGTCAATAACCGTCATTTCGTCGGCCGCAAAGGAAGAAATGCTTCCGTATGCCGTTACCGTTCGCTGCGCCATATCAATTATAATGGTAGCGTCTTCGTCGTCAGCCATCTGTGCCGTAATCATGTTGCCGTCGATTTTGTATTTCAGGCCGAGGTACGCCGACATCTGCGGCAAAGAAATGTATTCCTTGCCGTTTTTGGCATAAACGTAAGCATAGTCGCTCAGGTTAAACCCTTGAACCACCGGTTCCAAAATCAGCGGTTCATCGCCGTAGTCCGTCAAATCTTCGGCTCGGGCGGCACTGCCGTTTAGGAAGAGGGCGGCCGCCAACAGCCAAGCCGGGCTAAAGCTGCAGCGCCTGCCTGAATATTTCTTCTTTCGTCTTAGCATCTTCCAGTTTCAAAATTGCGTTATGGATGTTTGCATTCTTGTCCAGAGGCAGGTTAACGTTAAGCGTATCGGTTGACATATATATCTTGACGCCGTTCATCCGGCCGATATCCTTGTCTTTGCCGTCGGCAACGGCAATATTAAAGCGCGACGACTTGTTGCCCAAGCGTTTGAAAATCAGTTCGAGTTTTCCGTCCGGCAGCAGCTTGTAGCTTGAAAGTTCGGTTTTGCTGTACAGATTGTCGCCTTTGGTAATTGTAACCGGCAGTGTAATTGCAAACAGCGCCTTGAGTTGCATGGAAAGGGTATTCGACTTTGCGCCTGGCTTGGCCTTCGGCTTCGGGGCGCCGAGCATAACCTCGCTGATTTTAAGGTGTGAAACGAATTCGCCGTCCGGAGCCTGCGCCAGGCTTTTGCGGGCGATATTGATTGTCTGTACTTCATTCGGTTTTAGCGTAAACTGCCGCGGCGACCAGCTGAGATATTTGTCGGCATAAAAGCCTTTTTTGTCTGTGGTTTCTTTCAGCGCGCCGTTTTCGTCCTGTATGAAGTTGACGAAGCTGACCCGGTAAGTCTGCGTTTCGCTGGACGTATTGATAATCCGTACGCTTTGCACACGTTTGCTCGAGGCGGCATCAAAGTCGATGCTGTACGGAAAAACGGAAATGTTGGCGTCTGCCGTTCCCGCTGCCGTACAGAGTAGCAGCACCGTGGCACACAGCAGCATCGTGGCATACCGCAGCTTTCCTGCCGTTGCCGATAAATGGTTCAAGAAAATATGCGTATTCATTATATAAAGACCTCTCCTGTTAATAAGAAACCGTAACCGTGTAAGTTCCGCTGTAATCGCCTTCCGGCGCATTTGCAGGTACGTTTAATGTTGCGCCGATGTGCATGTCTGCCATATCTGACGCTAATGTAAATTGTGTTCCCGTACTGGCCGTGAAGTTGTTGACGCTAAGGGAATTTCCGCCGCTGTAAATGAAAACCTCGCTCGGCAGCGATACATAAACGGTTCTCCCCGCCGTGCCGTCAATCGTAAAAATTCCCTGCGAAACGTCCGCGTTGTTCATCAGGTAAATCCCGCCCGTTGCCGACCTTTGCCCGTTGTAAGATAATGTAACGGTTCCGTCAGCGGAAGGGGACATCATTGCTCCGAAATTTATGTCTTGCTTTGCCGAAATGCCGAGTTTTTCAGCAATCGTAACGGAAAAGGTAAGTTGGGCGTCATTGGGGGCACACATATATGTGCTTGCAGAAACAGTCATCGTACCGGTATAAGTTCCTGCTTTACAATAACCGTCAATAGTCAGTTCTGCTCCGACATTGATATCCTGCGAACGGTTGCCCAATACACCCAATGGCGCAAGCCAGAAACTGCTCGGATTAAACTGAAGATTATTTAAGGAAAATTCGCAATTCTCGCCGCTTTGTCTGCCGGATATGCCGTTAGGCATCTGGAGTTCATGCGTTACGCCGCAGTTTACATCATACCGGATAATTCCCTGTCGGGCAGAACCCGAACCGCTGCCGCCGTCCCATGTAACGACGCCGTCGGTTCCCAGTCTGGCAACGGTTCTTTCTGCCGTCTGGATAACAGTTCCGAAGTCAGCAGTTTGCGTTACGCTGGCAGAATCTGCATACGTATTTTCGGCTGCAAATATTAAAAAGAAAAGAATTGCCCGATAAAATTTCATATATACCTGCGTATAAAAAACGACCCTTTTTTATACGCAATTTGGCGAGATGTCCGATTGGGCAGAATATTGAAATAAGTCTTTATAAATGTTGATAAATTGAGATAGTCTCTTGCCTAAGAAATATTCATTGCTATTGTTGATTTAAAGGGGTCGTTTAAATTCTACAACGAAAGTATATAATTTAAATAAATCAAAATAATAAGTTATCTGTTTTTTTATACAGCTTTGTTCTAGTAGCTTACGGTTACCTGATAAGTTCCGGTATAGTCGCCTTCATCTTGTCCCTGATTAACCGTCAAATCCGCTCCGACTTTGATTTGCCCGCTGGTTCCGTTCAAAGTCAGTTTGCTGGCCGGCTCGGTAACAAAATTGTCAACTGTCATCGAATCTCCTGTACCAGTTAATTCAACGGAATCCGATACTTGGATTGTCATACTTTGATTTTCGGCTCCTGTTACATTAAACAATCCGGCTTCGCCTTTATTGGTGCTGACCAATATACCATTATCACCGCCATCAACACTGCGTGAACCGTCCGTCGCCGAGATTTTTACTTTCTTTGTACCACTGGTCGGAGCCAGAATGGTGCCGAAATCCAATGCCTGAGCTTCCGTAACGGTTACCGGTGCAACAATCTTCGCACTGATATTTCCTTGGCCGGTAGCTTCGGCAGCCCAAACTTCCGCACAACCTAATGTCAGCACGGAAACTGCTGCCAGTAAATAAATCTTTTTCATATTTCTATCCCCTTAAAAATAGCAATAAATTTTATCAACATTTCAACTTTAAGGTATAAAAAATTAATTTTGAGTTTAAAACCGTCTGCCCATTGTTAAAAAACAACACCAAATTTGTAATTTGCCTTTTCTTTAATACAAGCCAGTTCCTTTCTTTTTCTAAATAAAAATTGCCCGGCCTTATTGAAAGCTGCCGCAGTATTTTGCTCCGGACAAAACATATTTGAGATGCTGTCCCGGATGATAAAAAATTGGCTGATAAAAAGTTAATTGATAAAAGGTTAACCGCTAAAAAAGCTAATAAAAAAAGCTAATAAGATGTTTGCAGAATATAAACGCCGTTTCTGCTTCCGCCTTGCGTTTCTTTGTCTTTGATGTTCAGTGTTGCTCCGACGTCAACCGTCGCTTCGCCGTTCTGCCTGTCCAGCGCGACGATATTTCCCTTTCCGGCGTCTGTCGTAAATGAATGAATATCAATGCTTTTGTCTTCATTGTTGTAAATGCGCGCATCGGGAATATCCACCGTAACCGCCTGAGCTTTTGGGCCTTTCAGTTTGACAGAACCGGCTGAATAGGAACTGGTTGCCAGTCCGGGGCCGGTTGTCGTACGGTTGCCGTCCTCGTCAACGGTAACTTTTCCCTGATTGTTTTTAACCATCATCCCGAACGTTAAATCATTTGCGGATTCGGCTGATACCGGTGCGACAATCGTTGCACTGACCCGCCCGGTTGCCGTCGTTTCAATCTTGTTGCTCGCCCGCCGCTCCAGCTTTTGTGCGGCTTCTGCACTTCCCGCAATTGCCGCGCAAACCGCGCAAAATATCAGTCCAGTTTGCCAAATTCTCGCTTTGCGGCAGCTCTTTTTCATAAAACTTTCCGTCCTTTCTGTATGCGCTATTCGGCACTGGCCGTCTCATATTGCGGCTGCTTGACTGTTGTTTTTATCCGAGTAATCCGCATATTGTCGACCTGCATAACTTCATATACGCAATAATCGTCTTCGGTTTTGTCTCCGGCAACCGGTTCGCGTCCGAGCAGATTAAAGACATAGCCGCCCATGGTGCTCTCTTCATGCTCGTTATCGTCGTAAGGGAGCCCCAGACAGTCATAGGCGTCTTCAACCAGATACAACCCGTCAAATTCGCAGACTGCATCATTGATTTTCTTGACCGGTTCCTCGGTGATGTCATCGTGTTCGTCCCGGATGTCTCCGACCAGTTCTTCCAGAATGTCTTCCATCGACAGCAGACCGGCTGTCCCACCGTATTCGTCAACCACAACCGCCAGATGAATGCGTTTTTTCATCATCTCGTGCAGAATTTCCGAAATGGACTTGTTTTCCGGAACAAACAGGATGTTGCGTACGATTTTGCTTAAAATGTCTTTATGCGGCGAATTTTTGCATTCCAGCAAATCGCGGATGTGTATCATGCCGATAATCTGATCCTTATCGCCGTTGCAGAGCGGAAAACGCGTGTGCTTATGCTGCTTGACGAACTCCATGACTTCGTTGTAGCTGCTGTTTTGATAAATACATTTCATTTCCTGCCGAGGAATCATAATCTCATGCGCGGAAATTTCCGAAAAGCAAATAGCGTTCTGGATAATTTCGCTTTCCGTATCGTCAATGACTCCGCCCTTTTGCGAGGCGTCAATAATCAGTTTGATTTCCTCTTCGGAATGCGCGTCTTCGTTTTCGTCCGCCTGTTTGACGCCCATCAGTTTCAAAATCCACATCGTAACGTGGTCAAATACCCAGATAAACGGAGCAAAAATCTTATTAAACGTATACAGCGGCGGCGCAATAATCAGCGCATAGCGTTCGGTATCCTGTATGGCCATAGACTTCGGCACCAGTTCGCCGAAAACAACGTGCAGCAGCGTGATAAAGGTAAAGGCAATACCAAAACTCAAAGAATGGAGCAGGATTTTGTTGTCGGCAAAAAAGCCTGAGAAAAGGTCTTCCAAAAGCCTGGAAACGGCAGGTTCGCCAAGCCAGCCCAAACCGAGGGAAGCGAGTGTAATGCCGAGCTGGATGGCGCTCAGGTAAGTATTCATGTGTTCATTGATTTTCAGGGCGATTTTAGCGCGCTTACTCCCCGCATGCGCCAGTTCCTCAAGCTTGGTGCGGCGGATTTTTACGATTGCGAATTCTGAAACAACGAAAAAAGCATTGCAAAAAACTAATACTAAAACTAAAAATAAATTAAAAACATACCCGTATACAGGACTCATGGTTATTATTTTTGAACTACCTCAATACATTAAACATATCCCTTATTCTATAATATGTATTTCGGGGTTGTCAACAATTCTTTTCCGTTGGCTGCAATTTTTTTATGCTTTATCAAATATATCCGAAATTATCTTCAGGAAGGTTCAAAACCGGTGTCTGAAATCAGAGGAAGCGGCTTTGTTTCGGCATTTTCAGTTTTGAACAGTCAATTCCCTCAAGTTCAAGCAGTTTGACTTTGTATGCCAGGCCTCCGCCGTATCCGGTCAGGCTGCCGCTGCCGCCGATGACGCGGTGGCAGGGAATAATGATGCCGACGGGATTGGCTCCGACCGCTCCGCCGACTGCTTGCGCCGACATTTTGCCGCATCCCCTGCTGCGGGCAATTGTATCAGCGATTTTACCGTATGTCGTCAGAGTTCCGTATGGAATATCCTGCAAAAGGCGCCAGACCGTCCGTTGGAAATCCGAACCGTATAATTTAAGCGGCGGCAGAAAATCCGGGATATTGCCGCTGAAATAAATATCCAGCCATTTCGCCGCCTGTTGCAGGCAGGGCAGGGACGAGCCGTCAGTTTCTCTTTCCCCTTTCGGGCAAAGCCCTTTGTTGTCAGCCCGACCCTGCCAGAATTCTGTTCTCGCGTTGGTCAGGAATTCTCCGTCGCTTGTCAGGCGGATATTTCCGAACGGTGATGCATAATTGAATATGTATATCATAATTCCGGCCTTAGACGTTTAAATTGCTCTTTTTTATTATAAAATGAAATTTATAAATGCCAAGCATAAAATATATGTTTGGAAAAGTAAATAAATATCCGGAGTAAAAATTACATTCCGCAGCGCAAAATACGCTATCCGCAACAAAAAATACTTGACTTAGAGCAAACTCTAAATGTTACACTTGAAACAGAATCGCATTTAACCGAGAGAAATAGGGAGACAATCAATGTCAAATGAAAACTTAAACGAGAAAATTTTTTATTACCGCTTTAATAAACTCAATGCCTGGCTTATCTTAAACCTCGCATTGACGATAACGCTGGTCTACTGGGGAGTTCGCTGCCCATGCCTGTTGTTTTGGGTGCAAACGCAGGTTCTTTTGGGCGTCTGTCTGCTTTCCTGGCTCGCCTGGGGCTGGAAATATGTTTTGAAGCATAAGGCCGTTGTCGTTGATGATGAGGGCATAAAAATTGACTATTGCCAAAAGCTGCCGTGGAAAGATATTGCCCGGACGGAAGAAAAGGATGTCCGCTGCTGTTTTCGCAACTGCCGCGTTTTGACGCTTGTCCCGAAAGACGGCATCAGCTACCGGTACAATTTCCTGCAGAAGCATAACGGAGACTTTACGCCGTTTGCCATCCCTATGTACGGATTGCTGAGTCCGGAAGACGAGAAGGAAATCGCCGAAATCGTAGCCGAAAAGGCAGGAAAAAGGAGATAAAATATGCTGAAAGGGATAATGGGCGTTGCAGTTGCCGTGTTATTTTCGGTTAGTGCCGCGTCTGCTGCTGTAATTGAACAGGGAGGAGAAAATATGTCGCGAACCGAAATCTGCAAACAAAATTACCGCCGGTTGTTTAACGGCGAGGCTTTAACCGATGCCGGAAACGACCCGGAAATGATGAAAATGTTACAGAAATATATTTTCGGCGAAGTGTTTGCCGTAGGCAGTCTGGATATAAAAACCCGGGAAATGCTGACGGTTGTATCCCTGTCGGCTCAACAAGCGTTGCCGCAGCTGAAAGCGCATGCCAATGCGGCGCTGAATGTAGGGGTAACGCCGATTGAGTTGAGGGAAACGGTATATCTGTGTGCGCCGTTTGTCGGTTTTCCGAAAACCCTTAACGCGCTCGGAGTAATCAATGAAGTGTTTGCCGAACGCGGAATTAAGCTTCCTCTGGAAAGTCAGGGGAAAACAGCCGAAGAGGAGAGATTTGCAGCGGGCTCTGCCATACAACAGCCGTTATATGGCAACGAGATAAAAGAAGCGCTGGCCGGGCTTCCTGGAAATATGGGCGAGGATGCCGCGCGTTTTCTGACGGAATTCTGTTTTGGCGATATTTATACCCGCAGCGGTCTTGATGTCAAAACCAGAGAGCTTCTGGCGATAGGGATTCTTGTAACGACGGGAAATATGCAGACACTGCAAAGCCATATAGCCGGCAGTATCAGAGCGGGAAATTCGCCGGAAACCGTTACCGCGGCGATTATCCAGTGTATGCCGTATGTCGGCTTTCCGAATGCGCTGAACGCTTTGAAAGTGCTGAAGGATACATTGAAATAAATATGTATTCCGGCCGCCATTTTTTGCCGGTATAGGATATAATACCGCCTGCATATTGGTCTTGAAAGCCTCAGATATTGCAGGCGGTTTGCTTTTTTCATCAGGTTATAATATGTCCAGCGCCGGAGCCATCTGCCGCCGCTTGAATGCCGAACGCGCTACAAGCCGGCACACCTGTCCGACTGTTGCCGGGGCAAATCCGGCGGCGCAGGCTTCTTCCAATGTTTTTTGTTCGTCGGTAAGCAGCCGCAGAACAGCGTCCAGAACCGGATACGGCGGCAGCGAGTTTTCATCTTTCTGTCCTTCCGCCAGTTCTGCTGACGGCGCCCGCGTGATGACTTCTTCCGGCAGTGCCCTGCTTTGGGTATTGCGCCATCTTGCCAGTTCAAACACCGTCGTCTTGTAAAGGTTGCCGATAGGCATCAGCCCGCCGCAGGTATCGCCGTACAGTGTGCAGTACCCGGTCAGCGCTTCCGATTTGTTTCCGCAGGCGAGAACCAGCCCGCCGTTTTGGTTGGAAAACGCCATCAGCAGCTGCCCGCGGATACGAGCCTGCAAGTTCTCCGCCGTAATCCCTTTGACGCTTTCACCGAACGCCCGTTGCAGAAAATCTGTTTCTGCCGTTACCAGCGGTTCAATGTCAAGTTCCTGATAGTCAAGCCCGTTAAGCCTGGCAATCTCACGCGCAATTTTAATGCTTAAATCAGATGTATAGCGCGTTTTCATCATAATCGCCTTAACGTTTTTGCCGCCGAGGGCATCCGCTGCCAGCACAGCCGTCAGTGCCGAGTCCAATCCGCCCGAAAGTCCAAGGATAACCTTGTCAAATCCGTTTGCCGCACAAAAGTCTTTTAAGCCGTTTTGCAAAGTATGCCATGTGTGTTTCATTGTCTTATCTCCCCGAATGAACCCTGATTAAATCCTGTTGCAGGTTAAACAGCCCGGCTTCCAATCCTACGCCGTAAAGGTGCGGGTTGGCAAGCCTTTTATATGCGCTGTCCAACATCTTGAGGTTGTCTTTGCCCCGCTGCTGCAAAACGTGCAGGTCAAGTTCCGGCACATTGACGATTTTGCCTTTTTCCACAACCGGATGCAGCAGGAATTTTGCCTGTTCGCCGCGTTGAAAGGTTGCCCGCGCGCCGTTCTGGCTGCCGAGGGCGTATGAGGTTATATTGCGTGTCAGCTTGCCGTCGCGGATAAGATCCGTATCTTCCGCCCGACAGATAACATCGCCCTCAAATTTGCCGTTGCGGATAACCCGTAACGTATCGGTCATTCCCGGAATGGTCGTTTTTCCCTCGGCGATTTTGATTTTCGGCTGCCCCATGTACGATTTTGTCTTAAAGACGCCGCCCAGCGCCGGGGTATCGTAGGCGGTAACCAGTTTTGTTCCCGCCGCAAAGATGTCGTAAGGCGCTTTTTGTACCATAATGAGGTTTTCAATCAGATATTCGTCAAGGTCGTTGGAAGCCGCCAGCCTGACCTCCGGCATTCCCGCCTCGCATAGTAAGCGCCTGGCCTCATTGCCCCAGTAGGCGAGATCGCCGGAGTCAATGCGTATGCCCATGAGCTTAATTCCGGTTTCCTTTGCTGCCCGGATGGCATTTTTAATTCCCTCGCGCGTATCGTATGTGTCAACGAGCAGCGTCGTATTGTGCGGATTGCCGCGCATAAAGGCCTTAAACGCGTCAACTTCCCGCTCATAGCTCATCACAAAGGAGTGTGCCATCGTTCCCGCCACCCGGATGCCGTAGTGCTTTGCCGCTGCTTTGTTGGAAGTTCCTGCCGCACCGCCGATGAACGCCGCCCGCGTTTCCGAAAAGCCGCCGAGCTCGTGTCCGCGCCGCACGCCGAATTCCAACAGCGGGCGTTTTTTGCCGTCAAGGTTTGCGGCGTAAGCCATGCGCGACGCTTTGGTTGCAATCAGGCTCTGAGCGTTAAAGATGTTCAAAAGTGCGGCTTCTGCAAGTTCAACCTGCCAGTTCGGCCCAGATACCGAATAGACCGGTTCGTTCGGGAACACCAGTTCGCCTTCCGGTACTGCACGAATGGTTACTTTTAATTCCTGTCCCTCCAGAAATTGCAGAAATTCATCGTTAAATATCCGGCTGCCGTCTTCGTTACGGTCGTTTTTGAGCGATTCTATGTCTTCTTTGCTGAAACGCCACCTTTCCAGCCATTGCATAAATTCGCCGAGCCCGGCCGTCATCAGGTAGCTGCCGCCGAACGGGCATTTGCGGAAAAAGGCTTCCGAAACCTTGTAATCTTCCGCCTTGCCGTCCAAAAACCATGCCTGCGCCATCGTCAGGTGGTAAAGGTCGCAAAACAGCGGCGTGCCGGTTTCCAGAATATTGGGTCTGGTTTTCATCGTATATGTATTGTTCATGGCTATTCTCCGAAACTTCTGTTGACTAAATTGTGCTGGATTTTCTTGTCTAAAAGGGCGGCACGAAAAAACTGCGCCGAGGTGATGCTCTTAAGCTTTCCCTGTTCAATAAACGGTAGGTATTTGTCATCGCGCAGGATTTCTCCCGTCTGCCGCTTAACCCCCTGGCACAAGTCTTCAAGAATGACAACGTTCGCGCCGCGTTTTAAAAGGCCGTGCATTGCCTGTAAAACGCAGATGTCGCTTAACACGCCGCAGAGATAGACCTCTTTGTCAGCCCAGTTTGCCGCCAAATCGCGGTAAGCATGGGCTTCGTTCCAGATGTTGGTGGTAGATTTGTACATTTTGGTAACGCCGAGTTCCGGTTTGAACGGTGCCGCCTGTTGCCAGCCCCAGCTTCCGAAAACGCAGTGCAGGGGAAAATTCGCCGCTTCAGACGTTTCGCCGTACGTTTCGGCAAAATGGGTGTCGTAAGTGTCTATAATTTTATCAAAACTTGTCGGAAACAGGCTGTCGGCAAACTTTTGCTGCCGTTCAATCAGTTCGGGGGAGTTGATGCTCAACGCCCCGTGCGGATGAACAAAATCGTTCTGAAAATCTATCCGCATCAAAATACGGTTATTCATTTTAAATTCCCTTCAGGCTTATTCGGGTTAGGAACCGCCTGTCTTCTATAAGCCCTTCAGAAGACGCAGGCGCTTATGTAAAATGCGGCAGCCGCAAAGGCTGTTTTTCGGCGCGTTATGAACGGGACAAGGCCGTAAAACGGAACAATGCCGTAAATCTGCCCGCCGTCCGCTGGTTTCGCTATATAATCCCTTTCTTTTTGTTAAAATACTCCTCAATCAGGTGGTGGTTTTCCGGCGCGATAAAGTTTTTCCAGCGCGCATCGCCGAACTTTATCATATCCCGTACCATCGTTCCTGTAACGAACGGAAAATCCGGGTCGGTCCTGTCTTCAAGCTCAATGTTTTGAAAACATTCCCGAAACCAGTGCGCGTCGTAGCTGGAACCGGCATAGTACGCATCCGGCCGCGGCAGGTCTGGAAAACTCTCGGCGATAAAATCAAGAACATACTCGCCCCATTCCGCCGGGTTGTTGATGTCAAACAGCCCGATGATTTTCAGCCGTTCGTATTCCGGACGGGAGCGGTAAATGTTTTGAATCATCTTTTTGCGTGTGGTGTAGTTTAGGGGATTGCGCGCCGTACCCTGTTCCTGAATGGAACCGAGGACGATGGTAACGCGTTCGCATTCCTTAAGCATCCGGTCAACCAGCTTTTGATGGCCGATATGGAAAGGCTGCGCCCGCATAATGCTCAAACCGTGTTGGTATTTATATTCAGACATTAAAAAAACTCCTTTACAAGGAGCCGCCAACGAAAATTTAAATAGACTTCGTCTGTCTTAAAATCTCATCAAACCGGCTCAGTTTTTATCCGTTCCCTGCTTATAAGCCCTGCAAGCACCAGGAACAGCTTAAGAATAATACCAAAGGTGCCGAAGTCAAGCGAAAAATGAAAGTGTCTTGCACAAAAAACATTTCAGAATATTTCGTTTGGAGGTCGTATCGGGTTTTAGGGGAAATTTTTAAGACAAATTTAAGTACTGTTACGCTATATAAAATCCGAACTAACGGAACTGGAAACGAATGAACAAGTTTTTACTGCTTTTTGGCAGTGCCATAGGATTTACCGATGCCGCTTTTGCCGGCAGTTTTGAATTTTCCGGCTCGGGAATGGCCGGGGAATATTTCGGCATAATGGAAACGCGCCGCGGCAATAATCTGGACAATATGCCCAGTCGAGCGGTTTTTCGTGCCGACGGCAAATTTGAAGGCGCTTACCGCGCGGTTTCTGGCAGCCGTGTCGGTATTCATGCGGATTATACCGTTGTCGACCGCCAACATGACAAAAATTACCCCGACGGGGACTGGCGTTTTTTCCCGTATTTGTTGGGCGAGGATGACCGTTTCGGAAAATTGACCGCCGGTTATACCTATAATGCCGCGCTTTTGCTGCATACCGGCGCGCATGATATTACCTGGCTGGGGATACGGGACAGCAATCTGACCTATTTTTTAAGCAGCGCGAATTGGAAAAACGGCCGTAAGCAGGTAAAATTCGCCACGCCGAAATCGACGGCGATAATGGATGACGGCCGGGCATTTAAAATCAGTTATTTTACGCCGGAAATCGGCAATACGACATTCGGTTTCAGCTATACGCCGGACAATGCGTCGCGCCGCGGTATGGTCAGCCGTTACGTTGATTACGAAAAGCCGGAAGACGGCTATACGGCGGGAGCCCGCAGCCGGTGGAAACTCGGCGCCGGGAAATTATACACATCTGTGGCATACGGAATTTTTAACCGCACCGATAATGAATGGACGGCAGGCGCTCGCTGGGAATATGCCGGGTTTGACATCGGCTTTTCCTATAAAAAGGCCTGGGTGGACGGGAATAAAAATCCTGTTGCGACGGCTGCTGCCGGGTTTGAGCTGCCTGCATACTTTGACAACTACCGCGAAGGGCAGGCATGGGACATCAGCCTGGGGTACGATTTCGGCAGATTTAAGACGAATATCGCTTATTTGCATACCGAAGCGGAAAACACGCGCCATCGGGATGACCTTTGGGTGCAGTCCAACCGGTTTGCTTATAATGAATATATCGAATTGTATTGGATAAACGGATATCTCAATTCCAAAGGATCCGAGCGCCAAAGTTCCGAAAACAACCGCGGATATGCATTCATAACCGGTGTTGCGCTAAAATATTGACCCCGCTCAGCCGTCTGGAGTGAAGTCGCAATTTGCGAACTACTTTATTATTTGTTTCAAACAATTCATCCGATTATATACTTCTTTTTCTACTTTTATAATGTGTTTTTCCATATATTCCCAATCAGGATTATTTTTATCATTAATAGGCAATTTAAACTGAAAATCAGTTTTAATATGAGGATTTAATTCGTTAATAAAAGCTTTGTAATGTAGTTGACTTTCTACAAAAATTGAAGTGCTGATAAATTGTTTTACCTTAAATGTCATTTCTCTTTTAGGAATTAAAACAATGACATTTTGACTTGTATAAAAGTTATTTTTTTGAATAAAGCATGAACCTAAATATGCTCCACCTAATGCAAGTGTCAAATATCCAGATTTATATGGTTCCAATCCATCAATTTTATTAACTCTAGTTGTTACTCCTTGTCCTGCATTTGCACGCCCTACAAAATCAATAGTAGGATTGTCCATTTTCATTTTAATCCTATCTAACTTAGTTCCCATATCAATATCAAAAATATCGTACAAATGAAAATATTTCCATTTTTGACAATCTACATTTTCTTTTTCGGTTTTAGATGACAAACTGAACTGAACTGAACTGAACTGAACTTTCTTTTCTATATCTTTGATAAAATCTTCCATAAGCCACTGTATTGTGTCATTACCAGATTGTTTTTTTATTATATCAATCCAGTAATCTTCTATTGTTTTCCATTTATCTTTAATATCTTGTCGTCCTTGATTTTTTACAGTTTCTAAGCCATCTTCTTCAATATAGCACGCAAATATTTCTTCATCATTTTGTGGCTTACCAGCTTCAAAAACAAATACAGAAGTTGTTACTCCTTCAAAAAAGGTTTTTTCTGATAATTTAATAATTTTCTTCAAAGAGTGCTTTTTTAATAGGTTTCAAGGTTTTTATAAACAATTACATCTTCACCGTTATACAAAATTCCAATGACTTTTTTGTATTTAGTTAATGCTATTTTTATATTTTTTATAAGTTCATTTATACAATGTTGCTTAAAAATATCTATGTTGCTATTTTTGATTTCAAGGATAATAGCAACATCGTTTATATTTTTAGGTAGATACCAACCATCGGGTTTGTCTTGAACACCTTTAAATCCAAGCTGATTGAAAGATGTTAATTGTCCAACACCGACTTTAACATCTTTTTCGCTTGCAAAATGTAAAGTATTTTTAGCTAAATCTCTAACTTCATCCTCTGTTAAGCTACTCATGATTAATTCCTTAAATGACAATTTCTTTTATTATAATTGTGGATAACTTACTAAAGTTTTAAAAAATAATTTTTTTTGAAGCAAAGAATAATCTATAAAAGGAAAATCAATTCATAATCACTTGAAAAATAAGGAAAGTTATAAAAAATAGTCCGAAGATGATTCGAATTTAAGCCTGTAATGATATAATTTTCGAACTAAGTTAACTCATTGATTTAGAAAGAAAAATATTATTTGTGACGATTTTTGAACTGTGGCTAGTGCTAGTTTTTTCTCACGGCGGCTTTAAAGCCGTCGTCTGTATTGGCAAAATCAAGGCTGCAGCCGTAAAGTCCTGCAATGCGTTTGACAATCGCCAGCCCGAGGCCGCTGCCGGTTTCTTTTTGCCCGGCCGGTCGGAAAAAGCGTTCGCTCAACCGCGCCAGTACCGCCTCGTCGACGATGGTTCCGGAGTTGACGACCGCAATCTCTTCATTGTCAACCGTTGCGGTAATCTTTGCTCCGTTAGGGCTGTATTTGACGGCATTGTCGAGCAGGTTGCGCAGCAGCAAAGCGGCAAGAACGTGGTTTCCTCGCACAATCGGTGAAGTTGCGCCGATATAAGACGATAAGGTTATGTTTTTCTTCTTTGCCGCTTCGGCATAATTGTCGAACAAAGCGGCGCTGATATCTTTCCAGTCCAAAAGCTCTGTATTGTCATAATGCCCGTTGTCGGCTTCCAGACGCGACAGGGCAAGCAACTGCTCGACCAGATGTTCCGCCCGTTCAATCCCTAGTGAAAGTTTGGCAAGAGCCTGCGTCCGCATCTGGCTGTCGTCGCCGGACATTTCGGCTATTTCAAGCTGGATTTTGAGTGCAGTCAGCGGCGTGCGCAGTTCGTGTGCTGAATCTGAGATAAAACTGCGTTCCCGTGCCAGCAGAGCCTCTATTTTGGCAAACATCCGGTTCATCGCCTTCAGCAGCGGTTTGATTTCCGTTGGCGCTTTTTCTGCGTTGAGCGGGGAGAAATCGTCCGCCGGGCGGCTTTCAATTTCGCTGGCCAGTTTTTTTAACGGGCGGAATTCAATGAAAGTCAATCCGGAAATTGCCAACAGCAGAACGATAAAGCCGGCCAGCCAGGGCAGCATAAATTCTTCAAGAATATCCATTGCCAGATCTTCGCGGTATTCCAGCTCCTGGCCAACGGCAATGATAAATTTTCCGTCTGCCGATTTCAGGCGCACCATGCGCCATTTGTCCCGGTCTTCGCTTATCCGTTCGTTGGCAAAGCTTCCGGCTGCTTCCGCCGCGGTAAAATATTTGCCGTTTTCGTTGTCGTGAAAAATCATTTCGCCCTGCGGCGAGAAAATGGCAAAACCGACCGCATCGTCATCATCATCGGCGTTTTCAATGCCTTTTATCAGCTTATCCGTCGCTTTCTGCGTTTTCAGCGAAACTCCGCTCCAGTCCGCTGCTGCCAGCTGTCGTCCCAACGCCATTTGATAAGTGTCGAAAAATTCATCAATGCTTTCCCGGGTTTCTTTATAGGAGATATAGCCGGCAATTCCCCATACAACGCCCGAAACCAATGCAAAAAAAATCATCAGCCGGAAACTGAGGCTGAATTTCATCGCCTCGCCGTTGAACTTTTGCCAAAACGCCGCAGCTTCTTTTTTCATCCGAAATGCTGCGGCGGCAAACTTGCCCTTCCGTTGGCCGGCAGAAGCGGATGTCTTTGCCTTTTTTGCTCTTTTATCGATTGTATCTGTTCGGGCCATTTTGTTTACTCCGGCGGAAAAGGTTAGTCTTCCAGCGTATATCCGATTTTGTTGATGGTTTTGACAATGTCTTTGCCGAGTTTTTTCCGCAGATGGTGAATGTGCACTTCTACGGCATTGCTGGCAACGTCTTCATCCCATGAATAGAGTTTGTTTTCAATGGCTTCTTTGGACAAGACTTTGTTTTTGTTTAACAACAGAAGTTCCAAAAGCGCCGTTTCCCGCGGTGAGAGGATTACCTTTTCGCCATTCAGGAGAACGCCTTTGGTTTCGGGGTTGAACGTAATGTCGCGGAAGCGGATAAGCGGTTTCGCCACGCCGCACCGCCGTCGGATAAGGGCGTTCAGCCGCGCTTGTACTTCTTTAAGGGCAAAAGGCTTGCCGAGATAATCGTCTGCGCCGCTGTTCAGTCCTTTAATCCGTTCATCCACGTCGCCGCGGGCAGTTAAAATCAGAACCGGCGTATCAAGTCCGGCATCCCGCCAGGCGCGCAGGATGGAAAGGCCGTCAATGCCCGGAAGTCCCAAATCAAGCACTACTGCATCATACGGCGTTTGCAACAGGGCTTCTTTTCCGTCCGTGCCGTCGTCAAACCAGTCGACGGTAAAGCCGAGCTTGGAAAGCCCGACTTTTATCCCGTCGCCGATAAGGCTGTCGTCTTCAATCAGAAGAATACGCATATCAGGCCGTTTCAGTTAATTATTTCAAAATGATAACGTCAACATCGACTTCCGGCGTTCCCAGCAGCTCTTTGTCGATTTCACCGCGGATTTCAACCGTATTTTCCGGTTTGACAACCTGTCCTCTCCAATCTTCATCATCAATTTCGACGACGATGGAACCGGTTTTGTCGCTGAACTGATATTTTTCGTTACCGAGGTTTTTCTCAATCTTTCCTACCAGAACAACCGGCGTGTCGTCATTCATCTTCAGCGCTTCGGCAACCGTCGAGGAAGAAATTGTCGGTCCCTGAAAACCGCCGCCAAATCCCTGTGCATTGGCCTGCGAAGCCACGGCAAAAGTCAAAACCATCGCGGAAACAGCTAAAATCTTATTCATCGTTTTTCTCCTAATTAAAAGTTGTTAAATAAAGGTTGTTTATCAGAACATCTTTTATTCTGCATTCTAATCTTAAGAAACGCTTAAGGCAAAATAATTTTTTTTATTTTTTTTGCTTTTAAATAAAAAATATATATTTCAATAGGTTAATGTGAGATAAAATGCAAGGGGAGATATCATGGAACGTTTTAGGGCAGTCAGAGATAGCCTCTTTGTCAGTCAGAGGCTGTTTCTTCGGTCAGTCGGCGGCACTTTCTTCCAGCGAACGCACCACCCGCTGCGGAAACGGGATATTAATCCCTTCTTTTCGGAATTCATTGATAATCTTTTCGCGTATACGGAAAGATATGCCGCTGCTGTTGGCTATGTTTGCCGTGTAGCAGTTAAGCTGGAAGTTCAGACTGCTGTCGCCAAAGTCGAGAAAAGACAGCGCCGGAGCCGGATTGCTCAAAACCTCTTCGTCTTCTCCGGCGATTCGGAGCAGGATTTTCTTAACCTTATCGATATCGCTGTCATAGTCCACCCCGACATTGATGTCCACTCGTGCCATTCTGTTGTCGTAGGTCTTGTTAACAACACTGCCGGCGATAATGGCAGAGTTTGGGATGATAACGTTGGATTTGTTGCCCGTTTCCAGAGTCGTCGAGCGCATGCTGATTTGTTTGACCACGCCTTCATAACCGTTGATGACGACCAAATCGCCGAGCTTTATCGGTCGTTCAAACAAAATGGTAATGCCGGCAACCAGATTGCTGACGACGTTTTGCAGACCTAAACCGGCGCCGAAAGACAGCGCTCCGGCCATCAATGCCAGGCTTTTGAAGCTTCCGCCTGCAACGGCAATGCCGAGGATGACGGAAAGGATAAATCCGAAAAAGCCGATTCCCGAAATAATGGAACTTTTCATCCCCTCGTCAAAGTCCAGCCGGCTTAAGCTGCCGTCCTGCAAGCTGCTCTTCAGCATTTTGACCAGCAGCATTGCCACCCAGAAACTGACCAGCCCGAGAATAATTGATGTAATGGATACATGAACTTCGCCGATGTTGAAACCGGTAAGGAAACCTTTGGTCCGCGCCACCAGAATATCGACCGATACGCCCCATACCGCCAGCAGCACCAAGGCCCCGAACAGATACAATACTGGCGTCAGGATAATGCCGAACCATACTTCGCTTTTGACCAGCGTCCGGGGACTGATGCGAAAGGTCGTAATCCAAAACCGCCGCCGTACAATCAGATGGTAAAACATTTTGAGCAGATTATGGAGAATATATAAAATACAGATGACGGCAACAGATACGATAAAACGGTTGATAAGGTATTCGGACAGGCTGATGTAGCCGAACAGGGAGAATGTAAAACTGCCAATCATAAAAAACGTAATCAGCAGAGCGGTTTGTGCCGAAGCCGAAAGTTTTTGGATATTGCCGCTTTTAACGTCTTCGTCCGATAAATCCTTAACATCGTACATGACGCGTAGCGCCGCCCAGATGACGGCAAATGCTTTTATGCCGTTGGCGAAAATCTGCATGGAATAGACGATTTCCGGTTCGTGCGACATTTCCGTCGCCAGCTTCTGAAAAAAGGAGACCGCCGCAATCGCCGCCGCTGCCGTAATCAGGGCATTGGAAGCTCTGCGTACTTTTCGCGCTTCAATGTTAAAAATCCGCCAGTCGGGATTATTGGGGGCAAACGCAGCCAGGATTGCTGCGCGCAGAATCAGAAAATAAAGCAGGTATATTGCGGCATTGCGCAAAAGTGCGGCAAATTCGCTTCCTTTCATCAGGTCAAACCCGTTAATCCAAACCCACAGTGCCGCGATAATTGCCGCCGGAATAGCGCCCAGCGCCACGAAAATCCATGCCGCTGCTTTCAGGCGTTGGATATAGGTCGGAGTGCATATCTCCAAATTGTAACCGTAATGCTTTTTGATGTACCCTCTTATGACGACTGCCAAAATTAATGCCGCGCCCAGCATCAGGGTGAGGATAATAAGGCTCTTGGCCGCGTTTTGCTGTTGTTCGGGTTTAAGCTGGCGGTACCAGTTGAATGGCGAAACCAGAATTTCTTTTAAAAAGCTGCCGAAGCTGAGCAGTGACTGCCAAAATTGTTCGGGTTGAAAAATAGAGCTTTGTTTGGCCAGAACGCTGGTCAGCAGTTCTTTGTTGCGCGCTTTGAAGATAAGGGCGTTGATTTCGTCGATTTTAGCAAGAGCCAGCGCTTCCTGTGCCAGCAGGGATTTATATTTAGCCGCGCTGTCTTCAAGCGTTTTTCTTTCTTTGGCAACTTCCGGTACGTCTTTGCCGTTTTCGTCGGCCAATCCGTTAAGCGCGCTGATTTTTTGCGTCATGCTCTGCAGTGTGGCCGTATCCTGTTTTTGTTCGTTAAGAATTTGGTTTTGCAGGGAATTGAGCGTCGCAATATAGTCGTCGCTCTCTTCGCGGGAGACGGAACCCCCGTTTATTTTTTTTGTAATGCCGTCCAGTGTCTTATTGATGTCGGAAAAATTAAGCTGGATTTCGGCTGTGTCTTTTTCCGGCTCGGCGGCAAAACAGGAAGCTCCGGCCAGAAACAGAAGTACGGCAATGGTTGTAAACAGTTTTTTTGCTGCAGGCATGTAAACCTCGTGTTTAATTTTTACGTTAGGCGGTTCAGATATTTTTTATAAGGCCGGCAGTATCGGCGGCAGATTTTATCTCCGGTCGTTGTGTATGCGCGGCCGCGTTCTGTGTTTCGCCTTCAATATAATGCATAAAGAGCTTCTTGCAAGGAAACGTCGGAAATATTTGAGTTTGCTCTTGCATATTCTTTCAGGGCGGTTAAGTTAAAACAAACCACAAAGGAGGATGTGATGATAAAAGCAAAATATATATATGCCGCCTGTTTTTGCCTGATGGCCGCAAATGTATGCGCGGGAAATAAAACCTGTGCGCAGAAAAAGGCAGAAATCGAAAGCCGGATAGCCATAGCCGAAAATTACGGGCGGACCATGAAAGTTCATGGATTGAAAAAGGCGTTGTCCAAACTGGAAAAGAATTGCACTGACGAAGAATTGTTGCAAAAGCATCAGAACAAAATAAAAGATAAGGAAAACGATGTAAGAAAAGCGGAAGCGGAGCTGGCGGAGGCCAAAGCTTCCGGCAAAGAGCATAAGATTGTCAAAAAGCAAAACAAGCTTGCCGAACAAAAACGCGAATTGGAAAAAGCTGTTTCGGGAAATTAAGCTATCGCACTGCTGACTGTTCTGTTTTTAAGTTTCGTAGGGGGGATTGTCTTCTTAACCGCGACAAGATAAATTATTGTTTTTATTTTTCAAAAATCAGGGGCGTGTTTTCTGTGAAACTGACCGGCTGCGTAAAACTTATAAAAAAAAATTGTATTTGAAAATAAGTGAATATATAATCCTTTATATAACTAAATTATCTATAGGTGAAAAATGAAAAAAATTTTAGCAATAGCTTTTGTTGCTCTTTTGGGAGCATGCACAAACGCCGGTCCGTTTGTAACCAATATTTCTGCCGACGGCAATAACGGTTTGGTCATTGAGAAATGTCAGGTACATATGAACGCGTTTATGGGAACGGTATCGAACGATAACTGTACGACAACGGCGATTAAAGTAAGGTAAGGCATTTTCTTCCCGCAGATGCGGTGGAGGCCTTTTTCGAAAGCCGCTGTCGTCAAAAGATAACAGCGGCTTTTTGAAACAGGAAAAGCGGCCGTCAGAATAAAAGATTAGTCCGATAAAAATGATATCTTAATACCAACGTCCGCTTTCTTCAATCATCGCAAAATTAAATATTTCATTTTTGCTGTAAATGTTTTTGTAACCGGTAATTCACGAGCGCCCGAACTATTAGTAATGAGGACGGTTTTCCTGATGTCCTGCCGGTTGTCCGGGATTATGCCGGTAAGAAGGATGCTCCGTATTCGTAACATTTGCATCATGAGAGTTTTCTGTAACGGCCTCCTTGGCTTTTGCTGTGCCTTCTTTTGTTTTCTCCCAAGCATTGCCGCTGACTTCCTTAGTTTTGTCCCAGGTTTTTTCAGAGCCTTCCTTTGTAGCTTCCCAGGCATCGCCGGACTTCTCCGCTATGGCATCGCCGGCTTTGGCCGTTCCTTCTTTAGTGGCATCCCAAGCGTTGCCACTGACTTCTTTAGTCTTGTCCCAGGCTTTTTCAGAACCTTCCTTTGTGGCATCCCAGGCATCGCCGGACTTCTCCGCTATGGCATCGCCGGCTTTGGCCGTTCCTTCTTTAGTGGCATCCCAAGCGTTGCCGCTGACTTCCTTGGTCTTGTCCCAGGCCTTTGCTGTTCCTTCTTTTGTAGCTTCCCAAGCTTTGCTGGTCGTTTCTTTGGTCGCTTCCCAGGCGTTGGCGCTGGCCTCTTTGGTCTTTTCCCAGAGGCTGTCGGTATCGTTGGTTGTATTTTCTGACATTTTAAATTCTCCTTGCTGTATAAACGTATGATTAATGGTAGTAGTATTTTGATGAGCCGAAAGCAAAGCGGCTGAATCGTCCGCCGTTTTCGCATTGAGTTCTGTTCCCGCTAGACAGACGGAGGCAGCCAATGCAAAAGAGGAAATATATTTCCGCGTAGGTTTCATCAGATTATCTCCTAAATAATTGTTGCACGGAAAAAATAAGCGTCGTAACCGGCTTTTTCAAATAATACTTGTGGCGAGAAAACAGGAAAAATATCTTAAAGCTTGGAAAAAATGTCGGGGTAAAACTTTTAGCCAGAAAAAAAAGACATTTCAGGCAATTGCAACTTTTAAGGAAACAATTATTTAAAAGCCGTATTAGATAAAGCCGTAAAAATCAAAAGGGGGAGAAGCAGATGGTCAGTGAAAATAATAAAATAGGCCTGATTCCGGCCATATTGATGGTTGCCGGCAATATGATGGGGTCGGGTGTCTTTATGCTTCCGGCAAACCTTGCGGGAATTGGCAGCATTGCTATCATCGGGTGGCTGGTTACCGTTGTCGGGGCGATAGCCCTTGGGCTGGTTTTTGCCAAATTGACAGAGATCAGTACGGCAGCCGGAGGGCCGTATGCTTATGCCCGTAAGGCGTTTGGCGACTATATGGGGTACCAGACAAACCTTGTTTATTGGCTGGCCAATGTTATCGGCAATGTAGGGCTGGCAGTTGCCGGGCTGGGATATTTGACGCCGTTTTTTCCGGCATTGCGGGATCCGCTGGTGATGGCTCTGGCACAGATTGCGGTTATTTGGTTTTTTACTTATGCCAATATCCTCGGGCCGAAAATTGTCGGCAGGATGCAGGGTGTTACGACGACCATCGCTTTATTTCCGATAATCGGCGTTGCCTTGCTGGGGTGGTTTTGGTTTAATCCGGAAACATATATGCAGGGATGGAATGTATCCGGCGAGAGCAGCCTTTCCGCTATCGGTATGACGTTGAATTTCACGCTCTGGGCATTTATCGGTGTAGAAAGCGCTTCGGTATCCACCGCTGTCGTCAAAAATCCAACCCGCAATGTTCCGATAGCGACGGTTGTAGGGGTTCTGCTTGCCGCCGTGTGTTATGTTCTGAGTTCTTCGGCAATTATGGGGATTATTCCCAATAAGGAACTGATAGTATCGTCAGCGCCGTTTTCACAGGCCGTGAGCATCGCGCTGGGGCCGGTGGCAGGAAAAGTCGTCGCAGTGTGCGCGGCCATCGGGTGCCTGGGATCTTTGGCAGGTTGGACGTTATTGGTCGGACAAACGGCGCAGGCCGCTGCCAAAGACGGATTGTTCGCCAATATTTTTGCGCGGGTCAACCGCCGCGGCGTTCCTTCGGCCGGCTTGGCGATTGTTGCGGCAATAATGACGCTGCAGGTTTTGGCAACCATGTCGCCGACAGCATCCGAACAGTTCGGTAAGATTGCTTCAATTGCGGTTATTATGACATTGCTGCCGTATATTTATTCTTCCGTGGCGATAAAAATTCTCGGTCGTGAAAAGATGAGCGACAGGGAAGGGCTGTTTTATACAATCGTCGGACTGATTGCTGCCGTTTACAGCCTTGCTGCCATGATAGGTTCCAACAGTGAGCAGACGCGGTGGGCGCTGATATTTGTCATCTCGACGATTATTTTTTACGAATTGTCGGTTAACCGGAAAATTGAAATTAAGGAGAAACATTTGAAGCCGGGCGGCTGCTGCGTGCCGCGTTGGGTTCGCTATATGACGCTGGCCATAACCATTCTGGCACTTATTGCCATGTTCTGGGTTTCGGTTGGCGACTACAGTTCTCAAAAACTCAACGAATACATTAACGAACCGGATTCTCCGTCAGTATCGGTGCAGACACCGGCGGATTGAAATGCCAAATGGCCTGACGCACAGGTTGGGTCGGTTTCTTTCCAGGTCCACAACCCAGATGCACAGGTTGGATCGGTTTCTTTCCAGGTCCACAACCCAGATGCACAGGTTGGATCGGTTTCTTTCCAGGTCCACAACCCAGATGCATAGGTTGGATCGGTTTCTTCTCAAATCACAATCAAAAGGAGACAGTGTAGATGAAAGAATGTATGAAAAATCAGGAAAATAGCCCTATGGGCATAAAAATACTGCTTGTGTATAACGGTATCAACGACAATACGGCAGCAGCCAGAGCCGTACGCGGGCTGAAATGCGGGCTGGAGGCACAAGATGTAAGCGTTATCGTGTCTGAAAGCGAAGAAGATGCCAAGGCAGTATTGGTATCAGACCCGACGGTTCAATGTATTTTGCTCAAACTGAACAATCAGGATGACAAAGATTATCTGAAAATCGTCGATTTACTGCACGTTTTGCGCGAACATAACCGTGATGTGCCGGTATTTCTGCTTGCCGGTCGTACTGCCGCCTCAAAAGTGTCCACGGAAATTCTCGAGAATGTCAGCGACTTTATTTGGATACTGGAAGATACATCGGATTTTATCGCCGGGCGGGTATTGGCAGCGGTGGAGCGTTACCGGCAGTTTATTCTGCCGCCGATGTTTAAGGCGCTGGCAAAGTTTTCCAAAGTGCACGAATATTCGTGGCATACGCCGGGGCATACCGGAGGAACCGGTTTTCTCCGTTCTCCGGCCGGCCGGGCTTTTTTCAACTTTTTTCGGGAACCGGTATTCCGTTCCGATTTGTCCATATCCGTTGGTGAACTGGGCTCGCTCTTAGACCATTCCGGACCGATAGGGGAGAGCGAAAAATATGCCGCAAAAGTATTTGGTGCGGACCGGACATATCATGTAACCAACGGTTCGTCCACATCCAACAGGGTTATCCTGATGGCCAGCGTTACCCGCAATCAGATTGCGCTCTGCGACCGTAATTGTCATAAGTCGGTTGAGCACGCTATCACCATGTCTGGCGCGATACCGGTGTATATGGTGCCGACCCGCAACCGGTACGGTATTATCGGGCCGATTACGCCTGACCGCCTGGAACCTGAAGCCGTAAAAGAGAGCATTGCTGAAAATCCGCTCGTTAAAGACGGGATTGATACCAAGCCGGTGCATGCGATTATCACCAACTCAACGTATGACGGCTTGTGTTATAATGTCAACCGGGTCAAGGAGCTGTTGGGAAAAAGTGTCGACCGGCTGCATTTTGACGAAGCCTGGTACGGATATGCGCGTTTTAATCCGATGTACAAGGGGCGTTTTGCGATGTGTTGCGATCCGAAAGACGACGACCGCAAAGGGCCTACCATGTTTGCAACGCAGTCGACGCATAAGCTGCTCGCAGCTTTTTCCCAGGCATCGATGATACACGTTCGTGACGGGCGCAACCCGATTGACCACCAACGCTTTAACGAAGCGTTTATGATGCATGCGTCAACCTCGCCGTTTTATCCGATTATTGCCTCCAATGACATCAGTGCTGCCATGATGGACGGACCGGGCGGCAAGACACTGACCGATGCGTCCATTCGCGAAGCGGTTTCGTTCCGCAAAACGATGGCGCGGCTGTATGCTGAATTTACCGCTGCCGGAAAAGACTGGTTTTTCAATGTCTGGCAGCCGGATTTTGTCAAAGATGCAGAAAGCAGAAAAAAAGTTCCGCTGTATGAGGCGTCCGAGGAACAGTTGGCCTCGGATCCCGGATGCTGGCTGCTTAATCCCGATGAAGAATGGCATGGTTTCGGCAACGTAGAACAGGATTATTGCATGCTGGATCCGATTAAGGTGTCGATTGTAACGCCGGGTGTCAAATCGGATGCGGAATTAGAGAATTGGGGTATTCCCGCCGCTGTCGTCAGCGCATATCTGGACAATAAAGGGATTGTGGTGGAAAAAACGACCGATTTTACAATTCTTTTTCTGTTTTCTCTTGGCGTAACCAATGGCAAATGGGGAACGCTGCTTAATACGTTGTTTGAGTTTAAACGCGATTATGACAATAACGAGCCGTTGGAGCGCGTTCTGCCGAAACTGGTCAGAGAAACGGAACACGCGTATCATGGCATGGGGCTGAAAGACCTCTGTACCAAAATGTTTACGGCGATGAAAAAGCTCGGAACGACTAAAGCGCTGTCCGCCGGATTCTCTGTTTTGCCGCACCCTGATATGACGCCGGTGGAAGCTTATGAAAATCTGGTTCATAACAATGTTGAAGCCGTAAGCATTGACGATATGGCAGCGCGGACGGTCGCAACCGGTGTTGTTCCTTATCCGCCGGGAATTCCGCTTTTGATGCCGGGTGAAAATGCCGGCGCAGCCGACGGGCCGATACTTGGTTATTTGAAGGCGCTTCAGGCCTTTGACAGGGATTTCCCCGGCTTTGGCCACGACACCCATGGTGTGGAAATCCGCGACGGAACGTATTATGTCTTATGCATAAAAAAGGCGTAATTCCAAGCTGTCCTCGGTAAATAGCTTGAGTGAAACCCCGGCTGTCGTTTAGCTGGGGCTTTCTCATAGAAGCCGGACATCCTCGCCGCGATCCGGCCAAACCGGCGGCTGGAAAACCGTTTCTTCCTATTGTTCGCCAGTTGCCCCTTTGCCGATAAACCGGTTATTTCCTTTACGGCGGGAGCGGCGGACTGTCCTGTCAGACAATAAACAGCTTGACATTTTCGGTAAAACACCGTATAAAAACGGAAGTTTTTTGATTATTTTGTCTAACTAAAAGTTATGTCGTATGAAAAAGTTTAATTATTTTTTTGCAGCTGGTTTTTTATTGTTTGTATCATGTGTCGCCAAAGACAAACTTCCTGAAAATCCGAAGGACAAACAGGAATATCGGGACAGTCAGGGAAATTCATGGATATGGAATGCAATGCTGATGCGCTGGGCGCTGACGCCTTCCGGCGGAGGTTCTCCCTCGTATTTTTATTATCCCGGGAACGGTTCCTGGACAAATTCCGGAGGGGTAAAAGTTGATCCTCCCGCGGGAGTCCGCAACGTATCCTATAGCTCTGCAAAACCGAATTCTGTCGGTTCCAAGGCTCCGGCTTCGGGCAGTAAGTCAACATCGGGAAAAGGCTTTGGCAGCAGTTTCAGCAGTAAACCTATTGGCGCATGATTAATTTTGTCGGATATGGAAAGAGTTAGTTGTACGCCTCGTGAGAATTACCGGGAAATTGTGGAAAAGCAGGGGTTCGGGTTTCACGAGTCCTATTGGATGGAAGATGCCTGCTATTGTTTTACGTCAGCTGAAATTGAAGCGCTTGAAAAAGCGACGGCTGAATGTTACGAAATGTATTGCAAGGCTGTGGAAGCCTGTCTGTATGACAACCGCCGGCTTGATGCGCTTTGCATTCCCGCCGCGGTTCGCGAGGCGATAGTCCGCAGCTGGGAAGAGGATGATTATTCCCTGTACGGGCGCTTTGACTTTGCATTTGTCAACGGCGTGCCGAAATTGCTGGAATTTAACGCCGATACGCCGACTTCTCTGGTAGAGGCCGCCGTCATCCAGTGGTTATGGAAAGAGGATGTTTTTCCGTCGCACGACCAGTTCAATTCCATTCATGAAAAAATGGTGGAATCCTGGAAATATATCCACGAACGATATCAATGCGGCCGGTATTACTTTGCATCAATTTCCGATTGTCTGGAAGACAATGCCACTCTGGGCTATATCATTTCAACGGCCTTTGAGGCGGGGCTTGTTCCTTACGAACTGGATATTCGCAGCATAAGGCATGAAAACGGCTCATTGTTTGCGCCCGACGGTATGCCGATAGACTGTATGTTCAAGCTTTATCCGTGGGAGTTTATGTTTGCAGAGGATTTGACCGGTTGTATGACGGAGATGTGCTGGATAGAACCGCTGTGGAAAGCTTTGATGTCTGACAAGGCCATGCTTCCGGTGCTTTACGAAATGTTCCCCCGGTCTCCCTATATCCTGCCGGCCTATGCCGAACCCGGAAAATTGGGAGCTTATTGTAAAAAGCCGGTATTCTCCCGCGAAGGCGCCAATGTTGAGCTGGTAAAAAACGGTACGATACTGGAAAGCTCTTCCGGCGGGTACGGCAAAGAAGGATACATATATCAGCAGCTTGTTGACATCCCCTGTTTTGATGGCAGATATCCGGTGCTGGGAAGCTGGGTTATCGGCGGTGAGGCGGCCGGAATGGGAATTCGGGAAAACGCGTCCAGAATTACCGATGACATGAGCCATTTTGTGCCGCATATTATTGTCTGATTTGTACCGCAAATCATCGTCCGATGATGAAACAAAGACAGTCCGCTCCTTACGGAACGGGCTGTTTTTTTTGTATCTGTCAGACTGTTTTTTTGTATTTATGCGGAAAATAAGATTATCGGGCTTTTATTCCGGGGATTTACGATTATATGTGAGCTTAAAGTGCGATTACGGAAAATGCCGTCATCTGAAAAATACGGCTGCTTTGTCGTAAAATTGGGGAGATAACCGTTATGAACAAACATTTGCGAAAGTTTTTGCTGCTTTTGCCGTGCCTGCTGTTGCATCCGGAAGGTTCCCGGGCGATAACCGTCGATATTCCTGCCGGAGAAGTTGTCAGCGGTGGCGACGTTCATTCGATTGTAACCCAGCGCGTTTATGGCGAGGCTGATAATTTTACCGTTTCGGGAAAGCAGCAGGTTATGTCCGGAGGCGTAACCCGTAACAGCAATATTTATCCGTATGGGCAGCAGGATGTATTGCAGAACGGCATATCATACGGTACTGTTGTGCAACAATATGCCGTGCAGAATGTCGACGGCCGGGCATATTCTTCCAGTGTCGGTTCGTATGGAACCATAGACGTCAATGCCGGCGGTTATGCTGAAGATACGTCTGTAGACGGCGGCAGCTTTTTTGTTTCATCGGGAGGCACGGCGGAGGGGACGGTTATCGCTTCAGGACACGAATATATATCAGGAACGGACAATAATGCGAAAGTTTCCGGCGGAATTCAGGAAATAAGGGATGGCGGCGTCGCTTTCGGTGCTCAGGTCAGCGGTGGCCGGCAGCAGGTTAATGCCGGTGGAACGGTGCAGGATACAACGGTTTCCGGCCGGGGAACGCTGGAAGTTGCCGGCAAAGCCGTGGCGACAACCGTACAAAACGGCGGTGAAATGACGGTTAAAGACGGCGGAGCCGCAGAGAAGACGACGGTTTCGGGAGGAACAATGACTGTTGATGAAGAAGGCATTGCTCAAAACACGACCGTTTTATCCGGCACTCAGTATGTTTACGGGAGGGACGTCAACGGCAGGGTCAGCGGCGGGGAGCAGATTATAGAAGGCGGCGGCAGTGCCGAAAATGCCGTCGTGTCGGAAAACGGCATTCAGCAGGTCGGATTTTACGGAACGTCGGAGAATACCAGGGTAGATGCCGGCGGTGTGCAGACTGTCGGTTGGGAAGGAACTGCTGCCAATACGACGCTAAACGGCGGGACAATGAATGTTGAATCCGGAGGAACATCTCTGCAGGCCAAAATAGTTTCCGGCACTCAGAATGTTTTTGGTACAGACCGCGAAAGCGCTGTTTCCGGCGGCATCCAGATTGTAAAAGAGCAGGGATATGTACATAATGCAGTTATATCAGGTACCGGGATACAACAGGTTGACGCCGGCGGAACTGCAGAAAACTCCGTAATCGAAAATGGCGGCCGCCTTACTGTCGCCGGAGATATTAACGGTGCTGTTATCAAAAAAGGAGGTCAGGCAGAAATACAAAACGGCGGCAAAACGTCAGGAATGTCCATAAACGGCGGAAACTCTTATATCAAATCAGGAGGAGAAGCCGTTTCAAGCGTCATCAGCCTGGGCACAGAGTATGTGGAAGGGAAAAGCGAAAATGCCCGGATTTATATCGGGGGCAGCCAGATTGTCGAAAACGGGGGGATTGCCTCGGGAAGTACCGTAAACCTTTTCGGCGTACAACAGGTTGCCGACGGCGGGCAGGCGGCGGAAAGCAGAATTATCGGCGGGACTCAGATTGTCCGCGGCACTGCCGATGGAACGGAATTGTTTGCCGGGCTGCAGAATATTGAAACCGGCGGACTTGCTTCGGATACTAAAATCCATGGCGGCATACAGACTGTATTTTCAGGCGGAATTTCGCGGAATACGGAGGCCGACGGCGGATTAATCGTATTGCATTCGGGCGGAATTATGTCCGGAATTACAAAAATAACCGACGGCATTCTAAATATCGCCGGAACAAACAATATTTCAAATTTAGAGTTGAAAAACGCCTTGGTAACCATAATAAAGGAACCGGGCTTTTCACAGCTGCAGATAGACAAGCTCGACGGCAGCGGCATTTTCAGTATCAGCAGCAATTTGGCGCAAAGTGAAGCCGATCACTTGGATATCGGGGGCGGCAACGGAAATTTCGGGCTGATTGTGCACGATTACAGTGCTGACGGAAATCTGCCTGCAGAATTTAAGCTCATAGATGAAACGTCGTCGGCAGCGGATAACTTTTACTTGGTTGGCAACGCCGTTGATGTTGGTGCTTTCAGATATAATCTGCAGCATGACGGCGATGACTGGGTACTGCATCGGACGCAGGAACATACAGACAGTTCGCTGATTGCCAAAAATACGTACAGTTCGCTGGCCTCGTTATTTTATACGCACCTTAATCCGTTGTACAACCGTTTTCGCATGAAACATAAACGAACCGGAAAAGATGATGGAATATGGATTAAGGGGATTGGCCGCGAAATTAAATTCCGCTACAAAGACCAGACGAAAAGCAATATGAAAATTTATGGAGCGGAAATCGGTTATGACCGTGAAATCTGGCATAATGGCGGAAAGGGCCTGCAGTTGGGGCTGTATGGCGGAACAAGCGATTCAAGACAGAAATACGACCGCGGCGGGCATGGCGACGGCGAAACGCAGAGCCTCGGAGTATATTCAACCCTGAGTACGGCAGATAACTGGTTTGTAGATGTTGTCGGAACGTATTTCTGGCACACACAGAAGATAAAAAGCTATACGCCTTCGGGTTCCGATGTCAACGGCAAGTATGATGCAAACGCATGGCAGGTTTCGGCTTTTGTCGGAAAGAGATGGGATATTGCCGAAAGCTGGTTTGTCGAACCATATATGGGACTGAACTATATGCGCGTAGACGGAATAGATTACCGGACAAATTTTAATACGCGGGTCAGTGCGTCGGCTGCGGATTATTTGGGAGGCAGTATCGGGGTATCGGGAGGAAAAGAGTTTGTTTTGGCTGATGGAACCGTTTTTGATGCTTACGGACGCTTTAGCCTGATGCACGATTGGGACGGCAAAAGTCCGGTTACCGTGGCAGACGAAATCTTTGCTGAAGATACGTCCTCGCTGCGCTATGAATTGGGAGCGGGAATAGCCGCCGCGTGGAACGAGACAAATTCCGCTTATTTTGAAGCGTCAACCCAGCTTGGCAGCAGCGTCCGTTTTCCGTGGGAAATCAATATCGGCATTCAGTTTAATTTCTGAAAAGCAACAGGCTCGGTATAAGCAGTTCTCCCTAAATGAGAAGTATAGTCCGCAAAGTCATAAAATCATAAAGATTAAAATCCTTCCTCTTTGTAAGGACGGGACATCAGCTCGTCCATAGCCTCATTTATAGATAAACCGCTGAACAGAACTTTGTTGACCGTTTCGCATATCGGCATTTCTATGCCCAGCTCATGTGCACGTTTGACAACGGCTTTGGCCGTATAAATTCCTTCTACCGTACGCGTATTTTCCTCCAGCAGTTTCTCTGCGTGGCCGCAGGCGCCGACCTCATATCCGAAACTGAAATTGCGGGAGGTTGCACAGTTTGCCGTCAGAACGAGGTCACCCATGCCGCTCATCCCCATCATCGTGCGCAAGGTTCCGCCCAAAGCTTTGGACAGCCGTACCATTTCGTTAAAGCCGCGTGTAATCAGCGCCGCTCGCGCCCCGTCGCCGAGTTTAGCCCCTTCAACAACGCCCGAAGCGATGGCAATGACGTTTTTGACGCTCCCGCCGATTTGCGGCGAAATCATGTCAGCGGTCAGATATGGGCGGAAATAAGGCGTTCCGAGCATGTTGGCAAGTTCGGAGGCAATTCCCTCTTTGGCACAGGCAATCGTAACGGAGGCCAGCTTCTGTTTGGCGACATCGACTGCAAAACCCGGACCGGACAAAATGGCAACCGTAGCATAAGGAATTTCTTCCTGCAATACTTCCGAGAGCATCTTTCCCGTTTCCACTTCAATTCCTTTGGCGCATAAAACGATAACCGTGTCTTCTTTGACATAGGATTTCATCTGTTTCAGCATCAAACGTGTCCATTGTGCCGAAGTTGTCAGCAGAATAACCTTGGCAAATGCGAAAACATCGGCGATATCGGCAGAGGCTCTGATGGCATCGGGCAGGGGAATATCCGGCAGAAACATTTTATTGACGTGCTTCTGGTTGACGGAGTCGACAACTTCCTGTTCGCGTGCCCAGCACAAAACGTCGTTTCCGGCGCGTGCAGCAGTTAAAGCCAGCGCCGTTCCCCAAATTCCCGTTCCTATAATGCCGATTCTTTTCATAAATTTCTCCTTAAACAATATTCAAAAACTGCCGCAACGCATAGCATCAGGCTGTTCTCCGCTTATAAGCGGAACTTACAGAATTATAGTTAATAAAATATAAATATTGCCCGGGTAACCATTTCATCATTACGCGGTTGTTTAAGGAATTTTCGATTGGCACCTATATTGGTTTGTAAGCGATTTTTTATACATTCTAACGAAGTTTTTTACTAAAATTTTACTGATTTTCAAAATGTTAACTTATGTGTCTTGAGGACCGGAAGTTGTTTTATCATCTTCTCCAAGAATTTCTGCCAATTCAGAGAAAAATTTTATAAAATCATTGGTAATGTCATTGAGTTCACTATCTTCAACACCGGGATAGTAAACAGATAAAGATTTTTTTAATTCAAAGTATGGGTTAATCATATACAATTCCTTTATAACACGTTTATTATGTTTTTGTTGTGTCGTGCTTGATGGGGAATGTAAAACAGGAAATAAAAATATTTTTTGTTAAGCCATTCTTTCAATAAACCGTCTTAGCGTGCTGCGTTGGACACCTAGTATCTTGGCAATTTGGGATTTTGAGTTCTCAAAATAATTTAGTCGTCAAACCAACAAGCTTTATATTCATCCGCCACACGTAGCCTTCCAGGAATGCCTGTAAAAGTATAAATAAAACTATTCATAATGTCTAAAAGTGCCAAATTTCTCACCCCGTTAATAATTATTAGCCCTTTCATAACACGTACCCAAGCCTCCGTATCATCTTCAGATAAAGGTGCTGGCAATGAAGCTATAACTTCATATTCCCATTCTAAATACTCGCTTAATCCATAAGTTACCACATCATCGGCAATCTCTGGAAACTTTGTTGCAACAATATATTTGCCATATAACGCTACATAAGTCACCAATACCAGTTCAAAAAGTTTTGTTTTTTTCATTCCAACAGGAATGTTGCCGCAATTTCTCCGTAGAATGCGCACCATTTGCTCATAACAGCCTAAAAACAAACCACGCCAATAAACCGCCTCTAAATCGTTTTCGTCAACACCGTCATTATATTTGCGCCAAATCGCCTCATCGCGACGCTTTAACTCTTCTATCTTTTTATTTTTCATAGCTACACATCTCACCATATAAAAAATGTTTTTTCCCACCTGCAACTTTTTACAGGTGGGGTGGATGTAACAACTATAACTCATATGAAAAATAGCCCAGTTATTCGAGCTTCGCCTTATATACCTGGCATCCTCCCCGAAGGTAAGATGCCCAAGACTGAAATCCCTTGTTGCAATGCTCCAAGAGTTCCGCCCATATGAGTTAGGTTTGTTAGACCCTGCTGAAAATCGGGCTTTTCAGCACTTTCTACTATAAAAGAATTATTTTTATTTTGCAAGTATTTTTAAGCATCTCGCTTAAAAAATAATCTTTTAATTCCACAGGCAAACCTAATATTTGGGCGTATATAGCATAGTTGTTTGTACAGGCTTTGTATTTACATATATCAATATCTCGGTTGACGGTAATACTATGACATATATTGACCGCAAGTATAATACCGATGCGATGTTGAATTTCAAATTCGGATTTTAATAAAATACATATTTAACAATAACCGTTTAGCCCGGAACTTTAACCATATAAGTGTATTGGATGATTTGGTGAAAACGGGCAAAGTAGAAATTCATTTTGTTAAAGAGGGTATGGTAATCACTCCGTTTTCTACAGCGAATGATGTATATGATTACCGGATGCTTATAGCAGAAGCCGAACGTTTCTCTGCAGAATTATCAAACATGACAAAAAAGGCAATGCAAACGATGCGAGAGAATGGCTTTTACCCTGGCAAGGCACCGATAGGATATAAAAATTGCCGTCCAAGTTGGTGCCCTTGGATTCTGCCGGATGAACAGGCAGGTAAAGTTCAGTTTCTATTTGATAACTACTTACGGTCAGAAATCAGCATCAAAAATTTGCTTGAAGTTGCCCAATCATTACCTCTGTATACAACTACTGGTAGTTTAATTAGTCGAAGAACATTAATTCATATGCTGCGCAATTCTTTCTATTGTGGACAGATGAAAAGCGGTGGAAAGTTATATCGACATGGTTATGAAAGGTTGGTGAATGAAGATGTTTTTGCTGAGGTGCAAAAAAAATTAGACAGGGAACTCGGTAGAGTTGCCAACAAGGAAACGGAGGTGAAGGTCGCAGCATAAAACAAATTAGGCCAGTGGAGGCTGGATAATACATCCGGCCTTCCTTGACCTGTCAAAATGATGAATCTTAAAATAAAGTATAATTTTAATACGGAAAGGTAAGAATATGGGAAGAAAAGCTGCAAAAGTTGTGAATGATAAAAATATAAAGCATGCCGTTTTATGGATACGAGTATCAAGCAGAGAGCAGAAAGAAGGTTATTCGCTTGATGCTCAGGAAGACCGGGTAAAGAATTATTGTATTCGGCAAGGGTTGACAATTATTAAGCAGTTTACCGTTGTTGAAAGTTCGACCAGAGGTGAACGAAAAGAATTTTATAATATGATAAATTTTATAAAAAAATATAAAAATCCGGTTGCTTTGGTTTGTGACAAAGTTGATAGGTTGCAAAGAAGCTTCAAGGAATATGATGTTTTGAATAAGCTGATTGAAAAAGAAAAAATTGCAATTCATTTTCAGACGGAACAAGCAATTATGGCGAAAAATGCCAAAGCTCATGAGAAGATGATGTGGAACTTTCGGATTACAGTTGCGCAGTCGCAAACAGACACGATGAGTGATAATGTAATACGCAGCTTTGAAAAAATGCGTAAAGAGGGAAAATGGCCACATCACGCACCAGTCGGATATAAAAATGTAAAGGATGCTAACGGTAACAGCGATATTGTGCTGGATGAAAATAACCATTTCATCATTACGCGGTTGTTTAAAGAATTTTCGATTGGCACTTATAACCTTGAACAGATAACGCGGAAAGCCGCGGACTTGGGACTTAAGATGAAAAACAGCAAGAAACTTCATAAGCAGACTATCCGCGGAATATTAAGCAACCGTTTTTATGTCGGGGAGATGTTCAGTGGCGGGCAATATTATCCGCATTGTTATCCGCGGCTGACGGATAGCTATACGTTTGAACGGTGTCAGGAAATTTTGGAAGGTAAGGCAAATCATAAGGTGCAGAAGCATGAATATGTATTCAAAGGATTGGTTCGCTGTAAAAAATGCGGTGGTGTTGTTTCGACAGATATCAATGTACATCCGGCGAAAAAGAAGGGCGGAGAAAAAATCGTTTATAAATACCTTTTTTGTCCGCAATGCGGCGGCTATCGGACGAGAGAGGAAAATGGGGTTGAAAAAGTGAGAGAGGCATTAAAAACGTTTAAAAACATGCCTACAAGCGTTGTCGAGAAATTGGTTGCCTGTTTGGATGAAGAAATTTACAAAGACCATAAAATGGAAATAGAAGCCAAGAAGGCATTGGACAGGCAGATTGCCGGTTTTGCAGAAAAGGAAAGCAGGTTGATAGACCTGTTTACGGAAGGCAGTATTACACAGGATTTATATACCAAAAAACTAACCGAATACAGACAGGATAAGAAAAAACTGGAAGAGCGATTAACCGACTATAGTCATCTGACTAAACAAGGTCTGATAACGCTCAAATACTTGGCTGGCTTGCTTTTGATGTCAGACCAGATATGGAATTTTCTGAACAACGACAAAAAACAACAGGTTTTAAAATTACTTTGTTCGGAAATTTTATTAGACGGTAAAAATGTAGATATTTCAATAAGAAAGCCTATCTTAGCACTGGCTAAAATAGGCTCTTGTCAAGTTTGGCTGGGGTGGCTGGATTCGAACCAACGAATGTCGGCACCAAAAGCCGATGCCTTACCACTTGGCGACACCCCAACATTATAGTAAAAAATGTCCGCATAAACGAACAAAAGTACTTTTATACTAAAAAAATATAAAAGCAAGCATTTTTTTCTATTGTTAAAAATTTTTGAATAAATGGTATGCGTAGAATAAAGTTATATAAATCATTTGACTTATGACACATGTTATGCAACTATCAAATTTAAGTAATATGAATAGGTAAAAAGGTGGGGGCGATGAAACGAATTTTAATATTTATCTTTTTTATTTATCTGTTTCTGGTGGAAACGGCAAAAGCGTTGGATTGCCGTGATACTGAATTGTTGACAGACATAGCTGCCTGCAAAGATCAAGATATTCGTCATAATTTGGCAAAAATATCAGAATATGAGAATTCGTTTATTAAAGCCCATGAGCAATGCAAAACTCAAGGCTGTCTTCGTGAATTGTATCGTAAAAAAGCTGAAATTGCGGAAGTGATGAAAGGTTTGCTGAAACCGTCCGAAAAGTTAACCGATAGGTTGCCGGATCGCGCCGGTATCCGGCAACTGGTTGGTGAAGGAAAGCTTTTGCCGTTAAACAAGACATTGAAGGAAAAATTCCTAAAATCAGATCTATGGTTTTTCCCATATCAGAGCCATAATCCTGAGCATGAGAAAAAAGGTGTCGTAAAACCGTTTCATCTGCGTTATTCCGATTGTTCCCGCGGCGTTATGGATTATAGCTGCATGAGTTTTCTGATGACAGAACAGATTGACAGTCTGCCGGAGGGATTGGGCGGAGCCGTTGCTATTGAACTGTATATTCCTAAAGATTTGGTTGCTCCCGAAAATCCGGGGCACAGCGAGTTTTATTATTTGAATAAGACGACAACCGAGTTGGGGCTGAAAAGTACCACATCCTGCCGTAACACGGATGATATTTTTAAACAAGTTGTTTGTCAGAATAATGAACTGTCGCAAATGGAACAGCAGGGAAACGAACTTTTAGCTCAGGCTATAAAAGAGATTGGTTATGAAAACGATGCCTATGATCTTGCCCGCCACGATTTTAACACAATTCAGGCGGCAAGGGAGTGTACAACACTCAGTTGTATTTTTGCAAACTATAAAGCTCGGCTGGAATATTTGCAGAACAGGGAATATCAGCAGGAATATCAAAAAGAACCATTGCCGCAAGGGTGCGAGCTTCCAGATTTTCCCGAAGCTCAGGAGATATATGCAGTCCAAGCACGCGGCTCAAGGTTTTTGGCGGAATTTAAGATAGATAACCGCAAAAGTGCCCGAAAAATAGACCTTTGGATTAATCGTCCGCAGAAAAAAATTGTACTGATTTTGAGTGCCTACAATCCGGTCGTCTGGAATTTGCATATAACGCCGCAGACAGAAGTTCAGGCAGTTTTGGCAGGAGGTTCTCACAATCAGATGATCAGAGGCGTGTCGGATAATATGTTTGCCGATACGGGGCATTGTCTGAATAAGTATATCGAGGGGGATGAATTGCGCCGCAAAGCCAGAAAGCTTGGACTTTTAGAAGGAAATGAACGTAAATACTATTTATGGGATAAAAGCTATGCTATCGGGGAACGGCTGGATAATCAGGCCTATGAATTTATGCCGGATAAAACTATTGGGTTGGGAATCCCTCTGCCTTTGCTGACAGGGCAGGATGGGCTGGATCAACAAGTGGAATACGGTAACCTGCTGGAATTAAACCGAAGCCTAGCTCGTTACCTGAAAAGAGATAACGTACTAGTTACTGAAATGGTAAAAAATCCGCAGTCTCACTACCCGGAAGATTTAAGCGGTAAAGAGCTCTGGCCTTGTGCGGAACTGCCGCAGCAATATGCCTGCAAAAATAACGGAACATATATATACTGCGGCAATGTTCCTGAGCAATATCGCTGCCGCAAAAAATCTTACCTGATGTGGGAGCAGATGGATAAGCTGCCCGAAGGACTAAACGGTGCAAATGCCGTCCGGATATATGTTCCGAAAGACCTGAAAATACCGCAGGAACAAGGGGAAAATCAGTTTTATCTGTTGAATAAAACAAGGAAAGAAATGACGGAAATTTGGGAAAAACCTTACATCGGCGGTCTTGAACTGGTGTATCCGTAAAAATCTTTAGCATAACTTTTTCCCTCTCTTTACAGCATCAAAACCTCTCCGTATACTGCAGGCGGATAATAACAAAAGCAAAAGAGGGAATGATATGGCACTTAACCTGATAAAACGCGGCGGCGCCGTGCAGGAATTTTCAATTTTTAAACTTCAAAAGCTGCTGACGGATGTCTGCCGGGGCTTTCCGCTGGATTCGCAAAAGCCGCTGTTGAATCTGGATGAATATATAAAAGACGGTATGACGACCGCAGACTTGTTTAATGCTCTGACGATGAACGTTTTAAGCCTGACGTCGGTTGAAGAGCCGGAATGGAAGAACGTTGCCGGCCGGCTGAAGATGCTTGCATTGTACAAACAGGTTTCCCTTGCCCGGAATATGCCGAAGAACGAACCGCCGTATGATTATGTGTCGTTTCTAAAGTACGCTGTCAATAACGGAATATACAGCACTGTAATTGCGGAAAAATATACGACGGAGGAAATTGCCGAAGCTGCGTCCTTTATTAATCCCGATTTTGACTTCGTTTATGACTATGCCGGCGCCAATCTGCTGCTGAAACGCTATCTCTGTGAATACGGCGATAAAATTGTTGAATTGCCGCAGGATATGTTCCTGTCCATTGCGCTGCTGATAGAACAGGACGAAGACAAAGCCGCGCGTATGGCCAAAGTTAAGGATACTTACGAAAAACTGGCTGACCGCAAAATCTCGCTTGGCACGCCGCTTTTGATGAACCTGCGCCGTCCGAACGGTAATCTCAGTTCTTGCTTCATCACCGCAATGGAAGACACGCGCGAGTCGATTTTTTATGTCATAGACCAGGTGTCGTCGATTTCCAAATTCGGCGGCGGGGTAGGGGTGAACATTTCCCGCGTCCGTGCCAAAGGCGCCCGCATCAAGGGGATAAAGAATTCCTCCGGCGGTGTTATCCCGTGGATTCGTATTTTGAATGATACCGCAGTGGCCGTCAACCAGCAGGGCAAACGCAAGGGCGCCGTAACCGTGTCGCTGGATATGTGGCATCTGGATATTGAGGATTTTCTGGAGCTGCGAACCGAAAACGGCGACCAGCGCATGAAGGCCTATGACATTTTCCCGCAGGTGGTTGTGCCGGATTTGTTTATGCAAAAGGTGGAAAACAACGAAGACTGGCTGATGGTTGACCCGCACGAGGTGCGTGCCAAATACGGTATCGAGCTGGCAGACCTCTGGGGAAAGGAATTTGAAAAAGCCTACAATCAGCTGTACCTGGAAGCCTCGTTTGGCAAATTGGAACTGTTTAAGTTTTATCCGGCCAAAGAGTTGCTGAAAAAAATTATGCGTTCGCAGATAGAAACCGGTATGCCGTATATCGCGTTTAAGGATACGCTGAACCGCTACAATCCCAACAAGCATGACGGTGTTATTGTCGGTACCAATCTTTGTACCGAGTCGCACAGTAACGTCCGCCCGAGCCATATTGGCGAAGACGTTTTGGAGAACGGCAGGGTCGTCCGCACCGCGGAGGGCGGTCTGGTTCACGTCTGCAATCTGGTGTCAATCAATCTGGCGAATATCGAGTCGGATGCGGAGCTGGAGAGCGTCTGCGAAACTTCCGTACGCCTGTTGGACAATGCGATAGACTTTACCCGCGTTCCGGTGCTGGAAGGTCAGGAGCACAACAAGCGCTACCGCACTATCGGCGTCGGTGCGATGGGACTGGCCGATATGCTGGCCAAAAACAATATCCCGTATATTCTGTCGGCGGATTACGTTGATGAGTTGTTTGAAAAAATTGCGCTGTATAATATCCGCGCTTCCGTTAAACTGGCCAAAGAAAAGGGAACGTTCGGCGCTTATGAGGGGTCGGACTGGAGCAGGGGCATCATCTTGGGGCACGACCAGATATGGTTCAATAAAAATGCCAAATATCCCGAAGCCTGGAACGAACTCTTTGCCGATTTGCAGAAATACGGCATTCGCAACAGCCAGATAGCGGCGATTGCGCCCAATACCAGTTCTTCGCTGATACAGGGATGCTCGGCGTCGGTGCTGCCGGTTTACAGCAAGTTCTTTGTGGAAACCCACGGCAAAGGCTCCATTCCGAACTGCCCGCCGTATATTCGCGACAAGTTCTGGTTTTATCAGGAAAACCGCAACATCAGCCAGGAAACTGTCGTTGACATTATGGCACGCATTAACAAGTGGATTGATACCGGTATTTCCATTGAGCTGATGTATAACTTAAACCGAAACATCCGCGCCAAAGACATTTACAATACGATAATGAGCGCCTGGAAAAAGGACATCAAAACCCTTTATTACACCCGCACCATTCAAAAGGACGGTTCCAGTCTGGAAAAGACGGAATGCGTCAGCTGTGCCGGATAGGAGAGAAAAATGCAGAGAAAAAAACTTTTTAACGTTAACGGAAATGACGAAATCATCAACCGCCGTATGATTGGCGGCAACGTTACCAACCTGTTTAATCTGAACAACGTCAAATACCAGTGGGCGAACAAAGTCTACCGCCTGATGATGGAAAACTTCTGGATTCCTGAAAAAGTTTCGCTGTTTGATGATAAGCGCGCCTATGAGGAGCTGACCGCCTCGGAAAAGGCTGCTTATGACGGCATCCTGTCGTTTCTGGTTTTTCTGGACAGTATCCAAACCAACAATTTGCCGAACATCAGCGAATATATCACCGCCCCGGAAGTCAACCTGATTCTGGCGATTCAGACTTATCAGGAGGCTGTACATTCGCAAAGTTACGCCTATATTATAGAGAGTATCATTCCCGCCGCCAAACGCGCCGAGATATATGACAAATGGCGTGAAGACAAGGTCTTGCTGGAACGCAACAAATACATCGCTGAAATCTATCAGGACTTTGTTGACAATAAAAGCGACATCAACTTTGCCCGCGTGCTGATTGCCAATTACCTGCTGGAGGGCGTGTATTTTTACAACGGCTTTAACTTCTTTTATAACCTCGCCTCGCGCAGTCTGATGATCGGAACTGCCGACGAGATAAAGTACATTAACCGCGACGAGCTGACCCACTGCGTCATTTTCGCCAATATTATTAAGGAAATAATGAAAGAGAACAGCGGTTTCTTCAATCTGGACGAGGTGTATGCAATGTTTGACAAGGCGGTTGAACAGGAAATCGCCTGGAGTAACCACATCATCGGCCGTAACATTATCGGCATTACCGAAAAGACGATTGAGGAGTACACCAAGTTCATTGCCAACAAGCGTCTGAAGGATTTGGGGCTGAAACCGCGTTATGAGGGCTTTGACCAGAACCCGTACAAGCAGCTGGAAAAAGTTGCCGATACCAACGGCGAGGGAAACGTAAAAGGCAACTTCTTTGAAGCCAATGTGTCGTCGTATAACCAAAGCACGGCTGTTGAAGGCTGGGATGAAATCTGAGCCCGTGGCTGCCAAACTCGGCTCCCGTCTGGCGGTCACGGCACCGACTGCCCGTCCTGTCGTCCGCACAACGTGAACCCGGCCGCCCGCAGTCAGCCCATGCTGTCCGACAGCTCTTTCGGTTCCCCGCCTTCCGGCTGCTCTCCCGGCTTCCGTTCGGTGGTCGCAGAACCCGGCTGCCTGCCCGGTTCTCGTCCGGGCATAACCCAAATGAAAATACAAAGGATGGAAAATGCATTTTTTATCGGAATTTAATTTACGCGAATTGCTAAGCTCGTTTGTTGTCCTGTTGGCTATTACGGATATCCCGGGCAATCTGCCTATAGTGATAAACCTGCAGAACAAGGGGATAAAAATCAGCGCCCGCCGCGCATTTATCTATTCTCTGGTGCTGCTGGTGTTCTTCTTTTATGCCGGCGAAGCGTTTCTGAAACTGTTCGGGCTGGACATTTCCTCGTTTGCGATTGCCGGTGCGCTGATAGTCTTTCTGTTCAGTCTGGAAATGATACTGGATATTAATCTGGTCTGCGAAGGGACGGACATTTCCGGCGATGCCACGTTTGTCCCGGTCGTGTTTCCTCTGTTTGTCGGCGCCGGAACCCTGACGGCGCTGTTGGCCATCCGTTCCCAGTATGCCGATATAAATGTTTTGCTTGCCGTTTTGCTGGATTGCGTTGCCATATACGGAACAATCCGTCTGTCGCGTTTTTTCAAAAAACATCTGAGCAGCGCCGCCATTTATGTTATGAAAAAGTTTTTCGGTATGGTGCTTTTGGCAATTTCCGTAAAATTGTTTATTACCAACGTTGCCGAATTGGTCCGCCAGATAAACGCCTGAGAATGAATTTGTTTATCGGGAGGTGTCTTCACCGCGTTATTTGGTCTTAGAAGGAGAATATTTTTTTGCAGCCTCTTTTTATCTGTATTTAAATGCCTATATCCAACTCGGCAGAGGAGGTGAAAATGGTGCAGGTATCAATAATAGTTCCCTTAAGCCGCAATGCCGGAGCTGTCTGGCCCGAATTGCGGCAAATCCTAAATGAATACGGTTCGGAAATTGAAGTGGTGTGCGTCGCATCGTCCCGAAAAGCATTTCCTTTGGGCAGTTCTTTTTTTAGCCAATCTGCTTTGTCCTCGGTTTCTCCAAAGGTGTCTTGCTTCAATGCATCTTTTTCCCGGGAGAATAGTTTGCAATCTCTGCCTGAAGATATGATGCAAGACGGACGGCTGCGTTTTGTCAGGGCTCCCGGAACCGAAAAATATGCGGCAATGAACATCGGGTTGGAAGAAAGCCGGGGCGAATATGTTGCCTTTTTTGAACCCGGAGCAAAAGTTTCCCCCGGGTTCTATAGGGAATTGTACCGTTTTGCTAGCAAAAAGCGTACGGAAATTGCCGGCTGCGGCATTAAAACGTCAAATCCCGCTGGGGAGGATATCCAGGTCAATATAGCCGCAACCGGGTTCACGTCTTCATTGAAAGAAAAAGCCCGTTTATGGAGAATACCGCAGTATTCTTATGTCGGGAATAAAATCTATCTGCGCCGGGCGTTGTTGGAAAACGGGTTGTTTTTTAAAGAAGATACAAAATTTGCCGATATGTTTTGGACGCCGCTTGTCCTAAAAAAGTTAAAAAGGGCAGCAGCAGTTTCCGGAATTTGGTATATGCCTCCGCAGGAGCCATCAGCCGGTATGGCACGAGAGAAGCCGTCAACGGCGGAATACCAGCTGGCACGCCTGTATACGCGGGCGTTCGCTTCGGTAAATGACCTGATACCCGCAAAATATGCCGTTACCCGGAAAAACATCTGTTTTTTGGGAATTCCAATTATGAAAGTTCTTAAATCTTCCCGTTGCGAAAAATGTTACCTCTTTCACTTGAAAGTCAAAGAAAACAAACGCCGTATTGCGGCTTGAATATATTCGGAGCGCTGCGCAATGTAAAAATCCCTGCCGTCCGGTAAAGGTTTGGCAGGGATTTGGAGAAATACGCGGAGTGCCCACAGATAGGTTCCGGCAATAAATTGCAATAATTTTGCCGCAAATTCCGGTTACGGGCGGCAAAATGCTAAATGGCGCAGTATGCGGCCAGCGTCCTTTCGATGAGCATAGACTCGTCTGTACTGCATGGAATGTTGAAAATTCGGTCAGCCATCTTTCTTGCCTCGTCGGGATGTTCGCAGTCCAAATCAAACGGCGACCATATTTTGACATAATTGTCCAAAAATTTTTCCCAGTCCGAAGCGCAGAGCGTATAGCTGTTGCCAAAAGCGGGGCTTTGGTGCAGCAGGCGGTTGAATGCGCTGTGCGAGCAAATCAGGACAATATGCCGGGCTTGGATTTTTCCGGCTTCTGCTTCGGCAATATCAATAAAAGCCCGGGTATCTTGTATCGGTGCCTTATTGTTCAGAGCCGAACTTTCATGGATGCCGTGTGCCGTACAGGCAAGGTTGGCTATTCGAGCAGACTGCAGTCCCCCGTCGTCTCCCGCGGCATAAAGCATTTGCGGCTTGCCGAATTTTTCAACGATGTTTTTTGCCAGAAGAAACAGCATCTTGGCATCTTTAACGGAAATACAGCCGTCGGCTTTTACCTCGGCGTAGCGAATAAATGTAAGATAAACCATAAATGTAAATTAATGATATGAATAAAAATTATTAAACCGGTAAAATTTAGCCTGCCGCTGCCAAAAATGCAAGCGGAAAAATTGTTTTTTTTGTTAATTATGCAAGGGAATAATCGGATAAATAATTTGACAAAAATTAAAAAAAGGTTATTTAAAAGGCATAAGACAAAAACAATAAGAAAGGACAGACAATGAGCAGACAAGCCGACTTGCTTGAAGCATACCACAATATTTTGTATGTAATAAATAATGCCCCGTTGAACAGTTATCCGAAATTCGGTAAAAATGATGTCAAAAAAATTCCGTCCGATAAGGCTGAAAAGATTATCGGCAACGTTGTCGGACATCGGCTGGCATCCGTTCCGGCCGACAAACACCCGCATGTCGAACTGGTTTTGGGGTATCCCGGGTCGGGCAAAACGCTGGTGGAAGAAGACATTCTCGCGCGCTATCCCGGAACGATATTAAAAATTGACTATGACGATTTTCGCCGTTTTGACAGCCGTATGGTAGAAAAGAGCAAAGAGAATCCGCTGGTTGCCGACTATTTTGGGCAGATACCCGGTGCTATTAAAGACCGGTTGATGATGGGCGCAGCGGCCAACGGGCAGAGCGTTTTAATCAGCGCGCCTGCGTTGGATATCCAGTCTTCGCCGGAAAATTCCCTGAAAGCGCTTTTTCTGAACAAAGGCTACAGGCTGAATGTCGTCTATATTAATGCCGGCGAAGAATTGTGCTTTTTAAGCAACTTCACCCGCCATTTTAAAGCCCGTGCCAACAACCTGAATAATCCGGATGGAAATTTTGACATTCCCCGGATGGTTCGTCCGGAGGTTCATCGTGCCATTTCCGCCGGCACCCGCCAGAATATTAACGAAATCGTGGGGATGATTGGTCGTGGGGAAAATGTCAGCCTGAAGATGGTCGACCGCGATAACCGCGAAATTCCGTTTACAAACATAGAGGCTGTGCCCCACATAGCGCGCCGCAGAGAACGCAGCCCTCTGAATCCGGCGGAAATCGACCGTTTGGTTAATGAATTAAGTATAATCAGCGATGCAATTCAAAAAGTCGGCATTAACGGTCGGGAAAAGAAAATTCTGGCAGACTTTATGCAGGGTGCGCTTTACAGCCGTTTAATCGAACGGAACATTCCGTCGACAATGCCGATGTTTTTGGATAACCATCAAGGGAGATAACATAGATGCACTTTAAACCGCTTGACGACTTAAGCCGTTGCCGGATTCTGCTGTCTAACGATGACGGCATAGATGCGCGCGGTATCAAACTTTTGGAACAGGAATTGCTAAAACTGAGCAGTGACGTTTGGATTGTCGCACCGAAAAACGAAAAGAGCGGTGCCAGCCACGCCATCACGTCAGATAAGCTGCGCAGCATGCAGGGGCACAGTTCGGTAGATGCGTTTCCCAATGACATTGTTAAAGTTTCCGAACGGCATTATGCCGTCGACGGTACGCCGAGCGACTGTGTCCGTATCGCCTTGAATATGATATTGGCAGATAAAAAACCGGATTTGATTATTTCAGGCATAAACAACGGCCGCAACATTGCCGATGACATAACCTATTCCGGCACAATCGGCGTTGCGGTAGAAGGGATTTTGCACGGCATACCGTCAATAGCCGTGTCGCAGCTGGTAGACGGCGCGGAAGTTGTCAACTGGCAGATGGCGGAAAAATATCTTCCCGGCCTGCTGCAAAAAATTTGCCGCGGGACTTTCGGCGCTGATACGTTGATTAACATCAATTTTCCCAATGTGCCGTTTGAACAGCTGAAAGGGATAACCGTTTGCCGCCACGGCAGCCGCCGGTTTACGCCCGGCACGATAGAGAATGGCCGCCTGAAAGCCGATTCGCTCGAGGGCGTTCCCGCTGCGGGGCGTTACCCTGACGATTGTACCGCCATTAAAGACAGCATAACCGTGTCAGCCCTGAAAATTGACCTGACCGACGAACCTGGGCTTGGCGAATTGTTGCGTCTTCTGGCTTAAAAAAAGGGAACCCTGGTTCCTGCAAATATGCAGTTTTGCTTAAAGTTTGGGCTCACCGAATGCACTGCGCAACAAAATACACAAACCGACAAAATTGCGCAATGTTGGGAATAGGGGCTTGACAAGGCCGCTAAAACAGGTCAAACTAAAACACCAACAGCGAACCGTTTTCTCGGCTTCTGCTTGTCAGAGCCGCTGAAATCGTTCAAATTCGCCTGAAAGGAACAAAGAGGAAAATGTTGACCGTAACTGTAATCAGCTTCTGTTGTTGCTGCAACTCCTAAGCCCTGCTGCCGGAGCTGGTTTCAGCTGGAAAAAACAAACGAGGCAGCTGCGCAAGACTGCCTCTTTTTTTAACTTAAAACATAAGGATGATGATAATGAGCGTATATTTATACAATACCCGGACCCGCAGCAAGGATGAGTTTAAACCCTTAAATCCGCCGTTGGTAACGATGTATTGCTGTGGCCCGACCGTATATAATTATGCGCATATCGGCAATCTCCGCACTTATATTTTTGAAGATTTGCTGGTGAATACGCTGAAACTGGCCGGCTACAAAGTCAAACATGTGATGAATGTAACCGACGTCGGGCACCTGACGAGCGACGGCGACGAGGGCGAAGATAAAATGCAGGTTGCGGCCGAACGCGAAAAAAAGAGTGTTCTTGAAATAGCCAGAATGTATGAGGATGCTTTCTTCCGCCATACCGCTGAACTGGGGCTTGCCCGTCCGACGGTCGTCTGCCGGGCAACCGAACATATACAGGAGATGATTAACTTTGTCAAAGATTTGGAAGACAAGGGATTTGCTTATATTTCCAATGGCAACGTTTATTTTGACACGGCAAAGTTTCCCAAATACGGCTGCCTTTCCGGTCAGAACCGCGAAGATTTGAAACACGGCGCCCGTACCGAGCAGGATTTGAACAAGCGTAATCCGTCGGATTTCGTGTTATGGTTCACATCCTCCAAATTTGAAAACCAGATTTTGCAGTGGGACAGCCCGTGGGGCAGAGGTTATCCGGGGTGGCACATTGAATGTTCCGCTATGTCGACCAAATATCTCGGCGAACGCATAGATATCCATTGCGGCGGCATAGACCATATTCCGGTTCACCACGAAAACGAGATTGCCCAGAGTGAAGCGCACCTCGGTCATGAATGGGTGAATTTCTGGGTGCACATGGAATTTCTGAACAACAAGTCCGGCAAGATGAGCAAGTCCAAAGGCGGTTTTCTGACATTGGATACGCTGAAGGAAAAGGGGTGGCTTCCGGTACATTATAAATATTTCTGCCTGACGTCGCATTATCGCAGTTCGGCAATTTTCTCCGACGAGGCGATGGATGCCGCCAAAAAGGCGTATGAAAACCTGGCCGACTATGTCGCCTCTTTCAAAGCCGAAGCCGGTGCCAAGAATTTGTCATCGGAAGAAGAAAAGGCGCTGGCGCAGCTGGTCGGAGAGTTTGACGGCTATTTGTTTGACGATTTGAAAACCCCGGTGGCGCTTTCCTATATGTGGAGCGTTGTGAAGGACAACAGCAAATCGGCAGCGCTCCGCCTGGCGTTTTTAATGCACGTTGACAGCGTATTGCACTTATTTCTGAAAGATGTTGCCCCCAAACAGGCACAGACTGTGGAAGTAACGCCGGAAATAACCGCTTTGTTGGAACAAAGGGCTGCGGCGCGCGCGGCGAAAGACTGGGCGAAGTCGGATGAAATCCGCGACCGGCTGGCGGCTTTGGGCGTCGGTGTCAAGGATTTGCCGAATAAGCAGATTGAACTGATAAAACTCTGAAAGGAAACGGTATGCGGGCATTTATAACCGGAGCCGGCGGCGGTATCGGCGGCGCAATAAAGGAACTTTATCTGCACAGCGGCTACGAAGTCGTCGCTCCCCGCAGTACGGAACTGGACTTGTCGGATATGTCGGCGATACACGACTGGTTTTCGTCGCACCGGTCCGAATTTGACGTCATCATTCACTGCGCCGGCTATAACCGTCCGCTGCCCGCTGCCGAAATTCCGTTGGAAGAGTTTATGAAAACCCAGTATGTCAATTATATATCGCTGCTGGAAATCGTCAAAGCCAACGATGCATATTTTAAGGAACACGGCGGTTATATCGTCGGCATCGGTTCGCTGTACGCATCAATTTCCCGCGAAGGGCGTGCGGCGTATGCCAGTTCCAAGCACGCACTGGTCGGACTGGTAAAGACTCTGGCATTGGAATACGGGCCGTATAACGTGTTATGCAACACCGTGTCGCCCGGTTTTGTCAATACGCAGATGTTTCAAAATAACAATAACGAGGCCAAGCGTGCCGAACTTGCCGCCAAAACGGCAATTAACCGTTTGGCCGAACCGGAAGATATCGCCCGTACCGTATTTTTCCTGGGCAACCCGGGAAATACGTTTATCAGCGGGCAGGACATTATCGTTGACGGCGGTTTTATGGCCGGAAGCTATCAATCAATAAGGAGATGAAATATGACGGAAGAAATGAAAAATATGGAAACTGCCGGTGCGGAAAATACCGTGTCCGATCCTGCCGCCGAACTGCAAAATATGAGTTTTGAGGATGCTCTGGCAAAGCTTGAATCCATTGTCCGCGAACTGGAAAGCGGACGCATAAAGCTGGACGACGCCGTCGCTGCCTATGAAAAGGCCGTTGCGCTGAAAAAGCTTTGTTCCGACCGGCTTGCCGCCGCCGCCCTGAAAGTGGAAAAAATCGAAATCGGCAAAGACGGCACTTTGTCCACGGTACCGTTGGATAATGCAGAGGGGTGATAGATTCGCCGCTTCTCTCGTCAGGAAAACATTCTCTTCTCATAATAAAAAGGGAAAATGCTTGAAATCGTAACTGTTATCGGAACTGCCATGACTGAAATTGAAACCGTTTTATCCGCTTATACCCGAAAGTTTAATCAAAAACTCGAAACTTATTTTCCTGTATCCGAAACTCCGGAACAGAAGGCCGTTGCTGCGATGCGTTATAGTATTCTGAATGGCGGCAAGCGTCTGCGCCCGTTTTTGCTGCATGAAACGGCCGGGCTGTTCGGCGTGGATTATGAAACGGCGTTTCCTGTTGCCGCGTCGTTGGAAATGCTTCACACCTATTCCCTGATACATGACGATTTGCCGGCGATGGATAACGACGACCTGCGCCGCGGTAAGCCGACCTGTCATCGGGCTTTTGACGAAGCGACGGCGATACTTGCCGGCGACGGGCTGCTGACTTACGCGTTTGAAATTCTGAACACGGCGCCGGTTTCCGATGCGAAAAAAGTTGAACTGACGCTTCTGTTGTCGCGTGCCGCCGGTGCGTTTAACGGGATGATTTCCGGACAGGTTTTGGATTTGTACACCGATTCTCATCAGGATTTTGCCAATCCCGAAGCCGTTATCCGCCATACGGAAGAGTTAAAAACCGGTTGCCTGCTGCGGTATCCGTGCGAAGCCGGCGCCGTTCTTGGCGGAGCGTCTGCCGCCGAACGCGAAACGCTGGTACGCTTTTCCCGCAATCTGGGAATCGCATTCCAGATAACCGACGACATACTTGATGTTGAAGGCGATGAAAAGCTGGTCGGCAAAACGCTGAAAAAAGACAAGGCGCAGCACAAGCTGAATTTTGTCAGCATTTACGGCGTGGAAAAAGCCCGCAGGATTGCCGGAAATCTTATAGATGAAGCAGAAACGCTGCTGATTCCGTTCGGTTCTGCCGCCGCAAACCTGAAAATGCTGTCAAGATATTTTTTGACCCGCAACCACTGAAAAGCCTCCTCTCACCTTTGAAAATGCTGTCAAGATATTTTTTAACCCCCAGCCGTTAAAAATATGACATTTTGGTAACAAAATCCCTTGCCAAGCGGACAAAATTCTGCTATACTCCAAATATAAACAGAAGAAAATTATTATAGGAGGAGCTGGCCATGAGCAAGGAAGTTAAGAAAGAACTGAACGGAAAAGAGTTTGTCGCCTCGCTGGAAGGGTGCCGTTCGTCACAAGATATCTTTGAATTGTTGGACAAAACAATGGATAAAGATACCCTGAAAAATCGCCTGCAAAATGTGCGGGACAATGATTTGGTCGTTGCCCTAAATGCACAGGTTGCGAAATTTAACGCGGGGCAGGGGCTGCGAACCTCGCATCAGGATTGCGTTAACATGGCGGCTGACAAATATCAGCAGATTAACAAAAACAAAGGCGTTAAATTTTTTAAGGCTGAGATGAATAAATTCATTACGGCTAAGGAAAAGGAGCATAACGCAAAAGAATTGGCAGCGCCGCTTCTCGCAGCTCGAAAAAGTTTCGTCAGTTCTTATTAAAACCACTCATTTCATTATACACAACACATCCCCGGAGCTTGGTTTCCGGGGATGTTTGTTATGAACAGCAATAATTTTCCGTCGTTTTACTCAATGCAGCAGTCGACAGCCTTGCGGACAAAAGCTTTCATCTTGGCAAACGCAGTCTGCGGCTCGCCTTTTCCCGTTTCTCCGGTTTCTATGGTTTCCGCTGCTTCACGGACAGTTTCCGTTCCGGTTTCCGCAGGTACTGCCGCTGCAACTTTCTCGCTGATTCTTTTGACGTCTTCCGCGCTGTCTTTTACCCATTTGACGTCATCCACGCTCAGCATGTTCATATTCAATCCCCAGAACAGGCAATACAGGTCATACGCCTTGTTAAACAGGTCGTACGCCTGCTCTTTGTTGCCGAGGCTCTGTTGTTTGGTGCCGACTTCCATCAGCCGCATGGACGAGGCCAGCAGGTGTTTGGAGATACACCAGACTTCTCCCTCGTACGACGGAATAATCTTCATCATCAGTTTTTTGCGGGTTTCGCGCACGTCTTCGATTAAGTCGTAAAAAGACGTTTTGCCGGTTTTTGCGCCGGAAAAGACCAGATGTTCCTCAATTGAAATCAGGTTCATAATCGCAATTGTCAAATCCTGATCCGATGACAGGTCTTTCGGATTAACTTTCTTCGTCGCGTCAATCCGTTCCACGAATTCTTTGACGTTTTCCGCTTTTTTCATCTTTGTTTCTCCCTTGTTGCAGTTCTCTGTTTTGGTGCCTTCAATTTGCCTTGTCTTGTTTAACCCGTTAAATGTTGCTTAAGTCAGGCAGCGCCGGCGTACAGAGCTGCAAATAGGCGAAAAGCCAAGACGTCAAAGCAAGTGCGGCTACCGGTACAGCAACTTTCTCAAACGGAAAGTGCGCATGTCCGCCGTTTTTGCGTTTCATCCACTGATAAAACGCCGAAGAATAATGCAGAACCAGCGCGCCACAGATTGTCGCAAACAAAAATGGGTCAATATACAAAAACAAAATCGGCTTCGGCGTATAAACCAGATGCGAAATGTAAATAAAGCCGATCATTGCCACCGAAGCAGCCAGAATCGTAAAGTCTCGCCCCGGAAAGTTCCAGCCTTTCTTATCCATCCACTTCAGCGTCCAATAGCCGAGCAAAAGCAGAAACGCTCCCGACCAGACGCCGACAACCCCGTCGTCAACGCCCATGCGCCGGGCAATCTCCAGTGAAGCGCCGACAGCCACCGTACAAACGGCGCAAGCCGGGTTTGCAAACGCTTTGGTTCCCGCCGCCGTTAATAATAAAATCAGGAATGCCAACATCTTTTTCCCCTATAAACTAAACCTTTTCCCAATATCTATGATATATAGGCAAAGTCAAATATTTTTTAAGACTTATAAGCCCAAAATAAACATCGCGGATAGTTCGGCAAGCCTCTGTCGCAGCAAGCGGAACGTGCCCGCCTTATTGTTCCGTCCGGTTTTTTGTCGCCAGAAACTGCCAGAATATGTCCGTCCTGTAGTTCTTTGCCGTAAACTGATGGTTCGCGCTCCACCCAAAGACAGGCATCCGGACAAAGGGTTTGTTCAGAGTGTAAATTTCATCGGCAGTCAGCGCAAGGCGTCCGGCTTTTCGGGTATAATGAATGCCGCGGTAGAATTCCGTAAGCGGCGTTGCGCTGCCGACAGCCAGAAGCAGAATTAGCAGCACGCCGGAGATAATGCCTCGCCGGTTATGAAAACAATGTAGAAGAAAACGGATAACGTATACGCTCAAGATGATGAGAGCCGGAATTGAAGCCCGCATACAAAAATTGTTCTGTTCGTCAAGCCGGAAAAAAGGGATAAGGCAGAGCGACAGGACGGCAGTTGTAAAAAACACGCTGCGGCAGTAACTCGGTGCCAAGATTGCAGCATAAAGCAAAAATTCCAAAATCATAAAGATAATCAGCCGCAGCGGGGTTGTGTAGTCAAAAACATACCATAGCTTGTCCATTCCCTCGGTATTGGTCATAAAATAGAGCACCAAAAGCGGCAGCAGCCAGAAAACGCCGACGATATTGGGAACGGAGAAGATTTCTTCGGCGATAAACCGCTTTCTGCATTTGCTTTGCAACAGTTTTTTTCCGGCATAGGCAATCATAAAAATACCGATTCCTGCCGCCGGATAGGGGGCAAAAAACAACGCCAGAGCAATCAAAAAGCCAAAATGGCGGATATTGCGCCCGTTGAAGATAAGAAGCGTCAGCAGTGCGGTCGGGATAAACTGGTTAAAGACCCAGAACATTCCGGTAGAAAAGGAAGAATATTGGATAAACGTCGCCCACCAGTCAAGGTGATAGGCAAAAGGCTGCGGCTGCGTCCGGAAAAAGATAATGCCGATAATGTCCAGCCCCGAAAATAAAATGAAAGCCAATGCTGCGGCCAAAACCTGTTTCCGGCCGCGTGCTTTGGCTGCTGCTGCCAGCAGCATAAAAATCAAAGCTGTTCCGATAACCGCATAAATGTATAAATATATATTTGCCGCCAAAAAATTGATATAGGCGTTTTGTATCAGTGGAGCGCTGAGCTTTGCAAGAGCGGCCGGAACCAGCCAAAACCCCATATAATAGACCAGTGGTGTATCTGCTTTGTCATAAAAAACCGGCCAGTCGTAACTGATTAAATCCCGAAAAACCGCATTACGGAAATGGTAATCGAACGACTGGTAATAGAAATAGCCGATTCCGGCAAAAAAACACCATCCGGCAGCCAGTGCCAGCAGTCCGAGCGCAGTTCCTCTGCCGATTCCAAAGGGGGAGGGGATGTTTACCGCTTCGTCAGCGGAAATGCCGGCATTCGTTTTACAGGAAATGTCTGCAGATGTCTGGGTGGAAGCGTCAAGATGCGTCTGACAGGAAATGCCGGTGTACATTTTGTAAAAAGCCGTTGCTGTCAGCAGCAGAAACAAAGCTGCCCAGCCGCCGTCCAGCCAGCCGCCGAGAAAAATAAACAGCGGCAGGGACAGATAGATGCAGGCTGCTTTGTAAATCGCAGCCGGGCCAATCTCTTGCCTGTGGGGCTGAGCCGGATTTTTTTCGAAATTTTGAGGCGCGGCAGAAGTTACGGCAGCTGTTTTTACAGCTTTGCTGCCGCTTGTCATCTGCCGCTTTTCCCCTGCCATCATCCGTACCCCCTGCATTGGCCAGGCTATGCGCCAGCCTTGCCGCCGGCAGTTTTCTTTTCCTTAAACAGCGACAGGATAATGCTGCCGAAAAGCAGGGAAAACGTAACAGTCAGCGAATGCCATGTTTCAAGCTCGATGCCTATTTTCGGCAGGAATATCTTAAGCCCGATGAAAATCAGGACGATAGACAGTGCCTGTTTGAGATAGACAAACCGGTGCACCGCGGCTTCCAGTAGAAAATACAGTGCCCGAAGCCCTAAAATGGCGAAAATGTTGCTGGTATAGACGATGAATACGTCATCGGTCAGAAGGAATATCGCCGGAATGCTGTCCAAGGCAAAAACAACGTCCATCAGCTCAATTGTAATCAGGGCAAAAAACAGCGGCGTAATATAATGTTTGCCGTTTTTGCGGGTAACAAAATGCGGCCCGTCGATCTCGTGCGTAACCGGAAAATACTTTTCCACAAAGCGGTAAACGGCGCTGTTTTTAATATTGTCTTCATCGTTTTCGGTTTCTTTTTTGGCGCTGTGCAAAGCCATTTTAACGCCCGTATAAACCAGAAATGCCGAAAAGACGTATAAAACCCAGTGGAAGTTTTTAATCAGCGCTTCGCCGACGCCGATAAGCAGAGCCCGCATGACAATCGCGCCGAGAATGCCCCAGAACAAGACGCGGTGCTGGTAAATGCGCGGAACGCCGATGCTGGTAAAGATAATCGACATCACGAAGATATTGTCCATTGACAGGCTCTTCTCGACCAAAAAGCCGGTAAAATATTCCATAGCCTTATTAGTGCCTTCTTCATACCAGACAAAAACGCCGAACAGAAGCCCCGCGCCGATATAGGCGATGCAGACCCAAAGCGTATGCGCAAAACTGGGAACTTCATTTTTGCGGTTAAAGACGCATAAGTCCAGAAACAGCAGAACCACAACCGCAATTCCGAAGCAGACCCACATCAGTTCCTGCGACAAAACCGCGTGGTGAGTGAAAAGATATTGTATTTTTTCTAACATAATTCAAATTCCGTTACATTGTTATCCGTTACATTATAATAAAACATTGCCGTGCTGAATTGGGCGTTATGGCTTGCAGCGCAACACAGCCGACGACTCCGGTTGTCCGGGAACTGGTTTGTGCCGCCGGCTTAAATCTCCAGATTCCATACCGTGCGGATAATCTCCTCTATATCCGTGTATTCCGGCACCCAGCCGAGAATTTCCCCGGCTCTGTCTGCCTTTGCCGTCAAAACGGCTGGATCTCCGGCGCGGCGCGGCGCATAGTCATAGTTCAGCTTTCTGCCGATGACCTTTTCCGCCGCATCGACAATTTCTTTGACGCTGGTTCCCTTGCCCGTGCCGAGGTTGACTGCAAAAGACTCTCCGCCGCACATCAGTTTCTTCAGCGCCAGCGTATGCGCTCGCGCCAGGTCGGAAACATGAACATAATCCCGGATGCAGGTTCCGTCCGGCGTATCGTAATCGTTGCCGAAAATTGAAAACTTTTCCCGTTTTCCGGTTGCGGCTTCCATAATAATCGGCATCAGGTTCTGCGGGTTTCTTTCTTTCCCGGTAATGGACTTGTCCGCGGCATACCCCACGGCGTTAAAATAGCGCAGCGCCGCGTAATTGAGTTTGCCGAGCCGGGCATACCAGCGCATATTTTCCTCAATGGCGACTTTGGTGTAGCCGTAATAATTGATGGGGGCAATCCGGTGGTCCTCATCAATGGGAACATACTCCGGCATGCCGTAAACCGCCGCCGACGACGAAAAGACGATGTGCTTTACGCCGTTTTCGGCCATCGCGTTGAGAATGTTGATTGAGCCGGAAATATTGTTTTCGGCATACAGCTCAGGTTTGACCATCGATTCGCCGACGGCTTTCTTTGCCGCCAGATGCACCACGCCGTCAATTTCCTGCCGCATCGCCGCGTTCAAGGCCGCCTTATCCAGAATATTTCCCTCGATAAATGCTGCGCCGGGAAGAATATTTTTCCTGTCGCCGCTGGAAAGGTCGTCAAAGACCGCAACCTCAAAACCGTCTTCCAACAGTTGCTTTTGCACGTGGCTGCCGATATAGCCGGCGCCGCCCGCAACTAAAATTCTGTGTTTCACTTTCTTCTCCTAAAACAGAAAACTGACTTCTTGTAGCATTAAGCTCCTTAAAATAAAAGAGGATAGCCGGTTTATCCACATATCCACAGCGGTTTTGCGTTTATGCGTGCATTTCTCGTCGCTTTGTTTCATAACCCATAACAGGGGAACGGCGCCGCAACGCCGGAAGGTACCCGGGATAAAGGCATAAAAGAAGGATTCATATAACCATGGAAGAACTGGACGTAACGCGCCTGCCGCGCAACATAGAGGCCGAACAGGCTCTGCTCGGCGCGCTTTTGGCAAATAACAAGGCTTATGAAAAAGTGTCGGAATTTCTCCGTGCCGAACACTTCTCCGATCCGATTCACGTCAAGGTTTTTGACGTTATGGCGCGCCTGATTCAAAAAGGACACGTTGCCGACGTCATCACGCTGAAAAACTATTTTGAGCAGGAAGGCACCTTAAACGACGTCGGCGGTATCGCTTATCTGATAAAGCTTTCCGAGTCCTCTTCTCCGTTGACCAACGTGGAATATTATGCCCAGTTCGTCTATGACAAATATCTGCGCCGCGAGCTGATTTCCACCGGTTACGACATTGCCAGCGAAGCGATGAGCGAAACGCTGGACGAAACGACCGCCGCCCAGATAGAAAAAGCGGAAAAAAGGCTGTTTGATTTGGCAATGCACGGCGACGGGCAGAAAGGCTTTCAGGATTTCGGTACCACGCTGAACTCGACCCTGCAGATGATTCAAAAAGCTTACGAAAAGGAAGGCAAAGTGTCGGGCCTGTCCACCGGGTTGAACGACTTGGACTACCGTATGGGCGGTTTGAACGATTCTGACCTGATAATTCTTGCCGGCCGTCCGGCGATGGGTAAGTCGGCGCTGGCGATGAATATCGCCTATAATGTTGCCGAGTTTATGCGCAATAACGACAAGATGGATCCGCACGACAAAGGCGTGGCGATATTTTCGCTGGAAATGTCTGCCGAACAGCTGGCAGCGCGTATCCTTTCCAGCATAACCGATACGCCGGGGCACAAGCTTCGTACCGGCGATATGGAACTGGGCGAGTTTAACCGCATTGCAACTGCTGTTCGCGAATATCAGAAGCTGCCGTTGTATATTGATGATACGCCCGGCATCAATATCAATACGATTCGTACCCGCGCCCGCCGTCTGAAACGCACCAACGGCCTCGGCCTGATAGTGATTGACTATATTCAGCTCATCAGCGGTTCAGGCGACAAGAAGAGCGAGGGCAACCGTGTGCAGGAGGTTTCCGAAATCTCCCGCGGCCTGAAAATTCTTGCCAAGGAATTGAAAGTTCCGGTTATTGCCCTTTCCCAGTTGAACCGAGGCCTGGAACAGCGTGATGACAAGCGCCCGTTAATGTCCGACTTGCGTGAATCCGGGTCTATTGAGCAAGATGCCGATATCGTGATGTTTGTTTTCCGCGAAAATTATTACATTCACAACGCGGAACCGAAACGCAATACCGGCGAAACCGACGAACATTTTGCCAAACGCACCGAAGAATGGCAGCAGCGCGACCGTGAAACCGCCAACCTCGGCGAGGTGATAATCGGCAAGCACCGCCACGGCTCCACCGGAACCGTCAAGCTGTTCTGGAACGGCGAATACGCGCGTTTCAGCAACCTGTCGCCGGATGACCGGCTGCCGGAACGAAGGGGATAGGAAGATGAAAAAATATTCTCCGTCCGAATGGGAAAATATCTGCCGCCGCTGTGGCAAGTGCTGCCTGATAAAGCTTGAAGACGAAGACACCGGCGGCATTTACTATACAGATGTCGTCTGCCGCTACTTTGACGAAGAAAAGATGTGCTGCTCGGTATATGACAAACGCTGTGAACTCGTGCCTTCCTGCCTCAGACTGTCGCCGGACAATGTGGACAAACTGGCATGGATGCCGAAGACCTGCGCCTACCGCGAGTTGTTTGAAAAAGCGCCGTCCCCGGTCAAAACCACGATAAAGGGGCGTGTCGTCAGCGAAACAGAAGTGTCTGAAGACGAATTGGAAGACCATATTGTCGAGTGGGACGATTTGTAATTTTCGTCATCGGTATTTTCGTCGTCGCTTTCCCATAGCAATTCTCTAATACCGGAATTTCCGTAAAGCCCGGACAGTTTTCGTGATATTGGCTGTTGCTTTCCCGTTCTTTTACCGCAGAGATTCGTGTCGTTGCCGTGCTCTCGCCAATAGCGGCGATAAAACTTCTTTTTTCAAAATTTCCGTGGCTTCGTTGTTAAAATAGTACTCTGTCCCGTTCGTCGTGTATGCGCCGTTTTTGCGGTAAGAAAATTTAAAATGGTGCAGGCTGAGAAGTTTTTGCATTTGCGGATAATTTTTTTCCGCAATACTGAGCAGAGGCTTGTCCGTCTGCAAAACCTCAAGGCTCTCTTGCATCAGTTTTCCGGCAATGCCGCGTCCCCGGCAGTCTTGCCTGACAAACAGGCAGCAGATTTTCTTTTCTTCCGCCGTTTTTTTGAGCAGTATTGTGCCGGCAAGCCGTCCCGTTTCGTCTTTTGCGGCAATTATTATTCTGCTGCCGTCTTTAAGGCCGGGGAAAAATTTTTCCTCCAGCCATTTGCCGTATTCGGGATAAGTTTTTCTTACCGGCCGGGTAAGCTCGACGATTTCCTTGCACAGCGGCAAATCGTCGGCGGCATTATGAACGGTTTGTATTTTATAATCCATATTATTCCCTTTACAACAGCATACAGTTTGAATAGTATACCGAAAGATTTAAATAGAATCAAGGAATAACTGATGCATAGACTAAAGGTAAAGGAAAAATATTACAATCTGCTGAAATCAGGAAAAAAGGATATAGAACTCCGCCTGTACGACGATAAGCGCAAGCTGATACAAATCGGCGATATGATTGAGTTTGCCAATTTCTCCGACAGCAGAAACACATTTTGCGCTGAGGTTGTCGCTCTTCATCGCGCCGCAGATTTTGCCTCGCTCTGCCAAAAGATAGACTGCCGCCGTGCGGGAATGGAAAGCCCTGAAGAATTGATAAAAGTTTTGGCGGAATTTTATCCGGCAGAACGTCAGAAAGAGTTTGGCGTTGTCGGCATAGAGATTAAGCGGGAGGAATAAAGTTCGCCATGTCGGAAGAATACTGCCTTGAAGAAGAATATGACCCGGAGAGCCGTTTTGCCGATTTGTCGGACGTAGAACCGGAATTCTGGCGCAAAAAACCGCTGGAACAGATGTCCCGCCGCGAATGGGAACTTTTATGCGACGGCTACGGCAAGTGCTGCCTGAATAAATTGGAAATCAAAGGAAAGATTTGTTTTACAAACACTTACTGCCGTTTTTTGGATACGGAAAGCTGTTTATGTAAAATTTATGCGCATCGTTTTCAAAAAGTTAACGATTGTCGTGATATAGATATCTCTGCGATTCGAGAGAAACCCCGCTGGCTCCCGAAAACCTGTGCTTATGTGCTGCTGGATGAGGGAAAGCCTTTGCCTGCCTGGCATCCGCTCATAACCGGGCGTGCTGCATCCGTGCATGAAGCCGGCGTTTCTCTTCAGGGAAGAAAACTAATAAACGAATCTGAGGTAACCGACTATGAAAATTACATTGTTGAGTGGAAAGACCTTTGACATCAATGCCGATTTGGGTTTTGATATGAAAGTCGTTCATTCGGGACGGTCGCGCCGTCTGACGCTCCGCATTGATAAAAAAGACCGTATGGCCGTTCTGACGATTCCGAAGTACTGTTCGCGCAAAAAGGCGGTGTCGTTTGTGGAAAGCCATCAGGACTGGGTACGCGATAACCTGAGCAAAATCCCGGAGCTGAAGTTTTTCAAAAACCACGATGTCATCAGCCTTTTCGGCCGGGAATATACGATTGAACACAGTCCCGTGCGCGGCAGTACCCGTTTGGATAAAAAAAACAAAATTCTTTATGTTTCCGGCGGGATTGAATTTCTGCACCGCCGCGTCAAGGACTTTATTAAAAAGCTGGCGCTGGAAGAGTTTACCACCCGTTCTGCCGCCGTTGCGGATAAAATCGGCAAAACCGTGCATAACGTCTGCATAAAGGATACGAAATCCCGCTGGGCAAGCTGTTCCACGCTGAATAATATCAATTACAGCTGGCGTCTGGCGCTGGCGCCGGAATTTGTCATCCGCTATATCGTGGCGCATGAGGTTTCGCATCTGAAGCATCAGGATCATTCGCCGTATTTCTGGGCGTTGGTGGAATTTCTGGAAGATGATGCCTCCCGCGGCCGCGAATGGCTGACGGAAAACGGGCATTTGCTTTATACTTATAAATAGCCGTGCTTTATTGGATTTGTTTAAGGTTGGTGCATAAATAAATACACGCGTAAATACTCTGTTGGCAATGTAGCAAAATGAACTGTACGCAAAACAGTCCTCGGCTGTCGGGAATAAAAGGTTTGAATCGCCTGACCGGTATCTCTTGCTAAATTGCCAGCCCGGCAAGAGGAACCGGGGACGCCTTATTTTATTTTAATAATTTCCTAATCGGCTTTTGATGCTGGTGCCGGAATTCGTCATTGTTATATTTGTAAATAAGCATTGACTAATCCGTACGTCAGCGATATCCTGAAACCGAATAAAAGAAAAGGGTAGAATATGCGCCGGATTTTATTGGTAATGGTTTTGTTGCTATTGTCATCCTGCCATTTGAAACAGGATGAAACATTCGTCAATCCCGTGTTTTACGGCAAGATGGAGTCACTAAACGACCTGTGGGACGTAACCATAACCCCGACGACGTTTGATATGGATAACCGCCACGGTGCCACTTGGCACGAAGACTGCGAAATGTGGAAGAATGAGCCCGATGAGGTGGTGTTGCGCTGCACACATCAGTTGAACAAAGAGCAGCTGGAAATACAAAGTCCGGAAGATGTCTACGGTATAAGAACCGAAGAACACAATACTTATGTTGTGAAAATTATGCCCGAAAAAGACCAGGATTCTGATGTTGGTACATTTATAGTCATATATTCCTATTATGAAGATGAAACAGATTGGATAGCGCGCCGCGGTTATTTTATCCACACTCCGGAAAAGGAGAAACAGTAATGAAAAAAGCCCTATTTTTATTAACCATGTTAACCCTGTCATCTTGTCATTTGCAGCGGGATGAAACATTCGTCAATCCCGTGTTTTACGGCAAGATGGAGTCACAAACCGATTTGTGGGACGTAACCATAACCCCGACGACGTTTGATATGGATAACCGCCACGGAGCCACTTGGCATGAAGACTGCGAAATGTGGAAGAATGAGCCCGATGAGGTGGTGTTGCGCTGCACGCACCAGCTGAACAAAGAACAGCTGGAAATGCAGGCCTCGCGAGATCCAACAGATACAAGCACTGAAGAACATCGCACTAGAGTTATGAGGATTATGCCTGAAAAAGATCAGGATTCTGAAGAAGGAACATTTATAGTTATATATTCCTATTACGAGGATGAAACAAGGTCGGAATTTGCTTCCAAACGCGGCTATTTTATCCGCACCCCGGAAAAGGAGAAACAGTAATGAAAAAAGCCCTATTTTTATTAACCATATTAACCCTGTCATCCTGTCATTTGCAGAGGGATGAAACATTCGTCAATCCCGTGTTTTACGGCAAGATGGAGTCACAAACCGATCTGTGGGACGTAACCATAACCCCGACGACGTTTGATATGGATAACCGCCACGGTGCCACTTGGCACGAAGACTGCGAAATGTGGAAGAATGAGCCCGATGAGGTGGTGTTGCGTTGCACGCATCAGCTGAACAAAGAACAGCTGGAAATGCAAGCTATGCGAAAACCGAAAAATCCTAAAACAGAAGAACACAATACTTATGTTATGAAAATCCGCCCGCCAGAGGAGCAAATATATAAAGGTAGAACCCGTATAATCATTTACTCATATTACGAAGATGAAACAAACCCGGAGTTTGCCTCCAAACGCGGTTATCATATCCGCACTCCGGAAACCGGAGCGCGGATAAAACGGTAAAACGTTACCAGTGCCAGCCGTTTTCGGCCGGAATAGCCTTGATGCGTTCTTTGGCCCATTGGTTGCGTTTTTTCTGTATTTTTAATCGGTTTACGTTATGATAAATTTTAGTCAGATTTTTCTCACGTATCCCGTTTCTCAAGTTAGGCCATCTTGTCTGGGAAACTGCGCCGGTATTATAGCGAATGTCTAACAGCACTTCTTTAAGCGGATAAGGAAGGCTGTCAAACCTGTCTATTCCTTCGCGCAATTTTTTTAAATCATTTTGCAAATGCTCGTTCATCCGTTGAAGTGCGAATGCTTCGGATACTTGTAGTATGCTTTCATCCTTATAATAACCGGCACCATATTTTTGCCCGAATTTCTCTTGCCTTTTCAGATCTTGAAAATGGTTATAAGCCGCTTGTTTTTCTGCGTCGGTTGCCGGGCGTTTGTTGTCAACCAGCCAGTCTACCGCTTTAAAAGTCGTTTCGTCATCAACCAAAGCCCCAACGCCGGTTGTAATTTTCCCTTTGGTATCCAGATAAATATGCGGAACAAGTCCTTCAAAATCAGGGTCTTTCAACCTCTCCGCCGCTTTCCGCAGCAGCCGCTCGTCGGATGTATCGTTGTTCGCGGTATGCCTGCCATCGCTTTGCGTCGCCGACAGGGCGTTTTCGGCAATCCGGTAGGTCCCTTTGGCTTCGTTAAGATAGGGCTTGATAAAGTCATATTCTATCGAGTCCTTAAAATCCATATCGTCTCCGTTTAAAGGCCATCCGTATTTATTAATCAGCGCCTGTATGCGTTCATGCTTGTCAGATTTGAAGTTTTCTATGGCGTCTGCCCATACGTCAAAATCAGGTTCGGTCAAACTCATGCGTATCTCCTGTCATAAAAATAGCCGCACAGATGTACGGCTTGTGGTTAAATAAAAAAGCCGCGCAAAAGCACGGCTCAAACGTTAAAACAAAAAAAGCTCCCGCAGGAGCTTAATCGAATGGGAAACCCCATTGTCAACGAATAATAAATCCCCTCTGACACTAAGTCAATACTTTTTCCGGGGCAATGAAAAATAAATTTACAGTCCGTTGTTCTCTTTGGTCGGCTGAATCGGCATATATCCGACGCCGCCGAAGTATTTCTCCATAAAGGTCTCTTCGCTGCCCATAACCGGCGTTTCGTCTTTGGAAATAGCGATATTTCGCCCGTTTTCTTTCGTCAGCTGTACGACTTTCTCCACCTTGCCGTCGTGATTGAATTCAATGGCGACGACATTGCGGTCCAGTTCTTCCGGTTCAAAAAAGGCCATGCGTTCCATGGTTGAGTTCATATAAATCCAAGTACGGTGGTCAAGGCTTGAAATCACGCTCGGCGACCCCATAATTTTTCTGACTTCGCTTTGCGGCATACCGCGCTTGACCTGCATAATATCGTCCTTCGTCGGCATATTTCCTTCCGTCTGAATAAAATATTCATTGGAGCAGGCGCCCAGCATCATCAAAGCCGCTGCCGTTGAAAAAAATACTTTGTTTATTGACATTGCGATATCCTTACAATTATATATTGAACTATATAAGCCTATAACACAAGGAAAAAAGGAATGCAAAAAGATTTTTCGTATCCGCTGCAAATTGATGAGCTTAACCAGGGGGAACAAAGCTACATGCTAAGGGCAGACAAGGCTCAGCTTGAAACGCTGAAGGAAATTCTTCAGGTTCCGGCTGTGAATTATTTTGAAGCGGATATAAAACTGAAGTTTCAGAAAAAACGCGGCATTCTGGATGTAAGCGGGCAGGTGCGTGCCGGTTTGGGGCTGATAAGCGTTATTTCGCTGGAACCGTTTGACCGGGCTTATAAAACTGATTTTGCCCTGACGTTTGATACCAATGCGACTTATGAACAGATTCGCGAACTGGACGAAGATATAGAGGCAGACATCCCCGATATCGTTATCGGCGGCCGGATAGATTTGGGCGATATTGCGATTGAGCAGCTGGCTCTGGTGATGGAAGACCATCCTCGGCAGGACGGCGAAGAATTTTCCCCGCTGATAGAAGACGATGCGCCGCTGCGCGAGAACCCTTTTGCAATTCTTTCCAAATTAAAAAAATAGCCGGGCGGCACTTTGGGCGGTCGATAAAACTGAGGAGATATCCTGTTATCAAGAGGAGGGCTGCTGCAAAACCTCGTATTTCTATGCCTTTCCCGCAAAAAGCGGAAAATATATAAAAAAAACTCTTGCCAAATACATTTTTTTTATATAAAAGCTAATCCAGCAACCCTTGTGTTAATCCGGGAACGGGTTCGCAGGAGTTATTTCGTGTCAAATAATTTTAATTAAAAGAGTTTAAAGAAATGGCTACACCAAAGAAAAAAACATCGCAATCCCGCCGCAATATGCGTCGTTCTCATGATGCTTTGACGCCTAATGCGTATCATGAATGCCCGAACTGCGGCGAATTGAAGAGACCTCATAACGTATGCCCGAAATGCGGACAGTATGACGGTAAAGAAGTTATTGCTCAGAAAAAAGAAGAAGAGTAATTAACTGGCTGATTAATTTTATTTATTTTTATGGAGCAGGTTTTGTCTGAGAGTAATCTGGTCATATCAATAGATGCTATGGGGGGGGATAATTCCCCCAAAGTAGTAATAGAAGGTTTGGCTCTGGCACACAAAAGAAATCCGGATATCCGCTTTCTGGTGTATGGGGACGAGCCGAAAGTAACGGCGGAAATTGCAAAATTTCCGGCATTGAAAGAGGTTTGTCAGATTTTTCATACAGAAGAATTTGTTCATAACGAAGATAAGCCGTCACACGTTATCCGCAACCGCGAAACCAGTATGTACAAAGCTGTCGAAGCCGTAAAAAACGGTCAGGCGATGGCTGTGGTTTCTGCCGGCAATACGGGAGCGTTGATGGCTATTTCCAAATTGTTGCTCAAAACGATACAGAAAATACATCGTCCCGCTATTGTCAGCATTATGCCGCATGTCAACGGGCGTTATGTTATGCTGGATTTGGGGGCCAATACCGATTGCGACGGTATCAATCTTGCCGAGTTCGCGATTATGGGCAACATTTTTGCCAAATATGCTCTGGGAATAGAACACCCCAGAGTCGCGCTGATGAATATCGGTGCTGAAGAAATGAAGGGCAAGGGGGAAATCCACGTTGCCGCCCATATCATCAAAAATACGCACCTTAACTTGAATTTTATCGGTTATATTGAACCGCACGAAATTCCGAATGACAAGGCGGACGTTGTTGTTGCCGACGGCTTTTCTGGCAATATCGCGCTGAAATCGGTTGAAGGAACCTGCCATTTGATTATGCATCTCCTCAAAAAGTCGGTAAAGCAGTCTTTCTTTGCCAAACTCGGACTGCCGTTTATGTTCGGGGCTATGCGGAAAATGAAAAAGACCATGGATCCCCGGCTTTATAACGGGGCTATGTTTGTCGGCTTAAACGGCTTGTCGGTCAAGAGCCATGGCGGAACCGATGCGTTTGGTTTTTCCATTGCGGTAGAAAATGCCGCCCGCCTCGTCCGTAAAGATTTTGTCGGCTCTATCCGCCGCGAATTGGAAAATATTGATTTGGATGAACTTTCACAGGAAGCTTGCTATGAAGTGTACTAGAACCGAGATTATTGGCTGCGGGCATTATCTGCCGGCCAAAGTGCTGACTAATGACGATTTGTCAAAAATGGTAGATACCAATGACGAATGGATAAGCACCCGTACCGGGATTCGCTCGCGTCATGTCGTTGCCGAAGGCGAACTGACTTCGGATATGGCAATGCACGCGGTTGAAATGGCAATGCAAAATGCCGGCGTAACCGCTGCGGATTTGGATTTGGTTGTTGTCGCGACATTGACGCCGGATAACACGACGCCGTCGGTAGCGGCTCGCATTGCCGGCCGTCTTGGCGTAAAAGTCGGTACGCCCGCTTTTGATATCGGCGCGGCTTGTTCCGGCTTTGTGTATGCAATGACAATGGTTGATAATATGATTCGCCTTGGCCAGATAAAGACTGCCGCCGTTATTGGCGTAGAGAGCCTCTCCAAAGTAACCGACTGGACAGACCGCAATACCTGCGTTTTGTTTGGCGACGGCGCCGGTGCGGTAATCGTTCGCACGGCTGAAGGCGAGGGGACGGCGGACGATACGGGCGTTTTGGCGACCAAAGTATATGCGGACGGTACACAGTACGAAAATTTATATACGACGGGCGGCATTTCCGCGACCCAGACTCCGGGATATATCCGTATGAACGGCAAAGAGGTATTTAAGTTTGCCGTCGGCGCTATGTGCGAAGCCTGCAATAATGTTTTGGAGCAAGCAGGCGTTTCTGCCGACAAGGTGGACTGGCTGCTGCCGCATCAGGCGAATATCCGCATTATATCCAGCGTCGGGCAGAAACTTGACATTCCGACCGAAAAAGTGATTGTTACCGTAGACCATCACGGCAACACCTCGGCGGCATCGATTCCTTTGGCATTGTCCGAGTCTGTGGAAAACGGCAGGATTAAAAAAGGCGATTTGGTACTGATTCCGGCTATGGGTGCCGGTTTTACCTGGGGCGGACTTTTGGTAAGGTTTTGATAATAATCTGAAAAATTAATCTGTATAATTTCACGGAAGTATTGAATTGTACTTTTGCGGGGATTATGCTCTAAACATAAACAGAACGATAATTATTTATTTTTAGGAAAGGTGAAAAATGACAACTGTAACTCGTGCCGATATCGCAGAAACGATTTGTACAGAAATTGGTTTGTCCCGCAAAGATGCCGGAGATATCTTGGATATGGTCATTGATGAGATAAAAGGCGAGCTGATTGCCGGCCGCGATGTCAAAATCTCGTCATTCGGCTCATTTTTGCTGAAACGTAAAAATGCCCGCATCGGCCGCAATCCGAAAACCGGCGTAGAAGCGGAAATTACGCCGCGTACGGTTATATCTTTCCGTCCGTCGCAGAATTTGAAGATGGCTGTAAACAAATAAGATGCCGCATTGCTGATAAATTCGGCGTCGATAAAATGTAACCCGGTCGATAAAAGGCTGCATTGCCATAAAACGGGTTGCAAGGTCGAAAATTCGGCGTATTAGAGATACTTAACCGGGACGGTTCAACTGAAATGTCAATGTTGCCGTCCTTTTTTAACGGGAACTTTTGTTAACGGAAGGGGTGAAAATGGGAATCAATAAGTCAAAATCGGCATTTCGCAGTATTGCGGAAGTAACGGAAGATTTGGGTATCGCACCGCATGTTCTCCGCTTTTGGGAAACTAAGTTCAGCCAGATAAAGCCAATGAAAACCAAAAGCTCCCGCCGTTATTACCGCCCGGACGATGTTGAACTTCTGGCTCTTATAAAAGAACTCCTGTATGAACGGCGCTATACGATTGAAGGCGTGCAGAAACTGTTTAAAAACCGCAGCCTGAAAGATATTCTCGGTACCGAAATTCAAAAAGACTTCTTTGAAGATGACGAGCCTGCCGCGGAGCAGTCTTCGGCAGCAGAGGCTGCACAGGAGGTTGTGCGCGCTGCCGCCGCCGAGCTGTCGGAAATCAGCCGTGAACTAAAGCAATTGGCTGCAGAATAAAATTGTAAAGTTTATGCAGCCCAAATCCCAATGATAAAATATCTCCTTCAAAAACAGGACGTAGGCTTTTATATCAAGAGGCTGATTGTGCGAACATAATAATTTGTTGACAACTCTCTGAAAAAATGATACGTTTTGTCCATAGAGAAAATAATTATGTAAACTATAAAATTATGAAAACAATTAAAGAACTTGAAAAAGAGATTATGCAGGCCAGAATAAAAGCTATTCTGAAGCAGTATCAAAACGGCGAATTTGCCAGAGAAGCAGAAATTATGCATGCTCGTATGAGTGTTGCCGATTCTGAGAAAGAAATTCCTCTGCGGGAAAAGTTATATCGGATTTTCGGCATTTTCGGCCGAAAAGACGAGTATTACGGCAGTTTTCCCCAAATATTACAAGAAGAGCTGATAAAAGGCGATTATCTGAAACGCTTGGCTTGCCGTTTGTCCATATTTGCCGTATTTCTGCTGGGTATGGCGGAGATGTTTTTTAAGCTGGCAGAGACGAAAAGTATCGCCTTTTTTGTAGCGTCAAGTATAATATATGGCGTAGGGATTGTTTTTTGGTGCCTGTCGGGAAAAACAGCGCGTTTATGGCTGAACCGTAAAATTACGGGGACGTTCCGGGTGCTGGCATTTTTCTTTTTCGTCTGGTCAGCGGCCGGACTGGTCTTAAAAGTGTATGCAGACGGGATTGTTGCCGTTTTAGGTGGGGAAGATGCCGTTTCTGCGGCCTTTGTGTTTCTGCTTATAATGATTGCGGTAGTGATATTATGGGTCGAAAAAGAAGCAGTAAAAATCCTTGTAGTGTCTGTGGACAACTACTATGACATTCGCATTGGCATTAAGCCCGGTACCGGAGGGTATCTGCTGATGTAGAAGGAAATCTTAAAAAACGCTTTCCCGGACAGGGAAAGCTTTTTGTGCATGGTTTTCTGCTGTTTGCAGGACATCATTCGGTGCGTTTGCTTTGCCCGGCAGATTATGCGAAAACGTTCGGCCTGCCGTGTATTAATCCGCAAAAACACTTTACAAACCGGAGCGGAAAAATTATCCTGACTGCGTATGGTTGCTTCAAAACCGGGTGAAACAGCAAAGGCGCCGCAGATGCAGACAAAATCGTTTGAAAAAATATTGATACCGCTATATCTGTTGGTTTGGCTGGCGCTTACGGTCAGCCTGGGGCTTAGCCACGAACCGTTTGCCGATGAGGCTCAGTCGTTTTTAATTGCGCGCGATACAGGAATAGCCGAGTTGTTGTCAACAACTGCGCGGACAGAAGGAACGCCTGTTTTATGGCACTTTTGGCTGAAATTGCTGCTGTTTGTCGGACTTCCGTATTCTCTGCTGTTTCTTGCTTCTGTACTGCCTGAGTTTGCCGCTGTTGTTTTGTTTGTCTGCAAAGCGCCGTTTTCTGCAGCGGTTCGTTACTTGTTTCCTCTGACGTACTATGTTTTTTATCAATATAATGTTGTTGCCCGCAGTTACAGCCTGCTGTTTTTGGGGATTGTCGCCGCGGCGCTGGCGTGGAAAAATCGGCAGTTTCATCCCTGGCGGTGCCTGCTGGCCTTAATCTTTCTCGGTTCAGTGTCTGCTCATGCGTTGGTTTTGTCTTGCTCTCTGGCAGTGTTGTGGCTGTGGGAGGAATGTGCGGGACGCCGTGCCGTATCCGATGATGCGTTTCCGGCTGCCGGCTGCCGTTTTCGGGCAGAGTTCGCCGTTTTTGCCGTTTTTGCCGTTTTCAGTGTCTGGATGCTGTGGCCGGAACCGTCAAACCAGTATGTCCGTAATTTTGCCGTCCAGCCGTTATTTATTTTACGCAACATTTTTCGTCTGTTAACGACGGGAATAGTTGTTTCGGCATCTCCGCATCCGGAAAATCTCGTTGTTTTATACATAGGCATTATGTATTTTCTCGCAGCCTGCGTCTGTCTGGCTCTGCATTTCCGACGTTATTTCTGGGCAATGCTGTTTCCTTGTATATCGTTTATGTGTATCGTTCCGTTTAAGCCTTGGCATGCCGGCATACTTATTTTTGCAGTTTTATTCGTCTTCTGGCAGAATGCTGAGCCCCAAAAATATTCCCGCTGCATAAAAGCTGGTATTGCCGTATTTTTTACCGTCCAACTGGTTTGGAGCGCTGCCGCGTTCACCCGCGACCGTAACGGGGCTTATTCTGCCGCTCCTGCCGTATATGCTTTTATGCAGGAGCAAAACATTGCCCCGCAGGATATGTTTTTACTGACGTTTAACACTGTGGCTCTGCATCCGTATTACAATCATGCAGGCTATGGGGCTTGGAACTGGCGGAAAGACGGCTACTCCCGCAGGATAACGGAAAACGAACTGTTGCGCCGCCGCGCTTTTGTCGTTAATGGCGAATTTTATGCGGCTTATCGGGAAAAGCTGGAAAAAATCCGGCGCCGGGGCGGCTTTCAGCTGAAAGTTTTTCCGTCGCGGCACTTTTTTGCATTGCAGGATAAATCGGAAGATGAAACGTTTTATGTATATTACCGGAGGATGAATGGCAGAGGGTGAGAACATTGCGGCGCCTGATAAAACGTTCCGCGGCATAAAGCTGTTTTGGCTCGTATTTGCCGCATTGAATCTGGTGTTTTTGTATTATCAGGTTACATTCTTTATCGGCAACCACGATTGGGACTGGGTTAAAGGTACAACGCAGGTCTTGCGCTGGGATACCGGACTGTTTGAGGGGCGCTACGGCAAGTTTATTCTTAATTCGGCATTGTTTGGCGGTCAGGTATTTCCGTTGCTTAACACTTGGTTGGCGTTTGCCCTGCTGGCGGCCGGTACGGCGCTGCTTCCCGCATACTGGCGTCTTACCGTTACTTCTGCGCGGCTGGCGGCGGCACTGCTTCCGGCGCTGGCTCCGTTTATTCTCGGTTGGCTGTATTTCCCGATAAACATTCTTGGCAACTTTGCGGCGGTGCCGCTTGTCGTCGGCGGGCTTATGCTGGCGGAAAGGCCGGGATATGCCGCCAAAACCGTTGCCATTGTCTGCTTTTTGCTGGCACTCGGCATTTATCCCAGTGCGATGGAAATGATGTTTGTCTGTCTGGCTTTCCGCGGTATTTTACGGCTTTCGGGGCAGAAAAGGGAGCTTTTGCCGCCGTTGTCCTCCCGGCCTGCCGCAAATTTGCCGCAGCAACAGTCCGCCCCCGGTTCATCACAGCATCAATCTGCCTCAGGTTTATCTCCGCGCCAGTCCTTCTTCGCTTCGCCGCATCAATCCGCCTCTGACCCGTTGCCGTGGTTGTCATCGCTCGTTTTGCCGCTGGCAGTCGTTATTTTTTCTCTGATTTTGTTCAAAGTGTTGTTGGCACTGTTGGCAGCTGTCGGAATTCTGTATACCGGGCACTACAATGTACAGACGGCAGCACTGCCGGAACTCTTTTCTCGTTTGCTGCCGACGGCGGAACTTGTCTGGAACCAGCTATGGGCGACGCTTCCGTTCTTTCCCGCTGATTTGAAAATATGCGGATTTTTGCTCATTATAACAGCTGCCGGCGTTTCCGCTGCCTGCGCCTATGACAGGTGTCCAGTTGACAGAGCCTGCTATTCGGTTGATGGAGAAGTTAACCGGATTATCGGTCTTCGCTGCCCGGTTCGGGTCTTATGGCAAATAGCATTATGGCTTGTCGCCCTTGCCGCTACGGTGCTGAGCGCATTCCTTGCCGCAATGCCGGAAGAAGTTGCTTATATGCCGCGCGTCAATTTTTATGGATTGAATTTTCTGTATGCCGGTGCCGCCGCGGTTTTGCTTTCGGGTTTCCGCTGGCAGCGCAACATTGGGCTGGTACTGGCCGGACTGTTCCTGCTGTTGTCGGTAAGGCAGGATTTCTATGCGCAAAAAGTATGGCAGTTAGGCAAAACCGCCGAGGAAAGGCTGGTCGAGCGCGTGTCCGCCCAAATTGAAGCCGTTCGTCCGCATACGGCGCCGTTGACGCCGGTTGTTGCCGGAGAATTGCCGTTGCGCCCGCGCTATTATGCGGAAAAATATGCCGTTTCCGCACCGTATGTGCTGAATGCGCCTTTTGTTGTCCGCCATATTCCGTCCGGAATGTTCAACTTTTATGCCGTATCACCGCTGTTTTACGGCGGTTCGCAGATTTTTTCCCTGTCGCCTGAACTGCGCCGCTTCCTTGAAAATGCCGCATCGGCCTGGCCGGCGGAAAGTTCTCTCTTTGTTGATTCCGAATATGCCGTTATTTTGCTGACTCCGGCCGGCGCCGCCGCCATAAGGGCGCAGATGCCAAAATAGCTTTTCTGTTGCTTTTTTTCTGCTGCCCACTTGATTTTCTCCTTTTCGCCGCACTACATAACACAATAAAGGAGAAAAAAGGATGAATATAGAAAAATATACCGTAAAAACTCAGGAAGCGGTTAAGGGTGCGATAGACCTTGCCGTCAGAAAAGGCAACCAGTTTGTAACCCCTCTGCACTTGCTGGGAACGATTTTGGATTTGAATGATCCGACTATGGAAAACCTGATAACCGAAAGCGGCGGCAATCTGCCGGTACTGAAATCCGGCGTTGCATCAGAACTGGACAAGCTGCCGTCCGTATCCGGTGAAAACGTGCAGAGTTCGCTGTCGCAGGAATTGAGCCGTCTGCTGCTGGAAGCCGAAAGCTTTGCCGAAAAGAACAACGACAAGTTCGTAACGCTTGAACGCCTGTTGCAGGTACTGGCGCAGTCGGCGGGCAACAAGGCGTCCGAGCTGTTGAAGTCTTCCGGCGTCAATCCGGTAAAGCTCAATCAGGCGGTCGCCGCATACCGCAAGGGGCGTTTGGCCGATTCCGAAACTGCGGAAGACACGTTTGAAAGCCTGAAAAAATTTACCATAGACCTGACCGCCCGCGCCAAAGAGGGCAAGCTTGACCCGGTTATCGGCCGTGATGCGGAAATTCGCCGCACCATACAGGTTTTGTCCCGCCGTACCAAAAACAATCCGGTGCTGATTGGCGAGCCGGGCGTCGGCAAAACCGCGATTGTCGAGGGGCTGGCAATGCGTATCATTAACAACGACGTGCCCGAAAGCCTGCGGCACAAGCGTCTGCTCGCGCTGGATATGGGCGCGCTGATTGCCGGTGCCAAATACCGCGGCGAGTTTGAGGAACGCCTGAAGTCGGTCTTAAAGGAAGTGGAAGAAGCCGCCGGAACCGTTATCCTGTTTATTGACGAGATGCACACGATTGTCGGTGCCGGAGCCAACGAAGGCTCAATGGACGCTTCCAACCTCTTAAAGCCGGCACTGGCAAGGGGCGAGCTGCACTGTGTCGGTGCAACCACGCTGAACGAATATAAGAAATATGTGGAAAAAGACGCCGCCCTGGCGCGCCGTTTCCAGCCGGTTTATGTTGACGAGCCGGACGTGGAAGAAACAATCACCATTCTCCGCGGCATAAAGGAAAAATTTGAACTGCACCACGGCGTGCGGATTTCCGACGCGGCGCTGATTGCCGCCGCCACGCTGGCCAACCGTTACATTGCCGACCGTTATATGCCGGATAAGGCGATTGACCTGATGGACGAAGCGGCGTCTTCGCTGCGTATGACCGTCGATTCCAAGCCGGAAGAACTGGATACGCTTGACCGGAAGGTTTTGCAGTTGAAAATAGAAAAGGAAGCATTGAAAAAGGAAAACGACGATAATTCCAAATCCCGTCTTGCGGATGTAGAAAAAGAGCTCGCCAATCTGGAAGAGCAGGCGCGTACGCTGGACGCCAAGTGGCGGCAGGAGAAACAGAACCTGCAGCACATTACCGAAATCAAAGACCGGTTGGACAAAGCCAGAAGCGAGGCGCAGATTGCCGAGCGCAACGGACAGTACGAACGCGCCGGAGAGCTTCAATACGGCATTATCCCGAAGTTGAATGCGGAACTGGCAGAGTTGGAGAAGAGTACGAAAAAGACCGAACAACAGACGGTTCAGCCCGAAGACATAGCCAAAGTCGTTTCCAAATGGACAGGCATTCCGACAGACAAAATGTTGTCGTCCGAACGCGAAAAGCTGCTGCATCTGGAAAATTATCTGAAAAAACGCGTCATCGGGCAGGATGAGGCGGTGGAAGCCGTCGCCAATGCGGTACGCCGCTCGCGTTCCGGAATTTCCAACCCGAACCAGCCGATTGGGTCGTTCCTGTTTTTGGGGCCGACCGGCGTCGGCAAAACCGAATTGAGCAAGAGTTTGGCTGAGTTTTTGTTTAATGACGAAAACGCCATGCTGCGCGTAGATATGTCGGAGTATATGGAAAAGCATTCCGTCGCCCGCTTAATCGGTTCACCTCCGGGATATGTCGGCTACGAAGAGGGCGGTATCCTGACCGAGAGCGTACGCCGCCGTCCGTATCAGGTTATTTTGTTTGATGAAGTGGAAAAGGCGCATCCCGATGTCTTCAATATTCTGCTGCAGGTGTTGGATGACGGCCGCCTGACCGACGGCAAGGGGCGTACCGTGGATTTCAAAAACACGATTATCATCATGACCTCAAACCTCGGTGCGGCATACCTGACCGATACGTCGCTGCCGGCGGAAGAGCAGAAGGAAAAGGTGTTGGAAACTCTGCGCCAAACGTTCCGTCCCGAATTCATCAATCGTATTGACGACATTGTTGTCTTCAAACGGCTGACCAAGGACAATATCAGGGCGATTGCCGCCATTGCGCTGGCGAACATAGAAAAGCGTCTGGCCGGCCGCGGCATTAAGCTGCAGTTGACGCCGGAAGCCGATGCCTGGATTGTGGACAACGGCTATGACGAAGTCTACGGTGCCCGCCCGCTGAAACGGCTGCTCAAAAGAGAGCTGGAAAACAAGCTGGCCTATGCTTTGCTCGCCGATGAAATCCATGACAATTCGACGGTCAAAGTCGGCGTCGGTACAGACGGACTTGAATTTGACAAATAACAGCGTCAGTCTCGAATTTAACAAATAATTAAGCCGCGTATGCTATAGAAATCTCCGCAGGACAAACTGCGGAGATTTTTTGTATCAGGGGAGGGAAAATGACCGCCGGATTGAAATATACGCTTTTAGCCGTCGTCTTTTTGCTGGGATATACCAGTATGTCGTTTGAACTGCTCGTTTTGCGCCAGCTGATAAATTTTGTCGGTTCCAATACGCTGATAACGTCGGTTGTCATTACTTTTATCCTGCTGTTTTTGTCTGTGGGCTATTACATCGGCTCTGTCGTACGATTCGCCGGCTCCTCTAACCGGCGCGGCAGCCGTATGCGGTACATTCCCGTCCGCCGCATTATGGAAAGTCTGGCCAAAATATTGGTCGTTTGGTATATCATCGCGTGTTCTTATTATCTGATTGAAATTTATTTTTATCTTCTGTATGCCGCGGGAGTGCGTTCGACACTTGGTTTTGTTTTTGCTTTCTCGGCTGTATTTCTCGCTTTCCCGTCAGTGTGCCTGGGGTTTATAACCTCGGTTATCGGGCGGATGCTGCACCGTTACGATACGGACTATACCGGGCGCTTTATGGCTGTGGATACCATTGGCAGCGTTCTCGGTTCAATGCTGACGACACTGGTGCTGATGCCGTTAATCGGCGTTTCCGCAACCGTTGTTGCGTTGGTCTTTCTTGCTGCTGTCGCGGCCTTTTTGCTGTCATCCCGCCGCCGCCGGACAGAAACCGCCGTACTGTCGATAATACTGCTGGCCTTTGCCTTTTCCGTCAACAGCGAAAAACTGATGAATCCGCAGAGTACGCTGGTCAAGGACGATGCCGTATCGCGCATAGAAATTGAACCGGCAGATGTGGAAAAAGGTAAAGCGTTATCTGAAATTATGCGTATAAACGGTTCTTTTTCTTCTAAAATTTCAGTGCGAAAGGATCTGATGTTCGACTACGTCCGTTTTATCAACGAAACGTTTATCGCCTCACTGCCGCAGGACTTTCCACGGGACATTTTGGTTCTTGGCGCCGGCGGATTTACGGTAGGCCTAGGCGATAGCTTTCATAATTATACCTTTTTGGATATAGACAAAGACCTGAAAAACATTGCCGAACAAAAATTTTTGCAGCGCCCGCTGCCTGAAAATCAGAAGTTCATAGCCGAAGACGCATACCTTTTTATGCTAAATGCCAAGCAAAAGTATGATTTGATTGTTGTCGATGTTTTTTCGGCTGTCCGCAGCATTCCGATGAATTTTGTTACCGCGGATTTTTTCCGTATGGTAAAAGATCGTCTGAAACCGAACGGCATAATGGTCGCCAATGTTATAACTTCGCCGTCGTTCGGCAACGATTTTTCACGCGGTTTGGATAATACGCTGCGCCAGGTTTTTCCGCAGTATCTGGACAGGAGGGTGCTTCAGCCGTATAATCCCTACGGGCGGGATTTGGCAAATGTTGAATATGTTTATTACAATTATCCGTCGGACAAGACGGTATATACACAGGACAAAAATGCTTCGTTTTACGGACAGTGGTAAACTTTCCGGCAGCCGGCCGCCCCGTCGGGTCTCGCCGCAGGATTCGTTCAAAAGTTTTTCCTCTTTCCCGTCGTCTTTTCCCGCCTCTTGCTCGGACGGAGGCAGGCATATCCCGTTGCCGAAAATGCTTTACAACCGCCTTAAAATATGGTAAGATAATTTCTGTAAAACAGCCTGAACGGAGCAGGGAGGATGCAATGTCCGTATCGCGTGAAGACATCAAAAAAGACATGAAGCAGGATGCCGCGGCAGCATGGGCAAAAATAAAAAAATTGGCCGGGCGCTGGTGGGTCTATGGTGCCGTTGCGCTGGGCGTTGGCGGCAGCTCCGCACCTTTGCCGGAACAAAATGCCTCTCTCGGCGCTTCTCCGTTCGAACAGAGCCTGAACGAAGGCAGCCGCCGGCTGGAAAACAAACTGAAAATATCGGAGATGAAAAAACGTGCGGAAGCCGAAAAGCAATTTGTTTCTCCTCTGCGTCCTCATACCGAGGAACAGACGTTTGCCGATTGGAATATGATAGCCGGAAATTTGCAGGAAATACCATGGGCGGAAGAAAATGTGCAGCAAAAAGCGGCTGAAATCTGTCGCCAGGCAATGGGTACGACGGTTACGGGAAATCTGCCTTTGGCTGAGCTGATGCAGAAAACCGGCGTAACCAAGACCGATATTCAGGCGGTTGTAGATAATAACCCTGCGTTGCTGTATGAACTTTCTCCCGGAGAAACCAATCGGAAACTGGCGCGTGCCGCCGGCAATATAAAAGATGAAACCGTCGGCAAGTGTACGCTTGGCGTCCAAAATATTTTCGGGCGTGCCGGAATGGGCGAAATCCTGTCCGGCAATAATCCCGACTGGCCGCAGAAAGAACCCGGCGCCGGTCGGAGCAACTCCGGCTGCAACGTCTATATCCCGTTGGAAAAAAGCGGGCTGTTTACGACGGTATCGATAGAAAACAAAGCCTATTCCCGTGTTGGGCGGAAAGAAAACAAAACGGCGGAAAATCAAGAAATGAACGACTTTATCCGCAGGCTTCCGCCGGGAACGACCATCAGCATCGACAACCGTGTCGATGAATTCAGCGGCCGTCGCCTGCCGAAAGACAACCAAGGGATAATTCACGGCCATACCTGTGTCATAAATAACCGGCATAATCCTGCCTGCGATTATGAACAGAGAAACGGCGTCAATTTTAACCGCTACGGTCCGAAAGTAAATATCTCCCTGTCCAAAGATATGGAAGCCAGTCAAAAGTTTGCCGAACTGTGCATAGAAGCAAAGCTGACCCGCGAACAGAAAGAAAAGAAGGCGCTTCGGTCGGCGCAGCATCTTGAAAAAGCAGGAAAGGCCTGCAGGTAGAATAAACGGAGGGAACAGCCATGAGTATTGAAAACATCAAACAGGGCAGTGTCATAACCGATAAAGTCAGTTTGTTGCTGCGCAACGGCGAAAATGAAAAGGCATTGGATTTGCTGGGGCAGAATTACGGCCCTCTGGCACGCAATGCCATGGAAAAGGTCATGAAATACAGCAATCTGTCGCAGGATGAGATGGTTCGCGTTTTCGGCAAAATATCCGATATTTTGGAAAATGTTGCAGATAAGATTTCCAGACACGAACGCCTGAACGAGAAAAAGGAAAAAGCGGCTGCAGCCAGGGAACAGGCCGAAGACGCGGCGGAACTTGCCGCCATACAGGCAGAAGCTGTGGAACGCCGGAAAAAATTTGAAGACCGGATGCGCTGGGTGGAAGAACAGAAGCAAAAGCTGGCTGAAGAGCGTCGTCAGCTGGAAGAACAGCGCCGCTTTGAGAAAGATGTCCGCAAACGCCGTGAAATAGAAGAAAAGCTGAAACGGCTGGAAGAGCGGAAAAAACACTTGGAAACGGAACGCCGGAATTTGGAAAAAATACGGGAGGAAAATCAAAACGGCTCTTTGGCTCGGACAGATGGACGTACTGACCGGGACAATGCGGGCATTTCGTCTTCTTTCCGGAATTCAGACGGTGCACATGCGCCTCATACTCCCGCCGATACGCCGCTCCGTACCCCGGACAATATTTCCACTCCCGCAGCTGCCGGTTCAACTTCTCATACGCCGGAAAATGCGCATTCCACGTATGTTTCAAACCCTGCGCATTCCGGAAACAAGGCGTTTGAAACGGCGGTTTTGCTGAAGTCCCGCACCAGAAATGACTGATTCGCGAAAGCCGGCTACCAGAAGATATTATACATAAAGGCCGCAAAAATAAACAGCATCAGCAGGAAGCCTGTGCCGATGACTGCCGAAGATGCGCCAATCCTTTTGCGCAGCAGCCAGGCAGCGGCAAAAACGGCAAGATAACAAACCAGAAAAGCGCCGCTTGAGAGGTTGACTATTGCATTGAAGTCAAAAAGTACGGTTGCCAGAATGATGAGTACCGTTGTGAAAAGGTTTCCTTTTGTGCCGAAACGCCAGAATTTTTGATGATAAAAAGCGGGAAGTTCCTTGTCTTCGGCCAAAGCGCGCGAAATACGGAAAATGCTGAAATACGTTGCGTTGATTCCGGTTGCATAGGCAATGAATATCGTCAGGTAAATCAGCCCGAAACCCGCCGTGCCCAAAAGTTCCCTTGCGGCTGTGGCGACGGCAACGTTAGGATTGCTGGTCAGCTGGTGCATATCGACATAATGAAGGACGACAAAAGCCAGCCCGCAGTACAGCGTCATGACGATAAGCAGCGTCGTGTAAATGGCCAGAGGAATTGTCCGTTGCGGATTTTTGACGTCTCCCGCTGCATTTGTAATAACGCCGTATCCGGCATAAGCGAAAAAGGTAACGCCGATGCCTCCCCAGAAACTTTTGGCATCAGGAACCGGCAGCGGCGTTGTGTGGGCCGTATCGTAAAACCACAGGCCGGCGGCAAACAGTGCCGTCAAAATCAAAAGTTTTAAAGCGACTAAAACCGTTTCAGTCCGGCTGGAATCCTGAGCGCCGAGCATATTCAGAAAAGACATCGCCGCAATCAGGATAACGGCGGCAGTATTTATGGTCAGCTGTTGCGGAAAGGTGCTTCCTGCCAGATGGGCGGCGTAAATTCCGAACGATTTTGCCATCATTGAAATTGAGATTGCCGAAGTCAGCATATAAAGGATGGTCAAACCGCCTGATAACCAGCGGTTTTTGTAAGCGATATGGAAAAAGTCGGTCAGCCCGCCCGAAACCGGGAATTTAGCCGAAAGTTTCGCATAAGAGTAACCGGAAAACATTGCTGCAATTCCTGCAATCAGAAAAGATGCATAAGTCCAGAGCCGGGAAATCAAAATGACCTGGCCGAGCAAAGCGAAAATTCCCGCACCGACAATGGAACCGATGCCGATAGCCACAACATTGATAAAACTCATATCATTTTTTTGAAACATTTTCTGTCATCCTCTTTTCCGTTGTTACATATTCTGGTGCCAAACCGTATCTTGTCATATTCCGCGTTTTCCGGCTGCCGCCTGCGTTCCTGCTGACCTCACGCCGGGTATGTTCTCCCGAAATCTCTGCTGTTATATCGGCTGCCGGATTTCCTCACCACGGTTGTCTGAAATATTCTGCGTTTGTCTGGAATAAATATAATGGCAACAGCGCCCAATCCAATGAGGACTGCTGCAAAAATAATGGCATAGTATTATTTCAGGACATGCAATTGCAAAATCCGGACTTAAAATCACATAATTTAGATTGATAAATTCGCATTATAAATATCAATAAAAAATAGTTTTGATAAGCCAAAGTCAAACAGAATTAAAATATATTTAAATGATGTTTTATAAAGAAAAAGCCGCTGTGACGCGGCTTTTTCAAGATAGACAGGCGCAGTAAGACAATCCACGGACTAATTATTCTTAAATGGCTTACATTTAGCAGATATTTCGAGAAAATATTGCTGCGATAATGTACCTGATATAAGTTTCTTAGGTGGAAAATTTTTATCAAATTCTTTAACAGCTTCGTCATCAACATTATAGATTTCATTTTCATAATACTTCCCGTTTATTCCGTCTAAGGCACCGTCAGACAATCCGCATATATGAAGAGCTGCCGCAAACATATTTTCAGAATTACGAATACCATATTTTTCAGCAGGCTCAAAACCTTGCTTAAGATAAAATGCCGGATTACCATACAACAGGATAGCTCTATATCCTGATTGTTTCGCAATTTTTTTTACTTCAGAAATTAATTTTGAACCAACACCAGTTCTTTGATATTGAGGAAGTACCGAAATTGGTCCCAGACTGATAACCTCGTAATTTCTCCCGTCATCTCCGCTAATATAAGATTTTATATTTATCACATGTCCAACGATGGTCTCGTTTTTTACGGCGACTAAATTTAATTGAGGGATATACGCTGGACATTGACGTATTTGATGAACTAAATAATGATCGCTGCACCCGGGTGAATATGCATTCCAAAATGCCTCGCGAACAACATTTTCCGTTTCCCTTTGCTCCGAAATTTTTTCCTCTCTTATTTCAATCATAACATTTCCTCAAATAATTAACCGTATAACAACACAGCACCAATATCTCTTCTTTATATTGGAAATAAACGAAAGATGTGGCCGAATACCAGCACTTTAAGCGAAAATAAGCAGCTGTCAATATCAAACACTTTTATTCTGACAAAGTTTCAAATCCGACTTTTGATAAATGATTATCCCGAAAAGCTATAAGATTTCAACCGCACTAGCCGCTTGTAAAATAAAGGGTTTTATATAGGCAATCGTGTAACAAGCGTGAATTGGCCTGATAAACACTCCTCATACGATATCAAATAAGTGATTGATATATAAAGAAAAAGCCGCCTTAAAGCGACTTTTCCAATATTGGTAGGCGCGCAGGGATTCGAACCCTGGACCCACTGATTAAGAGTGACGTATTCATATAAATAAAATCAAATACTTAGTTTGTACTTTTTATTGTTTGTGTTGATTTTGTGCAAAAACGCTGTCCATAACCGATATGATACGGTTGGGAAATGGATGCGCATATTTAAGCGTTGTTTTAATATTTGAATGCCCAAGTGAATCCTTAACAAGACGCAAATCTCCTGTTGAATTATATACCCAAGTTGCATGAGTATGGCGTAAAGTATGTATTGTTTGATGAGGCAGTCCGGCACGTTCTAATGCTCTGTTCCATCCTTTATTTATTCGTTTTATCGGCAGGCCTTTATAGGTAAATATATAATCGGAATCGTGCGGAAGTGTATCAAGTAAGTCTTTCATCACGGGAAAGATAGGTTTGCGCTGTATTTTTCCACCCTCAAATTTGCTGTCTTTAACATTGATGATAAATTCATCTCCGATAATGTCTGTCCACTTTAGTTTCAGAATAGCAGATATTCTGAAACCGGTATAAATGGCGGTTAATATTATGGGTTTAATATGCGGAGCTGCATTATCAATAATTTTATTTACGGTATCCCAGTCTGCAAAATATTTTACATTTTCAGCCGGTTCTTTCCGCATAAAATGGCGGATATTAATGTCGGGTAAGTTTATTTTATGTAGTTTGCATCTTGTAAAAACTGCCGATAACAGCGCCAAATAACGGTTAATTGTGGCGTTTTTTCTGTTTTCGGCATCTTTCGCCCGTATAAAAGCGGTAATATCTTCAACTGTTAAATTGGATATATACTGCTGTGTATTAAAGTATGACGTTAAGTTCTTCAGCTTGTTAAGAGTATCTTTTGCGTTGGCGTGCAATTTGCCTACCTCTTCCCAAAACAAGCCGAAAGCATAATCTATCGTTACTTCTTTTAATTGAGATGTTTGGAATTCAGCTTGCCTGATAATGTCTTGAAGTCTCTGATTGGCATATTGCAAAGCTTGGTTACGGTCTGTTGAGTGAGAACTTTCTCGAATGAAAACTCTTTGTCCGGCGACGATTGTTGAAATCGTGATATGGTAGATGTTTCCCCTTTTAACGAGCTTGACAGGGGATTTATTGTATTTCTTAGGCATTGTTCAACGCTCCATTGCGGAATCAGATAAGACGTGCCGGATTGAATACACTTAATATATCCCTGCTTTATTAAGTGTTTAAGGCGGGTTCTTCCGATTCCCAGTTGTTTCATTACTTGTGTTTTAGTTAGGAGCAGACTCATATTAAAGTCCTTTCGAAGAGTCAAGTTTAAAAGGCGGGCGCAGTAGTTTTAATTTAACCTGATGTGCCAAAATCTGCGCCCAAGTTGTGCGGTACCGCCATTCGCTTTCACTTAATGCCAAATGACATTTATGAATTTCCTCTGCCTAAAGCTTGAACCCTTGCGGGCTGGTCGGTTTAAAAGCCTCCGCACAATGCTGTATAAGGAGGGCAGAGAAGAGGAATGGGCGGTAGTGTGAAATTCTATACTCCGGCCGCTATCCGCCACGCTCCTCAACGCTTCAATGGTTGCCGGAGAAACTGCTAGGTACCGGCGGCACATCGTCGTCGGTAATATGATAATAATGTTTTGGTTTCTTCTAGTTTTGCTTTTTCAAACCAGCTGTCTTCTTGATAGTAAACAGCTCGTCGATACCATGATTTGTAACAGTGAGGACAGTAAAACATAGCCAAGACCGGAATATAATATCCTCCCGAGACAGGTAATTTTGAGCAATGATCGCAGATGCCCAGTCCGCCATACTCTCCCCAGATGCCGACAGCTTCTTCATGAGACAGGCGGATAATGGTAAATCCCTTTTTCGTTTTGATTAATTTACTCATTTTTTTTCCTCAATAGTTTTGTTTAATTCCATTAAATCAATCAAATCATAATCAAAATTGACAATGTTGTTCCAAAAAGCATCCGGTTCTATTCTATCTTGCCAGTGTCCGATTATTTTAAGGTCATATCCGTCGTTTACATATTCCAATAGGCTTTTGCTTTCATTTCTGTTTTTACCCCATTGTTTTCCGCTCATTATAATGGAAGCCCAACTGCTACCGCTATCTTTGGTCTCTCGGCAAAACCTGACAACATCTCCGTCTTTTACTTGTGAAAGCACTATTTGTGTATTTTTTATGCTCTCGGAGGTGTGATAATATCCTTGTTTATCTTTAATTATTTTTGACATTTTACTCCGTTCTTCAGGTGTTTTAGTCATTTAGAGGTTCCTTAATTGATATTTTGCTTTTGAACGGTATCTGCTTTACTGATTACCAATAACGGGTATTCTTCTGATAAAGTCGTCAGGATGGTTTTTACGGCTTTTTTGTAGCGTTCAGGCGTATTTTCGTTTATGGAAACGGTATCTTTTAATCCTAAGGCTCCGTCATCGTCAAAAATCTCAACAGTAAATCTTCCGTATATTTTCTTTAATTTGTTTTTCATCTCAAATTCCTTTCAGATGTTGCAATAATGAAAAAAACAAACGCTAATATGAAAAAAATAAAACTATTCATGACTATTCCTTTGCGTAGAGGTTGTAAATTAAGCGGCGGTCGTTGCCTTTAATTACTTTGGTCTTAAAGTGGTGCAGTCTGCAGGCTTTTCTGGCAATCAGTCGGAGCATGCGGCAGGGAATGTTATGTTGTGTTGAATGCCGAACGCTCCAATGGTCCTGGTAATAGAAGACGCTGATACGATTGTTTATAAGCATGCCGTTTTCGGCGCCGCGTTGTTGGAACATGATTGCTCCGAGCAGCCCGCTCGAAAAGATGTTAAGGCCGTATTTGATTTGTAATTTAGCCATTGATTATCTCGCGTATATTATAACAGCTTTTACGCCATTTGGCGGTGGGAGTGATTTTGCAACACAGTTTACGAGATGGGTTCCAGTGTCTCCAGACGCCGGCTATGCCGACGGGACGACCGGCGAAGACGTACCAACTCATATCCTCATTCATGGCGATATAACTCCATTTCAGAGATAGCCGGCGGCAGATACGGGAAAGGTTGGCCGGATATTTACGCTTTATTGTCATCTTTCTCTTCTTCCTCTATAAATTGACAAACAGTGGCATCTCCATTACGTTTATCCGGACACTCTATAAAGCCCCACATGGTTTCATGGTCTTCTTTTGACAAATTGTGCCATTTGGAAACATATACGCTGCCATCATCGTATAAGGCGGTGGGCGCTGCAAATTCCCGAATTCCTACAGACAGTCCTTTCTTTCGGCAAAATTCTACAGCTGCGTTATAGCCGCTCCAATTTTCTCCGATATGGTAAAAATGGGCGATGGGAACTGGTTTTCTCATTGTTTTTGCTCCTTAGGCTGAAAATAATCTTCTTCATGGATTTGAAAATTGCGTACGCAAGGGTTGGCACAGCCTTGAGCTGGCGGCAAGGCTAACAGGGCCTTTTTTATGTTATGGTGAATTGATTTTGGATCGGAAATTTTAGGATCAAAATTTTCCGGATGCCGGATAATCAATTCAAAGCTGATGACATATTTAATGACGTTCATTGGCATTAGGCATATTCCTTTCATAAATCTTGCAAACCTGAAAATTCAGGCGTTTGCCATATTGCTTTTCCAGTTCCATGATTTTCTTTTGCGCTTCGAAAACGGAGGAAAAGCTTTCTGTTCCGAAGACTTGTTCAAAAGTGTCTAATTTATAGATGACGATGTAGCGTGTCAGCATATTGTTCAATCCTGATTCCAAGGTTTATCTAAGTTTTTTCGCTGGGCGAGAATGATGGTTTTTTCCACTTCTTTCATGGTGGAAAGTTCTTCGTCTGCTTTGGCTTTGGTCATTTTGCCGCGGGCAACGAAAGACGGATAATGGTTTTCGCGCATATAAATTTCGCGTTGAACACATTTTAACTGGCGATTGAAATCAAGTTTTATGCCTGACTGATATTCATTACAAAATTTGAAATCCGGAATTTCGGTAAAGGCAGTAATATTTAGGTTTGAGGTGTTAAGCCAATGATCGCCCATCCAGGTATCCAGTTCGGGAAGATATTGCGGTACGTCGCTGCGGGATACATCTCCCGGAAATTTTCCTGCCATATAATTAGGGTTGGGGTAGGCTACCAAAAAAAATTTGAATTTTGCTTTTAGCGACGGTTTGTATTCGGGAAACGGATACCAGATATTACTCACAACGACCTCCGAAAATATTCATAAAAAAATTAAAATCTGTTTATTGATATGAAATATATTCATATTATTTTTATGTAGTCAAGTTTAAAATATGAAATATGTTCATATTTTTTAGGGGTGGGGATTTAAAGTAATTTTAAGTAAATCCGGATAAATAGGAAAAAGGAGGTTTTTATGAAATTTTTGTTGTTCCTTTTTCTGTTGTGTGTGCCGGCGGTTTTGGAGGCCAAAAATATAGAGATATATTTTTCACCTTCAGCGCGCTGTGAGAACAAAATTATAAAATATATTAAGCAAAGCGAAGAACAGATTGATGCTGCAGTGTATGCCATTAATAACGACAATATTGTTGAGGCATTAAAAAAAGCCCACGACAGGGGCGTAAAGATAAGGATTTTGACTGACAGGCTTCAGGCTTCCAATAAAAGCTCTAAGGTAAAAGAATTGAGAAAGTATGGTATAAATATCCGGGTTCATTCTAAATTTAAGATTGAACATAATAAATTTGCGGTATTTGACAAGAAAGTTGCTACATCCGGATCTTACAACTGGACGAATCCGGCAACGGAAAAAAACAGTGAAAATTGCGCCTTTTTTATAAAAAACCAAGATGCGGTGAAAGAATATCAGGATCGATTCGAGTATCTTTGGCGCATAAATACCAGAAAAAAATCAGAAGCTTGGTTTGAAAGGAATTGCTGATGGATGAAAAATTCGAGAGACGCTGGAGATTTTTGAAAGTATACAGTCTTGTTTGGCTGATTACGATGGCAAGTTCTCTTTTTTTGATGAAATTTTTTTATATAAAATCAGAATTAGCAGGCGTTTTTTGGCTAGGCTGCTCTTATTTGAGCAGTCCGGTTTCTGTACTCTTTTTTATGTTTCTGCAGGATGCATATAAAAAGTTGAGAATAAGAAGAGAAAAAGAGTATAAAAATGATGGTTCTTTTGTAAAAGAGAGGTATTCTGTAAAACAAAAATTGCTTTTAAATTTATTTGAGGAACTCAAAAAATATCAAGGGAATATAAATTATATTCCTAGAGAGCTTAATGTTCTGAATGGCATTTTAACTTATATGGAAAATTATTACGACTATATAGATAGAGAAATGTTATATAAGGTTAATGTGAACAAGGATAATCAAATTATTTGTCAACATATTTATTCTCAATATATAGATAATGTAAGTTGTAGAAAAGTAGATAAGGTAGAAAAGGTTCTTTTGTACGATTTATGTGAAAATTTTGATTTTAAAGGCAATGAAATTGTTGATTTTTTATGTAATGAGCGAACGGTTTCTATAAATATGGATTGTTTGAATAGTGTAATTTTGCGGCAAATTAAAGAGTCGCTTGTTGCTGATATAGAAAATGTTTCAGTGGGAGCAGATGATTTCTATATTACAATTAGAGATTAATTATAAGCAGTTTTTAATTTCTCTTTTTATAGTTGGAATTTTACTCAAAATATTTTGGATTTGCCTGAATTGATATAAGTTCATTTTCTTGTAGCTGTAAAAATTGAGCTGCAATTTGAATTCGGTATGTGCCTGCGTTAGGCTTATTTGTTTATGAGCGGCATAAATTTTAGCCATACAAAGGTATTGCAATTCATGTTTGCGGGAAATTGGCGTAGTAAAGTCTTTGCTGCTGTCTGTTTTGCTAAAAAAAAATGAAACCAAGTAGGGCAATGAGCAGAAAAGCAATAATCAGACTGCCTTGTAAATAAATATGGTTACCTTGATTCTTAAATGAGAAAATAAAATTTCCCTGATTTTTTGTGGAATTGTCAATCTTTATATTTTTCGTTTGTGTTGGGGTAGATGAAGAATTCTCCGCTTCGGATAAAATTGCGGAGATTTTGCTTTTTAAGTCGTCCATTGCTTAGTCCTTTTCTGATTTGAGTTAGATAGCGCGCCTAGTGATAAAATCAGATATCTCAATAACTTTGGCTTTTTTCTCCTCAGGTGTTAAATTAAGTGTAGCTTCGCAAAGGCTGGCGATAAGCTCAGCTTTCTTTTCAGGAGAGAGTACCTTTTTTTTGGCAATTAAAAATTCTTCAACCGTTTGGGTGACGATTTTAATGTTTTCGTAAAGATTCTCTGGGCAATACTGGGCTGAAGCCTGCCATTGCTGCGGTAAAAGCTCTGAGGGCTTGCAGTCAAGCACCGCCGCAATCTGAACCAGCCGGTATAAAGATATATTCAGTGCTCCGTTGACCTGCTTGGATAATTGCCCCTGGTCAATATCAATTAGGTCTGCAATCTCTGTTAATGTGCGAGTTCCTTTTAATGATTTAATCAGGTTGTTTCTACCCCAGTATTCTAAAATATCTTTTTTTGAAGCAATATTTGACATACATTTTCCCCTTCGGAATGAAATATAATTTAAAATAAAATAAAAGTGAATGATGATATATTCATTTTTTATTTGACTTATTATGAATATATTTCATATTCTAGCATAAAAAGGACGAAAGAGGTAGCAAAATGATACGAAAGGCGATGAAAGAACTGCATATTACGCAAAAAATGCTTGAGGAAAAAACACAGATTGCTCAAGCGTCTATCAGTCGTATATGCAACGGGAGGCAGAAACCGACGTTGTGTCAGGCCGTACTGTTGAAAGAGATATTGAATATTCCGCTGGAATATTGGGAAAGCGACGAATGGAAGAAACAAAGCAGATCTAATGTAAAAAAGGAGGGAATATGACAGGGCAGCAGACGCTTGATGTCGTTAAAGAGGCAGATAAGTCTCCGGATAATGTGGAAGCGACAATCCGCCATACCATGCAGGAAGTCGGTAAAAGGATTGCGCCGGAGAATACAAAACCGGAAGATGTTGAAAAAGTGGCGGTGGAGAGGTTGACCAGCCTGATTGAGCGTATAGAAAGGCTGGAAAACGAAAAGAAGGGCGTAGCGTCGGATATTTCCGATATTTATGCGGAGGCGAAAAGCGCAGGATTTGACACTAAAATTATGCGTGAGATTATCAAGCTTCGGCGAATGGAAGCTGCAGAGCGTGACGAGTTTGAATTTTTGCGCGATACGTATTGCCGGGCATTGGATATGTAAGGCGATTAAAATGCCCGTGTGGGGTAAGAGGGTGCGAATATGAATAGCAGGCAGAATAAGCACAGTTTTCAGAACTCGGGGACGCCCGCCTCTTTCCTGTTTCTATTAAGGATATAGTGAAAGGTACTGGCAGAGATGAGCGGGGAAAAACGGAAAATAATCGTTACCGACAGGGCGCACCGGCAGAAGGACGATTTTTATCCAACGCCCGAATGGGTAACGCGAGTGTTGCTGGGGTTTCATAAATTTGACGGCGAGATATGGGAACCGGCAGCGGGTTGCGGCGATATGGCGGAAGTTCTGAAAAAGGCCGGTTATGAAGTCTACGCCACGGATTTGGTGAATCGCGGTTATTGTCCGGCCGGGATAGATTTTTTGCTGGAAACCATGAGAGCGCAAAACATTGTTACCAACCCGCCGTTTAATCTGGCGTATGAGTTTATGAAGAAGGGGCTTGAATTGGCGGAGAGAAGCCTAGCCCTATTGTTGCCGATACGTTATTTATGCGGCAAAAAACGGGCGGAGTTCTTTTTAAAACATCCTCCGGCAAAAATTATCGTAATCCCAAATAAGATTGACTTTCATGGGATGGGCAATCCGATGATGGAATTTGCATGGTATGTCTGGGATAAAGGGGCAGAGGGAACAAAAATTTATTGGGCGGAGTGGAAATGACGATTTTTGACGTACTAGGGAGAAATTGAGATGAATAAAGGCATTTGTATATAATTTGGTACAGGGAGGGAACTATGGCAAGCGAAGCGAAAAAGATTGAGAAACTGGGATGTGTTATTCCGTATCAGGTTTGGGAGGTATTAAAAGGGCATCCGCCGGCATTAGTTGTGGATGTTATAGATTTATTGATACGTTACGATCATCAATGGCAGGAATGTCAGGAGAAGGGAATTGATATTTTGGGCAAGATGACGCCAAGTGTTGCGATGGCTTTTTCGTTCGTCCGGCCGATGATTGACGCCAACAACAATAAATATTTCCACCGCGTTAAAACCAACCGGAAAAATGCGGAAAGTTCCGGCAGGAAAAAGAAAACCATTTCCGGAAGAAATGAAAAGACGGAGGCATTGCCATCGCCAGGTAGTAAAAAAGAGCCTGAACAAAGGGCTGCTAAACCCCAAAAAGAAAAAGACGTTACGCCGCATTTTAGGAAAACGGCTTCATCTGAAGGTGAAAAGGCGCCAGAAAAAATGGCTCCGGACATATATGACGATGATTACGACTATATTCCGGACGAGGCCTGGGAGGCGGCGTATAATCAAAGTTTTGAGGCAGAAGAGTATCCGCCGTAGAAAAAATTGAACAGGGAAATATAAACTAATGCCGCGGTAACAGGTAATGTTTTGTTTTGCCAGAGATATAATTTTTTACATTAAGTATTTAAATAATCGGTATTTTATATGATTTTATATTTTTCAGGAAAAAAGCCATCGCTCCGAAAATAGCGTTTTTTGAAGCCATCGCTCCGAAAATAGCGTTTTTTAGAGCCATTGCTTCGAAAATGGTGTTTTTTGAAGCCATCGCTCCGAAAATGATGTTTTTCAGAGCCATCGCTCCGAAAATGATGTTTTTTGAAGCCATCGCTCCGAAAATGACGTTTTTCAGAGCCATCGCTCCGAAAATCAAAAGAAAAAAGAAGCAAAAAAGAAAATATATAAAAAACCGGTGGTTTTTTAGGATAGAGGATTGTTAAGGAGAAAGGATTTCGGGATTGTGGATAACTTTGGAGGATAATTGCCGCAAAGCGCCAATTATCAGGGAAAACAGCGGCTGGCCGCAGCCGCCGGAATTGTGGATAACGGAGAAAGCGGTAGGAGAATGTGAACAGAAAAAGGAGCGGAAAATCAGAAAAACAGGAGGAAAGGACTGGCTGCCGTTATAGGTGCACCGGCTGCGACCGGCTGCCTGCCGGGCAGCGACCCTTGCCGACGCACCCGACGTCTGCCGCAGAACTCTGGAAGAAAAAGGAAAGAGAAACGGGGCGAAAAGGGTGAGAGAAAGAGGGGTGAAAAGGGTGAGAGAAAGAGAGGCGGAAAAGAGCTTTCCGCCATTGCGCAGCAGAAGACTGCTGCGCTGTGCTCGGCAAAGGGGGCAGGCGGCGGGTTTGGGCAACCTGCTCCGGCATTGGATTGGCTGAAAGGGGGGAATATGCGGGAAAGAAAGTTTATTATGGCGGGCAGACGCAAGGTTTATCTGACGGTGTTGGAAGAATATTTTCTTGACGGGGTGCTTGACTGCGGAAATCGGGACGGGTTCAAGTGCGGAAAACCTGCCTGCGAAAAAGGTGGCGAAGAACGGGAGCCTGGCGACGGGGGCGGCGGTGTCGGCGGTGTCGGGGGAAAAGCTTCATATCCGGCTGTGATGAGGTATTCGGCAGGCTATACGTTGGCGCAGGATTTCTTTATTGTGGCGGAAAATCAGGAAAACGCGGCGGATCCGCAAAAAATCAAGGTGGACAATTCGGCAAAGGTCGCGGACGTTCCGGAATTTAACCTGCGGCGCTATCAGGGGGCGGTTCAGGTTGTGCCGAGGGAATACTGGCCGGTTGTGCGGCTGGTTTGCATAAATGATGTGGACATTTATGGAGAAGATGCAACGGCAAAGCTGCCGTCGCATCGGTACTCTCCGCAGCGGTTGTGTCGCGGGTTGGACGCTTTGGCGGCGTTTTATGAAAAATTTAATGCAACGTGTCGTAAAAGGCTTGACAAAGGGGAAAAAGCGGAATAGCTTATTATCAGGTTAAAAGCGTTTTTTATATCGGAAGTTCCGATTATGAAAAGCGCTTTTTTTATGGGCAAAAACGTGCAAATTAACGCTTATTTTTGATTAAAAACAAACAGATAGTGTTAAAATGGCGCGTTTTTTTGTGCTTTGAAACCAAAGGGAAAAAGAACTTTAAACATACGGAAAAATTAAAATAAAATTGTTTTAATACAATGTGTTGAAACGCTAATTTCAAGCTGAAAAACAACCGGGGTTTTCCGTGTCCCGGAAGGGGAGAGAATGATGGCAAGGCCGAGCAAATATAAAAAGAAGTTTTGCCGAAGTCTTACGGCGTATTTTCGCGATGCGCCGTATTTTGAGGTTGTTGAAGAAGCTTATTATGACAAAAAGGCAGGCGAGTTTCGTACTTGCGAAAAGAAGGTTCCGGCACGTTGTCCGACGCTGGTGCGTTTTGCCGAAAGCATAAAAGTTAATCCGGACACGCTGCAGGAATGGGCGGACAGATATCCTGAATTTGCCAGTGCTAAAAATGCGGCGCTGAAATATCAGGAAGAATGGCTGATGAATGCTGCGGGGCTGGGATTTTATAACTCTACGATTGCGACGATGGCGCTGAAGTCCAATCATGGCTGGACTGACCGGATGAACAATACCGGCGACAGCTCCATTACTATTGTGTCAAAAAAATATAATTATGACGGTAGTCCGGAAGACGAAACGGCAGGCGGGTTACGTCGGGAGTGAGGCGCCATGCAGATATGCATTCCGAACGCATGGAACCCGCGGTCGTACCAACGGCGGTTGTGGGACTATTTTGCCAAAGGGGGCAGGCGGGCTGTGGCCGTATGGCACCGGCGCTGCGGCAAGGACAGCCTGGCACTCAATCTGGAAGCTTCCAAGGCGTTGACCGAGCGGGTCGGGGTTTACTGGCACATGCTGCCGTTGAACACGCAGGCGCGCAAGGTTATCTGGGACGGCGTTGACCGTTACGGGCGGCGGATGATTGACCAGGCTTTTCCGAAAGAGCTGCGGCAGTCGACCAACGATCAGGAAATGAAAATCGTTTTCAAAAACGGGTCGGTCTGGCAGTGCGTCGGTTCGGACAACTATGACGCGCTGGTGGGTTCAAACCCGGTCGGGGTTGTGTTTTCGGAATATTCGGTAACGCCGAAGGCCGCAACCGCATGGGATTATATCCGCCCGATTTTGGCGGAAAACGGCGGCTGGGCGCTGTTTATCTATACGCCGCGCGGGCATAACCACGGATATGCGCTGTATAATCAGGCAAAAGCTGCAGGCTGGTTTACCGAGCTGCTGACGGTGGACGACACCAAAGCGATACCGGCGGAAGCCGTGGAGGAAGAGCGCCGGGCCGGCATGAGCGAAGCGATGATACAGCAGGAGTTCTTTTGTTCGTTTGAGGCGGTCAACGACGAGGAGCTGAAGCTGATAAGTTTTGACCTGATTGCGCCGGCGCTTGACCGTGAGATTGCCGAAAAGCCGGATATGCCGCTGGTTATCGGGGTAGACCCGGCGCGGTTCGGCGACGACAAAACCGCAATTGCGCGGCGGCGCGGGCGTTCGGTATTCAGGCTGGAGCGTTTTGCCAAAAAAAGCGTTACGGAGATTGCCAATATTGTGGCGTCAATCATCCGCCTGGAAAAACCGGCGCGCGTGTTTATCGATGCCGGAGGGCTGGGAGCGGGCGTTGAGGATATTCTGCGCGACCGCGGTTTCGGCTCCGTCGTGCGCGGCGTAAATTTCGGCGAACGCGCGGAAAATCCGGAGCGTTTCGTCAACCGGCGCGCCGAAATGTGGTTTCGGGTTAAGGAATGGCTGCAAAGCCCGGCGCCGGTTTCGGTTGTCAATGCCTGCGATATCCGCGAAGACCTGACCGCGCCGATGATTATGTACGACCAGCTGGGACGGCTGGGGCTGGAGCCGAAGGCGGAAATTAAAAAAAGGATTTTGCGTTCGACGGACGTCGGCGATGCGGTGGCGCTGACATTTGCCGAACAGGTGCATCTTGACCGCTTTGCTTTGGACGAGCAGGTGGACGATACGGTTTATTGTTGATTTTTTATTTGGGAGAAAAAATATGAGCGGATTATTTTCGAAACCGAAAACGCCGACGATAACGCAGGAGACTGTGCCGGAGGTTATTGACAACAGCGAAAAGGTGCTGGAGCAGGAAAACAAGCGCAAAAAGCGCATGGGAGCGGTACAGGCATTTTTGGCCGACGGCGGAAGCCAGGTTTCAACCGGCAAAAAAACGCTGGGATAAAAGGGGCGGCAGATGGAAGAGCGTTACAAGTACCTTGCGGCAAGGCTGGGCAGCCTGAAGGAGAAACGTGCCCCGTTTGAGGCGGTATGGGACAAGGCGGCCGAGCTTTGCGCCCTGAATTCGGCGATATACACGGTTTCGAATGACGGGCGGATTATCCGCAATATATTTGATTCGACCGGGCGCACCGCGCTGACCTCGTTTGCGGCCAGTATGAAATCGCTGATTGCGCCGAGCAATACGCGGTATCATCGTCTGAAGGCTTCTAATCCGGCAATGGCGGGCAATGACAATGCGACGAGGTATTTGGAATATGCAACCGATTTGTGCTTTAAGTTCCGTTATCAGGCGGACAGCCGCTTTTCTTCGGAGAGCGATTTGCTTTTTAACAGTCTGGGCGTGTTTGGCCATGACGTTTTTTTGACCGACGACAATCCGGGACGGGGAATTTATTACCGTTCAATCCCGGTGCGGGAGGCTTTTATTGATACCAACCGCCACAATCTGGTTGATGTGGTGTATCGCGAGTTTTGTCTGACGGCACGCGATGCGGTGCGGGAATTCGGCAAAGATACGCCGGCGAAAATTGTCAGGGAATATGAGCGCGACCCGGCTTCCAAACGGGCGTTTACGTTTGTGCACTGTGTTGAACCGCGCGAAGAGTTTAATCCGCGGTACAAAGACAGTTATAATATGCCGGTGGCCTCTTATACCATCTGCCGCGACGAAGATATGCTGATAAGCGAGAGCGGATACCGGGTTATGCCGTATGCGGTACCGAGGTATATGATCCGCGACAATTCGCCGTATGGCGACAGCCCGGCAATGCAGGCGTTTTATGACATACTGACTGCCAACGAGATGGGCAAAACGTTTTTGCGTGCCGGGCAGCTGCAGGCTAATCCGGGGCTTTTGACCTCAATGGACAACGGCGCGGCCAGAGCCGGACAGCCGGGCGCCGTTGTTAAGGGCGGTCTTGACGGCAACGGCAGGCCGAGGGTTGTGCCGATGCAGTACGGCAATAATCTTTCCATAACGCTGGAGATGCAGGAAAGGTACCGCCAGATTATCGAGACGGCGTTTTTGAAACCGCTGTTTTTGTCGCTGTTGGACAATACGCGGCAGATGACGGCGACGGAAGTTTCGGAACGCAAGGCGGAGCGCGGCATGCTGCTGGCGCCGATGAGCGAGCGCATTACGTCGGAGTGGCTGAATGCGGTGGTGCGGAGAGAACTGGATATCATCGCGTCTTACGGGCTTTTGGACGACGTTCCGGACGAGCTGGCGTATGACGGGGCGATGGCGATTGAATTTGAGAGCCCGGCAGTGCATCTGCAGGACGCCGGCAAAGTGGCGGGGATGTACCAGACGATTGAGGGGGCTTTGTCGCTGGCGGCGCTTGCGCCCGATGTGGTGGACGTTATTGATGCGGACGAAACGCTGCGGGCATTGGCGCAATACCGCGACGCGACGACAAAGATCATCCGCACGCCGGAGAAAGTTGCCGAAATCCGGCAGGCAAAGGCTCAGGCGGTGGAAACGCAGCAGCTGCTTGACGCGGCGCCGGTCGTTTCGCAGACGATTAAAAATTTGGGAGGTGCAGGCGTTTAATATGTTGCGGACAATTGGAATTTTTGAGGGAAAAGGCTGAAATGTCTTGCGGATGGTTAAAAGTTTGAGGAGATGCGATGTTTAATATTATACATTACCGCCGTCAGTATCGGTTGACGGCAGCCTTCAAAAAGCTGTTTTATGACGAAACCGGAGGCAGGCTGAAGCCGGAAGCGGAGGAAATTTTGGCATATTTGCGCGACGAATGCAATGCCAAAGGGGCGCTGGGGGAACTCAACGCCCCGTTTTACTATGACAACGGGGGGAGGTTTGACCCCGGTGCCGCGGGTTTTATCCTGGGCAAGCGCCGGGTCTTTGACCTGATTGTCAAATATCTTTCGCTTGATGAGACAGCGGTATTCAGGCTGCTGGCCAAGCGGGAGAACGAAGAGGAACTTTTGGAAAACGATTTAAGCATTTAAGGAAAAAAGATGAGTGAAGAGAATTTGGAGCCGGGATTGGGCGCAGATAATCCCGACAACTCCGGTGCGCCCGAAACCAAAGCCGGAAACGAGCCACAATCTTTGTGGGGAGAGCTTTCCGATGAGCAGAAAAGCTTTTTGAGCAAAAAGGGGCTGAAAAATCCTGCGGATGCGGTGAAGTCCTATATGGAGCTGGAAAAGCAGGCAAGCGGCAAGTTTTCTATCCCGGAAGACGGCGATGCGGAAGCTTTGGCAAAAATTTATAAAAAACTGGGACGACCCGACGATGCTGCAGGTTATGACCTGAAGGACATCGCCGACATCGACAAGCCCAAAATTGACGACTTTAAGGCTGCATGCCTGGAAAACAACCTTTTGCCGGCGCAGGCCGCAGGGCTTTATGCCTGGTATAAGGAGAACCAAAACAGGATGGTTGAGGAGTTTAACCAGCTGGCAGCCAGAGAAATTGAAGAAGTCAGGGAAGAATGGGGAGCCGATTTTGACAAAAACAGCGAGATTATGAAGCGGGGTTTTCGGGCGGCGGAATTGTCGCAAGAGCAGCTTGAAAACCTTGAAACGGCTTTAGGATCAAAGGCGTTTATGCAGATGGGCAAACGTTTGGGTGACTTGATTTCGGAAAAGGGTGTTCCGGGATTGAAAAACGGCAAAGAGGCGGACGACGACGATTATGAGGCCGCCTGTGAACAGGAATTCAGAGAAGCGCAGAAAAAGGGCGCATATAACGGAGGATATTAAAAATGGCTGATAAATTTAAAGCAGGAACAATGAAAGAGCTGGCGATAGCTCTTTCTAAAAAGCAGGAGCACGAGGTTGAGTGCCTGACCGAGGAATCTCCGATTTTGGAGGGGATGCGGTTTGAACCGGCAACGCACGAGCTATGGAACGTTGCGGCGGTAACGACCAAGATTAACGGTGCCGGATTCGTGCCGATTAACTCGCCGCTGCCGAATATGAAAACGTCGCAGGAACTGAAACAGACGGATTTGGGCATTGTCGGCGGGCGTATGTTTATGCCGGCGGATTCGGTGCGGATTATGGGCGGCGTCGGCGCGTATATGGCCAAGGAAAAGCCGAAATTTTTGAAAGATGCCGGCAATACGGTGGAAAAGCGTATCATTTACGACAACTTTCTGGCGCGGGCGATTGAGTTCGGCAATGTGGAAGATGCGGGAGGTACGGCGGCAGGAAGCGGAAGTACCGGATTGTATTCAATGATTGTCTACAAGGAAATTTCCGGCGAAAATACCGGTCTTTATTCGCGCAAGGGCTATGGCGACGGCAAGTATTTTGAAACCGAATACGAAGCCAACGGCGGCCTTATCAACGAAGACGGCGTGCCGGGTTATGCCGCGATTATCAAAAACTACATGGGGATTCAGGTGCTGAACAACAAGGGGATTGCGGCGATTGTCAACATTTCCGAAAGCAAGTTGCCGACAACCAGGATGATAAGCGAGGCTTTGCTGACGGCGCGCGCCAACCCGAAAAACACCAAAATCTTTATGCATCCGCGGCTGCTGGCCTGGCTGGGCGACGAATACAAGAAGGAAATTCTGCAGACGACCAATAACGACAAGGGGTACAGCACCTTGCTGACGTATTGGAACGAAATCCCGATTGTTACCTCCAACAATTTCCTGGAGGGCGCGGAAACCAAAATTACTTTGTCCTAAATGAAAGAGAGGAAACATGATGCATAAACTGTATGTATATGGCGAACATCTGGCGGAAGCCGATTTGAGCAAAACGACTACCGGGGAGAATCCGGTTGAAGTCGGCGGAACACAGGGCGCGCTGGTTGTTAATGTTATTGCCAAAGGTGACGCCAAGACGGCCAAAGCGTCCGAAGTCGGGGTAAAAGTGGCGGTTTCGGCAGCAGACGAGCCCGACGGCAGTTTTGAAGAGGTAACGGCAATTACGCTTCCGGACGGGACATACGTTGACGAGGAGGTTATTGCGTCCGTTGCATTGCCGCCGGATGTGAAAAACTATGCCAAGGCAACGGTTACCGGCAACGCGTCCAGTTCCGGCAATGTGATTGTTACGCTCGGGTATCTGGCGAGGTAAACTATGGCAGTGCAGGGATATGTTGTCAAAGCGGAAACGTTTTATGACATGAAACTGCGGAAAGAGGGTGAAATCGTGGCGGCCGGAATTGATCTGGCCGCCGTTTATCCCTCTTTTTTCCGCAAACCGCAGACGGATGAGGAGGAACTTGCCTCAGCAGGCATTGTTGCGGATTACGAAGCGGCGTTAAAAAAGGAAAAGCAGAAAAAGGCAGATACGGCAGGCTTTACGTTTAAGGTTAAGGCGGAAACGTTTTTTAAGACCTTGAGAAAAGCGGGCGATCTGGTTAAATCGGCCGAAAGGCTGGATTTGATGTATCCGGCGTATTTTGCTCTGATTGGGGTGGACGCAGCGGCAGATGGCGGTATTAGTGCTCAGGCCGTGGCGGCAGATGGCGGTATTAGCGGTCAGGCTGTGGCGGCGGATAACGGTGATGAAGCCGGAATTGCCGATGCAGGGGCGGAAGCCGAGGTTATCGGGGAAATTTTGACAGCAGCGGCGGACGCCGGCATTGCCATTGATACGTTAAGCGATGAAGCCGAAGCGGGAAAAAATCCGGGCGCAGACGAGCCCGGAACTTTGGAAACAGCCGAAATAATTGCAGATATGCCGGAGGAGGCAGACGCCAAGATTGCCGGGAGTGCGGAAAATCAGGCGGCGGTACAGGAAAATGAAGTCGTACCGCAGCAGGAGGACCAGGCAAACGGCAAAACGGCGGGTAGTCAGAAGGCAAACGGCAAAACGGCGAAGAATGCCTGATAAAAATTGCCGGACAGGAAGAAAACAGCCGCAGAGTTGTCTGCGGCTGTTTTTTGAAGAAGGAGATGACATGGAAGCAGACATAAACATTATAAACCGGGCGTTGATAAAATTAGGCGAACCGCCGCTTTCAAGCACAAACCAGCAGCCGGCGGGGCCGAAACTTGAGATTATTTACAACGATTGTGTTGAGAGTTTGATATCGCTTTATCCGTGGAGCTTTGCTACGAGAAGGGAATATTTGGCGGAAGTTCCGGTGGAAATTCCCGGAAGCCGGTTTAACCATGCATATCGTCTACCGGCGGATTTGTTGGTTTTGCTGCAGGTGTATGAGCACTTTAAAGCGCCGAATTTCAGCGACTGCATTATGCTTTCGGACAAGCGTTATGACGTGGAAGGGGAATTTCTGGTGTGCGACACGGACGGACCGTTGTTTATCCGGTATGTGCGGCGGGCGGAGAAAGCGTCGTTGTTTCCCAAAACCTTCAGGGAAGCCCTGATTTGCATGATAGCGGCCGAGTATGCGCCGACGCTGCATAAAAAACAGGCAGATTTGGAAAGGATTGACCGGATGTTTTTGCGTTGGATAGAAAAGGCCAGAGAAAACGAAGAAATAAGCGAAGATGCGGAAACGATACCCGACGCGTCGTGGGTGGCGGTCAGGGAACTGTGGTGAGCAGCTCCGGTGCAGACATGGCGGGGCAGTTTGCCGGAAGCGGTCAGGGATTTGTGATGAATGGTTTCGGTGCAGATATGGCGGGGCGGTTTACCGGGAGTGGTCAGGGATTTGTGGTGAATGGCTCCGGCGTAAATATGGCGGGCGGTTTGCGAAAGCGGTCAGGGAGCCGCGGCAGACGGTACCGGGGACGAAATTGGTTTGGGCAGGGATAAAGGTTTAAAGCAATGGTAATGAAGCCGGGATTGATAAATTTTAACGGCGGGGAAGTGTCGCCAAAACTGGAAGGGCGTGTTGACTGGGCGAAATACTCTTCTTCGGCACGCGTTTGCCGCAATTTTATTCCTCTGGTTGAAGGCGTGTTGAAACGCCGCAGCGGCAGCCATTTTGTGGCGCTGGCCAAAGGAGTGGTTAAGGCAGCATTTAAATTTGTGGTTGCGACCGGTGCTGAAGGGGATGTGCCGGCTTTGTCTGTCGGCGGCAAAACGGCGGAACTTGCGAAAAAAAAGGGTGAAGCGGTATGGGAAACAGATTTGATGACATATCTGGAGGGGGAGACGGTTGTCTATACGGCCTCCTGCAACGGCTATGTTACAAAAACAGGAGCGATTGCGGTTGCCGCCGGGCAGGAAGACGTCAATATTGTTTTGGCAAAACCGTCGGAGAATGACGTAACGATAAAAATTGTTGTTTTTGCCGATGATGTGGCGGTCAGGTTGAATGATGTGGAAAGAAGAGAATTTACCGGAAAGAACGGCGACACAGTTACCTGGATTATAAGTTACGGCGGCGCATCTGCCAGCGGCAGCATAATACTGACGGAGAACCGGACTTATTTTGCCTTTATGAAAAACGAAGAAGTGTGCCTTTCGGCTGATGAAATCGTATTGACGACGGCGCCTACTTTCGGAACGCTGTATTTGCCGGATTGTAAAATCCGCATTGTCGGCGTTGGCGGCGGAGGCGGCGCTTATGAAATGGCGGTGGTGGCGGATTTGTACTATTCCGGCGGCAGCGGGGCAGGAATTGACGCAGTGCTTTCCGTTTCGGCGGGAAGTTATGCTTATGGCTGCGGCAAACTCGGAATTAACATTGACCCGAATATTGCCCTGACTTCGGAGCCGGGAGGGGCAACATATCTTAAAAAAGGAGGAGACATTATTGTTCAGGCCGGGGGCGGCGGTGCCGGGCATATTGTCAACGGCGACTGGTGGTATGGAGGAGAGGGCGGCAGCTATGTTCTGGCGGATGATTTTCTGCATAAGCTCAACTGGGCTAAAAACGGCAATGCCTGCACGGCCGGGCGCGTAAATAACGGGGGAAGCTATTTGGCCGGCGTGTCGGTATATAACGGTTATGGCTGGGGTACCGGCTACCGCGGTACGGATGCAGATTTTTCGTATGAGGCGGGGACACAGGGATTTTTATCCATAAGCTTTGCGGGAGAATAGAAAATGTTGGTTAATTTTACTGTTTCGGATGAGTTGAGTTTTGTGATTAAATTCGGCGACCGGCATATTCGTTTTTTTGCCGATCACGGGGTTTTGCTTAACGCGTCGGGAAGTCCTTACGAAATTGCTTCGCCGTACGGGGCGGCGGATTTGAGCCGGATTAAGACCATACAAAACGGGGACTATTTATATTTGTTTCATCCGAAATATCCGATAAAGACTTTGGGACGCTATGGCAATACGGACTGGCGGCTGGAAGATTTTGAATTGAAAAACGGTCCGTGGGAAAGCGTCAATACTTCAGAAAACGCATTAAAAATAAGCGCGGTTACCGGGGATATTACCATTACCGCCGATACGGCCTTGTTCGCGGCAACCGATGTCGGGCGTCTGGTGCGCATTACCAACCTGAACGACGACTGTAAGGCCTGGCAGGCGGAAACTGATATTGGCGAAGGCGATGTGGTGGCCTCTGACGGCAAATATTATAAGGCATTGGCGGCGGGCAAGACCGGTACGGTCAAGCCGGTGCACAGCGAAGGAAGCAAGTCGGACGGGAAAATCACCTTTAGGTATCTGCATGCCGGATATGGCGTGGCCAAAATTACCGGATATACCGGCCCGACCGTTGTTTCGGCAAGAGTTGTGGATGAATTTCCCGAAGAGCTGGTTGCAAATTCGTCGGCTTATTGGGAGCTGGGGCTGGTGCATTCCGGGCGCGATTATCCGGTTGCAGGCGAATTTTATAAAAACCGGTTTCATTTTTTAATCAATAACAAAGGGCTGCCGTATGTCTGCCACTCGTGTTCGGGCGATTATAACAATTTTGCCGACAAAGAGCACGGGGAAATCTTGGCGACATCGGCCTTTACGACAATGGTGGTCGGGCAGGAATACAACGAAGGGCGCTGGCTTTGCGCCAGTGCAAACGTGTTGTTTGTCGGTACCAGTTCCGGAGAATATTATATTGCTCCGGCAACGACAAGCGAAGCGTTTGGCCCGGAAAATTCAGACATCAGCAATATATCGTCGTACGGTTCGCCGGACATAACGCCGGTAAAAATCGGCGGGCATGTCATTTTTGCCAGCAATGACAGGACGACTTTGCGGGATATGGTTTATTCGTACGCAACGGATTCGTATGATCCGGCGGATATTTCAATTTATTACCGGCATTTGCTGACTTCAAAGATTACGGGAATGGTTTATCAGGAAAATCCCGATAAGATTTTATGGCTGACGGTCGGCGACGGACGGCTTATCGGCGTTACGTTCAGCGCCGAACAGGAAGTCAATGCCGCGCACCAGCACACTCTCGGCGGGAAAGTCCTGAGCGCTGCGGTTTGCGCCGCCCCGATTGGTTCCGGCGATGATTTGTGGATGGAGATAAGCCGCAGCGCCGGCGGAGAAACCATTGAAAGCGTAGAATGGATGGGCAGCGGCGAAGTCGGGGAATATCCTGACAGCGTTAATGGCATAACCGATTTGGACGAACACGAAGAGAGCGAAGCCCGGTCTGATCTGGAACGGGCTTTCTTTATGGACGGCGGGCTTGAAGCCGAGCACGAAGTATTTTTGGACGGTTCGCTGAAACTGGCGGGGAGCCTCAAGAAGCTTGAAGTATCCAGAGACGGGGGCGAATATGAAAAACTGGATGTTTCGGGAAATACTGCGGCAATTTACGTTCATTACTACAACAATCGCAAACTCTCCGTGCATTTAGAGAATATCCGCGGCGGACACTATGAACTGACTTTTCCCGAAGCGATGGTCGGGTGCAAGGTACACCGGCAGGAACTTAACGCTGCCGGACAGGTTCTGCTTAATGCCTGGGACACCATTCCGGCAAACGGGAAAATTTACCGTTTTGACTGCCAAAATGCTGATGAGGCGGTGGCGGGGCAGGAACTGCTATATACGGCGGATGTTTACCTTTATATCAGCAATTTTCATAAAGAGAGAAAAAGGATAAGCATTGGCGGTCTTGAACATCTGGAAGGGAGAGAAGTTGCCATTCAGGCAGACGGCGCGGAAGAAGAAAGGCAGATTGTGAAAAACGGCAGTATTAAAATCTGGGATACGGTCCGCCGGGTTAAGGCCGGGCTGCCGGTGGACAGCGTATACATGCCGCTGCCGATTGTTGTCAACAGCGAGGAAGGAAGCGGTTTCGGCGATGTGCAGCGGCTGTCTAAGCTGTTGATGATGCTGTATCGGAGCGGCGGCGGCCAAGTGGGCGGAATATCAGGGGAAAAGGTGCCGGTATTGTACCGAAAAGCCGATGGCAAAACCGGGCAGCCGGTACCGTTGTTTTCCGGAAACAAGCTTATTGAATGGCCGGACAGGTCTTCATTGATAGAAGAGCGCGGTGCCCGAATCGTTATTGCCAATGATTCGGTCTTTCCGATGAATATTATGGCAATATGTCCGTATATGGAGGCGTTATGATAGTTCGAGAATTTCGGCGGGAGGATATAAACCGGCTGGAACCGCAGCCGGAACAGAAACATGAATATGAACTGTGCCGGAATGTGGATTTTAAGTATACGGTGGAGGCAGGCGGCAACATCCTTGCCGTTTTGGCATATTTTGAATGGGGAAGCGGCGAATATGTCGTTTGTTCCCTGATATCCGGACGCGCGGGAAAATATATGCTGCAGCTGGTCCGGCAGCTGCGCTGTCTGATTGCCGAAAAGGCGGAAGAATGCGGCGCTCAAAAAATTTATATGAGCGTGCTGGACGGATTTGCAGCCGGAGAAAGGCTGGCCCGAATATTAGGTTTTGCCTGGATTGACAGGCTGCCGGCGTATTATTTGGGCAAAGACTATAATTTATATCGGAGGAATATGAAATGAGCGGGATGGAAATTGCGCTGCTAGCGGCGGCGATGGCGACGACAAAGGTTATTGAAGGCGTGAGCGCTTATCAGCAGGGGAAAGCGGAAAAGCAGGCATATGATGCAAATGCGGAAATTTTGCGCAACAACGCAGCAAGAAAAAGGCTGGAAACGTCTTTAAACGAGGATATTGCCCGGTCGGATGCACGGCGCAGCCTGGCAAGGCTGGAAGCGAATGCGGCGGAAAACGGACAGATTGACAGCCCGACCACAACCGGGCTTTTGGGGCAGGCAGCGGCGGATGAAGAACAGAATATCCTTAATATGCGCTATGCAGGCATGAGCGAAGCCGAAAACTATGACAATCAGGCCAGATTGCAGAATTATTACGGCAAACAGGCGGCGGCAAACGGCAGAAACGCATTTAAGATGTCATTTCTGACCGGAGGGGTTAAGGGGTTGTCTACATATTACGGCATGAAATAAGGAGAAAGCAATGGCGGTAAAATCAGACGTCAGGAGAAATTTAATCGGATCGCAGATGACACAGGCGAATGTCCGGAACCTGTGGCGGCCGGTGGTGCCTGAAGAGACGGCGGAAGCTTTGCAGGAAACGGCAGGCGTGATAGCGCAACAGCATAAGGAGCAGGAAAAAATTGCCTTCGAACGGCTGTCTCTGGAGGCGGCAAAAATGCAGCAGGAGGAGCTGGAGCAGATAAGAATGGCGGAAACGGCCGATGTAATCCCGGGGCTGGAGGCTGATTTTCAGAACAGGATTAAGCAGCAGTTTGCGGCAGATAAGTGGGGCAAAAAGTGGCTGGAAAAACGCGGCGACGTCTTTTTTTCCGGCAACAGCGTTGATGTGGCGCGGGCCAGGGCTGCCAAAGAAGAGGAACTGACGATTTTGGAAACCGATAAGGTTCTGAAGTCGTTTGCCGACGAAGCGGCGCTGGGAACGCCGGACAAGGCAGCTTATTATCTGGCCAAAGCCGGAAGTTTTGTTGACAATATGGCGCTGACTCCGGAGCAGAAACGCCAGGCTATGGACAATTATAATAAGTTGTGGGTTACGGGAATGGTGGAGCATAACACGGCCAATGCGGTCGGCGTTTTAGCCGGGGATATGCCCATTGCGGGAATTTCCGACATTGAGCGCGCCGGGTATCTGGAGCGGGCAAAAGGAATACTGGACGCAAGGGCAGCCGAGGCGAGGGCTGCGGAAAAGCGGGCAAATGAGAAGCTGAAACTGACAAACGCGATGAAAATTGCCGAGCTGGATGTAGCCCTGACCAACGGAAAGGCAGGCGTTGATGATATTGAAAAGGCGAAAGCTGACGGCGTATACGATTTGCAACCGTCGGCATATGCCAAATCGTATCAATATTTAAATAAGGCAGATGGCAAGTTAAGCGATGCGGAAACGTTGAAACGGGTGCAGGGTGAAGTTCTGGCAGGCTCGGCGACGCGGGAAAGCATTATCCAGGCTCAATATGACGGTTTGTTGACACGGGGAGATGCCGAGAATTTTATTGAAGACTTAGGCCGTCTGCACCCGGAAAAGAAGGAAACGGCAGAAAACCGGTATGATGAAGAAATACGGGAGCTTAGGAACGAATATAATCAGGGGCGGCTCACCAGGGAAGCCCTGAATAACAGGTTGAACGCTGATGAAATATCTTATAAAGCCTATGAAGAAGCTGACGGCTGGTTTGCGGCGGATGATAAAAGGGAAAAAGAGGCCTCCGTTGCCGCCGAAAAAACAGCGGAAGCGAAGCGGGAAGACGATGCAAATCGGGGAATAGTCGGCGATATACTGGCTTATAAGCTTAACAGCAGCGCCGTTATAAACCAAAAATATGCGGATGGCGAGTTTTCGCAGGAAGTACGCGACGATGCGCTGCAAACGTTGGATCGGCGAAAAAGCGAAGATAAGGCGCGACTGGCGGAATATAAGAATTTTTCTGACGAACAGACGGAGAAGGCACTTATAACTCTTATTGATGAGGGCAAAATAACAATACAGGAACAGCTCAATGCCTATCGCAATGACAAAGAAAATCCGATATCAAAACCGGTTTGGCAGGCGGCTTCGGCTTATTTGAAGGAGTATAATGCCCGAAAATCAGCGGAAGCGGCGGAAACGGAGAAAGTAAGCCGACGCGAAAAGGAAAAAGACGAACTGAAAGCATATTATGCTGACAGTTATGCGATTGACAGTGGCGTCATAATCACGGAACGGGAGATAGACGATAATGTATTGAACGGCAGGTATGGTGAGGCGCGCGGCAAAGAGCTGAAGGAACGTCTTAACAAGAAAAAGGCGGCAGACGGAACGTTGCCGGAGGGAAAAAAGGCCGAGATGGTTTTGACGTTGTATGACGATTTGCAGAATCTGTCTGCTCCAGGGACGACAATTGAGGATTTTGAACGGCTGAACAACAAAATTATTGATTATATGGACAGTAAAGTTTTGCCAAAAGCCGAGGGCGAAAAGATGTTAAACACATTTTCTTTGGCGTATATGGGCAAATACCAAGAAGATTTAGAACAGTATGGCGAAACGCGCCTGCTCGCGGCAGACGAAGGCTTTCCGGCTTTAAACGGCTGGATGGAAGATACTTTCGGCAGGGAGCCGAGGAAGGCTGATTATAACAAAACGGCGGAACAGCGGGCGGAGTATGATGCAATTATGGGCGCGCGGGCAAGGAATGCCGTTGCCGTTTATCAGCTGTATGCCGATGCGTTGGATATTGTGGCCAAAGAGAACAATTTGGACAGTGCCGCCGATATTGTCGCATTGGACAACAAAGTATTAAGAAGCCGGATTTATGGGGCGGCAGTGGAACTGACCAAAAGAACATGGGCGAAAAACCGGTACCGGAGTTTGGAAAATCAGGCGGTTAATCCGACGGCGGTCTTATCCGGCCGCGACGGTCTTGTGCGCATATCTGCCGAAAGAGGCATTGCCGGCGAAGCAGGGGCGTCCGGCACAGTTGGGGCATCCGGCGGACAGAAGCTTAATGAAGAGAGGGTAACAGGAACCGCTTATGATCCGGTTACCGGAAGATATGGTTTGCAATTTTCTAACGGCGAAATCCGGGAGGTTTCCCGTGATGTATATCAACAATATGGAGGTAGTTACTAATGGCTTGGGCAGTTGAACCGCTAAAGAATGAGAATATGGCAAATTGGCAGATAGAGCCGGCGAGGGTGGCGGAACAGACAGTGTTGGACGATGACACGGGCCAGATTTACCGGGCGCCGGTAACTTTTGACGAGCAGGATATCCGTTTCGCCATTGCGACACAGGTCAATAAGGAGCCGAAACGCGATTTTATCGGCAAAGTTAAATATGCGGCGGGTGAGGCGTGGAATTGGGCGGAAAAGTTTGCCGACCGGGTGGAAGGCGGCTTTCAGAGTGCGGAGCGCGGTGCGGTGGGGCTGGCCGGTCAGGCGCTGGATACCTTTTTGCATGCGTCGTTGTCTGTTCCGGCACGCGTTGAGCAGATTGAAAAATACAAAAACGGGGATTTTTCCGACTGGGACGCAAGTTTGAATGGGCGGGTAACCGATGAAGACATTGCAAAAGAGGCTGATCCGACGATAAGAGCGGCGATGCAGTTCAGGAAGGACCGGCAGGACGCCCTTATGGCCAAAGCGGAGGAACGGCTGGAACAGCGCCAGCGCATTCGCCGCAAGCTCGATGCCAGTATCAGGAAATGGCAGGAAGTTTTGCGTCCGGAAGCGAAAATGAACAATTATGACCGGTTTATGGAAGCGATGGGCAGCGGCACGGCGTCCTTGGCATTATCGGTTGCAACGCTGGCGGCAACCAAAAATCCGCAGGTGGCGGCGGGTATTATGGCCGGCACTTTCGGTCGGATGCGCTATACGGACGTTTTTGACAAGTCTGTGGAAAAAGGGCTGGACTATGCGACGGCCGATGATTATGCGACGATTGCCGGAACGATTGAGGGCGGAATTGAACTGGCTCTTGAACCGTTTTTGTACGGCGTGGCGAATTTGCGTCCGGTTCGGAAAATTACTGACGAGATGATCGGCGGCGCAGTGGCACGGCTGAACGCGACGGCAGCGGGAAAATCCGCCGCAAGAAAGATTGTCAGCAAGCACAGGCAGAGCGTTGGAAAGCAGAGTTTGAAAGCGGCAGCGATAGAGGGAAGCGAGGAAGCGCTGCAGGAAGCCGGCGGCGCTTATTTTGAAAACTATACGGGGTTGGAAAACACGCCGCAGGAGGAAATTATGGCCAGAACCCTGCTGTCGTTTGCCGTGGGCGGGCTGACGGGTGCAGGGGCGGCGGTTATGGGGACATCGGCTTATAATCGCGAGGCAGCGGCAACCAACGAACGGATTAAACAGAGCCTGGCGCAGGCGTATCCGGAACTGACGATGGAGGAAAAACAGAAGACGGCGGATGCGCTGCAGGAAATCTTTTACCAGGACGGCGAAGGACGGATGCTAAACGAGCTGGAGCTGCTTGCCGACAAGGAAAACGATCCGGACACGCTGGAAAGCGGAAAGCACGAAATTTCCGAGGATATGCGTTCCATCTTAAAAAAACGCTATCAGATGAGCGATGAAGAAATTGACCGGACGGCGGAAATTGCGGTGTCGTCCATTGATCTGCGCAACCAGTTTAACGAGGCACAGACGGCGTTTTATGACGAGTTGGTTGAAATCGGGACAAATCCCAATGTTGCGGAACCTTTTTCCCGCCTGATGGCAGCGCGTGCCAGTGCGGTGGCCATGAACGAAAAGAAGACGGTTAAAGACGTTTTAGAGCGCTGGAACCTGAAATTTGAGCGCGAAACCCGTCCGATTGACTATAACGCGCTGCTTGATGATGAGATTTTGTTTCAGCCGGAAGCTTACGATACTCAAGGCAAAGCCGATATAAACACGCCGGAGTTTCAGGCTTGGTTCGGCGGTAGCAAGGTGGTGGATGAAAGCGGACAACCGAGGGTGGTTTATCACGGAACACCGAATTTGTTTAGCGCTTTTGACAAGGCGTATCTGCCGGCGCCTTCTGCCAATGATCCGGGATTTTACGGGCAGGGTTTTTATTTTGCGGATTCATACCCGGCATCATGGCGCTATACCAGAGGAAAAGGGGTTATTTTGCCTTTGTATTTGTCAATTAAAAATCCGCTGGTGCTGGACGACGTGTACAACAAAACGATGCGCGACATCCCGATTGAGCGGATAAAGGAACTCGGCATTTATAAAAAAGGGTTGGAGACCGGTAAATATGCCGGTTTCTTTTTTGATGAATACGTTACAGAAAACCGTTTAAGCAAAAGGCTTTCCGACCACGCCAAAGCCGAGGGATACGACGGTATTAAGGCGGGAAAGGAATTTGTCGTTTTTGAGCCGAACCAGATAAAGTCCGTTTTTAACCGTGGGACTTGGGATGCCGGAAGCGACAATATTTATTATCAGGAGCAGATTTCCAAAAATATTGAAAATATGCCGAGTATTGAAGATTTTAGAAATCCGAATAAAGATTATGAGTTGCCGAGATTAAATCCAAGCGATTTGTTTAAATTGGGAAAAGAAGACAAACCTGTTGTACTTAAAAAAAATATTATTGAAAAAAATAAAAATAACCATCCGGAAGTTGATATTTCGGAATATGGTAAAATTTTAACTGATACACTAGTTGATACGTCTGAAATTATACAAGTACAACCGCAAAAGAAACCTAATTATTATACGTTTATCAATAATAATCAAAATGACGTTTCTGTTGTTGAATTGTCAGAAAACAAAGATAATTATGAGGTTGTTAATTTCTTTAAGGTAAATAAGAAACGTATTGATGAATATAGAAAAAAAGCTGTTAAGGATGGTGGCGACATCATCATAACCGAGAGAAAACCTCAAGGGGCAGCTCGCCTTTCTGCTCTTCTTAACAACTCTGATAATAATATAGCATCAAAAGAAGAAAATGTCAATAATTCTTTGCGTCAGGGAGTGCCGGAAGACGCGCGCGGGACTTGGGACGCCGGAAGCGACAATATTTATTATCAGGGGCAGATTGATAAAACACCAATAAAAATATCTGGCAATGAATTAGGGGAAATTAAGGATACAAATGATTTAAGGAGAAAGGCATATAAATATTTTCAGGAAAATTTACAAGGGAATTATGCATCTCATCCGGTTCTTGGAAAGATAAAATTTATTCGCAAGGGTATTGATAAGGTAAAATCCACAAGTGCAGATATAGATAAACTCAAGTTGGTTCCTAAAATTAAGGATATAATAGAAACAGCGGCTTATTTGAGAAGTGAAACTCCCGAGAAACCGCATGGAAATATTGTTAAGTTTCATTATTTATCAAACAGCGTTAATTTGGAAGGGAAGAATATAGACGTATTTATAAGTATTGCAGAAGATAACGAAAGAAACTTTTTCTACAATATTAACAAAGATAAAAATCAACCCTCGCAAGATGACGCTGTACAAATGCGGTCCGGCGAGGGTCTAGCTGACAAGTCAGCTATTAATATAAATATAGCATCAAAAGAAGAAAATGTCAATAGTTCTTTGCGTCAGGGGGCGCCGGAAAACGCGCGCGGGGCGTATGATGCGGCAAAGCGGCTGATTATGCTGTTTGAGGGGGCGGATCCTTCGACGCTTGTCCACGAGGCGGCGCACTTTTTCCTGGATGATATGCGGCGTTTTGCTGACAATGCAACGACGGCAGAGGAGCTGCAGGCGATTTACCGTTATGTCGGGAGTACGGACGGGGTATTGACGACCGAGCAGAACGAGTATTTTGCCCGTTCATTTGAGGCGTATCTGATGGAAGGAAAGGCACCGAACTCTTTGCTGGGCAGGGTTTTTGAAAAATTTCGCAAATGGCTGCGGGCAATATACAGCCAGATTAAAAACCTTAACGTTAAGCTTGATGATAACATAAGAAAGACGTTTGACGAAATGCTGGGCGGGCGGAGGCTGGATTTTGCCATGCAGATGAGCCGGGAAAGGCTGGCGGAGGACATCAAAGCGGGTAATATAGGACAGGCAGTCATCAATAAAGCCTTGCGGCTGTTGGAAGAGGGAAAGATGTCCAAGGCGGATATGGAAGAGATGATCGGCCGCCTGGAAGACGGGAGGCTTAAAAGAAGCGACGTCAAAAAATATCTGGAGCCGTTTGCGCAGAGTACGAACCGGCACCACGAAGCGGTTTACGAGCAGGATTATCAGCGTTACCGCCGCCGGTTGGAGAAGGGAAACGTAACTCCGGCGGTTGTCCGCAAAAAGATTGACCGGCTGCTTGAGTGGACCAAGCCGCGGACGCAGAACGGCAAAGTGGTGGGGCGGTTTCCGGACATTAAGGTAAACCGCTTTTTTGATGCGGTACGGGAGAATATTAACCTGAAGCGGGATGAAGCGTTAGCTAAGATTGACGCGAATTTGCAGCGGCTTGAGGAAATCACGCAGAAAGGAATGTCTGGCGAAGACGGAAATTTTCGCAATGTATCGGATATTATCTGGGAGAACAAGGTGCTGGCAATTCCGGCCGGGCGTGCCAGTGTCGGTCTGATGGCAGATGTTTACAACGATATTGCGGAAATTTATAATACCGGAAGACTTTCCGAGCGCGTGACGGGTATGGTCAAGCGCGCGTGGCGTGAACGCCTGATTGGCGAAGCGGTGGCGGTTTTGGACCAGGGGCAGGGAACGAACTGGCGCCGGGAAAGTTCAGACCTTGCCAAAAGGATGCGGCGGTTCGGGCTTTCGATGTTTTCGTGGAACGGAATATTGGATGTATTATCCATGTTTGATAAAGGTTCCAAGAGCGGAGAAAGTGCGTTGTCGCGCAATTTGACGGTTTTTCAGGAAGAAAAGAAAATGCGTTACGGCGTTTATGAAGACGGGGAAACCGTTTCGCGCCTGATGGCCGGGGCGCTGGGGAGCGCTGAGAACGGCGGTATTTCGGTCAACCGTTATATCAACAAGGTTTTACCGGAGAAGTTTACGATTGAGTGGGGCTCCAACGCCAAACGTTTCAGCAAAGACCAGTTGCTGGATATTTACATGAAAGCAAAGGATCCGGAAACGCGCGAGATTATGGTAAACGATGACGTTTTGCAGTTTAATGAAGAGTTCTTTTCCCGGGTGGACGAGCATTTGAGCGAACAGGACAAAGCTGTGGCCGGGGCATTGTTTCAGTTTTATGAAGAAACGTATGACAAATTGAACCGGTTTTATGAGGAGCATTACGGCATTAGCCTCGGACATCGGGAATTTTATTCGCCGCGTTCAATGGACAAGGGCGGAATTGACGTGGTTTCGGGGGATTTGCGGAGTTATGCCGGATTGTCGGCAATCAAAAAGCGGACGGCGAAAGGCGGACAGATAAAAATCAAGGGCGCGTTTAACGTGCTGCAGAACTACATCAACAATTCCAACCACTTTATCGCATTTGCCGACAAACTTCAGGATATTAACGCCGTTTTGGGTGATGCGGAGGTTAAAAACCGTATCCGGAACGTGTTCGGGGAAAAGATGAACGAGAAAATTGCTTATGAGATTTCGCGTTTTGCCAGCAATGACAAGGTTTATGTGCAAGGTATCAACGGCATTATGTCCAAGCTGCGCGCCAATTATGCAGTTTCAGTGCTGGGGTTGAAACCGTCGCTGGCGATTAAGCAGCTGACGGGGTTTCCGGCGTATTGGGAAAACGTGCCGACCAAAGACTTTTTGGAAGGGCTGGCCGATTTTGCCCGGCATCCGAAGCAGGCGATTGAAACACTGGGCAATTCGCAGTACATGAAAACCCGCGGCACGAACATTATCAAGGATTTTGAAGAGGTTTCTAAGTCGGAAATGTTAAAAAACCTGGGAACCAAAATCGGTTTGCGGGAATTCCTGATGCTGAACATCCAACTGGGCGACCGCGGGTCGATTTATATGGGCGGATGGGCGCTTTATAAATATATGCTGAAGAAGACCGGAGACCCGGCGCAGGCAATGGCGGAATTTGAGCGGATTACCAACGAAACGCAGCAATCGAGCTATATGAGCGAGCAATCAGCCTGGCAGTCCAATCCTTTCGGTAACTGGTTTACGATGTTTCAAAGCTCGCAGAACCAGTATTTACGCAAAGAGCTGACCGTGCTGCGCGGGCTGGCGACCAAGCGAATGGACTGGGATAAGGCGATGAAAACGCTGTTTATTTACCATTTTCTGCTGCCGATGTTTTTCCAGTTTGTTTCCGATGGCTTCCGCTGGGACAAGGACGCGCAGCTGCGAGCCGCGGTGCTTGGGTCGCTGAACGGTGCGTTTGTTTTGGGTAAGGTTATGGAGAGAATGGTTGATTGGGCGATTACCGGAACGTTGAATTATAAACTGGGGATAAAGGAATTGTTTCCGCCGGTATCAGTTTTGGAAAACGGAGCGAAATTTTTATCAGATTCGGTAAAATATGCGGTGGATGATATTTCGCTGGAAGATTATATGGAAGCGCTGCGGGGGGCGGTCAGAACCGCGGGCGAGGCAACCGGACTGCCGCTCAAGTACCCGATGGACATGGCTACGGCAAGCGGCGATTATCTGGAAGAGGGGGAATACGGCAAAGCCGCACTGTTGTGGCTGGGGTGGTCTCCGTATGCTTTGCGGGATTTGGAGGAATAAAAAAAGCGAATGAGGTTTAATTATTATTTAATGATTTATATTTTAGCTATATATTTATAGGTTGACAATAATACTTTTTGTATTACATAATGTTAACGAAATATTAACCTTTTAAAAGGCTAAAGAAATGAGTTTATTTGATGATATTAAAGTTAGCGGATTGCCTTCAAAGATTGAATATCAGTGCTTGTTAAATGCAATAATTGAAATTCAGTATATTTCGGATATAAAGGCAGAAATAATTACGTGGGCTCTTTATGAAAAATTTAAGGAAGATTATAATATTCCTAAGGTTACATCTTTTGGGAGTATTCCTCAGGAAGTTAGACAAGGAAATCCTGAATTACGTAGTCAAATATTGTATAATATAGAAAGTAAAGATGATTTTTATACAATAGGGATTGGAGACGGTGTTTTTAATTTGAATCTTAGTAATTTCAAATATGATTCGTGGGAAAATTTTCTTGATGTTTTTAGAGAAATATTTGATGTATTAAAAAATAATGAGATTCATATAAAACGTGTTGGGGTGCGGTATATAAATGTTTTTCCATGTGAGTTAATCAATAATGATAGTTTTTCATTTAATTTTATTATGAGAAAGGAGAATCTTTTTGATTACCCTTTACAGACAGTTTTTGAATTTAAGATAAATGAGCGTATAGCTAGAGTTAATATTGTTAATCAAGCTAAATATTTTTATATAGAGGATGGTAATAGGATAAACAAAGATGATGCATTGGCACTTGATATTGATGTGATTTATGTGCAAGATGTTAATAAAAATAATATATGTGATGTGTTGACAGTTTCTCAAATAGCTGTAAAAAAAATCTTTTTTGGAATGTGTAAAGATAGATTTATTAAGCATGTTTTGAAACCTATAGAGGATTAGGTGAAATGAATGTATCTAGTATGACCTTATCTGGTTATTTTTTTCCTTCTGATTTTTTGCAGAAAGGAGAGAAGCGAGGTGGGGGATTAGGCTGTGCTATGCCTGCTTTTTCTTTGCGGAATATTTATCATACCTATGTTAAAAGCAAAAGTGTAGATATGGATAAGCTTGTTTCAGATTCAAAACAACTGTATTATATTCCAAAAATAAATAATATACAATCAATGACATATGAGTATTTTACTGATTTAATTAAAAAGGAGACAACGAATAGTATCTTAAATATGTTTGAACTACAAAAAGATAATGGAAAAGTGTATGCTTATTTGAGTGAACGTATGCATGATTTTTTAGAAGATGACCCTGAGGCGTATTTTGATGATAGTTCTTTTATAGGTTTATATCAATTTACTAAAACAGAAGGCTTTGAGAGGATTGATTTTTCATTGCAGCTTGGAGAATATGGTAGAGCTTGTTTGCAAAGGACATTTAAACGCGGTTTTGTATATATAGAATTTTTTGGGAATGATTATATTTTTTATAATATTATGACCCAAAATACAGATATTTTAAAGAAGGGTACTTTTTATGATTTTTTCAAACATTTGGCAGAAAACCCAGTTGAAGTTTAGTGGTAGATATGAAGTTTTGAATAATGAACAGCATATAGTTCGTCATTGTATTGCAGATAAAATGACTGGTGAAATAGGTATGGAAGCGTTTGAATTGAGTGATAGAGATATAGAAAAAGCGCGAGAGAAAAAACAGAAACCATGTATTTCTACACAGTGGTTTGAATATTGGGAAAATAATTTGTCTAAAGTAATAGAAGCTTTGAAAAAAAGAAAGTTGAAGATAACAGAAAGAAGTCGTTTTAGTTGTTTAAAGGTAGAAGTTGTAAAAAAAATTGGTAAAAAGTATGGTATGAATTTGGATGTGGCACATAGCGGTGATGGACATGCTGGTATTTATAATGTTTCCAAAAATGATACATATGGGCGGTATTATCAATTTAAAAGAGATATGATGTTTGAAGGTAGGAGAAATCTTTTATCAAAAGATAATTAAATATTTCTTGACATAGGGGAAAGTATTTTCTATTATACTAGCAGATTAAAGGCTGGACGTAGTTCCGGCCTTTTTTGTCAGCAACTGCCCGCGCGTTAGTGCCGGGCTTTTTTTATGGAGGAAATATGACAGTCAGTTCAGGATTAGGAATCGTGTCGTATATCGGCAACGGTGCGACAAAAAATTTTGCGGTACCGTATAAGTTTTTTGATGAAGAGCTTGATGTTTACAAGAACAAGACATTTGAAAAGTTTGTGAAAAACGTTGATTATGTGATTATGGGTAGCGGCGAGGATGACGGCGGAAGTATTGAATTTGCAGCAGCTCCGGCGGAGGGTATGATTATAACGATTGTGCGCAGCGTCGTGCTTAACCAGCTGGTTCGGTTTATTGAGGGGGAGAATTTTCCTGCAGCCGATTATGAGTACAGCCTTGACCATATTGTGATGGCTTTGCAGGAATTGTATCAAAAAAATGCGCGTTGCCTGCAGATGCCGCCGGGCGAAGAGAATTTTGAACAGTTTATCAAAAAGTTTATCAAGCTTGACTACAGCGGGCAGGGAACCAGTTACTGGCAGGAAGAAAATTCCTATGACACGGGAGAATTGGTTCGGTATCAGGGATATTGGTGGATAAGCCTTGGAAAAAGCAACAGCGGCAACGAACCGGCTGACGAATCGGAATATTGGGAGAAATTTGCCATTTATAAGTCATACAGCAGCGATGAGCTGGACGGGCTGTTGGAACAAAAAGCCAATGCAACGGATGTGTATACAAAGGCGGAAGTTGACGGGAAAATACCGGTTGTGCCGCCGGTTATCAAAGCGTCAGACGTTTCTTTCGGGAATTGGGCGGAAGACAGCTACCTTGAAGGATATAGTTACAGCGCAACGGCGACGCTGCCCGGCGTTACGGCAGGCATGATTCCGATTGTCGCGTTTAATCCGTCTGATGCGGAGAGCGGCAATTTAGCGCCGATTGCAACAGCACACGACAGTACGGTTAAGATTTTTGCCAAGACGCAGCCGGAAGCAGCAATTGTGGCGGCAAGCGTTATTTGCCAGTGAGGTGAACCATGAAAGGGATAACAAATGCAGTAGTTTTGCAGGGCGGCGGAGGCGGCGGCGAAACGGTTTTTGCGGTAAACCAGACCGGGGAGGAGGTTGTTGCGGCAAACAAGCAGGTCTATCTGGTTCGGCAGATGAACTTTGAAACGAAGCAGTGGTCAGCATCTGGTTATAATAGTACAACCAATAGTCCGCCGATGGCCAGATATTTTACGGATAATAATTTTATTATTTCAAAGGATTTATGGCGTTATAACGAAAACAGCGACAGTTGGGACAAAGAGGTATTTTCAAATATAACTTTACCGTCTTTTAGGATAATCGACATAATTGAGGGAAAGACCGTTTACAGTTATTATTACATTCGGAGCGGCGATTATTTATCATGTTCCATTTGTGATTTAAATACGCAAAGACAGTTTCCCAATTCTATGGTATGGCTTGGCGACGGGTTGGCTCTGGCAATAAATCCGACTTCCGCCAAGGTGGATATTTATCCTTATGATTACGAAACAAACACGGTTGATACGACAGAAGAGCCGTTAATAATTTTGAATATGCCAAACAATCAATCAAATACTAATTATAGGGTTCTTTTGGTAGATGGCAAGATATTGTATGCACATGACAGTGTTATTGATGTTTATGACCGGACAACTTACGGCCTGATAAGAACGGTACAGTTTCCCAATGCTTTTATGCTTTACGTTACAGGATTTGAGCCGGGAGATTATGTATTTGGCACGGATAGTACAGCCTATTACAGATTAGACGAATATCTGACTACGGTAAATACGTATAAAATTACGGAGAATTATTCTCTGGAAGCTGTCAATGACCCGTTGTTCAGCAAAATGAAAGGGCAGAAATCAGCAATTGTCTATAACATTGAAACAGGGGTATTGCAGATTGGCTTTGTTGAGGACTTCGGGGCGAAAATCTATCAGTTTGACAAGTCTGATAAGGGCTGGTCGGACATAACGCCGATTATAGACACGTCGGCTCTTGCCGTTCCATTAGATGATTCAGTCGTATTCCTTTCTTTGAGTGCTGACAAAACGCTTGCGGCATATTCTTACAGATATAGCAGAGCTGGGGCAACAAGCCGTATATATCCGTATTTTTTCAAGTTGGAAACGACAACCGGAGAATGGTTTGCTTATAATCCTGATAAGAAATATGTCATTCCTTACCAGACTTTGACAGGCTACACGACGGGTAAAACGCAGGACGGCAAAATAGAGGTTGCGACGGTGCTGCCGCCAAAAGTTTCTTTGACGGTCAATGTAACGCCCGACCCGGATACGTTTGAATTTACGGGAGCAGCAGAATGACGATATATAATGAACAGGTTTATGCGGGAATGCCGTTTCAATATAAAATCGTTAAAGACAGGTATTGGGACAAGGTTGTCAGCAAAAGCATTACGGTTGATACGGTGGATGATGTAACATTGGAGCCGTACGACGGGGTTACGATTACGCAGGACGGTTCAATTTTGACAGTATCGTCCGGATTGCTGCCAAACGGGAACAGTTATGCGGGTTATAAAGGGGTTACGGCGCCTGCGGGCAAAAGTTATCTGGCCAGTGCCGACGGTATCCTGCCGGGAGCTTTGACGGGTGATGACGGTACAATGCAGGACTGGAACTGTTTTTACGACGGGGAAACCGAGTTTAACAAAGCGCAGAGTATGTCCGGTAAGGTATGGCTTGGGCATAAGGTTATCGAATCGCACGTTACAAATCCGTTTCCGGTGGTTAATTTTACCCAAGTGGGGGAAGTTACATATTCGGGCTATGCCGCAACTTTTACCGACGGAAATTATCTGGTAGCAGACAAGAAACTGCCGAATGTTTCGTTTTTTCCGCAGAACTTTGATTTCACCGCCAAGATAACGCCGAAGACGCCTTCGGGATACAATACGGTTTTCAGAAACGCGACGACGAATGTCTTTTTCGGGCTTTACGGTGCGGCGTGGTGCGTCTATTCCGGTTCGAGAACGACCGGAGGTACGGCGACGGCTGATACGGCATATTGGATAAAAGTCCGGTCGATTTATGATTCCGAGACGAGTTCTTATACGTCGACGCTGTATGTTCTGTCAGACAATGGCTCGTATACCTTGGAAACATTGCCGGACTTAGCGGAATGGGAGCAGGCGGTGCAGGTTGCCGCCAATGTGTTTATGAGCGAGGAGAATTTCTGGCTCTCCAACGACGGCAACGCGTCGTTTAACGGCGATATGCAGCTTGACCAAATTGAACTGAAAATCGGGGGCGTTCCCGCATCCGGTGCGGAGACAGACTGGGTGAGCTACTGGAAACCTTTGGATGTAAAGGGAATATAAGGGATGATAATATATTTTGGAATAAACGGTGATAAATATCACACATTGGTATCTTTGGAGTATCAGGGAATAAAAATTCCGGCAGGGTTTGAGTTTGACGGGGTTACGGTGAAAGCCCCGTTTACTTTTCTGTTTTCCAACAAAGATTTGCGTCAGGGGATTCGGGCAAGTTGTTTCCATGACTGGATGTGCAATCATAAAGACAGGTATCGGCGGGAAACGGCAACCGATGTTTTGGTAGAAATCTGGCGGGCAGACGGGCTGGAAGCCTGGAAAGCGTGGTTCGTGCGCTGGAGTGTCAATCTGTATCAGTGGCTGAAAGGGTGGAAGTGATGAGCGATACGGTAAAGCAAAAAGTTATCGAAAAATTGACCAGAAGGCAGCTGTTTATCATCTGCCTTTTTTTAATCCTCTGCGGCTGTGTGGTCGGCGTAGCGGCGGCAATTTATGCGCCCGGAGCATTGGCGGCAATTTGGGGGGCGTTATGATGAGCTGGGAAGGAATGTGCGCCATTGCGGCGATTGCCGGAGTGGCGATGAACTTTATTCGTTTCGGCAAATGGCAAGGGGCGATTGAGGCGAAAGTTGATGTATTGGAGCGGGAATCTGCGGCGGCAATAAACAGGTTTGACGTGGTGGGCAAAAGGCTGGAGGAAAACAGCAAGCTTCTGGCCGAGCTTAATGCCAAGCTGGGGATTTTGCTTGATGAACATTATCAGAGGAGCCGGGGAGATTAGAATAATGTTGAATGGTGATGTTATAATGAAACGCATTGAGGGGCATGAAGGTTGCCGTCTTATGCCTTATTATGATACCAAAGGAAAACTGACAATAGGTATCGGCAGGTGTATTGATACTAATCCGTTTACGCCGGAAGAATTGCGTGCGGTGGGAGACTATCAGCACGGAATTACTAAAAATGCCGCGCTGATGCTGCTTCGAAATGATATTGAAAAGTGTTTGAGATTATTAGAAAGTAAGATTTTCTTTTTTAAAGAGTTGGATAGCGAGCGGCAATATGCGCTTATAGATTTGTGTTTTCAATTGGGGATAAAAGGGCTGTTGAAGTTTCGAAAGATGCTGCGATATATGAGATTTCGGCGTTGGGATGAAGCAGCGAAAGAATGCCTGAATTCAAAATATGCGTCGGTTGATACGCCCAAAAGGGCGAGGCGAATTGCGGAACTTATCAAAACCGGGAAATGGAAAGAATGAAGGATATATGGATATACCGACCCGATATTGAGGCTACGGTGCGCAAGATAAACCGAAATTTTGTTTATAATGGTCGCGGCAAAGCGTTTTGGGACGTTTTTGACCAAAGAAAGGCCTTAAAAGAGCAAATAAATGATATTTTGGAGAAAACACGTCGGCAGCCAAAAACGAAAATTGAGGTGCCTGATGACTAAATTTTTAACATATGCCGTGGCGGGGCTGCTGTTGGCGCTGTATATCACGGTAAGCCTGTATATCGAACGAGGCAGGGAGATTGCGGCATTGCAGGGCGAAAAGAGTGCCCTGTTGGGGAAAACATCATTTTTGGAGGCGGAAATTGCGAAACGAGATGAAAAGGCGTTACGAGCCGATAAGCGATTGTGCGAGATTGAGGAGGCAGCAGAGGCGGAGAAGGACAAGGGCGGTTTTGATTGGAATAGCCCTTTGCCTGCTGATACTGTTACTCTGCGGTTGTGCCAGGACTGAATATATTTACGTCGAAGCGCCACGCGAGCCGATAACGTGCCACCGGCACATGAAAACCTTTCTTGACATGGCGAAGTGTCTTGAGGTGTACAAGGCGAAGTATTAGGGCTTGACTTATTCGGAAATGGCCGTTTTGCCAGCGTTGGCGGCGGGATACAAAAAGAGCACACCATGAGGGAGGTGTGCTTAACTTTAACCATATATATAAATAATAGAACTTTTGTTTAAAGTCAATAATTATTTGAGGCTGATTTGAAAGAAATTTATATTGTTCATGCTGATGCGTATATAGGCTGTTACAAGCCGGGGAAATGCCCGATGATAAGCTATGCGCCGCGGGAGAAGTTTATTGATTTCGTGAAAGGGTTGCGTGAGGATTATCCCGACTTTAAGCTCCGGTGTGTAGTGAATGAGGGAATAAAAGAGCTGGTGTTGAAAAAAGTGCGAAACGACAGGATGCAGATTTTATTGGTTAAAGAGAATCGGGCAAGATGACTGTGCTAATTTTGTGCTAAAAGTTCGAAAAGAATCGGCAAAAAAGAACATCCCCTTGCAAACAATGCCCTAACTAAAACACAAAATAAAACACGGAAATACAAGGGGATGTATTGGTAGGCGCGCAGGGATTCGAACCCTGGACCCACTGATTAAGAGTCAGTTGCTCTAGCCAACTGAGCTACGCACCCATCATCAAAATGGCACTTGCCATCAAAACTGCCGTTACTATAACCAAAAGATTTTTTTTTGCAACCCCTTTTTTTATTTTTTTTGATATTTTTTTTAATGCGCGGGTAAAAGCCTTGCAATATATTGATTCTGCGCTTATATTTCTTGTAAATTCTTGGAGAGGAAAATGCATTTTTATCAGGTTGGCGGTGCTGTGCGGGATATGTTGCTGCATAAGTCCTGCCAGGACAGGGATTTTGTGGTTACAGGCGGAACGGAAAAGGAAATGCTGGCCCTGGGTTTTAAAAAAGTCGGGAAAAGCTTTCCCGTTTTTCTGCACCCGGAAACCGGCGAAGAATATGCGCTTGCCCGCCGGGAGGTAAAAACCGGCTTAGGTCATTGTGATTTCAAATTTGAATTCACGCCGGACATTACTTTGGAAGAGGATTCTCTGCGGCGGGATTTTACCTGCAATGCTTTATACCGAAATCCCGATACCGGGGAAATTCTGGATTTTCATCAGGGGAGGGATGATATTAAAAAGCGTGTTTTGCGCCATATTTCGGAACATTTTGCCGAAGATCCCCTGCGGGTGCTGCGGATGTGCCGGTTTGCAGCGCAGTTAGAGTTTGCCGTTGCGCCTGAAACGATGGCACTTTGCCGCCGGATGGTAGAAGAAGGGGCGCTGGCACATTTAAGCCGGCAGCGGATTTGGCAGGAAATGGAAAAGGCGCTGGGGTGCCGCGGATTTTATCTTTTTGTCCGGACGGCGCGCGAATGCGGTGCGTTGTCGGTGCTGCTGCCTGAAATCGGAGAACTGTGGAATGTTCCTGAACGCCGGGACTATCATCCTGAGGGAAACAGCGGGGAGCATACCGTTCTGTCGCTGAAAGCAGCTGATACGGACGACGCTATGGTCAATCTGGCCGTATTGCTGCATGATGTCGGAAAAACGGCTACGGATCCGCAAAAATGGCCGTCGCATCGCGGACATGACTTGCTGGGAGCAGAGATTATCGGCCGGATAGCCGCCCGGCTGCAAATCCCTGAAGCTTATACCGGGTTTGCCCGTTTTTGTGCCTTAAACCATATGGTGTCGCATCGTCCGCCTGCGGATGCTGCCAGAAAACTTGCCCGGATAGCTGTTGACCTGCTTCGTTTTCACCGCCCGGACTATGTGGAGAGGTTTATTGCCGTTATGTCTGCCGATGTGCGGGGGCGGGACAAGCCTTTCGGCCGTGCCGAACAAAAGAATTTTGCCGCCATTGCCGCAATGCTGGAACGGTTTTACCAGAAAGCGTCAACCCTGCGCTTTTGCGAATATCCTGAATTCAGACAGGCCCTGGAAGCTTTGAAAGAACATCGGATAACATCCGTTCAGCTCAGAAAAAAAGAGGCGGAAATCCTGTTGCGGCAGGCGGAAATTTAATGTGCCTGCCCTGTACGGCTCTTTAAATCTTATAAATTGCCAAATCTTATAAATTGCCGATGCTTTCTGTGTAAATCCGATTTAATGCTTTAAAAAAAATAATATATATGTTTCAATCATCAGCGGAGAACTTTATTTTTTAACTTTATGGATTATGGTGCTGTTATGGGAAAATCGCTGAATTTAGCTCTGTTGCTGACTGTTTCTTTGCCGGCCGTGGCGTATGCCGTATCTGCCGCTCCGGCGGAAAAGGCGCCCGCGACGGCGTCGTCGGGAATTTATAAATTGGATGAAGAAAAAGCCGCATCTGCTGCTGTGTCGAAAGCAGCCGGAGATGCAGGTGCAGTATCGCCGGCTGCCCCAATTGCAGAGGAGGAAACAGACCAGCCCAAAATAATAAAAGAGGAAATCTCCGATGGTCATATTGAAAAGCTGGTGGCGCCTGATGGCAAGGTTATTGCCGAAAAAACGATAAAAGACGGCGAAGTCGTTAAAAAGGTGCTGAACTATTATCATCCCAACGGGCAGGTTTCCCGCAAGGTAACTACGCTGGATGACGGCAAAGGGTTTTATGCGGAAGATTACTATATGAACGGGCGTCTGGCAGCGCAGGCGACATATCTGAACGAGAATAATAAAATCGGCACCGAAAAGAAATACGACAACAACGGGACATTGCGGCAGGAAATTCCGTGGGTTCTGCCCAAAGAAGACGCGCAGAAGCCGTTGGCTGAACAAAAGACGATTCGCCAGGGCAACATCATCACATATTATCCCGACGGGCGTATAGCCGCATCGTTTCCAGTCGGTCAGGAAGACGGCAAAACCCTGTTTTTTAACCGTCAGGGCCGCGTGATAAAGGAGGTCGAAAATGCCCGGGTGCTGAATTTTGCTCCCGAACTGGATGCGGCGGATTGTCAGGACAAGGTTGTGAAACTGAGCTTGGAAGAGCTGGTTGAACTTTATGAAGATGAGGGGGATATATCGTATAACAAGTGCGGCTTGCCGTATCGGGAAAACTTTGTATATGAAATCGCCGATATGCGCGGTAATGCAGTGTCGAAGATAAGTTATGACGATACGGGAATGATTCGGCGCATAACCCCCTATGTCGGCGGTTTGAAAAACGGCGTCGAGCAAAAGTTTGACGCTTCGGGCAATCTGACTGCGGAAATAAATTACAAACAAGGGATAAAAAACGGAACCGCAAGCGGCTTTTTCCCGACCAAGGAGGTAGCCTTCCGCAAACGTTATGAGGACGGAAAAGTCGTTGGCCGGCTGACCTGCTATTTCCCGACCGGGGAAGTTGCCGCGGAGTTTGCATATAAAGACGGCAAAAAGGAAGGAACTGCAAAGATATACGGTCCCAATGCCCGCGAAATCTCTTTTGCCGGCGGCGAAATTGTCGGCGCCGCGCCGAAAGATGCCCGTCGCGCTCCGGAACCGTCCAAGCTTGCGGCTCTGTCCAATCCTGATCCGAAATGCCTGGATATAACCTCTAAGTTGGATGAACTGGCGCTTGATTTGGAAGCTAACGCCAATACCGTAACCAAAGCTTTTGCGTTGGATTTGCCGGATTCCTGCCGGGATTTTTCCTCTTTCAAACCCGAAAAAAGCAATTATGCCTGTTATGATGTCCTCAACCGTCTGCGTGCCGTGTTCCCGACCGGTTATAACCGCGGCGAATATGCAATCGAAACGGTTTATGCCGAAAACGGGCAGCACTTGTATGATATTCCGTACTATCAAAAACAGAAGCAGGGCTTTGCCAAAAAGTTTGACGATAAAGGTCATGTTGTCGCGGAGATTTATTACAGCCGGGATAAATTGGCGGAAAGTTCGCGCAGCTATCATGACAACGGAGCCGTCAAAGAAATGCTGACCATAGCAGACGGTGCGCCGCGCAAGCTCCTGGTAAGGTATAATAAAGACGGAACGCTGGCCTTCAGCCTGAATTATAATGAAGGAGAAAAGACGGATGCCTTTTTGGCCGAACCGCAAAAGAACAAGGATATTTATCTGAAATTCTATGAAGGCGAACTTGACAATATTCGCGAGGTGAATGCATCTAATCCGCAGAATTATATTGAATATAACTTAGCTTCCGGCGAATATACCGTATATAAGAACAGCGAGTTGATTAAAGGCGGAAAAATCTGCGGTTATGAAAATCGGACAGCAGATGCTGCACCATCAACAAGTGCCACATCTTCAACATCTGCTGCACCATCAATGAGTACCACACCTTCAACAGCTGTTGCACCTGCGACAGATGCCGCAGCGTCATTAACGGCTGCCGCATCTGCAGCGTCTTCCGTAACTTCAAGTCAGTCGGAATCCGTTTTGCAGCCTGCGCCAAAACAGGTTTCTGAAGCTCCGGTCTCAGCGGCCGGAACTCCCGCCGCTGCAGTTCCAACCTCTTCCTCGGCAGCGTCCGTTTCAGACGCCGCTCCGTCTACAGTAGCTCCGGTTTCTTCCGCGTCGGTAGCAGCACCGGCCTCGAAGGAAGTTCCGGCAGCCGCATCGTCTGTGCAAAAAGCCGATATTCCCGCCCGGGGCGAAAAAAACGAAGTATCACCTGTCCTTCCGGAAGATGCTGCGCCGATGGTAGAAGGGCTGGAGCCTGTTTCTTTTGACGATATAAAACTTAAAAATGCGATTATCCCGACGGCAGAAGAGAAAAAGCAGGCCGAACTGGCAGCCAAAAATATCGGTCCGGTTGCCAAACCGGACATAGATGCGCTGGCAGATGTCGTTGACAAGGAGCATGTCAGCATCGGCGGCGAAAAAACTTCCGGCTCTCTGGCTAAAACCGAAAAATTTTATTATCCGAACGGCAATCTCCGCAAAACGATAAAAACCCGCGGCGGCCGGACGGAAGAAATTAAGGAGTACTCCAAAACCGGACTGCTGCTTACCGATACCGTTTACAAAGACGACGGCATTCTGATTGAAAAATATTTCGGTTCCGGAGAAATTCGCCGCAAGACAAATAAGGCTTATACAGACAATCCGGTAATGGCTTTTATATCGCGCGAAGATTTTTATGACAACGGCAAGGCGCGTTATGAGATAACCCGCAAACCGGAAACCTTGCTGTTTTCCGATAAGCAGTTTTATCCCGACGGTACCCTGAAAGTTGAAACGGTTCAGAATTCTCCGCTGTCATACACAATCAGCGAATACGACAAAGCCGGAAAGCTTGTCAAAGTTATAAAGCAGCTCGGCCCCAACATTTTGGAAGAGGTATATGATGCCTCGGGAACAGTCAAATCCCTGAAATTGAACGGAGCCGATATGCCGGTGAAATTTGCCAAAAACAGCAGCGGACTGTTGCGGGACAATATGAAGATATTTGCCAAGAACGGAGCAGTTTCATCAGAATTCAAAGCCGATGAAAAACAGAACACGCTGCTGGAATACTATAAAAACGGCAAGGTAAAGACCGAAATCGTCTTTTATAATAACGGCGAAATTTCCGTCAAAGCCTTTGACCGCGAGGGAGCGTTGGAAAAGTTCGCCTATCTGGCGCCTGACGGCAAATTACATCTTCAAAAGCCGTCCGTCCGTACCGTTTCGGCTTATCGCGAGCGGCACTGGGTCGATTATAATAATCCGCGTTGGATAGAAAATCAGGACCGTTATTCGGTGAAATCCGTTGCCCGCCTCAATTTGGACACCGCTGCGTATATTTTAGCCGAACTGGATATGCTGGCGCCGGAAATGATGAAAAAGCTGTACGATATTTATAAATAAACGCGTGACTGTTGGAATAGGCGGAACAATGATACAGGTAAAACCGGCGCGTAACCTCATATAACGGGTATGGCGGCAAGTACAACCAGTGTGTAACCTCACATAACGGGTATGGCGGCAAGTACAGCCAGCGCGTAACCTCATATAACTAACACGGTGCAAGTGCGGCCGGTATAGAAGGGCAGGGCGTGGCAGTCCGGGCGTATCTGCCCTTTTTCTATATTTGTTGCACCCGTAAATTAATGTTTGACAAAAAATAAACGGCGTTATATATCTCAAGCCGAAACAACTATATATATGTCAAATTTAATTAAAATGTTATCATTATGAAAACAGAAAAAATCAGTGTTGCAGAAATAAGCCGTTTGCGTGAAGCTGCAGAAATTGAAAGAAACACGCATCATGAAGTTATGAATCGCATCAGCAAAATCAGTTCTGTCCAAGTCGGCTTCAACTGGCTTCCTGACGGTCTTCCCGCCAAAGAGCAGATGCAGATAGTCAAACGCGGCAACCAAAAGGAAATTATGGCTTTGCTGACGGCGTATGCCAATCTCCGTATGTCTTCACACGATGAGGAACGGTTTGAACGCGTTAACGTTGCGCCTGAGGTGCAGATGTATATTTTCCATCAGCCGATAGGGTTTGATGCTGCTCGTATTTATATGTTGGAGCACAATCGCCTGTGTCTGGACGTCGAAACGGAATTGATAAAGAAAAAGATGATGTCTGTTATTGCCAAAAAGCGGCTTTCGCCGAAAGCGGAAGTTTTCCTTCTGACGCATTGCCTGCATGAGGGAAAAGAGCAGGACAGCGATTCATCGTTGTTTCCGGTGCAGGAATATCTGGAAAAAAACAGACTTTCACCTCTTGGGCAACAGGCATTGATGACGTATCTCAACGTTGGCGGCGGCAGGGACAGCTTTATAGATGCCTGTCGCAACTGTGTCAAAACGTATGTTGAACGGTATAAGGAACTATCCCTTCCGGCACAGCGCGAAATGGTTAAAAGCGGTGACAGCGAATTGATTATGTCCTATATTCTGTTTTCCAAAAGAGGTTTGGAAGCGGAAGAGGAATTGCTGGAACGCGGCAATCGTGAAGAGGTTGAAGCCTATTTTAAGCGCTATGCAACATTGTGAAAGAAACAACATGAAAATACAAAGCCCCGCAGCGTATGTCTGGCGGGGTTTTGTTGTTTTTGCTGCCGGGTTTGCACTCTCTCCGGCTAAAGAGCCCTCCCTGCGCGCTTTGCCGGCAGGTTGGCGTTTTTGCCGGTTCGTACGCTCTCGGGCTAAAACGTTTCCCAGTGTATTTTTTCCGGATTAAGCCTGTCTTCCGGTTGTTTAGGCGTTTCTTCCGGATAGCCGATGGTAATGATTGCTACGGGGAGCATCGTTTCCGGCATACGGAACTTTTTACGCAGGTTGTCAACAACCATCGGCATCGGTGCCGCACCGCAAAAACAGGCGCCCAGCCCTTTGGCATGGCAGGCCAGCAGCAGGTTTTGCGCAGCGAGGGAACCGTCAATCTGGGCATAGTTCCATCCCTCTTTTTCGCGGTGGAAACATTCTTCTTCGTCTGCGCAGACAACAATAGCGCATGCCGCATCTTTGGCAAAAGATGTCCAAGGCTGAATCTGGCGCAGGGTGCGTAAAGTTTCCGCATCCTGAATAACCAGAAAATGCCAGGGTTGCTTATTGTGTGCGGAGGGGGCATAACTTGCTGCCCGGATGAGTTCCAGAATTTCGTCTTTCGTCAGTTTCTTTTCCGGGTTGTATTTTCTGATAGAACGCCGGGTCAGTAATCCTTCATACAATTCCATGGGTAAACTCCTGTAAAATTTAGAAATCAGTTAACGCTTCTCTGCAGTTGTTCAATGTGCGGCAAAACCATATGTTCAATCAAAAAGCGAAAAGTCTTTTCCACCATCTGATCCGTGTTCAGAATAACCGGGTAAATGTCTTTCGGATTTTCCGCCTGTGTCAGTTTTTTGGCCAAAACGCCGTAAACGTCGGCCATGTCAGAAAGCGAAGCCATCAGTTCTGCGGCATAGTTAGGAATGGACAGTGTCTCACAGCCGCCCCAAAAGCCTTCGACAAAGCCGAACTCAATCTGGTCGGCACGGCTATGGCATAATTCTGCCAATTCTTTCGTGTCGTTTTTGTTTCCGGAAAATTCCGGAAGTTTGAGCGTGTTGGTTTTGATTTCGACAAACATCTCGTCCCACAGCCCCATAAAAAACTTGAAAAAAAGTTCCGCTTCGTTTTTTGTCGTCAGCCTCGGTTGCATGTTTTCGGCAAACAGCGAAGCAATGACGTCCGTCGGGCGCAAGTTGGGATTAGGGCTGCAGACGGCTCCTGCAAACCGGAGCTTGACGACGCCGAGTGGCGCCGGGCAGTTATAATGGTCAAGAAACCGCTGGAATTTATCATCCCCAATATATACATTTTCGCTTTGCATTTTATTTCATCTTTATATATAATGACTGACATAACACAATTTAATGGGAGTTTTGCAAATTGTCCACTCTAAAATTATCGCTGTTATTATCTCTGGTTCTGAGCGTTTCGGCATGTTCGCAGTTTGCGCCGTTTGAAGACCGCCGCCGCGAGCCGGGGACGGAGTATGTGTATGTCGGTGCTTCCAAGCCCGGCCGGCCGGCGGTATGCTATAATCCTCTTTTTTATGATAAGGAAGAGGTAAAGGCGTTTGCCGACGGTTTGTGCCGGGAACATAAAGCCGGCACGCATGCCGAAGAGATACGCCGCGATATTTTTACCTGTCGGCTGTTTGTGCCTTCCAAAGCTTATTATAAATGTGTCGCCGATAAATAGGCTGCTTCTTTCTCCGCGGTGCGGGTGCCGGATTCCGGAAAAGCATCGCCTGTAGGCAATCGTTGCAAAAAAAAACGGTTTCAGGCAGCGCATAGCCCGTGCGGTATTTGCCGAAAAAGCCTGTTTCGGGGGTATGTATGGCCTGTGCGGCGTTCCTCGCAAAATATGCCGGAGGGAAAGAAACGCATTTATAAGAAAGGAGGACCAAATGAAAATATATATTTTTGATATGGACGGAACCTTAACTCCGGCGCGCCAGCCGATGACGCCGGATTTCAGCCGCCGTTTTCTGCCGTGGCTCAAGTCGCATCTGGCGTATCTTGCCGCCGGTTCCAATTATGAAAAGGTAACCGAGCAACTGCCGCCCGATGCCGTTGCCGCATTCAGCGGTATTTACAGCTCAATGGGTAACGTTTACCACCAGAAAGGGCAGGAAATTTATCGCAACGAAATTGTCCTGAAAAAGGAATTTCTCCAAACGTTGGAACGTTTTCGCCGCAATACCGCCTATCAGGGAAAGCTGTACGGCAATTATCTTGAATTGCGCCCGGGAATGCTGAACTTCAGCGTCTTGGGGCGGAACTGCCCGTTTGCGGAGCGTACCAAATATAACGAATGGGACAGCCTTCATCATGAGCGGGAAAATATAGCCCGGGAACTGAATGAGAAATTTCCCGAATATGAAACCAGCGTCGGCGGTAAAATCTCTTTGGACATTGTAACCAAAGGCTGCGGCAAAAGCCAGATTGCCCGGCGGGTGCGCGAAATGTATCCGAACCACAAAATCATCTTTCTCGGCGACCGTACCGAAAAGGGCGGCAATGACTATACGCTGGCGGAAGCCTTGCGTGCCATGGACAATACCGAGGTCGTGCAGGTCAACAGCCCTGACGATGTTTTGGCATATCTGGAAATATAAAAAAAGTTTAGGCCGCTGCTTATCGGCGCTTTTTCCGTCTGTCTGCCGACATAAAAGCATTGTCTGTACTGCTTATCAGCGCTTTTCCCGTCTGGCCGAATACAAAAAAAGGCCGGCAGGCACTGCCGAAAACTCCACAGAAAGCGCTTGGGCGATAGCCGGAAAACAGCGGCGCTTCAGCCTTAGGGAACGGTATATTAAAGCGCCACCATGACCACGCCGGCAATAATTACGACAAAACATATCAGCTTTTTTATCATAATGTGCGGCGTAATCGTTTCTTTGACGCGGATGTCAAACATCTTTTTCAGTGCCAGACTGATGAACAGCATAAAAATCGGCGCCGTTGCGTTAATCGCCGATGACGTAACCGCTGAAAGTTTGGACAAGGCGTAAACAGCCGCCGCTCCGCCCAGAAAACACAAAAATTCGTTCAGGCAGAATACTTTTGTATTTTTACGGTATTCGGCAAAGGTGCTCCGTATCCGTTCCGCCGATTTTTTGTGCAAAAACAGCAGGAACGGCAGCAGGAACGAAAAAATATTGACGTAAATGATTAGATTAATCCAGTTGTCGTCTTCCTTAAAGGTATATTTTTGCAAAACGACATAAAATGCCCGCAGCAGGGAAACAAAGACCATATAATAAAACGCCCGGTTCAGCTTCGGCATCTTAAAATCGTTGATGCTGAGGACAATCGACGCGGCAATAATCAGCAAAAATCCGGCGTATTGCGATTCTCTGAGCCGTTCGTCCAAAAACAGGTATGTCATAATCGGAATTGTAATCTGCCCCAGCGAAAACAGCGCAGAAACGATAGACGTATCAATAACTTTCATCGCTTTGTAATAAGGATAGAGGTATGCAACGTCAATAAATGCCAGCAGAAAATAAAACGGAACGGCACCGGGCGCGGGCAGGGTAGGTATACCGAAAAACAAAAGCAGGGGCATAAACAGGCAGTTCATGAGCGAGATATAAAAAATCATGGTTGCCGGATGTTTGAATATGTTGTTGGACAGCTTGCATTCAATAATATTGGCGAAAGAGGAAAAGAACGGCGCCAGTAAAGCCACAAATAAAATAAACATACAACTCCTGTCTGCTGTTACACCTGCTTAATATATAATCGCCGGAAGTTAAGATAAAATGAATCTCGCCGCTGTTTTGCCTGTTTTTCCGCGGAAAATATAAAAAAGCCCTCCGTCAGGGGAGGGCTTATGGCAGACATCATAAACTGAGGCCTGTGTCAGTCAGCTGCGGATAAAACTCAGCAGCGGAGGCTGTGTCAGTTCCGAATAAAGCTTAACAGCGTATCCTTACGGCTGAGAGCCGTTCCTTTGATGATTTCGGCGGCTGTCTGCAAATAATCAAACAACAGTGGCGAAATATCTTTTTCATCGGTGTTTTGGACAAGCTTCTCCATAATTGTCAATAAATCCCTCTGTTTCAGCCGCAAATCAAAAACAAAATCTCTGCCGTTTTGCTGAATATGCAACATATGCCCGTTGAACAACGCATATTCCTCAGGGCACTGGCTTAAGACAACTGCTCCGTTCGGATGGTAAATAATACCTTTTTCATAAAAGACGCGGCTTTCGCTGCTTAAAATCAGCGGCAGCGTTTTTCCGGAATAGGTTTCTCCGCAGCAGCAGTCGTAATAATGTCCTTTGTGAATGCAAAAACGGTCGTTGTTTCGGAGAAAATTTTCATTTTCGGGCAGAGGGCTGACATTTTCAAGCATCAGTCGGCAGTCTTTGTCAAACAGGCGCCCGTATCCGTTTCTTTCCAGGACGATAAAATTTCCTTGTTTTAGAAAAATAACCGCCTTGCAGTCTTTGAAGGATGCCAGTTTAAGCCCGCTTCGGTTGTATAAGTCCGCTCTTCCCCAGGGGTATGTTACGGCAATCTTTCCGTCATCAGCGTCAGAAACGTTGGAAATATCGTCTTTATGCCCCAGGCAGAGTGGAAAATTCCAGCCGTCTTTGCTGTAAGTGCGAGGAAGGTTGGGGTACAACATACCGTCTTGCTCCGAAACAATTGTTTGGTAGTGGCAAAGGTAGCATACATTGGTAATTTCCGTCATGCGGTTTTCTTCAGAGCTGTAAAGCGTGTATGACGCATTGCCATTTTTTGATACCGCCATCTGGCCGTTTTCAAAAACATGGAAATCAGATACGCCGTTAAATTTCAGCCGGCAGTTATTACTGTAAACGGAAAGTTTTGACGTTCCGGGCTGCAAAAATGCAAAATATCCGTTGGGATAAAACTTCAGCGTCCCGTTTTCAAAACGCCTTTTACCTAAAAAACTCCAATAATTAGCTTGTTTGCTGGCACAATCCAAAAAGTCTTTGGCAAAATTCCATAAGTTTTCCATATATATAAGTTTTAGTGAATAATAATAAAATTAAACTGCGTTTATTTTATACGAAAATGTTTTTTTGTCAAGATAGATTTGTTTTTCATTGTCTTCGTTCTTCTGAAGAAAAAAAGACCGGAAAACCTGAGCAGATGTTGTCAGCATACAAAAAGAAGCAGAGCTGAAACTCTACTTCTCCGAATATCCGGCATTGCTGCCCTGTATTCTGTTTTCTGCCATATACCGAAATCTTTCGCCATGCATATTGCAAAAACTGCACTTGTCTGCACCAGTTCGAAAACCAGTATCGGCTTCCTTATTATCTGGAGTAAAATTCGATAACCAGGTTCGGTTCCATCTGTGCCGCATACGGTACATCGTCAAACTTCGGAACGAAAGTATACTTCGCGGTCAGCTTTCCGGCATCAACTTCCAGATAAGACGGGAAATCGCGCGTCTGGGACTGAACAGCTTCCAAAACAATGGCCAGCTGTTTGGATTTTTCCCGAACTTCAATAACGTCACCTGCTTTAAGCTGATAAGAAGGAATATTAACCTTTTTGCCGTTTACGGTAACATGACCGTGATTGACAAACTGGCGGGCGGCAAATACCGTCGGAACGAATTTTGCTTTATAAACCAGATTGTCAAGTCTGGATTCCAGCAGGCCGATAAGATTTTCAGCGGTATCGCCTTTTCTGCGAATAGCTTCAACATAGTACTTGTGGAATTGCTTTTCAGAGATATTTCCATAATAAACTTTTAATCTCTGTTTTGCATACAATTGCTCACCATAGTCAGTTGTCTTTTTTCTTCTCTGGCCATGCTGTCCCGGAGCATAGTTTCTTTTCAAAATCGGGCTGTTCGCATCGCCCCAGAGGTTTTGGCCGTAACGGCGGCTGTTCTTCTTTTTGGCGTTAACAATACTTTTCATTAAAAAATCCTTTTTTCTTTGGTTAAATTATTGTCCCGATAGTTTTGTCGTTGGTGGTGCCGTTTCTTTGGTGGAAATCCGGCTCCGGCGCAAACGGGGCTTTCGCTTTCAGAAAACACAAAACGCGGTTTTGCTCCGCGCCGAATGCCCTCTGGCGCAACCCTCTTTCTCGGAAGTGCCCCTAAAATACCGCAAAAAAATAATTTTGCAAGCATTTTCTTTAGAGTTTTGCCTGTTTTTTCATCTTTTTTATATGGAAATATGTTGAACATCCAACTGTAGAAATAAAACGTTGGTTTAAAATAAATATACCAAAATTTTAGAGATGTGTCAAACAAAAAAGTGGATTCAACCGGTTGAAACGGCATAACCATCAGTATTTTCTGCTGAATTTAAACCAACGTTTAATTTCAGCAGGAGCAAAATAATGAATAATTTTGACAGAGTAAATAATTCCGGTATAAATTCAGAAGATATGCAGCTTATCAAAAGTTATGATGCCCAAATAATCTTGGATAATGATGATAAAACGTTAATGCAGATTAGGATGAAAGATTTTACAGTAAGCGTTATTAAATGGAAAGATAGTTTTTATTCGGAGAAGCCCTATGAAATGGCAGGATTATCCGGAAATGGACAGCTTTTGCCTCTCTATGGTGTAAGCGACGATGTTGTCCATCTAAAAAACTTGGGTGAAGTTAAAATAATTTTAGAAAATATCAAAGATGGCAAATCAATAAATGATAAATCCTGGCTTGAAGGCATAGACCGCCTATACAATAAAGCAGATGAGGCTGAGGAAGAATGTTTTGCCCAGATGAATTATGATGAAGAGTATGGGGAATATCCTGACGCGGCATATAATGAAGAAGTTGTGAAAGATAAAAAGGATAACAATACTGCGCGCGCAAAGATTGAAGCCCGAAAACGCAATATCTTAAAAAGCCGTGAGCTCCGCCATGAAATGCAAAAACGATATCCGGAAGAGAAGGTATCCGGCGTTGTTTTGGCTGATAAAATTGCTGAAGATAAAATTTCCGGGGCTGAAAAACGGACAATAACGCCGGAAACAGGCTTGAAAATTCGCCGTAGCAAAGTGCGCGAATAAACAAATGTGAAAACACCCGGACGTCAAAGGGAAAATATCTTCCGCTTTCAGAAAACTTATCGGCAGCGTACATTCATAATGTATATTCTTCCGCAGAGACCTTTACCGTTTTAACGTGTCTTCCGCCCTTAAAGAAGATGAAGAACGCCGCGGAAAAACTAGTAAAAATTTTTCCGCACTTTGGCAAACAGAGGCTCGTTGATATCTTCCAAAATGCCGTCTTTAAGCTTGAATTGCCGGTTCATGCGTGCCGCCAGTTCCATATTGTGTGTGGCAATCAGTGCCGCCAGCCCGGTTTCCCGAATAATTCCCAACAGGGCGGCAAAAACCTCTTCTGCCGTATTTGGGTCAAGGTTACCGGTCGGCTCGTCTGCCAGCAGGAGTTTGGGAGAATTGGCCAACGCGCGTGCAATCGCAACCCGCTGTTGTTCGCCGCCGGAAAGTTCTGCCGGCCGGTGCTTCAGGCGGTGAGAAAGGTGCAGCTTTTCCAGCAGAAAGGCAGCCCGTTCCGCTGCTTCGGCTTTCGGACGTCCGGCAATCAGCATCGGCAGCATGACGTTTTCTAATGCTGAAAAGTCGCCAAGCAGGTTATGGTATTGGTAAACAAAGCCGATATAATCGCGCCGGAGCTGCGTGCGCAAGTCGTCGGAAGCTTTGCCGATATTCTGCCCGTTTATGAAAATGCGCCCCGCTGTCGGTTTGTCCAACAGGCCGGCAATTTGCAGCAGTGTAGATTTGCCCGACCCGCTTTGTCCGACCAGTGCCGTAACTTCCCGCGGGCGGATGGCTAAATCAATGCCTGCCAGAACTTCCAGCGTCTGCTTGCCCTGTTTGTAATTTTTGACAATGCCGCTCAATTCCAGCACACAATTGCTGCGGGCATTGATGTTGTTGCCGGTTTCGTTATTCATAGCGCAAAGCCTCCACAGGATCCATTTTTGCCGCCCGGTACGCCGGGTATAGTGTTGCAAGGAACGAAAGCAGCAGAGAAATTCCCGCCACCGTCGCCACAACCGAAACTTCTACTTTTGCCGGCAGCTGCGACAGGAAGTAAATCTCCGCCGCAAACAAATCGCGTCCGGCAACCGACTGCAGAAACTGTCGGATATTTTCGATATTGTCGCAGAACAACAGTCCCAGCAAAACGCCGAGAAAAGTTCCAACCACGCCGATAAACGCGCCGTCAAGGAAGAAAATGCGCATAATCATTCCTTTGGTTGCACCCATCGTCCGCAGAACGGCAATGTCGCGCCCCTTGTCTTTGACCAGCATAATCAGTCCGGTGATGATGTTGAATGCCGCCACCAGAATAATCAGCGTCAGGACGATAAACATCACGTTGCGCTCCACGTCAACGGCATTGAAAAAGGCGGAGTTCGTCTGTCGGTAATCATAAATGAAGGCACGGTTGCCCGAACTTTCTATTGCCGCGCCGATAAGCTGGCGTGTATAGTCTAAATCGGCATCTTCGCGCAGCGTAACGTCAATGCCGGTAACGCCGTTGCCGAGCGAAAAGAATTTCTGCGCCGCGGCCAGTGGCATAAAGACAAAATTGGCGTCATATTCATACATTCCGAAATTGAATGTTCCGGCAACGCGATAGCTTTTCATCCGCGGCACCGTCCCAAACATGGTGATTTTTCCGTTCGGGGAGAGCAGGGTGATTTCGTCGCCTTCGGTTACGCCGAGTTTGTCTGCCAATCTGGAGCCCAAAACGACAATATCGCCGTCAAACAGTTTCAGGTCAAAATTTTTAAATCCGTCGCGCAAAACCTGTTTTTTCTGCAAATCTGCCCCGTTGACGCCGCGCACCATCACGCCCTCGGCAGAATTTCCCGCCGTCGCGAGCAGTTGTTTTTCAACCATCGGTATGGCGATGTTGACGCCCGGAACTTTTGTCTCAAGGGCTTTGACCGCTTCCTGATAGTTGTCAAACGGCGTATTGCGGATGGCTGCAATGCTGATATGCCCGTTGATGCCGAGAATGCGCCCGAGCAGTTCGGCCTTAAATCCGTTCATGACCGAAGTAACGATAATCAGCGTTGCCACTCCCAGCGCAATGCCGATGAAAGCAAACGAGGTGATGACCGAAATAAAGCCTTCTTTCCTTTTCGCGCGCAGGTATCTTCCCGCAACCATGTTTTCAAATTTGGAAAAAATCATCTGCAAAATACTCCTTGTCCCCCTACCATATCTCGCCCGGGCAAACTTGCAACCTCAAATCCAGTTCTGCCCACAAAAAACATCGGAACCGGCAGGTACGGGAAAAGTTTCTTATAAGGAACCGTCTCAAATAAAGGCAGTGCCGTGGCTATAAATCACATAGGTATTTTGCCGCAAATGATAAAGATTTATTGCTGTAAGCAGCAAAGGTGTTCTGCCATCCGTAACGATTTATAGTGCCGACGCTTTTCGGGTAACGGCGATACCGAAATGCAATGGGCTGAAAAGTCCCATACTTTAAGTTTCTATATTTTAAATCCCATGCTTTGCAGCGCAATACAAAAAAAAAGAACCGCGTTTCACAACGCAGTTCTCAATTCAAATACTTAAAATAATCTTACCGGAAAAGTTCCTGCCTCGCGGCAACCTTTCCCGTCATGCAAAACAAAAATTTGTAAAAAAAAAACAAATTTCTGCAACATTACAAACAAAAATAAAGTTTTTGGCGGTGGCGCCGCCGACAACTTAAAAACAGAACAGACCCTGTTGCTCTTTACCGCTGTAAAGCAGTTTCCGCTCTGCGGCAGCGGTTTACAGACCGTCCCATTTGTCATGGCGTCCTTGTGAACCGTTGTTTTCCTTTTTGCCTCCGTTTTTGCTTTTGCCGTTTTTATTGCCGTTCTTGCCCTGTTTTCCCCCTTTGGAAAGGAAGTCGTACTTGACACGCGGCAGATAATCATGCAGGCAAAAGCCTCCGGTTACGCTGACTTTTGCGGCAGCCTTGCTCATGTCTCTGATAAAGGCGACCGGAATAAAAAGCTTTTGTCCTTCAGCCGTTTTCAACAGGTGGATAACGGAAAAATCTTCCGAACTGCTGAAATAGGCTTCCGCATACCAGCCTCCCTTGTTGATAAAGTGGATAACGGCTTTTTTGTCCGTATCCAAATATCCCCACAGAGATTTAAGTTTACCGCCGGTATTAAGCGTCTTCAGATGGCGCAGGACAATGTCAATCGCTGTAACCGCCTCTGCAGAAAACAGACAGCTGTCTTCGGCAATAACGGCCAGAGAAGTGACATCGCTGAGCGAGTTGCGCAAAACGATGCCTTCCAGAAAGTCGAACATACGTTTTTGCGTAACAGTCGGATAAGCTGTTACAAATTCATTGAAATCGGCAGGCTTGTTATTTTTTGCTCTGCCTAAATTCTTGTTGGCAAGGGCTGATAAAAGCTCCTTGGCATCAGACCATTTAACGGTCTTTACAATTTCTTGGTTCATAAATATATATTTTTAATATTAATACGCATTTAAGTATAACAGAGTCTGTTTTTTTGTCAAATATTTTTTTATTATTTCAGTTTAGCCAAATCTGCAGCGATAACTTGGGCTAAATCTCCGATGAGGCGGCTCTGTGCCGGAATATAGGCATCATAGCTTCCGTCAATTTCCGTCCGGCGGTCAAAGCGTCCCTGTTTCAGGATTTTTCCCTGTTTGCTGCGGATAAAATAAGAGGCTTTTAATGCTGCCATTTCGTCAAGCCTGCCGCTCATATCCAGTATTTCGACGGTAACGGCATATTTGTAGTTTTTCTTTAGCGTCGTCTGGTTCTCAATCATGGCGTTGGGCAGCAGCATTCCCAAATCTTCATTCAGAACCCGTTGAACCAGCCGCTCGGGAGATGCGCCCCAGCGGTTAAATTCGTCGATTCTGACCTGATAGTTTTCCTCTCCCAGAGTCGTAATCTGCGGTCGAGCCTGTTCTGCCGGCAGCAGAACCTGTCCGACAAGCACCATTCCCTTGACTCCGGGATAAGTCGCGTCAGTTGTTTTTACCGCGACCGGCTGAAAAAAGTTGGGGGCAGGGCTGGAACATGCCGCCGTTGCCAGAGCCATAATCGCAATCAGAATTTTTTTCATGTCATTTTTCCTTTCTCAATATATACAGGGCTTATCTCGATAAACATATCGGGCATCCATTTTTTCGTATCAAACCTTACCTTTTGCTCTGCGTCGGTATTTCCGCCGCTGCTGCCTTGGTACTTGGTTTGCTGCCGCCGTTAGTATTCCTTTCCCGTGATGACCGCATTCGGGTACATCTGCAGATAATCCGTAAGGTTTTTCAAAGAAGCTGCCGCCGCAGAGAAGCTTTCAATCATTGCCGCAATGCCTGCCGCGTTTTCCCCGACCATCAGGTCAAACGACTGCGCCGCGCCGCCGACATTTTGTGCGGCATTGCCGAGCTCTGATACCATTTTGGCCGTATTGTTCTTGTTTTCTTTCAGGATATGGTCAAACGTATCCATTGTCGAATTCATGCGCTTAAGCAGCGGCGGGAGTTCCTTGTTAAGCGTTTGCGTAATGTTGTGAACGTCGCTGGCAATCTGTGTAATCGGCATAACCTGCAGGCTTTTGGAAATTTCCGAAAACGGCGACCCGATAGTCGGGATTTCAAGTTCGTTTTTAGCCTGTTCGTGCAGGACGGCCTTGGAATTTGGGAACATGTCCAGTTCAATCAGCAGCTGCCCGGTAATGACTGAATTGATGGCCAGTTGGGCGCGCAGTCCGTCGCGGATAAACTTGTCCAGCCTCTCCTTTTCATCGTGTGTATCCGTAATCAGCGAGCGGCCGTTGTAGATTTTGGCATATACCGGAATCAGGAACTGGAGCGTATGCAGGTTGGCTTGCAGGCGAACCTCTGAAACCTCGCCGATTTTAACCCCTTTAAACAGAACCGGTGCGCCGACGTCAAGCCCTTTGACCGATTCGTCAAAATACATGACAACCGTCGATTCGTCGTCCGAAAATTTCGATTTCAGAAAATAGGCAAACATCAGGAACATGGAAATCAGGCCGATGCTGACAAATAATCCGATTAATTTCATGTTAGGCTGTTTTATCATTATTTTTTCCTCTGGTTAAAAATTCATAAATGTCCGCATTCGGCGGGTTTTGCAAAAGGTCGTTCGGGTTTCCCCTGCCGGTAATGTTTTTGACGCTGCCGTCCAGAAAGATGGAGTTGGTGCCGATGGCAAAAATCGACTGCAGTTCGTGCGTAACGACGACAAACGTTGTGCCGAGATTCTGGTTTAATTCCAGAATCAGGTCGTCCAGCCGTTTGGAACTTATCGGGTCAAGCCCGGCCGACGGCTCGTCGCAATAGACAATTTTCGGGTCAAGCGCCAATGCACGCGAAAGGGCGGCGCGTTTTTTCATGCCGCCGGAAATCTCCGACGGGAAAAAGTCTTCAAAGCCGTACAGGCCGGTCAGCGCCAGTTTGTAACTGGCCAGCTCTGAAATCTCCTGCGGTGTATACGCCGAATACAGTTCCAGCGCCATCGCGACGTTTTCCTTGAGCGTCATGGAAGAGAACAGCGCGCCGCTCTGATAAAGGACACCGCAGTTTTTCATAATTTCCGTTTTACTGCGGCTGTCTGCTCCCGAAAAGTCTTTTCCGTCGATGAGCACTTCGCCTTTGACCGGCGTTACCAGTCCGGTCAGAACCCGCAGCATGCTGCTTTTGCCGCAGCCGCTGGCGCCCATGATGATAAAGATGTCTTTTTCGTTGACGGAAAAATTGATGTCGTCAAACAGGACAAAGTCGCCGTAAGCCACTTTCAGGTCTTTGACGGTAATGATTTCCTTTGTCATATTCCCATCTCCTCCAGAATAACCGTCAAAACACCGGTCGCGACAATCATCCATACCAGCGCCGTTACAACGGCTCCAGTCGTCGCCTTGCCGACGCTGTCGGCATCGCGTCCCGCGTTAAGCCCTTCGTAACAGCCGCACAGCGAAATGATAATACCGTAAACGACACTGTGCATCAGCCCGACCAGAATATTTTTTAAACTCAGTGCCTTAATTGAATAATCGAAATAAGAGGATGAAGACAAATCCAAAAAACTGACGCCGACAACCGCGCCGCCCAAAATGCCGAGCGCATCGGCCAGCAAGGTTAAAAACGGAATGGTAACAACCAGCGACACCAGGCGCGGCGTTACCAGATAGTCGGAAATTTTGATGCCAAGCGTTTTCAGTGCGTCAATTTCTTCGTTAACCTGCATCGTGCCGAGCGTGGCCGCATAGGATGAGCCGGTACGTCCCGCCATGATGATGCCGACCATAATCGCCGCCATAATGCGCGTCATGCCGAGCGCCACCATGCTGGCAACATAAATGCCCGCGCCGAAAGTCCGCAACTGCAAGGCGCCGACAAAAGCGAGAATCAATCCTACCAGAAAGCTGACCAGCGCAATAATGCCGACGGCTTTGTAGCTGCAGTCACCGAAAATAAACCAGAAGTCTTTGCGCCGCCAGATAGCGCGCCCCGAAAAAAAGCGCAGCAGCGACAGATTGGTCTCGTGCATAAAGCGCAGGGCGCTTTTTACCTGTTCATATATGATAAAACTTTTTTTGCCAATCCGCTCAAGCAGTCCGCTTTGCGATACGGCATCTTTCGGCGGCCTGTTTTCCACCTTGAGCGCCAGCGTCAGCATATCCCGGATATTTTTCGGCAGGCGGCTTAAATCCAAAGTAAGCCCTGCCGCTTGGATTTGTTTGGCCAGCCCGAACAGTTCCGCTGCCGGCAACGAGGCATAGGGCTGCCCTTCCGGGGTTTCGGCAAAAATCTTTGTCTGGCCGCGTTCTTTCAGCTGTTGCAGACGTGTCGAATCAAGGCCTGATGCGGTATTGTTCTTCAACTGTTCGGAAGAGCCGCTGTCAGGCTCTCCGTAAAGCAAAAGCACAAAATCCCCGTTATTTTCTTTTAGCGTAACTGCCATGTCTTCTTTTCCGTTTATTTTATTCAATCTTTCCGGCTTTTTCCGGTTTTGTCCAAGTTCTTGTTTCTTTTTGTTTTGCCGGCTTTAGCCAAGTTCTTGTTCCTTTTTGTTTTTCCGGTTTTGCCCGTTTTTTTCAGTCTTCTGTACCTCAGCGCCCCCAATAAGCCTTTTTTCGGCCTGCAGTAAATTGGCTTCGGCCGTTCTTTCGTTTTCAGGCATTTTTCAAATTCGCCCGGCACACGTCAACAGCTGCCTGATTTGCGGTTTCGTGCGCTTCCTGTTGGGATGCTCCTTTCAGAACGGCCGCAGTAAACGTTCCGGCAAAGGCATTGCCTGCACCAAAAGCGAAAGCCTGCCTGATGCCGCTGTTTTTGACAACGGTAACGTCGTCGCCGTATACGCGGCTTTCCTTGGCCATATCGGTCAAAATCAAATATTTGAGCCCGTAGTCCTCTTTAAGGCGGAGGCAGAAATCGTCAGGGCTGCCGCTGATTTTCAGCATCGCTTTGAGCGTTTTCAGCTCGTCGGTATTAAGTTTGAGGATATTGGCTTTCGTCAGCAGCGTTTCAATCGTCTGCTTGTCGTAATATTCCTGCCTGATATTAATGTCAAAGAACTTAAGGGCTTTTTCCGGCGCGCAGTCGATTAAGTCCAAAATCGTATTGCGGGAATAGGTTTTTCGAAGAGCCAGAGTGCCGAAAAAGACGGCATCGGCGTTTTTGATGCAGGTTTCTGCCGCTTCCGTATACGGAATATAGTCCCACGCCGCATTTTCCAGAATATGGGCCGTATGCCCGCCGCTCGGACTCCTGAAGATAAGGACCCGCCCGGTAGGATAGGGGGTAATTGCCAGCACGGGTTTTATTCCGAACTTATTAAGTTCCGCAACCACTTCGCGCCCGAGGTCGTCGGCGCCTATGGCGCTGATAAGGTGTCCGTCCGCACCTGATTTTACGGCATAATGCAGAAAATCTGCCGGTGCGCCGCCGAGCTTTCTGCTGTCGGGCAGGATATCTGATACAATTTCTCCGATGGCTGCCACTTGTGGCTTTTTTGTTTTTCCGGTCATAGCGCCTCTTGTTAAAAAAAATTAAAATTTAGTTAATACGATAATCTTGTTTTTTCATAGAGTCAATGCCGTTCATATTTGTTCAACCGCAAATCAAGGCTTTCTTTCAATAATTGCCTGACATGTGCCGCGTCCAGTTTGCACAGGTCCGTGCCGTGGCTGATGCGGTAGGCGGACTTATAGTTTAAACAGTCTTTGTTGTTGCGCATCTGCCCATAGCTTGAAAGGGTAAACGTAACCTCTCCGGGCTCTTTGCCGTAAAGGGCAATGTTTTTCATGACCGACGGGCGTCGCAGGATTTCCCCGTCGGCGCCGACAATCGCCAGACACGTATGTTCGGGCAGGTAATATTCGCAAAACAGGTTGTTGTTGTCAAACGCAAGGATAGGCTTGTCTTTGGGAACAAAGGCCTTGATGTCATGCGCCAGATTGTAAAAGCCTCGGTCAAAAAATGCCGCCTTGAAATCACTGTAAGTGCCGGCAAAACCAAGCAATGCGATAATAATGAAACCTCTGGGCAAAAAGGAGCTTTTTGCCAGCACCGCCGCACCTGCGGCATACCATATCAATGAAAAAATATACATGTAGCGGGTTGTAACCATCGGACGCACCATAACGGACAGCAGGATAAGCAGCAGATATGTCGCCAGCACAGTTCCTGCCGTTGTAGTAAGCAATTTGCTGTTTGAATCTGGTTTTGTCATTTTGCCGCCGGCTGTGTCCGTCACGCCGCATATGACGATAAAAGTCAGGGATGTTGCGGCAAGGGTTGTGGCAATAAAAAACGGGGATTGCCAGATTTCTGCCGCCGGCGGAGTTGTGAAAAATTGCGCGCTGACTCTGACGAAATCCATTGTAACGTACCAGTTCCGGCTGATTTCCCCGCCGGTAGACAGCGGTACTGTCAGCCATGGTGCGAACAGCAGCGTCGCTGCTCCGGCTGTCGCCAGAAAAGGCTTGAGCTGTTCAAAGCGCCGTGCCCGCAGAATGTCTGCCAGCAGAAAAAGATACAGGAACATCAGCCATAAGGCACAGTAATAATGGGAATACAAAGCCAAAACCGTCGCTGCTCCGAGCTTAAAGTAATCGCGCAGCTCCGGCTGTTCCGAGACCCGCAGGCCGTAGACCAGTGCCGCCAGCATCAAAAAAGCGGAAAGCATATAGGTTCGCACCTCAAATGCCAGCCACAGCGATTGAGGCATCAGCAGCAGCAGAGCCGTCAGCCATAGAGCCGTCCTGTCGCCGTAGTCTTTTCGTACTTCCGTTACGGCAAAAAGCTGTGCCGCAAGCAGCAGAATATATGAGGCGAAATGGGCTCCCCATATCTCGTATTCGTTCGGGAACAGCGCCAAAATCCATTTCAGGTAAAGGTAATAGAGCGGCGGCTTGGAATCTTCGGTTAAAAGCAAATGGAACATATCGCCCAAACTGTCTTTGGCCATCAGAACCGAGTATATTTCGTCAGTCCATAAGTTCAGGTTGTTGATAAGCAGGCCGTAAAGTACTGCCGTTATCCCAATGAGCAGGCAGGCTTTTCCGGTGAAACTGTGCCGGATTGTTGCCGAAACGAGTGCAATATATGCGGAAATGTGTGGAAACTTTGTTAAAAAAATACGCATAATCAACTGCTTTCATTGTTAATTTTAAGCCGAGTATAAAACATTTCCCGCCTTGAAGTCAATCGCTGCTCCATACCTGTAAACAGCTATTCTCCACACTCGGGAAAATCGTAAAGCCCCCGTTTATTGCATTACGGTAAGAAAATCTTCTCTCTGATTATAAAAGAATCCCCTCTCAGATTATAAAAAAAAAACGCCGCCCATATGCCGGTACGGCGCTTTTCCCTCCCTGAATATTCAGGAAACTCTGGTTTGGCAAACCCGTTTTTTCCGTTTCAGACCGTTTCGGTTAAAGCCAAATTCGAAAAAAGCCGGTTATTTTTTCCCGTTTTCTTTTTCAAAATAGCTGATAAGCCATTCATAAAACGGGTTGGCAAACTCTTCGTTCAGTGCCCGCGCCTTTTCAAGGCTGAGTTCTTTTTTGGCAAACGCCGCCTCGGTCAAAATCGTGCAGGCATCTTCCCTGATATCGGCCGAACCTCCGGAAATCAGCCATTCCTCGGTTGCTTCGCCTCGCTCGTCCAAAATCTTAACCGTGCCCATGTCCAGAGCCATCAAAGTCGGCGCCCGCCCTTGGATAACCGTAAGCGGCATATCGTCTGCCGGCAGCACAACCCGATAAACTTTTTGGCTGAGCACAAGCTTTTCCGGCATATAGATTTTTAAGTCGATATTTGCTGTCATGGCTTATGCTGCGCCTTTCATCTGTTCGGCCTTTTCCAGCACTTCTTCTATCGTTCCGACCATATAAAAAGCCTGTTCGGGAATATCGTCGTACTTGCCTTCCAAAATGCCCTTAAAGCCTTTAACGGTATCTTCCAGATTGACAAAGCGGCCTTTCTTCCCGGTAAAGACCTCGGCGACATGGAACGGCTGCGACAGAAACTTCTGAATTTTCCGGGCTCGCGAAACTACCATCCGGTCGTCATCGGATAACTCGTCCATGCCCAAGATGGCGATAATGTCTTGCAGGGAACTGTATTTCTGCAAAATCTCCTGTACGCCGCGGGCTACATTGTAATGCTCTTCGCCCACAATGTCGGGATTCAAAATCCGGCTGGTCGAATCAAGCGGGTCAACTGCCGGATAAATGCCGAGTTCGGAAATTTTTCGTGACAGAACCGTCGTCGCGTCCAAATGGGCGAAAGTCGTAGCCGGCGCCGGGTCGGTCAAGTCGTCGGCCGGGACGTAAACTGCCTGTACCGAAGTAATGGAACCGTTTTTCGTTGAGGTAATGCGTTCCTGCATGGAACCCATATCCGTACCGAGTGTCGGCTGGTAGCCCACGGCAGACGGAATACGCCCCAGCAGCGCCGAAACTTCTGACCCCGCCTGTGTGAAACGGAAGATGTTGTCAACGAAGAACAACACGTCCTGATGTTCCACATCGCGGAAATACTCCGCCTCGGTCAGCCCGGTCAAAGCCACGCGGGCACGTGCTCCGGGCGGTTCGTTCATCTGTCCGTAGACCAGAACAGTTTTTGACTTGTCGCCTTCAAGGTCGATAACGCCGGATTCTATCATTTCATGGTACAAATCGTTGCCTTCGCGCGTCCGCTCGCCGACGCCCGCGAAAACCGAATAGCCGCCGTGTCCTTTGGCGATGTTGTTAATCAGTTCCATAATCAACACCGTCTTGCCGACGCCTGCGCCGCCGAACAAACCGATTTTTCCGCCTTTGGAATACGGTTCAAGCAGGTCGATTACCTTAATGCCGGTAACAAAAATTTCCGGGTCTGTCGACTGATCGATAAATTCCGGCGCCTCGCGGTGAATCGGCATATACTCCTTGGTGTTGATTTTGCCGCGTCCGTCAACTTCGTTGCCGACAACATTGATAATGCGTCCCAAAAGTTCCGGCCCGACCGGAACCGTAATCGGCTTTCCCGTATTGTAAACTTTAATGCCGCGGCTCATGCCGTCCGTGGTATCCATCGCAATCGTGCGGACGATATTTTCGCCGAGGTGCTGCTCTACTTCCAACACCAGGCGCCGCCCGCCGACTTCGCATTCCAGCGCGCTTAAGATTGGCGGCAGAACTTTGACGTTTTGAAATTTGACGTCAACAACCGCCCCCATAACTTGATAAATTTCGCCGAGTTTGTCCGAACCCTCCTGTTCCTTTATCTTTTGGCGCAGCTCGGCCAGACGCAAATCCGCCTCTTTTTTGAGGTCTTGCATTTCCGCTTTTTCTTCAGCTTCTTTTTTCTTTCTTGCCACCATCTCTTTTTTTACTCCTAATGTTTCTCCGCATAAAAGCGCTTTGTTCGCTGTTACATCGCCTCTGCCCGGCGACATTCCTCTGTCATATCGTCTCTGCCCGGGCGATATTTTACTGTCATATTGCCTCGCCCGGCGACATTCTCCTGTTACATCGCTTCTGCTCCGGCGACGATTTCCGTAAGTTCGGTCGTAATCGCGGATTGCCGCAGACTGTTGTACTTAAAGGTCAGCGAGCTTATCATATCGCGGGCGTTGCGGTTGGCATTGTCCATTGAACTCATGCGCGCCGCATGTTCGGAAGCCTGCGAATTGATGAGGATTTCAAACATGGCCGTCCGCATATAAACGCGCGAAAGCTTTTGCAACAGTCCGAGCTTGTCCGGAAGATAGCCGTAAAAAGCATCGCCGACCCGATTCAGGCTTTCGTCTTCCGGTGCCGTAGCAATGTCAAACGGAATCACCTGTTTGGAAACCAGCGTCCGCGACAGTCCGGATAAAAAGTCGCTGTATACGATTTCGCAGATATCTGCGCCGTATTGCTCTTTCTTATTCCAGACATCATGCAAAAAACTCATCGCCTCTTCGTAGGTTAAGTGTTTTTTGATAACATTCGGATAGCTGCCTTCGATTTCGGTAACGCCGAGCCTTTTTAAGCCGGACAGCCCTTTTTTGCCGTAACAGAAGACCACCGTCCGTTTGCCCTCTTTGTGCAGTTCGTCGATGCGCCGCTTGGCTTCTTTGGCAATTTGCGAATTGTAGCTGCCGCACAAGCCCCGGTCGGATGCCAGAACAAATAAGGCATAGACTTTCGGATTCTTTGGCTGCACGAGCATTTTCGGCAGCATATACGAAACGCCTTTTTCAGCAGCCTCCTGCTTGAGCGAAACCAAAACGTTTTTGATATTGCCAATCATCATCTTTTGGAACAATTCGCTTTTTTCCAAAGTCAACTGGGCGCGGCGGAATTTGGACGCCGCGACCATCTTCATTGCCGAAGTGATTTTCTGTGTCGACTTAATGCTTTCAATCCGGGTTCGGAGTTCTTTTAAGCCTGCCATAATCTGCCCTCTTCGCTATGCACTGTTTCCATTATGCTGCTTTCTCCGCCGCTTTCTTTTTAAAAGCGTCAAGGCATTGCTGCATATAAGTGCCGAGTTCTTTTTCCAGCTCTTCGGAAATAGCCTTCTTGTCGCGGATTTCTTTCATAATGCTGTTTTTCTCGCGCTTAATGCTCTCCAGCAGAAACTTTTCAAAATCCTTAACCTGGCTGACTTCCAGCCCGTCCAAAAAGCCTTTGGCACCTGCAAACAGGGAAACGACCTCGTCTTCCAGCGCCAGCGGATGGTAAACCGGCTGTTTCAGCAGTTCGGTCAGGCGGACGCCGCGTTCCAGTAGTTTTTTCGTCGCTGCGTCCAAGTCGGACGAAAACTGCGAGAAAGCTGCCATTTCACGGTATTGCGCCAAATCCAGTTTCATCGTGCCGGCCACCTGTTTCATTGCTTTAACCTGCGCGGCGGAGCCGACGCGGCTGACGGAAATGCCGACATTGACTGCCGGCCGGACGCCTTGGTAAAACAGTGATGTTTCCAAGAATATCTGCCCGTCGGTAATGGAAATGACGTTCGTCGGAATATAGGCTGAAACGTCTCCGGCCTGCGTTTCAATCACTGGCAGCGCCGTCAGCGAACCGCTTCCGCGTTCCTCATCAAGTTTTGCCGCCCGTTCCAATAGTCTTGAATGCAGATAGAAAACATCGCCCGGATAGGCTTCGCGCCCCGGCGGACGGCGCAACAGCAGCGACATCTGGCGGTATGCCGTCGCCTGCTTGGACAGGTCGTCGTAGAAAATGACGGCGTGCATGCCGCGGTCACGGAAATATTCGCCCATTGCGCAGCCTGCGTAGGGGGCGATAAACTGCAGCGGCGCCGCATCGGAAGCCGTTGCCGCCACGACGATTGTATAATCCAGAGCACCGTAGTCTTTTAAGGTTTTGACCACCTGCGCCACCGTCGAGCGTTTTTGCCCGATGGCAACGTAAATGCAGAACAGCTTGTCCTTGTCGTTCTTGGCTGCGTCATTGACGGCTTTCTGGTTGATAATCGTATCAACAATTATCGACGTTTTTCCCGTTTGGCGGTCGCCGATGATAAGTTCGCGTTGCCCGCGCCCGATAGGAATAAGCGAGTCGATGATTTTTAAGCCCGTCTGTACCGGCTCGTGTACGCTGCGGCGCTCAATAATGCCCGGCGCCCGCGTTTCAACGTTGGCAAATTCTTTGGCCTTGACGGCACCGAGTCCGTCAATCGGCTGCCCCAGCGCATCCACGACGCGTCCCAGCAGCTCTTTTCCGACCGGAACGCTGACGATTTTGTTTGTGCGCTTGACCGTATCGCCTTCCTTAATCTCTGCATCTGAACCGAAAATAACCACGCCGACGCTGTCTTCGCCGAGGTTCAGCGCCATACCCCTGACGCCGGACGAAAACTCGACCATCTCGTTGTATTCGACGCCGGTCAGCCCGTAAACCGTGGCAATGCCGTCGCCGACCGAAAGCACGCGCCCGACTTCTTCCATATCCGGGTTAAAATTGTACTGTTCGATTTTCTCTTTCAGAATTGCGGAAATTTCCTCTGCTTTGACCGCCATGTTATTTTCCTTTCTTCACCCTGTCTGTTACGTTCGTCCTGCCTGTTTCTCTTGCCCTGCGCGTCTTGTTTGTCGCGCCTGCCCGGCAAGCTTTGTTTGCTTTGTCTGTAGCATTCGTCCTTTGCTCTGTGTCTGCCGTATATGTTGCAAAAATCATTTCTCTCAGCCTCCGTCTTATTGCGAGCCGCTTTTAATCAACTGCCCGATGCGCCCGAGTTTGCTTTCCAGCGTGTCGTCAATCAAAAAGGATTTGAAACGAACCCGCAGTCCGCCCAAAACCTCCGGCTTAACCGTATATTCCAGCAAAATAGGCGCTTTCAGTTTTGTTTCCAGCACGCTGCGCAGCTTTTTGTCCTGTGCCGCCGTCAGTTCGACTGCCGTTTCCACCCGGACTTCGACAATCCCTTTGTCCTGATAGTAAAGTTTGATAAACTCGTCCAAAATCAGGCCCGTCGCCTTTAATTTGCCGTTTTCGGCGATAAGAGCGAGGGTTTCGGCCGTAATTGAAGATAGGTTTGTCTTTTTTGCCAGATTCTCAATAATCTTGCGCTGGATTTTGCGGTCATCGCCCGGCGCAGCCAGAAGATTCCACAAGGCAGAGTCCTGATTGTAGGCCGCTTTTAACAGTTTGGCTTCTTCAAACGCTTTGTCTTCAATCTTTTTGTCCTTTGCCGCATCAAGCCAGGCTCTGGCATAAACTGACGCCGTTTTGAACTTCGAAATTTTCTGCATTTGCGTTTCTGTCCCTGATACAATCCTTTCCGCCTGCGTTCGGCAAACGCCTCAGCGCGGCAAAATTAAACCACTAAAAACATAACTACAGCAAAATTACTTATTTTGAATTAAAATTTCCACACTTAAACAAACTTTATGCCATAAAATTTATGAAAAAAGGTATGGATAATAAAAAAAGCCTCTTCCCGGAGGGAAAAAGCCTTTCATTAATTTACCTGCGCTGGGGCATAAATATTCCGACTGCAAACAGAAACAACCAGTCAAGGGTATGTCCGTTGACTGTGCCGATATACGAATTGCCCAGATTGTCATAAAGCCCGTCTTCCGCGATAAACCAGCCGTTTTTTAACATTTTGACCGCCGTATCGTTGGTAAACAGGAGTCTCTTGCCGTCTGCGCCATATATGCCGGCCTTGGCGCCGTCTTCCGCATACCGCACGGACATAAAGTAACAGCCGTTGGCAAAAACGCCGGCTGCCTTAAGCCTGCTGCCGAGGCACTCGCCGTTTGCCTTAAAAAGGGAAACGCCTTCACTGTCGTCAATCTTATACCATCCGTTCCAATACAGTTCGGAACCTGCGGAAAAAGCCGCCGTCTGAATGCCGTCCGCCGTAAAAACCGCTTTTTCGCCGTTTTCTTTGACCAGCATAAACTTGCCGTCTGCCGCCTCGAATATGCGTTTGATGCCGCCGACAAGAATAGGCTGTGCATTGTTTTTGTACAAATAAGCCATATTGTTTCTGAGAAGAACCGCGCTCCAGCCGTTTTTGAGCTTTTGATGCCTTTTAATCAGCCCGCCGTAAATCATGCGAACGTCTGCGGGAATGTCTTTGCCCCCGGAAAATAATAATTTAAAATCCATAATGCTGTTTGTTAAAGTTATAATAATTTTTATCTGTATTAAAATTTATGTTTTTAGAAGCGGATTGTCAAACGGAAATTTATATCGGCAAAAGAAATTTTTGCCTCCCGCCGTAGCTTTGTCAGTCTCAGTTCCCTTAAAAATCGGCCGCCGCACGCCTCAATCGACAGTCCTCTGTCTCCGTGCGCCACAATGGGCTGTTTCCTGCTACAACTTGCTGCGGCCGGCTTTCCTCCGCTGTGCCGTTTTCATATTCATATATCCGTGTTTTTGATATAGCTTTTTTACATAAAGGAATATGGGTTAATGTCCACGTCTACGCGGACGTTGCTTTTGATCTTGACCATGTTGAGCCATTTTTTCAGAACTTCCTGAATGTTAACGTTTTTTGCCGTCTTGAGCAGCAGGCGGTAGCGGTATCTGCCGCGCAGCAGATTCATCGGCGCCGGCGCCGGGCCGAGCGTTTCTATCAGCTCCGTGTTCGGCGCGCATTTGCCGAGATAATATGCCGCCGCTTCCGCAGCCTGCTGGTTCGCCGACGAGATAATCAGTGCCGCCAGTTTGCCGTAAGGGGGCATATGCAGCAGCCGCCGCGAACTTTTTTCAATCTCGATAAAAGCTTCGCGGTTATGCTCGATAACCGCCTGCAATACCGGATGGTCGGGATAGAGCGTCTGCAGATAGACCACGCCTTTTTTCTCGCCGCGTCCCGCACGCCCGGAAACTTGCGCCAGCAGTTGGAACGTCTGTTCGCTTGCCCTGAGGTCGGTTCCCATCAGCCCGAGGTCGGCATCGACCACGCCCACCAGCGTCAAATCGGGAAAGTTATGTCCCTTGGCCAGAATCTGCGTACCGATGAGAATGTCAATTTCCTTGTTTGCCGTCCGGTGGATAACGTCCGAAATCTGCTTGTAGTTGGTGGTAATGTCGCTGGAAAGGATGGCAGTGCGCGCTTCGGGAAAACGGTTGCGCACTTCTTCGGCGATTCGCTCCACGCCCGGGCCGCACGCGGTTAATCCGTCTTCCGAACCGCATTCGGGGCAGCGTTTCGGCGTAAACATCTTAAATCCGCAATGGTGGCAGATTAATTCGCCGGTAATGCGATGTTCGGCAAGCCACGCCGTGCAGTGCGGACATTGGATTCGGTGTCCGCAGTCCCGGCAGATGAGCAGCGGAGCATAACCGCGCCGGTTCAGAAACAGCATGGACTGTTCGCCGCGCTTGAGATTTGCGGCAAGCTCGTCAACGAGTGTCGGCGCCAGAAACGACACGCCCCACGGGCCTTTCTGCGGTTTGTCTTTTTTAAGGTCAAGGATTTTAATTTCCGGCAGCACTGCCTTGGCAAAGCGCTTGGTCAGTTTCACGCAGTCGTATTTGCCTTCTTCAACGTTGACGATGGTTTCCAAATCGGGAGTAGCCGTGGACAGGATAACCGGAATTTTCTCCAGATGTGCGCGCAGTACCGCCATGTCCCGCCCTTGATAGGTAACGAGGCTTTCCTGCTTGAACGAATGGTCGTGGCTCTCGTCAACGACAATAATCCCTAAGTCCGCAAACGGCAGAAACAGCGCCGACCGTGCTCCGACCACGACTTTCGCCTTGTTGAGCGCTACCGCTTTCCAGGTTTTTGCCTTGTCTTTGACGCCGACTTCCGAGTGCCAGATAAACGGCGTAACCCCGAACCGCAGTTCAAACCGCCGCAGCCATTGCGACGTCAGGGAAATTTCCGGCACCAGCACCAGAACCTGCTTGTTTTGTGCCAGCGCTTCGGCAACGGCCTCAAAATAAACCTCGGTCTTGCCCGAACCGGTAACGCCGTCCAGGAGGGTCGCCGAAAAGCCGCTGCCGACCTTGCGTACGAGAATGTCCGCCGCCGCCTGCTGTTCCTCCGTCAGCGCTGCCGTTTTGTTCAGGTTGACTTTTTGTTCTTCGGCTTCTTCGTTGATAAGTACGTCTTTTTTATAAAGAAATCCGCTTTTAATCATCGCGGTGATAATGCCGCTGCTGGCGCCGGTTGCGCTGATGATTTCTTCTTTTTCCGCTTCGAGCCCGCCGTCCAGAAAGTCAAACACCGCCTTGCGCGCTTCCGTAATGCGGATGCCGTCCAGATTTTCGTTTTTTATTTTCAGGCCGTAAAGCGTAACTTTCTGCTTGGGCAGCTGGTTGCTTTTCATGCCCAGTACCATTTTCAGCACCATTCCCAGCGGAGCCAGGTTGTATTCTGCAGTTTTGCGGATAAAGGCCGTCATCTCCGCCGTCAGGCGCGGCAGCTGTACCACGGATTTGATTTGTTTTATCTTTTTCGGGTCAATGTTTGCGCTCTGTCCTTTTTTCCAGACGACGCCGACCAGTTCCTCCCGGCCGAAAGGAACTTCGACCAGCTGTCCGGGAACAAGCTCCTCTTCCGCCGTATAATCAAAAACGTCGTCAAAGGGCAGGGGAAGGAGAACGCCGTAAACCGCCATTGCCGGCTATGCCCCGATAACCAGCGTCTGCCCGTCCAGCCTGACGGCAACGCCGCTGTCGCCGAGATAGGCCAGCAGGTAGTAAAGCGGTGCGTAGGAAGATATGTTTTCCTCCGCTTCTCCGCCGTCCAGAACGCGGGCAATGTTTGCAAGTTTTGCCTTGTTGAGCGGCGCGTCGGATTCTGCCGTAACCAGCAGCGCGTCGTCCGTTTGTTTGACGGCAATCTTTCCGCCTTTGACAATCGTGTCCGCCATCATCATTACCGCCGGCATAACCAGCTTGTAGATTTTCGGCGTGCCGATTTCCAGCGCCAAAGTCGTCGGCAGATTCGGATTGCCGAGCGTCAGGAGATAATCCTGCATCACCGTCGCCAGCTCTTCCGTGGTTTTGACCGCCGCGTTGGACATACCGAAACATAAGCGGAAAAATTTAAGCCGCCGGCTCAATACCTTGGAGCTGAAATTTAAGATATTGCCTATATCTTCCCTGTCGTCCTCGTCCCCCTCGTTCAACAGTTCCACGGCGTTGGCGACTGCCCCGATATTGCCGATAAGGTCGTGCGACAGCCTCGTCGCCACAATTTCGCTGATATAGATGTTGGTGCTCATTTTGTTTTTCTGTCCTTTGTCTGTCTTTCCTGTTCCGTATGTAAGTGTCTTATGCCCATTTGTTCCGTTTCAGCCGGAACATCCGCCTTTCCGGCAGGCTTCGTGCATGGCTCATTCTTCTCTGTTTCTCCTTTTCAACCGGAACATATCCGGCTAAAACGTATAATACTGCGTGTTGGCAAAACGCGTATCTTCGTTAATCATCCTCGCTGTGTCAAGGTCTTTCAACAGTGGGTCGGTCAGTTCCAGCTTGCCCGTTCCCGCTTTAAGATACGGCTTTTTGCCGCCAAGCCCCCACTTGACTTCGGTCGTATTGTCCGGTTTGCCGTATTTAAGGTCGATTCGCCGCCAGAAGTCAAACACCTTGATGTTGTTCAGGTAAACGTTTTTGGATGCCTTGCTGTCGGAAAAGGGAACGCTGCTTTTGTAAAAAATCCGGTGCGCCAGATTGTCGGTAAACGTAGAGGTAAAGTAAACTTCTATACTTTCTTTGGTAATGTAACGGTTGTAAACCTGATGTTCCACGAATTGAAAGCCGTTTTCCTTGGCAACCATCGTTGCGCAGGCGTTAAGGCGCTCAAAGCCGATAACACCGTGTTGGCGGCAGAGTTCTTCGCTGCGCCATTTGATAAAGTTCGGCACTTCCAGCGTTTCCAAAATCTTTTTATATCCTTGCTGCTTCATTGTTTCTTCTACTTCTTTAGGTGTCATGCGCAGCTTAAGGCCGGAAATGTCAAAATTGGCGGCGTTGGATTTGCGGTTTAACAAAACCCGTTCAATCCTTTTTTCCTCGGCTGCCTGCGCTTTCTCGTCCGGCGATTTGAAAATCTCGCTGGTACCTTTGCTGATGAGGCTTTTCAGCCAGCTTTCCGATTCGCCGTCATCGGAGGATTTGCCTTTGCCGGAATCTCTGATGCCGCCTGCTGTATTTCTGCCGTTATCCGGTACTGCTTTTCCCGTTTTTTTGTTGTTTTTTGACAGGTTGTCAGTCAGCGATTCGCTGATGTCAATGTCGGCTGCCGCCGTTTTCGCGTCCGGGTTTCCCCGATTGGCTTTTGGGGTTCCCTCCGCTTTTTTTTCAAACAGCAGCAAGTCCATTTCCGACTGCGCAAAAACGCCCGCCGTTCCCGCAACAAGCCCGGCAGTCAAAAGCGCTAAAAATGTCAAATATCTGTTTTTAAACATTTTCATTTATCCGTTTCTGCCATTATATCAGGGCTTTTTTAAAAATCACCTAATTTTTGGTATTTACAAACCGGAGAACAGTATTTATAACTTATCCGTAATTCGTTTATAACTTGTTGCGGTAATATTTCAAAACTCAAGGGAAAATATGTCGTTAAGTGCAAATGTGATAGGAGCCGGCCTTGCCGGAGCCGAGGCGGCGTGGCAGCTGGCTTTGCGCGGGGTTGCCGTCCGGCTGTATGAGATGAAGCCCGAAAAGCGTTCGCCGGCGCATAAGGCAGACGGTTTTGCCGAATTGGTCTGCTCCAATTCGCTGCGTTCCGATGATAGCACATACAATGCCGTCGGGCTTTTGCATCAGGAAATGCGCCTTGCCGGTTCGCTGGTTATGGAAAGCGCCGACAAAAACCGGGTTCCCGCCGGCGGCGCGCTTGCCGTAGACCGCGAAGGCTTTTCCGCATATATCACGGCGCGGATTAGGGAACACCCGCTGATAACCGTCGTGTCAAAAGAGATAACAGAGCTGCCGCCGGAAAGCGAGGGACTGAGCATAGTCGCCACCGGGCCGCTGACGTCCGCGGCGCTGGCGGAGAGCATATCCGCGGCGGTAGGCGGCGAAAAGCTCTTTTTTTATGACGCGATAGCGCCGGTCATATATAAGGACAGTATAAATTTTGACATCGCCTGGTACCAGTCCCGCTACGATAAAGGCGATAAATATGATTATATCAACTGCCCGCTCAGCCGGGAACAGTACTACGAATTTGTCAATGCCCTGCTGGAAGGGGAAAAGGCCGGGTTCCACGATTTTGAGAAGCCGAATTATTTCGACGGCTGTCTGCCGGTGGAGATAATGGCCGAACGCGGGGCGGATACGCTGATGTACGGTCCGATGAAACCAGTCGGGCTGACCGACCCGCACCGTGGGGAACGCCCTTATGCGGTAGTACAGCTGCGGCAGGATAACAAAGAAGACACTCTGCGCAATATGGTCGGTTTCCAGACTAAGCTGAAACATTCCGAGCAGACCCGTATTTTCCGCACCATTCCGGGGCTGGAAAACGCCGTTTTCGCCCGTCTCGGCGGTATTCATAAAAATACTTTCATCAAGTCGCCCGTCCTGCTGGATGCCTTTCTGCGGCTGAAGTCCCGCCCGCATCTGATGTTCGCCGGACAAATTACCGGCTGCGAGGGGTATGTCGAAAGTGCATCCGTCGGGTGGCTGGCCGGTTATTTTGCCGCCGAACTGCTGCACGGGAGAACGCCGCAGCTGCCGCCGCGCGAAACCGCATTCGGCTGCCAGCTGGCGCATCTGACTGATGCAACGGACATAGAGCATTATCAGCCGATGAACATTAATTTCGGTCTGTTTCCCGAACTGCCGAAAGTCATGACCGCCAAAGGGAAACTTCGCCCGCTCAAAGGGACAGAGAAGAAGGCGGCGCTGACTTCCCGAGCCCTGGCTGCGGCGGAAGTCTGGCTGCACGGCATTTCCGCAGGGGAGGCGTAATGTCTTCGGGTAAAAATTTTTCCTCAGAAGCCAAAGCTCTTTTCGAACTGCCGTTTTCCTCCGCAGCGGCGATTCCTTTGCCTCCGCCGTCTTTGTATCTGCAACTGGTGCCGGCAAAAGACCGGGAATTGTTCCGGGCGTATATTTTTTATCTTTTTCTGCTGCTGCGGCGGGGAATGCACCGAAGAGGCCTGCATCCGAAAAGCTTTAATCTCCTGTATCGTGCCGTCAGCCGTACCTGGCCCGGACGGACGCTGCTGGGATTTTTGCAAAAGGAATTTATCACCCGCAATCTTTCCCTGTCGCTGCTGCTGGAACCGCTGGACGGTTTTGAATGGCTGTCTAAAAACCGTTATCCGCTGGAATTTTCCGCCGCGTCGCCGATTTGGCTTCAGGTGATTTCGCCGTTTTCCCGCCTTGTCGCCGTGCTTAACAATCAGACGCCGCCGTTCTATCAGCCTTTTGCCGCCTTGGCTTTTGTTTATGCTGCCGTATATGTATTGGCTGTTCCGTCTGCTGCCGCGGCACTGGAGGGGGCAAGGGTATCGGTTGATGCGGCTTGTTTGCGCCGCAGCTTGCCGTTGCAGCAAAAGGAAATGTTGCAGCTTTTTGCCGCTGCGTCGGGATTTCTTTTTCGGTTGAAAACAGGATTTTTTGTCGGTCTGTCCCGCCGCCTGATACGGCTTTTGCCCGATGTCTCCGCTTCCGCAGCCGCCGCCACTGGTTCTTCGTTCGCAACCGGTTCTTCCGTTTCCGCCGCAGCAACCGTCGGTTCTTCGTCCGCAGTCTGCTCTCCGGCCTCCGCTGCAGCCGGTTCTCAGGGCACAGCTGGTTCTTCCGCCTCCGCCTTATGCCGGAAAATAAATTTTTTTGTTTATGTTAACGCATTTTTATATGGTTTGTGGCATACTCTGATAACAAGAAACAAAACCCGCGATTTGCATCAGCTCTGAACTGCGGGAAATATGGTTATGAAATAAGGAAAAGCAATGAGTTCAATTGGTCGCATCGTCAGAAAAAATCATTCTGCCCTCTTTTGGTGCACGAGGCATTATCCCAAAGCCAAGCGCGAAGCTGTATACACGCTGTATGCGCTGGTCAAGCATTTTGACGATTTGAGTTCCAGCTCTCTGCCTGAAAAGGATAAGGCTGATATTTTGGCGGCATGGCAGCGGGAAATTGCCAACATCTATGACCGGAAAGTTCCCGAAACCGACATCGGCCGCCGCATATATAAGAACTGTATGCGTTTTAAGCTGCCGCGCGCGTGTATGGAAACGATGCTGTCGGGCTTTGCCATGGACTGTCCGAAACCGCTGTTCCGCCCGTCGCTGCATGAGTTTGAGGAATACTGCCGCGGCGTGTCGGAAACGCCGAGTTACCTGATTTTGAAAGTAATCGCCGAATTTGACGAGGAAACGACTGCCGAACTGGGGCGGCTCATCGGGCGCGCGGTAGAGATAACCAATATTCTCAAAAATATAAAAGAAGACATTCTGGGCGGCCACGTCTATATTCCCGAAGAGTTTTTGGCCGCGGCGGAAATAGAGCAGGGGCTGGCAGCCAAAGACATCCTGACCCATAAAAATCTTTATGTCGCCCGCCGGAAATTTGCCGAAACCGCCCGCAGTTCCTTTGCGGAGGCTTATCGGTTGCTGGAAGAAAACCACAACCGCAATTCCAAGCCGGTCGTTTATATGCTGAATTTGTATCATGCTTATTTTGAGCTGATGGACAAGCGCGGATGGGAAATTATTTCTCCAAAGCCGGAATTAAAATTCAAAGACCGCTGCCGTCTGGTTATGAAAGCGCTGTTAAACCGCGGCGGGTGTTAACGAACGGAATTGTCAGCAGCTCTTCCCATACTGTGGCCTGCTGGTTTGCTCCGCTCCGCTACACATATCTATTCCGGCAAATCCGGAATTGCCCGATTGCCATTTATCCGTTGATAAATCGTTAAAACCTTTTGCCAGCCTGTTAAAAGAAGCTACACTGCACTCATAATGAAATCGGTGTCAGAGGACTTTAGTATGAAAAAAAATCTTTGTTTAGCGGTGTGGGGAGCCGCTCTATGCGCAACTTTTCCCGCTGCTGCGGAGACTGCTTTGCCGGCAGCGGCCGAAGTTTCGGAGAACGCGTCATCTCCGGCTGAAACCGTTGCAGATGCAGCATCGCTGACCGCCAACATCAAACGCATCGCGGTTGAATATCTTGAGCATAGCGTTACCAACAAGGATGATCCGAATTACCCCGATTCGTATAATGCCGATGAGCAGCATAACATCAGCGGCCTTTTTGACGGCAATCTGACCTATGACCGCAGCACGATGGTTTGGGTTAACGGCTTGTATGCGATATACGGCAAATCCAAGACGACCGAGAACGGCGTAACGACCGAAAATGAGAACGATGACGAAATTTTGCTCTATACCGATTATACGCACAAAATCTGGCATTTGGAACAGGGGATAGTCGGCCCGTTTGCCTATCTCGGGTATGAAACGGAATTTACGGATTTTAATCTGGACGGGACGGATTACCGCACTAAAATTCTCCGTGCCAAAACCGGTTTGAAACTTTACGACAGCGAGAATTTCAAACAGCTTTATATTGCCTTGGTGGAAGAAGACGATATGACTTATAAAAATGATAATATGAAAACCGGTGCCGAAATCGGGTATGAATTCCATTATCCGCTGAATCCGAACACCACGTTCGTTTCCGAGGGGTATTACCGTCATTTTTTCAGCTACAGCCAAAAAGAAGCGACGGATTTCAAATACAAACTGTCGACAAACAACCGTATAGAAACCAAGCTTGTCGGGGATTTGTACCTCGCGCCGTTTTACAATTATGAGCTTGCCGAAACCCGTGGCGCGTCGCGTTCCCGGGCACAGAGCACATTCGGACTGTCGCTGAGTTATAATAAGAGTTTTGACCTGTTTTAAGGTCGTGGAGGAGAATTGCAGAGTAATGACAGATAAGGAGGCATTATGAATTTCAAATATTATATTCCGACCAAAATCCTTTTCGGCCGCGGACAGCTGGCTAATCTGCATAAGGAAAAGCTCCCCGGCACGCGGGCGCTGATTGTAACCACAGGCGGCCGTTCCGTCGTCGATAACGGCTATCTGGCCCGGACAGAGGAAGAGCTGAAGGCCGCAGGATGTACTTTCGTGCTGTTCAACAAAATAACCGCCAATCCCGACCGTAGCGAAGTTATGGACGGTGCGGCGCTGGCAAAAGCCGAAAACTGCGACTTTATTGTCGGTTTGGGCGGCGGTTCGCCGATTGACGCAGCCAAGGCGATTGCTGTTATGGCGACAAATCCAGGCGATTACTGGGATTATATGGTTCGCGGCACCGGCGGTGGACGCCCGGTGTCTGTAACGCCTCTGCCCGTTGTTGCCATAACGACAACCGCCGGAACCGGAACGGAAGCTGACCCGTGGACGGTTATCAGCAATGCTGCGACCGGCGAAAAATTTGGTTTCGGCATTGACGGCACATTTCCCGTTTTGGCGGTGGTTGACCCCGAGCTGATGTTGACCGTTCCGCGAGACTATACTGTTTTTCAGGGGTTTGACGCGCTGTTTCACAGTCTTGAAGGCTATCTTGCCAATATAGCCACGCCCATAAGCGACATTTTTGCTCTCAAGGCCGTAAGCCTGATTGCCGAAAATCTGCCGGCAGCCGTTTTTGACGGCGGAGATATTGTCGCACGGGAAAATATGGCGCTGGCGAATACACTGTCTGGTATGGTCGAAAGCACATCCGGCTGTATCTCGGAACATGCGCTGGAACATATCTTAAGCGGCGTTTATAAAAACCTGCCGCATGGTGCCGGCTTGATTATGCTGAGTGTTGCTTACTTTTCTAAAATTGCCGAAAAACACACTTCTGACGACCGTCTTGTCGAATTGGCCAAAGCTCTCGGCAATAAAAACGCCAAAACGCCGGAAGATTTCATTGCTGCTTTGCAGAAATTGCAGCAAGCCTGCGGTGCGGACAAGCTGAAGATGAGCGACTACGGAATTGAAAAAGAACGCCTGCGTGAATTTGCCGCCGCCGCGAAAACTCAGAATGCCTTGTCTTTCCGGCTTGACCCGTGTGACTTGAGCATTGCCGACTGTGCCGAGATTTACGAACGGTCGTACCGATAATACGGCACCGTGTCGGCAGCTCCCGGTCGGTACGGAGGTATCGGTCAGTCTGGGAACTTTCGGCCGGTACAGAAATACCCGTCTGTATGGAAACTCCCGGCCGGTACGGGAATGCCGGTCAGTATGGGAACTTCCGGCCGGTACGAAAGTCCCCGTCAGTGCAGAAACACCCGGCTGCCGCAAAATTTTAACGTTTAAAACAAAAACAGACCAGAAAGGAGAACCGCCGATGCGTTATCTTGAAATTGAAGCCAAAATCGCCGGTATGGCAAAAAATTTAGACCGCCGCTATATCCGGGCGTTCTGGATAGCCTTTGCGCTTGTCAATCTCGCCTTTTTGTTTTATACGGTCAATTTTATGTTTGGCGACCACGATTGGAATTATGTCCGCGGTGCTTCGGCGTGGAACGAGGGGGCTTTTGAGGGGCGTCCGCTGCATTTTGTTCTGCAGGCGGTTTTGTTTGACGGGCAGGTGCTGCCGTTTTTAAACAGCCTTTTTTCCTTTGCTGCGCTGGTGCTGGGGTACATTTTGCTTGCCAGATACTGGCAGGTGCCGCTGACGACGTTCAATTACGCGCTGTTTGCAGTGTTTGCGGCAGTCTTGCCGTATACGCTGGTCTGGCTTTACTATGCCAAAGATATGCTGATAAACCTCAGCCTGCCGCTGGTCTGCGTTGCTTCGCTGCTGGCGGCGTCGGCGGCCGTCTCTTCAAAAAGGCCATGGCTGCACGTTCCTGCCATGGCACTGATGCTTTTTGCCTTTGCCTCTTATGCCGCGGTAATCAATTTTTATGCCGTCTGCCTGCTCGGTTCCGCCTTTTTCGCTTATGCCGCCGGCAAACCGTTTTGGATGACCGTGCGCGAAAAAACGCTTCCGGCGCTGGATATCCTGGCGGCATTAGTTTTGTATAAGGGAATGCTGGCGTTTTCCGTTTTGACTTCGTCATACAATACGCGTATCATCAGCTGGGATTACCTGCCGCAAAAGCTGCTGGAAACCTGTTCGGCAATGTTTATGCAGTTTGTAACGCCGCTGCCTTTTATGGAGTATAAGTATAAACTTTTGCTGTTGGCGTTCTGCCTGTTGGGGCTGGCGGCAGCAGTATGCCGCGGCGGCATAAGGAAAATTCCGGGATTGCTGTTGCTGGCGCTGGGATTGCTGTTTGCGTCCAAGCTGGCATTTTTTGTCGCCGACGAACGCGGGCAGATTCTGGCAGAGCTCGAAAATTTTGCCTTTGTCCCGCGGTTGGATTTTTATGGTCTGGCCGGCATTTATGCATTTGCTCTTGCCTGCCTGCTGCGTTTTTCATCGGGAAAATTCCGCAAAGCGGCGGTTGCATTTGCCGTTATTATTGCATTTATGTCCGGCGTTCGTGATATGTATGCGCAAAAAGTCTGGAAACTGGGATTTGACGCGGAGATGAAAGCCCATGAGCGCATCGCTGCCCGGCTGGAGCGTTTTCCCGGTTTTGATGCCCGCCGCAAATACCGCCTGTTGCAGATAGGGAGTTTTTCTTTGCGCCGAAACTATTACCGCCGTACCGCCGGCGAGGAAATCAGTCTTGATTTGCTGGAAACGTCCTTTACGCCCGAATTTATGTCGCGTATCGTTTATAATTTCTACTATCCTGAAGATGTCTTTTACGACAACGCCGTTCCGGGAGAACTTTCCAAAGCCGGTCAGGATTTCGTCCGCAATCGGGCCAAACCGTGGCCGTCAGCTGACGCTGTTTATATTGACGGCGATATTGTTGTTATTGTTCTGACTGAAGAAGGATTGGAAAAAGCCCGTTCCTTGTTGTATTTCTAGGTTATACATCTAAAGGACGGGCCGTATTCAGCCGATATGAGGTTTTTACTTCAACAGAGCCTTGACGTCGTCATAGCTCGGATAGGTGCCGCCTTCGCAGCCGAGCAGGGCGTAGGTCGGCGTTGATGTAAAAATTTTCTGTGCCAAAAGCTGCAAATCGTCTGCCGTAATCGCTTCGATTCTCTCGACAATCTCCGCCGTCGGGATGACGCGTTTGAACAACAGCATCTGTCTTGCCATAATTTCCGCCGTTGTAGAAGAGCTTTCCAGCGACATCAGCAGGCTGGCCTTAATCTGTGTTTTGGCACGCTTTAACTCCGTCTCGCTGACTTTGTCGTTCATCATTTTTTTTATTTCATCGGCAACGACCGGCAGCAGTTCTTCCAGCTCTTTAGGGGTTGTACCGGCATATATGCCGAAAACGCCGGCATGCTTCAACGCCTGGTTAAAGCTGTTAATGGTATAAACCAGCCCGCGTTTTTCGCGGATTTCCTGAAACAGGCGCGACGACATGCCGCCGCCGAAAATCGTCGACAGCACTGAATAGTTGTAGTAGTCTTCGTCCATATAGGATGCGCCTTTAAACCCTAAGACCAGATGCGTCTGCTCAATGTCTTTGCATTCCACGCGCCCGCCGCCGACATAATATTGCGGATCTTCGGCAAAATCCGCATGCGCGGGCAGGGTATTCATCCGCTCTTCAACCATCTTGACGAATTTGTCGTGGTCTACGCGCCCGACTGCGGCTGCTACCATATTGTCTGCGGTATAGTGCGTACGCATGTAATTGAGCATGCGTTCTTTGTTAAAACCGCGCACATGTTCGGGCGTTCCCAGAATAGTGCGTCCCGATGCCTGATTCGGAAATGCCGCTTCCTGAAAGTAATCGAATACCAAATCGTCCGGTGCGTCTGCGGATTGTTTGATTTCCTGTACCACGACTTCTTTTTCTTTGCTCATCTCCGCCGCGTCAAACGTCGGGTCGGTGATAAAGTCGCAGATAACGTCGGTTGCAAGTTCCAAGTCGTCCTTGAGCATTTTGGCATAAAAACAGGTGAAATGCCGTGATGTATAAGCATTTGTGGCACCGCCGACGTTTTCGATGTCTTCGGATATCTGCAGCGAATTTCTTTTCTTTGTGCCCTTGAACACCATATGTTCGATAAAGTGCGAAATGCCGTTGTCAGCCTCGGATTCGGCAGCTGCTCCTGTGTTGACCCAGACCCCGAGCGAAACCGTTTCAATCTGCGGCCGTTCGGCGGTAATGATTCTCAGTCCGTTTTTTAATGTCGATTGTTTAATTTCCATGTTACCCAGATTTTGCTAAAGGTTGTTGTTAAGTTCGGCTATTTAAAATAGTATATGTCAGACTAAAAATAAATCAATATAATTTATCGTATGCATACATATTTATAACCCCTTAAAATTTTTTTAATTTTGTATATTTATATACCAAGAAAGATAAAAAAATTTTTCAAGGGAGAAAACAGATGAAAAAGATGCCTCGTTTTGCCGTTGTCTTATCAGGCTGCGGCCGTGCCGACGGTTCGGAAATTCATGAAGCCGTAACCGCTCTGCTGGCGATTGACTGCGCCGGCTGCGCTTACCGGTGTTTCGCTCCGGATATCGAACAGGCGGCAGTTATAAATAATCTGACGTCAGAAAAAATGGAAGAACGCCGCAATGTCCTTGTCGAGTCTGCCCGTATCGCACGCGGTGATATAAAGCCTCTGAATGAACTGAACGTCGGGGATTTCGACTGCATCGTATTTCCCGGCGGCCTTGGCGCCGTTACCAACTGGTGCGATTTTGCCGACAAGGGGATTAACTGCACCGTGGAAAGCTCCGTAAGCAGAGTCCTGGAAGACGCGTATAAAAACAAACTGGTCATCGGTGCAATGTGCATTGCTCCCGTAACGGTATCCAAAGTTCTCGGTAAATATGGCATAACCGTAACCATAGGCAATGACAAAACCGTCGCCAAAACCATAGAACTGACCGGAGCCAGACATCAGGATACGCCGGTAACCGAAGCCTATATTGATGCAAAGCACCGCGTCGTAACGACGCCCGCTTATATGCTGGCTAAATCTGTCAGGGAAGTTTGCGAAGGGGCTGACGCGATGGTTAAGGCGATGGTCGCACTGGCGGAATAGCCATTGCCGCAACAGGTGCCCCGCCACACGCCACGCAGCAATCCAGCCATCTTTTTCTGCGGCAATGCCGTCCGCCTCACGCAGCCTTGCAATCTCGCCGCCTTTTCCCGCGGCAGAAAAGCTTGACAATTTCCGCTGCCGGTCGTATACCGTAAACGATAAATAATAACTTAAATATAGATATGTATGGAAAAGTATGATTTAATGTCGGATAAGGCTCAGAGCTTTATCAACCCTGCGGAAATCAACCGCACACTGGCTTATGCGAAAAAATACGGCAACGATGCCTCTATGGTTCGCTTTATTCTGGACAAGGCACGCGAAAAAAAAGGGCTGACCCATACCGAAGCCACAGTTTTGCTTTTGAACGAAGACCCGAAAGTCGCCGCGGAAATCGGTACGCTTGCCGAAGAAGTCAAAGAAGCTTACTACGGCAACCGGATTGTCCTGTTTGCGCCGCTGTACCTGAGCAACTACTGCGTCAACGGTTGTACCTATTGCCCTTATCACTCCCAAAATAAACACATCTTCCGCAAGAAGATGACGCAGGAAGAGATAAAGGCGGAAGTTATCGCTTTGCAGGATATGGGGCATAAGCGCCTGGCTCTGGAAGCGGGAGAACATCCCGTACTGAATCCTCTGGAGTACATTCTTGAAAGTATAGATACGATTTACGGCATAAAACACAAAGCCGGCGCCATTCGCCGCGTTAATGTAAACATCGCGGCAACGACGGTAGAAAATTACCGCCGCCTGCACAACGCCAAAATCGGAACCTATATTCTGTTTCAGGAAACGTATAACCGGGAGGATTACGAAAAGTTGCATCCCCGCGGGCCGAAGGCAAATTATGCCTGGCATACCGAAGCGATGGATCGTGCCATGCAGGCCGGGATTGAAGATGTCGGCCTGGGCGTTTTGTTCGGGTTGCATAACTATGCGTCCGAATTCGTCGGTCTGTTGATGCATGCCGAGCATCTGGAAGCCGTTTACGGTGCCGGGCCGCATACAATCAGCGTTCCGCGCCTGTGTCCGGCAGATGACATCAATACCGGAGATTTTGCCAATGCGCTGCCTGACGATATTTTTCTTAAAATCATCGCTTTGCTGCGCCTGTCGGTGCCGTATACGGGAATGATTATCTCGACCCGCGAAGGAGAGCGTATCCGCCGGGAAGCACTAAGGCTTGGTATTTCGCAAATCAGCGGCGGTTCCAAAACCAGCGTCGGCGGTTATGCCGCGCCTGCGGAGCCGGAACCGGACAGCGCCCAGTTTGAAACTGCTGACCGCCGCAGCTTGGACGAAGTCGTGCGCTGGCTGATGCAGCTGGGGTATGTGCCGAGTTTTTGTACGTCCTGTTATGGCAACGGCCGGGTAGGGGAAGATTTTATGGCGCTGTGCAAAAAGCAGCTGATTCATAATTTCTGTACGCCGAATGCCCTGCTGACGTTAAAGGAGTATCTCGACAACTATGCGTCGCCGGAAACGCGCCGTATCGGTATCTCCCTGCTGGCGGAAGAAATGAACCGCCTGCCGGAAGCCAAAAGGCTGTTTTTGCAAAAACGCATGGAATTCTTGAAAGAGGGAAAGGTTGTCTTTTTCTGAAAGCTTTTTTTCCTGCCGAATTAAGCCGGCTTTTGTTTGAAAACCCCGCCATATCGTAAAAGGTATGGCGGGATTTTTGTTGTCCGTTCCGTTTTTTCAGTTCTCTCTGCCGTCAAAATCGCCTTTCGCCGTTTCCGAAAATAAAAAATACTTGACAAATAAGTAAAAACTTGCTAAATATGACGAAATTTAATAATTTTATGTCAAACTATTAATATATTATAGAGTATGAAAACAAAAATTTTTCTTCAAGAAATCCTGATTAAAGTATTCGGGAACACTTGGTTGTTTGCGTGGTGGATTAAAAAACATCGTTTGGACGACCATATTGTAGATTTTTTAATTCGTGAAAAATTTAATCTTCTGGAAAAGTATGCGCGCCGGCATCAGCTTTCCTCCTGCCAGATAACGGATATTTTATCCGATTTGGCGGACGTTGATGACGAATATACGCAGGCTTTTATCCGCGAATTGTTAAAAAACAACACGCTGAACAGAGAGCAGGAACAGCTTTTGGTTTCCAAAAACGACGTATTGTTTTTGGAAAGTTATCTGACACCGAATGGATATTTTGATGCGTCGAGACGTTTTCATGAAGTCGCCGAACATAATTATATCCTGGGTATGGCAGAGGCAAAGAATATGACGGGAATAGAGGTGTTTAAGGCTTATGTCGACAATACCTGCCGCGATATGATGACCGATGAGCTGTTGGCCGAATTGATTCTTCTGCCGGAAAGTTTTGCTGTGCGGTACGTTTTGCAAAAGGCGCGCCTGAGCAAAGAACAGGAAGATTTTCTGGTAGACAAGGCGCCGGAGAAATTGATTAAAATTTATATCGGCGAAAAGGAATTGGCCTCCGATGCGGCGCAGTTGCAGCTGGTTGAAAAACATTTTGAACTGGCCCGCCTGTATTTTGAAAAATACGGGTTGCGTTCCAAAGCCCAGCAGACATATCATCTGTTGCGCAAACAGGCTTTGGAAAAGACGCCGTCGGAAGAAGATTGTCCGTAATGTTTGTTGGATTTAGTCCCCTGTGCCGCGTTTTGCGGGGCAGGGGATTTTTTTGAACGCGGGCGCTGCCGTCCGTTTAGGTGTACCGTTGGTTGCTTCGGCGCCGCTGCAGGCTGTTCTGATATCGCTGCTGGTGTTTTAGTGCCGCTGCCGGTTTTAGTCTTGCCGCGGGGGCTCTGTTGCTGCCGTGGTACGCACAGGCCAGCCGCAAAACAGGCGGATTTTCAAAAAAGATGTTTTTAATTGCGAAAATAAATAACCGGATATAAACTGTTTAAAAACGGAGGATTTATGGAAAAATTTAAATTAAGTGAGAGTATTTTGGCAGACCGCCTGATACTGCTGAAACGCAGCCACGAGCACGATGAGGAAATGTGGCGGGCGATAGAAGAAAGCCGGGCTTTCATCCGCGAATATCTGTTTTGGGTTGACGGCACGCAGTCGCTGTCCGATGTCGAAAAGGCAACGGATATGTTTTTCAAAGCCTGGGATGAAGACGGTGAATGGTGTTACAGCCTGTACAGTGTGCCTGAAAATGATTTTCTCGGTTGTATCGGTGTGCACAACATCAGTTTTCTGAACCGATCCGCGGAATTGGGTTATTGGCTGCGCTTGTCGGAAACCGGCAAGGGGTATATGACCGAAGCAGTCAAAGCTGTGGAAGCGGAATTGTTTGCCGCCGGGATTCACCGGGTTGTTATTTGCTGCGACGTAAATAATTATAACTCGGCAAATGTGGCGCTCCGAGCCGGATATGAGTTGGAAAGCATTCAAAAAGAAGCTGTCTACCATTATACCGGCCTGCATGACCATGCAACGTATGTTAAGTTCAGCCCTTACCCGATACGCGGGTTTGAACGCAAAGCCTGATGCGAAAAGCCTGATGTGGGAAAATCTGTTGCGGGAAAGCCGGACGCGAAAAAAATGAATCATTCGGCACCGGATTTTGCCGCCGCGTTAAACAAAAAAAAACAGTTCTCATGCGGAGAACTGTTTTTTTGTTTAGGGATTATAGGGCTTCAATTGTATCGCGTCAGCTGCATACCACCGACGGCTTCTGTTGAAAACCTTTCCGTAAATTCTTTAAGCGATACGGAAATTTCTATTTTCATATCGTCGAATGCCGTAAAGACAAAAGCACTCTTAAGCAGTGAAAAATGGCATCTGGCCCAGACGAAAGTCTGTTCTTTGCAGAGGCGCAAAGCTTGAATTTTATCCCGTCCGCCGGTCAGAATAACATACAGGCCATCTTCGGGCACGCAGATGACGGGAACCGGCTGTCCGGTTTTGCCGTCTTTTTTCCTGCCATTTTCTTCCTTAGGTATAAGGAAAGCGCAGACGAGATAAATAGCCTCTGTTCGCAGCAGCTTTGCAAAATGATAGCAGTTGATAAACGGCCGCGGCGGTGCCGGGTAAAGGGGGCACTCGCCGCCGCATTTGATGTGTGCCATATTTTTATGTGCTAAAATGAAACAATCGCCGTCCCGTAGTGTCTGACCAAAGTGCTTTTGTTTACTTTGGCTTCGGTCCGCGGAGCGGAAAAAACAAAATCACCATTGTCGTATTTGACTACCGCGGCAAAAAAGTTGTGTCGTCCGGCTCTTGCCGCCGAATGGCTCATGGAAACTTTGATGCCGTGCACCAAATCGATATACTCGCCTGAATTGGCAATCAGAACAACCGGCAGCAGGTCAAAGCCGTCTTCGCCGTCGGGTATTTCCGCAACCGCAAAAGACAGGGTGTTTTTGTCTACGCCGTAAATATCTGCCAGACAACGCAGAACGATAAACGGGGATACCGGTTTCGGCAAGGCGTTGGTCTTTGCCGCATTTGCTGTTTTAGCAGAGGATTTTTTTCTGCGGGCTGCAACAGGCATGCTGTTCAAACCCTTGTTTTTCTTTCTGTTCATATACAAAAAAATTTTTAAAAAGTAAAACATAAAAGTATTTAATTGCCATCCTTGTAGCATAAAAAAATATTTTTTGCAATAGAAAAATATTGGTTTTGTCTAAAATGTATGGCATTCCCCAATTACGTTTATCTCAAACAACCATTAAGGCGTATATCAGATTAGCAGTCCTCAAATCCACACCATAAAAACAGTTCCGGTGCAAAGCCGTTTGTTTCTAAATCCGCGCCATATTCGATATTTGCGCTATATTCGCGCAAATATGCATCTTTGCGCCACATCTGCGTTATCTTCGCGTCATAAAAAAAACAGCCCCGCAAAGAGGCTGTTTTTTGCTTGCTTCATACCTGTAACCGGAGAGATGATATTTACCGGCATCAGGTCATCTTAGTACGACCGCGCGTAAATTACGTCCAGCGTTGCTTTTTGGCCGGAAAGCAGGCATTCGCCTTCGCTGCCGCTCTGGTCAAACGGAATGCAGCGGATGGTCAGGCGCATTTCTTTAAGCTTGTCCAGCGTTGCCTCGTCTCCGCTCCATTTGCCGCGTACGAACGCGACTTTCGGCGCTTTGCCGCCGTTTTCCAGATAAACGTTGGCGTTGGCAAAATAGGCTTCAAATTCCGCTGCGGTCTTAATATCCGTAACCACGTTTTGCGTCAGGCGTTCGTTGGCGCGTGCCAGCATTTCGTCCTGAATTGCCTGCAGCTTTTCGCTGATTGTCGCAATGAAAACGTCCACGTCTTCAAAGTTCTTCCAGCCGTCCCGGTTGATTTTAATGCGGTTGCGGAACATAACGGCGTTCTTTTCCAAATCCTTGGCACCGACTTCCACAATCAGCGGCGCGCCTTTGCGCGTCCATTCCCACATCTTGTCGACCGCTTCTTTCGGGCGGTTGTCCAGCCGGACGCGAACTTTTTCACCGGCAAACGTCTGGGCCTTGAGTGCATCGCGCAGCTTTTCCGCATAGGCATTGATGGCTTCGGCTTTGCTCTTGTCCTTGACAATCGGCACGATAATCACCTGCTGCGGTGCGAGTTTCGGCGGAACGCACATTCCCTCGTCGTCGGCGTGCGTCATAATCAATCCGCCGATAAGCCGGGTAGAAACGCCCCACGACGTCGTATAGGCATATTCCTGCGCATTGTCGGAGTTAATGAACTTGATATCCGCCGACTTGGCAAAGTTCTGCCCGAGGAAGTGCGACGTGCCTGCCTGCAGCGACCGTCCGTCCTGCATCATCGCTTCAATGCAGTAGGTTGTAACCGCGCCCGGGAATTTGTCGTATTCCGGCTTTTTGCCTTTAATCACCGGCATAGCCATATCGTTGACGCACAAATCTTCATAAACGCCGAGCATCGTTTCGGCTTCTTTTTCCGCTTCCTCAAACGTTGCATGAGCGGTATGCCCTTCCTGCCACAGAAATTCGCGGGTGCGCAAAAACAGGCGCGGACGCATTTCCCAGCGCACAACGTTCGCCCACTGGTTAATCATGACCGGTAGGTCGCGGTACGAATGTACCCACTTGGAAAACGAGTCGGCAATAATGGTTTCTGAAGTCGGACGCACAATCAGCGGTTCCTCCAGCGGGCTTGCCGGCACGAGTTTGCCGTCTTCCATACTGAGGCGCGAGTGCGTAACAATAGCCATTTCTTTGGCAAAACCTTCAACGTGTTCTGCCTCTTTTTGGAAATAGCTTAACGGGATGAAAAGCGGGAAATAGCAATTCTCGTGATTTGTTTCCTTAATCTTTTCGTCCAACAGGCGCTGGATACGTTCCCAAATTCCGTATCCCCAGGGTTTGATGACCATACACCCCGGCGAGGACGAAACTTCGGCCATATCGGCAGCGGCTATCACGTTCTGGTACCAGTCCGGATAGCTGTTCTCTCTTATGTTCTTCAGAGCCATAACCAAATATCCTTTTATGTAATTGTTTTTAAACCGCCCAAAGTAAACACCAAAAAATGCCTGCTGTCAAGAATATAAGTGTATAAAATATCGTTCCGGTTTAAGCCATGGCATCGGTTTTGCCAGCGGCATTGGGAAATTTCAGCGGCGTTTGGGAGAAATTTATGCGTTGTCCTTCCTCTTTAACTTTTTTTAACTCTTTATTATATAAACTGATACCGTTTGATAAAGATTGAAAAGGAAACCCAAATGAAGCGTATATTTACTGTTTTGGCCTTGGCTGCGACCATGGCGCTCGGCGCCTGCAAAGAAGAAACCGCCGCCAACCGGATTTATGTCTTTTCGCAGCCCGGCTGCCCGCATTGCGAACACGCTGAGGAATATATCAGCCGCTATTACCGGAATTATGACATTGAACGGCTGAATATCCGCGAGGGCAATAATATGGGGTATTTGCTGCGTTATGCCAAAAAGTTCAAGGTGTCCGAACAGTCGCTCGGCACGCCGTTTATCGTTATGGGTGATAAATATATAATGGGCTGGGGTAATCAGCAGGTAAAAGACTTTAACCGCTATGCCAAGAACTTTAAACCGAAATCGTCGCCGCTGCGTTCTGTTGCCGCGCCGCAAAATGCGCAGCCTCATAAGGAACAGCCGCAAAATAAGCAGCCGGCTGACGCAAATACTCCGGCGGCACGCCCGTAGGTTATGGCCTTCTGCCGGTTCGGACGGTTCCTCCCCCCGCAGGCTTCGGCTTGCGGGGATTTTTTTATACTTTCGGCTGCTGATATTAAACGAACCATAAAATTCAACAGCCTGCACAAAAATATTATTGTGCAAAAACAAAAGCTTTTGATTGCCCACATACAACCTGAGATGTAGAAATAAAACGTTCGTATTTTTTCAACAGTTTTTAGGATACCTGATGAATAGCCAAACTATAAACAAAGAAACGCCGGCGCCGAAAGTTTCGGTTCTGGTGCCGGTTTACCGCCCGCGGGAAGAATATCTGCGCGCTTGTATCGACAGTATTTTGTCGCAGACTTTTCGCGATTTTGAACTGCTGTTGCTGGACGACTGTCCCGAGGACAGAACCGCCGAAGCCGTCATAAAAAGCTATGCCGACGGCCGGATAAGATATTCCCGCAATCCGGCCAATCTCGGCATATCGGCCAGCCGCAACCTCCTGATTGATATGGCGCGCGGGGAATATCTTGCGGTTATGGACCATGACGACATTTCGCTCTCCGAAAGGCTTGAAAAGGAGACCGCATATCTGGACGCCCACCCTGAAGTCGGCGTTGTCAGCGGCCGGGTTTTGAAAATCCCCCAAAATAAAGCATCGCATAATCCCGAAACCAGCCATGCGATTAAATTGTCGCTGATGACGGTCTGCGCCCTGACGCACCCTGCGGCAATGATAAGAAAAAGCGTTTTACAGCAGCATCATATCCGGTATGAAGAAGAATTCAGCCCGGCGGAAGACTATGCGCTGTGGTGCCGGCTGCTGCCGCATACGGAGTTTTATAACCTGCCCGATATCCTGTTGCATTACCGTTGGCACGAGAGCAATACCTCTATTGTGCAAAATCAGAAGATGCACGATGCGTCGTACGCTGTCCGCGCTATGGTGCAGGCAGAAAACCCGGCATTGTACCGTGAATTTGAAAAACGGGCGCGCTATACCGGAACCTGGCGGCTGTTTGGTTTTATCCCTCTGCTGCGCATTGTCCGCGATGCCCGTCGCACAAAAATTCTCCTCTTTGCCTGCCTGCCGCTGGTCAGTTACCGCTCAGCCGTCAAGCTGAAAGGGGAATGACGATGATTCCCAAAATTATCCATTATTGCTGGTTCGGCGGCTCCCCGAAAAACGAAAAGATACGTTTTTGCATGGAAAGCTGGAAAAAAGTTCTCCCCGATTATGAAATTCGCGAATGGTCGGAAAAAGATTTATTCCGTTTTTCCGATAACCGGTATGTCCGGCAGGCTTATGAGGCGAAAAAATGGGCTTTTGTATCGGATGTCTTCCGTCTTTTTGCTTTGTATAAAGAAGGGGGAATTTATTTGGATACCGATGTCGAAGTCAGAAAAACGTTTTCCCCGCTGTTGGAGGGGGATTTCTTTATCGGTTCGGAAAAGCACGGGCGTTTTGAGAGTATCGGTACGGCGGTGATAGGCGCTGCGGCAGGTAATGGGATTATAAAAGATATGCTGTCTGTTTATGAAAATCTTGATTTTATACCCAAAAACAGAATTCCGGATTTGACGCCGAATACGGTTCGGTTGGTGCCTGTGTTCCAAAAATATGGTATAGTGAACGTCTACAGCAATGAACGGATAATTGAGATTGATAACAAGTCCCGCATTTATCCCGATTGGTATTTTTGCGTGGATACGCCGGATAGTTTTTGCGTTCATCATTTTCAGGCTTCTTGGATTAATGACTTTGACTGTAAGCTGAATGTGCATATACCCTTGGGACGTGGCAAGTGGCTTGGATTATACCGCTATAAAAGGATAAAGCCAGAGGCGAAGCTTGCATATCCGGAAACAATGAAGAAAAAAATTTGGGAGTGGGACTATGCCAAACGCAAAAAAATCCTGCTGGCGTATGAAGAAAAGGGAAAGGGGGAGTAAATGCAGCTTTCAATTGTTACCGTGTGCTATAATGAAAAGGATATAGGGCGCACCTGCGAAAGCATTGTCAGCCAGTCTTGTCAGGATTTTGAATGGATTGTGGTTGACGGCGGGTCGACGGACGGTTCTTTGGAGGTGATAAAACACTACAAAGAACGTATTGATATTCTGATATCGGAACCGGACAACGGCATATATGATGCGATGAACAAAGGGATACGCCTGGCAAAAGGGAAATGGATAAATTTTATGAACGGCGGCGATACGTTTGCCGATAACTGTATTGTCGGAGATTTTTTGCGTTTTGCCGGAGATAACCCGGCCGCAGACGTCATCTATGGCGATTTCAACCGGATGCTTCCAGACGGGGGTATCAGAAAATCAGAATTTCCCGATGTCGTAGATAAGGTATTTTTTTACAATAAATCGGTCAATCATCAGGCATCTTTTATCCGGAGCCGTCTGTTTCGGCGTTTTGGCATGTATGATGAAACTTTCAGGATTGCCGCCGACATGGATAAGTGGCTTATGTTTGTAAACAATGGCTGCCTGTTCCGGCATTGGGAACGGTATGTTGCAAATTTTTATCTCGACGGAATAAGTTCGACGCACAAACAGCTTTTGGCGGAAGAATTGGGGCGCATTCACGAAAAGCGTTATGGGCGAAGGGAAGAAAAAGCCGTCTTGCAAAAGATTTCAAGCCGCCGGGATTTTCTTTTATTTGATATTTTTCCATTGCTTGAGATTGATGATAAAAATGCCGGACAGACAACAGTCTGTAAATTATTCGGGGTTTTGCCCGTATACAGAAAAGTCAGCAAGCATGGAAAAGTGCGTCATTATCTTTTCGGCTTTATTCCGTTTTTGAAAATCAGGCAGAAATAAAAACTGCCTCGGAATATATAAAATAAAAGCCGGCCGGTTTATGACGCAGCTGGCTTTTATTTATAAATGCTTTTCCCTGTACCGGCTGCGCCGGTTAGGAAAACCGCTTCTCAGCGCCTTATTTGTTGAAGTAGCGCTTCAGCAGGCCGTCAAAGCCTCTGCCGTGGCGGGCTTCGTCTTTGGCCATTTCGTGAATGCTGTCGTGAACGGCATCGTAGCCGAGTTCCTTGGCCAGCGTGGCAATCTGCTTCTTGCCGTCGCAGGCGCCGAATTCTGCTGCCGCGCGCATTTCAACGTTCTTTTCCGTAGAGTCGGTAACGACTTCGCCCAGCATCTCGGCGATGCGTGCGGCATGGTCTGCTTCCTCAAAAGCATAACGCTTGAAGGCTTCGGCAATTTCCGGATAGCCTTCGCGGTCGGCCTGGCGGCTCATCGCCAGATACATGCCGACTTCGCTGCATTCGCCGGTGAAGTGTTCGCGCAGGCCGGCAACAATGCGTTCGTCCAGGCCTTTGGCAACGCCGATTCTGTGTTCGTCGGCATAAGCCTTGTTTTCTTCGTCCATAACCTTAAACGTTTTGGCGCCGCAGACCGGACATACTTCCGGCATGGTGTCGCTTTCGATAACCTGTCCGCAGACTGTGCAAATGTATTTCATTACTTTTTCGTCCTTTTCAAATTGTTTCAAACAAATTATATTTAGGGAGAGAATTTGCCGATGTCAAATGCTAAAAGCTGTGTAAATAAAAAGTTTTTGTCTTGTGCCGCCCGGCAAAGCGCATAAACTGACAGGCAGAATGCAATATAAGGGAGAAAACGATGAGTGACAAGACTATGAAGATAATCCTTTCCGTCCTGACCGTCATCCTGCTGGCGCTGATTGTCGGCCTGGTGGCGATGAAAGGCAGCTCGGTAAAGGCCGATTTGAACAAGCTGGCGCTGCGTATCGGCGAACTGCGGCAGTATCGCACGATGGGGCGTGCCGACGTCAATGCGGCGATGGAAAAGGCATTTGCCCGCGTCGGTTATAACGTTGTGTCGGCTACCGAAGACAACCTGTATCCGGATACGGCAGCCGATGCCGGCGTAAACCTGTATATCCGCGGCTACGGTCCGTTTAATGAGGTAAAGACCAACAAAAAGGCGGTTAATATCGTCTATATCCGCGACTACGATTCTCTGTTTGAGAATGAAATCAAGGTTTATGACGGCGTGGCTACGTCTTCGCGCGATTTCTATAACTATCTGCTCGGCAGCGGATATGCTGCGGCGTATATTCCGGAACTGACGGATCCGTCCGTATTCTATCCGGCGCCGAAACCCGAATTGGAGCGCGATTTGCTGTATGTCGGCGATAACGAACGCCCGAGCCCTGCGGTTGCTGCCGCGGTGGAAGCCAAGCTGCCGCTGGAAATATTCGGCCGTTTCTGGGCTGGAAATATCGACGATTCCTATATCAAAGGCGAATATATTCACGACAATGACCTCGGTGCTTATTTCTCGTCGGCGAAAATCAATCTCGTCAACGTTTCCGAACACGAGTCGCAAATCGGCATGATTCCGTCGCGCGTTTATGACATTGCCGCAAGCAAAGGCTTTATGATTGCGCCGTACAACAAGGAAATCGAAGCCGTTTTCGGTGATTCGATTCCGATGTTCAAAAACGCGGATGAACTGAAGTCTTTATACAATCAGTATCTCAATGATCCGAAAGCGCGTGCCGAAAAAGCCGAAAAGGCATATAAAATCGCCGTTTCGGAATATAATGCCGATATGTTCGTACAGCGTATGAACGGATTGGTCGAGTTTCTGATTAACGAAAAGAAGCTCTGAGATGAAATTGCCGGCGGCTCAAAAGACGGTTTTGGGGCTGTTGGCAGCCATTGCGGCAGCGGCGCTTTGCGCCCTGCCGTTTTTGGCGGTTAAAAAAGACATTGTTTATGTTTATGCCAAATCCCCTGTTCCCGATTCCCGTGAAACAGGTTTTATCCGCGAATTAAAGCGGTTAGGCTACGAAGTTAAATTGAATTCTTCGTCCTTGCCGGCAGTCGGGACGGTCGGCTTGTGGTTTCGTCCGCCTGAGTTTGCCTCTCAGTTGGAGACGTCCCCGGCTGCATGGAATTTTATCTATAATGAAGACTATTATCCGTTTGACTGGCGCGGGCTGAAAAAGTTTCCTGTTGTGTTGACTCCGTACCGTGAGCTGTATGAGCATTATGCTCGCAGCAATATAAGAACGGCAATGTTTACTGTCGGGGTGAATACGACGGATTTTTACGCGCCGGAAACGGTTTTTCAGCCCGGATATAAGGTCTATCCGCTGGTTTATTACGGCGATAATAATAAATCATCGCCGTTGGCCGAGAGCCTGAAAAAGCAAAGCGGAAACAACAAGCCGTCGCCGTTGGCCGGAAGCCTGAACGCCCAAAACAGTACGGTGCAGGGCAGCGTATGGTTTATGGGCCGCTTTTGGGAAAACGGGCTGCCGCAGCTGGTGCCGCAGGGAACGCCGGCGGAAAAGGGCAGGGAGCTTTCCCGCGCTTTTATCGCTGCCGTATACGCCGATCCCGAAACGCCTGCCGCCAAAATGGTTCCCGCCGAAACGGCGGAAGCCGCTGCCGCCGGTGCTTTGGTCATAATGCCGTCAAATCCGGCAGTAAAAGAAATCTATGGCGACAATGTGATTATGTATGAAAAAGAAAGCGATTTTCCCGGCCTTGTCGATTATTATCTGCAAAATCCCGAAATTTCCCGCGCTAAAATTGTTGCGGCGCAGAAAATAACTGCCGACCGTCTGAGTTCGGCTGCTTCCGCCCGCCGGTTTAAAGAAATTCTGGACTGGCTGCGGCAGAATGTCGAACCATAGCCACCCCTCCTCACACCGTCCCGTACATACTCAAAAACAGTCCCGCACCCCAAGCAATTCGGATTAAAGCAGTCCCGTACCCGAAGCAGTCCCGATTGCTGCCTATAGCCGTTTCCATGTGCGCAGCTTGTTTTTTTCTTCTTTATCGCGAAAAGCCTGTTCCAAATCAATGCCGTGCATATTTGCCAGCGAACAGACATAAATGAATACGTCGGCAAGCTCCTCTGCAACATTGCTGACGGCTGAACCGCTGCCGACCGAACCGCCCTTTGCATTTTTGCGTACGGCAGAAATAACTTCGCCGGCTTCTTCGGCAAACAGGCAGCATTCGTAAAACTTATCCGTCGTATTGAATCCGCGTTCCTGTTTCATCTGCCGGACATACGATTGAAAATCTTGCAGGGTAGGGGATTTTTTAAGTTCTAAAACCATAGCCTTCTCGCTTTTTTCTGCCGGTATGCGGTACAAACGGCACTTTTAGCCTTTATATGCCGGTACTTATGCATACCTGCGATTGATAATCTCGGCGGCGTCTTTCATCTCGTCTTCAATCAGGCGGTGCTCAATGCCGTCGTATTCAATAGCCTCCCAGTCAATATCGTGCCGGTCAAGCCATTCCTTGGTAAAGTCAAGCGTCTTATACTGCACCGAAAGGTCGCTCGTGCCGTGAAACAGATAAACGCCCGGCCGCGATGCCAGTTCTTTTTCCAGCATGTCTTTGCCGCAGACGATGCCGGCAAAAGGAAAAACGCCGCCCAATTCGTATTTTCGGGTCAGCCCGACATACATTGCGAGCATGGCTCCCTGTGAAAATCCCATGACATAAGTGTCTTTGTTTTTGATTTTAAGCTCTTTTTGCAGGCTGCTGATAAAAGCATTCATCTTTTTCGCCGTCTCGCTGATGCGGGGGCCGGTGCGATTATAAATCTCCACAATTTCGTCTGTTGGCGTCTCCGGTTTGCGCCGTTTGCGGTCAGGGTCAACGTCAACAAGGGCATACCACTGTTTTTTCAGCGGATTGCGTTCGCTCTGCGTGTCCGCCTCGGGCATAACGACCAGCGTATTGTCCAAATGCTGCAACAGCATCTCTGCAAAAGGTTCAACGTCTTCAATGCAGCTGTTGTATCCGTGCAGAAAAATGATTAGCCGTGAAACCTTGCTGCCGGACTTGAATGCCTTATATTTATACACGCTCATATTTCCCTCCGTCATTATCCTCTCTCTTTAGTCTGTAAAAAGTTAAGAATATCCTAATACATTCCCCGAATTTACGATTATTTAAGCTATAGGCGCTAAAATCGACTCAAAGTACGGCACACTCGTGCCTGAATCTGAAGTTCAATCCGTTTGCCGTGCAGGAGCAGAAATGCCGCATCAAGCCAGTGTTTATGAAAAAATAGTTTCCGACGTTCTTGCGGGCAGGGCACCCGTTTATAAGGATTATGCTGCCGAGTGGCGCCGCCGCGGGCACCACCGGGAGGAGTTTGCCGTCTTTGCGGAATATGCCGGATATGCAGCAAAGCTGGTTTGTGCGCCTGATTTTGAAATCGGAGCGGCGGTTCGGGCTGCCCGCACGGCGCAGATATCCCGGCACCCGATACCTGAGTTTTTGTTTACGCCGGCAGAAAAAAAGACTATTCTCAGAGCGGAAGAAAAAGGCCGCATAAAAGCCGGACAGGTCATTGCTTTTTCCGGCTGCCGGCGAAAAGTTTTCGGCTGCGATTATTCCGGATTGCCGGACGATACGGACGCTTTTGTCGTCTTTTCCGGGCATCCCGGTGCCGCCAGTCCGGCTGTTTTTGCCTGGTTTAACCATTTTCGCCGCACCGGCCGGGCGGTAAAGCTGATTTTTTTAGGTCTGACGGACAATCAGGGAAATTCGGACTTTACCGATTCGTCATTAATTTACAACGTCGGTTCCGAACAGGAAATGTACCGCCGCTATTTTAAGGCAATGGGCGTTTCGCATGAGATTATCGACGAATGCGTCAGTGTGCCGTATGATATTTCGACCGAAGACAATATTGCGCGTCTGGCAGAAATCAAAAACAAGATTTTCGGTGCGCGGGAGGTGAAGTTTGTCATGTTCGGCTATCCCGTTTATCAAACCCGGATTGCTACCGAGTTCGCCTGGGCGTTTCAGAAAATGGAAGACGAAGGGAACTGCTTTGGCGTCAATTTCATAATGCCTTCGTACCGGCCGAGCCAAAACGAGTATGACCGCTATTTTTCCTATGACAGTTTAAACGGCATCGCCGCCGACATCATTATCGGCAATTGTATGGCACATCCGTACCGGGTTAAGGGGCAGCCCCGTTTCGATATCGGTTTGGGCACATATCCCGAAGCGTATAAGAGGATATTGCCGCTCAGCCTGGTGTATTCCTATCCGAATGTTGCCGCGGAACTGGCCGGAACAGATATTAAAACCGCGGCAGTACTGAAAATCCTCCGCGCCATCCAGCATCGCACTTATGGCTACGAACATCCGCAGAAGACCGACCGCCAGATAAGTTACAACGTGATGCAGACCCGCCGCCTGCTGTTGGAGCGCGGGCTTGTTTCCCGGGAGCTTTTGCGCGGCGGATATAGGCTGCCGCGGGAAGAATATCTCCGCCGTCTTGCCTCCTGCCGTTAATATCGGTGCTTCGCGTTCCATACACCCTGATGTTAATGTCGGCGCATTGCATTCTGCCACTGCCTGCCGTTAATATCTGCGTTTCGTTTCCCGTTATCGTAATTTCTCATGCCGCTCTGCCGTCCAAACTGCAAAAAAAGCGCTTGACAATCATAAAAATAAGAACTAAAGTAGAACAAAATTAAAAATGACGGAGGGAAGATGTTAACGCCAAAACAACACAACTTGCTTGTATATATTGATAATTTTATTAAAGAAACCGGCCATTCGCCGTCTTTTGAGGAGATGAAAGAAGCTGTCGGGCTGAAGTCGAAGTCCGGCATCCATGCGTTGATAAATGCATTGGAAGAACGCGGCTTTATCCGCAAGCTTGCACATAAGGCGCGAGCACTGGAAGTCCTGAAAATGCCTCAGGTTGAACTTCATCATGAAAACCGTTTGGATGCGTGTCTGAACGCCGGGCAGTCTTCAAAGGACGGCCTTGCAGGACAGGAAGTTTTTGCTAATGACAACGGAGAAACCGAGTTTTCGCTGATGATACCTTTATACGGAAAGATTGCTGCCGGAACGCCGATTGAAGCCATCGCCAATCCGTCGGAGTATATTTATATCCCCAAAAGCTTTTCTACCCAGTCTGAGCTTTATGCGCTGACGATAGAAGGTGAGTCTATGGTGGAAGCCGGAATTTTTGACGGTGATACGGCAATTATCCGTCGTGCCGACCGTGCCGATAACGGGCAGATTGTCGTTGCTCTGGTTGATAATGAAGAGGCCACCCTGAAAGTGCTTGACCGCAAATCCGGGAATGAAGTCTGGCTTTTGCCCTGCAATAAGGATTATGAGCCGATAAAACTGACGGCAGACCGGCTGAAAATCCAAGGGATATTGTACGGCATTGTCCGTAAATATAATTGATGGCAGGTGTCTTTTCAGCCGGATGTAACAGAAGGGAAGGTAAGGAGCATGACAACAACGGCAATAATTACGGCAATGGAAAGCGAATATGATTCGGTTCGGAAATTGTACGATTTTGATGAAAACGGCGATTATCCACGCGCTCACGTATATGGCAGGAATATTCTGCTCGTAAAAGCCGGTATCGGTAAAGTGAATGCGGCGCTGGCAGCTCAAAAGGCATGCGATGCCGATGCAGATTTGGTTATATCGACGGGGCTTGCCGGCGGAATTGATACTTCTTTGCGGCAGGGGGATATTGTTTTGGCAGAAAAAGTCTGCTATCACGATGTCTGGTGCGGTGAGCCTAACCAGCGCGGGCAGGTACAGGGGTTGCCGCTGTATTTTGAACCCCGTCCCGAAATGATGGAAAAAATAATTGCGGCCGTTCCCTCAGGGTACTTCAAACGCGGTCTGACCGTAACCGGAGACCGGTTTTTAACCGATGCCCGCCGTTTGCAGACAATCAAGGGCGAGTTTCCGGAAGCTCTGGCTGTGGATATGGAAAGTGCGGCTGTCGCGCAAGCCTGCTATTTGAATGAACGTCGGCCGTTTTTGTCGCTGCGGATAATCAGCGATGTCGTCGGTACTCGAAATCAGGAGGAAGAGTATCGTATGTTTTGGCAAAATGTCCCTGAAAAAGCGGCAGCAATGGTAGATATTGTCCTGCGTGCGCTGGCAGAAGAATAAAATACCGCAGACAGAAAGTAAAAACAGCTTCCGGACCAGACTGAGCCGCCAAAAGATAAGCCTGAACAGCTGCGGCCGGTTCTGCCTGATGTCGGTTGAGAAAGTTTTACTAAAGTCTTCGCTCGGCTACCAAAATAAACCAGTTTAAGCCCGGAAGCTTAAACTGGTTTATTTGAAATTGTCGATTATCTCTCCGGGATGAAATAGCGGCTAATAATAGCCGTTATACCCGCCTCTCTCAACAGCATCCATGTAGGTTGACATAAAGTACGTCAAATAGCCGACAAGCAGGAACAACAGATAAATGGCAGCATACCTGAGGCTTTTTGCCTTGTGCCCGGCATCATAAAAGGAGGCTGTGCCATACTGGTTGGCTCCGCGTTCTTCCTCGAAGAAACCTGCCGCAATGAAGATTTTCAGGCTGTAATAGCCATAAAACATCATAACCAGCAGCGTTGCCGCGCCGCACCCCAGTATAATAAAGCTTTCTCCGGTTGAAAAGCCGCTGTAAATCTTGCCGCCCTGCAAAGCGTATGCAGTCCCTGCCGCCGACAAAATGCCTGTCAACAGCCAGTAAAGGACAAACGGACGGAAAAATCCTTTCCATGCGCCATAACCGGCGTCGTGCAGCCTTCTGACAAACAGCGACAAATAAAAGAATACCTCTGCAATATAAAATAAAATTGCCAAAACTGTCGTTATCTTATGGGCATGCGGCATAGCAAAAGCAACTCCGGAAACCAGCAGAAGAATAACAAACATATTAATCAGCATGGAACTCCAAAATTCAAATCTGGATGTTCTGCCCTTGAAGTTAAACAGGTTTTTGTAAGCGCGGGCCCAGGCGCAGAATGCGCCGCCGCAGAGTTCGCTTTCGCCGTTTTCCGACGCATTGCCGGCCGCATCGGCGCTTTCTTTCATTTCAAGAAATTTTTTTGCTTCGGCAATTTTGGCGTTTTCTTTGACTGCCGCCCGTTTGCTGTTTTCGGGAACCGCTTTGCGGCCTTTTTCTTCAACCCCTTCCGCCGGCATTGATTTTGCTGCCGCTTTTTTCGCGGTTTGCGCAGCCGCGGGTTTGGCGGCCTTTTTCTCTTCGTTGCGCGATTTAATCGTCATGACTTCGCTGATGATATCATGATTTTCCGCCTCGGGGATATTGGTTTCTTTGCTGTCGGCAGCCTTAGCCGTCTTTTTTGGTGCCGAAGTTTTAGCAGCGGCTTTCACGGTGTTTTTTGCGGCGGATGCCTTGTCCGCGCCGCTTTTCGCAGGAGCTTTTGCCGCGGAAACTTTTGCTGTTTTAGCCGCGGAGCTTTTTGCCGTCTTAGATGCATTTTCCTTGGCAGTCTTGGAAACTGCCTGCTTTGAAGCAGTTCTTTTGGTTGCGGCGCTTTGGGGCGCGTTTTTGTCTGCTGCGGTTTGAACCGCTGTCTTTTTTACATCATCGGCCGAAGCCTTTTTACTAACCATTTTTCCCTCTCAAAAAAATTAAAAATCAAATACATAATAATCATATTTATTTTAATGGCAACCCCGGTTGCTTTTTAAATCACAGTTTTCTTGATTGACCGAAGTTTGGAAAATTTAGAAAAACTCCTCGCAATTACCGAGTATACTGTCGCAATAAATGTACTTACCGTCGCCTAGACATGGAGTAGCCGTTTTGCAAAAGCGCAAGTATGGGAAAAACAGCTTGAGGAAAAGTGGGGAGTGAGGGGAAAGCAAACCCATTATCATCAAAATAAAGGAAAGAAAGAAGAAGACAGAGATGGCGAAGAAGTTTTTTGTGTAGTCGGATTTGCTTATCGGATGCGTCGTTTTCCCCTTGATAAAAGCAGCTATGCAGAAAAAGAGTGCAAGAGTGCCGCAGATGACATCAGCATATATGCCGGCTGCCGTACGGAAAGGATAGCTGATGATAACCAAAAGCCAAAAGATACCCCATATATATTTGGCCATTGATAGCCCTCTGATGTCATTCAACCGCCTCGCCACCAAAGCAGTATAGAATAATATGCAGGGGAGTGCTAGAAATAAATGCCAATTAGGATAAGATAAACCCAAAGACATCAAAGATAATAAGGCGTAGAGAAAATAATTACAGACACAGCACATCAAAATTCGTGTCTGGTGCTGCAACTTTTCCAGTCAAAAAATATTTCCAGCTTTCTTAGCGATGTTCTTCAAAATCCGTCGCAATCGCCGGAAACACTTTTGCTCAAATTTTCGGAAACCTTATGGCCGCTGTTCTGCTTTAACGGAGATGCAGATGTGTTGCTGCCCTCTAAAGAGGCATCATGTTTATGTTTTATCATACTGTTAAATTCTCCGTTTCACTATAGTTGCAATAAAGATTTTGCCTGCGCATCGTTCTGGGGTTCCTGCGCATCGTTCTGGGGCTCCTGCGCTTCGTCCCGGGCGGGCTAAAACAGAACCTTGGCTGATTTGAATTTTTTTGTTTTTTCGTCAAAAGCCACCCGCAGGACGGAACCGTTTTCGAGTCGGATGGTCTTTTTCAGGCATATTTCGGCAAAAATGCGGATGAGCATTCCGTGCGTAACCAGCAGCACGCGCTCCCGCCCTTCTTCAAACAGTTTGTTGATAAATTTCATAAAACGCTGCTGCACTGCGCCGGTCGTTTCCCCGCCGGGGTAGCCGATATCGTAGCGTTCGGGGTTTTTGATGTCGTTGAAAGCCTGGTAGATATAGGGAAAGACCGCTTCCAAATCGTTTTTTTTCAGCCCTTCAGCCTTGCCGAAATTCATCTCGCGCAGCCTTTTGGTATAGTGCACCGGCAAATCAAGTATGCCGCTGATAATGTCGGCGCTTTTTCTGGCGCGTTTCAAATCGCTTGCATAAATCGTTTCAATCTTTTCCCCGCTGAGCTTCCCCGCTGCAGCCCGAGCCTGCTCTGCGCCGGTTTCGTTAAGCGGCGTGTCATTCCAGCCCTGTACTTTTTCTTCTGCGTTCCAGTCCGTCTGCCCGTGTCTCATCAGGTATAAAATCATCGTTGCTCGCTGTTTCCTTTTTTATCGTTTTGCCCAGTCCGGTATATTTGTTAAAAACAGGATAAAAAAGTTGCCGCAGAAAATCAAGCCGGAAAACGAACTTAACCACATCGCTGTAAGTGTCGCGCTGTATCTCTGTAAGTTTCGCCCTGCACCTCTGTAAGTGTCGCGCTGCATCGTCCGCTTTGGTTTAACTTTCGGCAACAGCCTTTTTCATGGCACAGAAGAAAAAGCCGTCGGTTTTGGTATTAAGCGGCGAAAATTTCAGCCATCTCGTATCATCAAACGGATACAGCGGAATGTCCAGCGTTTCCCGCCAAAGTTCTTTGTGGTCAATCGGGCTGAATTCGGGATGTTTCGCCAGAAAAGATTCGATTTGTCTTTCGTTTTCTTCCGGAAGAACCGAGCAGGTAATGTAAATCAGGCGTCCGCCTGCAGCGGTATGCTCCGCGCCGAATTCAAGAATTTCAGCCTGGATGCCGAGTATTTCCCGCAGCCGTTGCGGCGTAATGCGGAATTTGGCGTCCGGCGTCCGCCGCCAGGTGCCGCTGCCGGAGCAGGGGGCATCGATGATAAAACGGGTGTAGTCTTTGTCTTGGACATTCTTTATGGTCTTTATGTTAAGAATGTCCAGCCTTTCCGCCCGTTTTTTAATGCGCCCGAGCCGTTCTTCGTTTATGTCGTGTGCCCAAATCAGCCCGTCGTTGTGCAGGAGCGAGCCGAACGCCAGCGCTTTTCCGCCTGCTCCGGCGCAATAGTCAATTATTTTATGATGCGCCTTGATGCGGCACAACAGGGAGATAAGCTGCGATGCTTCATCCATTACTTCAATTTCGCCGTCCTGATAGGTCATGCAGTTGTTGAGATTAACCCTGTCTTCCGAGCGCAGGCCGATGGGGGAAAACGGTGTCGGTGAAAAAAACAACCCTTCTTTTTTGAGGCGCTCGCGGGCGTGGTCGCGGTCGGTTAGGTTGGCGCGGACATCTGCCGGCGCCGTCGTGTTCAACGCGTCAAGCAGGCGTGTGTTGCCGATTTTTTCAAACAGCCACTGCGGGCATTCATACAGCGCGGCTTCCGAAAAGTCTTCAAACTGTTCCGCCGCCTTCAAAGCCGCTTTTTCCTCTTTGCTGAGCGGTGCCGGGGCGTATTCCTCTCCGTTGAAAAGGAGGTCAAGGTCTTCTTGGGCAAAACAGAGCGCCGCTGCCGTCCGCGCCGAAAAGGCGCTGCCCAGCGCTTCGGAATATTTCATGCGGCTGCGGATAATCTTCCATACCGTATCGGCGATAAAGCGCCGGTCTTTGGAACCGATGTAGCGCCGGTCCTTAAAATATTTGTCCAGAATATTGTCAGCCGGCCGCTTGTCCTGCAAAATTTCTTCCAATGCTTCAATAACGGCCTGAACTCTGCTTGCTTCTTTCATCTGCTGCTCCGCTTTGATAAAGATAAATTGTATTTTGGTGCCGGTTGGAGCGTCCTGCAGCCATACGCCCGTATACCCCGACCGCCCCGACAATACCCACTTTTTTTGCGCATTGCAAGTGTTGTTTTCGGATTTCTTCCCCGCTGCCGGAATTTTTTTGTTGCCAAAAACATAATTTTGTGCTATAAACTGCGGCAATATTAACGGCAGAAAGTAAAATATATGGAAAAAATTCTGGTTCTGAACTCCGGTTCCACCACCGTAAAATTCCAGCTGTTTGAGATGGAGCAAGGTTTTCATCGGGTTCTGGCAAAAGGTATGGTCGACCGTATCGGGCTGCCCGGTTCCAAAATTGTCGTCCGCGCCGATAACGGATATGAGTTCTCCTGCGAATGTCCGGTAACGGATCATAAAGACGCTATAAAAGCCATATTGGACTATCTCTCCCACCGTTTTTTGAAAAATGCCGCCGAATTGTCGGCCGTGGGGCATCGTATGGGACATGGCGGCGAATATTTCGACCGTTCGGTGATTATCGATGATGACGTTATGGCAAAAATCTATGACACGCTGCCGCTGCTGCCTTTGCACGGGCCTGCGTTTGTGCACGGCGTTGAGGCGATGACCGAACTTCTGCCCGGCGTTTTGCAGGTGGCAACGTTTGACAGCGCTTTCCATCAAAGCGTGGAAAAGCCAGCGTTTACTTATGCCATTCCTCGCGAATATTATGAAAAGGAACGTATCCGCCGTTACGGTTTTCACGGCACGTCGCACAATTACGCCGCGCAAAAAGCGGCGGAATTGTTTGGGCGTGCGGGGCTCTTTATCTGCTGTCACCTCGGCGGCGGCGCATCCGTAACCGCGATTAAAGACGGCAAAAGCGTTGACACCACGATGGGATATACGCCGTCTGCCGGGATTATGATGGCGACCCGCGCCGGCGATATGGATCCGTATATTCCGTTGCACATTATGAAAACGCAGGGCAAAACCGCCGACGAGGTAAACGCGATGTTTAACAAACAGAGCGGTTTATACGGGCTTTCCTGCGGGCATTCTGATATGCGCGATATTATTGAAAATGCCGCCAAAGGCGATGAAAACTGCGCTTTTGCGATAGATGCGTTTGTTTATTCCCTGCTCAAAACCATCGGGTCTTACGTGGCGGTTCTGGGCGGCGTGGACGCCCTGATATTCACCGCCGGCATCGGTGAAAACGCTTCGCTTGTCCGTGAAAAGCTTTGCGCCCGTCTGGCGTATCTTGGTATAGAACTTGACGGGGAAAAGAACAGAGCCCGCCCTGCGCCGGCGGAAATTTCCGCTCCGCAGAGCAAAGTCAAAGTATATGTCATTCCCGCCAACGAAGAGCTGATGATAGCGTCCGAAACGTTTGCGCTGCTGGATGAACTGGCGGAAACCGAACCTTTGGCGGTTTAAAGATTGGATAGTCGGAGATGGACTGATGTTGAAAGTGTTGATGCCCTCGCTTAATCAGCTTATAAATGCCGATTACAAAGCGGTAAAAACGCCCGAAACAGAGGCTTTGATAAAGCAGAGCCTGCAGGGGCTTGTCCCCTCGGCTCAGCCGGAATTGCGGCAGATATCCGGAATCCCCGGTTCCGGCAAAAGCACGTTTTGTGCCGCGCATTTGCCGCAGAATTTCCTGTTTCTTAGTTTTGACAAGATTATGGTTTCTCTGCCGGCATATCAGCGGGATTTGGCATTGTACGGCAATGTCGTTGCGTTTAAAAACCATGAAATGACCGCGCGGATTATCGGCTACGAACTGCTACGCCGTGCCGTCAACCTGCACCTGAATATCATGTTTGAGCACAGCGGTACCAATGCCGCCCATCTTGAGCTGTTTAAGAATATCCGCCGCAAAGGCTACCGCACCGCCGTCGACTTTATCGTCTGCGATACAAAGCTTGCGATAAACCGTGCCGCCGAACGCGCCAAAAAGATAAACCGTTTTGTGCCCGAACAGCTGATTTTGGAACGAGCCGCGGGGCTTAAGCAATATGCCGCCGCATATCAAAAATTGACTCCCTCCGTAACATTCTTCGACGGCGCAAATAATTTCCGCCCGTTAAAGAAAATTTAAGATTATCCGTGCAAATATTTCCTTATGGAAGACTAATTTTATAAGGTTTTTGCCGATGAAAAAATATCTGCTTTTATTTTCCGTTTCGCTGGCTGCCGCGTCTGCGGGGCAGGCGCAGGCGCTGACCGCGGCCGAACAGCTGCAGGCGACCAAAGCCATTTTTGTAGCCGATTTTCATAAGATGGATGACAACAAGGACGGTAAGCTGTCGTTGGAAGAATATTTGAGTCACCAGTTTGAAAATTTCCGTGCCAATATCATTGAGGCGGAAGGATTTGATGCCGCGGTCGCGGATAAAAAACTTCCGGCCCGGGCCTCGGCCGCTCCGGCAGATACGGCCGCCGATGATAAGGGCAAAGAGCCCCGTGACGAGTTAAAGTCTTTGAGCGATGTAAACAGCGCCTTGCAGGAAATGGCAAATTATGAGCTGGATTTTGATGATGATTTTACTTTTGATGACAGCTTTTCCGGCTTGGATGAAGAACCGAAAAAGCTGACCCGGGAAGATGTAATGCCTGCGGCTGACGTTTTATCTCCGGATAAAATGGCCTCGGATACGGACTTACCGTCGTCCGGCTCCTCTTTAACCAAAGAAGATGCCGCTGCACCCGCATCGGATACTGTTGCACCGGCACTGGATACTTCAGTGCCTGCACCGGATACTGTTACGCCCGCATCAGATACTCCAGCCCCGGCGTCGGCTGCTTCAACAAAGAACGAGGCCTCAGCCGTTTCCGAAGGGGCGGCGCACTCTGCTGAGACGGATTTGTCTGTTTCAGGGGAACCGGAGTTTCCCGTTGAATTGGACTTGTCCGTTTCCGAAGATGAAAGCCTGAAAAGTCTGCTGGCGGAAATAAACGAAACGCCGGAAGAAAAAGCTGCCAAAAAGGCCGCAGCCGAAGCAGAAGCCAAGGCAAAGGCCGATGCCGCAGCAGCCGCAGAACAGGAGAAAAATGCTGCCGCCGAGCGTGAAAAGCAGATTGGCTTTATGCTGGATACGATAAAGAAAACCCTGCCGAAGAAAATCGACGAGGCGACGACTTGGACGGACATTGAATACAAGGACAAAGCCATTGCCTATATCTATGAAGCCGATATCGATATGGCGGCAATGTCAACCAAAGAAAAAACGGCTTTGCAAAACAGCATAAAAACCGAAGCCTGCGGCAAAGCCTATCAGGAGATGTGTCCCAGACTCAAGCCGATGTTTATTAATGACGGGATTAACGTCCGCATCCGTTATCTGGACAAAGGCAAGAATGAACTCGGCATTTGTGAATTTAACCATGACACCTGCAGGTAGCGGCATGCGCCGGTCATAGCCGCTCCGTGGCGGGAAAACCGGAAAAAGTCATTAAAAAGCCGTTATCCGGCAAAAGATTTAACCCAACAAACCGTAAGGTTAGTTAATTTTAGAGAGGGAAAAACATGAGAAAAATTAAATTATTGTCAGCAACGGCTCTGTCGGTAATGCTTGCATTTTCCGCCAATGCCGTCGCAGCGGGAAGTTTTGACGACGCGTCGGAAGAAGAAATTGCCAAAGCTGTTGTCAGCGTTTTGAAGAAAAATCCGCAGATAGCGTATGATGCTTTGGTCAAATTCCGTGCCGATGCCGATACGAAAAAGGCCGAAAGTGAAAAGGAACTGACTCCGCTGGAACAGAAGGTTGCAGACGTTTTGATGGATAATCCGCCGATTATCGTCGGAGCGCTGCAAATCTATCAGCAGCAGGAAGAACAGAAAAAGCTTTTGGCACAGGCGGAAACCTATCAGAAATACGCCGAAGACATCAACCGTGCCGAACTGTATGCCGGCAACCCGAAAGGGAAGTTTACGCTGGTCGAGTTCTTTGACTTCTCCTGCGGCTACTGCCGCCAAATGGCGCCGCGCATTGAAAATATCATTAAGAAAAATCCGGACGTAAAAGTCGTTTTCAAACCGGTGTCTTTCCTGTCGCCGAATTCGGAACTGGCAGCCAAAGCCGCCGTTGCCGCGCATAATCAGGGCAAGTTTTTGGAAATGTATTCCGGCCTGATGGCGGAACGGGTTGTCAACGAACCGGTGATCGACAAGCTTGCGCGCAACTTAAAGCTGGATATGGCAAAGTTTAAAAAAGACTATGCTTCTGACGAAACTAAAAATATCCTGCAGAGCATAAAAGCGACTGCCGACAAAATCGGCATGAAGAGCGTTCCGACCTTGGTACTGAACGGTATGCCGTTATACGCAGTTGAAGAAATCCAGCTGCAGCGGGCAATAGACGTTCTGCGCGACGGCGAAAAATAATCGCGTCCCGTTTGCTTGCCGCCGCCTTCCGTATTTGGCGGGGCAGCCGCAAAACCGGGGTAGTCGCACGATTACAAAAAAAGGTTCTCTGTGCAGACGCACAGGGAACCTTTCTAACAGGGATAAGGGTTATTTGCCAAGCAAATCTCCAAGATCCATCATCGGAGTAACGTTTCCGCCACCGTAGACCTTCGGGAAATTCTTCGCCAAAACTTCCTTGATAAGTTCAGGATGGGCTTTGAGGATTTCTCCCAGCTTTTCCCGTACTTCGTTCTCGGAAGCCCCTTTCAGTTTCATAGCTTCAGCCTCAGCTTCTGCCATCTTACGAACGTAAGCGGCTTCACCGTCTGCCTGCATTTCGCGGGCTTCTGCCTGCGCTTTTGTTGAGATTTTCAGCTGTTCTGCCTTTTCCTCAACAATTTTGCGTTGCATTTCGACCTTAGCCATTTCGCTGACGGCATCTTCGTAATCTTTGTCAAATTGAACATTGATAATGTTCAGTTCAACATTTTCAAACAAAGAATGGTCATAGCGAGGCTCAAAGTTAGCCTTGACTTCTGATGACAACTCGGCGAGTTTACCGTTAATGTCTTCATAAGTTTTTTCAGCCACCACTTCGGTAAAAGCGGCATCAAGCTGCGGGCATAATGCCTTACTAATGTAGTCATTCTCTCCGATTGTAGCGTGGAGAGTATGCACATGAGCAGGATTCAAATTCCATGTCAGAACATAAGTCAACGCGATATCACGTCTTTCTTTGTTCTTCATGTTGTTTGTATCCTGATGGCGCTGGCGGGTGATGTCCACTTCACTCATTGAAGAGATAAACGGAATCATCCAGCCGAAACCGGCAGAAAAACTTTTGCTTGCCATGGCTCCCAAGGTAATCTTGTAACCAGCATGCCCCGGCATGATAACATACATACCGTTAATGAAAGTCACAAAGATTAAAAGGAATGCTGCCACCAGCCAGAAACCCCAACCGAGGAAAAAGGCTGCGACAATACTCAAAACTGTTACAATCAATAACGGTTTTGTCAGTTTTTCCCGCATACTCAAGATCATGCTTGTAAAATCTGTTGTCATATATCTAGATTTTAGAAAACAAAGCACTTGTCAGCTCTTCAAAACTTATTTTAACTCATAAAACCCAGGTCATCTCTCCGCGTAGGAGCATCAGCGCAAGCTAACCGCCTTCTAAACCGAATTTTAATAAGTGAACCTGCAAAAACCGTAAACAACCCATTGCTTGAGCCGTAAACAATCCCTGTGCGTCCTAAATCTCTCCAAACTAACAGTAATCCCTGTTATTTTTGTTAATAATTTCCAAACTAATCAACATCACAATATTCATCACGCTTTTAATATACCATATTTTTCGCCCTTGGTCAATCATAAAATACGGCACAGCGCCAGTCTTTCTCTGCCGGTTTTTAATTTCAGTTTCTGCAATTTGCGGTCGTCTTTTCCTGGAAATCAGCTTTCAGTGCCTTTCCGGTTATATCTCCCGGCTTTATCCTAAATGGACAATGTTTTTGCCGAATTTTTCTTCCAGTTCATCCAGAATGCTCCCCAGCCGGTCGTCGCTTTTTTTCGCCGGTTGAAACAGGTCAAGCTGTTCGCGTTCTCCGTAAACCAGTCCCGTCAGGGTAATTCCCGTGCTGCGCCAGACGACAGCCGGCGTGAACAGCTGCGTCAGCAGCCGCAGGGCAGGGGGCGTGATTTCCGTTTCCTGATTGCTGGCAAAGTCAAGTTTTGCGCGTGCCGTTACCACCTTAAAATCTTTGGTTCGAAGCATGACTTCAATGGCGGCGGCCTTGGCGCCTTCGCTGCGGGCTTTGCGGCAGGCGGTATGGATATGGCGGCATAAATCCGTTTTCAGGACGGCAATGTCGCTGCTGAATTCCCTGAGGGCGGAAGTTTGCTGAATGGAAAGCGGAGCCTTGTCGTCCGGTTCCACCTTAAACAGGGGAATTCCCGACAGTTCCGCTTTCAAATCCGCCCCATGCGTTCCGAACCTCGCCTTAACCCAGTAATCCGGGCGCATTACAAAGTCCAAAGCGGTAAAAATGCACTCTTCCCGCATTTTCAGAAGCAGCTTTCTTCCCACGCCGGAAACGTCCGCAATCAGCGTCTGCGCCAGAATCTTATTTCGTTCCGCCGACCCGATGGCAAAAACGCCGCCTGCATTTTTGGCTTTGTCGCTGGCAAGTTTGGCCAGCGTTTTTGTCGTCGACAGGCCGATGGAAACCGGAATGTGCAGTTCATTCCACACCGCCTGCCTGATCATTTGTGCCGTTTTGATGTAATTCTGCCGGTAAAGCAGCTTAGTTCCGGTCAGGTCAAGATAAGCTTCGTCCACCGAACAGACTTCGACGTCCGGCGTAAACGATTTGAACTTAGCCATGACTTTTGTCGAAATGCTGCGGTAAAGATCGTGATTGGCACGGACGTACAAAACCTGCGGCAGGCGTTTCTTGGCCATAAAATAAGGTTCGCCCATCTTCAACCCCAGCGCTTTGGCTTCTCTCGACCGCGAAATGACGCAGCCGTCGTTGTTGGAAAGAACCGCCACCGCCCGCCCGTCAAGCCGCGGATTGAAAGCCCGCTCCGCCGAAACGAAAAAACAGTCGCAGTCTGCAAGGGCAATATAGTGTTTCATCATAGCCTCGGAATATGTGCCAGCCGTATAGTTTCAAAATCTTGTTTCATAGTCATCTTAGTATTGCCGAACCTCTTTGTCAATAAAAAACGTTCTAATTATGTTCTGTTTGTTGAAAAAAGAGTGCGATGTAAACATCCGGCCAATAATGTTCTGTTTTTAAGGAGTGCGAGGCAAACCTCCTGCCCATAATATTTTTTAAGGAGCACGACGCAAATCTCCTGCAAAAAAAACGCCCCGTTTAAGGGGCGTTTAGGAAAAGAACGGCGGCAAAAGCGTCAGTGCTTATGAATGCGTCAGTGTTTGTTCAGGCAAATGTCTTCAGCCGATACGTGATAGGCTGCCGGCATACCGTTTTGAGCAAGGCAACACTTGAAAAGCGTTGAGCCTGCTTCATTCTGACAAAGCAGAAACCTTCCGCTTGTTTTATCCGCCTTGTCAGCAGAAAGCTCGGGCAGGCCTGACGGCGAAATTTCCTGAAAAACAACGCTTCCGGGTTTGCAGGACAAATCCGGGTCAACGCTGAAAGTAACGGTTTCAACAGGGAACATAACTGTGCCGTGGAAAAAAATCAGAAGGTTTTTTCCGGCCGCTATCCGTTCGGCAAAAACATAATTGCAGAGTTTCCGTCCCAGAAAACGCCCGTCTTCAAATCCGTTGCAGACAACGGCCCATGTAGCGGGATAAGGCTTAGCCAGAAAAATGCCGTAGCGGCACAGGCTGTCGTCATATCCGAACACTTCGCTGTCCGGCCATACCGTTTCGCAAAAACCGTCGGCGTGGCATGCGATAGTTCTGATGATGAAGCGTTTGCGTTTGCTGTCTTTCCTGTGCCGTCTGGCAAAGTCGGAAGCATAAATTGCAATAAAGAGCGTTTTGTCCTCCATCTGCAGGGTATAGGTCTTTTCCGGAAAGATGATAAGATGTACCATAAACAGAAAAACGAACAACGCCACAAATCCTGCCGTTGCAAACCAGCCGGTAAGCAGAAACAGCAAAACGGCTATGGCTCCGCCGACAACCTGATGATTAACGGCGGCACAAATCCAACACTGCGGGCGCAACAAGGCCCCAAACCAAATTCTTTTTACAAAATTATTCATAAAAATGTATTTAAGTGAAACAATAATTGATTTTTAAACGCATCATATAGAATAAATGAGGAAAAAGCAAGCATTTTTCTTGTCAAGCCGTCGGCAGGCCGCCATAATTGCCGCAAATTTAGACGCGCGGAAACGCCATAGCTGCCGGTTTTCCGGCATCAGGGCGCTACAATCGCTGCAATTCCGCCGCCACGGGAAGTTTGCCGGTGCAGTTCCCGTTCCGGCTTTGTTTTGATAAACTGTACTAAGGAGAAAAATATGCCCCGTATAGCCGAATTTGCCAAAGTCAGTTTCAATCAGTTTGAAACGGCATGGAAAAACACTTTTCTGACAGATGACGCTGAAATCCGGCGCATATATGACAGTATCCGGCTTCCCTCCCGGGCAACGTCCGGTTCTGCCGGATACGATTTTTACACGCCGGTAGATATCTCCCTGAAACCGAAGGAGAATTTTCTGCTGCCGACGGGAATACGCGTCAGAATGGAAGACGGCTGGTTTTTGGGCGTTATGCCCAAATCCGGGTTGGGTTTTAAATACCGCCTGCAAATGGACAATACGATTGGGATAATTGATGGCGATTATTATTACTCGGACAATGAAGGGCATATTTTTGTAAAGATGACCAACGATTGCAATGGCGGTAAGGTTCTGGAGCTGAAAGCAGGCGCCTCGGTCTGTCAGGGGATTTTTCTGCCTTTCGGCATCACATTTGACGATAACGCTACGGCAAGACGCAACGGCGGTTTGGGATCGACATCGAAATAAGGCCTGTGCGCAAGAAGATAGTGTGCAAGAGGATAGTGCACAAGAAGATAGCAGTGCACAAGAATAAAGCAGTGCACAAGAATAAAGCAGTGCACAAGAATATAAGGTCTGCCTGCAAGAATTTTTTTATGTTGCGGTTGTATTCTAAACGAAAGGCACAAAAAAGGGCGGTAGTTCCGCCCTTTCTCATAAAATCTCCGTTTTATGTCCCCGACAGTTCAAATGTATGTCTCCAACAGCTCCGAGTTTCGTCAGTCTATAACCTCGCAGCTTTCAGCGTTTGGGTTTGAACTGAATGATTTTCGGTTTCCCGTTCGCCGTATCGGTCTGCATTTTTACGGTTGCAAATCCGTTTCCGGCAGCAGCTCTGGTTTCCTTTTGTACATTGTTGCCGTTTACGGAACCGCCGCTTTTTTGTGAAAATCCGCTCATTGCCGTCTTTTGGCATCCGGGCTGCCGGTGTTGTCCGGGAATAATGCGGAATTTCTCGCCGGCTGCGGTTTTCAGGGCATTTTGCTGCGCCGAAACTTTTTCAAAGTGTTTTCCTTCAGCCGCATTATAACAGAGCTTAAACAGCTCGCCGCCGATAGTCGCCGTTTCGCCGAGTTCTACCGGATATTCGGTGAGAGTGTCTCCGTCAAAAGCGTCCAGCAGCTTTTCGTCGTCTTTGCAAATCGGATGCCAGACAACGTCATCAGTGTCCTTTTGTTCAATCGACCAGCATATACAGGCGAATTTCTCCTGTTGCAGCGAATAAAGCTCCACCGGATAAACGTCTTCCGCCTCAAAAGCCCTTTCAAGCCTGAGGATATTGAGCATATCTGCTTCAGACAAAACCGCCCGGACTTTCTTTATCGCAACTTCTCCGGCAGAGGTAAACACCGTAGAATATAGCGTTTCCCGCCAAAACAGAAAGATTTCGTTAGTCAGCGGCAGAAGTTTGGTAAATTCGCATTCATGAAAAACTTCCGGATTGTCCAGCTTAAACACCGGTGCTAATGAGCGGATATCCTGGGCGTCCAGGTCAAAATACACCCATACCAGCATATTGGAGCAAGCCAGGTTGTTGAGTGATATGCTTGCCAGAAGCACGACGCCGTTGCCGCCGTAAAAGTCCTGAAAAAATTCCAGTGCGTCAATCGAATTGTCAAAAATCACTTCGTCTCCCGCCGGAGCATACTGCTCAGGATTGGGAATAAAACCTAATTTATCCATATTTATAAAATTTTAGTGAAACATATGCTTATTTTATCATCTTTAGCCTACACCCGGAAATAAAATTATGTCAACAGTTTTGTCAAGTGTTGCGCATTTTTATTGTATATGTTTGTTTTTGCGGCGGATGCGGGGCGAAATGCCACGGAATTTTGCCCCGCCGGTATCAGTCCTCATACACAGCAGCAATCCGCCCCAACAGTGCTAACGCCAGTCCGCTCCAACAGCGCCAATCCTCATAAACAGCGCCAGTCAGCCCCAATAATACCCAATCCGCCTCAGGAGAACCATCTGCCCCAGGATATCCGATTTACCCCGGTAGCATCGCTTCTCCCGAATGATGTACAAAAAAGGCAGAGAGTCCGCTGTACTCTCTGCCTTTTCCCTTAGATGAGGAGTGGGAAGTTTAGAACTTGTATTTGGCGTTCAGCATACCCGTATGATTCTGATAATCCTCACGGAAACCGCCTTCGTAAGCGAGGGAGATTTCCCAGTTGTCAGAAACATCGGTAGCAACTTTTGCGCCGAGTTCAAATCCCAAACGGTTCAGCTTTTCGCCGTTGACGCGATAGGCAACGCCGTTAGCCAAAACCACGTTGGAATTGTTGGCGTCGTCAACCAAATCGTAAGTAACGGCGGCTCTCAATTCCGGACGGATAATGGTATCGCTGTCCAAAGCATAATCCTTGGCAACTTTCGCCCCGACGATTGCGGTCAGAATGTCGCTGTCATTGGCGGCAACGGACGTTCCGAGAGCGTCGGTATATCCGTCTTGCGAGATATGGGCGTAGCGTAGTCCGGCTTCCGGCGTAACGTCATAGCCGTTCAGTTGCATTTCATATCCGTACAAAGACTGGACAGCCCAGGATTCGACGTCATAATCAGCGTTTGCGTTAAATCCGAGCGCAGCTTTCTTTTCGCTGTAATCAGACCAGTTATAAGCAACAACGGTGTTGATGTACCAGTTTGCCGGCTTATACTGCCCGTAAACAAACGCGGTATGCGTATCAACGTCCGTATCGCGAATACCCGAGGAAATATCCGTGCTGCTGTAAGCATAGCCAAGGCCGACTTTCGTCCTGTTGTCAAGCTGCTTGTCGATACCCATGGCGACGCCGTCGCTGTTCGTGTCAAAACCGCTGGCTTTTGACGTCGATTCGTGGTCGGAGTGGCTGAACAATGCTCTTACCCAGGCTTTAACCTGCTTAAAGGCATCGCCGGAAGATTTTCCTTCGGCCATGGCTGCGGAAGTTCCGTTCAGTTCATCAGAAACAGCCGAGAATACCATATTATGAATACCGGTTTCAACCGATCTGATAACCGGATTGGCGTCTGCGGTCAGCAAATCCGCTGCGCCGGTACCGTTGGAAACCTGCGCCTTGTCGGCAGATTGCAGATGCTGGTTCAACGCTTCTCTGAAACTGTTAAAGTTGGCGTTGTCAGAAGAACCGCCGGAAATTGCGCCCAAAACGGCTTCTGCCTGTGAACCGGAGAGCCCCAGAGAGGCAGCCGCTTCGTCGGCGGATTTCTGTTCCATGGTAACTTTTCCGTTATCGCCAACAATCGCATTATACAAAGCGTTGTCAGCCAGTGTGAAGCCGTTTTCGCCCAGCAGCTTGCTCGTGTCAAACTCTGCGGATTCTTCACCGCTGTCGACAATCAGGCCCAGTTCGGTGTTTTCACCGATAGTGATTGCGACATCATTGCCAAACGTTGTGTTTTCAGTAATATTGAGCTTCGTATTATCCGCAAAAGAAGTTGTGCCTTCGCCGGAAATGCCTCCGTCAAGCGTCAGCGTGCCGCTGACGTCTACCTTGGCCTGACCGTTGTTCTGATTCAGGTTAATATCGTTCAGTTTATCGCCGACTTTATTGCCGGAGAAGGTGTTTTCGCCGCTCAATTTAACCGTTCCGTCAACGTTAATTGCGCCGCCGCCTGTTGATGCGGAATTGTTCTCAAACGTGGCGTTGGCAATATTAACGACACCGCTGGTGGAGATAGCTCCGCCGCTGCCGTTTGCCGCCTGGTTGCCGATAAACTGGACATTGTCGAGTGTGATGTTGGCTGCTGTCGTGCCGCCGTTAAAAATGGCGCCGCCGTTTCCTTTTTCCGCAATATTGCCTTCAAAAACAGTATTGCTGATTTCGGCAATCTCACCGCCCTTGTTATAAATCGCAGCACCGCCGCCGTTCGTGGAAGTGTTGTTTTTGAAGATGCTGTTTGTAATAGAGGCAATTGTGCCGCCGTTGGAGTTCAAAATCGCGCCGCCGTTTGTTTCGGCAGTGTTGTCTTCAAAGGTAACGCCATCCAGAGTGCCGAGGTTTCCTTTGTTATAAATCGCCCCGCCGAGCTTTGCGGAATTGCTTTTGAAGACGGCTCCGGAAGCAATTTCCATGGAACTGCTGGCATCAGCTACAAAAATAGCGCCGCCGGCATTTCCTGCTTCGTTTCCGGAAAATACCACCGTTCCGGACAGTTCTGCATTGGTGTTAGCATCGTTAAAGATGGCTCCGCCGTTGGTTGAAGCTTTATTGCCGTCAAACGTAACATCGGCAAATTTGATGTCTCCGCCTTTGTCGGTTTCCTGCGCCTGATTATTCGTATTGTAAAGGGATTGGTTGTAAACCGCCCCGCCGTTGATTGCTTCGTTCTTTTCAAAAACGGTATTGCTGATTTGGGTGTTGTTAAAGGAGTTGGCGATTGCGCCGCCGTTGCCGCCCTGAAGTTCATTGTCGGCTTGGTCTGTGGTCGTTCCGGTCGCTTTGTTTCCGATAAAGGCGGAATCAGATATAATCAGACTGTGATTTTCATGCGAACCATTGGTAATATCCCCGTTGTTGATAGTACGTCTGGTCCCGATGGCGCCGCCGTTGAAACCGGTTTCATTATTGACAAACTTTGTGTTCTTGATTGTCGTTTTAGAATCAATGCCTAATGAGATGGCCCCGCCGCCGACAGGTTGGCTGTCTGTTGTTTCGGTTTGGGATCTGTTCTCTTTAAATGTAGCGCCGTCAATGTCTAAAACGCCAAAGTTGGCAATTGCGCCGCCATCATATTTTGCCGTATTGTTTTTAAATACTGTTCCTGATTTGACGATAAGCGTACCAGGATTTTCAACTCCATTTTTCGGCTTGCTTGTAGAAAGGGCTCCGCCGATACCATTGGCGTTGTTTGTAATATTTTCAACCAAAGAATTTTCTTCTAAAACAAGGGTTTCTCCTTGGGGTATGAGATAACTTGTTTTCCCGTCCCATTCTTCGGCAGCCATTGTCGGCATTGCGAATGCGACGCCGACTAAAGCCGTAGTCAATAAAAGTTTGTTTTTCATAAAGTAACTCCTAGAATAGTTTCTATGCAAACGTCCTGAAAAATGTGTTGAAAAAATACGAACGTTAAAAATCATCAATTCAGTTAAAACAAAATGTTACTTTTTTAAAAAGGCGAAAAAATAAAAAAACATTACGGATTAATGATTTAAACTTGACATACGGCGTTCGTTACGACTAAAATCCGGATAAACGTTTTAGAAAAAATTGCTGAATTAAATCGTTCGTTTAAAGTCATCAACTTTTGTTTTAATGACTTTGCAAAAAATCAGAACATTATATCCACAGGCAGATGCTGAAAAAATAGGAACCTTTTTTTGCCGCATGCCGCAGCTCCGCTTCAATTCAATCCCCTTTTTGTCAATCTACATCAAATGGATTTTGCGCAGCAGGACAAAGACGGCAATAACTTCCAGCCTCCCCAAAACCATGACAAACGACAGGATATATTTTACAAAAGGCGTAAATCCGGCAAAACTACCGGCCGGTCCGGTTGCCTCGGTCAGGCCCAGGCCGGAGTTGGTTATATTGCCCGCAACCGCGCCGAGCGCCGTAACAAAGTCTACTCCCGTCATGGAAATAATCAGCGTAAACAGCATAATGGCAAGCAAAAAGCCGAATGCCATGACGAACACCGAAGAAACGATATTGTCGTCGATGACCTTTCCGCCGGCTTTCATAACCGTTACCTGGCTTGGCGAGAGGGAATTGGTTGCGTTCTTTTTGAAAAAGGCCATAATGACCTGCCAGCGGAAAATTTTAATTGAACCGGTTGTCGAACCCGTGCAGCCGCCGTGCAGGAATAAAATGAAGAAAACGGCGACAGCCCATGTCCCCCACTGGATAAAATCATATGAGGAAAAGCCGGTTGTCGTCATAGCCGAAATCATATTAAAAGAGGCTCTCCGGAATGCCGTAACAAACGGAATGTCTGAGGTATAGGCATAAAATGCGCTGATAATCAGGATATACCAGAAAACCAGTTTCAAAAACGTATTGACCTGATTGTTTTCAATAACAGAAGCAAAGCTTCGCTTTTTCGCAATTAAAACAAAATAGGTCATCGGCAGCGACCCCAGCAGCATAAAAATGCCGATAATGGTTTCAATCATCGGGCTGTCAAAATAAGCGACGGAATTGTTTTTTGTAGAAAGTCCGCCCGTGCACAGCGTCGCCAGCGCATGGCATATTGCGTCAAACCAGTTCATGCCCGCCCATTTCAGCAAAACTGCGCAAATGATGTTCAGCAAGACATATACCAGAATAATGTCCTTGGCGATATAGCGGATTTTGGGCAGGAATTTTTCTTCAATGTCAGAGTTTTCCTTGTTGAAGATGTGCATGCCGCCGATTCCCAGAAAAGGCATCAGCGCGACCGCAAAAATGACGATGCCGACGCCGCTGATGCCGTTAAGCACGGCGCGCCAGAACAAGACGGATTTTGGCTGCGCCTCAACATTGCTTAAAATGGTCGAACCTGTGGTCGTCAGGCCGGATGTCGCTTCAAACAAAGCGTCGGCGTAAGTTTGAATGTCTCCGTTGCCGTAAAGGGGGAGTGCACAGATAAGCGGGCAGGCAAACCAGCATATAACGGTAATCAGATATCCTTGGAGGATAGAGATGTTTTTTATTTTGCCGTAATTTGCCAGAAACAGCGACCCGCCGATAAACATCGTCAGAATGCTGTTTTGGATAAAAATGGCATCAAACGAACCGGTGTAGTATTTCAATGCCGCCGCCGGCAGCAGCATCAGCGCTCCCAAAACGAAAATGATAAACCCGTTAATCATCAAAACCGGCTGCCACATTGCTGTCTGAACCCTTATATTGTTAAAATCGTTGCCCAATTCCGCATCATAATATAGCCCTGCGCAAAAACTTTCAATGCTGCCGGCAGGTTATCCACCTCAGCTGCTGTTCTCCTCCCGCCCGGACGCCGTTGTCCACTTTCCCCATCCGCGCGCGCACAGCCTTTCTCCGGTTTCTCCACTTTTCCCATCCGCACGCCGCACAGCCTTCCTCCGGTTTCTCAGCTTTTCCCGTCCGGCTGGCCCTCGCCGTTTCCTGTTTTCCGGTCTGCCTCTCTTACGTCCATAAAAAAAGCTCCCCGCAGGGAGCCGAAAATCAAAACCTTACTCAAAATAGCGCGCATCAGGCGTATTTTGCAAAAAGTTTCTGAATTTTCCGTGTGAACACGGAGTATACGCACCGCCGATAAAATCGGCATACGCACCGAGCAGGGAGGTAATTCCTCTGTCATACTCTTCCGGCGTATATGATGCGCGTGCGAACAAATCCGACAGGATAATGTTGGCAACAGCTTCTTCATGGTCAATGCCGTACAGGATTTCCTGATAGTTCGGCCACCCCATGTTGGAGTAGTTGACGATAATATCCCGGAACTTTTCCCAGTCCGCTCCGAAAACGCCGGGCATGGTATAACGCTCCGGCTTTGCGGATTTGGTAACGCCGTTGAAGCGTACCGTATCCTTCTTAAGAGGGCCGAGGCTGGCAGCAATATAGCCGAGGTAAATTTCGGATATTTTCGCTTCCGGCACTGCCGCTAAGGTTTTCGGCAGGAAAATCGGGCAATGTGCCAACACGAGGTTGACTTTGACTGCGGCAAATTTTTCCTGCTTCAGCTGCCACATCCACTCCGCCAGCAATCGTTTGTCATAGAACGGATTGCCCGAACAGATGACAAACGTTACTTCTTTCAGCCCCTGAGATACCGCAAAATTGTATATCTCAATCAGGTTGCCTTCGGAATCGTCGTCTTCGCACGGGGTATAATTCCTGTATGCATACTGCGTGCCGGTCAAAAGGCTCATCAGTTTGTAATACGTATCATACTCCGTTTTGCGGATAAGCCCTTCTTCACGGTAAAAAAGCTTCTGGAACAAGCCCTTGTTACCTTCTTTTCCGGAAGAAAGGAACGGCAGCACGCATCCTGTCTGCTTTGTATAAAAGCGTAAGATTTCAAACGCAAACAGCGGCGCCGTCATCATTCCGCTGAAACAATACAGGAACGGATGTATCATATTCTTCGGCAGGTCATACAATGAGCATACGACCGCTTTGGAAGTTCCGCTCTGCGCATTCGGGTATTTAAATTCCGACCCGGGTTTCAATCCGCCGATTTCTTCCGCATAGCGTAAAGTATCCATATCAACGGTTACCGGACGGGATTTTGATACCTTGACGCGTTCAGCCATAAATCTGCGGCCTGCGGCGTTGCATTTAAATTCATTACTCTTTAATAAAGCCATAAACTGCTCGCGGTTCGTGTCCACGAATTCATAAAAATTTTTCATAATCCTTAATTTTAAATTATACTTAATTAGGCTCTAAGAATACCATATTTTAAAGGTTTTGTCAAACATATTTCTGCCGGTCTTTTCTCCTTCCGCCGGTTTCCGCCCGGCTGTTCGTCGCCCCGTTTCCCGCCGCCTCAGAATGAAATCCGCCACCAGACGAACGCCGAAAGAAACGCAAACGCCGCAATCAGCGCCAGCCCTGCACCGCAGGCAAAAGTTTTCCCCGTCCGCCGTCCGGCATCCGAGAGCTTGTCAAAAAATTGTGCCAGCAGCAGCGCAACCGGCAGCGTGATAATTGCGACATAGCGAAAATCCTGATTACACATATACGGGTGCTTAAGGCCGAACATAATCTGCCCGGCGATAATCCCCGCCAGTAAAATCATTGTTAGCCAGAATGCCTGTGTCTGCCGTTTCTTAACGCCCAGATAAGCGGCCGCAACAACCGCCAAAACCAGCAAGGCTTTATAAATCAGAACCAGCGCCGTAATCAGCCCCATAATGTCCGCCCCGCGCATAGAGAAGTCCCATTGCCCGAACAGCGCCGTTTTTGTCATCGTCTCCCACAGGTTAATGCCGAAATCATTATAAAACATTTGCGGATAAAACAGGGCGCCGAGCGGGTTAAACCGCTGCCACAAGCCGTAGCTTTTAAGCGACAGATGTTCCTGCGGCGGCACAAAGTCAAACCCGACGTTGAGGAAATAGTGCTGATACAACGGCCAGATGCTCAGCCCGGCAACGAGCAGTATGCCGAAAACCGCGGCTTCCGCCAGCTGCCGTTTGTTCTCCGCGCCGCTTTTCAGCTGCTTGTGTATTGTCAGCAGCCGTTTGTTCTCCGTTTCGTTTTTCTGCAGCTTGTTTTTTGTCTGTGTCAGCCGACGCCCGTTTTCCGGTTTTTTTCGCTGTTGCCACAGCCGGAGGGCGATAGCCGCACCGGTCAGCGGCAGGACGATAATGCCCGAGAGTTTGGTCAACGCTGCCGCGGTGGCAAACAGCAGGATACGTGCCAGATTTTTCCGCCCGCCGTCACGGTAATAGAGCAGGGAGTAATAGACGGTTCCCGCCTGTAACGGCAGCAACAGGCAGTCGTTGTTGAAAAATCCCGCGATGGCGTTGTACGCCGGGAAGAAGCAGATAAAAGCCAGCCCGCCGAGGTATGCCGCCCGGGAAAGCCGGAAGAAACGCAAAATTTTTCCGGCCAGAAAATAATACCACAGCATATAGAAGCAAAAACAGACCTGTGTCGCTTCCGCCGCCAGCTGCATATTGGCACCGGCGCCCATTGCTGGCAATTCCGCGTTCAACATTCCGGTTTCCAGAACCGTTGCCAGCCGCATTTCTCCCGCTGCCAGCAGAAAATGCAAAATCGGGTGGTAGGTCGAATAGCTCGGGCGGGTCAATAGCGGATTTTCCTGCCAGAACAGAAAGTTGTTTTCCAAAATATATTCGATATAGTTAAAACACGATGCAAAGTCGTATTGTACGTCGGTATGTCCGGTATTGGTGATAAATGAGAGGTTGAAATACGCCGCCGCTAAAATAATCAGCCGTCCGTATTCGGTTGCCTTCTCATTGCCTGAGTTGCCGTTTTTTGCCTCATTGTTAGGCATCCCGTCGTTGTCGTAAAGTCGTTTCAGTAGTCCGCCCGCTGCCAGAAAAGCCGCAAATATCCAGACGCTCCATATTTGCGCCGGAAGAGCAAACGCGCCTGCCGCGGCAATGCCGGCGCACAGTCCCCAAGCCGCCGTCCTTTTTCCATTAAGCCCGAGCGGGTTTAACGCCAGGGTCAGCCCGAGCGCCAGCCATAAGTTCAGCTTAGACGCGCTAAATCCGTATATGCCGGCTGTCAGCGTGGCCGTGAAAAACAGCGCCGCCGCCCCCAAAAAACTCAAAACCGGAAATTTCAGCATTTGTCTCTCTCCGAAAAACGGCCTTTCGCAGTAACGCGTCTCAACCAGAAAGTTGAGAGTTGCTCCAAAGCCGGAAATCATTTAAAATCAGATAACAGCCTTTTAAACCTCAAGTCAAGCCTGAAGATAAAACACACACACGCCGCTTTGATTTTTGTTTTACAGGGATTTATGCTGTTTGCCTGCCATGTGCATGCTGATTTTTTCTCGCCGCGGGCGCGCTAAAAAAATCTTGCTAAGCCCCGAAAAGTATGCTAAAGTATATTAAATTATGTAAAAAAAAGCCTGAAAGGGGTCTGCTATGGGGATAAAGGAGATTTTGCAAAAGCAGGACAAAGAAGCCGCCGATGCCGTTATGGATACCGGGCACTACCGGCGCGAAGCCGGTGTCCGCCATATCAAAGACATTGTTAAAAATCCGCTGAACCGCCTGCGGATAGAATTTTCCGAAAAATTCCTCGGCGCCAAAAGTAAAGAAGATATAAGCGAAGAATATGTCCGTGATTTGCAGAACCGGCTGGAGCCGATGTTTCAGGACAGTGAGGATAAGAAAGCCGTATTCGCGTCCCATCGCGAGAATTTTGAGCATTTTCTGCAAACCGGCGACCTTAAAACGCCGTTGAACCTGAAAGACGAAGAATCGCAGTTTTTCTGGGGAACGGCTTTGGCGTTATATGCCGTCCGTCCTGAAATGCAGGAAAAGTGGGACCGGCGCAATCAGGCAGACCGTATTTCGCACAGTACAATCTGGCGCCGCATCGCTTCGTCGTCATATATGCAGCAGGAACTGCAGCGCCATGCACATATTGTCGAAAGCGCGGTGGAAAATCAGGATACCAGGCTGGTATGGAGCGAAAACGGCTACCCGAATATCAGCTATTGTTTTGTTCCCGAACAAAATCTTATCATTGACGACATGTTATGGACGCTTGTTGCCGGTGTTGATGCAGCTGCAACGGCTATGAATCACGAAATAGCCCATTCCAAAGGGACGCAGTTTACCAATTCTCCGCGGATGGAGGAAATTCAAAAACAGCAGGAAGCTTTGGTTAAGGAAATGGAAGAAGCCGCGGCGCGCAACGATATGCCGGCATGGAAGGCCTCGGCAAAAAAGGCGGCGCGCCTGAAAGCCGAGTATACTTACCGTTTTTACTTTTTTGACGAACTGGAAAATATGTATGCCAACCGTTATGCGGTCAATTTCGGCGGCGATTTTGACCGGGCGCATTTAAACGAGCTTGAGGCGGATATCAATGTCGGCCGTAAATATGTGGCACCGTTGAAAATGGAAGATGCCGAAAAGGAAATGGCCGCCAGCGCCGAAAAACGCATTGCTCACGTCAAGGCCATTGCCCGCAACAGTTTTTTTGCCAATAACGGTCTGATAGAAAACCACAAAATGGAAGATTGGCACAGCCTGAACCTGTATCCGGAACTTTTGAGCGGCATAGATGCCGACGGCCGCAAAATGGGAGCCGCCGAATGTTTTGAACGCATCCGCGAAATCTGCGATAAGTTTGAAACCTCTCAGCCGAACAAGGGGTTGAAAATCCTGAATGAAACGATTTATAACAAACGGATGACGGCAATGAGCCGCCGCCGTGTCGCCATGACGGATGAGTTTTTTGACCTGTTTGTCGCTCCGCACATGGAAGATATATATAAAGCGGCGGAGAAACAGCTGGAAGATCAGGTCAGCCGGATGCAGAATCAGCAGCAGTCCGGTCAGAACGGTTCGTCTTCTCAGCAGGGAGAACAGGGTGAAGGGCAAGGCACCTCAAACCGGCAGCAAGGCAGTGCTCAAAACCAGCAACAGGAGAACTCGGGGCAACAACAGAACAGTTCCTCCGCACAGCCGAACCAGTCTCAGGGCGGACAGGAACAAGGGCAACCTCAACAGTCGCAAAGCGGGCAGGGGCAAGGGCAACCTCAACAGTCACAAAGCGGGCAGGGGCAGCCTCAGCAGTCGCAAAGCGGGCAGGGGCAGTCTCAGTCAGGGCAGGGTGCCGGTAGCGGAATGCCCGGTATGCCGCCTTTGCCGACTCCGCCGATGGGAAACCAAAATCAGCAAGGCAGGGGTTCCGGCAATGAAACAGGACAGCAGCAAAGCAACACCGGTCAGCAGCAGTCAGATAACGGCCAGTCCGGCTCTCCGCAGTCCTCCGGCAACTCCAATCAATCGCAGCAGCACGGTAACTCCGGCAGTCGGTCTGCCGATAGCCAATCCGACGCTCAGCACTCTTCCGACAACACGCAGCAGGGTTCCTCCGGTGCTCGGCAATCCTCGTCCGGCTCTCCGCAGTCCTCCGGCAACTCCGGCCAATCGCAGCAGCACGGTAACTCCGGCTTTCCCGATACCGGTCAGTTCCGCCTGCCGAATACCGACATTTATCAGCCGCGCCTCAGCGACGGGCAGATAAAAGAGTTGCTGGAAAAGGCAGAGAGCATCCGCGAATTGAAAAGGCAGGCCGGCGAAAACGGCATGAAGGCCAATGATTTGCCCAATCGCGGCGACAATGCTGATAGTCGCGGTGCGCCGCAGGAAAGCGGTGCGTTAGACAGTCAGCAACACGGGCGCAGTGAAAACAGCCTGGAGGATTATCTGCCGCAAAACGATATGCCGAGCCTGATTTCGATTGATGATATGGTCAAGCTCAGCGAAGACAATATGCAGGCTGCACGCTTTTACCGCGAAGGCAATTGGGACGAATATCAGAAATATATCGCGCAGTATTCCAACGAAATAGCCCAGGCGAAAAAGCTTATCGGCGAAATCATCAAACAAAACAAGTTTGACAGCGTCCGCCGCGGCCACGAACGGACCAAGGAAAAAATGACCCAAATTCCGGTTCAGGGCGGTCGCACCATAGATTTGCAGCGCCACGTCGCCCTCCAGCAGAAGCTTCGCCGCGGCGACCCGAACATCGGCAAAAAGGATTTGGAGCGTTTCCGCACCCGTTATAAATACTCTGAAGACGAGAAAATCAAAGAAGTACAGCTTCCGCAGTCTAATTTCGGAATCCTCATTGACGGTTCCGGTTCCATGACCGGCAGGCCGTTTGACAACGCTTTGGCCATCTCCTGCATTTTGTATGAAGCCGCGCGCAGTTTTAAGGAAATCAACGTCTATATTTATATGATGGGCGAGCCTTACCCGCTGACTGTAGCGCTCCCCGACGACAAAACCAAAGAGATTGCGAAACGTCTGGAAAGCGTTCGCCGGGGGCAGGGCGGCTGCAACGACTTTTTGATTCCGGCGGTAAAGGAGTTTTTGAAGGATGTTTCCTCGGATATGGCAAAGCACCCTCATGTCAAGAGCGGCTTTACCCATATCTTTTCCGTAACTGACGGCGGCAACAACGACTACGGTTCGACCGATGTCAACGGCTGTCTGAAAACCATGCTGGAGAAAAACGAACAGCTGACGTTCGACAGTTTCTTTATGGATCAGGGGGAAAGCAATTATACCAAGCCGCTGGTCAGGGAAATGCAGGCTAAGGGCTGCGATCGGATAGATTATGTCGACGGCATCGTTTCCGGCGACCAGATACCCGGAAAAATTATGGAGATGTTGAAAAAAAGGATGAAACACAGTCAGATAAAAGAGCCGATGACCAACGGCGTTAAGGAAAAACTAATAATTGAAACCTTAAAATCCCTGAAAAGGCGCTGATATTTGGATTTAAGCCGCGGCAGCCGCGTTTCCGCTCTTGCCCGGCAGCAAAAAATATGTTAAAATAAAACAATGGGTAGCCATGATAATTAAAGGAGAAAAGTAATGGCGAAAATTTATAAGCATAAATTCGGTACCGAGGAATTTCCCGTTCCCATCGCCGACAAAATTACCGGAAAGATTACCTGGCTGGCATCGGAAGAGGACGCAATTTATATCCCGACTATGCGCGACGAACCGAAAGAAGCCGTCTACGGCCGCCTCATCCGCAATGTTGTAACCGACCCGACGATGATGAAAGATATGACCGAAATGCTGTTGCGCCTGGACAAGGGGCGTACCCCGGAGGAAAGCAAAAGCTACGGCTATACGACAATGGGAGCTCCCGGTAACGGTAAGACTTACCTGACCAAAGCCATCGGCGCTTTGGTTCACCCGAAAGGCGCGCTGGTTGTCGACTGCAACAATATAGATAATCCCGACGAACTGTACAAGGTAACGACGTTCAGCGTTGACGAAACCCGCAAACAGCGCAAGATTGACGCCCGCGTCAAAATGGGCAATATGGACCCGGAACAGGCATTGTCCCAAAATGCCGTCGCTTACATGAAAAAGATGTTCGGAAATGATGTCGTAACGCAGGAAACCCGCGACGGAAAGCGCATCACGGCGATTGACTGGAACGCGGTCAAAGGCGATTCGGCTTTTGTTGAAGGCGTGATAGACAAAGTGATGGAAATGGAAAACATTCCGTATGAAAAAGATCAGAGTTCTTTAGGTTTTGTCGTTTCCAACGGGCCGTTGCTGCGGGCGCTCGTCGATCCGGATTCCCCCGACTACGGCCGCATGGTCATCCGCGATGAGTCAAACCGCGGCCCTGTGGTTGACGCATGGCTCAAAATTGAGGCCTTTTTCTCTGAACCCGGAGCCGATGAACTGAAACTCAAGGGAGAAGACGACAAGGAGTTCACGATTAAGCGGTCGGATATTCCCGAAACCTTTATGTTTCTCGGTACCGCCAATCAGGCGACCGAGGATATGGGCTCAAGCGCCAAAGAACTGACCAAGCCGATGATTTCCCGTCAGGGTATGGGGATTGACATCCGCCAGATAGCCGACGCGGAAAAGGCCGACTACCTGTCGCGTACCTTAAAGCACCTGACCGGCGTGCCGGCATACCACGTTTATATGATGGATCCGGAAACGTTTGACCGCAATCCCGAACAGCTTGCCGAAACGCTGATGTATTTCCGCACTGTCGGGCTGACGCCGGAAGAAAAGAAAAAGATTCCGCAGGAAGAATTGTTTAATATCCGGCATATAGACCGCACAATTAAAGTTGCGACGCAATACGGAGCCCTGCTTTCCGAAGCCGAAAACATCATCACCAAAGCCGCCAAGGACGAAACGCTGCCCGAACGCTATACCTCGTATCTGGAAAATCAGGCAGTCGTTGACCTGCGTTATGTGTTCAAGCTTTATCAGCACGCCAAGATTGACCAGCCGCGCGGCAAGTCGTCCGGCGCCGGGATTTTCTCCAAGCTCGGCCGCGCCGTCAAGCCGCAGACGCAGGAAGAGGTGGCGTGGGAGCTGAACAAGCGTATTGCCCGCCGAGAAAAGGAACAGCTTCTGGTGCGCGGCACAAGGCTTGAAAACGAAGTCGCCGTCAAATTAAAGGACATGATAATCCCTGACAGCATCAACAGCCTGTTGCGTGATTCGGAAGACCGCAAAGCGGATTATGAAAAGATTGAGGGGCTGTGGAAGTCTTTGCAGCAGACGGCCAAAGGGCTGAATTTTGAATTTGCCGGCTATGTCGGCGAAGATTCCGTTGCCAAGACTTACAATGCCCGCCCCGAAGACCTGCCGAGTGTTGCCCTTGACGAGATTAAGGAAGTGCTGATAGCGTCCATCCGCGAGGAGTACAAGGACGAATTGCAGGGGCAGAAACTGTCCGCCGAAGACGTGTTTGACGACAATACGCTGCTGGAAGCGACGCAGATGCTGGCCAGGGAAAACGAGGGGCAGAGCATTTTCGTCCCGAACTATGATTTGGAAACCACGGCCGAAAAGCCTTTGAAACAGGTGTATATGGCTCCGGTTCACGGCGAGGGTGCGAGGATTGACCGCGAGAGCCTGATTAATGCCAACCAGTTTGCCGACAGCTTTATCATCAAGAGTATGCGCAGCCACAATATCAAAAAATATGCCAAAGAGGCGCCGCATCTGGATGTTGATGCGTATCTGGAAGAGCTGGCGCAATACGGCGAGGACTGCGTAAACAACGGAAAAATGAGCTGCGAAATTGCCTCTGACAAAAACGACGCCTTTTTCACCACCGTTGTCTTTGTCAATGACCGCGAGAACCAAAAGACCGGAGTCGCCGGAATAGTCTATAACAAAGCCAATCAGAATACGTTGATTCTGGCCGACTTTGACGTCAGCGACGACGATAAGGCCAAATTGAGCAAAAGCGGCGTCTTTTACGTCAACCTGAACGAGGTCAACAAGACCGGCGAATATGAAATTATCGGCAATTACCTGAGCAAACAGACGATGATGCACGAAGGGGTTACCAATGCGCATGTCGTATCGTCGCTGATGCTGCGCATTGACACAGAAATGGGAATGGGCAGCAGCGGGGATGAAAATGCCGTGGAATTTTGCTATTTTCTGCAAAATATGGGCGAAAACGAAAAGCAGAACATTGATGCTTTGCAGTTGACGAACGTCGAATACGAAAAAGGCCTGCCGGTAAAAGTGGCATTGAACAAAAAACTGAATGGGAGATAAGCATTATGGAAAAGCGTTATGACAAAGGGCAGATAGAAACCGTCGTGCTGCAGGCTGTATTGGCCCGCCCGTATAAGGAATTCGGCGGCTGCCGGATATATCCGCTTCATGCCGAGGGGGAAGAGGCCGTCGTCAAAAATCTTGCGGGCAGCCGTGAGGTAACGACGCTTGCCGAGCTGGAAGACGCTGTCAATGCGCCGGAAGTGGCAAACGTCTTTATCGGTCGTTTTGCTGCCGTTACGTCCAAAGGGATGAAAAACGTCTTGTCCCGAACGTCGCTGGCAAAAGATATTTTCTGCGCGTTTGAAATCAGGGAATAAGAAAAACGGGGGTGGCGATGAAACTGGAAATAACCAATCCGCAAAGCCCTCTGCACTGCAGCGTCATGCTGCAGGAGCGCCGCAAGTCCGGCGTTCCGTTGACGCCGGATTTCTGCCGCGAGATTCTGACGTCGTCCGCTAACCAGAGCGTTGCCGGAAAACTGCTGGATATGATAGAGAACCGTTTATCTGCCGCGCCGCAGGAGATAGACGCATACCTGCCTTATGTTGAAGCGATGGTTTCCCGGACGGTCGCCACGCCGAAAATTATCGAAAAAGCAGCCAACCTTGTCAATGAATTTTTCCCGTATGATAATTATACTGCCGAAGAATACGCTTTTTCCTGTCGCTTTGCGGCATTGAAAAAGCACACTGCAAATTCGGCATGCATTGCGCAGAAACTGTTGAAACGCGTTAAAAACGGTGTCCGCGGCGATGCCGGGACGGTATATAACCCCGAAAATCCCCGTTTTAATCTTGATGCCGGCATTTACTCGGCATATCCTGAAAGGCTGGCTCCCGATATGGTGCGAATGCTGCGCGGCTTTTGCCGGAGCGGCAGTATCCGTCCCGATACACTTTCCGGCCCCGGTATCCAATCCGACACCCCTTCCAACCCCGGCTCCGGTATCCAATCCGACACACCCTCCAATCCCGGCCTCGGTATCCGTCCCGATACACCTTCCGGCTCCGGTATCCGTCCCGGCCTTTATGATGACGCACCGTCTGCTGCCGATATCTTTCTGATGGGGGAAATGGGCGATTTGCTTGCTCCTTGTGCTGCGGGGCTACTGCAATCCAATCCCGGCGACATATTTGATGCTGTAGCCTGGCTCGGCATGGCGGCGGCGGAATTGTCTTCTCCGGCGCAAAAAGATGCCTGTGCCGGCTGTCAGAAGCGCATTTTGTACGCGCTCCGCAATGTGCGGGAAATGCCGCCCGAAATGCTGCATGGCGAAAAGGCGTTGTTCCCGCTGCTGCTTGATGCAGTCGGTGTCCGTCCGGCAGACAGGGAATTTCCCGCTTTAGCGCGCCAGGGAAAAGAAATTTATGCCGGGTTCTTGCCTCTGATGTGCCGGTTTCATTTTGTCGAGGCTTTTCTCCCCCGGCTTTTGGAACAGAGGGTTAACGTGAGGGCATGCCTGCAGGAGGAAAAATATCAGGGAACGCCGGAACTGCTGAATGTCAGCTTGCCGGAGCTTGCTTCCCGTGCCGGAAGCGTTGACGAAGCCGCCTGGCTGCTGCATGAATGTTTTGCTTTTCGGGTCTGCCGCAATACCGTAACGCAGTGGTTGCGTTATCCGGAAACCTCCGGAGCCCGCCTCTATGAAGACTATCTGATTGCGCAAAAGGAAGGGAACGCGACTGTCAGCGAGCTTGCTGCCGCCGTCAACCGCGGCGCATTGTCCAACTTCCGCCTGATTGCCCTCGCCAATCGCGAGCCTTTTGTAAACAAGCCGCGGACAGATTTGCGCGATAACGGGCTTAAAGCGCTGTTGAACGTTTATTGCGAAGCTTACGCCCGCAAAGCGGAACCCCCGGAAGACGTTTACAAGTCGATTTATAATGTGCGTTTCGGCAAAAGCGGACGGCTGGAGCAGGATCCGCGCAAACCGCTGGAACTCTTCCGTCTGGCTGTTGCGGAACTGGGATATAAGCGCCAGCCGCCTGAATTGGCCAAACTGACGCGCCCCGGCTGCGGATATAACCGTCTGCTGCTGAAAAAGCCGTTTACGCGCTGACCTCGCAGTCTCAGCTCCCGCAGAAGCTCCGGTGCTGTGTCGTCCCGTCCCAGGCTTATATGAAACAAACGCCGGCCTTGCCGCATGTTATCAGGGCAGGACAGGGAAGACAATTGAAAAAGGAAAGGAACCCCAATGTTGCATCCGATATTGGTTACCGCAGAAAAAAGCCCGCTGCTGACGGCGGCGGAAGTGATGAAACATCGCAACGAAAAGCGTCCGTTGACGCCGGATTTTTGCCGCGGCATATTGGCGTCGTCCGGCAATCCGGGCGTTGCTGCAAAATTGTTGCAGCGGATAGAAATGCACCTTGCCGATTATCCTGAAGAAACATCGGCATATGTGCCGGTACTTGGCGCATTATGGTTTCGCTCCCGCCATCATGCCCGAAATATGGAGGTGGTGGCGCGCATCTCCCTGAACGGTATTTCAGCCTCTCTGGCGGCGGCAGCTCCTGTGCTTTCCGCTCCGGCATCGCCGCAAGACCAAAACGCATCCGCTGCGGTTTCGATATTTCCTGCTTCGGCCTCTTCTCAAAATATGACGGCATCTTCTCAAAATATGACGGCATCTTCTCAAAATACGACGGCCTCTCCTCAAAATATGACGGCCTCTCCTCAAAATACGCCTGCTTCTGTTTTCAAAGCCGCCGCTATGGTTCAGGGAACGGAAGCGGAAAGCGAATTGGCCGCGCTGCTGATGATGTCGGAAAATCTTTCTCCGGAGCAAATGGCGGAAGTGGAAAAACTGGCGCGCAGGCTTCCGCCTTTACCCGTTTTGACGCGGAAAAAACTGGATGAAACCGTTTTTTTGACCAAGTTGGCAGAAGACGGCTGTCATGATGTAAAAACGGAAGTGGCAGCCAGAACCGAAGGCAATCCGGACCTGACATTCCGGGCGCAGCAGATTCTCGCCCGGCAGGGTAAACTGCAATATGATGAAAACTGCAGCGATGCCTGGAACTTCTGCGCTATGGGGTTTCTGAATATGGGCGAGCTTGGAGACTATCCGGCTTCGGAAATGTATAACCGCCTGATGCAACAGCCGGATTGTGAGATGCAGGATTATCCTTTGTCCGTTTTGGCAGGAATTGGGCATATCCGCTGTTCCGAAGGATTTGCCTCGGAACAGCGCCTTCGGGTTTTGCACCTGGTTGGGTTGTTGGAGCAGGGGAATAAGCCGGTGCGTTGGCTGCAGTATCCGGATTTGTGTTATAAGGCTGTGTCAGGATTATCGGTATCTCTGGCAACCGGCGGAGTTTGCCGTTCGGGAATGCAGGACGAAGGCATAGCCAAAGAATTTTCCGCCGTTTTTTCCCGCCTGCTGCATATCTACAGCCGCGATGCGGAAACCGGCGTAATTCCCCGCACGGAAACAGATGCCGAAATTCCCAGTGTATCCAAGTGTCTTGGGCTTTTGCTTGAAGCTCAGTGCGGCCGCAGGGAGAAAGATGCGGACTTTGTCGCGGATATCGCCGTAAACTATTGGCTGTTACGGCAAAGCGACCTGCTGGCATTAACTTTCGATTACGCCGCCTCCCGGAACGTTCTGGATAAAATAGTTGATGAAAAATCGGGGTTGAACGTCTATCAGCTGCAAAAACCGCCGGCAGAATATCTTTCTCAGATAAAGTCGTCTCGGAAAATGTATGATTTTCTGAAAGGCTTTCGCGTCCATGCCGATGAAGAGCAGACGATTGATGATTTTCCCGAGTTGGCATTAAACAATATTGCCGCTCATGATTTTTTCCGCAAGGGAGAAAATCCGGAAATTTCAACCCGCCGGCTGCTTATCGCTGCCGATGCTAATTTTGAAATAGCCCGTCGGCTGTTTGAAGAAGAAGGAACCCTCGACCATTCAAAGAAAATAAAAGAATTGATGTTGGAAACGGTTCATGGGCTGGTGCGCAATTTCGAAATCGCCCGGCAATTGGCGTACAAAGGCGCCGATGATATTTATGAGCGGCTTGCCGCTTTTTGCGCTGACGAAAAATACCAATATGCAAAAGAAGGGTATAACAGCCACTATGTTGCAGCCGTATTGATAAACCACCGTGTCAGCGAGAATAGTCCTTTGCAGGATTTGAGTTTTGCCAAACCACAGAAAGCTGCCGGAATTTTAGCCAAAATTCGTGCCGCACAGCTTCAGCATACCGTTGCTCCTTCCGCAGATGCCGCTGCCGTTTCGGCTTCATCTTCAGCCATTGCCTCCAATTCAGCAGTTTCCCGGAGAGGGCATAATGCCGGAGCCGGTGTTTGTTCCCCGAATCCCGAACCGGGCGCAGAGCAAAAACAGGAACAGACAGGGAACCTGTTTTCCCGCATAAAAAATCAATTGTTGAAAAGACGGCAGCACGGCCGCTGATAATATACCGCCGCTTTTTTTTCGTCGCCTTTATTTGCGGCACCTGCTTTTATCCATCGTCTTTATTTGCGGCTGCCGCTTTTATTCGCTTTCTTTATTTGTAGCCGCCGCCTTTATCCGCTTTCTTTATTTGTGGCTGCCGCTTTTTTTACCACCTTTATTTGCAGTCTTTTGTCGTACTGCATTTTACAAAATTAATTTCTGCCCGATAGCTTTTTGTTTAAGAGCGTCGAAATATTATTGAAATAATGTTGCGTAATAGTGGGGATGGAAACCGGCTCAAGTTTCTGCCGCAGTTCGGCGCGTTTTTCCAGTTCGCGCCTGATTCTGGTATCGGCTTCGTCGTCAATCCAGGCCGTAACGTCAACATACCATCCGCCTTTGCCGAACCGGGCACGGCGCCTGTCGCGCAAAACATTGGAAAACGTATTCTCGTTGCCCCAGTGATTGTTATTGAAAGCGCAATAGGTATAGGCGTCCTGCGATGCCGTATTCATCGACGGGAAAAAGCCGTTATAATGCTGGTTGCCCGCGGCGTTTCTTCTGAAACCGCTTTGCAGGATAGAATTGGGATGGTTGCGCATATGGTCCTTGATGTCGCGTTCCAGATTTTCCGAATAGATAATGCGGTTGGAGTATTTTTTGTATATATCCCGCATACCGGTTGTACTGTGAGCGCTGATTTTGCATTTTTCAATAATGCTGCCGACGGCTTCGCCGACAAAGCTTTCGGGATTTTCCTTTTTGAAGATTTCGTATGCCTGGCAGAAGCTGGCCATACTCATTCCCGCGCAGTAAAGCCCGCGGTCGATTTTGCCGTAAATTCCCTGCCGGGCAAGGGCTTTGTTTGCAGCGTCAAAAGCTTGGCGCTTTTCTCCGTAAGAAAGCCTGATAACATTGTTGTAACTGCATTGCGCATAAATTTTGCAAAACGTTTCCATATCCTTTTGTTTTTGGGCTTCCATGATTTCTTTTTCGTTGTCGGCATTGGCGGTTTCATGGGATATTTCCGTCAGAAAAGGGTTATCCGCAAACAGATTGAAATCTTCATTGTCCAGCATAGGAATGCCGGTCTGTCCGTCTAAATCAAGCGTCGGCTCATAAGCAAAACTCGAGTTGATAACCGCCTGTCGGGCAATTTCTTCGGCATTTGCTGCGTCATAAGGAACCGGCATATTGAACTGGCTTTGCTGGATGGCAGCATACAGGTTGTTTTCCTGCGTCTGGTCAGATGCCGTTGCGTTAATTGCCGCAATCATTTCGTGCCAGTCATCGGTATTGACGTCCCGGCCGAGGCTCAGGTTTTCCAGAGCCTGTCTCTGGCTGTCTGGCAGCGTTTTCCCGTTTAAATCATAAAAATCGGTTATCGTGGAGGCGATTGCGGCAACGGAACCGCCTTTGTCCTGGTTTTTCATCAGGGCATAATACAGATAGGCGCCCATACTGCGGTTTTGGATATAGGCAATGCCGTATTTGTCGAATATCTCGGTTTTGGCGATGATGCGCGCTTCGTCAAACGAAAGGCTGCCGTAGCTGCCGACGTGGTAAAAATTGGCCGTGGCTTTTTGGTTGCGCATAAATTTGGCATACAGTTCTCTGCTGACGCCGTATTTTCCGCCGCTTCCGTATGTTTCGTTGCTTTTGCTGAAACAGAGGTTGAAAAAGTCAATATTCGGGACGTTGTGCAGTTTGTCGTTTTGAATGAGCGGTACGGGGACTACATAGTCCGCTTCGTTAATAGGCTGCTCCGGCGGGTTCATAAACGCGCTCCAGCTCAGATCCGGCTCGGCTATGGAAAAATCCTGTGCCTGAAGGCCGAAGGCTTCGTTGACGCTGGCATAATAGGTCGCCGCCTTGTTCAGAACTTCCTGCGGCAGGGTAAACGTGTCGGTAGTCATGGAAATTTTGCTGAAATCAAAAGCCGGGCCGGCATTTTGCATGCCTTTGAAGCCGAGATAGCCCATTCCGGCCAGCGGAATGCTGATAGCTGCATACTTCAGGGTCTTTTTGCTTTTTTCACGGACTTTCTGCTTAAATTCAATAATTTTAGCTTTCTTTTCCTGGCGTTTTTGTGTTTTATAATTTTCGACATTCAGCGTAATTGTCCTGATTTTTTGCCGTGTGCCGAGCTCTAACCCTTCTGCCGTCTTGACCGGCTGCATCTTTACCGTCTGTTTTGGTACTTGTTGCTCTTTCTGTTTTGGCGCAAAAAGCTTCCGCGCTTTTTCTGCCGTCATTTTGACGGGAGCGGATGCACTGTGGTAAACGGCGGCAATGGTTTCGACAATCGCCTGCTTTGTTCTTCCTGCCCGGGATTTTAAGCGTCCCAGCCATGAGCGGAACCGCGCCTTCCGCAGAGCCTTCTGCTGTTGTTTCAGTTCTTTGCGGTGCTGCTTTTCGGTCTCTTTGCGCTTTTTCTCGTCTTCCTTGCGTTGTTTCTCGGCGTCCCGCCGTTGTCTGGCCAATTCCTTCTGCTGTTGTTTCAGTTCTTTGCGGTGCTGCTTTTCGGCCTCTTTGCGCTTTTTCTCGTCTTCCTTGCGTTGTTTCTCGGCTTCCCGACGGATCTGTTTCTGCTGTTTTGACTCTTGTACGCGCTGCCTGTCCGCCGGTTGCGGCGCATAGGCGTCACTTTGCCTTTCGCTGTTTCGGCTGGCGGAGTTTGTCGTTTGGCTTTGCCGGGAAGAAACCGATGTCTGCTCATAATGTTCCAAGAAATCTTTCAGGCTGCCTTTGTGGCGGGACAAAGCCATGCGAAAATCTTTTGCCGCCTGTCCGTGCAGGCCGAATGTGTCAAGCGTCCGTTCCAGATAAACGAAATTAGCTTTTTTATTGAGCGCTTTGGCATTTTGCTCTAAAAGGGAACGGCCGTTTTGGTTGTCTTTGTAGCGGGCAAATTCGGCAAGCAGTTTGGCTGCTTTTTTTTCTCCTGCCGCAGCAGCATTCTCCGGCTGCACTGCCGCCGTTCTGTCGGAAACAGGCGTTCTGCCGGAAACGGACGTCCTGTCGGCAGCAATCGTCTTGTCAGTACTGGCGGCATTTCGGGTTGTCGCTGCTGCCGTATTTTCGGCTGCAACTGCCTGTAATTCGGCAAAGCGTATTCTGCCGGCCTCGTCGCGCGCAGCCTGAAGCATTAGCGTTCCATTGCTTGGGTGGAGAGGAGAAAAGGCTGCCATTGCCTCCGCTGCTGTTTTAACGGCATCATTGTCAAAGGCAAGCTGCAGAAATTCTTTTTGGTAGTCTGAATTTTTCAAAGCTTCGCCGATGTTGCCGGCGTCCTGAAGCTGGTTCGCAAGGTCTTGGGGAGAAATCGCAAACGCATAGGCCAACCGCTCAAACTTGTCCCGGTTGCGTTTATTGTGCAGGTCTTTGACGCTGAAATTGTATTCTTCCTCGATTTTGGCAAAGGCTGTTTCGGCCATTTTTTCCGCAAGCATCTGCCGGTGAACTTCTCCGGTCAAAACCATGCGGGCTTTGCCGAGCGCCATAAAGGCGGGAATATTGTCTTCTCTGGCAAACTGTTCCTGCAGGCTTTTCAGGCGGTCTTGGCGCTCATGCAGATAGTCTTTGACCCGTTCGTCGTAGTTGCGGGCGGCCTCAATATATTTGTCGGGATTTTTCCTGAAATCCTTTTCCTTGAGCGAAATTCCGAGAAAGCGGCATTTTTCCTGCAGCTCTTCAAAATATTCTTTGTCCAATCCGTCGTTTCCTCTGCTAAAGCTTGGCATCCAAAACCTCAATTCAGTTTTTTAAATCAAAGTATAAGACCTTTATACCATGTTATAAACAAAAAATCAACATTATTTGTGCGCATTTTGGCAATTTTTTTTGAAAGCCGGTTAAAAAGCGATATGCAGGCAAAAAAAATCCCCGGAGCACGCATGTTGCAATGCAGTGTCCGGGGATTAAAAAAAGCTACTTGCTGCCTGACTTATACGTCCTGACCGTTCCGTCGGGAGCCGTAAGCGTCAGGGTGTAGCGGTCTTGGGAATAGCTGCCTTTGTAGCCGTTGACCGTAGAGGAATAACGCTTGTTGACAATATTCTTCCAGCCCAGGATTTTGCAGGTAAGGACATCGACGCCGGCAATCAGCGAGTTGTCTTCCGCATACCATTCAATTCCGCCGTCAGCGGCGTCAACTGCGCGGGCAAGCCTGAATGCGGCTCCGGCACGTTGCTGTGCTGCGGAATTAAAGCCGGTATAGCCGCTCTGCACATAGGTCATTTCCTGAGGAAAGGCTTCTTCATAAGCGCAGACGCCGAAACTGTACCCTTCTTCAAAACGGATGACAACGGCTTTTTTGGTGATGTTGCCTTTGTGGCTTAATCCGTCGACGTCAAGCACGGCAGTAACCGCAAAGTCAAAAATTTTGCCGTGTCCGGGAACCGGGTCGGGGTTGGGATCCGGCTCTGGGTCAGGATCAGGGTTCGGATCGGGCGAGCCGCCTTTTTTAACCAGCAGAGTAACGACGGAAGCGCCGAAACTCTTTCCAAGCAGGGAAACTGTCGCCTCCGTGGTGTTTTTGGCAGAATTTTCGCCGTTCGGGATTAGGCTGTGCGTTTCATTGAAAACCGCAGTCAGGTCAAACCCGAAAGTCTGCCCGTCGAGGGCGTACCCTGCCTCATAGGCGGGATAACTGAAAACATCGCTGAAAGCGTCAGAACCGTTACTGAAACTTATCGTCTGCGTAATCGTTCCTTTTTTGAGAGTCCAGCCGTTGCCGCTGATGTCGTCCTTTCGGCTTGTCTGCATCTCGGCAGAAGCCTTAAAGTCAAAGTTTGCAACCTCCAGCGTTCTGTCTTCTTTGCCCTCAAATGCAAAAGAAAGTGCCGGCGATTGGAATTTTTGGCGTTTTGTACCCGACAGGCTCCATGTTTCGGTCTTTTCAACATAAAGCGTAAAGGAAGAAGCGCTGTTCCATTCCCATCCTTTGCCGTATTCGGTGCGAAGGAGTTCATCTGCCGCATCAGTGCTTTTTTTGACATAAGCGGCGGTCAGCTTTTCCGCGCCTGTGTCCTCCTGTCCGTAAACGCTCCAGACGGCATTAAAATCCGCCTCGGCCCTGAAACATCCGTCCGAACCCGGAATTTCCTCCGCTCGGGAGCTGAGAAAAACGGGCGCGTCAATTTTCATATAGGGCAGGGCGGTTTTGCCTGTGCCGGAAAAATCCGAACCGGAGGCAAGAGCATAGCTTTCGTATTCAATCTCTGCCGAAATCGTCTGGCCGTCTTTAAAAGAAAACAGCCTTTCGATGTGGTGGCGCTGCGGAAGCGTGCCGGAAACGGAAGAATCGCCTGTTTCGTTCTCCAAAGCCGGCACCGGACTGTCTGTCTTGTTAAACAGGATGGTGTCTTTCGCCGGCCAGAGTTTAAGCCGTGCCTGCGGCGTCAGCGTATGCCTTGTACCGCTGGAACTGTAAACTAATTGCTGTGCGCAGGTCATAAACACCGTGTCTTCAGCCACAGCGGTTTTCCACTCGTAGTCATAAGAAATCAGCGTGATGTCATCATCTTCCATGCTGAAAATTGCCTTTTCGGCACCGTCGCACCCCGCAAACATCAGCACCGCCAGAACCAAAGCCGCGGCAGCCGGTATTCCGTACCCGAAAGCCGGCAGAAGCCGGAACGTCTGCAAAAAACGGAAAGCCCGCAAAAAGCGGAACGTCTGCAGAAAAAAACTTTTCTTTTTCATAAAAAAAATTATTAAACGTTAAACATATATACAAAAAAATAAAGTCTTATCTGCTTAAAATTTCATAAAGGCGTGTCCGCGTCTGCAAAACCTGTACCGAAACAATGCTTCGCCGTCGTCGCAAAAAACGGCTTCAGGCGCCATTGCCGTTTTGACTCAGGATGTTGCCTGCCGTCTTGCACCGTTCTTGTTGCAAATGCAGTTATTACCAAAAATATACTTCATAATATATCAAAGCAATAATATTGTATTGGCATAATAAGACTTTTAACGCCGCTATCATAAACGGAAAAAATAAATATTCAAGCAAATTTTGTCCTTTTTGTTGTTTTGTCTAATTTGAGCTTGACAGTTTTTATCGGGCGCGTTATCATAAAGCCCTAACCAAAATTTTTTAGATATGGATTATAAAGAAAGTCGGGAGTTGCTTTTGCATGCAGAAGCCCTCTCTTATGAAAATGCCTGCCAGATTCTGGATTTGTGGCAGCAGTCGCCCAGAACATATTGCGATTTTCTGCGTAACAGCGGAACCTTCGTCTTTCTGGAATCTTATGTCGGCCAGAACGAAGAAACGGAACTTCACTCGTTTGTTCAAACCAGGCGTCGGGTTCCGTCCCCGGCTGTTGCCGAAAAGTTTTTCCGGCTTGGATATGACGATCTGAACGTCCGTTTTATGGAAATAGTCAACGCTATCGTGTTTAAGCAGGAAACTGATTTGGACATCTGCGCCTGGCCGTACGTCAACAAGTTGTGCGTCCGGCACTTCAGCCGCGAATTTATCCTCAATATGTTTCTGGATATGCATTATGTCTTTGACTTTGCCAATGACGAAACCGGGGAAGTCTTTGACATCATGTACAAAAGGCTGAACGGTTCTGCTCAGGAGCGGGAACTTCTTGCCGTCAACAGTTTTAACATCGGCGGTTGGGCTTTTTCCGGACGCAACAGCAGCGAAGAAAACATTGTCAGGCTGTATCTGACGGCGCAGCACGCTTTGCATTGCGGTATCGGCGAAGAAGCCAGCTGCCGCAAACTGTTTTTGCAGTATCTCTTTGATATCCAGCACGGGATACGGCTTTTCCGGCAGGGAAAGCTGAAAGAGCAGGGCATTGTGCTTAACTGAAGCTTTTGCCGCGGGGGCTTCCTCCGGCAGGGGTTCAGGCAAATCAATCGGGGCTTGTCCCCGATTTTTTTTATGCGGCGTTGCACATTCGGCTTCACCGCCGTATGTTTTCATTTTTAACGGAACTCTCTGAGCTCTGCACGTTCTTCATTTGTGCCGGAACTTTCTGAGCTCTGCACGTTCTTCATTTGTGCCGGAACTCTCAGCTCCGCACATTTTTCGTCTGTGTCGGCGCTCTAAGGCCAAGCCTGTTCTCGTCTGTGCCTGCATTCTTGTCCCGTGCATTCTTCATCTGTGGTCGTATATGTTTGGGCGAACGAATTGTGCGTGGAAAAGACATTCCCGTTGACAAATTGCCGCTGTTTGTTAAACTGACACCGTTTTATCATTAGGGAGAAAAAGCATCATGTCCGCCTTATCAGACGAGTTCAAAGTAAAAATCCAGTATTTTATGCCTAAGAAACTATTGTCCCGCGCCGTCGGCAAACTGGCTGCCGCCGAAATGGGGCAGGGGACGGCGTTTCTGATTGAGCGTTTTATCAGATACTATAATGTCGACATGAAAGATGCCAAAATACAGGACATTGCAAAATTCAAAAGCTTCAATGACTTTTTCACCCGCGAGCTGAAAAAAAATGCGCGTCCCGTCGTCAGCGATGAAAATGCACTGGCGGAACCGGCTGACGGCACGATAAGCGAACTGGGGGAAATTTACAAAGATGCCGTTTTGCAGGCCAAGGGGCATTACTACAGCCTGGAGGCTCTGTTGGGCGGAAATCGGGAAGATGCCGCATATTTTGAAAACGGCAGTTTCGCCACCACCTATCTTTCTCCGCGCGATTATCACCGCGTGCATATGCCGTTGGACGGCAAACTTGAAAAGATGCTGTTTATCCCCGGCGAACTGTTTTCGGTCAATCCGCTGACCGCGCGCAATGTGGACAATCTTTTTGCCCGTAACGAACGCGTCGTTTGTTTTTTCAATAACGAAAAAATCGGCCGTTTTGCCGTCGTTCTGGTCGGTGCGACAATCGTTGCCAGCATTGCGACAGTATTTACCGGTTTGGTTGCGCCGTCCGCCGGAAAGGAAGTTACCGTTTACAACTATGCCAAAGATAACATCGTTTTGGCCAAAGGTGCCGAACTTGGGCGTTTTCTGCTCGGCAGTACGGTGATATGTGTTTTCCCGAAAGGGAAGGTTAAGTTCGCCAAGGGGCTGGCAAACGGCACCCCGGTTAAAATGGGTGAGTGCCTCGGCGAGATAAGGAAGTAACCCGGTTATCCCTCCCGCCCTTTGTATAGGCGTCCGCCCGCTGTTTCCGGCAGTTGCCGCCCGTCAGAGGTGTCTCCTCCCATTATTTCCGGCAGTCGGCTTCCCCGGAATAGCCAATTCTCCCGCCGTTTCCGATAATCGCCGCCGGAATAGCCAATTCTCCCGCCGTTTCCGATAGCCCTCTCTCTCCGAAATCGCCGTCTTTTCCGCTATTTCCAATAATCGGCAATCCATGTTGCCGGTCGCAGGTGCTTATAGAGCTTCTTCCAGCCGCGCGGATATTTGTCGGACTTCGGGTTTGTCGACCAGACACCGCGCAGGGCTTCGGCAATGCCGGGTTCTCCGTGAAACGCGACCATCTTGAGCCCTTTGATGTCCGGCAGCTTTGGCTCAGCGAAGTAGCGCAGCAGCGGGTGCGGCAAACAATGAAACCGGAAACTTTTGAACCAGTCATCCGGCCAAAAATTGATTTTTTCATATTTTTGCATAATCATTGCAGACATATACTGTTGTGTTGCCGTGCCAAACGTGCGGATAACCTCTTCCGCGTGCCGTTCGTAATATTGTTTGATAAATCCGAGCGTGCCGACCACCCACGAATAACAGCTCGCCTGCGCAACCTGATTAGCCTTTTTGCCGCGGCGGTGCGCCCAGTCGTTAATCGCGTAAACTTCGTTGCCTTGCGGGTAGTCGAAAAGTTCGTCCAGATTGCCGACAATCAGCGAGTCGAGGTCAAAGAAAAACACCCGTTGTCCGCGTAAACCCGCCAGATTGTCGTCGCACAGCCCCGAAGCCTTCCGGTGATTGCCGAAAACCAGTTTCGGCGCCACATTGAGCACCGGCAGCGGCCGGGAAATAATATCCTCGTTCAGTCCCTCCGACCGCTCGGTAAAACAGTAAAAGTTAACATCATAAGAGGTATTGCGTTTAATTGCCGCGCAGAGTTTGTTGACGTCTTCGGCACCGTAATAAGTTCCCCATTTGATGCAGATAACGTTAAAAGTTTTAGTCATATCAGTCCAGTCTCCGGAAAATGAAAGGTTATGTTAAAAAAATGTGTCCGCAGCTTATGCGCCGGTTTCTGCTGCCCCGGTTTCTGCCTGCAGCAGCGTCGGAAACGGATAATCCGCCGCGTTGAAGTTCCCGCCGAGCAGGGCGGCAACATACCCCGCAACCGCCGTTTCGTTAAACAGGGCATGGTAATGTCGCCAGCCGCGTTCTGCGGTTTTTGCCCGTTCCGCGGGAAATTTTCTGAATCTTTCGATTTGCTCAATCAGCTCTTCCGCTGAACTGAAAAATCCCGCTTCGTCTTCGCCGAACAGGTCGCCGAAACCGGTATGCCTGTCAATGTAAGTCAGGCAGCCGTTGCCCATTGCATGTGCCATTCTGTCGGAAGAATAGAGATAGTCGTGGTTGCTGAGCGAAAGGTTTAAAACGCCGGCCGCTTGTTTCAGGGTATCAAAATAAACGGTTCCGTTAAGCATCGGAGATGAAATCCGCGGGAATAAAAAGCGGTTTTCGGGTGCCCGCCGTTGCAAAAATTCGGCAATTTCCCTGCCATAGGCCATCTTTCCGCCAAATTCGCGCAGCTTGACCGGCGATGCGGCAAACAACAGGTCATACATTGGTGCCGGGTTGGCAAAGGTCTGTCCGTCTTCAATTCCCTTATCCACCGGATTGGGGATAAAGCCGACATTGTGCCGGATGGGGTCAAACTGCCGCAGCAGTTTCCTGTCGGCGGTCGTTATCAGCGAAAAGTCAACCGCATCAAGCTTGCTTTTGATGTTGCCGATGTTATGCTCGCCCCAGTCGGTGTACGGGTTGATGCAGTCGACATTCCATTGCAGGATTTTGACGCCCGGTACTTTGTCGCGGATTTTCAAAAGCGTTTCCGCCGTTATGATGTCGGCATGCCCGAGTATAATGGCGTCGGGACGGAAATCCAGGCAGTAATGGTAAAAATTGTCATTGGTTTTGCGCACGCTCCACGGCGTTTTGGTGCCGAACAGCGCAAGGGCACGCGCCGCTTCCCTGTCGTTATAGCAAACGGTCTGATGCCCGAGGCGGGTCAGCCCGTTGTTAAGCTTGTATGCCATGCCTGCCCAGAAACAGCCTCTGAGCCGCAAAGTCTTGAAATAGGCGCAATGTACGATTTTCATCGCTTTCATAATCCTGAAAAACTCCTCGTTTTCAAAAGGTTGATGTCAATAAAACGGTGCTGAAAAAATACGACCGTTTAAATTCATCACCTCAACCGAAGTTCAGCCGAAATAAATGTTGATATATTCAGATAGTTATTGCGCCCGCCATCAGGTGCGGATATGATAGAAAAAACGGTCGTATTTTATAATCAAAAGATGTAGAAAACATGAAAAAGCTGGCTCTGTCGTCGGAAATTTACCTTATCAAAGCTTCGGAATTAAAAAGGCTGTCCCGTGTCGCCGAGATAAACGGCAATATCTCAGGCTCCCTTGCCGCAACCGCCGCTCCGCAGGCTTTCTCCGCCGCAAGCGCCGCTCCGCAGGCTTTCTCCGCCGCAAGCGCCGCTCCGCAGGCTTTCTCCGCCGCTCCCGGTGCCTCACTGTCACCCGCGGCAAAAAGCGCTGCCCCCGTCCTTTCCGCAACAGCCGCTCCGCAGGTTTCCTCCCGCGAAATTACCGTCCTGCTTAATGCCGATGCCGCCGCGGCATCAGGCGATAAAGAAGTTGTTCCGGCCGCAGACATGCTGCTGTCGGGTGCTGAAACCGTTTCTGCTGCCGCGGACGGGGATTTTCTGCCGGTACGGTTTGCCTATCGCTCGTATCCGGCGTGGCAGGCGTTTTTCATCAATCTGATTAAGCCGGTAAAGCGGAAATTTTACTCGGTTTTTCCGTCAACCTATACGACAACGCTGGCCTGCCTGCTCGCCAACAATATTACCCGCGGCGAACGTAACGAGCAGAATGCTTACCAGTGGACCAACAAAAAATGGCAGATAAGCCGCGAAGAGGCGCATCGCCGTTACAGCGATTTGTATAATTCCATCAAGGCCAACGGTTACGATGCCAAAAGCCCGATGCTGGTTATGCTCAACCGCAAGTTCGGTGTCAAGGACCAGCTGCTGCAGGGGCATCATCGCATCGGCATCTGCAAAGCCCTTAACGTCAACGAAGTCAGCATATCGTTTTGGGCGGTGCCGCGTTCGTTCGGCTTTTTTAAATTGTTCACAAAAAGGAAAATATCATGAAGATTATGCTGGTGCGCGACCGTAACGTGCTCAACAACAACTGGCTTGCCTATTTTGCCAATTTGCTGCATGAACGCGGGCATGAGGTAGTCATTGCCTGCGATACTTACGGCAAACTCGGCGTTTCCGCGCCGGGGCATGAATTGGAGCCGGGGGTTCGCCTTGCCAATGTCAATGGCAAAACATCTTCGCCGCTGCAGAATTTCTGGCGCCGTATCCGCTGCAAGGCGCTGCCGTCGTGGCACCTGTTTGACCGTCTGATAAAAGCCGAAAAGCCCGATGTCATCATCTGCTATTTTCCGGTGGATTTGTATAACGTAACCCGCTTTCAACATCATAATATTCCGATAGTGCAGATGGTGCATGGTTATCCGCCGATGATTTTGGATAAGGTTCTGCACAAAAATCCGTTGTCGCGCGCGTTTTGCCGTCAGAGCTTTGCCCGGATAAACACCTGGCAGGTGCTGATGAACTCGTATAAAAAGGAAATAGACCCGTTTTTTGCGCCGCAAAACGTCGTCCGTATTGCCAATCCCGTCAAACAGTATGCCGAAAATGAAATGGCCGACTTGTCCGCGGAAAAGAAACGTATTATCTATGTCGCGCGGATTGAGAAAAAGACCAAACGCCCGCACTTGCTGGTCGAGGCGTTCGCCAAAATCGCCGCGGAATTTCCCGATTGGAAAGTGGAAATCTGGGGGATGCGCAAATATCCTGAATATGAAAAGGAAATTAACGATTTTATCAGGGCACACAACCTGACGGGGCAGGTAGCGCTGATGGGGTATACTGAGGATGTCGAAGGGCTGTACCGCCGTGCGGACATTCACGCTTTTCCGAGTGCCAGCGAAGGGTTCAGTCTGGCGATTGCCGATGCCATGTCCATCGGTCTGCCGCATGTCGGCTTTAAAGACGCCCATTCGGTCAATGAGATTATTGTCGACGGACATAACGGCTTCCTTGCCGATAATGTTGACGATTTCGCCGCCAAATTGAAAATATTGATGAAAGATAAAGAGCTGCGTATAAAATTCGGGCACAACGCGCACGAAGATATGAAAGCCTATGCGCCGGAAATCTTAATGAACCAGTGGGAAGAACTGTTTCAAAAGCTGTGCCCCGCCAACCCGGATACGAAAAAATAGCGCCCCTGCTTCCATATGGCGCTGCGCCGTTGGTTGTTGGCAGCCCTTCGCCGCATCCGCTCCGGCTCTTTCGCTTGCACCGCCGTACCCTTTTCAGTCTTCAGCCGTTCCTTTGGAGCGCAATACATCGGAAAGGCTTAAGAACCTGTGTCCCAGTTGTTCCAGAAAAGCGAAATCCGGCTGCGGATGAAACAGTTTGGCCTTAATGTAGCGGAAAAAGTCCGCCGTCCAATACGGATGTTCCAAATTCTTTTTGACGTATTTCCAGTTTGCCGACAAAGCCTTAAGATAGATAATCGCCGCCGTATCTTTGTCCATGCTGTCATAATAGTCAAGCAGCAGGTTGTAATGGGCAAAAAAGCGGTCGTTGTCCAGCTGGTTGGTATTTTTGCTGAGGTTGTTGGTTTCTTTGGGAACCAGTACCACGTTGGCGTACATCTTGACAATACCGTCGGCAAAACGCGCTGCCCGGAGCGGAATGCTCTCGTCCTGAATAAACACGCGCGTATCCGCGCCGCCGGCTTTTTGCAGAACCGAGCGGCGGATAAGCTGCCCCATCCGGGTAAACCTCCCTTTAAGCACGGCCCGCAGCGCGTCTTTTTTGTAAGAATAGTCAAAATCGTCCGGCATCATTTCCGCTGCAATTTCCATCGGCTCTTTGCCTGTTTTGGTAAACTGACCGTAAACCATATCCGCATGGTGCTTGTTGGCAAGCTCCAGCATCTTCTCTGTCGAATTGAGCGGAAAAATATCGTCTGAATCCAGCATTCGCACCCATTCGCCGCGGGCGAGGGCTATGCCGCGGTTAATGGAGATACTGATGCCCTCGTTCTTGTCTTTTCTGACGATGGTAACGTTCTCAATCCCGCGTGTCATTTCCTCAATAATCTCGACCGAGCGGTCTTTGGAAAGGTCATCGACGAAAATATACTCCGGATTTTTGAGCCCTGTCTGGTTCAAAAGCGCTTTCAGCACCGCCGGCAGATAGTATTCTTTGTTATAAACCGTCATGACAAATGAAACGTCAGGTTTTTGCTTTTTGCTCGCAGTCATACTCAATTCTCGTCAAAAGTTACGTCTATAATCCCAGTATAAGCCGAAAAAGGCGCTATGCAACTGAAAATTTAAAATTTTACGCTCTTAATTTCCTCGCCGTCCTTATAGGTAACCACGCGCACCAGTTCGCCCCTGCGGTTAAATTCTTTGGCCGTGCCGTCCAGCTTGTCATTTTTGCGGTATGCCAAAACTTTCGGCTGCTCGTTGTCATAATAGGAAAAGGCCGGTCCTTCGCGTTTGCCGTTGACGTATTCCGTGTAGCTGATGAGGTGGTTGCCCGGCGTATAGAGGCGGGACGGGCCGTGGAGCTTTCCCCTGCGGTAGGTTATGGATGTCTTGACAGCGCCGTTTTTGTAATATTCTTCAAACACACCGTTCTTTTTGCCTCTGAGGTAGCTTCCTTTGCGTCTGAGATCGCCGTTCGGATAATAGGCAATTTCTCCGCCTTCGGGTTTGCCCTTGCGATAATAGCAGACTTCTTTTTCCGCGCCGTCAGGATAATATTCCACGGTTTTGCCGTGCGGCTGCCCTTTTTTGTAATACGCTTCCAGCAAAACCGACCCGTCACGGTCATAAGCTTTGTACAAACCGCTGATTTTCCCGTCGACATAGTGGATTTCTTCTTGCAGCTGCATATTGTCGGCATATTTCTGATACACGCCTGTAATCGGCCTGTGTGCCGCATCATAGCGGATGCCGTTTTCCTCGACCGATGTCTCGTCAGTGTAAAGCGTCGTCAGCTGCGCAACGTGGCAGCCGCCGAGCAGCAACATAACCATGCCGAGTGCCGCCGTTTTTCTCGCCGCCAGACGCCGTGTTGCCAGCTTGCGCAAAATCATGCGCCGCAGCGCCAGTTTTTTGGCCGCGAATTTTTGCGCCGTAATGTCCAATATGTTTTTTCTAGCCATCGTTTGTACCTCTTAACGCCATAATTATTCTGAAACTTGTTAAAAAAACGTAAAGTATTTTGCAATAATATTGACATCTCGTTTTAAACCCGTATCTTAACGGCAAAGGAGAATGTAACATGTTAAAGTTTTTAAGTATATTGCTGGCCGCAGCCGTTCTTGCTGCGCCGGCCTATGCCCGCCGCAAAAAAGCCCCCGTTCTGGAAGACAACAAAGCGTATGTGCTGTATCTTCAGGGATGCCCGATTTGCCAAAACGCTCTGGAGTATATCAACGAACGTTATCTGACCCGCCCGGATGTTGTCCGGGTTGATTTGGAAACCGAAGAAGGGCGCTCGCTGCTGAAACAATGTGCGAAAAAATTTGGTTTCAAAAGCGTTGTCGCTCCGGTTGTCTGCATCGGCGACAAGCATTTCATGGGGTGGTCGACCAAAGCAGCCCGCGATTTTGACCAGTATCTGGTGGAACTGCACGGCTGATTGCGTCGCCGGTGGTCTGCATCAGCCCGCTGCCGCCGGTCAGAATTGGTTGGACTGCACGGCAGACAGCGTAGCCGACGGAATGTGTCAGACTTTCAGGCTCATAATCTGTGAAACTTCCGTATAGCCCAGTTTATGATAAAAAGCCATGGCGCCGGAATTGAAGCAGAAGACCTCCAGTTCAATATTGGCAATGTTGTCGGCTTTGGCTCTTGCTTTGACGGCGTCGTTAAGTCTTTGTCCGATTTTTTGCCCGCGGAAAGCTTCGCTGACGGCAATGTCATAAATTTTATAATATCTTTGGTAAAGAAACAGAGTGTCGGGTTTTTCTTCTTTTGCCGCAAAAACGATTCCTGCCACTTTGCCGTCCGCCAAAGCGACCAGGCCGAAAGTGTTTTCGTTTCTGATAATCCATTCCAAATAGGGGCGCGAATGTTCCTTGGGTATTTTGCGGAAATAATCCGGCGCTCCGGAACAATGCAGCAGGTTGGATTCGTAAAAAACATCTAATGCGCCGTCGATATACTCCGGCGTCAAATCAACAATTTGTACGTTCATTTTCACCTCAAATATTAGTGTCTTATTGCACTTTCACCGCCAAAATAGCTTGGAAATCAGAGAATTTCAAGCACAATTTTCATGTTGCCTTGTTCCCGCCGTTTGATGTCGGTAGTGCCGGAAATTGTTTCTTTATTCTATATCTTTAAGGTGATGAAATAAAACGTTCGTTTTATTTCATCATTTTTGATATGTAATCATGATTATGCCGTTTTGTAGTATTTTTCTTGAAAAATAACATTTTACTGTTGCTTTAAAAAATACGTATGATAGTAGAAATTAAATGAACGTTTAAATTAAACAATATGAGGTTATTCACGAGGTTCATATGCCTGAAATAAGTGTCATAATGCCGATATACCGGACAAAGGAACAATATTTGCGCTCGGCGGTAGAAAGCATATTGTCTCAGAGCTTTGGTGATTATGAATTCCTTATTTTAGATGACAGTCCGTGCGATGCGTCTTTGCGCGAGGTTGTGCAGTCATACCGGGACGCACGGATAAAATATGTCGCCAGTGAGCGGACACTGGGAGTCGCAGGAAGCTATAACCGTCTGCTGGAACTTGCCTGCTGCGATTATGTGGCGGTGATGAACCATGATGATCAGTCGCTTCCACGGCGCCTGGCAAGACAATATTCGTATTTGCAATGTCATCCCGAGGTGGGGCTCGTCGGCACCGGGTATAAAAAATTTGGCGAAATTAACCGTTTCAAAACGATAAAAAATCCTGCGGACGATGCTGTGATTCGCGCATCGCTGCTGTTTAAGTCGTCCATACATCATCCGACCATCATGTTTCGTCGCCGTCTGGTGGCGGAGGCCGGCATCCGTTATAATGAAAATTTCATTAGCCTGAACGATCGTCAATTTTATTACGACATCAGCCGCCGTTCCCGGCTGGCCAACATTCCCGATGTCTTGTACCGCTATCGTTTTCATAAGGATATGGTGTCCAAACGCTGCAAGCCGGAAATATATCGGGAACAATGCCTGTTTCACGATATGTGGTTCAAATCAGGGGGGATAGAACTGAGCGCGGAAGAAAAGTCTGTGTTTGACGAATATGCGGCGCAGGGCAGGTGCCATATAAGAGATGCGGAAGTGTTAAGCCGCGTTGAACAGGTGTTGGCCAAACTCGCGGCGGAAAATGCACGGCGGCAAATCGTTCCCGCGGCGGAGTTTTCCGCAATCTGCGCGCAGTATCTTGTAAAACGCTGCCTGAATGCGGTTGTATATGGCGGGATAAATTCGGCAGAAATCCTTGAACGGACAATCTTGCCGGTACGCCGGAACCGTCTGCTGCAGCTGTGTAACCTTGCTTTACATTGGCGGGGGATGAAATGAAAGTAGCCGTTCATTTACATTTGTATTATCTGGAACAACTTCCGGAATTGCTTGCCCGGTTGGAAAATCTGAATCGTGCCGGCATAACGTGGGATTTGTTTGTAACAATGCCCGCCGCCGTCTGTTCGTTTTCCGCCACCGGAAAAAACGCTGCGCATCTTTCTGCCGAAATTATTTCCCCTGCCGCCGAAACGGACGCTCGCACTGACAGTTTCGCCGCCGCGGACGCCCAAATCCGCGCCGCTTTCCCTGCCGCCGTCATCTGGCGTCCGGAAAACTGCGGCTATGATGTCGGCCCGTTTATCGACTTTCTCCACCGTGTCCGCCTCGACGAATACGACTATATTCTCAAGATTCATACCAAACGCCGTCAACACGGCGAGTATTGCTGTTTTAACGGCATACGCTTTCATACGGCGGCGTGGAGCAAGATACTGTTGGATGCTCTGTTGGAAACGCCCGAAATCGTCAGAAGGAATTTTGCACTGTTGGAAAATGAAACGGATATCGGAATGGTTGGCAACGGCTTTTGCCTGACCGGCGAGGCCGGCACATATAAAATGCTGGAGGCTTCCATTAAAAACGAGGCTGAGAAGATGCATCTGCCGCCGATTGAAAATTTCAGCTTTATCGCCGGAACAATGTTTATCGTGCGAGCCAGACTGTTACAGCCGTTTTTGCGATACGGCATAAACGATTTTGAAGCCGCAGATTCCCAAATTCGCGATTATACGCTGGCGCATGTTTTGGAACGCTTGTTTGGAATGTCCGTAACCGCACGGGGATATAAGATTTACGGCGTTAAGTATAAGGAATATTATACGGAACGTCTGGCTGCCGGTATTACACGTTTTCTATTTCAACACAAGACGACCAAAAGCGGCAAAAAGATATTGAAAATATGCCGGCTTCCGGTATGGGTATCGCAGGATTACTTGCCGGTATATCCGGTGGTCAGGGAATTTTCCAACGCGCTTCTGCGGCACCGCCGTCTGGCCGTTTATGCCGCATGGGACGGGAACGGATATGTCGATAAGGCAGATTTGTATTATATTCGCGCGCTAAAAGAAGTGGCGGACAATGTAATTTATGTATGCGATAACGGTTTGGTTGCTGGGGAGGCGGAAAAAATATCGCGGGAGGTCTGCTGCATATTAGCCGCCCGCCATGGGGAATATGATTTCGGTTCTTATAAGCGCGGTTTTGCCTATGCTCAAAATCACGGACTATTGGACGGCGTGGAAGAACTGATTTTTTGCAACGACAGCTGTTACGCGCCGGTTCATCCGTTTAAGCCCGTGTTTGACGAAATGCAGGGGAAAGAATGCGATTTTTGGGGAATAACCGAAAATACGGAGTTTTCCCGCCATATCCAGAGTTACTTTATGGTGTTTCGCCCACAGGTCTTTCAATCAAAAGTCTTTAATCAATTTATAACCGGCATTACTGCGCAAAAAACGGTTCAGGATGTAATTGAAAATTATGAAGTAGGGTTGAGCGAAAAGCTTACAGCAGACGGATTTAAAGCAATAAGCTGGTTTTCTGAGCATAATGGTTCTATCTTGCCTGCGTGGAACGATAAAAATCTGACGGTGCATCCGGTTTTTCTGATAAAGCACGGAACTCCCGTCATAAAGAAAAAAAGTTTTGATCCGGACAGCGGGTATTTGGAGAAATCCCCTTTATTTACAAGATATTGCGCCGTTCGTTTCAACAGGAAGCTGAAAAATGCTCTTCCGCCATTTTCTGCAATAGTATGGCAGCATTTCAGATACAAGGCAAAACGTTTTCTTTTTCAAAAGAAAATCACCAGATCCGGCAAAACTATCATTAAAATTTGTAAAATTCCGGTGTTTGCAAAGCACAGCAATGTCCCGGTATCCGGCGGGGAGATAAGGGTATGACGGCAAAAGTCAGCGTCATAACCCCGATATATAATCGGGAACAATGGGTAGAAAATCTGCTGTGTAATCTTCAAAAGCAGACGCTAAAGGAAATAGAGTTTATTATCATAGATGACGGATCGGCCGATAAAACGTATGAAATATTAAAGGAGAAAGTCGGGGGAGATAAGCGTTTTTATCTCATAAAAAGCCCGGAAAACAAAGGACCGTCTCATGCGAGAAATATAGGTCTCGTGCAGGCAAGGGGAGAGTATGTCGGCTTTTTTGATTGCGATGATGCTATTCCGTCGGATTATTTTGCCAGCTTGTATCATCAGGCGAAAGCACAGAATGCTGATATTGTTTATGCCGCATATAACAATCTTTTGCACCGAATAGGTCAAATCAAGGCTCCGCAGGATAAATACCGGGTTTTGAAAAACGGTGCGATATGGGATAAACTTTACCGGAAGAAATATCTGAATACGCATCATATTCGATTTACGGAGGGTTTGTATACTGCGGACAATTTGTTTGTCTTACAGGCATTTATGCAAACTGATAATATCATATTGGTCGATACGCCTAATTATGAATATACAATACAGGAAGATTCAATCGGTAAAGATACAGCAAAACAAAAGAAACGTAAAAAAGATATTGTCGAAGTGCTGAAAAGAGCACTGAAACTAAAGGAAGAAGCGCACTTGTCCGGAGATGAACAAACCGAATATTTGCAATTTTTGCAAAGGAGCCTTAGGGACTATCAGGCAGATAAACGTTTCCAAAAACGATTTTACCAAACTTTAGGACTAAGAAACGAACCAGAAAAGGAAAATACTATGAACTTAACAGTATTGAAGCTTATCAGGATGTTTCACCTGATAAGCAAAGAAAAATACAATCAAAAACGTCAGATAGAACTGGTAAAGGCATCAAGCTTGTTTGATACCAAGTGGTATTTGGCACAAAACCCGGACGTTAAGACTCGCAAAATGAGCGCAGCCAGACACTACGTTAAATACGGCTGGCAGGAAGGACGCAACCCAAGCCCAAAATTTGACGGAAACCAATATTTGGCAGATTATCCCGAAGTTGCCGCAAAGGGGATCTGCCCATTGGTTCACTATCTGATCAACGGACGGAAAGAAGGCAGATGTTACAGCAGTGTGAGCGGAGAACATGTCTCTCCGGTATTTGACGAAATGAACTGGCGCGGCAGATTGCGGTATGCATTGGAATATCCGCTGCGCTTGCAGGAAGAATGCGACAGGCTGAGAGCAGAGATTAAGGTATTGAGAAAATATTGAAGCAGAGGAAATGAAAAAATGGAATATATAAACCTTGTTGTAGGTGCCGGCGTGTCAGGAGCAACATTGGCGCGTAAACTTGCAGAAGAGAAGAACCAAAAAATTGTTGTTATAGATACAAAATCCCATATAGGGGGTAATTGCTATGACTACCGTGATGAAAATGGAATCATGATACATAAATATGGATCCCATATTTTTCATACATCAGATGAAATTGTGTGGTCATTTGTCCGCCGTTTTACCGATTTTAACCAGTATATGCATAAAGTCGTTGCTGTAATTGACGGGATAGAAACAACAATACCGTTTAATTTCAATACGCTTTATGATGTTTTCCCAAAAAGCTTATCAAGACGGTTGGAAGAAAAATTATTGAATCAGTTTTCCTACAATAAAAAAATCCCGATTTTAGAATTTCAAAAACAAAATGATGCGGATTTAAAATTTTTAGCCGAATATATATATGAAAAGGTTTTTTTACATTATACCGCCAAACAATGGGGGGCGAAGCCAAATGATGTGGCTGGAATAGTAACGGCTCGTGTACCGGTATATTTGAGTAAAGATAATCGTTATTTTCAGGACAAATATCAGGGAATTCCATTGGAAGGTTACACGAAGATGATAGAAAATATGCTCAATCATCCGAATATTGATGTACGCTTGGGGATAGATTATAAGACGATAACCGAACATTTTGACCAAATTTTCTATACCGGCGCAATTGATGAATTTTTTGAATATGAATTCGGACAGTTGCCCTACAGAAGTGTATATTTTAAGTTTGAAGAATATGATTGTGAGTTTTATCAGAAAAATTCGGTGGTGAATTATCCCTGTAATTATGATTTTACGCGTATTCATGAATACAAACATTATCTGAATGATAAATCAGCCAAAACAGTAATAGCTAAAGAATATTCCGAATTTTTTGAACCGGGTAAAAACGAACGCTACTATCCAATACCAAATGAAAAAACAGAAAAGTTATATGCCCGTTACAGCGAAAAGGCCAAATTTTTGCCCAATATCCATTTCTTAGGGCGTCTTGGCGACTACAAATATTACGATATGGACAAAGCTATTAAAAGAGCACTGGAACTGTTTGAAAGTCTGTAGGAGAACGACATGAAAAATAATATGAATATGTTACAAGGTAAAAAAACTGTTTCTTTTGATGTATTTGATACGCTGATAACTAGAAAAACGGCCACGCCTAAAGGCATATTTAAAATTATGCAGGAAGTATTAAAAAGTAATAACAAATATACCAATCTTCCGGAATTTATCAAAGATAATTTTTATACACTTCGGGTACAAAGCGAAGCATATTTAAGAAAAACGAAGGTAACGAAAGAGATACAAGATATAACATTTCAGGAAATTTATGATGTTATAGGATACAATAATGGACTATCCAAAGCACAAATAGCACAATTAAAAGAACTGGAAATAGAGATAGAAAATAAAAATATATGCGGAATAGAGGAAAATATAGAAAAATTAAAAAAATATATGCAGGAAGGGTATAATGTGATATTAATTTCAGATATGTACCTTCCGGCAAATGAAATAAGACGGCTTTTGACAAAAGTGGATAAGGTATTTTTTTCAATTCCGTTATTCATATCATCAGAATACAGAAAGACTAAAGGAACAGGAGAATTATATGAGGTTGTCAAGGAAAAAAATTGTTTAAATAAAAATTTATGGACACATATTGGAGACAACCCGTATGGCGACATTGCTGCTGCAGACAGGTTTGGTATCTCTGTCCAAAAATATGATATGCCAGCAATAAAGGATTATGAAAAAAAAATTTTAGAAAAAAATAATGGAGCTTATGTACAATTATCTATTGGGACAAGCAGGATTTTAAGATTGAGAAATAAGACCTCCTCCCAGTATGACTTAGGTGCCTGCTATGGCGGACCTCTTTTTTACGATTATGTAAGTTGGGTTATAAATCAATCAATACAAAGAGGTTTTAACCGGTTATATTTTGTTGCAAGAGATGGCTATATATTAAAAAATATGGCAGACATCATTATTAAAAAGAATAATTATAATATTCAGACAAAATACATATACGGTTCAAGAGATGCATGGAGATTAGCATCTATTTTGTCTGATAAGGAAGATATTTCACAAACAATATTCAACAGCGTAGAAATAAACAGTATTGAAGATTTGGCCGGTGCAATTCATCTGGATAAAGATACTCTTCAGGGAGTTTGCAAAAATATAAAAATAACAAATACACAAGAAGCAGAGCTGTTTTTAAAAAAACATAAAAAAATAAGAAATATGGTTTTAGAAAAAGCTTTGAGCGAAAGGGAAAATGTTGCAAAATATTTAAAGCAGGAAATAGATTTTTCTGATAATAATTTCTGTTTTGTAGAATTTAAAGGTACCGGAAAAACACAAGATTGTTTAAATAAAATTATCAGAACATTTTATGACAAAGACATTTCATCTTTTTATATGATGTTGGATAGAAATCAGTTTTTACAAAACAGTAGCAAATTTGTATATATTCCTAATAAAGATTTTTCTCATCATATAATAGAAATCTTTTTGCGCGCGCCTCATGGGCAAACACTTGGTTATGAAGATAAAAACGGAAAAACTGAGCCGATATTGGAGGATAAAGAACATATAGCTTATATAAAATGGGGATATGAAAAATATATACAGGGCATCAAAGACTATACCGAGACTTTTTTACCGACATTAAAACAGTTGGGGCCAAAGTCTGCAACTGTCATGTATGAGCATTATTTTGATTATCTCATGAAAAGTCCGGATTGGGAATTTGCCAGTTTAGTAGGTTCAATTCCATATACGAATGGAACGAAAGTAAAAAAAGTAAATGAAGCTGCTCCTGTTTTAAGAAAATGTGATGTAAATGATGTAAAAAAGCCAACGAGAGCAACATCTTCATATAATGGGCGTTTGTTCAGTTTGTCTTTGGCAAGAACAAAAAATCCAATAACAGGAGAAATAGTATATAAGAAGGAAACGCCTGATGTATCGGTAATATTGCCTGTGTACAATGTAAAATGCTATTTGGAACAGTGCTTGGACAGTCTTTTAAGCCAAACATTGAAAGATATTGAGATTATATGTGTTGACGATGGATCAACAGATGGTTCTCTTGATATATTGAAAAAGTACCAAAACAAAGACGAAAGAATACAGGTAATAGAACAAATAAACAGTGGAGCGGGAAGTGCAAGAAATACAGGGCTGAAAATAGCCAGTGGAAAATACTTGAGCTTTTTGGATTCGGATGATTTTTTTGAGCCCAATATGCTTGAAACATTATTTAATTGTGCTCAAAATGATGACTTGGATATTGTGTGTTGCGATATAAATTTGTATGACAATGTAACTAAGAAAATAAGTAGACCAGCGTGGATTTTAAAACAAAACGAATTGCCAAATAAAAAAATATTCAATTATAAAGATATTTCGGATTCAATATTCAGCTTTTCGCATACTGCTGCATGGAATAAGCTGTTTAAGCGATCTTTTGTTGAAAAGGAAAAATTAGAATTTCAAACACTGCCTAATACAAACGATTTTTATTTCGTATGTGCAGCGTTGGTAACAGCTTCAAGGATTTCTGCATGTAACCAAAGATTGCTGTACTACAGAACCAATAACAAATTATCATTGTCAAATACAAAAGCAAGGAGCTTAAATCCTGAGAACGGATATATGGCAATAAAAAAATTATCTGAGAAACTAAAAGAGATAAAAATTTATGAAGTAGTTGAACAATCTCTTATAGATCGATTGCTTAGTATATATTATTATAATTCACATTTAGGTGACGATGCGGCTAAAAATTATATTTACGACCGTTTTAAAAAGCAATGGATAAACGAATTTAAATTAAATGAAAAAAATAAAAAATATTTCAAAAGGGAAGTTTACTATGAAATGTTGCAAGAAATAGAGCATTTGAAAATAACAAAAGAGGTCGGAGATGAACCAAAAATATCAGTGTTGGTGCCCATATATAATGTAAAACAATATCTAGCGGAATGTATTGATAGTATTATAATGCAAACGCTGACAAATATTGAAATCATTTTATTGGACGATGGGTCAACAGACGGAAGCGCTGAAATATGTGATGAATATGCCCAAAAAGATCAGCGGATAAAAGTTATACATAAGCCCAATTCCGGCTATGGGGCAACTATGAATATCGGTTTAGACAATGCCAGAGGGAAGTATGTCGGTATAGTTGAATCAGATGATTATATTCGTCCAGAAATGTACGAAGAACAATATAAATTAGCAGAAAAAGAGTATCTGGATTTTCTGAAAGCTAATTTTAGAATTTTTGTGGGTGATAAAGACTTTAGAACCTTTACCTATAGACCGATGTCATACAACAAATCATATTATAACAGAATTTTGAAACCGCGAGATAATACGGATGTATTTAACACAAACAATACGATATGGTCAGGAATATACAAAAGAGAATTCTTAATTAAAAATAATATCAGATTTAATGAAACACCAGGAGCGTCATACCAAGACAATGGTTTTTATTTTCAGACATATAGCTTAGCCGATAGAATGTGGATTATGGATAAGGATTTTTATCAGCTTCGGCGGGATAACCCGAATTCTTCAATAAAAAGCAAGGCAAAAGTATTTTGTATGTGCGACGAATATCATTTTATCGAAAACTTTTTAAAACAACATGCAAATTTAAAAGAAAAATTGTATAAAATCTTTTTATTCAAAAAGTACCAAAATTATATGTTTACTTTTGAAAGAATCGCTTTTGAATTTAAACTGATGTTTCTAAAACGTATGAGTGAAGAGTTTAAAGATGTTTACTTGCACGGATGTATATCTGCACCGGAGTTTTCAGTGGATCACATTAATGTTGTGCGGAAAATTGTCAAAAATTACCAAAAATATTATAGTGAGTATTTAGAAAAGATTCAGCGCACACATAGACAGGAACTGCAAAACTGGTACAAACGTGCAACCGGAAAATATTTAAATTTGGATAATCCGTGTACTTTTAATGAAAAAATACAGTGGTTAAAACTGTATGATTCCACGCCGATAAAAACACGTTTGGCAGATAAGTATTTAGTACGCGATTGGATTAAAGAGAAAATTGGAGAACAGTATCTCATTCCATTGTTAGGCGTATATGATAAATTTGAAGATATTGATTTTGCCAAGCTTCCTAACCAATTTGTGATTAAGTGTAATCATGGTTCGGGAATGAATATCATCGTTAAAGATAAAACAAAACTTAATCTGTTGGAAGCAAAAGAAAAACTAGATAAATGGATGAGTGAAAATTTTGCTTTTAAATTTGGATGTGAACTTCATTATCGCAATATACAGCCAAAAATAATCATTGAAAAATATATGGAGAATAAAGAAAGCCAAAATTTATATGATTATAAATTCTGGTGTTTCAATGGTGAAGTAAAATATATGCAGTTCAGAGACGATTTCTCGGCAAATTTAAAAATGGTCTTTTATGATTTAAATTGGAAAAGACAGCCGTTTTACTATGACCATCCTCTTTATGATAAGAAGCTGGAAAAGCCGGATAATTTTCAGGAAATGATTAATCTTGCAAAGAAGTTGTGCCAGGGGTTTGCTTTTGTTTGTGTTGATTTATATCGTTTAGATAATGGAAACGTCTATTTCGGAGAAATGACTTTTACCAGATCTTCGGGAAGTGCTCACTGGAATGATGAAAAATATAATAGAATACTGGGAAACATGATAAAACTTCCCAAACTTGCTTATAATATAGATACGGGAGAATATTATAAATTGCCGAAAAAAAGCAGAATAGAGCCGTGGTTGCAATTGCCGTATAATTTGTGTCAAAAGGCATATTTGATGTATAAAGAAGAGATATTGCTTAAGAAACAGATACAAAAGCAGCTGACTAGCTCCCGTATCGATATCAAAAATTTTGGCAACGCGAATAATGCCGTAGAAACTACAACTTTGGCTAAAATATCTGCGCCCGTTTGGTTTGCTAATGCACAAGGGCAGGGCAAGTTGTAGAATCAAATAAAAAAATCCAAAGCATGACGATTAAAGCGATTCAGGACGGTAAGCTCATTTTATCTTTCAAGGGACAGGATAAACGTTATAACGGAACACGTTTCCCTGTTTGGGTTGATTACAAGTCTATTAAAATCGATGGTAAAGAGATTTTATCAGTACCGGTTGCAACATGGCACGATAAGCCTTTCCGCTGCGAGATGCCGGTTAAAAATGGGCAAGTTGTCAAAGTGGAAGTAGTGCAACAATATCACCAATACTCTAAAGGCGAGTTAAAAGATGTTATCTTAAAGCTCAATCCTAATTCGGATTATATCAGAGAAAATATAAAGAAATTCAGCAAAAAAATTCATCGGAAAATTACTGAGGAAAAAAACAAGCAAAAATCTTTATTTGCCAAAACTGAAAAAATTGTCTGGGAAAATATAAAAGGGGGCCTGGAAAGTTTTTCTCTTACGCACAACCTTGCACCAGTAACGGATTTAATGCGCCAAAATCAAGCTCAAACGCTAAAATTGCTACAGAAAATTCAAGCGGAAAATGCAAGTTTGGAAAACAGAAATAAAGAATTAAGAAAAGAAATTGAAGTATTAAAAAAAGATTTTAACACTCAGTTATCAAACCTCCAAAAGCAGCAAGATGAGCGTTTCAAACAGCTTTTGGCAATCAAAGATGAGTTATTTATTGAGGTGCAAGGTGTAGCTGCTGAAATCCAAAGTGTTAGGCAGCCTCAAATCAGTGAGAAAAAGTTGGAACATGAGATATGAATTCAAAATATTTAGGTCTGTTTTTGAGGCTGTATTTGAAAAAACATCACTTATTTGTGAGCTATAATCATTGTTTTGGAGAAATGAAATATTATGATTAATATCCTTTCATCAAAAAAATATGAATATTTAAAGCGACGCATGCTGGAACAATCACGCTGTTTTAAAGATTTGGCAATAGAAACTAAGACTTTTCCAGACGGAGAACATTACTGGAAAATTGCCAATTCTCAAGAATTGTGCAACAGACCGGCTGTTTATATAAGCGGAACGGTTGATGATGAAAGCATTTTTGAGCTTTACAATATTGCATCGACTTTAGTTCGGGAACAATGCTCGGCTCTGCATATTATCATACCGTATTTTGGCTATTCGACAATGGAGAGGTCCGTTAAAGCAGGAGAAGCTGTTACAGCCAAAAATATTGCCACTTTAATCAGTTCAATTCCGCAGGCACCATTGGGTAATTTTGTATATATGATGGATTTGCATTCATTGGGAACGCAGTATTACTTTGAAAATACAATCCATCCTGTACATTTGACAGCTTGGAATGTAATTAAAAAAATGCTGCACCCTTTTGGAAAAGAAATAGTATTGGCATCAACAGATATGGGGCGAGCCAAGTGGATTGAAAAAATGGGGAATGAACTTCATCTTGAAACGGCATACATAATGAAACGCCGCATTTCGGGAACAGAAACAGAAATTGTGGCGCTTAATGCCGAAGTAAAAAATAAGAATGTAGTTATATTTGATGACATGATACGTTCCGGCAGCTCATTAATTCATGCCGCAGAAGCCTATAAAAATGCCGGAGCAAATAATATTTATGTCGTTACAATTCATGGTGTTTTTGTTGCCGGAGCAATTGAAAAGCTGAAAACATGCGGTTTGATAAAAAGGATATTGTGTACCAATTCGCATATTAATACACAAAAAATAGATGATGATTTTATAGAAATATATGATATATCAGAAATTTTTTCCGAAGAATTTATAGGCAAGGCTTAAAAAAAGATATGGAGACACAAGATGAAAAGTAAAACAAAAGATTTCTGAAATAATTTTATTCTTTTTTAGCAATACTTTTAATTATTGTGTAGCTCTTTATAACACTTATAGGTTGTACAAAGACTTATAAATATTTACTATAACAGGAACAGAACGTATGAAAAGAAATGTTTTAAGTATTTTTGTTGGATTGATAGTCATATCCCTGTACTTCGTTTTAAATATTATCGGAAGGGAAAAAATACAACCAGTTACTGCGCGTATTGATATTTCTGAAAAAACAGGCAATGCAGTCCCGTGCTTTGAGGTCAAAGAAAAATCAACTCAAATGACATTCCAGACGGCTGACTGGATGCCAAAATTCGGTTCTCAAGGATACGTTATAGAAAAAAATGGCATCAAAGAGGAACTGGAGATTGTAGCCAAAACAGATAAGTGTAAAATAAACTTCTCTTTACGAGGTCCGTTTGAACTGAAACATATCAAAGACAGAAGTAAAGGTGTTAAAGAAAAATGGGTCGAGTACACAGGGCTCGGCATAAACGGAAAGAATATAATTAAAAAGCCTGTGGCAGTTTGGCACAATAAGCCGTTTAATTATACCTTAACCATGCAAAAAGGAAACGTATTAAATGTAAAAATCAAATGGAAAAAATATGTTAAACCACTGCCTGCAGTCGAAGAATCAATTGTGTGGATAATATGTTTCGTTATATTGGTGTCCGTTTGGCCGATACTTTTTTCTGATAAAAAACATTTAGGATTATCATTAGCCGTAACAGTATTGTTAACCATGTTCAGTCTTAACTGTATAAGGAAAAATAATCTGAACGTTGATTTCTATGCACTTGTAATAATTGCAACAGCTTATTTTCTAGTAACTTACAAACTTCTTAAATATTTGTCCAGTTTTAAAATTGAACAGCACCAATCCCGTATAGATATCGTATTTCTTGCCACGTTTTTTATTCTGTTATTTGTACCAATGTTGCATATTTCTGATGCGGAAAAATCCGAACAGGAAAACAGAATGCTGGCGAAATACACATCTTTAATTGATTATCGGGGGGGGTACAACTTAAAATACGGTAAAGATTTTGACTCTTGGTTTAGTGATAGGTTTTGGGGAAGGGAAAAAGTCATACAATGGGTAAATTCTGTACGGTATAAAATATCTTCCGCTTATTCAAATAATAAAGCGTTGTACCTAAAAAAACAGGGATGGATGTTTGATCTGCCGATGACAAATTATCCCTTGTCCAAAGAAAAAATAAAAGCCGTCAATGACAGCATACAAAAGTTTAATGCGTTTTTGACAAAACACGGAATTAAGCTTTATATTTTACTGGTTCCTAAAAAGGAGAGTATTTATCAGGATGAATTAGTCTGTTATGGTTATGATAAACAAAAAGACATAAAATATCAGCAAAGTATACAAAACATTATCAACGCCAATAAAACGGTGCCGATTATATATCCGTACGATGAAATGAGAAAGGCAAAACAAAAAGATTATGTCTTCTTCAAACAATCACATCATTGGACTGATTGGGGCGCATATCTAGGATATGTTAAACTGATGGAACAAATAAAAAAAGACTTTCCTGATATAACAGTCGCCGCATTGGATGAATATAAAATTTCAACTTCCTCAATGATTCGTGATAACTATGATAGGAATTTTAATACAGGCCATACAACAAATTTATTAGGTCTTAATAAATTTGCCAAGGATGTTTTAACAGCTGAATATACATATTATGATAATAAAAATAGTGACCAGATAAAGGTAGTCAGAGGAAGATATATTAAACGTTTTTCTAATGGGAAGGAAAAATATAAAATTTTCTTGACAGGAAATTCTCATAATGAAAATTTATTGCAGTTTCTGCCATATTCTGCAAAAGAATTAAAACATTTGCGCCTAAATATGGGGCAAATTCCGTCTGAAGAACAATTTAAGTTTATGAAATATTATAAAAAGGAATTGCTGGAATTTAAACCCGATATTGTAATTGTCGGCATATCTGCCGGTATATTGCCCATAATTACCGATTTTTTTAAGGACTAAGCCATGCTATTTTCATCGATGACATTTGTTTTTATGTTTTTACCGATTGTTTGTGCCATTTATTTATTGGTGCGTCCGGAGATAAGAAACTATATTCTTCTTGCTGCCAGTATGCTGTTTTACGCTTGGGGAGAGCCGAAATATCTGGCAATTATGATTTTAACAATACTTGTGAATTATACGGGGGCAAATTATATCAGCCGCAGCCGTAACCTTATACATCGCAAGTTGCTTTTGGTTGCGACGATTTTGGTAGATTTGAGCTTTCTGTTTTATTTCAAATACTTTAATTTTGTGCTGGATAACATCAATCATCTTTTTCATACGCATATCGATTTTATTGATGTCATCATGCCGATTGGAATATCATTCTACACATTTCAGGCACTCAGTTACGTAGTTGATGTATACCGAGGGGAGGTCAAGGCTCAGCGGGATATTTATAAGCTGGCTTTATATATAACGCTTTTTCCGCAATTGGTAGCTGGTCCGATTGTCAAATATCATGATGTGGCTGAACAGATTTCCTGCAGAACGGTTACCTTCGATAAAGTTGCGTATGGGGTGAAGCGTTTTATTATCGGATTGGCAAAAAAAATGCTGATTGCTAATACATTAGGAGCTGTTGCCGATAAAATTTTTGCGCAGCCGGTAGAACAGTTTGACACGCTTACCGCCTGGATTGGTGCCATAGCTTACACTCTGCAGCTTTATTACGATTTCAGCGGTTACTCGGATATGGCTATCGGATTAGGTTCCATCTTTGGGTTTAAGTTCTTAGAAAACTTCAACTATCCGTATATTTCTAAGTCTATCACCGAGTTTTGGAGAAGATGGCATATCTCCCTTTCTACATGGTTTAAAGAATATTTGTATATCCCGCTGGGAGGGAACAGAGTTTCCCAAAGGCGCAATTTGTTTAATCTTTTTGTGGTCTTTTTAGCGACGGGAATTTGGCATGGCGCAAGTTGGAACTTTGTCTTTTGGGGATTGTGGCACGGGATATTTATCATTTTTGAAAAAATTACCGGCTGGCATAAAAGAAGTGGTGGTTTAAAAATCAATATAGCGCAGCATCTTTATACAATATTCGCATTTGTTATAGGATGGGTGATGTTCCGCGCCGATAATATGGCGTACGCGTGTGAGTATATCAAGAATATGTTCGGTCTGATTGCAGAACATCAGATTACGTATAAATTGCCTTATTATATTGATAATATTGAAATTATAGCCTTTACGGCGGCTGTCTTTTGTGCCATGCCCTTATTCAAAGGGATGCTTGATATCAAATATAAACATAAAGTTCTGCGGACACTGGTGAACGTATGGCTGATTTTATTATTTGTCCTGTCTTCGGCGGAAATTGCAGCATCTACGTATAATCCTTTTATTTATTTCAGATTTTGATTTAAGCTTTGCCTTCTGTCGTATGAAGATGCGTTTAAAGCACCAAAGTTCCCCTTGCTATTTTAGCAGCTCCGGTCTATATTAAACGGCATAACAACCGGCAGACGGAGGGAAATATGCAGGAAAACGCTTTATATACGATAACGAACGGTCTTTATGTATTGTCTGTACAAGACGAGGAGGGGTACGCCGGCTCTTTGGTCGATGCCGTAAGTCAAATCGCCGTTTCGCCGTACCTGATAATGGTGTCATGTATGAATAACAGCCATACCAAAAGCTGCATTGAAAAAGCCGGCGAGTTCGGCATAAGCGTTCTGGCGAAAGAAACCGACCCGTTTGTCGTGGCAAATTTCGGCTATCAGAGCAGCCGCGACGTCAAAAAGTGGCAGAACATACCCTTTGCGGAAATCGATGGCTTGCCGTATATTTCGGATGCTTTGGCCAAAATCAGGGTACGGGTTGTCAACAAACTGATATATGCGAGCAATACGGTGTTTATTGCCGAGGTTGTTGATGCGTTTGACAGCCGCTCCGGCGAGCCGCTGACCTATAAATATTATCGCGACGGGTTTAAGGAACAGGTCGCCATTGCTTTCAGCGCGTATAAAGCCGGGCGTTCGGCCGGTAATGCCGCTTGTAAAAAGTCCCAAACGGCAATGTCTGCGTCATCTTCATCATCCGCAGCTCAGCCGTCATCGCCGGCCTCTGCCGAAAAACGCTGGACATGTACGCTTTGCGGCTATGTTTACGAAGGAGATATCCCGTTTGAAGAACTGCCGGATGATTGGCGCTGTCCGTTATGCGGTGTCGGCAAAGATATGTTTGAACTGCAATAGCCATGGCCTCAAAAGAGTTGACAAAAAACAAGATGATGCTATAATCAACCCAATTTAATAATTATTAAAATATAATTTATGGAAACAATCTTCATTTTTGCCTTGTTTATCTTGGCAGTATTTGGCAGAGTGGTGCACAGAAAAATGGATTCCCGCAAACGTCAGCAGAAGTATGCGGAGTATTGTCGTAATCGTGCGGAGTTTTATCGCTTGGAACGGTTAAAGATTATCAATTCGTTTTGGCGAAAGTATCGCAGCGGCACATATCCGGTGGATGTTTTGCTGCATCGGCTGAAGGAAGGTCTTTGCTTTAACAGCGGCGGTTCAACGGAATGGCAGGAAGAGTTTGCGCAGGTCGTCGACGAATTAAACAGGGAAAGTGCTGACGAACAGCAGCGCTTTTATCAGGAGGGCCAAACGGTTTCTCCTTATACGGACGGCATAAACCTTGATGCTTATTATCGGATTTTCGGGCTGACGCCGGAAACGCTGACTGCGGAAAGCCTGAAAAAGGCGTATCGCTCCTTGTGTCTGCAATATCATCCCGACCGCAACAAACAGCCTGATGCCGCCGTCAAATTTGACAAGGTGCAGCGCGTTTATGAAACCCTGCAACGGGAGCTGGCGCATAAAAACGCATAACGTCAACCCTGGCCAAAGCGTCTGTTATGTCCCAGGCACTCTTCCAGACAAATGTTCGCACAGCCCCAAACACTCTCACCAATCGAAACGCCCGCGATAAAATCACGCGGGCGTTTTTTCTTGTCGTCCGGGAGTTGTGCCGTTTCCCGCCCCGTGCTTGATTTGGCGGCTTAAGGCCGAGGGGCAGGATATTCCGGCTTACTGTGCTTTCGGGTATCCGGCGGCTTCGGTCATCACGACTTCATAATCGCCATCAAGCCCAAGCGCCTGTTTGATTTCCGCCCGGTCATACAGGCCGCGGACGACGCATTTCAGCCCTGCTGAAGCGCAGTACAAACTGGCGTTTTGGTACATTGACCCGGCGTGCATTTCGCCGTATTTCTTGTCTTTGGTAACAAACAGCAGGTGAACCGGCGCATCGCCCGCGAATTTCTGCTCTTTTGCCAGAATCGGGCGCAGGTCTTCGCTGCCGAGCTGAACCAGCGTGTTCTTTGCCGCGTCGTAACGGTAGGAACCTGTGGGCAGCAGGACATACAGGTCGATATCCTGCCGGTTGCGTGCCGTCGGGACAACGCGTTTGCCGTCTTCGGAAGAAATTCCCCATGTTGCCCACAGCAAATCTGCCAAAACCTGATCGGAAAGCATCTTGGTGTCAAAGGTTCTTCACGAACGCCGGGCCGCAATCGCCTCCATCAGGGGCATACCGCCGTTTGCCGTATGTTCCGGCAGCTTAATGTCCGCCGCATTGGCTGTTCCCGCTGCTAACATCATCATTGCTCCTAAAATAACTTTTTTCATATCGCCTCCATAAAATAATTCAAACGCCTTTAAAATATAACCCCGGGAATAAAAAAAATCCTTCTCCGTTTCTGTTTTTTCCACAGCAATCGGCGTTTTCTCCCGTTGTGGCCGGTTTCTTTGCGCAACAATCCGTCCCGCCGTCATAACTTCGGCTCTGTTTCGGTTTCTGCCAATGCTGTCAAGCCTCTGTCTTTTTTGAAATTTGTCAAAAAATATTGACAAAATAAAAACGCATTTTATAATAAAAGCAATTTTTTAATTATTAAAATATCATTTATGGAAACATTTAGCTTAGATTATGCATTATGCACGTGCCTGTTGCTTTTTGCATTAGGCAGCGGAGTATGGTTTTATTTCTTCTGCCGGGCGCAGAGAATAAAAAAGGTTTTACAAACTCTGGGCAGTGCTGCCGAGGTATATGCCGGCATTCTCCGGCAGGAAAAGCTGCGGCGCGAACAGGCGTATCGTGAGCAGCTCCGCCGCGAAGCAGAAAGACGCCGTCAGGAAGAGATTCGTCGTGAACAGGCTTTCCAGGAGGCTGAACGGGCCAGAGCCGAACAGGAAAAAGCCGAAGCTGAGGTAAATAAAATCAAGGTGCTGTTTAATGGCATTTGGCTGACGCCTCAGCAATTCGGTTTTTTGCAGCAAAATCCGGTGGGAAACCTGCGCGGGGCTGAATTACGCCGTTATCTTGCCAGGCTGGCAGAGTGCAATCCCTTGTTTGCCGAATACCGTCAGGAAGGCAGTTGCGGGCAGAAAGGCGGAACCGAAAATTCCGGCTCCGGACAAAACCGTGCGGGGCAGGGAACTTCGTCTTCGCAGAATTCGGCGCAGGGCAAAAGTTCCGGGACGTCTGCGGCCGCACCGAACGCATATTACCGCATTTTTGGGTTGACGCCGGAAACATTGACTGAAGGCAGCCTGAAAGCGGCTTATCGCGATTTGGTCAAGAAGTATCATCCCGATACGAACCGCAGTCCCGATGCCGCGGAAAAATTCCGCAAGGTAAAGAAAGTGTATGCCTATCTTCAGGAAGAGCTTCGCCGCAAGGAGTGCAGCAGGAGCTATGCCTGCTGATAATCGGACGCTTGCCGTCCGCCGGGTGTACGACACCAAAAAAAGAGGCGTTCCCATAAGGGAACAGCCTCTTTTGTTTTGGAATAAACCACCTTCTTTACCAATCAAAATCACCATAGGATCTACCCGAATAATGGATACGTCCGGTAATACAACCTCTTCTTGTCGGAGCCGATAAATCTGCACCTTCACTGGCATAGGTACCTTCAAACTGGTAAGCGATTTCGTCAAAAGCAAAGCTGGCAAACTTGCAAGCGTTTTGTGCCGTTATAACGCAGCTTGCGCCGACAATTTTCGCTGCTCCCAAACCGATTTTAGTCGCAGTTTTAACGCCGAATCCGGCAGCTTTGGCAAACTTTTTCAGCGTTTTAAACTGTTCCAGTTCTTGTCCCGAAACATTGCGGATAAAGTCGTTGCCGTAAATGCCGTAGTCGAACGTGCGTTCTTTTGCCAGAAATTCCAGCATCTCGGAAGAAAAGTCCTTTCCCCATGCTTCGTAGACATTGTCCGGCAGCAGGATAATGCGCTGTCCGCCGGGTTTGAAATTCCGGCTGTTGACAACGTTCCGTGCGTTAAGCACGTTTCCGTCGGCGTCAACCGAAAACAGCCTTTCGCCGCGGACATAACGGTGGCGGAGTTCTGTCTGGTTCTTGGCCAGCAAAATTGCCTGTTCAAACGGAATGTCCGCAAAGCCGACTTTCAATTCCAGTTCGGAAACGCCGGGATACAAGCTCTTTTCGCCTGTTTCGCGGGCATAATAGCCGCGTTCAAAGCAGCGCAGCTTTTTGTCTTTGGCAATTTCGCGGTAATGCCCGTTGGCAAGCAGCGTCGCAAATTCGTGGAACAGCGGCTGCAGGTTGCCGTAGCCGTTAAGTTTTCCCAAAATCGGGTCGCAGTAGTCAAGGCTGACCGGCGAACCGTTCATCACGCAGTGAAACGGAATAAAGTGGTCGTACGTTTCGTCTTGCGCCAGAACCAGCGTTTCCACGTTGGCATCGGTCAAAAGCCGCCAGTTCTTAGGGCTGATGTCGGGATAACCCCGTCTCAGTTTTGCTGTTTCTTCGGGGAAGAAACGGGCAGCGGCTTCAAAGTCAATCCTCATCCAGTCGCGCATCGGCGGCGTGCGGAAACGGTTGACCAGCGCAATCGGGTCGGCTTTTTGCATAACGCGCCGCCCGTTGGCGTAGTAGCAGATAATCCGGTCGGAATAAACCTTTGCCATCGGAATGTTGCAGGCAAAGCCGAGCAGCGATTGCAATGAGTAGTTTCCCGCGTCAAAAACCAGCATGTTGCCGATTTTCAATCCCCAGACGCGTTCGCGCAGCACCAGCAGGTTTCCCTGGCCGGTAACGGAAACGGGAAGAAGGCGGGTCTTGGTTCCCGCTCCAAGTTGCAGCGCCCGGTCTCTTAAAGTATTGACAAGTTCCGGAGATTTGCACTCGGATTTGATGACGGCAGTATTGCCGGCAGCTTGGTGAAGCTGTTGCAATTGCAAAATCGACTGGACACACATCCAATGTGCCTGAGCCAAAGTTAAGGATGTTTTTTCCATAAAGAATAATTTTAAGAATTAAAAAACATAAATTTATAAAATAACAGCCTGATTATATCCAAAATAGCAAAAGAGTCAATACTTTTGTCTAAAAAAACTTTAACATGTGCGTTGACAAACGTTCAAAAAAGCGTCACAATAACTTCTATAGGAGAATACAACCGCGCATGGCGCTCATAACCGCTCGTCGGAAAAGCAAAAGCGCAAGGACAGGGAGAAGAAGAAATGGAGCAGAAAGTCTGTTTGATAACCGGAGCAACGGGATTTGTCGGGCAGTATATCCTGAACGAACTGATTGCATCGGGACGCAAGGTTTTGGCTTTGGGCGATTCTGAAGACGCGTTCAGCCCGTTGGCTGCCAACAACCGCCTGATAAAGGCGACGTCGGCGCTTCCCATTTCTGCCGCGGCGTTTAAGGAACATAACGTGCAGTTTTGCTTTGGCGACATCGCCGACATTTCTTTTCTGGCTTCAATATTCAATACAGCCGCCAAGAACGGGATAGAAATCGAGTTCGTCCTGCACCTTGCGGCCGTCCGGAAAGGTCGCCGGGCCGTCAGCAGCGACGGCACCGCTAACCTGCTGGAAGTCTGCCGCGCCTACTGGCAGAGCAATCCCGATACGTTTAAGGGCTTTTTCTATGCTGCGGGCGAGGGGGATTTGATGCGCAAATTCTCGCAGAAAGACGGCTTTCCCGTTAAGTTCTACCAGCTGCGCCACAGTTTTGCCGAAAACGGCGGCAAATCCGATACCGGAGAAAATCTGTACCGCCTGTTCACGCCGGTGGACATCCCGTTTCTGAAAAAGTATCAGAGCCGCAGCGTCGGCAAAAGCGCGCCGGTCAGCGACAACGATTATATCCGCGAACTGTCGCAGGCTGTGGGGCGTTTGCTGAACAATATATAAGGCAGCCGCCGGCGCAATGTATAAGCGTTTTTCGGTCGAGCAATAAGCCTGCAACACATCCGCACGCCGTCAGTGCATCTGTAAGTCGCCAGCACATCATATAAGCCATCGGCGGATTGGACATATATAAGCCGCCTGTACGCAGAAGGGCATAGCCTGTTAAACACAGGTTAGGAAAATTTTTTTATTGCCGGTAACTGCTGGCAAAATCCGCATATGTGCCGCAGCACTATAATTTTCCGTCCGTTTCGCAGGAAAGCGTAAACGCGGATTATAAAACGCAAAAGACAAGGTATTTTAAATAAAAAATCCTGCGGCGAACTAATCAGCCCCTCGGGACTTTTTACACATGCAGCTTTTCGGGAACATTTCAACCGGGAACATTTTAACCGGGAACATTTCTACCGAAAACATTTCAATCGGGCGGGGAGTTATTATACTAAAGATTTTTGACAAAAAGTCAAATGCTTTTTCTTTCGTTAATAAAAAATTAAGCATTGACGCTCCAAAACGCTCCGGTTATATTTTTTTTCGTGAGTTGCAAATCTTTGCCGAAGGAGGAAAGTATGAAATTAAGCAAAGTTACGGCAGAACTCCTGGACTATATTCAAAAAGGCGTGTCATCGTCGCCGCATACGGTTGTTCGCACTGTAAACGCGTTGGGCAGCGGACCGTTGGCATATCGGACTTTTGGCGGCAATGTGCAGAATTATACCGCTATTGACGAACAGGCGCTTGAAAAGGCGTTCGGCAGCCACTACCTGCTGACCATGATTGCCCAGGGACTGATAATCCGCCGCATTTTATATCCGGAATCCGGCAGCTGCCATACCCTTTATTGCGATAAGGCGATATATGGCTTTTTCGCCCGGCACGGGCTGTTGGACTGCGGCGTTTGGAGCCATGTCGATTACGAAACGCTTGAAAGGAATATTACGCCGGAAAATACCGATTACCGCATATATTATTCGTATTCCAAACCGGATGCACTGTTGAAAGAAGCTGAACTGGCGGGGGAACAAGTCCCCGTTTTTTTTGTGGATACCGACCTGATTTTAAAGAAACGCCATGACGTGATAATTCCCGGTGCAGCTTCGGTCAAAGCGGCCTATTCGCATCTGGAGCAAATCGGCGGGGAATGCTATCCGCCTTTTGCGTCGCTTCATTTTCCCGAAGGCTGCAAACTGCCCCCGGTCAATGAATCGCTTCCTGCTGTCAATACCTGTCTGATGTTTTTTAATGATAAGGGGCTGCTCCGGGAATGGGGACGTTTTTTCAAAGAACTTTTCATTAATAATTGGATAAGGGGAGAATTGGCACCGGAAGTCATTTCCCGCCAGTTGCTGGGGATTGACCAGCGTACTTTTCCGTTTGTCTGCGATTGGCGCGGCATATGGGGAACGCCCGCAGTCGTGCCGTTTCTGGACATAATCTGGGAACCGCCGTTTTTTATTGATTGCAAAACCGGCCGTCGTGCCGAATGGCATTATTATACGCTGGAACACCATCCCGAACGCCCTGACTGGCATCAGGATATTATGCATACCTGGATTAACAAGAAGAATGTGGAACGCGATGCAAAATTCCGCCGTTATCAGGGGCTGATGATGCTGGAAATGATACTGGCTCTTAATCCCGAAGCCGAAAAGCCGCTGCGTACGTTTGCCAGTCTGCGGGAATATTTCTCCCTTTATGATACCGGAAAGGGAATAGAAACCTTGCTGGCGGAAGGTGTTGTCTCGGCAAAGATGGATAAAAGCCTTTAACCGCGGAGGGGGAGATGGAAAAAAGGATGAAAGTATGTCTGGTAACCGGAGCCACCGGTTTTATCGGGCAGCATATGTTGGCGGAACTGGCCGCAGCGGGGCGCAAAGTGCTGGCGCTTGGCAAACCGGAAGAAGTCTTCTGCACCGCCGTTTTGCGGGATGCCGGGATTCGTACTGCGGCAGCGTTCCCGGTTTCGGCAGCGGCGTTTGCCAAAAGCGATGTACAGTTTTGCTTTGGCGACGTGGCGGACGGAAAATTTATCGAATCCGTTTTTGCTGCCGCGGAAAAAGGCGGGATGGATATTGAGTTTGTCCTTCATTTTGCTGCCTGCGCCACGATTCAGAAAGCGCAGGAAAACGGAAGGGAAGCCTGGCGGACGAATTATGACGGGACAAGGAATGTCCTTGCAGCGGCGCTGCGGCGCTGGCAGCGGCACGACAGTTCGTTCCGGGGATTTTTTTACGCTTCTACGGACAAGGTTTACGGCGAAGGCAGCCGCAGTTCGTACCATGAAAGCGATGAACTGCGTCCGCTGTCATGTCCGTATGACGCCTCTAAGGCGCGCGCCGATGAACTGGTGCGCTCCGTTGCCCGGAAGAGCGGTTTTCCGGCGGTCGTATACCGCTTTTGCAATGTTTACGGCCCGGGCGATTATCACAAGAGCCGGGTTGTTCCGGGGACGCTGTATCGCCTGCTGTATACCCAAACCGCTCCCGTGCTGAAGAAGTACCGGACACCGTCGGGCGGGGCGGAATCTTTTTACCGTGATATGATTTATGTCCGCGATTTAACCCGTGCCGTCGCCATGCTGCTTGACCGGCTGGAACGGGGAGGAAGTCTGGGGCGGATTCTGGGCGAGGCCTTTAATCTCGGAACGTCCAACAGTTATGCCATGGGCGAGGTTATCGGCCGGTTGTCCGAATATGCCGGCAGAAAAATCGCTCCGCGCGAAGAAATTGTCACGGCAGGCGAAATAAAGAATCAGTGCATGGATTACGGAAAGCTGAACCGGGAACTCGGCTACGCGCCGCGTTACACGCTGGAAAAAGGGCTTAAGGAAACCGCCGCCTGGTATATAGATCATAAGGAGGAAATTGATGGCCATTTTGTCTGAACCTGGAAAAATTCTGATTACCGGCGCCACGCACGGTATCGGCAAAGCTGCCGCCGAATTGTTTTGTTCCCGCGGCTGGGAAGTGTATGGCATTTCCGGAAACGGGGAAGACGGCCGCGGCGCCGCGATGGAAAAAACGCTGCCCGGATTTCATTACCGCGTTGCCGATGTCAGCAATGAGCCGGAAATTTCCGCTTTGCTCGGCCGTATCGGGCAGCTTGATGCCGCGTTTAACAATGCCGGCACGGGAATAGCGCCCCAAAAACTCCCTGAGACGGATATTGCCCGCGCCCGCCGCGTGATAGATATCAATCTGGTCGGAACCCTGATATGCATGAAGCATGAAATTGCGCACATGCCCGGTTCCGGGGTGGTGGTAAACAACGCCTCGCTGGCAGCGTTTAAGGCGGCAACCGGAGCCGATATGTCGTACAGCGCTTCCAAAGCAGGCGTTTTGGCATTGACTGCCGAAGCAGCCGCCAATCCGGAATTTGCCGGGCGCGTTTCGTTTTTTTCCATAGCGCCCGGTTATATTGAAACCCGGATGACAGCCGCTGACGATAAAGAGGCGCAGAAACGGAGGCTGCCGTCGCGGCGTTTGGGACAGCCGGCGGAAGTGGCTGCGCTGGTATATAATATTATAACCAATCATTATGCTTTTACATCGGGACAATGCTTTAATTTTGACGGAGGAGCGTTTTTAATATGAGTTTTGATTTGACCGAACTGAACGGCAGAAAATTATATGAGCGGGAGGCTGGCATTCTGCTGCCTGTAATGAGCCTGCCCGGAAAATACGGCATAGGGGATTTGGGTAACGAGGCGCGCTGGTTTATCGACGTGCTGCAAAATTCGGGACAGCAGCTCTGGGCCATGCTGCCCAACGGCCCGGTCGGCTACGGCAACAGCCCGTATCAGAGTCTGAGTTCCTGTGCCGGCAACCATTATTATATTTCTCCCGACAAATTGATGGAGGAGGGGCTGCTGCGTCCGCAGGATTTGTCCGGATTGGACTTCGGTTCCGACCCGGTAGATATAGATTACGGAAAACTGTTCGCCTCGCGGGAAAAAATGCTTCGCCGTGCTTTCGGGCGCTGGATGATGCAGGGCGGACACCAGTCGGACGATTTTTTGGCCTTTCGTTTTAAAAACCACGGCTGGCTTGACGACTACGCCATATTTATGTCCGTCAAAGGCAGGCTGGAAAATGCCCCTTGGTACAAATGGCCCGACGGATTAAAGTTCCGCGAAAAAAATACGATGTGCAATCTTCGCCGCAACCTTAACGAAGACATCACTTTCTGGAGATTTACGCAGTTTCAGTTTTTCCGGCAGTGGGAACAGTTGAAGGAGTATGCTCATCAAAAAGGCGTCAAGCTGATAGGAGATATGCCGTTTTATGTAAACCACGACAGTGCCGACGTCTGGAGCCGCCGCGAGTTGTTTGACTTAAACCCCGACGGCAGCATCAAGCTGTTTTCAGGCATTCCGTCAGGTGACAGGGACATCCGCTGGGGAAATCCCTGCTATGACTGGGATAGAATGAAAGCGAAAAATTACGATTGGCTGGCGGAACGTATCCGCATCGGCGCCGGGATGTATGACATTATGCGCATCGACCATGCCGTGGCGTTTGTCCATTATTACGGCATCAAAGACGACGGTGCGCGCGGCGTATGGTATCCGGGGCCGGACAGTGACAGGGCATCAGCCACCGGCATTATCGACTGTGTTGCCCGGGAACGCAATATGGATATTATTGTCGAAAACCTCGGCAATAACAATCAGCGAACGCATGATTTGTATGACCAGCTGAACTGGCTCGGTATGCGCATTTTTCAACATACCGTCGGCGATATGCATTACGGGACGCGCAATATTCACCTGCCGCAGATGTATCCGCAGAATGTCGCGGCATACACCGGAACGCACGATAATGAAACATTGGCCGGCCTTCTGGCGCACAAAAGTGATGACGATCTGGAGTACATGATGACGTATCTGAAGGCTGCCAAACGCGAGGATTTGGTCTGGAACGCCATTGACGCCCTGTATAATTCTTCGGCGGCAAAAGTCATCATTCCGGTTCAGGACGTTATGTCGTTGGGCAACGAAAGCCGGATATGCTATGAACACGATTTTGAAAAATCCTGGCGTTGGCGTCTGGATAAAATATCCAGTATCAGCGAGGTCATGCAGAACCGTCTGCGCGGCATTGCCGTTTTGTCGGGGCGGGGTCATATGGACGACGCGCGGATTAAAAGCAGCGGCTGGAAGGAAATATACCGCAAGGCACGGATAGACCGTTACGGACGGTAGGGCAGGCGGCGGAAAACCGCCGGGTCGCCGAAAAGTATATTCAGGAAAACGAGGAGAATAAAATGAAACATGCGGAAAAATATATCAACGGAGACAGCTACAACCGTTCCGCCGGGATTTTGCTGCCGGTCTTCAGCCTGCCGTCGCCGTATGGCATCGGCGATATGGGAGAGGGGGCGTACCGGTTTGTCGATATGCTGCGGGAAGCCGGGCAAACGCTGTGGGAGGTTTTGCCTCACGGGCAGACCGGCTACTGCAACAGCCCGTATAAAACACTCAGCGCTTTTGCCGGAAACCCGTATTTTATTGCGCCGGATATGCTGGAAAAAGACGGTTTGCTTTTGCCGGGGGAAGCGGAACAGTATGACTTTGGTGCAAATTCGGCTGATATTGATTATGGCAGGCTGTTTGCGGCAAGGTTTAAGCTTTTGCGTTTGGCGTTCGACAGGTTTTGTGCCCGCGGCGGCAAAAGTGATTCCGGATTTTTGGCTTTCCGCCGCAAAAATGCCGTCTGGCTTTCCGATTACGCCCTGTTTATGGCGTTAAAGGAACACTTCGGCTGGAAACCATGGAACGAATGGGAAGAAGGGGCGGCTTTCCGCCGGCCGGAAGTACTGCGTGGTTATCGCCGCCGCCTGGCAGTTTCCGTTTTGTTCTGGCAGTTTGTTCAGTACGAATTTTTTTGCCAGTGGCATCAGTTGAAAGAGTATGCGGGACGAAACGGCATAAAAATAATCGGCGATTTGCCTTTTTACGTTGCTTACGACAGTGCCGACGTCTGGAGCCGCCGAAATATTTTTGCCGTCAATCCGGAAGATGCATCCGTAACCTTGTCGGCAGGTGTGCCGGGAGACTGTTTCGCCTCCCATACCCGCAGCTGGGATATGCCGTGCTACGATTGGCCGGCCGCCGCTGCGGACAAATTCCGCTGGCACCTGGAGCGTTTTCGCTTTTATGCCGGTTTGTATGATGTTATCCGCATCGACCATGCGATTGGTTTTGTACGCTATTACGGTCTGGGGCGCGTCGGCGAACGCTGGTATGACGGCCCTGATGCCGAAAACGACGTATTTATCCCAAAACTGACCCGGCTGGCGAAATCCTGCGGCGTGGAACTGATTGCCGAGGATTTGGGCAGCGTTCCCGAACGTGCATATCGTTTGTTTACCAAATACCACTGGGCGGGCACCAGGGTTCTTCAGTTCGGTTTTGCAAACGGCTACGGTACCGAAACCATCCATTTGCCGTTTTATTATCCGCACAAGTCCGTCGCTTATACCGGAACGCATGATAATCCTGCCTTTGCTTCCTATTTGCAGGGGCTGGAAGCGAAATATCTGCCGTATCTGCGCTATTACCTGCAGGCGTCGCCGCAGGACGACCTCCAAAAACGCTGTATTGAAGAATTGTATCGCTCCGCCGCCGAAAAAGTGATTATTCCGCTGCCGGACATTCTCGGCTTGGATAACCGCGGGCGCATCGCCCATGGCCGGGATTATGCCAAATCGTGGCGCTGGCGGTTGTCTTCGCTGGACGATATTTCGGAAGAAATCCGGCAGTGGCTGAAAAAGCTGGCATTCGCCTATGCCCGTATACCGTTTTCGCATGAACAGGGGAAAGAATATGGATGGAATTGGAAATAGGGGCATCATCGCCCGCATTCGAGCCCGTACGCCGCAGGGATATTGTACGGATGAAGATATCGTCGTCGCATCGGCATCGGGAAGCCGCTTTACCGATGCGGACGGCAAAACATATCTGGATTTTACGTCGGGAATATTTACCAACAGCTTCGGCCATTGTTATCCGCCGTTTGTAGCCGCCGAAATCAGGGCTGCCGGGCTGATGGATAACGTTCACGGCCGGCGGACGGAGGCAGAATGCCATTTTTATGAAGAACTGGCACCGTTGCTGCCGTTTCCGGATTATAAGCTTATCCCGTATAATGACGGAGGTTATGCAGTAGACCGCGGCTTGAGCGACATTATTAATTATTTCGACAAGCAGCGCATTCCGATAGCGGCGTTTCGAGGCGGTTTTCACGGCAAGACGATGGGAACCAAGCTGACAATAAACGAAACCGCGCATGCGGCGCTGTTTGACAATTTTCAGGTGGACTATCCGCATTGTTACCGCTGTCCGTGGCATAAAGAACGCCAAACCTGCGGTCTGCATTGTCTGGGCGAAGTTATTGCAAAACTGAAAGAACGCCGCGCCAAAGCCGTGATTTTTGAACCCGTGCAGGGAGCCGCCGTTGTTGTTCCGCCCCGGGAATTTATGACGGGATTTGCTGATTTTTGCCGGGAAAACGGAATAATTATGTTTGCCGACGAAGTTTTGACCGGCGGCGGGCGCACCGGGTATTTTCTCGCCAGTTACGGGCTGTGGGGAATATGCCCTGACATTGTATCGCTGACTAAAGGATTGGCAAACGGGCGTCCGCTTTCGGTTTTGTGTGAACGGGAATACATCACCGAAAACCCTTATGCCGTCCGCCCCGGCGAGAGGTCTTCGACTTTTGCCGCCCATCCCGTAAATCTTGCGGTTGCATCTGCCGTTCTGGAGGAATTGAAGAAAGGGGAAATTTTCGTTCGTGTCCGCCGCAGCGGCGTCATGTTTCGGGAAGAATTGGAACGCCTTGCTGCAATGTTTCCGTCCGTCGGCGATGTTCGTTCGGCAGGTCTGATGGGCGCCGTGGAATTTGTCAAAAGCCGTAGCGGAAAGGAACCGGACGCTGCTTTGGCGCGGGAAGTCTTTTTCCGGGCGCGGCAGAACGGGCTGGAGGCTATTTTGAGCGGGCACATTCTTCGTCTGGCTCCGCCGTTGAACGTTGCCGCCGCTGATTTGGAAGAGGGGATGGCGATTTTGCGCCGGAGTATTGAACAGGTTACAAAGAAAGGATAAAAGATGAACGGTCAGAATTTCTATTGTGCGCGTTTTTATGTTACTTATCGCTGCAATTCGCGCTGCAGCTATTGCAACGTCTGGCAGAATCCCGCCTTCAAAAACGTGCCCGAGCTGTCCGCGGAAGATGCCTGCCTCTTGGTGAAACAATGCTGGGAACACGGCGTCCGCTACATAGATTTTACCGGCGGCGAGCCAACGCTGTATCCGCATTTGGCAGAAGTCATTGAATATGCCAAAAAGCTGGGCATAAAAACCGAGGTAACCTCAAACTGCATTGCCTCTGCCTCTAAACGCAAAATGCTTGAAGTGGCATTCGCCGCCGATAAGTTCAATACGTCGCTGGATACGCTCAATAGTGCTGCATACAGGCAGATACGCGGTATAGATGCCTGTGAAAATGTCAAAAAGACGGTTGCCGAAATTGCTTCCGTGCGGGCACCGAAAATAATGACTGTCGTTACCGACGGCAATATAAATGAGCTTGACAATATGATATCTTATGCGCAGCGGCATCATGCCCTGATTTACCTGAGCCCGATGTTTCCCTATATGGACAAGGGCGGAACTTACCGTATTTCGGCATATATTTCCGATATAGTCAACCGGATTTTTGATGCGTACACGGTTGTCTTGCTGCATTTTATGGAATTTTTCCGAACTTCTTCTCCGTCGCAGCTGCCGCCTTGTTCGGCCAACCGCCATACGCTGACTTTTGCGCCCGACGGCAGCCTGGTGCTGCCGTGCTATCACGCCGTAAGCGAAAACGTCGCCTGGAACAAAGATTTGAACGCAGCTTTGGACAGTGCCGCTTTTCGCCGCAGTGCCCTTTCGTCCGGCACATTGGAAACCTGCCGCGGATGTTGTGTTATTCCGTATTTCGGCATCTCTTTTAATTATCAGCTGAACAAGTATTTTCTCCTGCAATCGTTTTCCGAAAAACTGTATCATTTGAAACGCGATTGTCTGAATCCTCTTTTGGATATTTTGCATCCCGACCGGAAACATCTGCTGCAGGAACTGGAAACCATGCAGGAAGTCGTACGGTCGCTTGCCTGTCCGCCGGATATGGAAGCTTACCGCCGGAACGGCGCCTCGCTTTACCCCGTGGAAAAAACGCCGGAAGGTTTTGCCACTCCTCTTTATAAGCAGCCCCTGCCGCCGGAGGTATATGACAGGGAAAGCCGGGCCGCCGACTGTTGGCAGCTGACGCTCGTTCCGCATCATTATTTTGACAAGGTTTGTAACGGGATTTTCCGTCCCATTGCGTCTGCGCTTTCGGAATCCGGTGCGGAAGCAAATTCGCCAGCTGTCGGTCTTCTGCGGGACAGTATGGAGTTTGCCGTCCGTTGGTGGCGTTTTTATACTGCAACGTATTTTCGCCTTTCCCGGCCTTATGACACGACTTTGGACTCAGCCTGGCTGTCCGCCTTTTTGAGGCGGATGGAAACTCTGGAATATCCGGATGCAGCGCGTATTGCCGCTGAGGGCAAAGGGTATCTTCCTGCTGCGGACGAAAAAGCAAAAGTAGCCTGATGCCATACCGTAAAATATAATTAACTGAAATTCCGGATATAATTAACTAACCGGATTTGTAGTTCCGGCGCACTGTCAAAATAAAAAATGAATCCCGCAGTTTCTTTAATTTCGCAAAACACCGCAGATACAAAAAACGGAAGCGTAAGCTTCCGTTTTCGCTATTGGTTGCGGGGGAAGGATTTGAACCAACGACCTTCAGGTTATGAGCCTGACGAGCTACCGGGCTGCTCTACCCCGCGATATATGAACGCTGCCTGAACAACAAACAGACATATAACCCTAAAAAAAATAGTTGTCAATAATAATTTTTAATATTTTGCAATTTTTTTGCCCGATGGTATAACGAAAGCATAAATTTGCCAAACCTTGATAAGGAAAATGACTATGCAGGAAACCGTATCCGCGGAAGAAAAGGATATTACCCGCAATCCCGACCGCAAACTGGGCATCGTTGCCGGCGGCGGCGAGTTGCCCAAGCGGCTGATAGACTGGTGCCGTGCGCACAATCGCCCGTATTATGCTCTGGCTATTCATGCCAATGCCGATGAAAAGATTTTTACTAAAGACGTGGCGCACGAATGGATACGGATAGGGCAGGCCGGCACCGGATTTAAACGCTTTAAGGAAGAGGGCGTTAAGGAAATCGTTCTGATAGGCACCATTAAACGGCCGACGTTTTCCGAACTGGTGCCGGATTTGCGCACCGCGGCGTTTTTTGCCAAACTTGGCGCCAAAGCTTTGGGCGATGACGGTATTCTCCGTGCCTTGGTAAAAGAAATCGAGGCCGACGGGATGAAAGTCGTCGGCATTCAGGAAGTTGTTCCGGATTTGCTGGCGCACGAAGGCGTGCTGACCAAAAAGAAGCCTGATAAAGCCGATGAAGAAGATATTCGCCGCGGCGTAGAAGTAGCTTCCGCTTTGGGCAAGCTTGATGTCGGCCAGTCGGTTATTGTCCAGCAGGGGCTGGTTTTAGGCGCTGAGGGAATAGAGGGAACCGACAGGCTGATTAAAAGATGCGCCGATTATGTGCGCAAAGGAAAGGCCCCGATACTTGTAAAACTGCGCAAACCTCAGCAGGATATGCGCATCGACCTGCCGACCATCGGTACGCGCACGGTGGAAAACGCGCATAAAAGCGGCCTGAAAGGGATAGCCGTCCACGCCGGTAACACCCTGATAGTCAATGAGCCGGAAGTGATAAGGCTGGCAAACGAGTATGGCCTGTTCATCAAAGGCATAATTCCGTCGGAGTATGAAGCATGAAAATATATCTGATAGCCGGGGAACCGTCGGGAGATATGCTCGGCGCCCGTTTAATGCACGCGTTGAAAGAACTTGCGCCGGAGGCGGAATTTGCCGGCGTCGGCGGCGAAAATATGAAAGAGGAGGGGCTTAAATCCCTGTTTGACATCAGCGACCTTGCGGTTATGGGGCTGGCGGAGGTTATTCCGAGCATTCCGAAAGTCCTGCGCCGCATTCGCGAAACCGTCGCCGACATCGCCGCCCAAAAGCCGGACATTGTCGTTACCATAGACAGCTGGAGCTTTTCCTCCCGCGTGCATAAAGCCCTGCGCCGCCAAAAGATTAAAGTGCCGCAGATGCATTATGTCGCGCCGCAGGTCTGGGCGTGGAAAAAGGGACGGGCCAAAACGATGTATAAGTATGTAGACCGCCTGCTGACACTGTTTCCGAACGAACCGGCATATTTTATCCCCCATCATCTGCCGTCGGATTTTGTCGGGCATCCGGTAATCGAAAATACGGTGCCGGAAACGGCGGCGGAAGAATTTTGCCGCAAGTCGGGTATTTCACCTGATAAGCGGATTGTCCTGATTTTGCCCGGTTCGCGCCATAACGAGGTCAGCCGCCTGTTGCCGGTGTTCCTGGAAGCCGCCGCGCTGCTGCGGCAAAAATACGCCGACTTGCAGTTTGTCCTGCCCACAGTCAAGACCGTAGAGCAGCAGGTGCGCCGTATGGTGGCGGAAAACGGCGCCGATGATGTGATGATTGTCGCCGGCAGAGAGGAACGCAACGGGGCGAGGGCAGCCGCCTCAGCGGCAATGGCGGCGTCTGGAACCGTGTCGCTGGAACTGGCGATAATGAAAATCCCGCATATCATCGCTTATAAGGTTGCGCCGCTGACGGCGTGGCTGGCACGCCACCTGCTGAAAATCCGTTCCGTCAACCTGCCCAATATCCTGATGAACGATAGTATTGTGCCTGAGCTTCTGCAGGAAGCATGCACGCCTGAAAACGTGGCGGGCGAGGTGGCGAAATTTCTGGATACGGAAAATGCAGCCCCGCGTACCCAATTTCAAAATAAAATGGAAGAGCTGCGCCGCCTGATGGGCGCGGGCAAAATAAACCCGAGCCGCCGTGCTGCGGAAATCGTGCTGCGGGAGATAAATGGCGCCAACGCCTCATCTGCTGCCCTAGACACTTCCATCACGCAAATTTCCGCCGCTTCGGACGCTTCCACCACGCCAATTTCCGCCGGTTCGGATACCTCCGCGGCACCGCATAAAATCCCTGAACCCGCCGCCCGCGTTGCTCCCGAAAGGCTGTCCGCCCCGGCACCTCGGACACCGGAGGCATAATCCGGTGAGGTGGTGGCTCCGCAAACAATGGCTGCGGTTGAAGCTGTATGCGGCCGAAAATTATCAAAACGAGGCGGAAAGCCTGATAATCTGGTATGCTGTAGCTTTTGCATCCGGCGCGGCGTTTTACTTTGCATTGCCGCTGGAACTGTCGGCCTGGGTGATTGTCGGCTATCTTGAAGCCGTGCTGCTGTTGTTGTGGCTGACGCGCCGCCGGGACGGGCAGTTCAAGCTCCTGACGTATGCCGCGGTATTTTTGCTCGGGCTGAGCATGGCCAAGGCCGATGCGATGTATCGTGCCCGCAATTTGGAATATGACTTGCCTGAAATCAGCTATTTGCGCGGCCGGGTTAAGGATATGGATTATAATTCCAACAATCGCCCGCGGCTGTTGTTGTCCGATGTCAATAATTTCGAGCGGGACTTGAAAGGCGATTTCCGCATCAGCCTGAATTTTTCCGAACCATGGCTGAAACCCGGCGTCTGCGTTGAACTTGTCGCCAAACTGCCGCAGGGATTTACGCCCAACCCGCTGAGCAACTATAAGTTTGACCGCGCTAACTTCTATAAAGGCTTGAGCGCTGTCGGCTATACTGTCGGCCCCGTATTTCAGGTAGAATGCCCCGCCGTGGCGGCAAACCCGGCAGCGGATACGATAACCCGTATTCGGACGTACATCAAGGAGCTGATTGACGCCAACACTCCCAAAGACGCCGGCGCCATCGCCAAAGCGCTGACCATCGGCGACCGCAGCACGATTTCCGAACAACTGAATAACGATTACCGCACCTCGGGTCTGGCGCATTTCCTTTCTATTTCCGGAATGCACATGAGCATTATTGCGCTCTTGGTCTTTTTCCTGATACGCGCAACCCTGTTTCCGTTGGGCGAAGGGCGGTACGATTTGCGCAAACCCGCCGCCGTCGTATCCGTTTTCTTTACGTTTGCGTATTTTCTTATTTCCGGGCAGAGTGTTTCCTGCATCCGCGCGTTCGTGATGACGACGCTGTTTTTGGTTGCCGTTTTGTTTAACCGCCGTGCCGTCTCGCTGCGCCTGTGGGCGTTTGCGGTGCTGGTCGTCGTCGCCATAACGCCCGAAGCGGTTGTGTCGCCCGGGTTTCTGATGTCTTTTGCCGCCGTGCTCGGCCTGGTTGCTTTTTATGAAAAGAACGCCGCCCGGCTGCACCGCTGGCTGGACAGCAGCAGCCTGTTCGGAAAGTTCGTTGCCTATATGGCCGGGCTTTTGGTATCGGATTTGGTTGCCAGCCTGATGACGCTGCCGTACGGCGTCTATTATTTCAGCCAGATTTCGGTCTATACCAGCCTCGGCAACCTGCTGGCGGGGCCGGTCATCGGTTTCTGGGTTATGCCTGCGCTGTTGTTGTTTCTGATAAGCCTGCCGTTCGGGCTTGGCGCTTATGCTGTCAGGCCGTTTGCCGCTGGCATCGATGTAATCAACCAAATCACCGCATGGGTAGCGGCGCTGCCCGGCGCCAAGGCGGGCGAGGGCGTCGGAACCCTGCCGGACTGGGGCATACTGTTGCTGACGTTCGGCTTGCTCTGGCTCTGTATCTGGCAGGCAAAATGGCGTTTCTGGGGGATTGCCGGGATAGTCGCCGGCGTTGTCAGCATCTGTTTCAGCCCGCGCCCGGATTTTGTCTTCGACGCCAAAGGCACGACGTATGCCTACAGAAACCCTGCCGGAAAACTGGTCGCCTCCCGTTATCATAAAAACAAATTTCTGGAAAAAATGTGGACCGGCACCAAAACCAAAGGCAAATACGCCGTTCCCGCCGGCGACCCGGTTGTCTGCAATAAACAAAGCTGCATCTATAAAGGGCGGATAGAGTTTTCTTTGGGACAGGTAAAGCTGGACGGGCGGAAAATACCGCTGCGCGACGGCGGCTTTGTCAACCTGACGACCGGCGTCTGTTATTACCGCCCCGAAACCGGCCGGCTCTGGAACCGAACCGCTTTGGAACCGGGCAGCTCAGAGCCAAACAACTCTGGAACCGCAGCTGATTAGTGCCCGACCTCGTTTATGATTTTCCGGAATTTCTCCGCTCTCAGCTCCGCTGTAAAATGCCGCAACCCGGCATAGAAAAAGGCTCTGCTCCGTTATGGAACAAAGCCTCTTTTTCTGTCATGATTGCTTTTGCCTGTTGGTGAGCTGCGGTTTAGGGCTGTCCGTTCCACACAAGGTCGTAAACCAACAGGTCTTCGGCCGAACCCTTCAATTTTAGCAGGTCATGCGATTTCTTTTCCAGCTGTACCTGGCTGATATACTGGCGCAGGGCGCAGTGATCTTCCGTTTTAATAAGCATACATTCAACTTCCGCCCATTTAATCGGCGCGCGATAATTCCCGGTTTTCTCTGCATAACGTTCCCTCAGCATATAACTGACAACCTCCGCCGTAATGCTGCGGCCAAACTGAAAAACAGCTTCACAAAGCGCACTGTCGGCATATAAACCATGTCTTGCAATATAAAACCGGACTTCATTCAAATTTCCCCGCTTCAAAAAAGCTTCAAAAGGTTCAATTTCCAACCAGTGATGGGCAATATAGCTCATAATTTCTTCATGGTTGCCACGGCTGATAAGAGCTAGTTCTTCGTCAATACTCAGACATTTGCAACCTTTAACGTAGCTTACAATGGCTGTATGCTTGCCATCTTTGATTAATGTAAGAAAATCCATAGCATAAAAATTTTAATAACACAAAAAAATGAACATAATTCTATAATATCTCTCGTGTTCATACCATACAATATTTTTTTGTCAATATGTTTCTATAGCCTTAGCCTTTTATCCGCGGTTCGTTTTATCCCACTCATGATTTTTTTTGTTAAAAACTACTTTTTAATGTTATGTATAATTTCTTGGAATTTCTCCGCAGCCTGTTCTGCCGTAAAATACCTCAGCGTGATTTCTCTTGCCCGTGCCGCCTTTTCCCGCCGTTCCGGCTCGTGAGCCGGGTTAAGGTAATAGCGTACCAGCCGCGCCAGCTCATCGCCGTTTTTGTACATTGGCACGCTGTCGCCGTATATCGCTTCAATCTCGGGCATATAGTCGGAGATGACCAGCGTTCCGCAGGCTGTCGCATCAAAAATCCGGTTGCTGATAAAACCGAATCTTTTCATTCCCTCGCGCGTATCGTTGAGGACGATTTTGGCTGAGCTGTAATATTTGCGTAAAATCCGGTTGTCGGCATAGTTTGCTTTTGCCGTTCCAATCGGCCATTTCGGACCGTAAACGTCGACCGCGATGCCGCGCTGTTGCAGAAAAGGCACCGCTGTGCGGTAAAACGTGTTTGCCCCGACAAATAAAACATCACTTTTCAGGCTTTCTTCAAAATCAGGATAAAACCGTGCCGTATCGGTAAATTGCGGAATATAATGCGCCGGAATGCCTTTTGCCCGCAGCTGCTCTGCCAGTTTCTGCGACGCCGTTGCCAAAGCGTCTGCCTGGCGGGCACTCTCGGCAACAGCCTCCAGATATGCCTCATCCGTGGGAAGCAGCTCCCGCCGCCCGTCTTCGCCAAACTGGGCATAGGCAAGATAGATGATGTTTGTTCTGGCGCTGAGGTCATCCGCAAACGGCGGCAGAAATCCGCGCAGGAGAATGTTCGTTTCCGCCGGATATTTGTACAGGGAATTATAGAACGTCAGGTCAACCTTTGCGCCGCCCCGCGTCAGCCCCTCCGCCAAATCGGAAGCCAGCGCATAGTCTCCGGCGGTATAATGCCCGATTGCCGTCGGAATGTCTATATTGATACTGCTTTTCTCCGATGGCAGAAAAATGCTGCCGGGGCGTTTATACTGGTCAGGCTGCATCGCCAGAGCCTGCCGGACGCGCTTTCCGGCGCTTTCTGCCGAATATTCCCGCCGCGCCAGCAGCGCTGCTTTTGCCGCGCGTTTTTGAACCGGCAGCCTGATGTCTTGTTTCTTCTCTGCCTGTTCAACTTCTGCTGCCATCTTTTCCGCGCCTGACTTGTCAGTGTAGAAACTTACCCTGTCGTTAAACAGGTTGACGGTATCCTCTTTGGGCCATATCCATGGCACAATTAACGGAATTTCCCTCGCAGCTGCGGCTAAAAACAGCGGATGTATGTCGAGTGTCTGCGTACCGAGAGCAGTCTTTTCCGCAAAAATCGCCTTTTGCTGCGGCATTTCCCTCATCATCTGCGCCGCCTGTTCCGGTTTGTCAAGCTCATAGCGGCGATAGGGCAGGGCTTTTTCTCGCAAAATATCTTCAATAAAAGGCGGATTGCCAACGATGGCAAAAAACATTCCTCCTCCGCGGTGTTTTTCTGCGATATGGCTTTTCTGCAGTATCTCAGAAACGGCTCCGTTATATTCGGCATCAGCCTTGCTATATCCGGAAACGGCCGCCTTTTCATCAGGCAGGTAAAATAGCGGCATATATGCCGCCTGAATTCCCGCATTTTGCAGATACGTCCGCAACAGGGGCGTTGATGCCCAAACGGCATAATATTTTTCTAGCCCGCCGGTCATTATGCCCTGTCTTGATCCAAGCCATAGAATGGCGCAACGCTTGGCATCGTCGCTGATATCCGGGGCATCGCTGTCCGAAAACCAGTTTCCGGCATATATGCGGATATTTTTGCAACTCGCCGCCGCCCCGGCCGCTGTATGCGCGGCTTCATTTGTCCGTCCGTTTGCCGTATCATTGGCCGCTTCCGCCAATATGTCTGCATAAGGCTTTAAAAAAGGCGGAATATTTTCTGCTGTTTGAAAATACGCTTTTTCAACCTTTGGCGCGGTTTTTCCGGCAATCAGCAACAATCTCCCGGAAAACAATGCCGCTCCCGTCAGAACGGCCAAACCTCCCGCAGCCAATAAAACCTTGCGTGCCGCTCGTTTCATCTTCTTCCCGCAGCCCTTCATGCCAGAGGTTATTTTCCGGCTGCCGCCGCGCCGGAGGATACTTTTGCCGCATCGGAAACCGCTTTGACGGCTTTGTCAACCTGTTCCATAATCTCTTTTTCGGAAACTCTCTGCCCGCTGAGCGTTTTTAAAACGCCGAGCATCTGCCCCTGTGCCGCTTTTATCTGTTCGGGCGTTAATTTGGCGTCTTGCCCTTCAATAAGAACCTTGTCCATAATCAAATCAATCGCCGCCTTCTGTTGTGCCTGCTGAGACCAGTCTTCAAGCTTGGCGCCGGTAATTGCCAGCCATACGGCCAGCAGCGTCAGTGCCAGAAAACGGAATTTCCTGACAATCGGCAGATTGTCTTCGCCATAAATTTCGTCATTGTCATTCGGCGCACCGTAAAAACCGTCGTTGAGGTCGGTTTCCCGCGACAACAGACGGATAAGCAAAACTGCCCAGCACAATACCAGTACCGCCGCGCCGGCAAGGCCGATAAAAAATCCGCTGGCGGCAAGCACGGTTCCGGGAATGAGATACAAGGCCGCATTTTTGTTAATGTCATGCAGGCGCCTTGCCGTAACCGCCACTGTCGGCAGCAGCGTCGCCAAGGCGAAGTAATACGGCAGAAGCGGCATCTCCGCATATTCGCCGACAAAATAAAGCGGTATCCACATAATTCCTGCCGCTGCGGCGTATCCCCAAAACTCCAGGCGCGATGCCCTTCCGCGAAACAGCAGGTATTTTTCGGTAATGCCGCGGATATAATAGTCAAATGCGTCGCCCCATGCTGCCCGCATGTTTTCTTTTTTTATTTTCGGCCGCTGCGGCTTTTGCGGGGCTGGGGATTTTTCCGCGTTGTCTCCGTCTTTTTTTTCGGGATCTTCCACCAGAATGTCTTTGTCTTTAACCAGCATTGTCTTCTCCCTCGCTTAAATTGTCCGTTTCGGCTTTATCATCAGTCGTATCCGCTTTTTTTTCTTTCATGCCGTTGGTATCGGCCGCCGCAAATCTGCCGGAAGCGTCTCGGCGCGGCAAGGCTTTTTCCGTTTCGTCCTTTGCCGTTCGGCTGTCCCGCCGTGTCTGCGGAAAGCAGTAAAAGAAGTCGTACATCTTAAAATACAAGATGCTGATGAAAACCAAAATCGCCGCTCGCACCAGCGATGCCAGAAAGACATTGACAAAGCTCAGCGCCAGCATGGAAAGCCACAATAGCAGGAACGTTCCCGCCACCACGGCCGCAATCCGCGGCAAATCGCCTTTCGTTTTGCTGTAAGCCGCAACAAGCGAGCGCTTTTTGCCCGTTATCTCTGAAACGAAAGCAAACGACGGAACGATAAAAAAGGCGATAAACAGGAAAAAGATAAAAATTCTTTTCGCCAGCAGCCAGGGCAGGCTCTCCAAAACTGCCGAAACCGCTGCCGGTCCGTGAACGGGAAACAGCCGGCCGATGATGTGGATGCCGACGTTAATCGCCAACGACGAAACAAAAATCGACAGCACAAACAGGACAATCGCCAGCAAAAAGCGCAGCCCTGCCGCCGTAAAGACTTCTCTGTCCCATAAAATCCGCTGTTTATAGTAGCACCCCGCAGCGAAATAAAAGAACAGATAGTTATACGCCAGCGAAACGCCCCAGAAAGACGAAGAGCCGAATATCATCGGCAGCAGGCTGCCCAAAAAGTAAAAAATCGTCAAAAAGGCAAAAGCGAACAAATGGCTCGCAACATAACGGTACGCATTTCTGTAAACTTTTTTAATCGACAGTTTTTCCTGCATTTTCAACCTGCTCTTTATGTTTTTTAAAGCGTTATATCCCAAAACTCCTGTAATAATATGAAACATCGCATTTTTATTTCAGTGGCGGGCTCTGCCTTGATTTGGGCGGCGTACACTGCCTTTATTTCGGCTGCGGACTCTGCCTTTATTCTGCCGCAGGCTCGCTTTTATTTCGGGAGCGGCTCTGCTTCAGTCTGACTGCCAGCTCCGCCTTTATGACGGAGCTGGTCCGCTTCCTTTTATTTGCTGCGTTTGTTCATATATTCCGTCAGCCAGTGGATATTATACTGCCCGTCGATAAATTCGTTTTGCGAAATTATCTCCTGATGCAGCGGAATAGTTGTTTTGACGCCCATGATGATAAACTCTTCCAGCGCGCGGCGCAGGCGCATCAGAGCCGCATTGCGCGTTTTGGCGTGGACGATGAGTTTGGCAATCATGCTGTCATAGTACGGCGGAATCGAATACCCGGAATAAATTTCCGAATCGACGCGGATTCCCAGACCGCCCGGCGCGTGCCATTCGGTAATTTTGCCGGGGCAGGGCGCAAACGTTTCCGGATCTTCCGCATTGATACGGCATTCAATCGCATGCCCGCGAAATTGAATATCGTCCTGCGTATAGCCGAGTGCCGCGCCCGAAGCGATGCGAATTTGCTCTTTGACGATGTCGATGCCGGAAACGGCTTCGGTAATCGGGTGTTCAACCTGCAGGCGGGTATTCATTTCCAGGAAATAGAATTTTCCGTCTTCAAACATAAATTCAAGCGTGCCTGCATTTTGGTAGCCGATTTTCTTAATCGCGTTGCAGACAATATCGCCGATTTCCTTGCGTTGCGACTGGTTCAGTGCCGGCGACGGGCATTCTTCGATAACTTTCTGGTGGTTGCGCTGAATCGAACAGTCGCGCTCGCCCAAATGCACTACGTTGCCGTACTTGTCCGCCAGTACCTGCATCTCGATATGCCGCGGATGCTGCAGGTATTTTTCCATATAAACTACGTCGGACGGGAACGCCGCTTTGGCTTCGGCGCGTGCCATCGTATAGGCTTCGGCGATTTCGTCGTCGTTAAAGGCCGTTTTCATGCCTTTGCCGCCGCCGCCGTCTTTGGCTTTGATGATGACCGGATAGCCGATTTTATTCGCCCATTCCTTGGCATGTTCAATGCTTTCCAGCGCAGGAGACCCCGGCGTAACCGGCAGCCCGGCCTCAATGGCCGCTTTGCGCGCGGTGATTTTGTCGCCCAAAAGGCGCATCTGTTCGGCAGTCGGCCCGATAAAGGTTATGCCGTGTTTTTCGACCATCTCGGCGAAGTCGGCGTTTTCGGACAAGAACCCGTACCCCGGGTGGATGGCGTCCGCGCCGGTAATCAGCGCCGCGGAAATAATCGCCGGTTTGTTTAGATACGAGTCGGACGAACGTGCCGGGCCGATGCAGACGGCTTCGTCAGCCAGACGGACATGCATCGCGTTGGCGTCGGCTTCGGAATGCACGGCAACTGTCCTGATGCCCATTTCCCTGCAGGCTCTGTGGATTCTCAAAGCGATTTCGCCGCGGTTGGCAATTAAAACTTTTTCAAACATCAGATTGTTTCCTATTATTGTTGTTCCGAAATCTTACTCAATGACAACCAGAGGCTCGCCGTATTCGACCGGATCACCGGTTTCAACCAGAATTTTGACAACTTTGCCGCCTTTGTGCGCCTTAACCGGGTTAAAGGTTTTCATCGCTTCGACCAGGCAGACCGTATCGCCCTCGGCAACCGTATCGCCGGGCTTGACATAGTTTGGAGATTTCGGGTCGGCCGACAGATAAACCACGCCGACCATTGGCGATTTGACGGCATTCGGGCTGTTAGTGTAATCGGTATCGCCCGCATCGGCGGAGTCCGCCGCAGCAGCCTGAACCGGCGCCGGAGCGGCGGCAGGGGCGGCAATCGGAGCCTGAACCGGGGCATACGCGCCGGCAACGGCAACGCCGGCCGGATTTCTGACCAGGGAGATTCGGCACCCTTCGTCTTCGTATTCAAGTTCGGTCAGGTTCGTTTTATCCAAGATTTCAGCCAGTCTGCTTATTATTTTTGTATCCAAGGGATTAGACATAGTTATCCTCTCAATTAAAAATTAAATCTGCCCCATCTTTACCGCACTTGAGAAAAATTACAAGCATTTTCTTAAAAAAACTCCCAGACTATGCACATAAAGGCATTTTGCGGATATTTTTGCGCAACGGTGCACGTAGCGGCAAACGGCGCAAATTTGGAAAGAACGGGCAGAGGCCGGCTCCCGGCGCATTATGCAGGAAAAACGCCGCAACCGTGATTATGAACGGCCGTTATTATGTTCCTGTTGCTGCTGTATCGTAAATTATGTATGGCAAAACAAATAGATATTAAAAATATTGCGAAATTGTGCAAAAAAGTAAAAAAAATGCTTGCCATCTGCAAAAAAGTTATATATAAACCATATCCGTGGCCGGCCAGATAGCTCAGTTGGTAGAGCAGAGGACTGAAAATCCTCGTGTCGGGGGTTCGATCCCCTCTCTGGCCACCATCTGAAACCCCGGTCTTCCGGGGATTTTTTTTGCAATATTCCCCACAGTTTCAAACTTTTTTTTACCTGTGCCTGCGGCCCGGCTAGAGGATGTTTTGGCTTTTGTGCTTTTCAACGCCCGTCTGCGGCCCGAATTTTTCGCCTTTGGGACTTGACAAAAATGTGTTTATCATCTACATTCGGTTTCGTCTAAATAATTTTATGTCAAATTTATAAATTAATTAAGTATTATGGTGAATATCTCAGAAGAAGAGTTGCGCCGGTTCGTCAAGGCCAACGCCCACCGCAGTGAAACGATTATCCGTGGAAAAAACTTCAAAGTTTTTAAAAATTACCGTCTGCACGGAGAAGTCGTAAACGTCATTTCGTTTCATGACCGGCATTTTGCCGTAGAGGAAATAACGTGCAAAAAAATGCGTTATATAGAAATGAACGACTATCTGTTGTCGGTTCCAAGCCTTTCGGGCATGGAAAATCATTTGTTTTTCCCCGGTGGAGCCTGCTACAATACGCAGGACGGTACCCGCATTTATATGGGAACAACAATAGCCGATTCCAACTATGTCGGGCGTTTTGTCGTAATTGACGGACGCATATTGGCACTGTGCGACAAAAAGCACCCGCGCTTTTTTATTGTTGTCGCCGGGCAGCTGCGGGAAATCCCGTCGTTTACCGCCGAACAGATACTGCGCAATATGCCGCTGCTTCCCCGGCAGCAGGTTTCGCTGAATGCGTTCTGCGGGGCAGATTGGGAAAGCCACAACGGTATTCTCATTAATCCGGAAACGCTGGAAGTGCCGGGCAGCTTGCAGATTTATGCGTGGAAACGTGCCCGTTCCAACAAAAGCGTTATAAAGGCAAATCTTGATTTTGCCAAGCTGTTGTGCATCTTGACGCGTGATGAAAAAAAGGAAACGCCGGCCGTCAAATTTGTCAGTTCTGAACATTTTTAACCGTTCTGAACATTTTTAACCGTTCGGGAAGCAACTCTGTAAATAAAAAGCACCCTGTACAGGGTGCTTTTTTTATTGCCGCCGGACATTTTCCTTAAAAAGCTTCCGTCCGTCTTAGGAGCCTGTCTGAAATAAGTGCCCGAATTTTTGCGGAGCCTCTTCTTTCATAATGCTTCTGATATGCCCGGGCAGGGCGGAAAGAACGCAGTCTTCCTGAAAGGTATGGCTTCTGCTGCCGAAACGATAGCCGTTTTTTGTGGCAAACGGCGGCAGAAGCTCTGCTTCAACGCAATAATCCCGGAGCGGGACGGCATCTGCCGCTTTGCCGAGGATTTTCCCTATTCCGAGTTCCTGTGCTTTTTCGGGGATTCGGTACAGGTCAAGCTCGTCCCAGAAACGTTCTAGTGTTTCTTTGCCGACCGGAAGCGGATCCTGGCAATCGGTAACGTCAATGAACGGTGCCGTTTTTTCGCATCTTAACCCGTCGGCAAAATAAGCCGTCGGATTGCTGCCGCCGTCAATCCAAAAACGGTATTCGTCCGCCATAAACAGAGCAGCCTTGTCTTCTGCAAACTCGGCTTTCCTGTGGTACAGCTGCATCAAGTCGCTCTCAAAGGCCACCCCGAAACGGTATGCTCCGACATAAAAAACCGTCGTTAGCTTCCCTTTGTGCTGAAATTCGGGCAAAGTCAGCTTGCAAAAAGCGCTTCTGTCAAGGACTTCTTCCGGTGCAATCCCGTACAAAGCCAGCAGAGGAATCTGCTTTTTGACGATTTTTCCGCCTCTTTCGCGCAACAGGAACGGCCATTCCGTATGGTAATCCAGAAAACGGTAGGATACGCCTTCGTGATACAGATTTTCGGGCAGAAAGTGTTCTTTTCCTTTCAAAACGAATTTCAGCGTCTTATAACAGTAGCTGTAACCGCAGCCGGATGCAACTTCAGTCCCTGAAGTCAGATAAGAACGCCGCGGCTGGCTTTTGCCGTCTGCGGCATTTGCAACATACGGCAGGTCAATATAGCTGCCGTTGATTTGGACAATAAAATTTTCCATAACAATAAATATATTTAAGTAATACAATAAAACTTTTTGCAGATTAAAATGTTTTGTCTAAAATTGCAAGGAAAAATTTACAAAAAGGAATCGTTTCGGCCCGGCTTTTCCGGCTGCCGCGCGTCAAGGGCGATTTCTCCGGCCTCAGATATATTTCTCCGGCCTCAGACATTCTCCCTCTGCCGCATCATCATAAACCTGGCCTTGTTTTTAAAGGCCGATATTTTGCGGGCTGACGGATTATTCTGTTTTTTATCAGCAACTGACTGATTTTCAGAGCTTTTGCCGGTGGTGTCTGTTTTGTTTTCAAAGGTCGTCGCCGGCGTTTTTCTGCCGCTCGTCGCGGGCAGGGGAGAGCCCGTCCCGGTTCGGTCGGCACTTGCCTTTGCCGTTCTCTCCGAATCTCCCTCAACAGCCTGAACGGCCGTTTCCGCGGCAATCTGATAGGAATTTATCTCTGTCGTCTGAGCGGTATTAGCCGCGGCAACCCGGGAGATTCCTGCTTCTGCCGCATGGTTTGCGCCTTCCGCAGACCGAGAGGCATTGGCCGCCGCAATTTGGATTGAATTTCCTGTTGTCGTCCGGCTGCGAAACGCAAGCAGGCTCGAAACCAGCGTGTTCTTGTCCGTACCGGGCATGGAAATCCCTTTCAGGAAGGATAAAAATTCCCGCATCTTTATTTTCAGACTTCTCCGGCCGCCGTTGTATTCCGCCGCCATCACCGGATGCCCGTCAGGGGCAATGAGGGCTTCGCGGCATACCTGTACGGACTGTGCCGCAGGGTACCTGCCGGCCATACCGTACCGCGCCGTCGGACCGGAGGGTGTTTTTTTCGTTTCGCTGCCGCGCTCTGTCAGTCCTGTTCCTTTTTTAGCCGTGTCGCTACGCATTTTTTCCGCTGTGCCGTATGGTTGCCCGGGGACTGTGTTGCTTTTTTCCGCCTCTCCGTATGGCTGTCTGAGGGTGATGCTGCGTCTTTCCGCCTCATATTTCACCTTCCCGTCAGCATAAAAACGTTCGATTCTGACCGTGCTCCCGGCCAAAGCCTTATGCTTCGCGTTTTCTGCCTGTGCCGAAACATTTTGCCCGTACTGCCCGGTTATGATGTCCTGCTTTTCCGAAAGTCTGTGCTGCCGGTCAAAAAGCAACCCTGCCAGCAGCTGTTTGTCGCTGTATAAAAGGTAGGAACGCCCGACGGAAGAAGTCCTGGCGTCTGTTGTCGGAATCAGTCCGCTCACCGGTTTGCCGCCTTCCAGCGTGCATATCGGCTTTCTGGTGCCGTCTTCCCGGATGCAGTCCATGCCGGCAAGTTTTCCCGCTTTGTAAATGTAGCGTATATATTCGCCGCCGGCTGCCAGCACCGTTTCGCCGTCTGCCGCCCGGCCTTGGACATAAGTACAGCGCCCGATTTCCTTTTTATGGCGGTTATAAAAGACAAACACGCCGTCTTTGCGGCCGTTTTTCAGCTGTCCCGTTTCATAGCTGCCGTCATAATTCAGGGTCTTGATGTTGGCTTTCCCCGCTGCGTCGCTCGCGCCGATAACGTCCATTGCCCCGTGCGGATAAAGCTTGATTGTCCGCCCCGCGCCGTTCAGCTGCACCGCCGCATAAAACGGAACTTTCATAAACGGGTACGCCTTGTAGCCGCCGGCCATTTCGGCTATCTGATAAGGCTGTTTGCGCTCGTCATGCGGCCTTTGCCGGCGTTCTTCCGCCAGCCGGTTACCCGCAAAGTTCGGAATATCTATTTTCTGTCGCGAAAAACGTTTCAGCTGGCTTCTCTTGTTAACCCACGTTTCATAGTTCGGTGCCGTCAGGGATTGTCTGATGACCGTCGTGTCCTCCGCCGTTCCTTCGGGAAACGCCGCGCGGTTACGGACGTCTTTGACGTTGTAAAGCTTGGAAAAGTCAATGCCGCCGATAGTGTTCATCAGTTTGATGTCGCGCATAAAGTTCTTTTCATACGTCGGCGATTTGAATTCCTTTCGTCCGGATTTTTCCGTCATTGCGTTGTGCAGCGGGGCGTATGTCTGTGCCATATTGTTGTTCCAGTAGCCGGATACCGTCCTGGCAATAAATTCCATCTCAAAGTCAAAGTCTTTTTTGTCGGCGGAAAGGGGATTAATCAGGCCGTGCTCAACCGCCATGATATACATGCGGATTTTCGGGTCTTCAAGTTTGCGCAGCTCAAGGCGCTGTTCCGGTGTGGCATGGATATAGTCGTCGCGAAAAGTCAGCAGCTGCACCAGGCTTGCCGTAATCTCAAAATTATCGCGTCCGGTACGGTAATGCGTCGCCGACATCGGCTTTTCCAATACGTCGTTCATCATGCAGATGCGGTGCCACATTTCGTGCGCGACAATGTGGCGGCTTGCCATATAGCTCTGATATTCGTCGCTGTCCTGATCAAGATAGGCCAGCAGCTGAATAACGTTGACATCAGCGACCAGGTCTCCGTTAGAAGTTTTTTGGGCCACGGAATCAACCACGAACTCGACGCTGATGTCCCGCTTGTCGGGGGCAATGCTTTCCAAAAACTGCTGCCGGTAGGTCTCGCTGTTTTCGATTTTCGCTTTGCCGCCGTTTTCGTCCTGAGCATACAACTCCAGCGTGCTGCCGCCGAACATCGTCGTCATCGAAATCAGAAAGCCGTATTTCAAATTGTCAAAATTCACCGTTCAGACACTCCAAACCGTCCGGAACCCCTTGTCCGGACACCTGTATATGGATAAAATAACATAAAAAACGCCGGCCGTCAATGTCTTTTCTGTCCGTGCCGGCGCTTTCTGTTCATTTAAATCGCCCGAAGAATAAAATGTTCAGCATTCTGGCTGCTTAAATTGCGCCAAAGAAAGAACGTTTGGCATTTTGTCCGTTTAAATCGCCCGTAAGATGAACTCGCTAAGCTTTTCGTTAAACAAACTCGGGTTGGAAACAGCTTCCCCTTCGGCGATTTTTGCCTGTTCCAATACCAGCTGTGCCGCATCGCGGACTTCGGCTTCCTTGTCTTTGTCGCCGACAAGTTCCGCCAGTTTGATTATCAGCGGATGATAGGGGTTGACAAGCAGAATCCTCGTGCTGTCAAAGGCTGTTTTCTGCTGATGGTTGCGCATCAGCCGTTCCAGATGAATGCTCATCTGGCCGTCCTCAACAGTCAATGATGCCGGGCTTTTTGTAAGTTTTTCGGTTGTTTCGACCTTGCCGACTTCGCCTTTGAACCATTCCGCCATCTTTTCGGTCAGCTCCTTAAGTCCTTTTTCGTCCGCTTTGGCGCTTTCACGTTTGATGTCAAGTTTCATGTCCGCCTGCGAAATATGTTTCAAATCCTTGCCTTTGTAAGAAAGCAGTGTCTGCGTCCAAAATTCGTCAATCGGGTCTGTCAGCAGCAAAACTTCGATATCTTTTTCGCGGAATGCTTCCAGCAGCGGGTTGCACGCCAGCGTCTTCGCATCGTCTCCGGTGATGTAGTAAATTGCCTTCTGGTCTTTGCCCATACGTTCGATATAGGCGTCAAGCGATGTCAGTTTGTTTTCGCTCTTGGTCGAATAAAAACGCGACAGTTCTGCCACTTCTTCGCGGTTTGTAAAGTCCTCATAAATTCCTTCCTTAAACGCAATACCGAATGCGTTCCAGAACTTTGCATAATCCTCCTCGTTCTCCGCGCGTTTTTTCAGCTCTTTGAACAGGCGGGAAACCGTTCCCTGGCGGATTTTTGCAATCAAAGCGCTCTGTTGCAGCATTTCGCGTGAAATGTTGAGCGGCAGGTCGGCACTGTCGATAACCCCGCGTACAAACCTGAGGTACATCGGCATCAGCCCCTCGACTTTGTCGGAAATGAATACTTTGTTGACATACAGCTTGATGCCGCCGAGCCGGTCGGGCTGGAACAAATCGTACGGCGCCTTGGAAGGGACGAACAGCAGCCCGGTGTACTCAATGCTGCCTTCGGCTTTGAAATGCAGTGTCATCCACGGCTCGTCAAAATTTTTTGTAACGTGCTGATAAAAGTCCTTATACTGTTTCTCGGTAATTTCCGCCTTGTTGCGCGTCCACAGCGCCGACGCCGTATTGACCGTTTCTTCGCCCGCGTCGCCGAGGTTCAGCACAATCGGGTAGTCGATATGCTCGGAGTAGGTATGGATGATGTTCCTGAGGTAAATCGTATCGGTGTAGTCTTTGGCGTCGTCTTTGAGAAACAGTTTGATGTCCGTACCGTTTCCGGCTTTTTCCGCTTCGGATATTTCAAAACCGTCCACGCCGTTGGAAACCCATTTGTAGGCTTTGTCGCTGTCCACGCGCCTGGTCGTGATTTCCACCTTTGCCGCCACCATAAACGCCGAATAAAAGCCGACGCCGAACTTGCCGATAAGGTCAACGGCTGAAGCATTGTCTTTGGTGTTTTGCAAAAATTCCGCCGTACCGGATTTGGCAATCGTGCCGATATGGTTAATCAGGTCGTCACGGTTCATGCCGATGCCGTTGTCGGAAATCGTCAGCGTATTGTGGTCTTTGTCCGGCGTAATCGTAATTTTGTACGCTTCGCCGGGCTTTTGTAAATCCGGGTTGGTCAGCGTCCAGTATTTCAGCTTGTCAAGCGCATCGGACGCGTTGGAAATCAGCTCGCGCAAAAAAATATATTTTTCGGAATAAAGCGAGTTGATGACAATATCCAGAAGTTTGTTCACTTCGGTTTTAAATTCGATTTTTTCAGCCATAATCAAAACACTCCCTGTCAAAATTGGCTCATTGTCTTAACATTTTATCTTTTATATAGGGCGTCCGTCCGCCTCCCGCAACCCCGAAACGAAAAAAACGCAAAAGAGCCGGAGAAACACGCTCTGGCCCCGGAAAATATATTGTGCGCTGTTAACAGTGCCGCAGTTTACAGCCCCCAGTCGAATTCGGTATCGTTCCAGTCGTCAATATCCAGCCCGAGCCCCTGGTTTCCGCCGTCGGAAGCCTCTTTGCCGCTGTCAGGGGATTTGGAGCGCCCGCCTTCGTTCTGGAGAAATCTGGCAATTTCTTTATAGCGGTATTTGTTGGCAATGTCCAAGGCTGTTTCCCCTTTGACGTTGCGGAAATTGACATCGGCACCGCGCCGCACCAGCAGCTCGACCGTAAAGCGATGTCCGTTCTTGGCGGCAATCATCAGCGGCGTCATGCCGTCCAAATCCGGCATATTGACGTTGGCGCCCGCGTCAATCAGGGAACTGATAACGTCGGTATAGCCGCCCAGCGCGGCACGGTGCATGGCCGTTCCGCCCTGATAATAGCGTTTATCGACTTTCGCGCCGTTGTCAATCAGATATCCGACAAAGCCGGTCTTTCCCGCCGCCGCGGCAATCATCAGCGGCGTATATCCGTCAATATCCTGTTCATCAATATCGTAACCGAGCATGACCATGTCGGAAAAGGCCTTTGTATCTTCGCGGTTGATAACGTCATAAATCGTGTCTTCCGCTTGCGCCGCCTGGCAGAAACCCGCCGCCAAAAACAGTATTGCGGCGGCTGTCCGGAAATATTTTGCCGATAATCTGGTTTTCATCTCTTTCCCTCTCTTTTTTTCTCTGTAATTTTGTAATTGCGTTTTGCCGTTATTTTTTTCAATAGTCGTTATTTTTTCTTTAACAGCCGTTACTTTTTCTTTAATATATGTGCGGACACACCAGAATTTATAAAAGTTTTTTTGTTCCGTAAAGCAAAATCTGATTTTAATTCAACGGTTATCCGCAGGATTTATCGGTTCAGGCTCGGATTTATCGAACCAGTTTCGGATTTATCAAACCACTTTCGGATTTATCGGAGCTGCCTCAGCACACACCGGCATATTTTTTGCTTTGCCGCCTGATTTTGTATTGACAAAACCAAAATTTTCGGCAACAATATTTTCCGCTTTATGCTAATAAAGAGATTTTGCAACAACAAAGAATTAATGAAATCGCAATGCCGGAAAAACTAAACATGTCGGCTCTGTATGCCGCTTCGCTTCCGCCGCGCCGCAAGCAGGACTTGCTGGCCGTGTACCGGGACTATATATCGCTCGTGCGCAATCTGGAACAGGTCGTCCGCCGCTACAAGCCGCTGAACCTCGCCAATTATCAGATAACCCGCCTGTATGAAGGGGAAGTTGTCGACAACCCGTGGGAAGTGGAGGAAATCACGCCTGAGGCTCGCCGTGCCTATACGGATTTCATCGCCAACAAGCCGGCCGAACACGGCGCGCATTACTGTTTTGTCAGCGTCAATTATACCTCGGCGCAGCTTCGGAGCGAAGAACCGGGGATTTTTTCCACGCCTGAAAACTTTGCCGTGCACAGTGCCGGCAATTCCCTTCCGGCGCGCATTGAACGCTATGTCGCCGCTTATGAAAAGGGCGAAACCCTTGAAGACGCCAGATTTGTCATTTCCGGCCGCTGGCTGATGAAATATAACCATGACGCAAAAGGTAGGAGCCTTGCCGACGCTTTTGCCGACGAATGGATAGAAAAGCGCTTTCAAAGTATGTTGGACGTACTGGCGCTGCTGCCGCCGGAAAAGAGCCGTTACAGCGAAAAAGATGTGGAAACGGCACAAACCGAGGCGCTTTCTTCGGCTCTGATTGCTCCGTTTGAAAACGTTCTCCTGAGTTCGCTTGCCGCCTTGTCGGAAGAAAGCAACGGCATAATGCGCGAACTGTTCGGGCGCCGCGCCGGGCAAAACTACATGGCACAGGCGGAAAGCGAAGGGCTGTTGCCTTCCGCTGCCGCGTTTCAGGATTGCCTGAACATCCGCCACCTGATGCATCACCAGTGGGATACGCTGGACGGCATCGGCAAATTCAACGAGCGCGAAACGGTCAAAAACGTTTCCGTCCGCCGCCGTTATCTCGATTCTTACTGTCGCCTCTGCGACAGACCGCTGCTTGAACGCCTCGACGCGTATGTCGGCACGGCAAAAAGTTTTGCGCCGATCGTTTCGGCATTGAATCCGGATTTGCTGATTCGCGGTGAAAATGAAAGCAATTCCAAATTTGTCTCCCGCATCAAGGACTACGCCCGTGCCAACCCGGAAGCCGCCTTGCTTGTGGAAACAAATTATCCTTATGGGTCGGACAAAAAGGAAGCGCTGATAAAAAATGTTGCCAAGCTGTTTCCCGCCGCCGCCGTTATTGACCGCTCCGGTATGGATATTGACGGTTTTCTCGAACGCGTCGCCGGCTATCTGTATCGCAAAAATTACCTTGAGGTTTTTCAGCAGATTGAATACAAAATGAGCCAGTTCTGTCTGTTCAACGGCAAAAACGTCCAGCCGTCGGCAGCCTGGGCTTATTTTCGCGGCAAAAAGATGCTGAGCGCCGAGGAAGCGGAACGCTGGGCGGAATTTAAACAGCTCCGCAACGATTTGAGCCATAAATATCTGGACGCCGCGCTGTCTGCCCGTCTGGAAAAGCTCTGTGCCGGCTTTATGCAGGCTGCGATAATTCTTGAAGACCGCATAGACGCTGCCAGCCCGGTCGTCAGCTTACAGCAGGGCAATGTCTACCGTGCAGTTCATAAAGACGGACGAATTGTCGATATAGACTATGCCGAACGCCGGATTTTGAGCGTTTCCCGTGTAACGGATACTTCAGCCGCAAACCGTTCCCCCGCGCCGGCCTCCGATAACGCCGCTCATCTCCGTCCGTCTGCTGCTGCGTCCTCCCGCCCGTCTGAAACCCGCGTGCCAGACAACAGCTGGCCGTTCGATATCAGGAACACGACAGAGACAAAAACGCACTCTGAGCGCCGTATGCCAAACCGCTCCCGCCCGTCTGCTTCCAAAACTCCTTCCTCATCCCGGCGGCCGTATATTGAAGAATATCCCAACGGTATCAGCATTGCCGTCGCCGGAACCGATGTCGTGTCCTGCCGGCTGGCGAATGGTGTGCTGCTGCATCTGCAAAAGGGGAGGGTGGATGCACCCGACGGTTCAAAGCTTTATCTGAACGGCAGCGAACGTTGTTTCCTGACCCTCAAAGGCGGCGTCAAACTGATTACCGACCGACGTTTTCAGGTTTTGAACTACATTGTCAACGGCCGCTCGGTCAGCATCGCCAAAAATGAAACGATGAAGTTTCCGAACGGACACGGCATTTCGCTTGACAATCGCGGCTTTTTAAATTGCGAGGAATTTTCGGGAACCGGCGGTGCCGTCGTCAGGCTGTTCTACAAGACGGATGCCCGACAGCCCGCCGTGCGCTTTTCCGACGGAACCGGCATCAGCCTTTCTTCCGGCGGCATCAGGGTGTTTCATGCCGGACGGGAGTTAACCTACAGCACGCGCAAAGCCTTTGCCGAAAGCTATGGCGGCCTGCCTCCCGCCCTGAACCGGAAAAAAGGCAGCGACGGTCGGTAACCGGATATCTCTCCGTATCCCCCATATTTTCTATATTCTGCCTTCCCAGAGGGCATCCGTATCAAACCTCTGCCGAATATCCTCCGTATCCGGTTTCCTGTTTTCTGTTTTTGTATCTTCTGCCGCCAAAATTCTACCAAAATAAATTTTCAAAACCGGTGCTGAAACTATTGACATCTGTGTCAGTATCTGCTACAAAAAACGCAAGAATGGCAGAAAATGCCCGCCGGAACAGTCTTTTTCCGGCAGTCGTGTAATTTGCCGTTCCCCAGCCGCCCTTTTCGGGGCGTTTTTTTATGTCCGCGGCTCAGAAGATGCAGCAAAGGCGGAATAATGCCTTAAAGGCTGAAACAATGCCGCAAAGGCAGAACACTCTTCCCTGCAGCGGGCAGGATACCGGGAGCCGGATACAAATCCGGTTCCCTTTTCGTATGCATTTTTTTAGGTTATTTATTGAGGAGTAAAACACATGACTATACAAAACGATACCAGCAGGGCGGTTTACATTGCAGACGGCAAAACGTCGTCTTTCGTAGTTCCGTTCCGCTTTTTTGAGCGTCAGCTGAACGTGTATTTTGACGACAACGCCGAACCTTTGGCCGCCGATGACTATGCCGCGTCTGCGTCGGAAACGGCGTCCGGCGGCGAAATTGTTTTTTCTTCCGCGCCGGCTGCCGGAACCAAAATCACCATCTTGCGCAACGTCGAACTGACCCAGCTGGTCAAGTTTATTGAGGGCGAAGACTTTCCCGCCGCCGATTACGAATATTCGCTCGACAAGATGATTATGGCGCTCCAGCAGATGAAAGAATATCTGAACCGCGCTCTGGTCGTGGCGCCGGGAACGGGAATGACCGTGGAAGAGGCCTACGAACTGCTGGTCAGCATCGGCAAGAACTTTGAACTTATAAAGGAAGTGCCGCAACTGGCGGAAAAAGTCCGGGAAATTTATGAAAAAATGCTGGATTCCGTAACCGGAAGCGTAACCGAAAACGACGACCGCCTCGTAACTTCCGACGGTGTCTGGCGGTACATTGACGAAAACGGCAGCCATAAGTTCAGCAATCTGTCCGTATCCTGCGGCAGCATCGTTTCGGACAGTACATACGGCACATACCCGTATCGGGCCGATATCGCCGTTCCCGGCGCCAAACCGGAACATCTGCCGCTGGTCGTATTCGGGCTTGAAGATGCCGTCAGCGGTAATTTCTCCCCGCTGGCAGAGGCCAAAGAGGGCGCCGTCAGTATTTTTATGAAAGAAATTCCCTCTGCCGAAACCATAACCGTTCCGGCGCTGATACTGCAATAAAAGGGGAGGGGAAATGGAAAAGGTAAAGGAGATTATAGCCAATTACAGCCTGTGGGGATTTTTCCTCGGCCTGGCGACAATCATGATAAAGCCGTTTATTTCAATCCGCCAGACCCTGCGCGATATGCTGATAACGTTCCTGGTCAGTATGCTGTGCGGGCTGCTGGCGGAGTATATGGATATCCCGACGCCGGTTAAATACGGCATTTCCGGCGTTTGCGGCCTGTTTGCCGTCAGGATATACATGATTGCCGACAGCGTGCTGAAAACAGCACAGAACGACCCTTTTAACTTTATTAAAAATATAAAAGGCAGAAAATAAATGCTGCCGTCCTGACTTCGTTTTTTTATAAAATAATTATTGACAAAACAAACCTGATGCAATATAATATTTTTTGTCAAATTATAAAAAACATATCATTATGGAACTGAAAAATTTTTCACAGGAAGTAAATGAACAGCTGTTTGGAAAAGGCAGCCGTCAGGTGTCAATGGGCGAATTTATCGATATGAGCGTATCTGCCCATAAATCCCGCAGCGATGAGCAAAACGTTATCCGCGAAACCGCCGCCGGAAATAAAATCGTGATTAAGCCGCGCAGGGTGCGTTTCAACGGGATTGAGCTTTCACAAGAGCAGTTTCGCGCTCTGGTGGATATTCCGATTGAAGAATTGTCCCCGGTCGGCTTTCGTAATCTGCTCGGAGCAATGAGTATTTATGCGCCGGTCATGTTCAAAGACAAAAAGATTTTCAGCCGCACCGAAGAATTTGCCAAGTCGGAAATCGGCCGGCGCGCTCTGGAATATCAGCGTCAGCAGGAAAGGCAAACCGGCCACAACTGCTTTTAAGCGCAAACGCCGTCCGCTCAAGGCTGCGGAATCCAAATCCTCAGTCTTCCTATTGAAGCAACATTATGTGCACAAGCCCCCTCTCCGGAGAGGGCTTTATTTTTTTACCGCAAACGCGCCGGCCGGAACAGATTATTTTTTTGATGATACAGAAACAATTTTAAAGAAAAACGAGAAAAAGAAAAAACTTAATGAATTATTGGATAGATATGGTAGCATTGAGAATATTGAGAAAAATGCTATTGGAGTAGATGGATATGATTATATGTTTGCTGACACTGACAATTTGATTAACGAAGTTTTAGAAGAAAGAAGTTTGAGGCAAGTATCAAGACTAGCAAAACAAGAAGAAAAGTCTAGTGAATATGATAAAATTAGAAAAGAAGATGAGTTAGAAAACATTTCTAGATACATACCAAGTGAAGGTTTTGATGATGTTTATCATTCTAAATTAGATGAAGATGGACGCATTATTTATCTTGGTACAGAACAGCATGAAGGAGGATATTCTGATAGAGAAAATGATTTAGGAAAAAAAACAAATTATGGTATAACCCAATTTTCTTTAGATGAATATAATAACTTATGGAATAGTTATCTTAAAAAAGGTAAAAATTTCCCCAAAGATGTAAGACAATTGAAACCTATACAGGCAAAGCAAATATTAGATGAAATGTATTTTCAGAGATATGGTATTGATAAGATTAAAAATCCCATAATTACTAGAAATGTTTTTGATGAAGAAATGAATCAAGGAACAAATGCAGGAAAAGATATTGCAGAATTGGTTAATAAGGTAAAAGGAACCAATTTTCCCTTAAACAAAGTGATAAGTGATAAATTGGCAGTAGCAATAAACAATTTATCGTCAGAAGAAAGTATAAAGGTTAATGATTTATTGACATTGAGACGTATGGAACGGTATTTTGAAAGCGTAGATAAAAAACCTGTCTTGAATATTAATAATTTACGAGGATGGTATAACAGAGCTCAAAGCTATCATAGTCAACCAAAAGTTTTTGAAAAACTTTATAAAGATAAAGTTGACTATTATAATCCTCATTACTATAACAAGCGGTAGAAAGGAAGATAAATGAAGTGGTTGGTTTTAGTTTGTTTTTTATTGTCATTTAATGCGAATGCCCAAGAAGGACGTTGTCCTGCTGATGAAAGTTTAGCTATTGATAAGCTGGAGCAAGAGTTGAACGATTGTGCCGTAGTTGATTATGGAAAAGACGAATGGCAAACATCAGAAATGTTGAAAGCTTATGACCGCTCCATTGACTGTATGCAAAAAGTAGCCCACCATATATTTGATAAATACTATACGCATTATAATGCAAGCGTTAAGAAAAATTTTGATAATTATGTGAGTGCTGCGACGGATATAAGTTTTGATATCAGCCAAAGAAGTGATATGGGGAGAAGCATTCGTTTAGCAGAAGTTTATGTTCTGGAAGCTGCCGGACGCACGCATTTTATGGTAAAAAATCTTGTTGGAGAGTATATCAAAGAAATACGCGATGAGTGTGATGAAGCACATGAATTTGACAACTAACCCCAACCATATAATTTAGAATCTCAATAAATAGCAGAACAGGGGATATAAAGAAAGCATAGAAACAAAAAAGGATGGATTTTTATCCATCCTTTTCATTGTTGGTAGCGAGGGGGAGATTCGAACTCTCGACACAAGGATTATGATTCCTCTGCTCTAACCAACTGAGCTACCCCGCCATCAGGTACGAGAGAGTATTTACAGACAATTTTTCCGAATGTCAATAAGAAAAATAAAAAAATGTGAAAAAAATATCGTTGCCCTTTTTTGTTGTAGTTTTTTCACTGCTCCCGAGTTATTATTTTTGCAATTTTTTAGCTGTTTTTGCATTCCTTTCTTCGCAGCCGTCATATATGCCTCATGCATTGCTTTTCACGCCTGTATCTTACATTTTGCCCCGTTTCCGCGCCCGGCCGTTGCTTTCTCCGCCTTACCGGCGCCTGCACCACCATGCCCTTTGGCAATGTTGTTAATCAGTTCCATAATCAACACCGTCTTGCGTCTCCCCCTGTTTCCGCACTCTTTCTTTGGAGGTTGATTTTTAAAATCAATGTTTTATGTTAATAAGCAGCACTTGCCGAAATTATGAGCTGCACGAAAGGGAAAAATATGCTGAAATACGTTTTATATGCCGTTCTGCTTTTGATTGTTGCCGGGGTCGTCGCCGGCGGTGTACATCTTTGGCGCGTTGCCAAACGAAATAAGGCCGAAATGTCGCGTTATGCCGAATCTCCGCGCGAACCTCTGCCGGATTTGGGCAAGGTTCTTGTCGTTTATTATTCGCTTTCCGGCAATACCCGGGACATTGCCGCCCGCATTCAAAAACAGGCTGCCGCCGACGTGCATGAAATAAAGCTGCAAACGCCTTTGTCGCCGGGGCTTGGCCTGTATTACACCGTATGGAAACAGCTCCGCGGCAAAACGCTGCCGCCGGTGGCCGAGCCGCTGCCTGATTTCTCCGGCTATGATTTGGTAATTGTCGGTGCTCCGGTTTGGATGTATACCGTAGCCACTCCGATGCAGAGTTTCCTGCAACAGGCAGATTTTTCCGGGCGTCCCGTGGCGGTCTTTACGACTCAGGGCAGCAACCCCGGCACCTTTTTTGCTGATTTTAAAAACGCCGCCCGCAATGCCGATATAGTTTCAACCATAGAGTTTAACAATCTGCCCGAAAAATACGACGCCGCCGTCGATAACAAAGTCGCCATATGGCTGCGCAGCCTGCCGCCCCGCCGCAGATAAAAGCCGCTTTTTTATGCCTGACAGGCATCTGCCTCAGCTCGGCATTTTTTTCGCTCAAATTTCAGCTCCAGTCCTAAAACGCGCACGATTTTATGTCGTTTGTCCCTTGAATTTTTGATGGAAAAGATTTTCTGCCCGAAGGAAATTCTGTCGCAAGAAAAATCTTTTTCTTTTACCGCGCGCCGCAGTTTTATGTAGTTTTTGCTGTCGGCAAGCCTTTTCCAGCCGTACGTTTGCTCCAAATAGGAAAGATATTCCTCCAATACGGAAAACTCGCCGGTCTTGTTCTCTTTGTCCTGTATGCCGAACCTGTACAACAGCGCGCTGCTGTAACTTAAATCAATACACAGCCGTTGCTCTCCGTCAAGTTTCTGATAAAAAGGGCGTTGTTCCAGAGCCGTTTTCATTTTCAAAAGCTCCCGTAAGCTGAAATAACTGGCCATAGTAGACGAGGGGCGGAACATACGGTAATAATAGTAACATTTGCCAAACAGCGTTACGGATTCTGCTCCGGCAAAACTTTCGGTACAGAAAATCGTATCTTCTCCAAGGACGATGCCTTGTGTAAACGATACGCCCGCCTCTCGGATAAACAGCCTTTTAAACAATTTTGTCGTCACCTGCGCGCCATACCGCATAACCAGTTCTTCAAACGGCGGATTTTCCTGTGCCAGCGTTTCATTGCGAAAATTCTTGCGCGCCAGCCCGCCTTCAACGCTCAGATTCTGAAAAATGACAATATCCGGCCGCCGGCCTTGCAGCTTCTGCAGTATATCCTCATACGCCGTTCTTTCCATCCAGTCGTCGCCGTCCACAAAAGCGAGGTATTCCCCTCTGGCCAGGCGCATTCCCGCATTGCGAGCCGCCGAAACGCCGGCATTTTTCTGATGCACTGCGATAATTCTCTTATCTTTTGCCGCGTATTCGTCCAACAGGGCGCCGCTGCCGTCCGTGCTGCCGTCATCCACGCCGATGATTTCAATATTGCGCAGGGTCTGTCCGCACAGGCTGTCAAGACATTCGCCGAGATACGGTTCAACGTTGTATATCGGGACGATAACCGAAATTGCCGGCTCTCCGGCAAGATGTTCTGCTGTGTTCATCTGTAACCTCCTGATGAAAAAAATGGTTCGTTTTTTCTCACCAAAAAGCAGGGGATAATTTTGCCGCCGAAATAGCTATTTAGATAAAACGAAAGTATATGAATTAAAACGAACGTTTAATGTCAGCAGTTTTTTTTTGCAAACTTGCAAACCGTATATCGCAAAGCACGCACAACGCGGCGAAAAAACTTCCGTGTGCAGGATAAATCCATTTTCCATACCAAAACCATATAAATTTTAATGGAAATTTAAATCTAAATCGTTACATTGCCCGAAGATGTTCCGAAAATAATAGCCGGAACGCTCAGAAACAGCCATGAAAACGCTCCGAAAATAACAAAGGAAAACTGATGATACAGGATATGACCAAGGGCAATGCCCTCAAACTTATTTTGCTTTTTTCGCTGCCCATCCTGATAGGCAACGTCTTCCAGCAGCTCTACCAGCTTGCCGACATTTTCATCGTCGGCCGCCTTCTGGGCGAAAACGCGCTGGCAGCTGTCGGTGCGTCGGCTCCGATATATTTTACGTTTCTGATTATCGCATTCAGTTTTACCGGCGGGCTGACAGCCGTTACGGCGCAGCGGTTCGGGGCAGGGGATTATGACGGCGTGCGCCGCTCGGTAACCCATTCGTTTCGCGCCAGCCTGGTGCTGAGCATATTCCTGACGCTTGTTTTGATTGTGAGCCTAAGCCGCCTGATGCATATTCTAAATGTTCCGCCGGCAATCTATGACGATTCGTACAATTTCATCATGATTCTCGGGCTGGCAATGGTATTGATTGTCGCTTTCAACCTGCTTTCGGGTTTTATCCGTGCGCTCGGCGACAGCAAAACGCCGCTGTATTTCCTGATTTTTTCCTCGGTTTTAAACATCATTTTCAATCTGGTTCTGATAAAATTCTGCCGCCTCGGCGTTATCGGTTCGGCCGTCGGCACGGTGATTGCCATCAGCATTTCCGTTGTCTGCTGCATTATATACATCAAACGCAACTATCCGATTCTCCGGCTGAAGAAAGAAGACTGGGCATACAACCCCGCATTTATGCGCGAACACCTGAACATTGCCATTCCGATGTCGATACAGTTTTCGATTTTGGCGCTGAGCATTATGGTCATTCAGGCGGTCTGCAATTCTTTCGGCGAGAAGATAATCGTCGGTTTCACCATTGCTTTGCGCATCGAACAGCTGGCTACCCAGCCGCTGATGGCCATCGGGCTGGCTATGGCAACGTTTGCCGCCCAGAATTACGGTGCCGGCAAATTGTCGCGCATTCGCGAAGCGGTTAAGAAAGCCTGCCTGACATCGTTTGTCATCAGCCTGTTGATGAGCACCGTGATGTTCTTTTTCGGCACCCATATCATCGGCAGCTTTTTGGACAATCCGGATCCGTTCGTCGTTCAAATCGGCGCGTCTTATCTTGGCATCAGCATTATGTTCTATTTCTTCCTCGGCATGATTTTTATCTTCAAAAACACGCTGCAAAGCATGGGCAAACCACTGTATCCGGTATTGTCGGGCTTTATCGAACTCGGTATCCGTTCGTTCGCCGCCGTCTGGCTCGCCTCCAAAATCGGCTATCAGGGAATTTACTATGCCTCGCCTTTGGCCTGGGTAGGCGGTTCGATAGTCGTTTTCGCCGGATATTATTTCAATGTTTATCTGCGCAAAGAGAGCGATATCAAAAAGGAATACCGCGACCTTTATAAACGGATGAAAGCCGCCTGAAAACGGTCTGCCCGCCGGCACCCCGGAGTTCGGGTTTCTGTTCCGTTTCCATAAAGGCGCAGCTGTCTGAACTCCGTAAAAATAAAGGCGCCGCTGCCTGCACCCCGTAAAAAAAGAGCGAACCCGAAAGTTTCGCTCTTAATTTTTTGTCTTAGCTCAGAAATCCAACAGTCCGTCCCGGCGCAGATTGATTATCGTCTGCGGCGAAACTTTCAGCCGGTTGACGGTCAGCAGCAGAAGTTCATGCCTGTCTTCCGCATCAATATCAGCGCGCTGAGCCAACAGCCTCAAGTCCTTGCCGGAAACAAATCCCCGGTTGGCCGACAGACAGCCGACTTTTACCAGATAGTCGCGGATAACTCCGGGCGACGCCTTGGCAAACAGGCAGTGCGTTCCCGCTGTACCGAGAGGAATGTGGTTGCGGCACATCCATTCAAACAGATAATCGGCCACCTCCTGCGTTGCATTTTCATAAATGGTCAGGCGGAAAGGAACCCTCGGATGCGAAAGCTCAAGAAAACGCATGGTCTTCTCGCGCAAAAAACGGATAACATCAAGCCGTCCTGCCGCATATTTGAGAATTTCCCGTTCGTCGTCAGGACTGGGAGCAATGCGTATCCGCTCGCGTCCGGGCGTATAATAGCTGATAATCTGTGCATCAGCCGCCTCTTTATCGGCAGAAACCAACGGCAGCAGCGCATTAAAGTACCCGTAATCGCACAGCGTATCCAAAATTTTCGGATTCGCCAGTTCTGCAATTTCACTGCGGCGGGAACGGACAAATGCCATACGTCCCGGCCAGTTCAAATTCTTAAAATAAGCGTCAAATTCCTCGCCGCTTACATTCCCTAAAATAATTCTGTCCATATGCGTAAAATTTAACAGCCTTATTATAAGCGGCTGTCGTTTCCGAAGTCAAGATGTTTTTGTCTATTATTGAAAAGCCGTCATGCCCGGCACACCACCCCAGCCGCCGACCGGCGGCACGCTTCATCAGTTCATGCTTTTCGAGTGTGCTGGATTACTCTGCGCTTCCCGATGTACCCGTTCCAAAGCACGGCTTCCGACCCCGCCTTTAAAAACACAGTTCCGGACTGCGCCTTTTTAAGTTTCTCTCTTAAAATAATCAGGATTTGAATTTTGCCGTTTCCGCCCGAGCCAGCGCGTCGCAGCGTTCGTTTTCCGGATGTCCGGCATGCCCTTTAACCCAGACCCAGCGGATTTCGTGCTGGTTGCGCAGCTCGTCCAGCCGCTGCCACAGCTCAACGTTCTTTACCGGAGATTTCTTGTTGGTGGTTTTCCAGCCGCTCTTTTTCCAGGCATAAATCCATTTTTCAATCCCGTCCATAACATAGCGGCTGTCGGTATAAAGCGTAATGTTGCACGGCTCCTTGAGCGCCGCCAGCGCCGAAATGACCGCCGTCAGCTCCATGCGGTTGTTTGTCGTTTCCGCTTCGCCGCCGGAAAGTTCCTTTTCCGCGCCGTTATAACGCAATATGGCGCCCCAGCCGCCGGCTCCCGGATTCCCGGAACACGCTCCGTCCGTAAATATTTCCACTCGTTTCATTTTTCGTTTTTCCTTTTTGTTTTGTTCTCTCTGCGCCGCATTTCAAAACGCGTCGCACCGTTTTGCCTTCCGCTTTCATATCCGCTCGTACCGCCCGGTGCCGGCTCTCCGCCAGCCGCCGTTCTTCCCGATTCTTCCCTGAAACACCATTTCGCCCGTCTGCCGCAATTCTCAGTTTTATGCCCGCCCTGTCTGCAAATTTTTATTCCGTTTTCAGATAGCACGAGAAAAACTCGTTGGTCAACACCGCCAAATCAGCGTTTTTCCTTAACGCCTGCGCCACAAACGACCGTAAATCGTTCTTGGAAATAAAAATTCGGAAACTCCGCGGTGTCGCGCCGTCCGCTCCGATAACCCCGTCCATCAGAAAATCCTCGCTGATGTCGTCGGCAAAGCGGATTTCCGCCTTTGCGCATGAAAACAGCGCCCGCGGCGGCACGCGCATTTCCATCGGCGTAATCAGGTTGATTGAATTGTTCTCCGCCGCCAGATTCTCCAGCTGGCTGTCATAATAAAAGCTGACTTTTGTCTTATCCCCGCCGACCAGAAGCGTATTGCAAGAGAGGTAAACCTCTTTCGCCACGGCATTTGAACTGTTTTGCGCCAGCAGCGAGAACCTGATTTTGACGTAACTTTCCTTTTTCTTTCCCCGTTTTGCCGGCGCGAAAAAGTCGTCGTCGCCGTCTTTGCCGACCTCCAGCGTCTTGTTGGAAATTACCAGTTCGATATTCGGCTGCGGCCTTTTGCCGAACATTCCCGCAATCACCGCATACGGAGCCGGAACGTTGTTGGAGCCCGAACGGATGTAAATCTGGCTTCCCGTCGTCGTCATCAGCGGCGCAATATCCGATTTCGGGATATATGTCGCCACAAAACCGTCGCCGTTGTCGTCGCAGCTGATGATGTGGTTGCGGACTTTGTTATGCGAGGGAATGGTACAGCCTGAAATGGCATTTTCCAGCCAGCTCAAAAAGCGGTGCACGTTCTGAACTTTAACCTTGGCCTTGGCAACGTCGCCAAGCTCCAAATCCCGCGAACATTCGACTCCCCAGACCAGCACGCCGCCCTCGGAATTGCCGAACGCGGAAATTGCCTTGCCCAGATTGCGCCGGTCGTTCGGATGCAGCGAACGCATCGACTTTCCGTCCGAAACAGCCTGTTTAAAGTCCAGAAACAGCTCTTCCGTCTGCCGGCTCATAATAAACTCGTCAATGGCATCTTCGCCGAAATAAATCAGTTTTTCAAAAATATCTTCCGCTCTGGACATTGCTCCGCTCCCGTTTCCGAATTGCTGCTGTCGTGCGTTCCGCGCCGGCAGCTCCTTGCTGCCTTTTGCCGGACTATTGGGCCGAACTGGCGGCAATACCCGGCGGGCAGCATCCGGCTATTTCCGGCTATTTAAAGTAATCTCCGGCGTCAATCGCCGCTTTTGCCGCTTCCTCTGCCTCAAAGAACGGATATTCGTCCTTCAGCCCCATCATCGCCGCAACCATAGAGGACGGAAATATCTCCAGCCCGTTCTTATAGTCTTTGACAGCCGAATTGTAAAAACGCCGTGCCGCCGCAATATGTTCTTCGGTTTCGCCCATCGCCTGCATGGCGCTGCTCATCGCCGCGTCGGATTTCAGTTCGGGATAGTTTTCCGCCGTCAGCCGAAATCCGTGCATTGCTTCCGAAAGCTGTTGTTCGGCCTTGAAACGTTCCTCATATCCCGCCGCATTCATCGCCTTTTCGCGCAGCTCCGTCACTTTCATAAATACGTCTTTCTCGTGTTCCATATATTTTGCTGCCGCTTTCAGCAGATTCGGAATCAGGTCGTAGCGTTTCTTAAGCTGTACGTCAATTCCCGCCGCCGCTTCTTTTAAGTTGTTTTTCTTTTTGACCAGCGAAACGTAAATTCCGTAAAAAAGCGCCAGCGCTATGCCCGCAATAATCAGTCCGACCGTCATCACAACCTCCTGCCGTCTTGTCTGTCAACATTAAATCCTGCCTTAATCTAACCGGCGAGAGGTTAAAATTGCGTAAAAGCCTTGCCAAATCCGCAAAAACGTTCTATATACCGCATAAATCACCACAAGGAGACAAATATGGAAAAAAAATCTGCACCACAGACAGTATCTCGCTCAGCATCAAATCCCGTATCAACGGCCAAGCCGAATACACCTCCGGCTGCCGCTTTGGACGCCGCGCTGTCACTCAGGCCGGATGCTGGTTCCGATACGGAGCAGCGTTTCATTGATATTGAAATGGCTTTGTCCGATTTGGAACGCACTGTGGAAGATTTAAATGATGTCATCATCAGACAGGGCAGGGACATCGCTTTCCTGCAAAAGCAGAACCGATTCCTGACCGAAGCCCTGCGCAATGCGCAAAGCACTGTCAAACCACTGGAAGAAGAAACTCCGCCGCCGCATTACTGATACAACGTAAACATTACAGACGCAAAGCCCAGCAGACACAAAACCCAAAGCGCCCCGCATATCTGATATGAGAAGGTTTAATCCCCAGGTACCCACGTATCTGCCGCGGGATTCTTATTTCCCGGATACCCCGCGCGTCTGATGTGAGCTTTTCAAAGCAAAAAAAACGCGCCCTTTTTGGCGCTGTTTGAAAATGAAAAAGTAATGCAGTTATATAAGTTGAAAAAGTAATCCAAAACATAAACTTAAAATAATAATAGGCTGAAAAGGCATAAAACATTCCTCAAAACCTTTTCGGCAAACTCATAAATCGGGTTCCCGTTCAATCGGGAAAAGCATCATCCCGCTCGGGAAAATCATAAAAGCGCCCTCAAAACCGTAGCAGGGAATACTGTCGTCTCAAAGGCGCTCCGTATTTTGTGTGCACATTTCTGATCAGAAGGGTTTCCAATAATAGCAATAAAACCATCGGGCAATCCGTGATTGTCATTTTCAGCGGGCGAAACATCTGGCCGGACGTCCGCCTTTCGCATTTTAAAATGCTCTCACCTTATTTATGCTAACAGAAAGAAACAAAGCATAAATATCCGCGAAATAAATAAACAACTTTCAATAACTACATATATATATAATAGACTTAACAAACCACTTGCAAAGTAGAATAAATAAAAGCCTCATACAATACATTTTTACGGTTGTTCACAGGATTATTTTTTTCACGTCTGGTTTTCATCCGCCCGCCGGGGGCGCTGCGCGAAAGCCCGTTTCGCTGTTCCCGCCCCGACAAAATCCCCGCAACAGTACAGCACCGCCGCCGCAACGCTTAATTGCCGCCTTTGCCCGGATTTGCCGCCCTGAACAGGACGCCCGGAACATCGGCACCGTTTTCCTGCCGCAAGGTCAGGGGATAGGCGTCAATTTCCGTAAATCCGGCCTTATGCAGCGCTTTTTCCACATACTGCCGACGGTGTTTGTACCGCCCCGCAGCGGTCAGATAAAAATCGTTGCCCCGTTCTTCGTCGGCGGATTCTGTCGTAAACCAAAGTTCCGGTGTCCCGTTGCCCGAAGAAGGCGCCGCCTTCGTTTTCCTGCTTTCCGCCTGTTCGCCGTCAGCCTGCCGCATCAAATCCGCCGCCGCGTTCAAAACATCCTCCAGATTCCCCATATAGCAGAAAACGTCAAAAGCGATAATCAGGGTATAGCCGTTGTGCGGTACGGCAGTATCTGCTTCCGTCCCCGCCGGCATCTCTGCCGCCGCCGTTGCCGCTATCGGTTTTACAGCCGCCCCCGCCGCCATATCTTGCAGCAGCGCCGTAACGTCTGCCTGATACAAACTGCGGTACACGCCCTTGCGGCGGGCAGCTTCCAGCATCTTGGCGGAAATATCCGCGCCGTCAAATATGCTGTCTGCCGTTTTCAGCGCCTGCGCTGCCAGTCCCGTGCCGCATCCGAGGTCAAGCACGGTTCCTTTCACCGCTCCGTGCTGCCTCAGAAATTCCGCCGTAATCTGCGGATTAAGCCTCTCCAGCGTTTCATCATACGTTGCGGCAAAATTGTCAAACAGCTTTTCGGCGTACAGCCTGTCATCGTCGCTTTCCGCCGGCATTCCGCTGATTCCCGCCAGTATCCGCCGCGAAAAAACGTTGTCAGGCTCAATTTTCTGCCAGTTTTCGGCAATTTTCAGTGCCAGTTCGGCATTATTCGCCGCCAGCCCGGTCAGCGTTTCCATAATCCCCGCTGCAAATTCCTCCCGTTCCGGTGCCCTTTGGTGGGCATTGAACATCAGCCCCAGCGCTTCCTCATAATCGCCGAGGTCTTTCAGCACCAGCGCCAGGTTATAGCTGATTTCCGGCTTTTCCGGTTCCAGTGCCGCCGCGGCGCGATACTCTTCCAGCGCCTCGCTTTTGCGTCCGCTGCGGTAGAGCAAGGTGCCGTAGTTCAAGTGTGCTCCGGCAATGCCGCGCGTAATGTCAAAACTTTTCTTATAATAAATTTCCGCCCGTTCCAAATCCCCGCGTGCCAGATAGATGTCAGCCGCTCCTAACAGCGCCTCAACTGCATTTTCGTCCAGATTCAAAACCTTATGATACAATTGCAAAGCTTCCGCCTCATTGTCGGCCATCCGCAGCGTATCTGCCAGAGCCAGCAGCCCGCCGGTATGGTACGGATTGGCCGCAGTTGCCCGCCGCAGATAATGTTCCCGCTCTGCCGGTTCCTCACAGCTTTCCGCCGCCAGCAGATTGGCCTGAAAGTCGCTTTCCTGTTCGTCCGCCAGTTGCAAAAGCGTCTCTTTGTCCTTGGTATAAAAGCATAAATTGGCTCTGGCTTCGTTATAGGCACCGTCAATGTCCAGCGCCCGGCAAAAGCTTTTGACCGCCTCCTGATGGTCGCCGGTTTCTTCCTGCGTCAGCCCCAGATAATTCCAGGCCTCTTTTAAATCCGGCTGCAAATCGGCCGCCCGCTGCAGCGCCTCCAGTGCCTCACGCTTTTTGCCGAGCATGCGATATGCCAGCCCGAGATTGAAAAAATGCGGGGCAAAAGGCGCCGGCGCATAGCGTATCGCCGCCAGAAAACAGTCAGCCGCCCGCCCGGCATTGCCCTTGCTCTGCGCAGCCAGCCCCAGCAGGTTCCACACGTCCGAATTTTCCGGCATCGCTTCAAGCAGTTTCAGATAAATGTCTTCCGCCTCATTCAGGGCGCCGTTGTTTTGCAGTTCAATTGCTTTTTGAAACATTAAATCGTATGACATATCAACACCTTGCCCTTTAAAATTATTCTAAAATATTAACATCTGTCCGCCTGCTGCCTATACCTGTATGCCCTGTCCGGCATACGCTCTCGTCAGCCGTTTTTCGCCGCTGTTCTTCGCGTCCCGCCGTAAAAGCCGACGGATTTCAGCGCTCTGCGGTCAACGCCTGGGATGCGCCGCCGGTGCCAGAAAATCGTCCAGTGCCCGTCGAATTTCCGCAATATCGCTGTCGCTGCCGAGCCGATGGTTGCTGTCTTTGAGTAACACGGTTTTGACATCGCTGCCGGTAAGTTTCTGAGCAATCAGCGGTGCCGTGCGCCAGTCAAGCGACGCGTCTTTCATTCCTTGCAGCAGCCTCGTTTTTCCTGCATAAGGGATTGTTTCTTTGTCCAAAAGCAGGTTTTCGTTGCCCGATGCAATCATTTCTTTGGTAATGACATAAGTGAAATCGTTGGTCGGAAACGTAATTTTGCCGTCCCGCTCCAGAATTTCCTTGTGTTCGGGGCGGAAATAAGCCTCAAAATATTTTTTCAGGAAGTCCGGCGCCGCCGCCAGCCCGAGGAACCCTTTGACCTTTTGCGGAAACTGCACCGCCGCCAGCAGCCCGAGCCAGCCGCCGAGCGACGCACCCGCCGTAACAACGTCGCCGTCGACCATCTCGCCGACAATCTCAAAAATCTGGATTTTATAGGTATTTATCGTCGTTTCTTCAAACCTTGCCGCATCGGAGCCGTGCCCCGCGATTTCGTAACAGAAAAAGCCCATGCCGTTCTCAATGCACCATTTCCTGATTTCTTCCGGTTTGCGCCCGTAGGGATCGGAGCAAAATCCATGTGCATAAACCAGCGTAAAGCTTTGAGTTTTTGCGCCGTCCGGCTTAATGTATTCATACTTTGCGGTATGCCCGCATTTATAGGTGTAAAAAGATTCTGACATCTGAACCTCGCCAAACAGATTAACGTTAATGGGAATATATACGACAAATGAGTAAAGATAAAGTAAAAAACACGGAAAATAACCGCCCGGACGCTGCCGACGGTACTCCCGCCTTTGCTTCTCCCGCAGCGGAGAATTCGGGAAAGGCATCCGTTTCCGCATCTCGCCCCTCCGGCGCCGCAGTTCAAAACGCGCTGCAGCCCTCCGGCTCCTCTGCTGCGCGGAATACGTCCGCGCTCCGCGGCTCCGTCGAACCGGTCGTGCTGCAGGTTTTGCCCGAACTGGGGCAGGGCGGGGTTGAACTTGGAACGGTGCAGATTGCCGAAGCTTTGGTGCAGCACGGATACCGCACTTATGTCGCCTCGCAGGGCGGACGGCTTGAATACAGCCTTGAACGCCTCGGCGTCAAACACTTTACCCTGCCGCTTAAGAGCAAAAACCCGTTTACAATCTTAAAAAACGCCTCCAGGCTCGCGGAAATAATCAAAAAAGAGGGGATTAACATCGTCCATGCCCGTTCCCGCGCCCCGGCCTGGAGCGCATATCTCGCCGCGAAAAAAGCCGGCGTGCATTATATGACAACCTTCCACGGCACTTACGGCCTGGGTCCCGGCGGCATCAAAAAAATATATAACCGCGTCATGACCCTGGGCGAAAAAGTGATTGTCATTTCTTCGCATATCAAACGCCATGTTCTGGAAAATTACCATACCCCGGAAAATAAGCTTGTGTTTATTCACCGCTGCGTGGATATGGAGAAGTTTAACCCCGAAGCCGTCAGTGCTGAGCGGATGAAATCCGTGATTGAACAATACGACCTGCCGACTGACAAGCAGCTGATTCTCCTTATCGGGCGTCTGACGCACTGGAAAGGGCAGTGGCTGCTGATTGAAGCTCTGTCCAAATTGAAGGCTCGCGGCGATTTTCACTGTATTTTCACCGGCGATGACCAGGGGCGCGTCAAATACACCGAAAGCCTTGCCGCCCAAATCCGCGCCCACGGCATGGACGGCGACTTTACCTTTATCCGCCACACCGACGACGTTCCGGCGCTGATGAAAGCCTGCGACATTGTCGTCTCCGCCTCGGTTGAGCCGGAAGCCTTCGGGCGCATTGCCGCCGAGGGCGAAGCAATGGGAAAAATCGTGCTCGCTTCAAACATCGGCGGCTCGCTGGATAACCTTAAAGACGGCGTTACCGGCCGCCATTTCGTCTCTGGTGATGCGGACGACCTGAGCCGAAAACTTGAGTGGGCATTAAACCTTCCAGCGGACGAACGCAAAAAAATTGCCTCTGCCGCCCGTAATTTTGTAAAAGAAAACTTTACAAAACAAATAATGTGTGATAAAACGCTTGACGTCTATCGCGCTTTGGCGGAGAGTCCGCTGCGCTGACCGGAGGAAATTCCGGCCTGCGCACAGTTTCCGTCCCAACGCGGCAGACGGTAGTGAACGAAACAAAATCCCGGCTTGGCGTCAGGCGGCGCCGGTCGGACAACAAACTTAAACCAAAGGGGTATAATATGATTAAGATTGAACTGCCGGACGGCAGCATAAAAGAGGTCGAGGCCGGAATTTCGGGCTTTGAACTCGCAAATCAGATAAGTCATAATCTGGCGAAAGCCGCATTGGCCGTAGAAATTGACGGCACGTTAAAAGATCTCACTACCCCGCTCACTACCAACGCCAAAGTAAAAATTATCACCGCCAAAGACAAGCACGGGCTTGAAATTCTGCGCCACTCCTGTTCGCACGTTATGTCCGAAGCCGTTAAGGAGCTGTGGCCGGACGTTCAGGTAACGATTGGCCCGTTCATTGAAGACGGTTTCTATTACGACTTCTCGCGCAAAGAGCCTTTCACAACTGAAGATTTTGCCAAGATTGAAGAAAAAATGCACGAAATCGTCAAACGCGACGAAAAAATCACCCGTGAAGTCGTCAGCCGCGAAGATGCCGTTGCGCTGTTTAAGTCGCGCGGCGAACATTACAAGGTTGAAATTATCGAAGACCTGCCGTCGGACGCGGAAATTTCGCTTTACCGCCAGGGGGATTACGTTGACCTCTGCCGCGGACCGCACGTTCCTTCAACCGGACATATCGGCAATGCCTTCAAGCTGATGAAAGTTGCCGGTGCATACTGGCGCGGCGATTCGAACAACGAAATGCTGCAGCGTATTTACGCGACGGCGTGGGCAGACAAAAAAGACCTTGAAGAATATCTGCACCGCATAGAAGAGGCCGCCAAACGCGACCATCGCAAACTCGGCAAGGAAATGGATTTATTCCATTTTGAACCCGAATATGCGCCCGGCGCGGTTTTCTGGCACGACAAAGGCTATAAAATCTACCGCAAGCTGATTGAATATATGCGCAACCGTCAGGAACACAACGGCTATGAAGAGGTTTCGACCCCGCGCATTATGGACCGCTGTCTGTGGGAAACCTCCGGCCACTGGGAAAAATACGGCGCTCACAACTACTCCGGCCAGACCGAGGACGGCAAATGGTTCTGCATTAAGCCGATGAACTGCCCCGGCGGCCTGTTGGTCTACAAACAGGGGATTAAGAGCTATCGCGACCTGCCGTTGCGTATGGCGGAGTTCGGCAAAGTTAATCGTTATGAAGCTTCCGGCGCCCTGATGGGCTTAATGCGGGTGCGCGAGTTCACGCAGGACGATGCGCACATCTTCTGCACGCCCGAACAGATGGAAGAAGAATGCATCACGACGATGAAGCTGATTTTTGACATCTATAAGGACTTCGGTTTTGACAAGATAAAGATTTATCTTTCGACCCGTCCGGAAAAGCGTATCGGTTCCGACGAAATCTGGGATATTTCCGAAAAGTCGCTGGCGAGCGCATTGGAAAAGCACGGCTACGAGTATGAAATCAACGAAGGCGAGGGCGCTTTCTACGGTCCGAAGCTGGAATTCATCCTCCGCGACGCCATCGGCCGCGAATGGCAGTGCGGCACAATTCAGGTCGACATGAACCTGCCGCAGCGTTTTGACATTTCCTATATCGGCGAAGACGGCGAAAAGCACCAGCCGGTTATGCTGCACCGCGCGCTGTTCGGCTCCATTGAACGGTTCCTCGGCATTCTGATTGAGCATCACGCCGGCAAGCTGCCGTTGTGGCTGTCGCCGGAACAGGTCGTCGTTATGCCGGTAACCTCCGCGTTCGACAATTACGCCGAAGATGTCGCCAAAACTTTGCGTGCCGTCGGCTTAACTGCAAAAACCGACCTCCGCAACGAAAAAATCAACTATAAGATTCGCGAACACTCGGTCGAGAAAATCCCGGTCATTATGGTTGTCGGTGCCAAGGAAGAGGCGGACAAGACGGTAACAATCCGCCGCCTGGGCTCGGAAAAGCAGGAAATTATGCCTCTTGCTGAAGCCGTTGCCGCTTTGGCAAAAGAGGCGGAAATGCCGCATAAAAACGAAGCCTGAAGATAACTCGGCCGGTTCCCGCCGAACCTCCCCGCCCCAAAGGCGAGGTTTGAAGGCGGCTCCGCCAGGCTCTCAGACCTTCATCTGACCGGAAACACGGTGCTTCGGCGCCGTGTTTCTGCTTATCCAAACGTCGTTTTCGCCTCATCTTCCGCCGACGCCCTGGCCGCTCCGGCTATCGCCGACTGGATATCCGTCCGTCAGCTTCCGCCTTTGCCCGCTTTTAAATTCCGCCATACGCAAACGCATTTCCGTCCGGTCATAGCCATGTCATCAGCCTGTATTTTTGTCAAAAAAACTTGACATTTGTCATTTTTGATGTTACATGGTGCACAAACTTTAATTATTTTATTAACTTAAATTTTTGTGTTATGGAAAATCTATTATTACAAACCAAAGAGTATGTCAAAGAGTTAATGGTATACCGTTTTAAGTCGGTAATCCCTTCATTGGAAAAAACGGACAATTTTCCTATTCTGGTGAATGATTTCATGGATAAAGGAATCCTCTTGTGGCTTTGGATATTGCCTGATGGAAGAGCCATTTACTTCTCAAACAACAAGAAATTCGGAATATTGATTAAATGTCCTGATAACATTGAAGTCATAAGCTCGAATTTTTCCACAGAATCTTTCAAGATATACGATGCCGTGTATTGGCGTAGAGTATATGACAAAACGAAAGATGACGGCAAAAGCTTCAACACTTGCCAGTGTGAGGGTTTTGTCGTTGAATTCCTCTATAAGGACTATGCCGAATTATTAGCTATGCAATATGTTGAAGCTCTGGATTGCAAAAAAAGAGAAAAATCTACCGAGAAACAAACGGTCTTTTCTAAGCGGCAATTATTGGCAAATTGCGAAAACAAGCCGTTCAAACTAAGGATTGATGGCTTTTTGCTCAGCGAAGATTATGAAAAGGTTGCCGATTTTATCAAAAAGCATGAAGGCACTACAACGCCGCCGAAAATAGAAGAATATGAGAAAGATCCTTGGATAAAAAATATCTTTGATACTTTCAGGACTGCTTTCCTCGCTCCGGGATATCTGGGACATAAGTTTAATATGTCTTTAGATGGTCTTAATGAGGATAATATTAGGCATTGGCAGTCTTTTGCGTGTAAGGAAATGCAGGAAATCTTTTTGGAAAAAGGAAGCTGCTTGTGTGTGTTAAGTAATGCTAAAGCCTCTCCTTATGAACGCGAAATATGGAGCGTTGACGGCAATCCTAAGGTAATTTATCGCTTTCCTGCAGTAAAAAATCTGGAAACACTGATTGAGCGTCAAAAAGATTTTTTTGCCAAAGAAAAATCAGCTCAGGAAATCCGGGAATTTTACGAAAAATTTACAAGCGGATTTATCTGGAGAACGGAGGTAGATATGATTATCAGCGGACATGATGAAAATGGAAATCCGCAATTCCTCTTATTGTAAACGTCTGCCTATCACAAAACCAGACCAGCATGCTCTTAACCAACAGAAACGCTTCCGATACATTTCGGAGGCGTTTTGTTTATACCGCATAACCTTTTATATGCCACATAGCCGATTTTGTTCCATTATTCATTCCACCTCAATTTCTGTTACGGTATACCGCATATATTTTCCGTTAAACAAATCTTAAACTTCCACCGTTACACTGATATAAAATTAATCAGCAGACGAGGTGCCGAATGAAAAAATTATCTCTGCCCCATGTTTTGTCTCTGGCCGTGGCTGCCGTATGTGTTGCCGCGCCGGGCTATGCCGCGACGGACTTTTCAGGTTCTCCTGCTGAAGCGACTGCCTTTCCGGCAGGAATGGCCGCAGAAGATGATATCCTCGCTGCGGCAGATATTTCTGCTCCGGAACCGGCTCCGACCGCCGCCCAACCGGCTGACGGCGTGTATATTATCCCGGATGATGTCCGTTGTTACGTTCGCAAAGAAGACCGTGTTACTTTCTGCACCGACCACGACGGCGCTCCGATAAACGGCGAAATGCGCAAATACCGCGAAGATGAGCTGATTCGCACTTATCCGCTCAAAGACGGCGTCTTGAACGGAACTGCCGTTTCCTACTATATCAGCGGCGGCATATTGGCTGAAAAGCCCTATAAAGACGGTAAGCTGGACGGTGTTGCCAAAACCTATTATAAAACCGGAAAAGAAGAAACCGTCGTCCCGTATACGGCCGGAAAACGGGAAGGCGTCGCCAAATATTACTATCAAAACGGCTATATGCAGGGGCAGGGGATTTATATCAACGGCCGCCTTAACGGACCGTCCCGCCTCTACGATGAAAGCGGTGAGCTTGTATACGAACTGACGTATGAAAATGATACCGTCGTTTCCGCTTACTGCATGTATAAAAAGAATCCGGATACCGGCAAGCGCTACCGCAAGGATCTTGACGCCGGAATTGTCGATCTGATAAACCGCAAACAGATTGCCCCCAAGCCGGTAATCGTTGAAAACAAATGCGCTATGGAGCGGATTTCCGAATAACGCCATGCTCAATAACATCAAACAAATTCGTAAATCTCTCGGTATAACCGTTGCCGAACTGGCGCAAAAGCTCAATATGTCCCAAGGCAACCTTACCAAAATCGAAAACGGGCAGGTAGATATGAAAGCAGAAACCGCCGCCGCTATTGCCGCAATTCTGCAATGTCCGCTGGACAAGCTCATCGCTGAGGAAAAAGACAACGTTTCGCCGCTGTCATTGCCGCTTAATCTGCCCGTAGACAGCCGCACAATGGCGGTTAGGGATAATAATATGGCGCCGACATTGATTTCCGGCGACATTGCCGTTGTCCGTCCCTGCCAGACCAAAGGCGCCGACGGCATATATCTGCTGCAACGCCAGGGCAGGGAAGTCCTGCGCCGCCTGCAAACGCTCTCCGACGGCAGAGTTGCGGTTTTATGCGATAATCAGGCTTATCTGCCCGAATATGTAGTAACCGCTGCGGAGCTGGAAATTTCCGGACATGTCGTCAGTAAAATCGCCGTTGTTTCATTATCCTGATTTTACTTTTGCATTTTTATCAATATGTTTCAGGCTACTCAGTAAGCCTGACTAATGTATGCCTTGCCTTATTCTAGGCATATCTCATTTTATTCCCAATACCTCCGACAATTCCCCGGCTATTGCCGCCAACATCGGTCTGTTTTCAAAAATCCCCCCTCCCAACTGTTATCACCACCACGGATATTTTAAAAGCATATTATTCCTATTTTTAATTTTATTTAATTTGCAAAATGCATTACAAAAGAATAAATAATTAAATACAGTGTGTTGTTAGTTTTATTCATCGCAATGAATATATTGACAAATATTCATAAAGAGAATATCGCAAAATACAAAAATCTATCCTGAACATCTTTCTTAGACATTAAATCCCGAATGAGTTTTTCACTCAAAACTCCCACAAACACCTCTATAGCTGTCTCTCTATAGTTTTCTTTCTGCATTTTCCTCGTTGACACAAAAAAATCCGCCATACTGCTGATAGCGGATTTTTAGATTTACCTACCGGCTATAGCGGAGCCTTAGTATTAAGGAGCGCTAGTTCTCGGGGTCATCAGATGGTGACTTCCTTGAGCATTTAGGTTCGGCCAGTATTGCCATAAAAGTTTGTTCAAGATTATACAGTTTCTCCTTTTCGTAAGCGATTGCCAACTGAATGGAATTACCGTATTCCCGAATAATCATCTCTTCTTCTTCACTCATCATGCTCGGGCGTTTCCCCAAGGCAAACAGGTTTTCCCGGTTGTTTTTGGCAAGTTTCTGCATTTCCATCGGTACGCCGGAAAGAACCACCAGCGACCTGTTGATTTCCAAAATCCGCATCACCTTGCCGAGAACCATCTTGTCCATTCTCGGTTCCGGCCATACCAGATGTGCAATTTTCGTTTTGGATATGACGTCGGCTAAATCAGCAAGCTGTTCGTCGGAAAAATAACATCCCGTCAAATCCAGATAGACCAGGCTGCCAAGCCCTCTTATCGTATCCAGCAGCAGCTCAAACAGTACCGGGTCGTCATTAAAGATAAAACACTTGACGGCCAGATTTCTGAGCTTTTCTTTCTTTTTCAGCCGCAACAGCATATTTCTGAGCATTTCCGCATCGGAATATTTGTTTTTCATCATAGAGTTTTTGAGCATCCCGCGCGCCGTCGTATAAAGTCCGCCGATATTGCCGTCTGCGACAAAAACTTCGACGGAGCCGATGCCGATGGAGAACTTTCGCAGCTCCAGGCTGTTGTCCAGCCACAGGTATGCCTCTTCCAAATCCTGCTTTTTCAAACAGGGGCGTTTCAAAATAATCTCTTTTGCGCTCGCGTCGTAGTAGCCGAAAGAGTTTCTTGAACCGCATTCGTTGGCTAAGCCCCTCATTTGCGCTCCTTTCTTTTCCAGGGGTTAAAGTTAAACACAACCGTTAATGGATTTTACACAACCAACAATTGTATCGTCTTGTTTTCTATACATATACTATAACAACCCGGAAAGAAATGCAATACTTTTTTATTTATTATTGTATTATCTATCGCAGAAATAGTTTATCGGTTCATATAACTTTTTATATTGATTTTATATAAGTTTGTATATGTTTCAAATCAAAAGGTGATATTTTTTCGGATTTGTTAATAAATAAAGGTAAAACTCCGCTAAAAGAATTGTCAAACAAAATAAAAAAAATTATAGTATCCGCAGTGTAATTTTTGAAAGTCCGACCATGATTTTGATGGAAAATCCGGCTTACGGATATGCCGTTTTGGCGTTTTTGCTCTTTTTCTGCCTTTATTATGCCGTAGTCTGCCGCGTCCGCCTGCTGCACAAGGCCGCGGAATATAATGATATTTACGGTAAATACAGCGAGTTACAGCTCAAACACGCCGTTACCGAGTCTAAATTTGCCGACGTTATTTCCGGCGCGGCAAAAGCCGAATCGGAGAAAATAGCGCTTCAGAACGCCGTTACCGGGCTGGAACGGGATTTAAGTGCGCAAAAAGCCGCTGCCGCCGCCCGGGAAGAAGCGATGGCTGAAAAAATCCGCTATCTGGAAAAGATAAAAGAAGAACTGACGCTGAAATTTAAGGACATTTCCAACGAAATCATCAAAGCTCAGCACGAGTCTTTTTCCGCCGAGCAGAAAACCGCGCTTTCGGCGCTGCTGTCGCCATTTGCCGAGCAGCTTAAGGCTTTTAAGACGGAAGTTGCCAGCGCCCGGGAAGAAAGCATAAAAAGCAAGTCCAGCCTTGATACCCAGCTGATGAACCTGATGGCGCTGAACCAAAATCTCAGCAAAGACGCCCAGAGCCTGACCGAAGCGCTTAAAGGCAACAAAAAGGCACAGGGCAACTGGGGGGAATTCCAGCTTGACCGGCTTTTGGAAAGTTCCGGTCTGCGCAAAGGGCAGGATTACGACACGCAGGAAGCGTATTATGACGAAGACAAACGGCTTTACCGCCCGGATGTTATTATCCATTTGCCGGAAAACCGCGATATTATCGTCGATTCCAAAGTTTCTCTTAATGATTATCTCGAAGCCGTCAACGCCGACAATGCAGAAACACAGCAAAAATTCCTGCAAAAAAACCTCGCCTGCATCAAAGCGCATATCGACGAGCTGTCCGCCAAGGAATACCAGAAGCTGCTTAAAGGGCGCACTCTGAATTACGTCATTATGTTTATTCCGGTAGAAAGCGCCTATGTCGCGGCGCTTGAGGCCGATAACAACCTGTACGATTATGCATACCGCCGCAACGTCATTTTGGCGACGCCGCTTTCGCTGATGCCGGTTTTGCGCACGGTGGACAACCTCTGGCGGATAGACAGCCAGAACCAGAACGTGCAGAAAATAGCCGAACTCGGCGGCAAGATTTATGACAAGCTCGCAGCTTTCGTTGAGGATATGAAAGCCATCGAACGCGGCTTAAATCAGGCTTCCAACGCTTATAACAATGCCATGACCAAGCTTTCCGGGCGCGGCTCCGCATTGTCGCAGGCTGAAAATATGAAAAAGCTCGGCGCCAAAACCGGCAAAACCATTGCGCTCGCCCTGAACGACAATGATTTGCTTTTAACCGCCCCGGCCGAAGCCGTAACGGCAGCCAATACGTCTGCCGCAGCCGCTATAGCAGACACACCGGACACAATCGCTCAAACCGAAACATCGGTAACAGCCGTTCCAACCGATACATTGGCAACAAACGCTCAAACCGAAACACCGGCAGTAAACGCCGCAACTGAACCCGCAGGAGAAAAAAATGTCTGATTCCTCAAACAACGCGCAATCTTCCTTTAACCCCGGCGCCTCCGCCAAATCGCGCCGCATCGTTTTTACCGGCGGCGGCTCGGCCGGGCACGTAACTCTGAATCTTGCGCTGATTCCCTGGTTTCTTGAACAGGGGTGGCAGGTATCGTACATCGGCTCCAAAGGCGGCATGGAGCAGGAACTTGTCTCCCGCTTTTCCGAAGTCCGCTACTACGGCATTTTAACCGGCAAGCTGCGGCGCTATTTTTCCTGGCAGAATTTTCTCGATATGGCAAAAATACCGCTCGGCTGCCTGCAGGCATGCTGGCTGGTGCGCAAAATAAATCCCGACATCATCTTTTCCAAAGGCGGCTTTGTGTCGTTTCCGGTTGTGGTCGGCGGCTTCGTGAACCGCAAACGCATTTTTATGCATGAGTCGGACATAACGCCCGGACTGGCCAACAAGCTGAGCCTCCCGTTCGTCGGCACGTTCTTTACGACCTTTCCCGAAACGGTGCAGTCCGTTTCCCGAAAAGGAAAAGTATCCTGCGTCGGCCCCGTATTGTCCGACCGCCTGTTTAACGGCAGCCGAGAAAAAGGCGCCGCATTTGCCGGGCTGGACCCTTCCAGACCGACGGTTATGGTCATCGGCGGCAGCCTCGGCGCCCGCAGCCTGAACGAAGCCGTCGCCCGGAATCTGCCGCAAATCCTCGCTAAATACCAGCTGATACACATCGCCGGCAAAAACGGCTTTAATCCTGAATTGCAGGGCAGGGGCTATGTCCAGTACGAATATGTCGATACGGAGCTGAAAGACCTGATGGCGCTTGCCGATATTGTCGTTTCGCGCGCCGGCTCCAACTCTATTTTTGAATTGGCGAGCCTGTATAAGCCGATGATTCTGGTGCCGTTGCCGGCTGCGTCTTCCCGCGGCGAACAGAGCCTGAATGCCCAAAGCTTTGTTGACAAAGGCTACGCTGAAATCATCCGCGACGAAGATATCGCTGATCCTGAAATTCTGCTCCCGATGTTGGATAAGGTTTATGCCGGACGTGCCGCCTATACCGAAAAAATGCGCGAAAACCCGGTCAAAATCACTTCTGCCGCCGCGCTTTGCGAACAAATCTGTTCCGCTGCCGCATCGTCATAAGATTTGCCTCTCCGAACAATATCTGCCTCCGGTGCCGCGCCATCACTTCCTGCCGATGCGCTGCCTGTTCTGCTCTCTATACCCGGTACCTTATTTATCTGCCGTTTACGCTTTTTCGTCAGGTTTCAAAGCTTTTTGCCAGCCTTTTGCCGCCCGTGAAAAGGTAAAGCCCCGTCCGCTCCGCCGGGTATTCTCACCCGGTTTGCAGAGAATCCCGCACACTGCGCCTTTGCGGCAGCCGGTAATTTCCGGCGCGGTAAACTTTTTCCCTTCCAGAAAACACCGCGCCATATCGGCCATAATCCGCGCCTCCGTATATTGTCCGCTGATGCCGTAATCGTCCAGCATCGCCGCAAAAAACTTTTCGCCGCGAAATCTCTTGCGGATATTTTCCGCCGCCGCGATATGTTCGGGCAAAAGCAACCCACGCCCGGTCAGCAGGCTGATAAAGTCGCGGTAAATCAGCGGATTGCGCCACCCGCCGCCAAACATCAGAAAATAGCGTGGAAAATCAAGCTCTTTCGGCAGAAATCTCAACCCCATAAACACCGTATAGGCCGCAAAATATTCCACCGTGCGCAAAATATCCTGTTCCGCCAGCGGATAGTTTTTAAGCCGCTCGGCCATACGATACAAATGCGGCCCTGACGATTTCGGCGGCACGATATCCAAAAAATTGTCGCCGTCCGCCGTAACCGCCGCCTCATCATACAAATCTTTCAGCAGCATGCTGTTAATGTGTCCGCCTGCTGCCAGTTTGCCGTCTTCGTCAAAATCGGCACCGTAAAAAGCCTTTGCCAGCATATCCGCATAGTGGTTGAACGGTCCGCAGTCATAGCCGCAGACTTTTTTGCGCAGGGTCGCGCCGCTGCTGACCAGCGCCAGATTGGCAGTATTTCCCCCGTTGATAAAACAAACCGGAAACATTCCGCGCTTGGAAAGGGCGTAACTGAGGTGCAAATTGTGCACCGGCGCCAGAGGCGCGCCTTCGCCGCCGTTGAAAATATCGTCGGAACGGAAATCGTAAACCACAGGAATCCCGGCCTTTTTCGCCAGCCCCGCCGCGTCAAACATCTGTGTCGTAAACGGCTCGCCGCCGCCGGCCGAAGAGGGCGGATTATGTTCACCCGTCGACTGTCCGTGCAACCCGATGGCCGCCACGTTTTCCCGCGGCACGCCGCTTTTTGCCAGCAGTTCCTCCACGGCTCCGGCCAGCAGTTCGGTATAAGTTTTAAGTGCCGGGCGGAATTTCGGCAGCTTCGCCGCCTTGTCCATATCCGATCCGAGGGCGATAATTTCTTCCCGCAAATCAAGCATATCCTGCCGCAGCGCCGCAGGGTAGGAAACCGACACGCCGGCAATGTCATGGATGCTTCCGGCGCCGGAAAACTCCGTCATCACCACATCTGCCGCATCAAGCGAATTTCCCGTCATTATCCCAATCGTAATCATTGCGCCTCCGGTAGAATATTTTTTATTAACAGTATCATATCCGCCAATTCTTAATATCGGCTTAATCCCGGCGCACACTCCGGTTTCGCCTCGTTTCCTTTCTCTTTGCCGCTCCGGCATCGCCCGCACCATTTGCAGCCCGGCCTCTTCCCCGCTCCGCCGCTATATGCTGCTGCAAGTCCGGCTTTTGCAAAAACGCTCCGCCCCGTTTTTTCCGCGCCATCTTTCGCTATCGCTTTCCCTGCATGCCGTCGTTACATACCGCCGCGAACGCGATTCATGTTGACAAAATTTTGTACCATATCTATACTCCGCAGCGATATTCTATTTTTTTAACTAATTTTATACCAATTATTATGAAAAAAGATGCTTTTGCCATGATTTTGATTATGGCCTGCGTTGTATTGGCCTCGTGCAGTCCGCGTGTAACTGCTCTTGGCGACACGGGATTATACGCATTCACCGACCCGAAGACACAGCTGGCCGGCGTTACCGACGAAGACGGGAAAGTTCTCATTCCGGCCTATGCCGAAGAAATCGTCCCGCTCAAAGACGTTCTCGTCTGCTATTCGCCGAAACACCGGGGAATGGTTTACCGACTGGACGGCGAACCGCTGTTTTACGAAGAGTTTGACTACGTCATCGACAGCGGAGATTTCCTGCAGTGTCTGGAACGCTACGGCATGTACGTTTACGTCTACGGCAGCGGCAAACCCGTCGGCCCGTTGCGTCCGTGCCACGTTTCTTACCTCAACAACACGTTGATTTTCAGTTCAAAATTTGAAGTCAACGTTTACAATCTGGCCGACAAAGAAACCGAAAAGATTTTCTACCGCCGGCCGGAAGGGAATGTAAGAAGCTTCGCCTGGCTTGGCAAAAAGAAAAAGCTGGTTACCGGCCTGTGCGTCGGCGAAAGCCGCTATGCCTCCCGGATTGCCTGCGGCGAAACGCTGGATGCCGACGACAATGCCGTCGTCTGCCGAACGCCGTACGGAACCGCCGTCGGTGAAGACAACGGCGATTTCTGGACATTCCTGATTCCGTCCACGGACAGTACTGCCGCCGCTTTGACCGACGTCCCCAAAGAAAGCTGGCTCGTTTATGACCAGAGCCGCGGCTATGATTTTCTTGTCGTTCCGCAAGGCTGGGGCATGGACATCAAACAGGTCGACGGCAGGTTTGTCAAAACGTTAAGCTGGCTCGGCTGGTGGAGGCTGCATCGCCGTTTGGAAGAAATCGGCGAACTCGGCGGTCTGCACGTCGCACGCATTGACAAGCTGGAAACGGAATAGCCGTTTTCCCGCCGCCGGAGCTTCCCGCCCGGAGCGCTCCTGCACCAATCTCCCGCTTAGGTTTACAGCTTAAGCGGGAGATTTTGTTTAAACAGCCCGAATACCTGAATTTCTCCCCGGCCGTACCTGCTTTTACCGCCTGTTGCTAAATACTTCCGCTCCAGTCGTTTATTGTTGTTGGCCTGCTTTCATCATCTATTGCTGGTCAGCCTTCATGACCTGTTGTCAAATACTTCCGCCTTCATCGCCCATGGTTATTTTTGTCCTTTTTGTACATATTTATGTTGCAAAATAAAATCTTCCTCTTATAATCAGTACCGACAATAAATTTTTATTCACCATTAAAAATGTCAAATTATGAAAAAATTATTTTATGGGCTGATGATATGCGCATTGGCATTCATCGCCACAAGCTGCGGTTTCAAATCCGAAGAAAAGCCCTTGCACGGCAGTCTTGTAACCTTTACCGCGCCCGATGACGGCTCGGACGGCATTTTGCTCGGCGTCAGGGAAAAAGCGCCCAATCCAGACGATAGTCGTGTTATCGTCACGCCGGCCCGCTATACGTCCATAACCGCCGACGACAACGTTATCATCTGCCGCGTCAGCGACCTTAAGGTGGAAGCCTATAAGCACGACGGCGACCCGATTGGAAACGGCGAGTTCGAAACTTTTACCCGTATGCCGCGCGAAGAAGTCGTGTACATGGGAACGAATTACAAAACAAGTACCTGGTACTTTCCGGCACAGGACGAAACATGCGCCGTCAAAACCTCTTATCAGGGGCTGAAACTGCTTTTCCTGCGCCTTGATACCGGAGTGTGGGAAGTGCGCACCTATGGCGGCAAAAAACTCTGGACTTCTCCGGAGATGGCTGAAGGACGCAGGTATTGGCTGATAAAAGACGCCAAAGCGCCCGGCGAAGAGTTTTATTTTGCCGTAACCGGCGGAAAAAGTCCTGCCTGCACGTTGTATGACTGCAACGGCAAGGAACTCAAAAAGCTGAACGCTTCGCGCTGGCGCCTGACGCAGAAAAAGCTGAAAGCGCAAAAGGAACTTGACGCGGAAACCGTCTATGCCGAAATCGACGGCATCAGAAAGTTCTGACCGGAAATTCTGCTGTTTTTTGTTCCAGCCGTATTCGTTATCTCAGCGGTTGGACGCCGCTTGATTTCGGGATTTCCCCGTTTCGCTAAAACACAGGCCTTTGCGCCTGTGTTTTTTTGATTCAAATCCGCAAAAAATAAAGGCTTTTGAAAGACAAAAAATTTGAAACACAAAAAAACGCCGTTATCGAATACCTTCCGATATCAGGCGTCTTTTTAATCAAAATGGCGGAGAGACAGGGATTCGAACCCTGGGTACCCCGTGAAGAGTACAATTGATTTCGAGTCAACCGCATTCGACCACTCTGCCATCTCTCCGTTAGAACCGATATATAAAAGCAAATAAAATAAAATGCAAGCAAAATTCTGCCGCTTGTGGAACTTTTTTTGCCGCCCGCGATATTCTTTTCCGCAATAGCCCTCTTCGCCGCCGGCGCTGCTTTCCGGCTGACCGGTTTAACGCCCGTTGTCACCGCGGCGGTAGGCCTTTGTCTTTCCGTCCATTCCCCATTGGTTAAGCCCGGAAAGGACTTCGTCTTCTGCGACAATCCGGTCAATACTGCGATGCGGATATTTTTCCATCATCTCGCCGAACCAAACCGCAACTTCGCCCATTTTTATCCGGCGGCTGCCGGTTTCAATCGTGCCGTAATCCAAAACTTTATCCGCCTCAATCCCTTTAACGGCTTTGTAAATGCGGTCTTCCATAGTCAGCGAACACAGGGTAGGGCCCAGCTCCGACAAAATATTGTCATCATAGCCGTTCTCTCTGAATACAATGCTGAGATTGTCATCGCCTTTGCGGTTGTCTTCGGGAAGTTCTGCCGAAGCCGGCTTTTTCTGCATAACATGTTGCAGCTCGTGGATAATAACTGCCCCCACCGGCGAAAAATCCCCTTCGGATAAATTTCCGCTGCTGTCAACGCCCAGACTCAGTCCGACACTCATTCCGCGCCGACACCAATAAGCCACGGCATTGGCAAAATCATCCTCGTTAACCGAGGTAAAATACCACAGGCTGTCGTCTTTAATCTCCTGTTTTTGCAGCCATTTTTGCAGCATCTTTTTACTCAGGGCATTGGCTTTCGTGCTGTCGGCATAGGAAATCATAAACCGGTCATTGCAGTTATAAAGAGCCTGAGCTAACTTTTTCACTCCCGGATATTTGGCCGCCTTGCGCACCAAAGCCTGATAATCCTTGTAATATCGCCCGAAAAGTTCGTCCCGTTCATCAATCCAGCCGGCGCTTTTTTGCAAAACCTCATCATAGTTGTCGCCGTACCGCAGCACTTTTTCAAAATAAAGAAACGCTTTCAAGTTATTGTAATCGCTCAAATCGACTTCGTCTTTGGTTCCCTTGACGCGGCTGATTTGCGCCAGCATCTTATAAGCCGTAATCTGATATTCTTTTTTCTGATTATAAGTCAGGGCAGGGCTGTTCTGCACCGCTTTCGTCGCGTTAATGCCGTTTTTGACGATTTCCCAGAAATTGGCATTGTTTTCGGGGCAGTGGTTAAAATTCCTGTCCCTCAGCTCCGGCGCGTCGGTATGGATAATCAGCTCGTTGATTTCCTCTTGCGACAGCGGCTCTTTTGCTTTCAATTCCGTCAGATTGTAGCGGTCAACGACATCATGGTAAATTTCCGTATAATCAACGTGCTGCCCGTTATTTTCTTTTTCTTCCTGATTCTGCTTAGGCGAACAGGCCGTCAGCGTCATTGCCGAAGCCAGCAGGAAGGGGGTAACCCGGCGCAGCACTTTTCCCGGCAAAACAAACGGCTTCGCCCTGCGTTCGGTTCCGAAAACTTTTACCTTGTCTGTCAAAAATCCTGTATAAACATCTGCTTTCATGCTTTTTCCTTCCGGTTTCTGTCCCTTAATCTACGAAGACCACCTTCGCCAGTTTGCTGTTCATGGCATAAAACTGATTATTTCTTTCCACGACAAACAGATAGCGGTTTCTTTTCAACGGCAGCATCAACTCTTCATGAACAAAATCTATGGCAAAACTTTCCGCAGCACTGCGCAGAACCGCCGATTGCGCCGATTCATTGACTTCGAGCCGCATGTCGGCGCCAAAGCCCAGTCCGGACTTAATCTCCAGCAGCACTTCTCCCAGTTCGTTCAGCAAAAAGCAGCCCATTTTTCTTTCCTCCTTTGTTTTTAGATGCCGGCATCATTTCAGTACCGTATGCCTTTTCGCTCCAATATATAGAAGTATACACCAAAAATCGCCGCGGCACAACAAAAAAATGCCGTTTCGTCAAAAACGGCATTTTCCGGGCTTTTCCGTCTGTCTCCGGCGTTATGTTCCCGCTATTCCGGTTGCAACAGGCTGCGTAAATATGCAATATCGTCAAGCCACGGACGGACGTCTGTCGGAATGCCGTGTCCGGTTTCCATGGTTATCAATGCATTGTCGGCGGTAAATTCCGTTACCAGCCGCCGGAGGTCATAATTGCCTTCGCCGTAGTGTCTGTGGTCGTCGCAAGTGCTTGCAACATCGCCGTCGCACAGATGATACATCGCCGGCTTGAGCGCTGCAAACTCGGACAATACCTCATAAATATCGCGGTTATAAGTATTTGCCCCGCAAATGGCATGTGAAAAATCAAGACAGAACTTTGCCCCCGTTTCGCTGATAAAACGCCTGATTTCGTCGGGCGTAATGCCATGCAGCTCGCGCTTGGTCTGCGAACAGTATCCCGGCAGGTTTTCCACCGTCAGGCGCGCATCGCCGAATGCCTTAAACTGGCGCATGCTTTCTTCCAGATATTTTTCGCCGCGCCAAAGCCCCGGATGCAGAATAATCATCTCCGCCCCCAGCATATCGGCAAACTGCTGCGACGACATGAGCCTCTGCCGGTTGCTTTCAAACTCCTCCGGATTGGAAATATCCAGTTTCTGCACGGCGTGCGGCGCATGGATAACCGCCAAAACGCCTCCGAACGCTGCCTTGACCGCAGCCTGCGTTTCTTCAAACGTGTCGGGCAGGGCAAAAAGCTCCAGATAATCAAATTTTCCATCTTTAAGCGCCGCTTCCGCCGACTGCACAAACGCCTTGTTTTTAATAAAATCTTTCGACCACAATTTTAAGCCGAAACGCCTTTTTGCCGTTGTCATAGTTCCAGTCTGCCTCCGTTGCTGAAATGTTTTTCTGCCGCTCTGGTTTCCCGAAACCAATCCGGTTCCCCGAAACCAAATTACATTTACCGCTGCCTGCGGCAAAAATCAAGCGTTTTTTGCCGGCTGTTCCCGCGGTTTTCCCGCACCGCCTGCCGCAAAAATTCCTTGACTCTGCATACGCAAGATGCTATTTGAAACAAACATTTTGTATTATTCTGCCAAACCGGCGGCACAACCGCCTTCAATAATAATTATTAAATCTTAAGCTTTATGTTAGCATTTTTTACCAACAGTCTTGGCGTTATCACTTACGCCGAATTTAAAACGTTGTTTTATCAATCGCTTGCCAAACAGGTGAAACGTGTCTTCCGTGTTCCGGAATACCGCCGTTCCCGCTGGGCAAAAGCCCTCCAGAATCAAAGCGCCGAAGTCGACAATCTGAACATCGGCAGCGATTTCCGGCTGGACTACTCAGACTTTACCGTCTGGCTTTTAAACATCGGAGAGGGGCTTCATGCACCGGCCGCCGCTGAAAATTATAAAAAACTTGCCGGAGAATCATTCCAGAACGGAACCTTGACCGTTGCCAATGCTTTTTATTTGTTTTCAGAAGCTTATGCCGAAACATTATTGCAAAAGGGGAGCAATGTCATTTGCAACCATGCGTTCGGTTTCGCCGCTGACGACGTAAAAGCGGCGCAAAACGGAGCAGGGGGCATACAACCGGCCGGCCCTGTAGAAAAACAAGCTTTGATTCTGCATATGGAATACTTCTATTTCACCAAACAGAATCGCTCAGCCGCCGGCCACGACGGACAAAAAAAGGAATTTCTGCGCCGCTATTTTGCCGCGCTGGAAACTTTCCGCCGCCAATTGCCGCCGCAAAGCATTGAAAAGGCGTTTAAAAGCGTAGAGGAAATCTGACTTTCCATATCTTCGCTGATATTTCAACAGACAATGCCGGGTTTACGCCCGGTATTGTTTTTATGCTTCCCGTCTTTCGCCCGGCTTATGTCGCTGTTCTGCCTTCGGCTGGCTTTATTCGGGATAAACAGGATTTTGTTCCAAATCCTTTCCTGGCTTTATTTCAGGATTTATTCCGGAGCGCCGAATTGGTTTGCGCCTTCATCGCCTTTGATAAACGCAAACAAAATAATCTTATACGTCGGTACAAACAGCCACCATCCGGATTTTCCAAAATCGTGCACCCGGCGGATAATCACCGTAACTGTCGGAATAAGCGTAACTTTTCCGATAACGTCCAAACTTTGCAGCAAATTCGGAAAATCTTCCATCCGGACATAAAAAAGATAAAAAGCCAGCATTTGCAACGATAGCGTAAACAATACAAAAGACCAATATTCTTTGCGGCTGGCACGTCCTTTTTTCGAAAAATACTTCAAAACCATACATTTAAACATATAATAAAACATACTGCGGGAACCGCCGGACACAGGCTGAGGTGCAGAATCCGAATACGCCGCCAGATGAATACGCCGTTGCAACACATTTTGCTCAGCCGTCGCTGACATTGTATTCGAATATTCTGACATTGCAAACGAACATTCTGCAGCTGCTGCGCCGTCCGGATTGTTCGTACTTTCGGTCAGACCAGCATTGCGCCGCTGCGCGTCTTGCGATATGGCGGCGTTGTCTTTATTGTCCTTTTGTATGGCATCTGCTGATGTAAACATTAGTCTGCTCCTGTTCAATCTAATAATAGACGCCAATTTATTTAAATGCAGTAAAAATGCCGCAAAAATACAGAAACAAAGCCCCCTCCCGTCTTCTCTCCACCTTGTCGCATAATGTACATTATGTATACTAAATGATATAAAAAAAGAAAAAAGAGATTTCAAACCAAGAACTTACTTTAAACTCCACAGTTGAAACCTCTTCACAATTCCATAAATTAAAAACTAAAAGCCCGCAAACGCCATTCGCGCCAAAACGCAACAAGGCTGTGCTCAACTGCCTCAATGCGACTTAACCGCATCAGTCAGTTTGTCTTTCGGCTTAATACCCCATTCCTTGACGGTCCAATATGCGTCGCCGTCTTCTTTTTCCAGAATGCAGACGCCGCCTGTACCGACTTTTATATCAAACTCTTCGCTGAATTTCTTAAAATTTCCCGTCAGATGCGGCGCAAAGCGAATAATGCCGTTGGAGCTGACCACCATAACCGTTTTGTCTTTATAATAGCGTTCAACTTCTGCTGCAAAATCTTTCCAGGCTTTGATAATGGCGTCCACCGAAACATTCCAGCCCGCGGGAACAATCGCCTCGCGTTCCCAGGCGTCCATAGCTTCCTGCCCTACGCGCGCTACAACTTCCGTCTCCGGCTTGCCTTCGTCCGGGCCGTAGTCGATTTCGGTAAAGCGGCTGTCAGCCACCAGCGGGATATCCTTATCCAGCGCCGCAATCGCCAGACGCGCAGTTTCCGTCGTCCGTTTCAGCGGAGCAGCAAAGACAACAGCCGGAATAAGCGTACGCATTTTCAGATATTTGCCGATATTTGTCCCCCTCTCCGTTTCTACCAGCGGCAAATCTGTCCGTGCTCCGACCCGGAGCGGCGTCTGTTCTTTGGTAAAGTTATTTCCGTGGCGCGCAATAATTATTCTCGTCGTCATCTGTTTTTGTCTCCTAAAGATATCATAGCTTTTTCTACAAATTTCAGCTTCTGCCTCTCAAAGAACAGCTCGCTAAAACTCGCCGTATTTGGCAAACAGAGCTTCCGCCCTCTTCACGTCTTCGGGCGAATCCACCCCGCTCATTCCTTCAAACTGACGGTAATCCACTTTTGCAATCTTGATTTTCATGCCGTTTTCCAAAAAGCGCAGCTGTTCCAAACCTTCAAGTTTTTCATAAATTCCTTCTTCTAAAGATTTGAATTTGAATAAAGAATCATATTTATATCCATACAGGCCGATATGCCGCAGCACCGGGCTTTTGCCGCCCTTTTCGCGCAAAGCATCTTCTTTGCGCACGGCCGGAATAATGTTCTTGGAAAACCACAACGCATAGCCGTCCTTGTCTGCCACGCAGGTCGTCCCCGAAAACGGCGTCGACTTTTTGCTTTCGCGCAGCTTGTCCAGCGCTTCCCAGCTGAGCTCCGTGCACGGCGTAACCAAATCCACCGTCGGATCTTCTTCAAAAGCCTTAATCAACTCTTCAATAAACCACGGCGGACAGACCGGATTGTCCCCCTGCAGGTTGATAATCAACTCCGGCTTGATATCAAGGATTTTCACCGCTTCGCACACACGGTCGGAGCCGGTCTTGCAGGCATCAGACGTCATCAGGCATTCGATTCCGTGCGTCTTGCAAAAGTCCGTAATCCGCTCGTCCTCGGTCGCGACCACGATTCGCGCATCGGTATGCGCCGTTCCCTTGCGCGCAATATCGACCACGCGCAGCAGCATTTCTTTGCCGGCAATCTTGGCCAGCGGTTTCCCCGGAAAGCGCGACGAACCGTAGCGCGCCGGAATCACAACAAGGGTCTTTACCATCAGTTTAGCTCCGTAATATAAATCCTAACATAGTTTCATAATGCCCGATTTGCAATGTATGACAAGAATATCTGCAAAGTTTTGCACAGTCCGCTGCATTTTTTGTTCTAATTTTATTCTTTTACCCGGAATTCAGCCCTGCCTGCCGGCAACACCCCTTTGCTGCCTGCCGGCTGCATCCCCGCACCGCCCGCAAGATCGCGCCGCACCAGCAGCGGCGGATACGGCGTCAGCATATAATGAACCTTCAGAAAGTTATAATCCGGCCGGCCGAACGAAACCGTCGTCCATCGTTTGACAAAGTCGCTGCGGCTTTCCTTTTTTTCCGGCAGCTTTTCCCATATTTTTTGAAGATTTTCGCGATACGCCGGCAAATCATCTTTGTTTGACGCTCCCATCAGGTTAATATACTCAACGGCATAAACGAACTTCGGCATATTTTCGCGTACTGCCCGGTTAAGGTCAAACTTCTCGTCAACGCCATACAGATAATACGCCGCCTGTGCCACGTTGCCGTAGCCGAACCAGTAGTATGAAGGGTTGCGCCCGTAAAGGTTGAAAAAGAAATAAACCGTATTGATAATCGGCTCGTTGTCCCGGGAATTTTTGGTTATGTAATCCTGTACGAGATAATAACGCGGAAACTGCGTGTTCGGCGGATGGCGCCAGAGCAGGACTATCCCCGCCGCAGCCCCGGCCAATAGCAGGAGTTTAACCCTTTTCAGCCGGATTTGTCCCGACGCATAATCCGCGGCAATGAGCGCCGAAACCAAATTGCTGAAAATAAAATACTGCACATACGGCGCCCCGACCGCCATTTTGCCGATAAACTCCAAAAACATCAGCCCGGCCAAAAGCTCGCGGTAAAGGTTCCGGCTGTCCAGAAAGCGGTGCAGCGACAGTATCGCCGCCAGCGGCAGCGCCCCGACAACAAGCCAGTTCTGCAAAATGCGCGCATCGCCCATAAATTCCTGCATCCAGTAATTGAGGTCATAATTATATATAAAGTACAAATCCCAGCTGTTGGTATAATGAAGCCAGAACAAAAACGCCGCCGCAACAGCAGCCGGCCAGGCCAGTTCCTGCCATACCGCCCGGCAGTTAATTCTGCGCCGCCGCATCAGATAAAGCGTATAACCGCCCAAAATTGCCAGCAGCATCAGTATCTTTTGCAAAAACAGAAACGATGCCATAAAGAGCAGATACGCCTTTCGGATATCACTCCCCTTCCCTTCGGCTCCCGCGCCGATAAAGCGGAAATAATAAACCAGCCCCCAGAAAAAACAGCCCCACATCGCCGCGTCCGGCTGCAGTTCAAACAACAGGTAATAGTTGTCATAAACCAGAAAATACAGCAGCAGCGCCAGCCCGAAAACCGTTTTCGAAACCGCCAGAAATTCCCGGCACAGCTTGTAAAACCCCGCAAACATAAAGATGTAAAACCCGAGCGACACAACCCGTGCCGCATACAAGACCAGCGCATTTTTATAAAAAGCGGCAACAAACGGTGCCAGAACATACCAGAACAGCGGATTATGATGCTCAAAAAAATCGCGGTACGGCACCTGCCCCTGCCAGACCAGCCAGGCGGCGTGGATATGCTCGGCATGATCCATGCACATATAATGATAATAAAATGCCCACAATGCAAACCCGATTTCGGCAGCTCCGGCCGCAAGCATAAAATATTTCAAAAAGCTGTTTTCCCTCATCATTACCCCAATACGCCGTCGGCCGTTGCTTTAACATCCTGTTACTTTGACCGGACAGGCTTTTCGCCTTACCCCGATATTTTCTCTCTGCTTTAACCGGCTGTTCCCTTCTTTTTAACCGGCTGCCCTTTTCGTTTAACCGGATACCCCGTCTCCTTAATCAGTCCCTTCCCCATTTAAACGCCCGGGCATCCGTTACCAGCGTCCGGCCCTTGCCGTTTTTCTCCGCACCGATACTGCTGTCGCGGCGCTGCTCGGATTCCGCCGTAAAGCCGCCAAACCTCTCCGGTTCCAGCTGGCGCAGCATATCTTCCGGCATTAAATCGCGCACCGTTTTATACGGCGTTTTGCCGCGTTCGGCCTGCGCTATCAGGCTTTCTTTAATGTCTTGCGCTTTGTCCAGATAAAAATCAAGACAGAAACCGTCCTCGCCGACTTTCGGCACGTCGTTGCCGTCTTTGTCTTTGGCATATCCGCCTTTGCCGTCGCTGCGGCAGGGCATAATCTCGTGCAAATCAAGCGTATATACCGCACAGTGGACATACCCTTTGCCCTTGATTTCATAAACCGGCAAATCCAGCAAATCTTGCGCCGTCCATGCGCCGGACAGGCAGCACGCCAGGGCGTAGCTCCGTTTTAACAGCCCTTTCTGCCTGCGGAAGCCGCTGAGTTTGCGCAGCTGCTCGTCCAAATCTTCCCCTTTTTTCATAGATTTGAGGAATTCCGACTTGGCAAACGCATTCTGCCCCCAGCAGAACCCTGCCCCGATTCCGGCCATAGCCTCTTTTTCCGTGCAGGCCCGTCCGAAATCGTCGCCCAGTGTTTCTATCATATATTTGTTGATGTAGCGCCACTTATGCTCCATCGCCTCGTCGGCGGAAATTTCATCGCCCATCTTGACCTTGGTTTCCCTGCCGTTTTCATCCAGATAAAACGTCGTGCCCGAACCGATGGTCGGTACGCCTCCCCCGTCCGGAAAGGCCTTGTCCGAAAAGCCCTCAACCGCCATCAGCAGCGCCGTAATTTCGGGTTTCCAGTCCTGAATCCGCCGGATATTGCCGTAAACGTCGGAATGTTCCCGCCCCATAAAATCCATATAGGTCGCAGTCTCTGCCGACACTTCGGTCTGCTGTTCCTGCCGCTCCGTGTCCGAACATCCTCTGCCCGTCAGCATAACGCCTGCCGTTCCCGCGCCGAGAAGAGTCGCCAGTGCCGCAGCCTTATAGCTTTTCGGCACATAAATCCGCGCCGCCTGCCTTTCGGCTTCCACAACCTTGCGCCCGAGCTGGCGCGCCATGCCCTGCGCCGAAGCCTTAAATTTCTTCGCCGCCTTGTTTCCCGCCTTATGCAGAAAATCCATCACTTTCAGGCGTTCCGGCGTTTCCTTGTCCAAAACCGCCGTGCTGCCGAGTTCCGCCAGCCGGTAGGCATATTTTTCCGCCGCCGCCGAAGAAAAATCCAGCATCCCTGTATCATGCCCGGCGGCTTCCAGCGCCCGTGCCGCGTTAATAACCGTATTGTATTTTGCTTCCGCCCGCGCCTGCACCGTTTCGGCCAGCTGCTGCGGCGAAATGCGCCCCGTCATGCCGTAGGGCACCACATACTCGCGCCCTTCAAAGCCGACGGTCAGCACCGGTTCCCCCGCACGCCGGTACTTTCCTTCTTCCCGCACTTCAAAATCAAGCAATGACGCCATAAAGCGGCTGATGGAAGTTTTCGGCGTATGCGACCCCACCGTATATTTATACGGCACGACAAACGTTTTGTCCCCCAGCCCTGCCACCAGAAAATCGTCCGTGCCGTGTTTCTGATATTCGCGGATAAGATATTTGTCGTTTTCCGAATATACGTCTTCCAGTTCCGTTATGTCCATCGTCTTTTTCCTTCCGGTATTTCTCCCGGGGCTGCCTTTCTCTTTCGGCGCCGCCTGCATTATGCCGCCATTTTGCGATTACGCCGCCATTTCGCCATTATGCAGCCGTTTCGCCGTTACATTGCCGTTCTTCTGCCGTTCAGCCTGAACTGCGATTTCCCCGGCTTTGGCTGCTCCGCCGCTTTCTTATTCTCCCATTTTACCGCAAAACCGCCGCAAAATCAATCTTTTTCTTCCTGTCTTCCCCGCTGTTTTCAACCACGGTACAAAATTCCGCCCGCTCGCGCCAACCCCGAAAGCCGCCCCGTTCCGTCAGCACCTCACGCGCAGGTATATGCGCTCGCCGTCGTCCCGCCGTTCCAGAACCTCCGCCGTCCGGTAAACCTCCGCCAGCCTCTTGCCGTCGCCGACCGGAACCGACACCGTCTTAAGTTCGCCTTTGGCACAGATTTTTTCCCGCAGCAATTGCATCAGCCTTTCCGTTCCTTCTCCGCTCAAAGCGGAAACCGCCGCCGCAGACGTATTCCCGGAAATCCTTTCCGCCAGCCGCGCTTTCGCCGCCGCATCCAGCTTGTCGGTTTTGTTAAACACCTCGATATAATTCGGCTCATGCTCAATTTTGCTCAGCCCCAGCTCGTGCAAAACGTCAAGCACATCCTGCCGCTGCGTTTTGCAGTCGGGGTTGGACGCATCGATAACGTGGACGATAACGTCCGCTTCCAATACCTCCTCCAGCGTTGCCCGAAACGCCATCACCAGTTCATGCGGCAGATTCGAGATAAAGCCGACCGTATCCGACACGATAATGTCCTGCCCTTTTCTGAGTTTGATTTTACGCAGCGTCGGATCCAGCGTGGCAAACAGCATGTCTTTGGCAAAGACGTCCGCTTTGGTAATAAGGTTGAACAGCGTCGACTTCCCCGCGTTGGTATAGCCGACCAACGCCGCCACCGGATAAGGCACCTTAACGCGCGCTGCCCTCTGGATGGAGCGTGTCTGGCGGACTTTTTCCAGCTCTTTTTTGATTTTGACAATCCGTTCGTCCAAATGCCGCCGGTCAAGTTCTATCTGCGTTTCTCCCGGCCCGCCGAGAAAGCCGCCGCCGCCCCTTTGGCGCTCCAGGTGTGTCCAGCTCCGCACCAGCCTGCCGCGCTGGTAAGTCAGATGCGCCAGTTCCACCTGTAATTTTCCTTCGCGGGTCTGCGCCCTTTGCCCGAAAATTTCCAGAATAACCGCCGTCCTGTCAATGACTTTCATATTGAGCATCTTTTCCAGATTGCGCTGCTGTACCGCCGATACCGGCATATCCACCACCAGCAGTTCGGCGCCTTTTTCCTCGCAGGCTGTTCTCAGCCGCTCCAGCGTTCCCTTGCCGAAAAAGCTCTTCGGCACAATCGCGGACATTCTGACCGTCTCGCAGAAGACAACCTCCTGCCCCATCGCCAACACCAGCCCTGCCGCTTCGTTTTCCCGCGCCGCCTCTTCTTCTGCCGTCATCATCCCCGCCGCGGTTTTGATAACCGGGCAGATAACCGCCGTCTTGGTCTTTCTGTCTTTTTCAATCTCTAACAAACCTGCCTCATCAGTCAAATTTCCCTTCTGCCGGCCTGATACCGTTTACAGGCCTTTCCTTTCTCCCCTGACAGCCGAACGCCGGCTCCGGCCCCAAAGGCCCGTCCGGCGTTCTTCTGCAAGCATCTGTCGCCCGCCCGCTTTCGGCAGAAAAAAACTGCCATTCAAAAGCCTGCCATTCAAAAGCCGGCCTTCAGCTGCGGCAAAGGGCTGATTATCCTTCAACCACGTCAATCGGCGTTGCCGGCATAATCGTCGAAACGGCGTGCGTATAGACAAGTTGAGTGTGCCCGTCGCGTCTTAACAGCAGAGACGTCCCGTCAAACCAGGTAATAACGCCCTGCAGTTTCACGCCGTTAATCAAAAACACGGTAACCGAAACTTTTTTGTCTTTAATGTCGTTCAAAAAATCAACTTGTGCGTTTGTAGTCATGTTTTAATTTCCTTATTATATTTTCCTCACGTATGCCGTTCCGGACGCACCCGCGGCTGCAAAGCCGTTCATGCCGTCCGCCGGTTCGGCACGGGCAGGCACTGTCTGCCGCCTTTCCTTCTTGCGTTGGACGCTCCTCCGCCGGCATAATGTTATTAATACTATTGATTTAGTTAACAGTTTCTAAATCCCTGTAAAAAATATGGCATTTTTTTTGCATATCAACCCCGGCGCCGCAATGGGCCGCCCGGAACAGAATCTCTCTGCGCTGCCTTTTCGCTCCGCCCCGGCCGCGAAATATCCGCGCCAAGCTTTTGCATAAAGGGCACCCGCATATTCATAAAAGATTCCAGTATCAGCCGCGCGTCGGCAGCTTTCCTTTCGCGAATGCCGTCCGCCGTGTTCAACGCCTGATTGGTCGCCAGCGCCATGCTCTCAACGTCGTCAAACAGCCAGACGTCGCCGCCGAAATACCAGTCGAGATTAGGCTTGCGGTTGGTCAGCAGCGGCCGCCCGTAACTGATAATGTCATAAGCCGCATACGGAACATAAATTTCATCGTCCTCGCCGACCGGCCCCATTTCATACACCACCAGTTTCGCCTTTTTCAGCTCTTCTTCCCGTTCTTCGTCGCTCAGCGCCGCAAACCTGGCGCCGCTGTACGTTTTCGGATTGTTGTAACGCCGGATAAACGCGTCATATACCGGATTGTAAAATTCATAAATATACAGCACGTCGTACGCGTACGTGCCGGGAATCAGGCGTTCGTGCGGCACAAAACCGCCCGGCAGCAAATCAACTCTGACCCGCCCGTCAACCGCATCAAGAACTTTTTTCTGCGACGACAGGTAATAGTCAAAATTGCGCAGTTCTTCGGCATAAAACTGGGCAAACCGGTGCATATAATAGATATTGCGGCTGTTCGGATTCATCCTCAGGTCATAAAAATTCGGAAAGCCGCGCACAAAAACGTTCACGCCCGCCGCGTCCAGCTCTTTCGGATACATATCCCCCGCATACGCATACCCGGCGATTTTATACCCTTCCTGCCTGAATTTATATTCCAGAAAGCGAATTGCCGCCAGCATATCATAGTCGATAACGTCCCGCTGGTTGCCGATTCGGAACGCCACCAGCCTGCTGTCCGTCTTCAGCCCCATGCCGTCCGCCGTAACATAACCGCCCGTCCAGCCGATAAACAGCGCCACGGCAACGGCTGCCGCCGTTTTCATAATCCGCCGCATACGGGCTGTTTTCTCTGCCCCGGACGTTTTCTCTGCTCCGGACATTTTCTCTGCACCTGCCTTTCTTACGCCTGTTCTCTTTTCCGCCGCCGCAGCCGCGGCTTCCCCGTTCTTACTTTTTTTTGCCGCAGCCGCAATCGTTTTCCCGCTCGCTCTTTTTCCCGCCGTTCTGATCATTTCCGTCATCTTTCTGCCCGTATTCCTGACTGTTTTCCTCTGTCTGCCCGTCCGCCCGCTTTATACGCTGTTCCAAAGCCGTTACTCCCGTTCCGGCAGCCGCGCGGCAAAATCTTGCAACACCTCTGCCATTTTCCCGATAACCGCCCCTGCGGCAAAACGTTCCCGCGTAATCTGGTATGCCTGCTCCGCCTTTTTCCGCCGTTCCTCGGGATGTGCCAGATAATATTCTATCAGCTGCTTAAACTCGCGCGCATTCCTGTACATCGGTACCGAATCCCCGTAAATCTCCTCAATTTCAGGCATATAGTCGGAAATGACAAACGCCTTGCACGCCGTCGCGTCAAAAATCCGGTTGCTGATAAACCCGGCTTCAATCATATCCGGCCGCGTATCGTTAAGGACGATGTCCGCCGACGAATAAAAATATTTCAGCTGGTCGTTGGGTATCTGCCTTGCTTTCCACCATCCGGCATACTCGCCAAACAGGCTGTTTTCCCAGTTGTCGCCGAAAACTTCCAGTTCTACGCCGCTCTTTTTGGCATATTCGACAGACTTGCGCAGCGGAAAGTCCGGCCATTGGTTAGCCACGAACAATACCTTTTTCTTCAGCTTTTCGCGCGGCGCTTGGTAAAATTTATCCAGCCGCGTAAACTGCGGCAGAAAATGCGAATTAATCCCTTTCTCCCGGTATTCGCGGTTTTTCTTCGGCGACCCTGTAAACACGATGTCTGCGTTTTTCACTTCCCGCATCTGGTAGGGTATGGTTTCAAACAGCACCGAAATCCGGTCTTTGTCGGCATAGCGGTGATACCCGTCCAGCCGCAATTCCGGCCCCGCCCTCATATAGATTTCAAACCCTTCGTTAAAATTCCGGTTTGAAAAAGTGTCCTCAAACGTATAGAGCCGCGTGTCAATGCCCTGTTTTTTAAGCTCCGCGGCCAAATCCTCCGCCAGATACTTTTCCCCCAGCGCATATTTGTCGTTATTAAGATGTTTGGTAAATGTAATGGGCAGATTGACAACCGCCCTGCGATAGTCCAGCTTATACGGCTCCCCGACATTGCGGTAGGAATATCCCCCGGCAAATCCGGCAGCCAGCAACAAAAGAACCCACAGCTTTTGCATGATACCTCCTAAAAAGCCTGAACTGCTGTTTTGAAATTAAAGCAAAACAATCCCTGCCAGACAAGCAAAAAAATAACTTAACCCCAGACATTGCCGCCCGCTTCTCCTGTTTCCCCTGCCGCCTGCCCGCTTTCGGCCCCGTATTCTGCTGCCCTCCTGCCGTTCTGCTCTCGTTTGCCCTGCCCGCTTTCGGCCCCGTGTCCCGTTGCTCTCCTGCCGTTCTGTTCTCGCTTGCCCTGCCCGCATATCGCCCCGTGTCCCGCTGACCGCCGTCTGTCCGGCTCGCACTCAGCTCCGCCTGTCTGCCGCCGCATCCCGAATTTTGTGTTGACACATAGACAAAAACACGTTATATTGTTTTCCGCTTATATAAAAATTATGTCTTACTATAAAACAAAAACAATTATGAACGAAAAAATGTTTGCACGCTCGCACCGGGCCGCAGAAGTCATTTACAATGCTCTGGCCGTCAAAAGTGACTGTTTTGTCAAGGCAAACAAACCGGTTCGCGCCGATTTTGTCATTGCCATTGACGACGACCCGACCTCAGCCCTCTGGGCTTCCTGGATGTACCACAAAATCCGTGCCGAATACGGTTACCGCCCCGCGGTGCTCTGTGTCGGCGGCAAAGGCCTTTTGAGCCGGCATACGCATGACAAAAGCGAAGCGGAACTGCTGCGCGACGTCTGCATTCGCCTCGGGGTTTCGCCTCAAAGCATCGGGCTGGCGCCTCTCGGCACCAACACCGGAGCCAACGTTCAGGCGGTAAAAAAGATTATCCCCGCCGGGCAAACCGCGATTTGGTGCATAACCAAGCGCCAGTCGCTGCGCACCGAGCGCACCGTTGCCCAACAGGCTCCGGAGATAATCTCACGCTACTTCGTTATTGAAGAAAAGCTTGATGAAGCGGCCAAACTGATGAACGGCAAAGGCCTCGCCCAAATGGAAATGATGTTCCATGAAATCGCGGGAACGCTTGAACGCTGCGAACGCTACGCCGGAACTTTCCAAAAGCCGATTGACGGCCTGATTGAAATCACGCCCGAAATCCGCGAGGCCGACGCTTTCCTGCGCCGCCACTACCGCCTGAAACTGATGAACAAAACCGTCCGTTTCTGCGGCAGGGAATTCAGCGTCCCGGTCAAAAACCTGAAATCCGTCTGCCAGCTGGCCAACCTCCTGCGCGAGGTCAAGAAAAACCGCTGCCGGATGAAAGATGCGCTGACCTGGGAAATCCGAAACATGGCCGACCTCCTGCTCCGCCAGAAACTCGTTACCTCTGAAGAACGGGAGGCTATGGACGCTTAGGAATGCGCCGCCTGCAACGGATAATCTGTTGAGCAGAAACCCAACCGGGGATTTTTCTCCCCTTACGCCGGCGGTAATGCTTAACCGTCGGCGTATCTGCCTGAAACGCCGGCAGTGATTATTAAATTGTATCTTATTATTAAAACAACAAAAAATGAAAAAATTTTTAATTGAATTCATCGTCTTATATGTGGCCAGCCTGATTATTTTCGCTCTGGTCGCTGCCATAATCCCAGGCGTTGAAGCAACCGCCGGAAACATATTTCTGTATTCGCTGATAATGCCGGCCGTTATATGTATTTACACGGCATTGGAAAATGGGTACAGCGACGATGCCGACGATGAAAGCATTTTATTTTAGCCTCTATCGGCATAATGCAAAAAGTAACCCACACGCCCAAAACGCGGGTTTCAGATGACAAAAAGACCGACAGTACAAAACTGCCGGCCTTTTTTTTGGGCATACAGGCATCAAATACCTGATATGCCCCTTTACTCGGATTCACTTGGTCTGAATTCCTCACTTCGTGTTTCCTTCGCTTCGGAATTCATTGGTTCTTTGCCCTTGTTTTATTTTGCTTTCTTCAGCGTCGGAAACAGGATAACGTCGCGCAGCGTCGCCGCCCCGGTCAGCAGTTTTGCCAGCCGGTCCATCCCCATGCCCATGCCTGTCGTCGGCACAAAACCGTATGACAGCGCGTCAATAAAGCTCTCGTCAAGCATCTGCGCTTCGTCGTCGCCGTTCTCGCGCTCCGCCATTTGTGCCTTAAAGCGTTCCAGCTGTTCCAGCGGGTTGGAAAGTTCGGAATACGCGCAGCCGAGTTCCATACCGAGCAGATAAGTATCAAAATGCTCCACCAGCCGCGGATTGTCGCGGTGAGTCTTGGCCAGCGGCGAAATATCTTTCGGCATGTCGGAAACGTGAATCGGCTCAATCAGCGTATGCTCGACCTTTTCGTCAAATACTTCCTGCACAACCTTGCCCCAGTTTGAACAATGGTCAGCATCAACTCCGACCGATTTTGCCAGCGCCCGCGCATCTTCGACTGTTTCGACGCTCAGGAAATCCGCTCCGGTTTCGCGCTTGATAAGGTCTATGATGGAAACTTTCGGAAACGGCTTTGAAAAATCAATTTCGTGCCCTTCCAGCACCAGCTTGTCGGTACCGAACACCTTATTGACGACAAATCGCACCAACCGGTAAATCAAATCGGCCATATCATTATAGTCGCCATACGCCATATACGCCTCTAGCCCCGTAAATTCCGGCACATGATTTTTGTCAATTCCCTCATTGCGGTAGTTTTTGCCGATTTCAAACACCCGGTCAATACCGCCGACCACCAGTTTTTTCAGATACAGCTCGGTCGCCACGCGCAGATAAAAGTCGTTATCAAGCGCGTTGTAGTGCGTGATGAACGGTTTGGCATTCGCCCCGCCCATAATCGGATGGAATGTCGGCGTTTCCACTTCCAGAAATTCCTCGCCGTTAAAGAACTCACGCACCGCGGAAACAATGCGGCACCGCGTCAGCAGGATTTCCTTAGCCTCATCGTTGATAATCAAATCGACATAGCGTTTGCGATAGCGGGTTTCCACATCCGTCAGCCCGTGGAATTTCTCCGGCAGCGGCTCCAGCGACTTGGCAATAATGTCAAACTTCTCCGCCGCCACCGAAAGTTCGCCCCGAGGCGTCCGGCGGATAAACCCGGTAACGCCGATGATGTCGCCGATGTCAAGACATTTCAAGAGCTTCAGGTTATCTTCAGGCAAATGCGACTTATGGCAGAAAATCTGAATATTGCCGCTCTTGTCTTTCAGGTCGATAAACATACCGTCGTTTCTGACCGCCATTGCCCTGCCCGCAACCGTTACCCGGTCTTCGGTATTCTCTCCGGCAGGCAGTTCCTTGTATTTTTCCTGCAGCGGTTTGGCAAAGCTGTCCGGCTTAAACCGGTAAGGATACGGATTGTAGCCCATTTCTTCAAGTTTCGCCAGCTTGTTCAGGCGGCTCTGTCTCTGTTCACTGATTTCTTCTGTCATAATCATCCCTGTTTGAAAATTTAATTTTATTGCCAAACTGCGCCGCCCAGCCAGAAAACCTCGTCAAGCCGCGCCAAACTGCGCACTCTGTCGAACCCTCTGGCAAGCCGCGCCAAACTGCGGACTTTTATAGCACAGCCTCAGAATTTTGCAAGCAAAAAATGCGCTCCGTTTACCATCGGTTTCTCGGGACGGCTTCAGCACTGCCGCCTCATCGTCCGCCCCGGACGCCTTCGTCCGTTCCTTCGCTTACCGGAATTTCCATACGACCGAACAGTTGTCGCCGTCGCAGCCGCAGACGCTTTCCAGCTTGTCCAGACTGACATAAGGCGCTTCATTGGCCATAAAGATATTGCGTGATTTGATGTCTTTCTGCTGCGTATCAGGATAAATCTCATCCAAAACGCCGGACGGCGTCGGCGCCGCATACCCTGCCACGGCAATCAGGTTGCTCATATCCGAGCTGCCCCAGTTCATCCGTACCAGTTCAACACACGCATACCGGCTCAGCCCCTGAAAAGAAATTTCAAAAGCCTTGTTTTTGTCTCCGGGAGTCAGGGACGAATAAAAGAAGTCCACCCCGCCCATGTACGCATTGGTCGCTTCCGTAAAGCCCTCTTTGAACATATCCTTCGGGATAAGCTTGAAAGACACCGCCTGTTTATAATTGAACTCGCCGTAATCGCGCTGTCCCTGAAAATAAAACTGGATGCCGCGCGACAGCGTTTCAATCTCTTCAATGCACTTGTTTGTCTTGAGCTTTTCGACCGAAAGCTTATAGCTTCTGATGCCAAGATATCCCAGCATAATAAAGGCAAGCCACGCCCCTACCTGAAAAATCGCCCGTACTTGTTGCTTTTTTTCCATAGAGTCAGCCTGCCTTATTCAAATAACATTCAAATATACATACCTAAAAATATTTTCTAAACCTAAAGATTTAAAATATGGTTAAACTGCCGTATTTTAATCGCTCGGGTTCATTACTGCCGGAACCGGCCAAATCCTCCTAACGCCCCTGATGTTTTTTGTATTTGTCAAGCATAATCAGTGAGGCTTCCTGCGTTTGTCCGCCGTTTTCAGGCATTCTCGCCTGTTCTTCCCCGGCCTGTTGCAGCAAATCCGGCGCCGCCTGTCCGTCAAGCGGCAGGCCGCCCGGCATCGCGCCGTTATCAAACAAGGCATCGTTCGTCGTATCGCGTTCGTTCCATGCCCGCACTGCCTCGTCATAACGCGTCTGGGTTTCAACCCGGCGATGGTCAAGGCGCAGCTTGTAGGTATCGCTGTAGCGGTGTTCCAAAATCTGTTCCAGCCGGTATTCGTCGCGATGCTTGATAATGTCGTGCAGCCGCTTGTATTTTTCAAAATCGATTGTCGACGCATTGTTGTTGCCCATGCGCTCAAACTGGTAATAGCGTCCTCGGCCGTCGTTGCCGTCGGGGCGGTACCGGTTGAGGATACCCGCAACCCGCTTGAACATTTCCACGTCTTCGACATGCTCGACCGGAATGTGCATTTTCTTGCGCCAGTTCGGATAAGATTTATCGCCGCGGATTTCCAGTATCGGCTTTTCGACCGACCATTCCATTTCCGGCATGCCGGGCACGTTGCCCATCTCCCCCAAACCGTAAATGTCGGAAAACGGCATCAGCATAATCGCCGAATTGCTTCTGGCCAAAAATGTCGTTACGGCCGGAATGTATTCCGCCGGCACTGTATTAGGATCTCCTCTCGGGTCAGCGACGTACGAACCGCCCACTTCGTCCCAAATTCCGTAATGCCCCAAAATCCAGTTCATGCCTTCGCGCTGCGATGCGTATTGTTCAAATGCATCGTCCGCCTGCTTGTCATTCAAAACGCCAAGCAGCTTTTGCTGCCAGACGTGCTGCACGTTCCACTGGCTGACCAGAGTCGGCGTATCGTGCGTTGACGGCGCGCAGACCGACATCTGCGGATATTCGCCCGGATGCCGCATTGACCTGTACATATCGCTCTTGCGCTCAAACGGCAGCACCCGGTACGACAAAATGCCGAAGTTTTCCATATTACGGCGCAGGTCGTCCGTCATGTCGCCCAGGTCTTCGCCGATAACCATCGTTTTGTTGCGGTGGCTTTCAAGCGCCACAATCGCCATCAGTTCCTTGACGTTGTAATAAACATAATTGCCTTCCGCGCCGTTGTCCGGGAACATAAACAGCCGGTGCAGTTGCAAAACGTGGTCGATTCTGAGGCACCCGGCATAGCGCATATTGGCTTCCAGAATTCTGCGGTAAGGCTCGTACCCCTGCTCTTGCAATTTGACCGGGTTAAAGCCCAAAAGACCCCACTTCTGCCCGCTGGCCGAAAGTATGTCGGGCTTCGCTCCAGCCGTCCCTTTAAGGTAAAGGTCGGAATAATACCACGCTTCAAACCCTTTGCACGACGCGCCGACAGCCATATCCATGTACAGGCCGATTTTCATGCCCGAGTTCAGGCAGTTTTCCTTAACCTGCTGCAACTGGTTTTCGCACAGCCACTGCGTGTATTTGAAGTAGTCGATTTCGCTGCGGTGCTGGCGCTTAAAAGCCTCTACTTCCGGCGAATGCGGGTTTTTATAAGCCTCGGGCCAGTCTTTCCAGAGCGCCGGCGCCGGATTCTGCCCCGCAAAATATTTGGAAAGCGCACGGAACGTCGCAAACATTTCCAAATCCTGCCCTTTGTCGTCGCAGTATACGTTAAAGCGGTTGCGTGCCTCTTCGCTTTCCGGCGAATATTTGAATTCCTCAAAGCACCGGTGCAGGATGTCGTCCACCAGCGCCTGCGTCGTCGTATAGTCGACATAGGTGCGGCGGCGGTTGATTTTCAGCTTTTCCTGAAATTCCGGGCTGTTGTAATAATCCCTGATGCGCTTGCTGTTTTTGAACTCGTCAACGGCCGTAACATCAACATAAATATAGTTGAAAAACATACGGCTGTCCGGCCCGTACGGCGAAGCGTTTTCTGGCTGGTCATCGCGGGTGGCGTGCAGCGGGTTGACCCCCATTACCCCGGCGCCGTTTTTGCCGAGAATATACCCCAGATGCGCCAAATCGCTGAAGTTGCCGATACCGAGGTTGTTCTCGCTGACCTGTTCGTACAGCTGCGTCGGCACGCCCCAGGTTTTCTTTCCTTCGGTAATGCCCAGCCCGTCGTAGCATTTTTGCGGCGCCGAAATCAGCCTTGTCTTCTGCACGACTTCCACGCCGTTCTTGTCAATATACGAAAACTCGACATTATGATAGCCGAGCCTGACGTCAAACGGAAACTTAAAGCGGTACTTGCGGTATGTCGTCCCGTTGATTTCGCGTTCGTTAGGGCCTTCGTTCTGCCCCAGCCGCTCCAAATCGCTGATATTGACTTCCCCGCTGTAAAACTTGTCCGAGTCTTCAATAACGACTTCGCCGCGGTAATATTTCTTCGGGTCTTCGTCTTCGTAAAAATTCCATTTCAGCATCGTCGCGCCGTCCGGCAGCGAAACCTCTACCGCCGGCGGTTCGTTTTGCAGCAAAATCGGCACATGGTGCACGATGTTGATAAAATTGGCGTTCTTTTTTTCTTCTATAATCTTCTCAACCAGCCGGAAGTTTTTTTCCTGCTGTCCGGCGTCCGCCGTATGACAATCAAAATTTTCGTCGAGAATATCCATAGCCTTGAGCAGACCGACTTTCGTATCCAGCGTTGCCGTAAGCTCAATGCCGGATAAATACGCCAGTTCGCTGATACTGTTGCAGATATCCATTTCTCTACATCCTCTATACATAAAAGTTACTACATTATGCCCCCAAGCATAAAAGGGAAAAATCCCGTTAGCAAAGCCATTCCGCAACTTATAAACAAGATTTACGCTTTATATATAAGCGCCGCCGCCCGCAGAAACGACCTCGCCGGAAGTATACGAAACCGCCCGTTTAGTGTACACGTACCAGTGCCCGGCCCGCCGGCCTCATAGCCCCGTACTGCCCCTTTCCGCCTCGGGAACGCCCGTTGCGCTCGGGCATACCTTTCGCCGCCCTCCCCTGATATTCTGCTCTCCGCCATTCCCTGCCCGTACGCAAAGAGCGGTCTCTGCCCGTGCACAAGGACGGTTCTCTGCCCGTACGCAAAGAGCGGTCTCTGCCCGTACGCAAAGAGCGGTCTCTGCCCGTATGCAAAGAACGGTTCCCTGCCCGTACGCAAAGGGCATTCCCTGCACGTACGCAAGAGCTGTTCCCTGCCCACGCCAAAAGGGCGCCGGTTTCCCGAACGCCCTTCCCTTCTGCTTTTCAAAAACAGCTGCCCCTCGCTGCGATGACCGTCATTGCCTCACGCAATCAGCAACTTCCGGTTCACATGGCACGCGGCACGCCGCCGCAGCCGCTTACCACGGGTCGCTGTACCTCAGCGACGGATCGTTCAGCCTGTTGATATAATCCTGATTCTCAGGCGTTGTTTTGCTCTCGATATCACGGTAATCGTCAAGCTGGTCAATCTGGTCGACTTTATTTACCCAGTCGCCTTTGTTAAAGTTGGAACGGTCAAAGTAGCAATATACCGTCGCATGCCCTTCCAGCGTATTGGTCGGCACCGGAAACAGGTTCCAGACGAAGTTTCCGCCCTGGAAAGTCGGGTTTGTATTGCTGCTGTCGTTATACCCTTCTTCGTTGTTGTTCGAAAAAATGCCTTCATTACCGCCGCCGCTTCCGAGGTTCTTATAATAATCGGTATCGTAAATAAAGCCCATACGCGCATGCCAGCCTTCGTCAAACGGCTCCAGTGCGGTTTTCAGCCATGTATTCTGCTGGAAATACAGCGGCTGAGCCACGGCGTACTGGTCAGTTCCGTCTGTGGTATAGGTATATGTTCCGACGTTCTGATCCCCGACATTGGCAACCAGGTCAGACTTCGTCTGCGTCGCCGCGGAATCCGTATATTCCGCCTTCAATCCCAGATACCACCCCTCGGTTCGGGTCATCGTCTGCGCCAGGAACGAACTGTGCGTATTGCCGTCCTGATAAATGCCGTTGTAAATCAGGCTGCTGACCGCCTCCATGCCCGGATAGATAATGGCGTCATTCATATTGGCCGCTCCCCACCCTCTGGCGGTTTCCAAAATCTTGGCCTGCCGGGTCGCCTGGTTAACAAACCACTGATCATTGACGGCACTGGCGTTCGGCATGCCGGAAACCTTGCTCGCCTGAATGATTTCGCCGGCCTGCCCCATGTTAAACGACGTCGGCACAACCGTTGCCATGTTTCTGTATCCCGGAGGGCACAATGCATACGGAATTTTGCCGAGGTACGGCGAAGCCCATGCTACGTCGGAATCTTGCGTCGGCCCTTTCCATGAATCGCCCGCGCTCCACTTGATGCGCGTCGTCTTGCCGCCGCCGACACCCTCGACATAGTCGTTCGATACATTGTAAATTCCCTTGAGCACAAAGTCCGGCAAAGCATCGCTCAATCTTGCGCCGCCGCGCGTCGTCAGCTTGATGTCGTGCATGACCGACGTATAGGCCGGGTTGACCATATATTGGTCATACTGCGTGCCGCGGTCGGTCTTGCCGCTGATTTCCGGAACCGTTTCGTTGGTGTTGGAAACAAAGCGGTTGGCTTTGATATAGCCGAAACCTTCGTCCGCACCAAAAGTCGACGGCGTCCCGTTGGCATAGCTTTCTTCCAGTTCAATCGCCCCTTTGCGGATATAAATCGACGCATCTTCCGTATCGTTAATATTGCTGGAACCGCCTTTGACGTCGCTCGGGTTGATTTTCAACATCGCATAATAGCCGCCGGCCGAAGAGCCGCCCGCCGCGTAGTTGCCGTCGCTGTCTCTTGCCCAGACCTGAATGTACTCAGGGTCGATTTCAAACATCGCATGGTCGTTGTCGTCCGTTCCGACCGCATTGGACGAGTTGGAAGCGATATGGATAACTTCGTTGCCGGTAACGTGGAACGAGCCGTTGACCTGTACGTTGGCCTGCGCCGTCTTGCTTTCCGGCACTTCGTTCGGCGCCACCTTAAACCGCGCGATGCTGGAGTCGTCCTCTACCTGAAAGTCGACCCATCTCGTCCGGATTTTGTCCGCGTCGGCATAGAGCTGTGCGCCCTCGTCCTGGTCGGTGGAGCTGACGTCCTTGGTTTTCAGCGTAAAGGTACCCGTTTTGGCATCAATCCGGTTTGCATACGACGAAGACCAGTGCCCGCCGAAACGCATTGCCTCGCGCTGAATGTCCACAACGCTCGAAACTTTGGAATCTATGGTGTACATATTCGCCAGCGTTGAACCGATGACGTTCGCCGAACCGGCACCGCCGTTGCCGTCCATATCGGCAAAGAAGTAGTTCTTGATTGTGCCGTCCGTCGTTCCCGCGCCGACCGTCGCGCTGCCGTCTTCAAACCAGGCCCACGCGCCCGCCGTATCGTTCAAAACGATTTTCGTCGAATCCGCCTGCAGCATCATGTCGTTCTTGCCGGCGTTGACTTCGCCGCGCGAATCATTGGTTCCGCCCTTGGTCGGGTTGCGGATAATGACCATATCGTCATACGCGTTGAGCCATGCCGTCTGCGGCGCGCTCGAAAACTGCGCAAAGTTCTTAAACCCGGCGTGCAGTTCTTTCATGCCCGCCTGCTGCAGCCAAGCCTGTCTAGCCCACAGCAGTTCGTCAATCCATGCCGACCCGGCAACGCCCAGCGTATATTTTTCGCGGGTATATTTGCCGTCGTCGGTTCCCGTCGAGCCCATGTTCTTGTTGCCCATATAGGTTCTGCCGAGAATATCGGTATAACGCGATGCCACCGTCGTCAGGTGTTCAAGCGTCTTGCCGCCCAGGTCTTTATATTCGTTGGCAACGGATACGTCCGTCGGCTGAAAAGCCACCGGTCCGGCCTCGGTTCCCGTATATCCCTCGTCGGAATAGACGCGGACCGCGCCGCCGCGCAGCGAAACCTTGTCCCTGTCGCCGTACATCATATGGTTGGTGTTGTAAGCGTCGCCGACGCCGCCGGTATCGCTGATATCATGCCCTATCGTAAACACGCGGTTGTCCACGCCGGCGCTGTTGACGTTCGCCAGCAGGTGAACCCTCGCGCTGCTGTCAAAGCCCTGTGCCTGCAGCCAGCCGCCGTCGTGCCCGGCGTACAGGTTGCCGCCCATGTCGTTGATGTGCGTTACCATGTTGGTTGTCGCCGAAGAGCCGCCGTTGATATAAACCGTGCCGCCCTGGCGGTTGATTTCCGTAATCGAAGACGCCGAATTCTGGTTAATGTGCACCTCGTTGGTCGTTCCGTCGCGGAAAGCCTGCAACAAAGCGCCCTCGCCGCCGGTTCCCGAAGACTCTCCGATAAGGAAGTCGGTAACGTTTGAAGAGTCGCTGCGACGCTTAACCTGCACGAATTCGTCCATCATTGCCACGCGTTCGGCATTTTCCTTGTTCTCCGCCCGCAAGACCACGATTTCCTCGTCGCCGGTGCCGGTGCTGTTCATCCGGGCAAACTGCAGAACATCATACCCGTCGGTTTTGCGGTTCATATCCGCATCATACCCGAAGCGCTCGCGTGCATTGCCGTCATACAGCGCTTCTTCGCGGAACAGCTGGAAGTTCTCGCTCAGCGCCGCCAGGTTGCCGTAAATCCATGCCGCGCCGTTGCTGGCCTCAACTTGAGGCGTATGCGTCGCAATGTCCAGCGTCTTTCTGAACGGTTTGCCGATATAAAGGTCGGCAACGTTCGGATCGCATAACTTCTCCGGCGAGGACGATACACCCCCGGAAATAAACTCGCGGTTGCAGTCCGTGTTCATCGTCAGTTTCTTGACGTTAAAAATGGAATAATAGTCGTTGGCATAAGCCGCATAGTCGCCGTCTTCCGTTGCCGCGTGCCCACCCATATAAAGGTCGGTTACCATCGTGTTGTGGAAATAGGCGCCTGCGTCGTCAGACGGATTCGGCGGTACGCGATACAGGTATTTCGCGCTGTCGTCATAGCTCATCGAAACCGGCTCGTTGGACGTAACAATCAGCGAATTTTCGGTCAGGGATGATTCGTCAAATTCCAAATCCTCGACCATCGTGCTGTCCAGGAACCACGCGCCGCCCGTACCTTTGGCTTCCTTGACGTCGGTGATGATACCGCCGTTCGCGCCGACCAGCGAGGCCATGCGCGCCGCGCGCTTGCTGCCGATATCGATAATTTTCGGATACAAAACGTACGAAACCAGCGTACTGTCATCACGGTGGACATAAACTTTCGGCTTGTCAAAACCGCGCAGTTCGTCCGGCTTGTAGCCATACGGCAGATAACTTGAATAGCCGATGCGGTATGCCCCGGACTGGTTGTCGTCAAACTCGATAACCACCGTACTGTTGGAAACCTCCGCCGCCGAGCTCATCAGGCCGGAAAAGTTCTGACGGATATAGGCATCCATGACGTTGCTCATCGTCCGCGCCTGCGAAGCAACGTTAATGTCCTGAATTTCCTGCAGGCGTTCCGCGGATTTTTTATAAAGGGTCGGCGTAACCATTGCAATCAGACCCAGCATTGCGAGCGCTTCAACCAGAAGCGTACCGCGCTGCTCCGATTTATCTGAAAATTTAGTCATTGTTAAACCTCCTTTATCAAAAATTCCCTGCCGTTTTTCTTCTGACATATCTCTCCGCCCCGACATTCCGCTCGCACCTTTCTGCTTCAACATTCCGTTCGTTTCTCCCCGCTCATCTCTCCGCCCCGGCATTTTCTCTTTTCTCTCTGCTCATCTCTCCGCCTCGACACTTTCCCGTTTCTCCCCGTTACAACATTCCGTTCAAACGCTTCTCTCGACCCTTTCCGCCCTAAAAGCTCTGTATCTTAAACAGGCAGGGCTGGTTTTCATCGCAGATTGTCTCCATTTTCCCGTTAACCTTCGACTGGAAAAAATCTTTGCCAAAAATCCATACCGGCAGTGTCCATTCGGCACGGTTCCGCCGTTCTACCGGATAAGACTGCGTATTGTTCGTTTTATCCTGCCACTCCTCCAAATCATCGGCATAAACCGGCAAAAAGTTGATTTTGCCGCGAAACTGCCAGGCCATTTCGTTTTTGCCCGGCGTCTTTCCCCAGCGGATAACGCCGATATTGTCATAATACACCTTCGGCGCCAGCGCTTTGATAAAATCCAGTGTAACCTCGCCCGAAATCCGGTTAATCCACCGGGCGTCAAGTTTTTTGTACGCCACCATGTAGCGCCCGCCGTCCTGCAAAACATGGCAGCACGATTTGGTAATGTTGCCGTCCGCATCTGTTGTCGATATGCAGTTTTTGCTCCCGTTCTCGTTCATGGGCTTGTCCAGACACAGGATTTTAAATCCCATTTCCGAACCGTCATATACCCGCCGCCCGGCCATCAGATAGTCTTTGGCGCCGATATTGTCCTGGCCTTGTTTGTTTTTCGCCCTGAGGTAAACCAGATGCTCCGACCCCTGCTGGTTGACAAAAGTATGGATGTCTTCGTTATCGTCAACCCCGCTCGCATCAAATCTCGCATAAAACATATCTCCCGGCAAAATCCACGGGATGTCAGCCCCGTCCGCCGCCTTGAAATTGCCGTTGATGATGTCGACGATAACCATGCGTACCGCCTTAAACTGATAACCGAATTTGAAAATGATGGACGCAGCTTTTTTCTTCGCAATATCCCGGTCATAATCGGGACGCGCTGACAGATTGTATCCGTATATCGACGCCATAAACGTCGCAAGCAGCATCAATAAATACATAAATAAGCTCCACCCATATATACATATATAGTGGCAGTATACACTATTTTTTCCAAAAAATCAACAAAAAACGTCATTATCCCCATATTGTAACAGAATCGTAACATTTCTTTTTCTCACTGCCGGCACGTTTCCCCACCTATTGCTCCCCTTGTTTTCTTCTGCTTCTTATCCCTGCCTTGTCCCGCCCCTCACCGCTGCCTTCTCTAGCCCCCTCATCGCTGCCTTGTCCCGCCCCTTCATCGCTGTCTTATCCTGTCCCTCCAACGTTGTCTTGTCCAGTCCCTTCATCGCTGTCTTATCCTGCGTCTTTTATCCCTGTTCTCTCCGGCAGCCGAACCTCCCCGCCGTTTCTTCTCCCAAAAGCTCATTCTCCCCAAAAAACATTGCATTATTCCGATTTTTCCCTTGTCAACTCCGGTTTTAACGCCTAAATTATCCCGCAGCAGGCTTCCGGAAATGCTTGGCGCCCAACCTGATGCCGAACTTTTGCGCCAAAAGCCGGGAAGCAAAGCCAAACGCAACAAAGGAGCATAAAACCAATGGAAAAAGTTTCTCTAAATCTTGCCGAAACGACGATAAAGATGCTGGGCGACCGCTGGAAAGTGCAGATTATTGAAAGCCTGATGGACGGCACCAAACGTTTTGGCGAACTGAAAAAGGAACTGGGCAACATCACGCAGAAAGTACTGACGTCCAACCTGCGTATGCTTGAAGAAAACGGCATCCTCGTCCGCCATGTTTATGCGCAGATACCGCCGCGTGTCGATTACACCCTGACCAGCCTCGGCTATAATCTCAAGCCCGTGATTGATTCAATGGTCGCATGGGCCATGGAATACCGCGGTTCCATCGTTCAGGAATTTAATGATATAAAAGAAAAAGGCAAAGCTAAAATAGAAGATAAAATCAAGGATATAAAAAGCAATTTTTAACTAAAAGATTAACTTTGTCTGTTTTTTTTCGCGCCCTGCATCATCCCTCCAACTACGCCGCTCTATGCCGCACCTCATGTCCCATAATGCGTGCCCTAACCTTCCCTGCACAGCTCTCTGCCATACCTCTTTTATCGCCTTGCGCTCCGCCCCTTGTACCAAACTCTAGCGTGCCGCGCGCTTAATCCTGTCGTTTATCGCCAGCCCCAACCCCTCAAACGGTATCGGCGCCATCGCCATTCTGGCAAAACGCGTATCTTTGTCCGCCGCCCGCATATAAGCAAACAGGTTTGCCGCTGCCTCGCGCAAGTCGCCGCTGGGGCTGAGGTTCATTTCCGCCCACTCATAGCCCTTGCCGAAACCGATAAACAGCTCGCCTTCTTCGCGTGCCAAAGCGTTAATGCGGAATTTCTTTGCCGGCGCATAATGTTTCAACAGCTGTCCGGGAGATGTCGGTTTGTTCGGATTGCCGTCGGAAATCTGTACTGTTTCGCCCAGAGCCTCTTCCAGTTCTTCCCTGGTAATGCCCCCGGCGCGCAACAGCACTGCCTGCCGCGTCGTCAAGTCCAAAATGGTCGATTCAACGCCGACTGTGCAGGAACCTCCGTCCAAAATCATATCTACCCTGTCGCCGAGGCTCTCATAAACCGCCTGTGCCGTCGTCGGCGAAATCGTCTGCGAGCGGTTGGCGGACGGCGCGGCAATCGGCACCCCGCTTTTACGGATAAGTTCCAACGCCGCCGGATGTCGCGGGCAGCGCACCGTAATCGTCTTCAATCCCGCGCAGACCAAATCCAGCGCCGGGTTCTCGTCCTTGCGCGGCAAGACAAACGTCAGCGGTCCCGGCCAGAACTTCCGCGCCAGAAACAACGCCCGCTCATCAGCCGCAGCATAACCGGCCAGTTCGTCCGGCTCGGCAATATGCGAAATCAGCGGATTGAACGCCGGCCGCCCCTTGGCGGCAAAAATCCCCGCCACGGCTTTGGCGTCGTAAACGCTCGCCCCAAGGCCATACACTGTTTCTGTCGGAAAAGCCACCAGTTTCCCGCTCTTGATAAGTTCTGCCGCTTTGCTTATATTGTCTGCATCTGCTTCAAAAATTCCGCCCATAATTTGCCTCTGTAATCTGCCTCTGCTTGCCTCTGTTAAAAAACGCCGGCCTTATTTTCCTTTTTCCCCGACATTAACACCATAAAAAACATTGTCAACACCAAAACTTTAACCTTTTCTTCATCACTGTCGCCGCAAAATGACAAAGATAAAACCATAAGGAGAAACCAATGACCGAAATAACTTTTAACCAATCCCCTGCGGACGCCGCCGTCAAAGTGCTCATTGCGACCAAAGAGGAAGCCCTGAATTACGGCGTTGCCGGCGGTATTGTCAGCCGCGCCCTTTTTAATCAGCTCAAAGCCCTTGTCGAACGCGAGGACGCTGTCGGCGACAAAAAGGAAATTCTGGTTCTTGACACCGTAAAAGAAACCGTCGTCCTGCTCCGCCCGTCCAACACCGTCGGCGAGGCCGGATTGCAGGTTCTCGGCGGAAAACTTTACGGCCGCCTGCGCAATTTCGGCTCCGCCGCCGTTTTCGCGCGCCGCCTGCCTAAGACGGATTTTGACGCCGCCGCGGTTGCCGCGGATCTCGGCTTGGGAATTGAGCTGGAATCATACAGCTTTGACAAATACCGCACCACCAAAAAGCCGCACGAATACCCGAAGCTCGAAACCGTCAACTTTGTTGCCAAAGACAAACTGGATAAGAAAGGTTACGAACGCTGTGCCGCTCTGGCCAATGCCGTCCGCTATGCGCGCGACCTCACCAACGAACCGTCCAACGAGCTGACGCCCGAAGTTTACGCCAAAGACATCAAACGGCTGGAACACCTCGGCCTCAAAGTAACCCTGATGGACAAGGCCGAACTGAAGAAAAAAGGCTTCAATATGCTGCTGTCCGTCGCGCAGGGTTCCTGTAATGACCCGTATGTTGCCATACTTGAATACTGCGGCAACAAAAAGAAAAAAGGCTGTGACATCGCCCTCGTCGGCAAAGGCGTAACCTTTGATTCCGGCGGTATCTCCTTAAAACCGGCCGCCGGCATGTGGGATATGAAACAAGATATGGCCGGTTCCGCAGTCGTCGTCGCCTCGCTCAAGGCCGCCGCACAGCAGAAACTGAACCTGAATGTCGTCGGCATCGTCGGTTTGGTCGAAAATATGCCCTCCGGTTCCGCCACCCGCCCCGGCGACATCGTAACTTCGCTTTCCGGCAAGACCGTGGAAATCCTCAACACGGACGCCGAGGGGCGCCTGGTCTTGGGCGACTGCCTGACTTATGTTGAAAAGGAATATAAGCCGGAACGCATCGTCGACCTCGCCACGCTGACCGGCGCGATTGTCGTAGCGCTGGGCAACGAGATGGCCGGTCTGTTCAGCAACGACGACGTCCTGTCCGAATTGCTGTCCATTTCCGGCGAACAGTCGGGCGAAGAGTTGTGGCGCTTTCCGCTGACCGACGCTTACCGCAAACTGATTAAATCGGATATGGCCGATGTCAAAAACATCTCCGACGGACGCGCTGCCGGTTCGATCACTGCCGCCTGCTTCCTCGAGGAATTTCTGCCCGGCAAAACCCCGTGGGCGCATCTGGACATCGCCGGCATGGATATGTTCGGCAAGCCCCGTCCCCTCTATCCGAAGGGAGCCAGCGGTTTCGGCGTCCGGCTGATAAACCGCTTCCTGCGCAATCTGGAGCAGAAATAAGTCCCGCGGCGCTCAACCGCCCGCCCCCCGAAACGCCTGCCCGCATAACACGGACAGGCGTTTTCTTTTGCCTGCTGCCCCCTTTCATACTTCTGTCCCGCATTTCCGCGCCCCTCTCACGCCGTCTCTTTTCTCCACCCTGCCCAGACCATCCCGGTTTCCTTTGCTCCCGCTCTCACCCTCAACATTCCACCCCCTGCCCGTTCTCCTCCACTCCGCTCGCACCCTCAACATTCCCCCGCCTTCCCGTTTTCCTCCACTCCGCTCGCACCTTCTCCCCATACCTATTCATTCCCATCTCCTGCCCCTTTTTTGCTCATTTTCCCCTTTACATTTGCAAACTTCCTGCTATACTCCGCACAAATTAACCATAACACCAGCCAAAGGACCATACAGATGACTAAACAGACTTGGAAACCCGGAACCATGCTCGCCCCCTTGCCGCCGGCATTGATAACCTCCGGCGACATGGCACATCCCAACGTCATGACTGCCGCCTGGACCGGCATTATTTGTTCCGACCCGGTCATCACCTATGTTTCTCTGCGTCCGAGCCGCTACACGCACGAACTCGTCAGCCAAAACAAAGAGTTTGTCATCAACCTGCCAACCTGGCGCCAGGCTGAAGCCGTTGACACCGTCGGCGTCAAATCCGGTCGCGACGGCGACAAGTTTGCCCTGACCGGCTTAACCCCGGAACCCTGCACAAAAGTCAAAGCGCCGCAGGTTGCCGAATGCCCGGTCTCGCTGGAATGCAAGGTGCTGGAAGTCCGGCCGTTCGGCACGCACGATATGTTTCTGGCCGAAGTCGTCGCCGTCAATGTCGATGACAAATATATCGACGAGTCCGGCGCGCTGGATTTGGAAAAGGCCGGACTTATCGCCTACGCCCACGGATTTTATTACACGTTGGGACGCAAAATCGGCAAATTCGGCTTTTCGGTCGAAAAGAAAAAGCCCGCCGCGCCGTCCGTTGCTACGGTTCTGAAAGCCGATGAAAAATTTTCCCGTAAAAAAATTACTGCGGAAACTATCGCCGCCTCATGTCCGTCTGCCGTCGCCAGCCACGGCGGACCAAAGATTGCAACAGCCGGAAAACCTGCACCGCACACCTTAGAGCATGACGAAACTTTTATTGAAAACGGCGTCGAAGTAATCGTCAAAAAATCTCGTTTCAGCAAAACTCCGGCACTGTCTGCCGCCCCGCACCCTGCGGACAAAAACGCCCGCCGCAAAGGCAAAGACAGCCGTGCCAAAGGAGAAAACAGCCGCTCAAAAGGAAAATTCAGCCGTAAAGACCATAAACAGACAAATTATGAACCTTACAGTTTCAAGAAAAAAGCCGACGGCAGTTTCAAAAAGAAGTCCCCACGCCGCGCCTGATACATTGCGCTCCCTGCGCCTGACACTTCCTCTCCCGTGCCGGCTTAACACGGTATACTCCTTGCACCGATGCAACACACTGCATTCCCTGTACCGACTTAACGCGGGCTTCTCCTTGTACCGGTTCAACACATTGTATTCCCCGTGCCTGCTTAACACGGTATACTCCTTGCACCGATGCAACACATTGTATTCCCTGCGCCGGCATAACACCGGAATTTCCTTACATTAACACCGGGTTTTCCTTGTACCGGCCGACGCATTGCAATTCTGCCTTGCGCTGCAACGCACTGCTGCGCGTCAGGAATAATATTTTTCGTTTCGCCCGCGCCATATCGCCGCATCAAAAGCGGCTTTTTCCGTTCCCTTTTGCTCGGGTTCTGTCGCGGTTTGTTTCGTATCCTGGCGGACAATGGTGCCGCCCGCATTTCCGACAGCCACTTTCTCACGCGCGATATACGTTTTTACCCTTTCGCCCGCCGCAGCCATGGCAAAATCCCTTTTCATACCGTCAAACAAAGCATCACGGCTCATACCTTTCACGGCTTCGTTTCCGGGCTTGTCCAAATCGGACACGTCGTTCAGAAGATGTATAATCTGTTCATCGGAATAGCGCTCAAAAATCATCGTATCAATACCCTGCGGCGCCAGCCCGTCATAAATTTCACCAATATCCTGTCTTGATTTCATCTGTTCAGGCATAGCAGCCGCCTCTTCGGACAAAACAGTCGCCGCTTCAGGCATAGCAGCCGCCTCTTCGGGCAGGGCTTCCGACTTTTCAGACAGAACTGCCGCACCGCCGGGCAATGCATCCGCCCCGTCCGGCAGAACCTTCGCCGCGTTGTCTTTCTCCTTCTGCCGTTTTTCATACGCGGCTCTCTTTTCCATGCATTTCCGCCTCATCGCCGCCACGTCTTCAAGCGTAAAAACCTTATCGGCATCAAGCGCCAGATCTTTGCGCATCTGCATCAGCCGCGCATAAATTTCCATGCCGGAATCCTTATAAGCATCATATTCGATCCCGGGATTGACTTCTTTATTGCCGATGACGGATACCATATTCTCGCTGAACCTCAAATCCGCCGCATGCGCTGCCTCGTGCAAAACCAGACTGGATAACGGGCGCAGCTCAATATGTCCCTTATTTTTCTTATAATTGGCGATGTTGATAAAAACGGTCGGTTCTTTTACAACGGCCCGCGCATTAAACCCGATGTTGCCGTCGCTCTCCCCTCTGGCCGCCATCGCCGCTTTCAGGGCTTTCAGGGCGTTTTCCTTGTTGCCGTAAGTGCGGATAATGCTGTCGCGAAAATGCAGTTCCCCCTTTTCCAAAGCCTCAACATACCTTGATGTGCCCTTTTCCGTCACAAAAACCTGTATACCGTCAATATTTTGTATCGCCTGAGCGTAATCCTGCCCGTTATCGATTATTTTGCCGCTCTTCTTCCGATCCTCAAGCCATTCTCGCAGTGAAAACAGCCCGTCATAAACTTCTGACCGGACTATCGGCGAAACAGTCTTCCCGTCGTCCGTATAAATCTTTACCTTTTCCAGCGCCCGCTCTGCCTGTCCGTCGGAGATTTTTGCCTCATCGCCTGCTTCTTCTGTCTTGCTGCTCATTTTCCCTCCTCTTGCTGGCACTGCAGCCCCAAATTCGTCCAGTTATGTCCCGTTATTATTGCAAAATATGAAAAATTATACCACAATGTCCGCCTCTTGTCAAGCACTGCACTATCACACTGCCGCCATTGCACTGCCCTTTTTTCGGCGCCGTTCTCATTACATCGCCCGTATTCTTCTCCTCTCTTTAAATTTCCGCCGCCGGCGTTTATCTCTATGCCGTAACCCCATTCCGAAAGGCACTCGTTATGACATGGATACTGCTGAGCCTGCTTTACGCCGTTACCAACGCCGTCTACACGACGTACAACGAAACGCGCAATTTCAACGGTTACGTTCTCGGCATCTGGCGCGGCTTCGGCATCAGCCTGCTGGTTGCGCCGTTGCTGTTCACCGTGCCTCCCGTTACGTCGGCATCATATTACCTCATTCTTGTTATTCAGGGGCTGATGATTGGCATTTATGACAGCCATCTGTTTTTTGCCTCGGGAAAATACGGCAGCCACGCCAGTTCCGGTTTTATGGCCACCTGCGTCCTTATTACCGTTTTCCTCTGGTGGGGGATAGATTTTTCCGAGCTTGCCGCTCTGATGCGCTCGCCGTCCCGCCTCATTACGCTGATGCTCATTCTGAGCGGATTTTCCGTCAGTTACTGGCAGATGATGAAAGTCCGGGTCAGCCGCGCCGCCGAAGAATACCTCTACCCCGCCGTCTTCGCCCTCGCATTGATGAGCATTGCCACGCGGTATATTGCCCTCAACGGCGGCACCGCTTATGCCGGTGTCGTCTATTACCTTACGGTCGCCTGCTTTGTCAGCGGCGTTTACAATGCCGTGATGTTCGTCCGCCAGAAAACACCCCCTCTGCAGCAACCACCGTCATCCCCGCCGCTCGACCGCCCGCACCAGGCTCCCGTTTTGCCGGAGAACACCTCTGCGGCTCCCTCCAAACTGGCACTGCTGCTCGCCCCGCTGCCGCACTGGCAGGGCGCATGGCTCATTGCCTTCAGTACGGTGCTGATTGCGGCCAAAACCCTCGCCTTGCGCCTGGCTGAAAATCCCGGTTATGTCATCGCCATGTTGTTGCTGTCGCCGATGTTTGCCGAAGTGCTGAACACCGGACGCGTCCGCCTGCGCCCTTCGGTCATTCTCGTCCTTGTTTTCCTGCTTTTGCTGCTGCTTCTTGTCGCCTGAAAGAAATTCCCGCCGTTTCGCTGCCGCGCTTTTCCGCCGCTGCCGCCGTTGCTCTGCTGCGCTTTTCCGGTGCCGTCTCTGTTTCCCTGCCGTTTTCTCCGCCTGTTCCGTCGCTGCCTTTTGCCTTGAGCTTTCTGTCCACAGCTTCAGCCAAAACCTTGTTGCGCTCAATTTTATTTTCTTCCTCAATCCGGGCCAAAGCCGGCTCCAGATATTTGGCGTAATATGCCTTTCGCGGATCTGCCGCCGCTTTCGGGTCATACGCGGCAAAAACTTCCCGCCCCTTCACCGGCTCGTTTTTCTCCCTGAACCCCAAAATCCGCCCTTCGTCGCGCGGCATCTGCAACACCGCTTCAAAAGCGTCTTTTCCTCGGCAGTCAACGTCCGGCTTATGCCCCTTGACTTCAATATTTTCCCCTTCTTTGTCCCAATAGGTCAGTTTCGTAACCCCGACCCGCATCAGATAGCCGCACGGCATCGCAAAGCTCCCCTGCGTATATTGCTGCATTCCGGCGGTATTTTCTCCGACATAGCGCACGTTGGGATGATGATAAAACGACGTATAGGCGCTTTCTGCCGAACTTCCGACGCCCCTGTCAATCAGAACGTCAATCCGCCCGTGATACCCGCCTTTGTCGTTAAACGGATAATAAACCGCCGTTTCATCAAACAAAACCCTATCCTCTCCCGAGAAGTTTTTGCGCTTGACCAGCTTTTCCGCCGTCAGCCCGTCGCGCTCATAATTACGCGGCTTATACGCCCCGTGGCGATGCAGAAAAGCGTTTGAAACCGCCGTATCCTTAATCTCGCAGCGCTTATAGGTATTGACCAGATTGCCGTAAAGCCGCTTTGCCACATGGTCAATCGGCTTGTCTTCGCCGCCGCCGTTGCCGCGCACGTCCAGAATAATCCTTCCCTTTTCCCACTTGTCCTTATTTTCCAGATACGCCCTGTCAAAGGTTTCAATAAAGCCTTTCCAGTTCTCATAATCGTTCTTGTCCGTCAGGTTGGGAATGCTTACCACCAGCAAATCTTCCCCTGCCGGCGATTTCATCTCGCCTATTTTCCATAACGGATACGTTTCGCCGTTGCGGTCGGTACGGTATTCCTCTCCCAGAATTTTCATTCCGTCCGGCATTTCTTTGCGATAGCCGAAATTGCTCCCGACAGCCCGTTTTTCTTTTTTGCCCCCGCCGGCAAACGCCTTTCCGCCGCCCATTCCCAGCATAAAATGCCTGTCTTCGATAAACTTCGCCGTTTTCTCTGCCGCCTCCGCCATAAAATCGCCCTGCCGCCGCGGCTTGTCGGTATTGTTATAAAGCGTTTCGACCGCCGCTTTAAACCCGTTCCGGTTTTCTGCCGAAAACCCGCGCCAGCCGACATGTTCGTATGCCGCCCTGGCATAAAAAGCCAGATTAAGGCGCTGCTCTTCGCAGCTCATCATCCGGTTGTCCAAATCTTCCCTCGGTTTTCCAAAATCCTCAAGCGATATCCCGTCATAAGCGCGCATCATCGCCTCCTCGCCGATACTGCCGATAATGTCGTCAAACGCTGCCATATCCGTTCTTCCAGCCGTGCTCTTGCCGTCATCCACAGCTGAATCAGCAGTCCCGCGGCCGGCTGTTTTATATTGCCCGGTTGCCATATCCGTTCTTCCTGCCGCGCTCTTGCCGTTCTCCACAGCTGAATCAACAGTCCCGCGGCCGGCATTTTTTCGTTGTTCGGCTTCCAGGTTTCGGGCATAAGTCAACAGGTCTTTATTTTCATTAAAAAAAATCAGCTTGTCAGGAAATTGCTCCGACACCCGTTTCATCGCAACCGCCCGCGTCGCTCCTTTGGCACGCAACTCGTTTATTTTCTCAGAAATCGCTTTCTTGTCCGTTTTATCCGGAAGAAAGTAAACCGGAACGCCCCAGCCGCCCTCTTCCCGCGAAGCTGTCAGGTCTATAATGGAAAAAGGGCCGTCCACGCCGATAACTCTGGCATTTTGGGAAGATTCGTATTCATTGGTAAATCCGCCGTCAAGCGACACATTGGGCTTAAACGTGCTCCTGTCAACTTCGTAACGATAAGACGGTTTCTGCTTATCCAGAAATTCTTTCGGCTGCCGCCCGCTGATTAAAACCGCTTTTTCGTCCATATAAACGCTGACTCCGTCCCATTCTTTGCGTTCGTTGGACGGCGGCTTGACGATATAATGAGATTCTTTGTCCGCCGCCGCATAACACAAAGCTTCGTTTATCCGTTCGGAAAGGGCATTTCCGGCAACTTGAAGGCGCGGCGTAAGGTACGCCCCGAATTCGGCGGGAGGCACTTGGCTGAAATGGTATAAACGTGAAGTATTTTCCATAATCTCTTTACGGCGTTTGCTCCTCAACTCTTCCAGCTGCTGCATATAACGGGGAAAACAATCCTCTCCGACAACCGATTTCAGCAGATATTCCCTTGCCGCACCGTGTTCTTTCATAAATTCCGGCAAAGGCTTCTCGTCTGTATTAAGATGGAGTTTGTCATTCACTGCCGAAACGTAAGAAAACAGATATTGCCCGATGCTCTGATTGGGAAAGGCGCCCAGCCCCGGCGGACAGATTTGAGAAAAATAGGACAATTTCTCTTCAAGGCCAAGTTTTTGGAGAGGTGATACAAGATATTGAAAAACCGCCTCATTCTTTTCCATGCCTTTTCCCCGAAAATTTTCCGTGATGGTCTCATACTTCTATGATTTTACCATAAAAGAACAGGCTTGTAAAGCGGATTTCGCATGCCAGCATCCGAATATGCCACAAGGAAACCGCATTCCTGCGCCCCTGCCCGGTGCACTGTCCCTTTCCGGCGTCCCCTCTAAACGCTGCCGCCGTTTTTCGTCCTGACACCGTTTTTCGTCCTGACGCCGTTTCTCGTCCTGACGCCGTTTCTCGTCCTGACGCCGTTTCTTTTATCCGAACAGTTTCGCCCAAAAACTTTTTTCTTCTTCGGGAGCCGCCGCTTCAAACTGTTTGAGGCATTCTTTTTGCGCCTCAGTCAGCTTTGTCGGAATCAATACTTTAAATTCGACAAACAAGTCGCCGCGCCGGTCGGAATTCATATAGCGCATACCTTTGCCCTTGATGCGCAGCTTGTCGTTCGGCTGCGTACCGGGCTTGACTTCAACTTCGATTTCCTCGCCGTCAATTCCTTTAAGCTTAAATTTGCCGCCCATCGCCGCCATCGCCATTGAAATCGGCGATACCGTAAACAAATCCGCACCGTCGCGCTCGTAGGTCTTATGCCTTTTTACCGTAATAAAGACATACAAATCCCCTTTCGGCCCGCCGCGTTTTCCGGCTTCTCCCTCTCCGGCGACGCGCATCCGCGTTCCGTTTTCAATTCCCGCCGGGATTTTGATTTTCAGGGATTTCTCCAATTTTTCCTTGCCGGTTCCGCGGCATTTCTTGCACTTGTCCAAAATCACGCGCCCCGCGCCGCGGCATTGCGGGCAGACCGTTTCAAACACAAAAAAGCCGCCCTGCTGGGTACGGACCTTGCCGCTGCCGCCGCATGTCGCGCAGACCGGAGGCTCCTTGCCGTCCGCCGTCCCGTGCCCGTGGCAGGTTTCGCACTCTTTGGAGCTTGTAATGTTAATTTCCTTTTCCAGCCCGACATACGCTTCTTCAAGCGTCAGCGTTACGTCGTAACGGATATCGTCGCCGCGCTGGGCATACGAACGCTGCCGCGCCCGCCCCTGCCCGGTAAATTCCGAAAATATGTCGGAAAACACGTCGGCAAAGCCCGCGCCGGTAAAGTCAAACCCGTTAAACGGATTTGCCCCTGCCCCCGCGCCGCCGAACCCGCCGGTAAACGCCTGATGCCCGTACCGGTCGTACGCAGCGCGTTTCTGCTCGTCTTTAAGGACTTCATAAGCCTCGTTGATATCCTTAAACTTCGCCTCCGCTTCCTTATTGTCGGGATTGCGGTCGGGATGGTACTGCATCGCCAGCTTGCGATATGCTTTTTTTATCTCTTCCCCTGATGCCGTTTTGGTAACGCCCAAAACCTCATAGTAGTCTGCCGTCGTCGTGCTCATGTCATATAACCGTCATTACGTTGCTTTTTTGAATATTCAATATTACTGTTTTAAATCTTATGGTTATTTAGGAATATTATTTCAATAATGCAAGTTTTATTTGGCGGTTATGCCACAATTATGCAAAATTTGCCCCCGCGCAAACCAACGGCACCGTCAAAATCAGTTGCAGTCGGAATAAGCTGCCGCCACCCTGTCGTTGCGCAAAATGACCTTGACGCTGCAGCTTACGGCGGCATTGTTTCCTGCCGAAACGTTCCGTCCCGCCGCGGTATATCCTCCGCCCGCAATGTTTCCGCTGCCGAAAGCGCCGTAATTCGCCGCCATTCCGTAATTTCCCGTCAGCCCGTCGACGCCGTCCGAATTCAGGCTCGCTGCCCGCGTTCCGGTGCTTCCCGCCGCCGGCATATTGCTTCCTGCGGTTGTCATCGCGCCGCTGCCCGGTATGCTGCCGTTTCCGTTCGCCATATATCCTCCATTGCCTGGTATACTGCTGTTCCCGCCCGGCAATGCGCCGTTCCCCGCCGGATTGTCATAGGAAATTATTTCCCCGCCCCCGGCCGGCCGGTAATTGGTGTAATACACCCACATCACGGCTCCGTCATCCATATTTTTGACAATATTCGGCGCCCCGTTGTCATCCCAAAGTTCGGCAACGCTCTGCCCCTTATAGGTTGAAATCCCCTGCAGCGGATAATAAGCCGTCCGCCTGTCGGTAACCTGTTCCCACTGGCAGCCGCTCATTCCGAGCACTGCTCCCGCCAGCATCGCCCACCAGTAACGCATGATTTCCTCCTCCGGTTAAATTTTTTGTCTGCCCTGCCGTTCCTTTATGCCGATATAATCACGCCGCCCCGCCGAAACAACCGCCCGAACACAAAAAAAAGCGCCGCTTTCTTCCGGCGCTTTCATTAAGCTGTACATTTCTCCGATAAGCTGCACATTTCTCCGATTGGCACAATGCGTTTCTCCAATCGGAGCAAAACATTAATAGACGTAACCGTTATACGCCGTCATTGCCGGCGCTCCGCCGCAATCGCTGTATGCGTTGCTGACGTACGTGCGGTAAAATTCCACCGTCAGCGTGCACAGGCTGTGCGGCTGATAATCGCCGAGTTCGCAGTAGCGCACGATTTTGCCGTCATCGGGTTCGTAATCGACATAATATGTCCACCGGACCGTATTGTTGCCGACATAGCGCGCATGCATCGGCTCTTCAAAATCATCAAAAAAATCGCGCATCTGCTGCCCCTGCTGAATGTCAAACCCTGCCGCATGGATAACATCTCCTTTCGGCGCCACATATTTCGTATAGGCAGCCCGCCGGGCAGTTTTACGATAAACCGGCGCATCTGCCGCCCCGTTGTCCCTGCGGTAGCTCGGCACATACGACGGGTCGCAGCAGCAGCCGGCCAAAAACAGCGTCATAAAGGCAATAGCAAACTTATACATCTTTCCATGTCTCCTCAAAACTAAATAAACTGATTGGTAAAAAGAATCTAAAACTAACTTACTAACTCTAAAATAATTTCGTCCAGAAGGGGAAAACCCTTGTCCGTAAGTCTGATATTGGCGTCATCATAACACAGTAAATCTAATTGTGCAAGTCTTTTTGTCATTTTTTTTGACAAAAAGTCAAATAATTTAATGCCGCACGCCCGGTAAAAGCGTTCCGCGTCAATCCCCTCCTTTATCCGCAGCCCCATCAGAACCAGCTCTTCCGCCCGTTCTTCCGGTGTCAAAATGTCGCCCAGCCTGCCGTCAACCGTCGCCCGCAGCTGCGGTCTCCCCGTCGGATTTCCGCCTGCACTCCGCGTTCCCGCCGGATTTTTCGTATTCTGTATCTCTGCCGAAACCCCTGCCGAACGCCCGGTTGCACTCTGCGTTCCCGTCTCCCCTCTTATCTCGCTTCCGCCGTCCGTCCACAGCCGCAGCCGCCCGTGTGCCCCCTCGCCGATACCGATATAATCGCTGCCGCGCCAGTATGCCAGGTTATGTACACTCTCATCATCGGCCGCCGCAGCAAAATTCGAAACCTCGTACCGTTCCAGCCCGCGGCTGCGCAAATACGAAACTGTTTGGTTATAAAGGGTTAAAGACATTTCTTCATCTGCCGCCCGAACATTTTTGCGCGCAAAAACCGTTCCTTCCTCAATTGCCAGTTCATAAAGCGAAATATGCCTGAGCCCGAACCCAAGCGCCAAATCTATTTCCTTTTGCCAGTCATCCCACTTTTGTCCGGGCCGTGCGTAAATCAAATCAATCGAAAATTTCGGAAACACCGCCGCGCCGAGTTCCATTGCGGCTATTGCGTCGTCAACCCCGTGCGTCCGCCCCAGAAATTTCAAATCAGCCGCATTCAGCGCCTGCACGCCGAGCGACAACCGGTTAATTCCCGCCGCCCGGAATCCCAGAAATTTCTCGCGTTCAAACGTATTCGGATTAGCTTCCAGCGAAACCTCCGCCCCCGGGACAATGTCAAAATGCCGTTCCAGTTCTTCCAAAACCGCCTCAACCGCTCCCGGCGACAACAGCGACGGTGTTCCTCCGCCGAAAAAGACCGACGTTACGCGCCGTCTGCCTGAAACTTCGGCCATCTGCGCCAAACCATCCCTGCCTTTTTCCTCCTGTGGTGCCTTTCCGCACACTCCGGCAAAATAGGCAATATCCTCGCGGTAGCGCGAAACCAAAACCCTCTCGTCAAACTCGCGCGGCAGTATCCCGCGAAAAAAGTCGCAGTACGGACACCGGCTCCGGCAGTACGGAAAATGGATATAGACCGCCAGCCCGTCATCTACCGCAGTTTTGCGCTCTATCACCGGCCCGTCGTCTGCCGCAGCCTTGCGCTCTGTCACCGCCCCGTCGTCTGCCGCAGTTTTGCGCTCCGCCGCAGCTTCGTCATCTCTCCCTGCCCCCGGCTTGCCGCCGCCATAAACGCCGCTTTTCATGCCGCCCGTTGTCCCTATCCCAGCTTGGCGCAGGCGGTTTCAATCTTCTCCTGCAGCGCCGCCATAAATTCCTTTTTCCCCGCATAATCGGCCATATTCATCGGCGGCATAAATTCAAACACCACTTTGCCCGGCCGCCGCAGAAATGCCCCTTTCGACCACACCAGGTCGGAATTAAGCGCCACCGGAACCACCGGCATATCCAGCCCTTCTGCCAAAAAGACAATCCCCGACTTATAGCCCTTGACCTGCCCGTGTTTACAACGCGTGCCTTCCGGAAAGATAATGATGGACCGCCCGGCTGCCACCCGTTTTTTCGCTTCCGCCAGCATTCCCTTCATCGCTCTGGCTCCGGCGCCGCGGTCCACCGGAATCATGCCGTAAAGCGCCTGCCCCCAGCCAAACAGCGGAATATAAGTCAGTTCTTTTTTCAGCACAAACACCGAATGCGGGATGATGTCGGTATAGGCATAAGTTTCAAACGCCGATTCATGCTTGCTGGCAAAAATCACCCCCGGCGTGATGTATTCTTTTCCCCGTACTTCTATCGTAATTCCGCACAGCTTAAGCATTCCGCTCCAGATGACCGGGTGCAAAAATTTGTCCCACATCGCCACCATCGCCGGCCGCGAAAACACCCCGACCGGCAGGCTGACGACAAACCCCAGCGCCATCGCCGGATAAAAATATAAATTGGCAACCAATGAACGTAAAAACAGCATCATATCTCTAATCCTAACAAAATTTACAGACCCAAACCTCTCAAATTCTGACAAAATTTCACAGCCCCAACAGGTTATATTGCGCATATACCAGCAGAAACTTGGTGTATTCCGCCGCCATAAACCGGAAACTGCGCCAGTTTTTCCACCATTCCGGCGACACGTTCGGCGTATCCGCCGCAACAAAATGCATCACGGCCTCCGGCATCTCGTGTTCCAGCTCCAGCCGGCTGCGCGGGATATGGTAAAACGATGTCACGACATAAAATTCCTTCATGCCGTATTTGCCTGCCCATTCCCGCACTTCCCGCGCGTTGCCCACCGTATCGGTCGCCCGGTAGCCGAGGTCAATCGGCTGGCTGCTTTCAAGCCTGATATCCTCGCGCGATGTAATGACCTGCAGCCCTATCCCCGGCTGCACGCCGGAAATCAGCAGGCGCTCGCCGTAACCGCCGTTCAGCAGTTCCACCGCCTTGGCTATCCTGTTCCGCCCGCCGGTCAGTACCGCAATGCCTACCGGAGGCGTTTCCGCCGCCGCTGCGCCAAACCTTCCGTCCAGCACCGCGCGGGTAACGTCCAGATAAGCATAGCCGTACCGCCGGTCAGGCTCCAGCATTGCCCCTTCCGCCCATTCGTTCCAGGCATTGACAAACACCAGCCTTTCATCGCCGGCAAATTTTTCCTTCGTATCTTTCACCGCATAGTCGAGCCACCGCCCGTACACCTCCGGCGTCGTCCCGTCAAAGACCAGCGCCCCCGAATACGCCTTGCGCGGCGTATTGTCCCAGCGCGGAAAGACGGTGCGGAACGTTTTAAATGCATAATCCTTCTTCATCTTGCCGGAATTGATGTATTCCGCCCAGTCAAACACGCGGAAATCCGCCCGTTCGTCAATTTTCGCCGTGTTTTTCTGCCGCAGCCCGTAGATGTTGTCCAGCTCAAACTCCATCACTGCGTCCAGCCCCCAGTCCGCCGGATTGTCATAAAAGCCGAACGCCTTGGTAGCGACGATATACGGCTCGCCGACGCCGTGCTCGCGCCCAAACTGTTTCAGATACGCCGCAAACGCGCGAAAAAGCTCCTTGCCGATTGGCGCCGGACGGTACACGATAAACAGCGGCCGCCCGTTGACGCGGATATAGCGCGGATCCTGAAAAAACGGCAGCAGGTCTTTTGCAAACGGTTCAAAATCCTCTCGCGAAAAAGTCTGTTCCATCAGCAGTTCACGGTTGCCGCCGTCCCAGCGCTTCGACCAGTTTTCATTCGCCCAGTGCAGGCAGAACGGCAGGTTCAGCGCCGGATTGGCCAGATAATTATAGACCGGCTTTTCCATCAGCTTTTTGCCCGAAAACCAGTAGTAATAGAACGCAAACCCGCCGATGCCGTAGTTCTGCGCCAGCTCAACCTGCCGTTTCATCGCATCGTCATGCGTTAAATCGTAAAACCCGACGTCAATCGGCAGCTTCGGCTGATAATGCCCGGCAAACATCGGCCTTGCGGCGGTAACGTTTGTCCATTCCGTAAATCCCCGCCCGTGCCAGCGGTTATTTTCCTCAAACTGATGATATTGCGGCAGATACAGCGCAATCACGCGCACGGCGTTTTCTTTGCCGGCCCTGGCGCCTGACGCGCCTGCCCCGTCTTCAGATTTTCCGGCCCCGTTGCCCGGCATGCCGGCCCGGTCTTCAGATTTGCCGGCCGCGGCTTCCGGTTTAACGCCCCTGCTGCCCGCCGCCTCTTGCCGATACTCGCGATAGGCAACAAAATCCCCCTGCCTTTTTCCGCCGTCATCAAACATCGCCCGCACATACGCCTGTGCCTCGCCGCAGTCCGCCCTGCGGTTTTGCGCCGCATTGCCCGGAGCTGCCTGCATCTGCACATAGCCGAAGACCGTCCGGTTGAAAATCAAAAATCCCCCAAACCAGACCAAAAACAGCATCAGCCCGACAAAAGCCGCTATGATGATAACTCTATGCCGCATTTACGCTCCTTTTTCCTCTTCCCTATGCCGCATCTTTCTCCGAAACAGACGCTCTGTTGCCGGTAGGCTTTTTCTGCCGTCCGGCAGCGGTATTGTCCGTCCCTTCCTTCAGTTTGTTTTGTTTTTCTTCCAGAGCTTTATCAAAATCAAAACCGTCATCAGGATAAAATTTCTTATATTGTTCCCGCATCAGGGCTTTATCTTCATCCAAAATATTCTCGTAATAATTAAGCATATACCTCTCCCTCATCTCCTTCGCAAAATCCGTCCAATCCTTTTCCTTGTCTTTTCCCGCCTGAATAATCAGTTTGTCAACATCCTTAAAAAGGGGAAAGAGATCATTGCTAAACCTTCTTTTTCTGCCGTGGCTTTCCGAAACATGGTACCTGCGGAAATAATATTCGGCGTTTTCCGCTGCAACAATCTTGGGATTATGTGTCATAACGCTCATAAAGAAATAATAATCCTCATACAAAATCCGATAAAGGGAACTTGAAACTTTATATTTTTCCAAAAAGGAACGCCTGTAAATTCTATCCCATACAAATATTCTGAGGCGGCTTACATTCATTGCTCTCGGTTCAATAACTTTATTTTGTTTCACAAACAAGTCATCTTCGTTGCTGATTCTGCGCTTGTATCCCCTGGTTGTGTTTTGGAACACGTTTCCCGCAATCGCAACATCGGCGTCGTACGCTTTCGCCGTTTGGTACAAATCCTCAAAATAATCCGCCGATACCGTGTCGTCCTGGTCTACAAAACCGATGTACTCGCCTTGCGCCGCGGAGATGCCTGCATTGCGCGCTGCGCCGATATACTTGTTTTCCTGCGTAATTATTTTAAATCTGGCATCATGCGCCGCGTATTCCGCCAATATTTCTGCCGAGCCGTCCGTCGACCCGTCGTTAACGCAGATAATTTCAATATCTTTCAGCGTCTGTCTGCGAATACTGTCCAAACACTGCTTCAAAAAACGCTCGCCGTTATATACGGGAACAACCACGCTGACCTTAACGTCCTCTGCGGGCTCTTTGACTTTGGCCTCATAAAAATGTATTCCCGGAAGATTATACCAATGCCACAAAAACATTCCCCCTGATATAATCGCCAACAATAACAACAAAACCTTCCACCGTTTAAGCAAAAACTGCATCGTCAACCCGAGAAACAGTATTCCCAAAGCGATGGCAAACATCTGCGCATTCGGCATAAAAAACTGCAACACAATGCTTCCGCCTTGCCACGCCAGAAACCATGCCGGCAAAGTTACCAGAGCGAGCATTCCGTTCCTGAGACAAAGCGAAAGAAGCAAAAGCGCCGCTTCTCCCCAGATTATCCCTTTAACCCACGGCCGCATTTCCGGCGAATAAGCAAATATCAGCAGCCGCCAGCAGTCGAGAACAAAACAGACGACAGCCAGCTGCGCGGCAAAAGTAATCAGAAAGCTGTTTCCTTTTCGCCATTGCCAAACGCCGGCAGCCCAGACCGCAAACATTCCGCCCCAGCCGTACAGGGAGAAGTCTGCCGGGTTTCCGTCAATAAAATAAATATTGTTTGTCGTCAGATAAAACCCGAGCGCCAAAACAGACATTGCGCCCAGTATACTCAAAAACACGCCAATTTTTTTCAGTAACTTCATTTTCATCAAATTTTTCACAGTTCTTTTAACCAATCCGTTTTCGTCACGCCGCGCCCGCCGAACCATCTGCACAATTCCTTTAGCCTTAAAGCCTTTACGAGATGTTACACCATACTCCGGAGCGTCCTGACCACCGTTATGTACGCCGTCGCCGCCACCAGCGCCGCCGAAACCAGCGGCAAAAGCAGAATAACGACCCATTCGTTCAGCCCGAAAGACACCGAATTGAAAATGCCTGCCTCAATTCCCTGCGCCATATGCCCGATAACCAGAATTGCCGGCACCGCCAGAACCGCGCCGATAACTCCGGCCGCCGCCGACATCTGGGTAATCTGCCTGACATAGTTGGCGGCAATATATTCGTCGGTCGCCCCCATCGTATGCAAAATCGTAATAATCTCGCGGTGGACGTTCAGCCCCGTCTTCGCCGCGTAAACAATTGAAGCCACACAGCCGCCCGCTACCAGTATCAGCACCGTAACCGCCAGCATTTTCAGCGAGTTGATAAACCGCAGCAGCCGTGACAGCCACAGGTTATGGTCGTTGATGGAAGCCTGCGGCGAAACCTCAGACAGCCGCACCGTCAGTTCCTTGTAGTCAAAATTCTTGGCATTGCGGATTTTAACGTCCAGCAGCTTCGGTATCGGCAGCATTTCCACGTCAACGTTGTTGCCGAGCCATGGCTCCAGCAGCGCCCGCAGTTCCGCGTCGCTTAATACCGTAACCTGCTCCACGTCAGGATATTTTTCCAGAAAGCCGACCACGGCCAGCAGGTCTTTCCGGCTGGCATCTGTTCCCGGCAGCGGCAAAACCTGTACCGTAAAATTGGAAACCACCTGCTGCCGCGAGTTTTCAAACATGGAATTAATTCCCAGCACGCCCGCCAGCGTAATCGCGAACAGAAATACCGCCACCGCCACCGTTACCCGGAGAAACGTCTTCGAATACCCCTCGTCAATCGGCAGTTCCTGTGTCTTGTCCGCAGGCGCTTTCTGCCGCCGCAATTCACGGATTCTTGCTGCCCGCTGTTTAGCCGTCGCTCTCGGTACGCCGGTTCCCGTTCCCGCCGTTGTCCTGCCCGACGCGGCAAACTCTCTCGCGCTGTTGTTCTCCCTGCCCGACACGCCAAACCCTCTCGCGCCGTCATCCGTACTGCCTGTCATCATCACAGCCTTCCTCCTGTCATCGCTTCGTCCGCTTTTTCCGTCATCATCACAGCCTTCCCCCTGTCATCGCTTCGTCCGCTTTTTCCGTCATCATCACAGCCTTCCCCCTGTCATCGCTTCGTCCGTTTTTTCCGCCATCATCACAGCCTTCCACCCGTTTCCCTCTCCTCATTTTTGGCATAAAACAGATTTCCGTCTGCCAGCTGCAGCCGCGGATAATGATAACGCTCCATCAGTTCGTTGGAGTGTGTCGCAATCACCACCGTAGTTCCCAGCCGGTTCAGTTCCGCAAACAACTTCATCAGCTTGGCCGCGATATCACTGTCGACGTTTCCCGTCGGCTCGTCGGCCAAAAGCAGCTCCGGACGGTTAATGACCGCCCGTGCAATCGCCACCCTCTGCTTTTCTCCGCCTGAAATTTCCGAACTTTTGACATACATATTGTGCGAAAGTTCAACCCACGCCAGCAATTCAATCACCCTCTGGCGGATTTCCTTTTCCCGCATGCCGCGGATTCTGAGCGGCAGAGCCACGTTGTCAAACACGCTCAAATGCTCCAGCAGGCGGAAATCCTGAAATACGACCCCGATTCTCCGCCGCAGAAAAGCCAGCGTATCGCGCCCGGTCAAAGCCACGTTGTTGCCAAAGACCTTGAGCGTTCCCGCTGTCGGCCTCTGCGCCAGATACAGCATCGAAAGCAGCGACGTCTTCCCCGCGCCGCTTTTTCCGGTCAGAAAATGCATCGACCCGCGCCGAAACGAAAAATTGATGTTCTTCAGCACCTCGGGATTGTCTCCGTACCGGAGTCCGACATCTCTCATCTCCACAATTGGTTCAAACTGCCTTGTTTCCATTTTTCCCTCTTTCCTAACCTCGTTTATCCCTCTGGTCCTGAACTGTCCGCCGCTTTAACACTTTTTTAACCTATAACCCCAAAAAAGATTTGATTAAATAATTTTTCTTTATATACTAACAGGAAATAAAAAAAGGAAGAGCCAATGTTAATAAGTTGTCCCAAATGCCACAGCATTTATGAAATACCGGATGACCTCATCGGGAAGACCGGGCGGAATTTCCGTTGTCAGGCGTGCGCCAACGTCTGGCATGCGATGCGGAGCGACGCTCTGGGCTATGAGGAGGAAAAGGAGAGCGAGCCTTTTATTGAGCCTATCCCCGTTTCCGAACCGCCCGCCCGCCCCTGGCCGTCCGAAAAAGAGGAATTCACTGTGCCTGCCGACACCAAGTCGGGGAAGAAAACGCCCTCGTCGTTTGAAATCCTCGCTGCGGAAGGCGACCCTGCTTTTGTTGCCCCGGTAATGAAAACTTCCGGACAGGCAACGTCTGCTCAGAATATGGCTGCGCAAAATACGATGGCAACGACGGCACAAGATGCGCCCCGAGCGGCATCGAATGCTGACGACGAGTTCCCGCTGCCGCCCAAAACAATGTCTTCGGCCGAAGTACTGGCTGCCGCGCGGCAAAAGCGCGAAATTACCCTGACCTCCGATTACGGAACGTCTTTTACTATCAGTATGGATCCACCGGAGGAACGCGAAGCCGAAAATACTGCCGCCACGCCGTTCGCAGCCAAAACAGCCGGCGGAATATACGGCTCCGGCCGTGCCGAACCGCGCCTGACTGCCGTATCGGAACCGGAACCTCTCACCGCCACGCCGGACGACCATCTTGCGCCGCCAAAGCCGTTTAAGGGATATCGCAAAACCTGCGCCTTCCTCAGCCTGCTGTTTCTGGCCGCGTGCGCGCTGTTTTTGCGTCGGGAAGCCGTCGCATTATACCCGGCTGCCGAATTATGGTACAATAAAATCGGCCTGACCGGGCTGGACAATCCGCAGTATCTGAAGTTTGAACAGATTTTCGTTGCCGAAACCACGGAAAACGGCAAACCCGCCGTCAGCGTCCGCGCCGTTATCAAAAACGGTTCCGTTTATACGACCGTTGTTCCGCGCATAACCGTTGCCGGTACGGCAGAAACGTTTGCGGCAAAACGCCCAAAGCTCAAAGGCGGCGAAACCGCCGAAGCCTCATTTGTGCTTCCTGCGCCGCCGCCCGGCACGCCGCTGAGCCTGAATATCGGTTTCGCCGAACCTTAACGCCGCACAGGCTGTCGGAACCACGGCAACGGATTAGCCACCCAACGGTTTCCGCTTTATGCGACGCCACTTGTAATTAACCATCGGCTCCCGTTTTCGCAACACGGGCAATGCCGTCCATTTTTAACCAAAGGAGCTTATCATGTTAAGAGAAAACCTGCAAAACGCTTTAAAAGAAGCGATGAAAAACCATGACACGGCCACAGTTTCCGCCGTCCGCCTGATTATCGCCGGACAAAAGGAAAAAGACGTCGCCGCCCGCGGTGCCGGAAAAGAATGCGCCTCCGACGCCGATTTGCTGTCCATGATGCAGGGAATGATTAAACAACGCAATGAATCGATAAAGATTTACACCGAAGGCGGACGCCCCGAACTCGCCGCCAAGGAACAGGCCGAAATCAGCGTAATTGAACGCTTCCTCCCCAAACAGCTGAGTGAAGCCGAAACCAAAGCCGCTATTGAAGCAGCTATCGCCAAAACCGGCGCCGCCGGCATGAAAGACATGGGCAAAGTCATGGCGGAGCTGAAAGCCGCATACGCCGGCCAGCTGGATATGGGCAAAGCCTCGGGAATGATTAAGAGCCTGCTCGGCTAAAACGCCCCCGCCCGGCAAACGTGCGCCGCGGTATCCGCCTCCGCCGCCTCCGGCAAGGGCGGCCTGCCGTCAGGGCTTTCTCTTCTCCGCCGTCTCCGGCAAGAGCGGCCGGCCTGGAGTTTTTCTCCTCCGCCGCTTCCGGAAAGCAGCGGCTGCCCCCAACGGTTAACGGTTTCTGCCTGCGCTGCCTTCGGCAACAGTAACAAGGACAAACTATGGCTAACGACGATTTACAGCGTTTTATAGACGAACTTCGCGCCCGCGTTTCCATCGCCGACGTTGTCGGCGCCAAGGTCAAGCTGACCAAAAAAGGGCGCGAATATCAGGGGCTCTGTCCGTTTCATAACGAAAAAACCCCGTCGTTTACCGTCAACGAAAGCAAAGGTTTTTACCACTGTTTCGGCTGCGGTGCCCACGGCGACATCATCAAGTTTGAGATGGAAGCCAACGGCCTCCCGTTCATCGACGCGCTGCAAAAGCTCGCACATCAGGCCGGTCTGCAGATGCCGCAGCTTTCTGCCAAAGACAAAAAAGAAGAAGACGAACGCAAATCCCTCTATGAGATTATGGAAACCGCCTGCGCCTTTTTTGAACGCGAACTGCGTATGCCGGACGGCGCTTCCGGGCTGAAATACTTCACCGAAAAGCGCGGCCTTTCTCCCGAAACCCTCAAAAAATTCCGCCTGGGCTTTGCCCCCAACAACAATGCCCTGATGGCACACCTCAAAGCGCAGGGCATAGACGAAAAAGACATGAAAGAGCTGGGATTGATAGCCATTCCCGAAGACACGTCCCGCCGCCCCCATGACTTCTTCCGCAACCGCGTGATGATTCCGATTACCAACAAGCAGGGAAAGATTATCGCTTTCGGCGGCCGCGTGATGGAAAAAATAGAGCCCAAATATCTGAACTCGCCCGACACGCCCATTTTCAACAAACGCCGCAACCTGTACAATCTCGACAAAGCGCGCGAAGTTGCCTATAAGGAAAAGAAACTCATTATTTGCGAAGGCTATATGGACGTCATCGCGCTCGACCGCTACGGGTTCGGCTATGCCGTCGCCCCGCTCGGCACCGCGCTGACCGAAGAGCAGATTGCCGAAGCCTGGCGCGTCTGCCCCGAACCCATTTTATGCCTTGACGGAGATTCCCCGGGCGTCAAAGCCGCGATGCGCGCCGTTGACCGGGTACTCCCGATGCTCAAAGCCGGCTATTCGCTGCAATTCCTTTTTCTGCCGGACAATCAGGATCCCGATGAATACCTGCAGGCGCACGGGCACGACAGTTTTGCCGCCCTGATGCGCAAGACCTCGCCCCTGATTGATATTTTATGGCGTAAATATACCGAAAACGAAGACAGTTCCACACCTGAAAAAAAGGCATTGATAGAAAAGACCCTGCTGTCCGAAGTCGCAAAAATCGGCGATGCTACCGTACGCAGCTATTATGCGCAGGAAATCCGCAGCCGGATATACGCCGCCTTCCGCCGGACGCCTTGGCAGCAGCCCGCCGCACCCGTCCCGCCGGCTCCCAGAATGCCCGTTCCTCCAACCTCAAAAATGCCCGAAACGCCGCCCGCATATCTAGACGATATTCCGTTGCCCGAGGCCGCGCCGCAACACCGAAAACCGCAGCCGGACCGCCCGTCTCAGGCTCCCCGGCAGTTCGCAAATACCGGCTCGCCCTCTAACTCCGGCCCATTCCCCGATACGGCGTCTTTCTCAGGCTTCCGTCCGTCTTTCAACGCCGTCCCGTTATCAGGGAGGCGCCCATTCTCCAACTCTGTTTCATCACCTGATGCCCGCTCATTCCCCAATTCCGGACGCGGTGCCTCGCGCTGGGCAGACACCCGAACCCTGCGCCCCGCACTCAGCCACGGCATTGCCGCCGCACCGGAAACCCTGCGCCAAAGCGCCGACGGCGAGTGCGACAAAAACCTGCGTTTCATCATCGCCGCCGGTTTGGTCTACCCCGAACTGATTGACGAATATGAAGAACAGGTTCTCTCCTCTGACATTAGAAATGCCGGCTTGAAAAACCTTTTCGCCGCCATGGCGGATTTGTACCGCGAAGCCGAAACGCCCCCTGCTGCCGACGAACTGCAGCAACAGCTGGCGCAGCGCCCCGAAGGCGCCCCTCTGGCCTCGCTCTGGGAACTTGATATGCTCAAAAAACGCTCCCCTTTCATCAATGACCTGCGCAAAAACATCGATAAACTGCTTCTGGAAGACAAACTCCGCTCCCTTGAAGAAGAAATCAAAAACGTCAGTGCCGAACTCTGCAAAAATTTTACCGAAGAAGCCTACCTCCGCCAGTCCGCCCTGAAAAAGGAACGCGATGAAATCCTCGCCGCCGCGGCTGAACCCGAAGACTGACCTAATTGTTTCGCGATACCTCCGGTTTCCGGCGTTTTTCTTTGGCTGTTTCCTGCCCCGGCCTGCCCGTTCGTGCAGACTTTCCGCCTTATTCCCTCCCCCCTGCCGTTTCCTCCCGTCAGATTTTTTTGATATTTGTCTTGACAAAGAATTTCCGTAATGCTATATATTCTCCCACTTAATTACAATTCTGATATTTTTTTCAAATTCTCTCAAAAATAGTCTGCCTTTGTTTTCAGCAAACGCAATACTATGAAAGCAATGCTATAGGCGAAAGCAACGCAGGCATCCCCTTCCCCTTTGTGAAAACCGGAAGGGCTTTTTAGAAAAATATTACTTTGTCAGATACTATAACTTAGCGGATACAACTTCTTTAGTCATAGATAAGGGCTGTTCGTTTGTGAAAATAGGCAGCTCTGCTTAAAAAGAACGCACTTAAATCTATATAAATCTAAATTTGCTTTTTTAATTTGTCTTACGACAAATTGTTTTATTAAAACATTCCGGCATTCGGTTTTTGCGAAAAAGCCCAATGCCTGCTTCAAAAACAAAACCTGTTTCTTTGCGAAAAGAAACAGGTTATTTTTTGCCGAAAAACTTTATTTTCTGCGCCAATGCCCGGATTTTCCCGACCGAGGGAGAATTCGCCAAATCCGCACTTTCCACCCTGCGTTTAATTTGTGCTGCCTGCTCTTCCGCCCGTTTCACCGCAGCTGTCGTAATATTCTTAATCCGCTCAAAATGCCTGTCTATCTCTTTGGGCGAGATATTCAAAATACTGCTTATGTTTATTTTCTTATCGTCCGCCGACGCATCTTCTGCCCTGCCTACCGCAGCTTCTTCCCCTACATCGTCCCATTCCTCAATTGCGGGAAGTTCCGATATCGCCGCAGGCTGTTCCGGTATTTTTGCAGAAAATTCCGAAACTTCAGGCTCTGCCATCGAAACTCCCGGCTCTGTCATCGGGGCTTCCGGTTCTGCCATCGGAACTTCCGGTTCTGTCATCAGAACTCCCGGATCTGCCATCGGAGCTTCCGGTTCTGTCATCGGAACTTCCGGTTCTGCCATCGGGGTTTCAGGCTCTGCCATCGGGGCTTCAGGCTCTGCCATCGAGGCTTCAGACTCTGCCATCGGGGCTTCAGGCTCTGCCATCGAGGCTTCAGACTCTGCCATCGGGGCTTCAGGTTCTGCCATCGAGGCTTCAGACTCTGCCATCGGGGCTTCCGGTTCTGCAATCAAAGTTTCCGATGACACCGTTACAGGAGTTTCGGGCACAGACAAAACCTCCGATGGCACAACAGCCGCTGCTTTTTCTCCCTGTTCAGGCATTTTTCTGGGCTCATCTTTTTCTTCTTCCGCAGCGGATATTTCTTCCGTTACCATTTTACCGGCTGATACAGTTTTCAAAGCTGCGCTTTTCGCCGCCAGTACCTCCTTTAAGCTCTGATAAACGCCGTATGTCGCCTTTTCCAGCCCCTGCATTTTTGCCGTTGCCGCACTCAGGTCAATCGTCGTTGCGCCCAAAACCGCCCGTTCCAGCCGCCGCCGTGCCGACGTCAGTGGATTATCATCGGCCGTCCCGATAAACACACCGTCGGTATTTCGGTAAACATTCAGTTTCATTTTTTCTGCCAAAGCGGCCATCTCCGCCGCCAGCCGGCTGTCCGCCGCCGCAAGCGTATTCGCCAAAACAATAAACTCCCGCATCAGGCTTTGCGTTCCGCCGTTCCCGACGCCGCATTCATTGTCCGGAGCCAGCCAGCCTTCCTGAACGAGAAATTTGAGCAAAACCGCTGCCTGCACCGCGCATCCAGTTTCGGCAAAATCCCGCGCCGCACACAATGCCCGCTGCGCCGCATAATGGCGAAAAGCAGCATGTTCCGACGCCGTAACCCCTTTCGCCGGCAATTCGGGCAGATTTTGCAGATTAATCCGCACCATATCCGCAATCAGCGTTTCCGCTCCCTTGGCTTTAGGCAGCAACCGGTGCAAAAAGCCGCACATCTCCGTCGCCCGCCCTTTTTTAGCCAACTCCAGCAAAATCCGCACCGCCGACTTGACCTGATTAAGTTCCAGCAACACCAGCGCAAACACCACGCCTTTCGGCGCCGCCCCGGTTTCAATCAGATGCAGGCACCTTTCCGTCAGCGGGCGTATTTTTCCCGGTTCATGCCGGATAAGTTTCGCTGCCGTTTCCTCGCAAAAGCCGGCTTCCTCTTCCAGCCCCGCCGCAAATTCTCCGATTTCCGCATTGCGTGCCAAAAGCGGTGCCGCCTCAAGTTCGGAAAGCCCGTTCAAAGCGTCGTCCGCCGCCAGCCTGGACAAAACCGTATCGTCCAGCCCGATGCCCTGCGGCGCAAAGCCGTCAGCCGCTGCCTCACGCAGATAGCGGAACAAATAGTCTTTTTCGGCTTCGCTTAACCGCCGCTGCGTATAAGCCGCCACATCGCACAGCCGGCGCAGCGCCGCCCGTTTTTCGTAAACAGCCGTTACCGCGTCGCCCGAAATCCCGCAGGCCGCCCCCTGCCCGCGTAACCGTTCCAAATAGGCTTTCAGCCGGCCGCCCAATTCTTTAACATTCAGTTCATCAATCAGTTTTTTATAATCAAAACAATATGGTAAAACATCTTCTTCAAGTTCTTTATCATATTTCGCCAGTTTTTCCAGTATCGTTTTCTGAAACTTAATTCCGGCCTGAAAATTATCAAGCCCGTGCCATGCCCGCAGCCGGTTGTCTTTATGCCGCGCCGCCAGTTCCCGCGTAAAATCTCCGAGTATTCCTTTTTCAAACGCGTCCGGCACGCCGTTTTCTTTCAGCACCTGCCAGATTTTCCGCCGGGCCGCGGCATCTGTTCCTCTAAGGCCGGCAACCCCGAGCGCTCCCCACAGATACGAAAAGTTCTCGGCCGCAAAAATATCCGCGTTTTCCGGACGCGACAAATGTTTCATCACCCGTTCGGCCGCTACTTCCGCCCCGCCGAGCGCCAGATTTTCCAGTTCTGCCTTTGACCACATCATGCTTTTGCTGCCGTACTCCGCTTTGCCTGAAAGCCTGCCGCCATTCCGGCCAAGCTCCCGTATTGCCGTCAGAATATCGTGCCGCAGCCCCCGCTGTCAAGCACGAATTCCCGCTGTCAACATAAATAAAACCGGCTCCCCCTCCTCTTCTTTGCACAAACAGACTCACCACCGGATAATCTCAATCACGGCCGGCCAACCCAAACAGCCTGAAAAACCGCGGCAGTTGCCAAGCCTCCGCAGTCTCGGGAATATAAAAAAAAAAAAACTAACCTCTGTGCCTTTCTAGCCCCGACATCTTCTCCGCGCCTCTCGCCCATCGGCATCTTCTTCGCACCTTTCTCGCCATATCTGCCCCTCGCCGCGGCTTTTCGTATTATCTCCCCTTTTTGCTGCAAAAAAAATCGGGATTTTGCGGATTTAACACTTGACAAACGCGATTCGGCAGATTATCTCTTTAAGCGCTTGCAATTTTTTGCCGGTTTATACTACGTATAAAAGGCAATTTAAAATCGATTTTAAGGAACGACATGTCAGATACAGATAACGAAGATTACAAAACGTCTGATGCCCCCCTCTTGGATTCATTCGGCAGCGCTCTGAAGAAGCTGATTGCCAAAGGCAAAGAGCTGGGCTACATCACAATTGAAGAGCTTAATCAGGCGCTTCCGTCCGAAAAAGAAACCTCCGACCAGATAGAAGACATTATGGCTGCAATTTCCGATATGGAAATCAGCATCATCTCGGCTGACGAAACCGAAGATTTTGACGACGAAGGCGGCGAGACGGAAAACGAACCGGAAAACGACGTGCTGGAAGATGATGACGCCGTCGGCAATCTGGACGCGAAAGACCTGATGCGCTCGGACGACCCGGTGCGGATGTACCTGAAGGAAATGGGCACCGTCGAGCTTCTGTCGCGCGAAGGCGAAATCGCCATCGCCAAACGCATCGAAGCCGGAAAAACCGTGATGATTGGCGGCCTCTGCGAAAACCCGATGACGCTGAAAGCCATTTCCAAATGGCGCGACGAGCTGGTCGCCGGCACCATGCAGTTGCGCAACATCATTGACCTTGAAATGATGTACGGCGTTGATTCCGAAGCAATTGTCTATGACGACGATGCCGCGCCGGTTGACGACGACCTTGAACAGGTTACCAAAGAGCTGGAAAGCAAAAACCTTGACGAAATCGACGACGATTTGGAAACCGATATCGAATTTGACGGCACGGTCGACGATGAGCCCGAAGAAGAAGATGTTGAAGACACCGGCGAGATGGACGGCGAAACCGACAGCGAACTCGACGACGAGGATGAAGAAGGCGGACACAGCACTACTTCCATCAGCGCCATGGAAGCAGCGCTGTTTGAGCCCGTGCTGGACATCTTAAACAAAATCTCCAGCTATTATGACGAGCTGAGCCGCATTCAGGCGCAGCGCATGAAGGCCATTCTGGCCGGACGCAAGGCACAAACCTCGCTGGAAAAGAAATATATCAACATCAAAAAGGAACTGATTGAGTTGATGAGCTCAATCCATCTTAACTCTGCCCGCGTCGAAGAGCTGGTCGAACAGCTGAACGAGCTGAACCGCCGCCTGATGGGCGTCGAAGGCAAGCTGATGCGCCTCGCTCTAAACGCCCGCGTTAAACGCGAAGACTTTCTTGAAGCCTACCAGCGTTCCGAACTCGACCCGCATTGGGTTGAAAAAATGGCGGAAAAGAAAGACAAGCACTGGCAGAATTTTATTAACGACAACCGTGCCGAAATCACCGAACTCCGCAATTCTCTGGCCGAGATGAGCAAAGAATGCGGCCTGCCGATTTCCGAATACCGCAAAATGGTAGATACGATTAAGCGCGGCGAACGCGAAGCCGAACGCGCCAAAAAGGAAATGATTGAAGCCAACCTGCGTCTGGTTATCTCCATTTCCAAAAAATACACCAACCGCGGCATGCAGTTCCTTGACCTGATTCAGGAAGGCAACATCGGCCTGATGAAGGCGGTAGACAAGTTTGAATACCGCCGCGGCTACAAATTCTCGACCTATGCGACATGGTGGATACGCCAGGCGATTACGCGTTCCATCGCCGACCAGGCACGCACCATCCGCATTCCGGTTCACATGATAGAAACCATCAACAAGCTCGTGCGCACCTCGCGCCAGATGATGCTGGAAATGGGCCGCGAGCCGATACCGGAGGAACTGGCCAAACGCCTGTCCATGCCGGTTGACAAAATACGCAAGGTGATGAAGATTGCCAAAGAGCCGGTCAGCCTTGAAGCCCCGGTCGGCGACGAGGAAGATTCCTCTCTGGGCGATTTCATTGCCGACGAAAATGCGCTGCAGCCGATAGATTCCGCCATTCATTCGAATTTGAAGGAAACCTGCACCCGCATTCTGTCATCGCTGACCCCGCGTGAAGAACGCGTCCTGCGTATGCGTTTCGGTATCGGTATGAACACCGACCACACGCTGGAAGAGGTCGGACAGCAGTTTAACGTAACCCGCGAGCGTATCCGCCAGATTGAGGCCAAAGCGCTGCGCAAGCTCAAACACCCGAGCCGGAGCAAAAAACTGCGGTCATTCCTCGACCAGTAAAACTGTTTTTAACCGACGCACAATCACTCGGACAAAACAAACTTTAAACGCAAAAAGGGTACCCGAAGGTACCCTTTCCGTTTTGCAGCACAATACAGCATAATAACTATTTGGCCGGATGATTGTTCTCCCCGGCCGCAGTAATTTTGCGGGTACTGTCTTCGTGATCCGCATTGCCGCTGGAACTGCTTTCATCATCCGTATCGTTGTGGGAACAGCCTTCGTCGGCTGCATCACGGCAGACACCGTTTTCATCGCCGGTACCGTCTCCATTCCCAGCATTGCACGTGCACCCGGAGCAGTTTTCTCCCCCGGCGCAATATCCGCCGCAAGAACCGTTTTCACAACCTTTGCAGCATCCTGCCGCCGCCCGGCATTTTTGCAGTTCTGCCGCAGCTCCGCCGCAAAATGCCATCATCATCCCGAGATGCATTATCTCTGTCAGACTTTCAATGCGTTGCAGCGCCCAGGCTGAAACAATCCTCATCCCGAGAAACAGAAAGAAGCACCCGATAATCCAAACCAACCGGCGCAAAGTAGCGGTCATTTCATTGTATGCATCGCGCAAAAACCCCAGCTCGCCGTGCGAAATCTCACCGGAAGCATAGATATACTGTCCTTCCCAGAAATAGGCCGTCTTCTCAGACAATGAGCCAATCGGTTTTCCTGTCAGTATATCTGTACTGACAGCCGTACCGGAAATGACGCCATTCATTTGCTCCGCCTTAACCGGAATTGTCTCCCGGCCTAATACGGGCCATTTGGCAAACAGGCCGATAATCATCAGAACAAGCATTAAAACCGAAAAGCCCCACACCGTTCGCAGCAAAAGCCAGCCCGACATGCGCATATTCAGTACCATCCTGTAACCGATATAATAAAGCAGCAGCAAAATCGCTGCCAGCCCCGGTACCAGATACGTCATCGGCGAACGCGGCAGATTATGCAGGGCCAGTTTGTCCGCACCGTGAAGCAATCCCGCCAGCCGGTCAGTATCCATATGGCTGACAAGCTCGACCGTGCTTTCTCGGGCATAGACGTAAACTTTTTCGCGCAAATCGATTTTTTCATTGCCAACGCCAAAATCGGCATACGTCGTTATGTACGTTTTCACGGCATCAGCCGTATCTTTCGCCGTTTCGTCGTTAATTGTCAGCAATTGTTTCAGCGTGTCAAGCCGGGCATATCCGTACGCTTCTTTCGCCAGGGGCGCTTTCGTTTCATTATGGCGGCAGCTGTTCCATGCCAGAAGCAGCAAGCCCAAAATAATAATAAATCTGAGTTTCATAAATAAAAATATTTAAGTAATTAGTAATTGGGTTGCATTTTAAGCACAATTAGACAAAATGTCAATATTTTTTTAGCCGCTTTCGCCATCTCGCAACCGCCGTTTTCGCCATCTCTCGGTTGCCGCGTTCACCATCCCGAAACCGCCGCTTTCTCCATCTCTCGGCTGCTGCCATCACCTATACTTATCGCCCTTTCGCTACTGTTGACAATTCCGCCCCGGTTTGCTACAATTAAGTTCAGGTTCCGTTCTTGATTGTGAAAGCGCCTGCTATGAAGATGTATATCTATACCTACCAATACGATAAAATCAAAGCCGAAGGATACAAATCGCTCGCCGCGCTTCCCCGCGATGAAAACTTTTCCGGCCGTCTGAAAGTACATGCGCATTCAGCCGGGACGGAAGACCCTGCCGGCATTATGCAGTATCTTGAAAATACGTTCCCCGGCCGGCTGCGCTCCGTTTGTGCCCTGACCGAAACCGCTCCGTCCGACACCTTCCGACACCCTTATCTGAACACACTGGTACATTGCGCCGACATCATATCCGTCAACTTGGAACAGCTCCTCAAAGACGGCATTGTCGAGGCAATCTATGCCAAAGACCTGCGCCGGACCATTCTGGACAATCCCGATTTTGAAAACATTTTCCCCGTAAGCGGCATTGCTGAAATAAAAGCTGCCGCCGCCGACGACCCTGTCGACTGGCACCTGTGCGAAAAGGACGAATACCTTCCTTATTCGCCATGGGCTGCGATAAAACATTATTTTCTGGTATTGGCCAACGGCTGCATCCCGCCTGAATACATCACGCTGGAAGTTGACCGCTCACCGAAAAGATTCCGCTGACCTTATCCGCCGCATCCTGCCGCGCTCAGCCATACCCTGCCCTGCTCGGCTCCCCTCCATACAAATCCCCCCCTCTCTCCACGCAAATCCGTCCCTCTGTCCACATAAAAAGGGGCGCTGATGCACCCCTCTTCTAAGCCTCTTCTTGCGATTTTTCTTAGTTGGCTGCTTCTGCAACCGGCGCTTCAACAACCGGAGCCGCTGCTTCTGCGGTCTCGTTGCTGTAAGCCTTTTCCTGTTTCTTCGCTTCGTCGGCGGTTCTGGCAACGTTAACCAAAATCGTCTGCGAAACTTCCGGATGCAGGCTCAGTTTAACCTGATAAACGCCCAGATATTTAATCGGCTTGTCCAGCGAAACGAAACGGCGTTCCAGTTCAACCCCGGCCTCGTTAATCGCATGAGCGATATCACGGATGGTAACCGAACCGTACAGCTGGCCGGTTTCGGCCGCCTGGCGGATAACAACCACGGAAAAGCCCTTCAGTTCTTCGGCTTTCTTGGTTGCTTCTTCAAACAGAGCCTTGTTGCGGGCTTCCAGTTCCGCACGCTGTTTTTCAAAATAAGCAACGTTTGCCTCCGTCGCGCGCAGAGCTTTGTTCTGCGGCAACAGATAGTTACGGGCATATCCGCTCTTAACGTGAACCTTATCGCCCATTTTGCCTAATTTTTCGACATGTTCCAAAAGAATGATTTCCATTGTTTTTGTCTCCTTAGTTAGCAACATACGGCAGGAGGGCGACATAGCGGGCGCGTTTGATGGCGCGGGCGATTTCCCTCTGGGTTTTTGCGGTTACGTTCGTAATGCGGCTCGGCATAATTTTGCCTTTTTCCGAAATATAGCGGGAAAGAAACTTGGTGTCTTTGTAATCAATCACGAAATCCGGATTGTCGCTGAAATTCTTTCTCTTAAAAAATCCTTTGTTTGCCATTATTCCATACTCCTAATCTTAAGCCTGTTCTTCAGCGGCTTTTTCTTCTTTTTTGCTGCTGAATTCTTCAACTTTGACCGTCATGAAACGAATAATGTCTTCGTTCAGGCGGGCCAGACGCTCATATTCGAAAATTGCGTTTGCCGGAGCGGAAATGTTCAAAACAACATAGTAGCCCTTGCGGTTCTTTTTAATGCGGTAAGCCAGGTTCTTCAGCCCCCAGTTGTCAACGCTGACAACTTCTCCGCCTTCTTTCTTGATGGCTTCGGACAAAGACGCAACAATGTCGTTAACCTGAGACTGGCCGAGATCCTGACGGGCAATTAACATACCTTCGTATTTAGTCATAAATAAAATCTCCTTATGGATTCTCAACAAAATTAATGTATAGCCGCAGACAGCCGTCCACGGCAAGGACAACGCCGACTATACCCTGATTTTTTTAAATTGCAAGCCTTTTTTTTTCACAAAATGCTCCGGTTGCGCCCGCCGCTTCCTGCCTGCGCCAAACGCCGCCTCCCATTCTGCAAACGCCGAAGCTCATTCCGCAAACGCCGTCCCCCTCCCCCTTGTTAATACCGTCCCCTTTTGCAAAATCCATACCTTTTTGCAAAAAAATTGCCCTTCACGCATTTTTTGCTTGCCTCATTGCTTATTTTGCGCTATATTAAAGAATGTTTTATTAAATTTATGTAATTTTTATCATTATGGAAAATGTTGTTTTATGCAGCCAGGACTATACCGTTGCCGCTGCGCAGTCATTGTCAAGAAGTGTGTTAACCCCGGCCGAACAGGTTGAGCTTATTTGTCTGGGAGACGCCTGCTTCTTAAAGGGATTTATCTCTGAAAACCGTTTTGACGAAGATGTCGAACCGGAATTTGTAGAAAACGCCGACCTCGCCCTGATTGTTTTTTATAACAAGATTCACGAGCTTTCGGCCAAAGCCCTGCAGATTTTCAAGACCCGCTTTGGCAATATCGTGCTGTAGCCCCTGCTGCTGCCAACTCTCTGAAAAGCCCCTGCCCCGCGCAAGGGCTTTTCTTTTACGGCAAACACGCACCCCGTAAATATACGGTACAGATTTCGCTTTACAAATACTGCCGCCCGTTTTATACATAACCGGCAGCCTGATAATGCTGCAAGAAATAATGCTGTAAGGAAAATTGCCGCTATGTCAAATGTCAAAACCAACGCCATGCGTATTCTCGACAAACACAAAATTGCCTACAAGACCTATTGCTATGCCGCCACCGGAGCCGTTTCCGGCACCGAAGTCGCCGCCGCCCTCGGGCAAAATCCGGCACAGGTGTTCAAAACATTGGTAACCACCGGCAAATCCGGCACCCATTACGTTTTTATGCTGCCTGTTGCCGCGGAACTAGACCTCAAAAAAGCCGCCCGCGCCGTCAATGAAAAATCGATGGAAATGCTGAAACAGAAAGACCTTCTCCCCTTAACCGGCTATGTTCACGGCGGCTGCTCGCCGATTGGCATGAAAAAGCAGTTTCCGACCGTTGTCGACCAGACCGCTGCCGGATTTCCCACCATAATTTTCAGCGCCGGCATGATTGGCTATCAGGTTGAACTGCCGCTCCCCGCGCTCAAAACCGTCATCCCGCTTACAACCGCCGACATCACGGCCGCATAACCGCCGCATAACCGCCGCTTTTTGTCATTTTCCGTAAAGCTGTTGCTTTTTTGCCTGCCTTATGATATAATTTCTTTATTGATAAACAACAAACGGAGAACGTGCATGCCTGATACCGCCAACAATCCCCAAACGCCGGAGGAAGCCCTCGCTGAATACCGGGAGGTCGTAGCTCCTGTTGCTTTTTATGACGGATGCCCACTCAATGATTTGAAAGTTGAAAACAAAACAATCCGGCCGCCGACAATGCACCTGATTATACCCAAAACGGCTTTACACAATATTAACCGCAACCGGAAAGACCCGTTCAATCCTGTTGAAAACGATAACATGTGGTATCCCAAAGCACAGGCGGGCATATTGTCGCTGAAAGATTATCAATCCCTTGCGGTTCATAACAACGTCGTCGGCCTGACCGACAAGCTCGCCGTTTTATGCGCGCAGCAAAAACAGGAAGAAGCGGACAAAATCCTTCCGGGGTTTTATGAACGCTACGCCTCAAAATTCACTCTGAAAAAAGAAGACCGCCCTCTCGTTTATGAAAACGAAGACTACGAAAGTGCACAGCAATATGTAAGAGAAAATTTTGGCACAGCTTGTCCCACCTTCCTGAAAGATACGGAAGCCCGCTGGAAAGAAGACAGCGAGAGTATTTTGGGGCGCGAAGAAAAAAAATTAAGCGATGCCGGATACTATGCCATAATCAGAGGACATTACTACGCCCCGACTGAAGAAAACAACCGTTACACTGCAAACGTCCGCCAATTAGATATTGCCACTCTTCATAAGCTGGAGAGGGAACGGCTGAAACAGGAAATGCACGAAGATTTTGACAAAGCTTTCAACCGCCCGGCAGATGAGATGAATAACGACAGAAATCCCGCACAAAATGCCACCGCTCCCCGCGCCGCCGATACGGCCTTTCCAAACGCTGCCACAAGTTCTGCCACACACGGCATCTCCGCAAGCGCCGCCGACACAGCCTCTCACGACACCGTACACACCGCCGATACCGTCGCTCATGACATCATTCCAAACGTTGCCGCCCGCAATACCGGCGCCAATTCCTCAGAGGCAAACGCGGCAATGGTTGCTTCTATCAGAAAACGAACTCTGGGACGCTAAGCTTCGCTGTTCTCCCCTTCGCCGGCAGCCTTAAACACCGGCTGCGCCGCGTGTGAACCGTCGCAAAACGGCTTGTTGTGCGAACGCCCGCAACGGCACAGCGTCTGCCGGTTGCGCACTTCATAGCTGCGTCCGGAAGCACTCTCTACTTCGATGCCGCCTTTGACAAAAACCGGCCCGCTCGCCTCAATAACCGGATCTTCCAGCACCGCCACCTCAGGCTCATATTCGGGTTCATATGCCTCGCCGCTTTCCTTATCGTACATTACCAGCCTGCCCGCCGGGCAAAGCATCGCCTCGCGGATAGCCTGCTTGTCCGCACGGTCGTTTCCCGCATTAATAAGGTTCCACACCCGCCCTTTTGCGTCGCAAAACCGTGCATATGCGCAGAACTTCGGATTATCCGCCAGCCGTAGGTTTGGCCCTTCAAAATATTCCGCTCCGTCTTCCAGCGGCGCAAAACCGGCACTTTCTTCGCCGTCCCAGCCCGCCGCCGCATGTGAACCGTCGCAAAACGGTGCGCGGTGCGTCCGCCCGCAGCGGCAGACGTAAACCGGGTTCTGCGCAACATCGTACTTTCTGTCTGCCCTGTATTCCTCGCTTGCCCCCTCGTCGTCGGGAATAATCTGATAACGCATAATACGGTCGATATTATGAACTTCATATGGTCCGTCTTTGGTAACTTTAATCCGTGGTCCGGCTTTCATCATCTGCCTCCTTTCTGTCCGGTTGTTTCTCTGCTGCCTGATTATATAACTGCCCGCCGCCCGTGTTTAAAGCCCGCGGCAAAAGTCTTTTCCCGTCCGCCCAAACCGATGTGCAGACATACAAAAAGGGCGGCATTGCACCACCCCTTCTGTCCATTAGCAGCTTACAAAATTTCGTCCCGGCAGTGCGCCGGGCAAAACGCCCCGACGCTTGCAGGCTTATTTGCGCGTAATTTCAATTTTACGCTTTTTGCCCTTCTCATCCTGCGACTTCGGAATAACGACATTCAGCACACCGTTGTTAAATTCGGCCGTTGCGTCGTCAAACCGCAAATCCCACGGCAGAGCCACCGTCCGTTTGAACGACCCGTATGAAAATTCCGAGAAATAGCTTCCCTTGCCATGTTCTTTGCGCTCCTGCTTTTTCTCACCCGAAATTGTCAGGTACCCGTCGGCAGAAATCTCCAAATCAACATCCTTCTCGCTCATTCCCGGCAATTCAGCCGCAACTTTGACTTCATTTTCGTCCTCGCTGACTTCCAATTTCGGCTCGGCCGCCTTCATTGCGGTATTTTCGTACGGAAAGTCCAGCCAGTTGTTGAAAAAGCTGTTGACCATATCGTTAAAGTCTTTGTTTCTATAACCGTAATGCGTAGGCATTCCGTGATTGTTGTCTTTGCGTGTCATATTTGTATCAGTCATTTTATCCTCCAAAATCTGTTCGTGTCTGCATCAGCCGCTCTGCGTATCCCCGCTCGGAAACATCTCCCGCGGTTCCGGTTTCATCGGCGGCTTGCATATGTACCACGTTCTGATTCTGAATTAGGAAGTCCGTAAATCAAAATCAAGACTTTTGGCAATAAAAGTGCAAAAATATTTTTCTCTTGCATTTTTTCACTCTTCCCCGTCTTTCGTCCGCAATTCCTGTTTCCCCGTTTTGCTCCCGTTTTCCGCCGCTACCGCCTGTGCCCGCCGATACCCTTTGCCGAAATAATAAGCCGTAGCCAGCCCCAGCAGGCATAAGGCCGTACCCGGCGCTGCCGACGTCTGCACCGCATATCCCGCGGCAATCGGCAGACCGCCGAAATAAGCCCCGAGCGCATTGCCGAGGTTAAATGCCACCTGCGCACCGGAAGCGCCGAGGATTTCGCCGCCCTTTGCCGTATCGATAATCAGCGACTGCTCCGGGCTGGAAACGCCGAACAGGCCGAATACCCCAAAAAACATCAGCGCCAGCGCAACATACGGCTGCGGTGCCAGCAGCAGAATGCCGGCCGAAGCCAGAAACATCAGCCCAATCATCGCCATCGTCAGTTCCACCGCCGGCACTCTGAGCGACAGCCGCCCGCTGACAAAATTGCCGAGCACCATCCCCAGCCCTGCCAGCATCATAATTCCCGCCATATAATAAAACGGAAATCCGGCCGTTTCCACCATAATCGGGTTAATATAGCTGTACCAGCAGAACAGCCCGCCGTTGCCGAGCATAATCGTCGCCAGCAGAAGCCACGGCTGCGGCTTTTGCAGAAACGCAAACTGCGCCCGAAAGTTCGTCGCCGGCAGCGGTGCAATATCGGGTACCCATTCCCGAATGGCATAAATCGTAAACAGCCCCCACGCGGCCACCACCGCAAACAACATATGCCAGCTCATAATATGCGTCAGATACGATGCCATCGGTATTCCCAGCAGGTTCGCCACCGTCATGCCTGAAATCATAACCGATACCGCCTCAACCTCTTTGCCCCGTGCCGCCAGCTTCTTCGCCGCAATCCCTGCCACGCCGAAATATCCGCCGTGCGGCAGCCCGGAGATAAACCGCGCCATCATCATGAGTTCATAATTTGGCGCAAACACCGCCAGCAGGTTGCCTGCGCACATCACCGCCATCAACGCAATCAGCAGTGTCTTCAGCGGCTTTCCCCGCGAGAGAAAAACCAACGCCACCGCACCGAAACAAACGCCCAGCGCATAAGCGGATATCAAATGCCCCGCCTTTGCAATCGAAATTCCCAGCCCCTCGGCCGCCGCCGACAAAATGCTCATCATGCCGAACTCGGCAATACCCAGCCCCAGCGTCCCGAACGCCAGAACAACCAGACTTTTCTTCATGACCTTTTCCTTCCCTTTTCCGGTTTCAAGCAGCACCGCCGCCCGGATTTTCCCCGCCGTATCGCCGTCCGGATTTTCCGCGCCGTATCGCCGCCCGGGGTTTCCGCGCCGTGCCGCTGTCTCATACCGCCCGCACCGCGCCAATTCCCCAACCTTGTAATCCCGTAATTTAAAATTTCAATGCCTGCCGCACGATTGTACACTTTTCTTTTCCCTCTGCCCGGCCTTCGCCGTTCTGTTTCCGCCGGACACAATGCTCTCCCGCATTTCTTTCCTTCCCGGCCTCCCGCTGCACCCGTTCCCCCAAAAAAGCTTGACTTCTGCCACAGCGGCATTATAATCCGCGCATCAAACAATCATTATGTTATACCAAAAGTAAATTAGTATGTCCCAGGAAACAAAAATTATGGTTTGGGCCGGTGCCTCTCTGGTATTGGGCATCGTTTTGCTTATCGCCGATTTAATCAGCGAAAACCGAAAATACCGCAAAAACCCGGAACACTACATTGCAACTGACCGTTCGGAAGAAGGCGCCGGAAAGATTACCGGGCCGTGGCTGTTCTGTTGCTTCGTTCTCGCTCTCGTCTTAATGTTAATTCCGGAAAAAATTTCCTGAATGCCGCCGTTGCGCACCGTATCTCGAGATACTCCGAAAGGCAGACATTTTACAAAAAAACAGCCCCTAAAAGGAGCTGTTTTTTGTTTCCAACGCCCACCGCGCCGAAAGCCGTTTTCCGGTCCCGCCGCAGTCGTTCAGTCCGCCACAGTCGTTCAGTCCCGCAACAGCATTTCGAATCGTCTGGCGTTTCCCCGCGGATTTGTAACCGTCACAAACGCATTCCGCCCGTCCCGATAGCGTATCTGCACCCGGACGCCGTATCCGTCGGCATCAAAGCGCCGTTCGGGATTTTCCCGCACATCCAGAAGCTGCGTTTCGCCCTTATGGTAAATGCTGAAGTACGGAAATCCCTTGTACTGCAAAAAGAAGGACCCGATCATCATCTTAACCGGATGGTCGACGCTCCCCCACAGAAAACAGTCATACTTTCTGATGTAGTACTCGTTTTTTCCGTGCGGGCTGATTAAAAACCTCTCTCCCTCATGCTGAAACGATTCCCAGCTTGAATAAGGCGAACTGGAAAAATTAAATCCGCCGCCCGCCGCACAAGTAACCAGCGAACAGCCGGAAAAAAGACAGCTTACAACGCCGAAAACGGCCCAGATTAAAATCCTCATAACAATTGTTTCCATAATGATATAATATTAATATGTAATTGCCCTCAGTCTAAAAAGCCCGCACTCCATTGTCCAGCAGATTATAAAATAATGCGCCGTTTTTTTACGGGTACTTTTATTTCCCCTCCCCGGCTGCTAGCCATCCCCCAGCATCTTCTTCACAAAAATCTCCGATTTTACCCTTCCTTCCGCAAAATTTCTTGATTTTTCTGACAACGGAATTATGATAACGCCCAAATTCGATTATGTTGTTTAATTATTAAATTGTAGGATTATGAATAAAAAAATGATTGAAGAGGCTGTAAGCCTGTTCCGGCACCAGTACGGGATACACCCCGCGCAAAGCGCCTACCCGGTAATCGACGTATATGAAAAGCAGCACGCTTATTTGTACGCCAGTTCCGAAGAAGCCGTTAAGGCATACAAAACTCAGCAAAACATTATCCGCTGGATGATGACTTATTTTTTATGGCCTGTGGCTGTCGATACGACGCTTCTTTTTTACGCCGCAGTCAGATTTCAAAAACTTAATCATCCCCTGATTATCTGCTGTATCGCTTTTTATGCCTGCTGGGGGCTTCTGCTTCTCGTCCTCGCACATAAGGCATTCAAAGCGGAAAAGAAGCAAAAGAACAAAGTCCTCTGGCTCAATTACTGAAACGCCGGACGCTTAAGCCGCCGCCCGCAGTCATGCTGACGAAACGCCTGGCTGCCGTATACCACCCGCATTTTCCACCGGATTTGCCCGCGTTGCCCTCCGGCCGGCTCCGCCCGCGTCTTCCACCGGATCTGCCCGTGCGCCTCTTTCAAAAGCCTTGCCCCACCGGCAGGGCTCTTATTTTATCCGCCGACTGTTTTCTTCTTGCGATTATTTTTCTGTTGCTTTTGCCGCAAAAATCATATATAAAATCAAACGCCAATTCCGGTATTGCCCAGACAGCAATTCCGGCATTGTAACGCGCAAAAAGAAATTTTCCCCGCTTTCTGCCCGTTTTTCCTTTATTGCCAACCAGACCAGGAGCCCTGAAATGAAACTGCTTATCCCCGCACAAAGACCCCCGCTGCTGATAGCGCAATTAGTCAAAGTATGGGAAGCTTCCGTCAAGGCGACGCACCTCTTTTTGTCTGCCGGAGAAATTGAAAAAATAAAAGGATATGTTCCCGATGCGTTAAAAAACGTATCGCATTTGCTTATTGCCGAAAACGGAAAAAGCGAACCTGTCGCTTTTATGGGAATAGAAGGCAGAAAAATCGAAATGCTGTTTATAGCGCCCGAAGAAAGGGGAAAAGGGCTGGGCCGGCAACTGATAAAATACGGCATCGAAAACTACGCCGTCAATGAAGTGTGCGTCAACGAACAAAACCCACAGGCCGTCGGCTTTTATGAACACATGGGGTTCAGAGTGTATAAAAGGACTGACTTTGACGAACAGGGAAACCCGTATCCCATCCTCTGTATGGGATTAGGCTAAAGCTAAAGCCGGATATCCGTCTGAACGGGCGGAGTTGACCCGCAGTTTGCGGACTGGACGGCTTTTCTCAAACTGTATGTTCTTTGAGCCGGATGCTCATTCTCTGTTCAAAGGGTTCAAATCCATATCGTTCATAAAATTTGTAAGCAACAGTATTTTTATTAAATACTCCAAGCCGGATTTCATCAACACCTTCTGCTTTGCACATCTCAAAAAGTGCATCCATAAGCTTTTTTCCGATGCCCTTCCCCCGCAGACCTTTCTTCACCCCAATATTTGAAATATGGACAACATTTGGTTCTCTCAAATACGGCGAATACTTTTTCTCCGCCAATAAATACCCGTTAATTTCCTCACCTTCTTCCGCAACTAATGCTGTCATCCTGTCATCTTCCAGAGTTGCCAAAAACCCCGATTGCTCAAACGCATCGTCCTGCTCGGCAAAATACCCGCCGAGAATATCTGTATGATACTGGCGAACCTCCCGGCACAACTCCAAAACTTGAGGTAAATCAGCCCTCTCAAACTTTCGTATCTTCAAAATCTTCTTTTCCTCCAAAAATAATAAAATACCCCAATTTAAAATCTTCATACATTTCTTTTACCACGGATATTAAATCACCTGCCGCAAAAAATCAACCTGAAATATTTACAGCCGTTTCAAGAAACCACAGCCGCCCCAACTTTTGTTTTGACTTATATGTTCTATTACACTAAGCTGCAAACAAGGATAAAATAACAGGAGGCGTTTATGGAGTGTGCTTTTTGTAAGATTTATAATCAAAAACTTCCGGCAAAAATAATTTATCAAGACAATATTTTATCCTGCTTTTTACCAAGAAATATGGAGGTGTACGGGCATCTGCTTGTCATCCCCAATAAGCATTTTGAAAATATTTTCGATATTCCGGAGGAAGAGCTGACACACATTATAAAGTTTACCAAAAAAATCAGCCTGCATCTGAAAGAATGCCTCGGCGCCACCGGCATTAATATTTTACACGCCAGCGGTAAGTCTGCCCAACAATCAGTACCTCATTTTCATATCCACATTTTCCCTCGCTTTGACAATGATTCCCTCGACACCTGGCCAAAACTTGAAAAAAAGGAGTATGATAAAGATGAAATTTTAACAAAAATTAAATTCTAAATCCCCAAACTTGTGCCAACCTTATAATTTTCGAGCTGATTTCTATGGCAATAAGCTTCTTATTTGTTAAAATAAAAAAACAAAGAAGTGAAATAAATAATTCGCAACATTATATCGGAAAAATTGTTAAAGCCCAAATAGACCGCCCTTTAGGCTCATCTCATCCAAAGCATGGGTTCATATACCCGGTTAATTACGGCTATATTCCAAATACTGTCTCTGGTGATGGGGAAGAACTGGATGCCTATATCCTAGGAACAAATTTGCCCTTGTCAGACTTTGAGGGAAAATGTATCGCCATCATACACCGCTTAAATGATAACAAGGAACCCAAATAATCCTGGCGAACTGTTCATAGATGAAAATTGTTTTACTATCAATACACAAATTCGTACGTAAAATCTTCCCGAAATATGATTTTCACAAACGAACATTCAAACACGCAGGAAGCCTCATCCCGTATAACAAAACCAGCGCTCTGAAGAAAGCTCCGTTGAATTGGCGAGGCTCGCCTCATAGTTTCCGAGCCGATTTTACCAATTATTGATATGTATCCTGTCTTCAACATTAATAACTTTTTGCACCGGTATTTTTGCATCTTTGGCAGGATATCCCAAAGCAATGTAACAAGGCATCGCATAATCGTCAGGATGATTGATTGCTTTTTTAATATGTTCCAATTCCTCTGTCATCGGAATACGGGTAACGCCGAATATGCCTTCCGCGGCAGCCGCCAACAAAATATTTTCAATGCAAAGCCAAATAGAGGCAAATTCATTTAAAGAGCTAAGACAAGTCGGTTGCAACAACGGTTCACGCAACTTAAAGAAAGGCAAGATTAAACATCCTGAATTATATAACATGGAAAACTGCTTTGGCATTGCGATATGATACATTCCCCTTTGGTCTGTATCGGTCATGCCGAAACCATCCAGCATCTTGTCACAATCATCGGGATTTGTCATATCTTCCAGCTTCAGTACGCGTAAACGTTCTTTCTTATCATTGATAATCACAAATTCCCATTGGCGCAAGTGATTGTTTGTCGGGGCTTTCAAACCTGCGGAAAGAATTTTTTTGATAACTTCCATATCAACCGGTTTATCTTCAAAATCCCGGATCGTCCTGCGTTTTTCAATTGCTTCATAAAGTTCCATTTTAATATAATCCTATTTCAATTCATCAAATTTTCTCTTCATCAGACCAGAAAATAACATTGTCAACCGTACTAACTCGGCAATATTTTCCGATTTAGCCAACTCAGCCATCGCGTCAATCTCTGCATTTGCCGCCGGAGGAATAATTTTTTTCGCATAGTCATAGCCTTTATCAGTAAAACGGATGATTTTATTGCGCCGGTCTGTTTCAGATTCGGCAAGGGTTACATAACCTGATTTCCAAAATTTTTTGATTATCGCGCTTATGGTTTGTTTGGTTGCCGACATTCTTTCACAAATATAAGACTGCAAACAGCCATCCTCTGCAAACCAAATAATATCCAGAACAAACAACTCATTTGTCGTTAAATTATGCCTTCTCGCACAAGCCGTATACGCCGCATACTGCACATCCCGCAAATGGCAATATTGGTTAACAAACGCTCTGACTTCTTCCCTTTTCATATAAAATCCGTTTAGTAAATTATTTGATAGTCTAATATTTGACTATTATATAAAATCATATTTTCAACTTGTCAATACAAAAATAAAAAAACATAAAATGAGCAAAATATTTCCCGAGCCCCGACGAACTTCAAACCCGATAATGCTGTCAAAAAATAAAAGATTGCCAGTACACGAGTTCGTAACATCTTCCCGCAATATGATTTTCACAAACGAACATTCAAACCAGCCGGAAGCCTCGTCCCGCACAACAAACCAGCGCTCTGAAGAGAGCGCTGGTTGCATTGCTGATGTTTATCACAAACCGGATAAAATTCCGCCTATTTCAAATTATCTCTGAAAAATTGCGTTATTTTATCAAACGGGATTATATCAGTTTTATCATATAAATCTGTATGGTTGGCATTAGGAATAATCATAAGTTCTTTGTTATTGCCAACCAGTTTTTTATAAGCATCTTCGCTGAAATAGCGGCTATGAGCATTCTCGCCGTGAATCATCAGAACCGCACTCTTAATTTCATCGCTGTAAGCCAAAATGGGCATATTGATAAACGACAAAGAAGATGTCATATTCCAGCCCGTATTTGAGTTTTTAGAACGCTTATGATATCCGCGCGGTGTTTTGTAATAATCATAATAATCCTTAACAAACTGCGGTTCTTTTCCTGTTAATTTATCCGGCAGCCCTGCTTCTGCTGCATAAGTTCCGTTTCTAAAGTCTTCCGTACGTTGGGCATTAAGTTTTTGCTTAAGCTTATAGCGGTCTTCCTTATCCATTGTATCAAAATAGCCGTTGGCATTAACTCTGCTCATATCATACATCGTCGAAGTAACAGTTGCCTTTATCCTTGTATCCATCGCCGCAGCGTTTAAAGCAAAACCGCCAAATCCGCAAATTCCGATAACGCCTATTTTATCGGCATCAACATCATCTTGCACACTCAAAAAATCAACTGCGGCACTCATGTCTTCCGTATTGATATCCGGTGAGGCGACTAAACGCGGATGTCCGCCGCTTTCGCCCGTATAAGACGGATCAAAAGCCAAAGTAATAAAACCTCTCTCCGCCATTGTTTGAGCATACAAACCGGATGATTGCTCTTTAACCGCACCAAAAGGGCCGGAAACGGCAATCGCCGGCAGTTTTTCAGTCACTTTATTTTTGGGTATGTATAAATCCCCAACCAGCTCAATACCGTAGCGATTTTTAAATTTTACCTTTTTAACAGTAACATTGTCGCTTTTTGGGAAAGTTTTGTCCCAGGAATTTACCGGATAAAACCGCCACGCCAAAATTACCGCCACGACAGCCAATAAAAATAAAAAAATCTTCATTTTTCCCTCCGAAAAATAACTCATAAATATCAGACACGAAAATGATAAATTTTAGAGCATACTTTAAGTCAAGATATTTTTCTATTTTATAGCATAAAAATTTATTGCACTGTAAAAACAAAGGATTATCGTCAAGCGAATTCGTAAAAACTCCCCAAATACGATTTTCACAAAAGAACATTCAGACCCGCTGAAAGCCTCGTCCCCATATAACAAAACGGCGCCCTGAAAAGAGTGCCGTTAGTATTGGTGATGCTCAACTCACGGTTTACGAACCAAAATATTAAATCCTCAAACGGCTTTGAAATAAAAAACTACAAACACATTCATATTCCGGCAAAACAAATTCTCTCCAAATTTACCATTTATATTCTCTGTAATTCTTAAATAATTTTCCATACTGAGGTTCTTTATTTTGTAAGGCTGAAATAATTGGATCCAATACTCTCATGGCGCCATCTGTTTCGTCAATCGCCATCTTGGATTTTCGCTCGTTTTCGCCCAAATTTTGTGGATTAGGTTTCTCATTGGTTATCCATCCCGTATCAACACTATTCATAAAAACGCCCAAATTTTTATAATGTTCCGCAACAGTCCTTGTCATCATATTCAATGCAGCTTTCGCCATATTCGTATGTGGATGGCGACTGTGTTTGCGTGGCGCATAAAAATTGCCTTCCATAGCCGAAACATTAATAATAAAAGCCATATTTTTATTCTGCTGCAAAACAGGCAGCAGCTTTGTATTCAGCAAAAAAGGAGCTATCAGATTAATTTGCAAAATTTCATACATCTCTACCAGAGAAACATCTTCCAATTCATACATCCAACTGTTATTATCGCGCAAATCCAGCTGTTGGCCATCTTTATCATATTTTCCTGCAGGAAAAATTTTCTCATTCGTAATCAGATCCTCCGGCAATAATGCCAACTGCGACATCTCCGCTGAAGTCAACCGTTTGTTTTGAGCCGGCAAATTAAGTTTTGTATCGGCTAAGACTTTAATTCCGGAAGAAACAATATTTTCCAAAGCAGGCCTTTGCAACTCCGCCTCCAACAAATGCTTATAAAAAGGAGCCGGTCTGCGTACTGTTTGTGCTGCGTTGTTGATTAAAATATCTAACGGTTTGCCCTTAAAAAAATCTATTACACTCTGCACCGACTGTACAAAACGAAAGTCCGCGCCAATAATATGCAAACGCGGTTGATACTGATTAAAATTCTCAAGTTTTTGAAATCTTTTCAACGTATCGTTCGGAAAACGGGATGTTACCGTAACATCAGCCCCCATTTCCAACAGCAAACGAGCTGTTTCAAACCCGATTTTAATTCTGCCGCCGGTAACCAATGCATAATGATTGCGTAAATCAATCCGTTGTATTCTTTTTTGATAATTTAATTCTCCGCAACTTTCGCACATTTCCGAATAAAACTTATGCGGAGTCACAATATCCTTCTCGCAGCAATAGCAAACCCGGCGTTCAAAATACGCCTTTTCCCTGATGCTCATCTACAAACACTCTAAAGAACATTTTTTTATAAAATTCTGATTGGATAGAAGTAAATTCTCTGGAAGATTATTCACGTCAAACCATTTCCAACACACACATTTGTCTTTTTCCATAACTTGCGGCGTACCGACAAACTTAGTGCAAAAGAAATGCAATGTAATATAATGCTTTTGAGTTTGAGAATAAAAATCATTGGTAACGCCTCGCAAACTCAAATCATCTTCGCAAATATCAAGATTTGTTTCTTCTTTTACTTCCCGAATAGCAGCTTGTTCGTTCGTCTCACCAAATTCAAGGTGCCCTCCGGGCGGACACCAGCATCCAAATCCGTGAACGCTTTTTCTCTGCCCCAAAAGAACTTGATGTTCTTGATTAAAAATATAAATTCCAACCCCGACACGAACAATATTTTCCATTGTTTACCCCAATATATCATTTTAGCTGGGCATTGTAATATCCAAAACTTAAAACTTCAAGGCATTTCTTCAATTGTTGTAAAATCAGCGCAAACTCTTTATCTGCACACTCTGTTTACCAAGCCAGATACAAACGAATTCGTAAAAACTCCCCAAATATGATTTTCACAAAAGAACATTCAAACTCGCTGAAAGCCTCGTCCCCATATAGCACCCATATAGCAAAACGGCACCCTGAAAAGAGCGCCGTTTAAATTGGTGATCCCAACGGGATTTGAACCCATGTTACCGCCGTGAAAGGGCGATGTCCTAACCACTAGACGATGGGACCATTGGTCGGAACAAAAGCGTTTATATAGATAAAAAAATAATAAGTCAACACTTTCTTTTCATTTTTTTGATTTTTTTTGCAAAAAATCAGTTAACGTAAAATAATTGATTTATTTTCAATATGTTATAAAAACTACTTTTGCGCTGAATCTGCCTCCTGCTGACGCGCTGCAATATCCTTCATCATATCGACAGCCCCTCCTCCCGCTGATACGAAAGTTTCGGAAGAAATATTTTCTTGTGCTGTTACAGTAGGTTGAGTTTGATTTTCTGTTGTTTCGGCCGATTCACCGTCTTTTTGCCCCGGTATCAGCAGCACCGGCTTTTCGACATCATTAACACCTTTTGTTTCAACCGCGCCCGCGACCTTTCCGGCACCGGCAGAACTCCGCTGCTCCGCCGCACCTGCGGTTTCTCCGCCGGAAACAGCTTTGTCAGCCCCCTCAGCCTGATTTTCAACCGCGCCCGCTGCCTCTCCGGCACCGGCAGAACTCCGCGACATCTCCGCACCAGCAGCCTCTCCGTTGGAAGAAGCTTTGGCGCCGCTGTCTGCCGGAACGGCATTTTCTCCCGCCGTTTCTTCTACGGCAACAACACCTTTCTCACTGTCATAAATTTCTATCTTCCCTTCCTCAAAAGCAACCGTTTCGGAGCGGGAGGCCGGCTTTATCGCCGTTTCCGGCTGACTGATTTTTGCCAACGCCGATTCCGGTTTGCTTACGGCATCAACTTTTTCTTTCGTTTCCTGCATAAAGTCCAAAAATTCGGTCAATGCCTCGCCGGAAATTTCCGCCTGCTCCGCCCCCTGAACTGCCTGGCTGCCGCCGAAAACATTCTGTCCGTTCTCCGCTCTTGCTGCAATTTCTTCTGCCGCCGGAGCCGATAAAACCGAAACCGGTGCCCTCGCCTCCATTGCAGCTGTTTCCGTTCCGATTGTCGTTACTTTCGAGCCGGTTGTCTCCGCACTGCTTACCGTTGTTTCGGCTGCGGCGGCAGAAGAAATTGCAGCCTTTTTATCGGCTTCGGCCGCTGCAGGCTGTACTGTTTCGCGGCGGCTTTCCGCAGCCCGGCTGGCTTTTCCTCTCTCAAAAACGACTGCCGCCGTCGCCAAAGGAGCAGTTTCTCTGCGGTATTCCGCAGCCGCTCCGCCCAAAAGCGTCAAAAACAATACAAACGCCAGCAGTTCTGCTTTGCCTCTGGCTTTCAACCGGGAAATTTCCTGATTATCCATAATGCCCTACTCCGTAAAAAAACATTTTCAGACATTATAGAACAGCCTTAGTTTATTTGCAAGCTTTTCCTTATGCCGAAAATCAGCGTTGCAAAACTCCTGTGGCAAAGTTTCCGCCCCAAAATTCCGCCGTCGGAACGCCGCAGCCCCCAAAAGTGCGGCAGCCTCAAAAGTACGGCAGATTCAAAAGCGCGGCGGCCGCACTCGGCCGATATGCTTTCTGACTGCCGCCGCGCCCCGCCTCAGCCTATTTCTCGGGTTTATACCGTTCCTTCAGCATCCGCCCGGCCTTGCCCAGCATATTCCCGACCGCATCAAACAGTTGTTTTCCGCCGCTGCCGGTTTTTGCAGGAGTCAGGTCAAGCAGTTTCGTCACCTTGTCCAGCCAGACAATGTAAAAATTATGCAATAGCTGCTCGCTATCCCGCTCAACCGTCAGCCGGCCGCCGATGGCGTCCATAAAACGCTGCACGAACATTTCTTCCACGCCGGCCTCAATTGCCGCTTCCGGCGTAGAAAACCGTCGCGGCAGTTCCGGCATGACCCGTTCGCCACGTTTATAGACAAGCATATACCCGCCTTTGTAGTTCACCAGTTCATAGCGGTGCAGAAGCTCCTTGCGGTAATTGTCCATCAGGCGGTAATAAGCCCGCTTTGCCAGCATATTGCCGTTCAAATCCGGGCTCTTCAAAATCTGGCTCAGATAATGGAACGTTTCATGCACAATCGTTTCCGCATCGGCCGTTTCAAACAGGTACAATGTCTTGTCCGCCGCGTCAAAAGCCCCTTTCGCCAAGACATCAAGCGTCGACTTCAGCCTTTTTTGCGGCGTCGGTGCTGCCGTTTCGTCGTCGGGCACAGAACGCATAAAATCAGGCTTAAACGCTATGTCTTTGTCGAAATTGCTTGCGATTTTCTCCAAATCGGCATACGTCAGGCGCGTTCTGTCGGTCGGAGGCGGCAGGTTCTTCTCGTCCCAATACGAAAACGACCGCTGCCAGTCGCTGTAGTCCTGTCGGCGCAGCATCGCCCGCACGTCGATATTGCCCTGCGATGTAACGCCGCCCCACGGAAACGGCGCCGCTACCGCATATCCCGAACTCATCCGCGCCCGCGTCAGGATTTCCGAATTCATCGCCTCACGCAGGTTTTGCAAAGCTGAATACGCAAAATCGCCGATTTGCCGCTCGTCCGGATCCAGCTGCGCGCTGCCGTAGCGTTCGTTGAGTTTTTCGTACAAACGGTCGAAATCAATCTCCCTGTACGTCAGGATTTCCGGTTTGTTCCCGTCGGCTCGCGCCTCAGAAGCCGTTGTTCCGACTGCATCATCTCCGACTCTCGCCTCAGAAGCCGTTATCCCGACTGCATCATCTCCGACTCTCGCCTCAGAAGCCGTTATCCCGACTGCATCACCTCCGGCTCTTGCTCCTGAAACCGCCGTTTCAGCCGTATCCGCGCCGGCTTGCTGTCCGGCCGCGGATTTCGCCTCGCTCCGATAAAGTCCCAGCAGCGGCAGGGGAACCTCCCGCTCAACCAGATAATCGCGCTGCTTTTCCCCCGGCAGGTATTTGCCGAGAAACGCCGTCAGCTCCTTGTTAAACACCGGGGCAATTTCCTTTCGCGCCATATGGATGTGGCGGTCCATAAAATTGCGCCGCTGCGTCGGCGTCAGCGCCGGATCGAACCCTTCCCGCATCTGAATGGCAAATGCAGCTCCCCTCAGCAGCAGGTCTTTCAGATTGGCGTAGTCGAACTGCCGCGGATCAATCTCCAAAACGTCGGCATTGCTGGTTTTGTCATGATAAAAATGATACCCTTCGTCATTTGCCAGCTCCTCAAACCTGACCATAACGTCTTCCATATCGGGATAGTTGCGGTAAAGCTCCTGATGTTCCAGCAAGTCGCCGAGCCGGACTTCCTTCCTCTCCAGCAGCAGCTGCCGTTCTTCCCAATACCGGCGCAGGCTTTCGTCTCCGCCCTCGTAATGTTCGGCAATATAGGCGTTTGCCGCCCGAATGTCGCGTTGTTCCGCCTTGCGTGCAAATTCGGTTTCCCGGTGCAGGCGGTAAATCCGGTGAACTTTGTCCAGCATTTCGGCAATCTGCACCTTCTGTGCCGGCAGCAGATAGCGGTATTTCTCCTGATTGAAAAACAGGTCGCTCATCAGCCGGGGCGTATGCGCTTCCCGATAAAAATCAGGACGATACGCCATATTGCGGTACGGTTTGTGATAATCGCCCTGCGCCGCCAGATAGGTACGGTACGCCAGCTCTTTGTTCAAATCCATATAAAGTTCCGGCCCTTCGGGTATTCCCATCCGCTGCGCCGCTTCGCGCCGTTTGAGAACGCGTTCCAGCAGTTCCTCCCCCACTTCCGCCTGATATTCGAACAGTTCCGGCGTTGCCGCTTCGTGCACGTCCAGAAACTCCCGCAGCGTCTGAAAATTTTTCTCGACGCTCGTATCGTCTTTCCATATCTTTTCCAAAAATTCCAGATACTTCGTTTCCTCAAGCGTCGAGCGGATAACCTTCATCTGTTCCTTGGTATAAAACCGGTCGACTGCAGGGAAATTGTCATTGGAAGCAGTCTTCCTGAGCCACGGGGAACGCATGCTTTTCGCCAGCTCTTCCGCTTTGCGCCGCTGCTCGGCCAGATAATCGTCATACGAAATAACCTCTCCTGTGCTCTTGCGCAAATCGTCCTCGATTTCCTGCCGCGAAACGTCTTCCAGCCGCAAGTCCCAGAATAAATCCCCCTTGTCGTCCTCCTTGACCGTCATTCGACTGTTTATCAGCGCGCCGTCAATCATCACCGGAAAATACGCCTTGTAAGAGTTTTTTTCTCCCGCCGTCACAGAATTCGAACCGTGCGGCGCTTTCTTAACGTTAAAAACCGCCGTTCCCAGCAACATGGGCAGATAAGGAATTAAAAGTTCCCGGCTGCCACTCCAGATATGTCTGTCCTCAACCGGAAGATTTTTGATTTCCACTTCTCTCCCCAGCGACGGATTATATATTTTCCGCCCCTGATACGAAACGAGCAGTTTTTCCATTTTCGCCTTAAAATCAGAGTCATTTCTCGCCTGATATCTATCGGCACTGACATTCAGCAGTACTTCGCCTGATGCGCTCTTGACATTTTCTCCGGCAGCCTCTACATTATCAAAAAACGACGTACCGTTTTCCTCCTTATCCGACACCCGGATTTGTAGCCGGGACTGCCTGGGGGAGGTTTTCGGTACATTATAGCCGTTTTCCTCCCTATCCGACACCTGGGCGTTTACCTGGGACCGCCTGGGGGAGGTTTTTTGTATATAGCTGCCGTTTTCTGCACTCTGCGCTTCTCCGTTTCGGTTAGCCGCCGTGCCGTTTTCCCCGCCGTCGGGAATAACCAGTTCGCCTCGGTCAATCAAAACTTCTTTAAGGCTTTTGTCTTTCAGATAGATAGGCATCCGGCTCCAGTCCTGCTTATCGCGCAATTCCTCTTCCCTCTGCCCGTATCCGTCAGACAGGGCATAAAGCCTCGAATCGGCAAGTGCCCTCTGGGCTTTGACTTCCGCCTCAAAATCTCCTTCCAGATCCCGAAACTCAAAATACCCGCTGCGGTTAAGGCCGACCGCCATATTGCGCTGGTAATGCTTGTCTAAGAAGTCGATAAAATCGCTGTACAGATAATTGTAAAGCTCTTTAATAATTGCCTTATCCTGAAAAATCAGCCGTTCATAACTTCTGAGCCCGAGAATATCATGCCCTTCCATTTCCTCCAGTTTCCGGATATACGTCTGCCAGTACCGCTTGGGAAGGTCGTCAGCCTTAACGTCGGTATTTATTTTCAGCTTAGCGCCGGAATCATTGATTTCAAAACGCCACCGTCCGTCCCCGCCGCGATACCATCCGGTTCTTGACCAGATAAGCCGCGGGCTGTAATCCTGCTGTTCCAGTTTATATGCCTCCGCCAGTTTTTTGAAATCGGCAAATTTGGCTTCGACCCCGCCGAACTGAAACATCACCGCCGCTTCGGGCGACAGTCGTTTCTGAAACTCCTGATACGCCAGTTGCTTATATTCCGGTATCTGCCCCGCAAAAAGGGAAGCCGGAGAAAATCCGCCGTCAATCTCGTACAGTGCCATCATATTGGCTTGCATCATGCCGGCGGCAATTCTCGCTTTCCCTGTGTCTCCGGTAGCTTTAAGCGAACGTTTGTATACTTCGTCAAACAAACGGCGAAACCCCTTGACATCTTGGCGTACCTGCGCCAGGCTTCTGTTTTGCCGCTTTGCCGCCACCGTCGCATTCTCCGCATCGGCACCGCCCTGTGCAATAGTTTCCCCTTCGCTCATCCGCTGCAAATTCCGCTCCAGAACGTAGTTCAAAACCTTTCCGAAAGCATCAGGTTTGCTCTTTAGCAGTTCCATCATATTGTTTTTGTAAAGCTCGATTTCCTCCGCCGTCACACCGCGCAGCAGCATTCTCTGCCGGGCATCCTCATATGTCTTGCGCGCATAATAAACGCTTCCGTCGGCAGCCATCAGCGCCGAAGAACCTGCAATTGCCCCCAGTGCGCTTTCAATCAGCCCTTCAAACAAATCCTGCGTATCGTCAATGCCGACCTTGCGCACAAGGTTTTCCGCCATCATCTGCTGCAAGACTTCCGTTCCTGCCTCGCGCAGCGGCGCCCCTGCAATTTCACGTGCAATCATTTTGGAGGTTATCCGCGCGTCTTTTTCTATCTGTTTCGGTAACGGGCTGAAAAGCTTGTCAATCGCAAAAGTTGTGCCGCCGGAAATGAGCGCCAGCGTATTGGCAGCGTCAATATCCCCGTCCTTGGCGTAGGATTCCTTAAAGATTTCTCCGGCGCCGCCCCCGGCAAACAAACCGTAAGTCGGCCCCGAACCGATAAATTTGGCCATGGTTCCCATTGCCAGAACCTGTGACGATCCCTGTCCCAGAACATTTGCCAGTTTCGACCAGTTCGGATCTGCACTGTAAGCTTCCGCTGCCGGTGCCAGTAATTCCGAATTTTCGATTTTGCCGGCATATTCGCCCAGTTTGTCGCCGATGTTTTTAAAAATTTTCCCCGTTTCCGGCACCAGAAGCCCGGCACCCGCCGTAACCGCCGCCGTACCGGCATTCCGGCTTTCAAGATTGGCGCCGAACATCGACAGGACATTCCCTGCCGTCCGCAGCGTATTCGCGCCCAAACCTCTTGCCCCGGCTTTTAAAAGCTCCCGGCCGAACGCCCCTGCTTCAAATGTGCCGAACTTCCCTTCATCATACGCCCACTTATACTCTGCAGCCTGTGCCCCGAAATTCTCAAGCAACGCCCAGTAGTTGCGCAAATCGGCAGCCTGTCGCAGCCATTTTCCCGCAATCTGAAAGCTCGTCAGCGGCGCATCTTCGTCAACCGTTTCCGCTGAAAAAGCCGGAAAATTCAGGTTCTGCTCCTCCTCAAGGTAAGCAAACGGCGCCCGTCCGCCTTCCTCAAATTCTTCCTGTTTCCTGCCGCGCGCCATAACGCCGGTATAAACCGGTTCCGCCGCAGTATCTTCTGCGTTCATATCCGCAGTCCCGCCATCCGGCAGCAATGTCATTGCCATCTCCGTAACGCCCGCACCATCCACAGATACCGGCGTCATCATCGTTCCGTCCGCAACACCATACGCCGGCACTGGCGTCATCATCGTCTCACCCGCGGCACTGCCTTCCGGTACCGGCGTCATCATTGCCCCGCTGTCCGCAATTCCGGAAATTTCCTTCCCGTCCGCATCGTATTTCATCGCCAAATTCCTCAAGTTGTCCATTGCCCTATCCTTTCATCGCCGTCAATTGTTTCAGCCTTTCATCACGGCAAGCCGCCCCTTGAAATAAAACCGGTCTCCCGGCGCCAGCCCCGCCTGCATTACCTCGTCATAAGTTTCAAACTGCGGATAAGAAAGCTCGCGTTTCTGTTCTTCCGTTGCAATCCGGCGCATAACCGCCGTTTTGTCCTCGGCATAAGGTGCTTCTTTTGCAAAACGCTCCCAAATGCGCCTTTCGCCGCTGCCTGAATAGCTGCTCTTCAGGGTTCTCCGCAGCTCGCCGAAAGACGGAGCGTCGCCCGGTGTTTCTTTGAGGTTCAGCTCCGCCGCCGTTTCCGCCAGCGCCTGCCTGCCGATTTTCTTTGCCGCCGCAGGTGTCATCTGCCCGCCCTGCGCTGTAAATTCTTCGGCCAGCGCCGTCTTTCTGCCGTAGTAGTTCTGATAAATGTCAAACGCCAGTTTCGCCTTGTGTTCCATCAGCTCGCGCCCGTACGGGGTATACTGTTCCGCCCCGGCGGGGATATCGCGCATAAAGGCTCTGTCCGCCAGTTCGTCAACAGCTCTGTCAAAAATAAGTTCGGACGCGTTTCCGCCCTGCTGCGCCGCCACCAGCTGGTTTTGCAGTGCCGCCGTTTCTTCCAGACCGAGTTCGTTATGCCGGTAAGCGCTGATAAGGCTGTTTCCCGCATCGCGCACTTCTTCGGCGCTGAGGCTTTCCCCTTCGTTCATTTTCCGCACCAGCCGGTAAGCGTCGGCAAGCGGTGCCGGAGAGCGGTCTTCGCCGTCTCCCCACAGCATTTCGGGATTGGTATCGGCGGAAAGCACATAATATTGCGCCGGAGAAATTTCCCCCCTTTCCCGTTTCTGCCACAATGACTGGGCGTCGCCGTACGCTGCCAGATAAGAACGCTGCCGTTCGCGCTCCTGCTGTCGTTTAGCCCCTTCTTCGTTTAAGCGCCGCGTTTCCGCAATCCGCGCCTTAATGCCGTCGCTGTCGCCGGGAAAATACCTGTCCGCGGCAGCTTCCGCCGTTTCCGGAGAATTCAGCGCCAGATTGAGAATTCCGGTTTTAAGATAGCCGTCGCGGTAAAACTGCTTGTCCTCGGGCGTAAGAAACGGTGTCCGCTCAATTTCGCCGGTTCCCATCTCCAGCAGCTTTTCCGCCTGCACCGGCTCTGCCGTTTCTGCCAAAAGGTTCTGGTTGTCCGCCAGCATCGACCGCAGGCTGTTACGGCCAAAATCCGCCTGTTTCATTGCCGCAATTTTTGCCGTATCGGCACGATTTGCTTCAAGTATCTTGTCGCCGTGTTCCTGCCAGAAAGCCTTGCCGGAATTTTCGCTGCCAAACTGCGCCGGCAGGCTTTTCTCCGCCGTTGTTGCAATTTCCCTCAGCTGCTCTGGCGTTTCTGCCGCCTCCATCGCCTGACGGGAAGCCCTTAGTGATGCCGCCGCTTCCATCGCCTGCCGCTGCTTTTCCGTTTCCAGGCGTTCCTCAGCCATTTTTTTGCCGGCGTCAACCAAAAGCCCCGCCGTTTCCAAACCGCCGTTTCCCGCCACAAAACGTTTTCCCGGAACCGTCAAAGTCGTTTGCAGTCCTCTCTGCGCCATCACGCCCGCCAGCCCCATCGGGGCAATTTTCTGTCTGTTTGCCATTGTCTTCCTCCGCTCTGCCCTAAAAACTACCCGAAAAGCCCGCCAAGCGACGATGTCAAGCCGCCCAGCATGCTGTTCATAAACTTGTTTTTACCAGCTTTTTTGTGCTGGCGCGCCTGTTCCTCCGCCAGCCGCGCCTGATAAAGATAGTTTTCCGCCTCGCTTTCGACCCGGTAACGCTCGTTAAGGATATTCTGTTCCAAAGCTGCCGAAGTCGTTGCCAGCGCCGTCGTTGTCGTCGGGCTTTCGCCCATGCCCGCTTCGCCCGCCGCCGCGGCTGCCGATGCCACTGCCGCCCGTTTCTGGCTGCGCATCATATCCTCGTTCAACGAACCGTTCAGCCGCACCCTTGCCGCGTTTTTGCGGTAAATCGCCGCGTTGTTCAGCGCCAGCTTTGCCTGAACCTTGGCCTCGTATTCTTCCTGTTTGCCTTTCAAAAAGCCGGAAGCAAAGTTGATTCCGGCCGCAATCAATGCCGCTTGTGCCACCATTGTTTTTCTGCCCTTTCAAAAATCTGATAATCTTCACCGTTAAAAAAATTTTCCAATATCCCGGCCGGGGAAAATCCCAGCATGCCGGCCAGCCGCGCCCCTGCCGCAAAGCCGCGGCGCACCGTCATCGTAACGCGCCGTACCCCGAGCCGGACCGCCTGCCGCGGAATATACCGGCGGAAATAGCGTACCGCCTCAATCAGCTTTCGCCCCGCGTCGATTCCGACCAGCGCGAAACATTCCGCTTCCCTGCCTGTCGTAATGTCGCCGCCTTCAATCCGAAAGCCGAAAACCGCCAATACCCTGCCGCCGTTTCCGTCCCACTGCCTTCCCGCCGGTTTGCCGTCACCCGCCGCAGCGCCGCCGTTCCCGGACGCATCGTATTCCGCAGCGCCCATATTCCCGGACTCTTCGCCTGCCGCAGAGCCGTCATTCCCTTTTTCCACCAACGCGAAAGCCGGAATGCGTTCAAATTCCGCCGCCCACGTTGCCGCTTCCGCCTGCTGCTCAGGCTGCACCCGGACTTTAAACGCGTCTCCCGCCCGATATTTTCGTATCATAAACTACTCCCTGCTGCTATTGCCGAACCGCTCCGTTCAATGCCGAACCGCTCCGTTCAATACAGAACCGCACCGCCCCAAACCGCTCGCCGCTCTATTCGTCCACGTCCATATACGGCACAATCGCCAGAATATTCATCGGCAGCGGCGAAGAATTCTGAATCATCAGCGTTGCCGCCGCTTCCTTTTTCGTCGTCGCTCCGTTAAACAAAACTTCCTTGTTGCCTGTAAACAGTTCCTGCGCCTCGTTCATTGCCGCATCGGCCTGCCGATAGAGGATATCCGTCAGCGTATCCTCGTCCTCGCCGATCTGCCCGCCGCCGGAAAGATACAGCATCAGCAGCACATGGTTGATGCGCTGTTTTTGGCCGATGCCGCTTCCGTAATCGTTCGGAATATAGATATTCTGCGGCATAAACTGGCTCGTAATCGGCAGCCCTGCCGCCACATGCCGGTACGTCGGCAGAATTTTGATTTTTCCGCCCTGCACGACCTGCGGTTCCAGAACCGTCCCGTCGGCATACACCGCCACTTTAAGCCCTTCCAGGTGTTCCAGCCCGGACATTTCCTCCTGCATGTCCAGTTCATTCTGCTCATACACCACAGCCCCGTCCAGATACAACGCTTCCTGGCGGACATATTCTTTCTCCAGCGTTTCCCTCTCGGCCAGGCTTGCCGCGCCGTAAACGCTCGACGGCCAGTACTGCGGAATACCGTTGTCCATCCATTCCACGGTTCTGTAGTTGGCATTGTTGACTGTGCGCTTGATTTCGAGCCACAGTTCGTCGCGGCAGTCTTCAAAATTCGGAATAACCGCCAGGCTTTCCGCCGCGCCGGACAAATCGTGCCGCGACAGTGCCGAAACTTCCTGTTCCGCCGAAAAAGTAAGCGCGGTCAGGCTCCCGTCGCCGACCATGCACCACAACACTTTGTCGGGAACTTCCTGATATGCCATGCCGGTAATTCTCGATTGGAACAGATGTTTCCCCAAAAGGGAAATGTCCATTTCGTCATACCCGTCGTTATAGTAATTGTACGTCAAATCGCGCAGGCTCAGGCCGTACCTGTCGACGAAAATAACGTGCGACCCGACCGAAAGCGGCATAATCGCCTTGCTCCCGACCCGCGAAATCTGCGAAATCTTTACATTGTCCGAAGCCAGCGGCGATGCCGACGACACCACGTCGACATAAAATTCCGACGCCCCCGTGCCGACAAACAAAACGTCCCGGGCATAAATCCATTTCCCCTCGTTAAATTCGGTATTGAGCACCGGCACCGTAATCGCCGTTTCCGCCGTTGCCTCGCCGCATTCCATATCGGCAAAGTTGTTATAGTCGCCCGAATACGACAGGCAGACGTTCGGCCCGGTTTCGGTATTGACCAGAAACGCAAACCTGTTGCGGAAAAAAGCGCCGGATTTCGGATATTTCGAAGCTTTGTGCAGCATGCCGAGTTCCCAGCATACCGTGCCGGACTTAATGGCGTCCGGCAGGCGCGTTACCGTCGTTCCCTTTACATGCTGTTTGTCGACAACCTCCGTAATCTTGACAATTCCCGACCCGTCGTGCAGATATTCCCACAAAACGCCGCCGTCGGAACGCGTCCCTTCGCTGTGCACCGGTTTGATGCTTCCGGTCTCGTCTCCAGTGATGGCTTGGTAATACTTATTGTCTGATACGCATATAGTCCCCTGAAATCCGATTTTTCCCGCCTGCCAGGGGGTCGTGTCGTCGTCAAAAATCCTCAGCCGCACCAACCTGCCCACATCCGTCTTGCTGAAAACGTCACCGGTTGCCGTAAGTTGGACCTCCCCTTCCAACTCGTCGGTCGCAATGCTGATGTCCGTCGTGTTCATGCTCAGAAACGGACCGTTTCTAATCTCCAGCTCTTCCAATACCCATGTGGTATTTGAATAGCGTTTCAGCACCATCAGCGGAAAATCCTCGTTAAAAATATACAGAATGTCCGAATGCTGGATAGTCTGAATTTTGCAGCATTGTTCTTCGTTGTCCCACAAATCGCTGTATGCGTACGGAGACGCAATCTCCAGCACCGGAAATACCTTCTCGACAATGTCGTCGGGAATTCCGCCCGTCGTGCCGTTTTTGCCGCCCATCGTCGTCTTTGACATATCGCGCACCAGTTTTCCCTGCGCGTACATACGGATTTTCTTGTGGCTGAATTCAATCACATACGCCACCCTGTGGCTGTATTTAAACGGAAATAAAAAACTTCTTGCGTTAACCATTGTTTCTCCCCCTCAATTCCCAGACCAGTTCTTCCCCGCGATAAACGCTGAGGATGTTCCGTTCCGCTTTGCCCGTATACGCATCATAAAAGAAACCGTAATTTTCCTGCGTTTCATCTTTCTGCCAGCCGTTTTCCTCTATAAACTCGGCATCAACGCTCAAAACCAGCGTATCATCGGCATCATAATAGTTTCCCTGATTCATTTCGCCCTTTGTTTCAACCAGACGCGTATGCACGACAGCCCCGTCCTGCAGCGCTATGCTGTTCAGTTTCTCACTCTCGGTATATTCAAACAGGCTTTCGTCCAAATTCCCCGTCGGAGCCATATCTTCCCGGGCAAACACAACCGGCAGAAAACCGTTGCTGAATTTAATGTAAAAGCACCGTTCCTCCCTGTCGCTGCGCCCGACCGCCGTACAGGCTGCCAGCCCGACGACGTCGCCCCAGTCGCCGTAGTCGTATTCTTTTTCCTTGACCAGCTCGATTGTAACCGTTTTGGTCATATCGGCAATAATCGTCCCCTCCTGCGTGATGTAGTTTTCTTTTGCCACCCTGTAAAAAACTTCGCCGTTTTTGTTAATGCGCAGGCTCCGCCGTTCATAACCGTTGAGTTCGACCACGGCATCCGCCGGCACCGTTTCCACCGTCAGCTCGCACATAATGCCTTTTGCTACCAGCCTGACCGCAAGTTCCTCGTCCGCATCCGCCGTCAGCGTATCGACAACCGTAACGTACCCCTCGCAGCTCACCCGGTACGAAACCTCGTCGCCGCGCGCCAGATAAACTTCCCGGCGTTTGACGCCGTTGATATAAACTTCTGCTTCTTCCGGATCGGGCACGATTTTAAACAAAATGCTGTCCCCTTCCGGAGTTGCCGCCACAAAACGCGTTCCGCCGCGCCGTTTCAGGCTGCCTTCTGCCAGCGGAATAAAATTGCGGCAGAGCTTTGCCGTCTTGTCATATTTCGCAATGTCTGTGCGCCCCTCCAGCCACGGGCTCAATTCCCCGCCGTTAAACTGCACTTTCGCCGGTTTTATACTCATCTGCATTTCCCCTTATCATCTTGAATGTTTCTTACCAAAAAATGACCTTTCCGCCATCTCACCATTTCCACTCTGCCCGCCTCTCACCATTTCCACTCTGCCCGCCATCTCTCCATTTCTCCTCTGCCCGCCTCCCGCTATTCCGCCTCTCCACCCCATTTCTCCCGTTCCTCTCTTCTCCCGCATTTTCCCATAAAAAAAGCGCGCCCTCCGGCACGCCCGTATTTTTTTTGCAGAATTTTTCCGCCTTTCGCCCCAAAGCAGCCCCAGCGCCGCTCCTATGCGTATCCTCTCTCCAAAGCCGCTCCTGTACGCCGCCTCACAACAGCCCCGCGATTAAAAAGGGTATCCCGCAAACCCCGCTGTACAGCCATATAAAAAACAACGTCCGCCGAACCGCCCCGATGCACGTTCCGGCATCATCCGCCGCCAGCCGCCCCGAGCAGCGAAAATACATCAGCGCCGCCAAAACATACGCTACCGCATAAAACGGCAGAATATCCCGATAAACGCCTCCCAGTATCAGCCATGACCCCGCCGCGGAAAACACGGCCGCCCCCGCCAGCCAGAGCACTGCCCGCAGTATCAGCCGCAGCCGTTGCCTTTTCCGCAGCAGCGGCTCTCCCTGCGCGCCTTGCGATATAACCGCAGTTTCCTTTATGCTTTTACCCATATCCTGAATTCCCCCTAAATTGAACCGACCGCCCCCCAAAACAGCAGCGCGCCGCACCACAGCAGAAAACACAGCGCCGTCGTCATACAATATTTCCACCGCGCCTGCCTGCGCACCATCAGCACATAAAAGCGTCCTGCGCTGAATGCCGTCAGAACCGCCGCCAGCCCGAAGATAAACAGAAAGAGCAGATAAATCGTCATATCAAAACCGGGCATCCGCAAAACGGCTTTTTCTTCCGCTGTTATGGTATCATTCCACCCGCATTCATGAACATTCCCCAATATATTCATAGTTACCAACCACGCAAGAACCGAACATAGCATAGCAGCTCCGGCGATTTTTAACATCAGGGTTCCATTCACCTTCCGCAACTTGCCCTTTTCCGTCTTCTCCCTCTCGGGCATCAGGACAGCCGCGCCGGTTTCGCCCTGCCCGCAATTTGCCGCCCCGCCCGTCTTCCGTTCAGGAACAGGATTCCCGTTCTCTTCTCGCTCATCTCTTACGGAAATTTTCAATTTTTTTCATCCTTCGCTTATAGTCAAGATACTCCTGCACCTTGTGCCTTTTCTCTGTATTTGCATCATATCCCCGAGACATTCTCATTCCTTGATAATCAATATCCGTCCATAAGTCTGCGGGCACACTCCGCAAATAGTCCGAGTATAATCAGTTATATCTTGCTCAAGTTTATATTTTGCTCATTAGACATGTCAAGCGCTTTCTTATCTTCAAGCGGCTTCACCCCATAAATATTTTTTTAACATAATCATCTTCTCCCGCAAAAAAAATCTATATTTCATAAACTAACTTCTTAACAATATACTTTTTTGCCAGAGCCTTTCCGGCTCCGGTTTAAATTGGCCACACCATATCATCTCTCTCCAAATAAGTTTACATTCCATTATTTTCCGCCGCCCCGTCAATCGCCACAGGCCTCAAGCGCCGGAACCGGACAGCCGCCCCGTCAATCGCCACAGGCCTCAAGCGCCGAAACCGGACAGCCGCCCCGTCAATCGCACCAGGACACAAGCGCCGAAACCGGACAGCCGTCCCGTTAATCGCACCAGGCCTCGCGAACCAGAACCCAGCTGTTGTCGGGAATAAGTTCCGCGTCTTTGGCTATCTCGTTGTTGAGCTGCGCCTGCCGTACCAGCGTCAGAAATTCGTTCTCCAGCGCCTGTTTGAGGTTAAGCGAATGTTTGATGCGCATTGCCAGTTCCGCCGCCACTTTCGCGGCTGCCGCCTCCCTGAACAAAGGGGGAAACGCCGCATCGTCCCCGACCGCGCGGACATACTCAATTTCCACCCCGTCTTTCAGCGGGCTGACAATACAGTTGTCTGCCAGTTCGTATCCCTGCATCGCATAAGGGCGCGCCTCGGTCAAATCTCTGGCTCCCTGCCCGAAAACCTTAAGCAGCAGCAGACAGTCCGCCGGCAGCGGATACATAAACCTGTCGCCATACGTTTTTTCGCTCCGCGCCAGACGATTGACCCCTACCGCAAACCGCCACGGATATGACGACAGCAGCAGGTTTTTGACATCTTCATAAATCGTTTCGTATGATTTGCCGAACGCCGCATCGTTTAAAGACGACACCGGCGGCTCGCCGAGTTTCAGCAGCGCCCGGTTGATAATTTCCACTTTTGACATTTTTCCTCCATATTGTTTGCACCACATTGTTCGCGCCATATTATCCGCATTGAACCATATTACCCGTACTGCCCAGTTCGCACCGTAATCGGGCAGACGTTTCCGCCTGCCCTTCGGACTATGGATTGGCCTGATAATAAATTGCATAATAATACCGCGCCCGCGCCGCCGTACCGCCCCAAACAGCCGGTACCACATCTCCGTGCCGCCCCGGACGGCCGGTTCTCACGCTGCCGGTACGCCTCCGTTCGGGTTAGCGCGCCAGATAACCGAGCGTCACGCGGATGCTGCCGCTGTTGCCGGCTGCCGAAGCCACCGCCGCGGTAACAAAGTCCTTCACGTCGGCCGGAAGCGTTGCCGTCGCCATCAGTTCGCCGTCGGCAAAGCTCTTTTCCGCATCAATCGTCATCGTCAGCAAATCGGCAAACGACCCGTTTTCGGTATCGCCGTGCTTAACCGTAATCGTCACTGCCGCGGTTGTTGCCACATCGCCGACCGCAAACGCGTTGACGCAAAGCGCCCCCTGCGTGGAACCGGCTGCCACCGCATCGCCCGCCGCAATCGCCGCCTGGTTCAGGGCACCGCTTGCCAAGTCTTCGCCATAAACTTTCAAAATATTATTCAACATCAATTATTCTCCTGTAAGATTTAAACTCATATATGCGGCACACTGCTTCCCACCGGCAGGCTCCTCCCGGCCGGCAGCAGGAAACAGCGCGCCGTCCCCTGAAAGCTACGCCAGCTTAACCGCGTCTTCTTCGCCGTTCTTGAAGTTGTACGACGTGATGAAGCGGATGCCGTTCCAGGCCGCAAAACTGCGGTTGACGTCCATATCGCCCGTCATCGTCTGCAAAACGTTGCCCTTGTATTTGTTGAGCATCGAGAGCACTTTCGGATGGCAGAAAATATAGGTGGAAGCCGGCGTCGCCTTGGCGTCGACCAGCATATTGTCAATCTGTTCCGCGGTCGGAATCTTGTCCGCCGAGATATTGACAATCGCCGACACCGCGTCCGGGTTTGCCAGCTGCATGCCGATATAGCCCTTAATGCGCACGCCGTAGCCCAAAAGGCCGTTGGCGTTTTTGTAAAGCTGCGCGCCGTTAATCGGAGTTGAATCCAAAATCCCGTGGCGGTTGATGTTTTTCGCCGAATAAAGCCCGGTTACTTCGCCCGGGATAAAGCGCACCGCCACCATGGAGTAGCACTTGTCCGCCGCCCCTGCGGAAACGGCCTTGCCGTTGCCGACCGCATACGGGATAAAGTTGTCGTAAATGATTTTCTTTTCCGCGGTCTCGCCGGCATGCTTAAGCAAAATCGGGATTTTTTTGGAAAAATATTCCGAAACGCCGATAACCGCCGCCTTGTCTTCCGGAACGAAAATCTCGCCGCCCAGAATGGACAGGTCGATTTTCTTCAAACTTGAATCGACTTCCATTTCCGGCAGCGGCTGATTAATATCCACAAAACCCGCGCCGTCGATTTTGCTGACTTCTTCATACGCGTTCCACAACCCGTGGGTCGACGCTTCAAAACGCATATTGTCCAAAATCGGCGACTCATTGGTCAGATAGTCCACATAATGCTCCTGCTTTTTTGACAAAGCAATCGCCAGTTCCTTTAATGTGCTAGACATAAAAAATTCCTTTCAAAACAAATAAATATCAGTAATCGTTAAACATTTCCCTGAAATATTGCACCATATCCCAGTCGTCGCCGCCGCGGCGCCTGCCGAAGCTGACCGGGTTGTCCTCGCAAATTGCTTCGCCGAGCCTGCAAAACGTTTCCATCAGGCGCCGGGTGCCGATGGCGCGCTCGATTTCCTGCACCAGGGCCATATCGTCGCAAAACATGCGCAGCCCCCGTTTCATCAGTTCGAAATTGCGTTGTGCCCTCGTTCCCCAGACGCGTTTCATTTCCTCAAGCTCGCGCTGCGAATTTTCCTGCCAGGTCTGTTCATCGCGCTCCAGAAGTTCGTCGCGGTGTTTGACATACCAGTCATACAAAGCCTGCGCCGACTGCGGCAGGATATGGTTTTCCAGACACACCTGTTTGAACGCTTCGCCGTCTTCCCTGTCTTCGTCGGCAAAACAGATGTCAAACCCAGTGCAGTCGTGCGGCATTCCCAAACGGGAATACAGCTTGTCAAAGCCTTTTTTATCGCCGTCCTTCGGCAGGGACACTTTGGAAGAATAGGCTCTTTCCAGTTCGCGGTAAGACCTGAGCAGGTCGGCAGGAGTTTTCAAACCCTTTTTGCCGAGATATGCCAGCTCTTCCTCGGACAGTTCCCCCCATCCGGATTGTGCACGCAAAAAGTCTTTTTCGATTTCAGACTTCAAAAAGTTGTCGGAGGTCGTCTGCCCCTCCGGCCTGTTAAAATTTCCCATTTCTTTTTCCCCTGATTAAAGTTAAAAATAAAATTAAAAAAAGAACGGCTCTTTCGAACCGTCCTTTGCCGTCCTGACCTTCTCTCGCCGGATTTTTTCGTTCAATCCCCCGCCTGCCCCGTTCCGCAGCCGGACGTTCGGTTTTCCTCCCATCACTTCCCGACCGTCGCTTATTTCACACCCGCTGTCCGCTCTGCCCGGTTTTCCGCCCGTCGCGGCCGGCATCGCTACTCGGCAGAATTGGGTTTAACCACCGACCAGTTCATATAACAGGCGCCGCCGTCCGCCGCAGTCCACTTGCCTCCGTGCGCCAGACAGTCTTTTTCGCTTATCAGTCCGCCAATACAAACTCCCATATCATAACACCAGTCTTCAATTTCGGACAAACCGCCATTACCGCCGACGGCCAATCCTCCGGCAAACAATACCACCGCAACAGTCGGACTCAACGCTTTCTGCCATCCCCCGCACGCCGAAAACAGCAAAAACAGGCTATACGAAAACACTACCGCCGCTGCCAGAAAAAAACATACCGCAACATTGTCGCCTTCCAACAGGCTCCATCCTGCACCGGCAACAGAAAGCATTACCGATAGTATAAAAAAAATCCCTGCCGCCGTTTTGCCTGCGGCTCGCAAAAAACGCCACGCCGTTTTCATCATTTGTCCTTTCGCAAACCATACGTTTTTATTTTTTCTTTATATCACATTAAATCTGAAAAGAAAATAATTATTTGATTTTATGTTTCTTTAAAACATCGCATGCCCCCCTCTCCCGATACATCAGCCCATAGCCTGAACCGTAGAGATTATTTTTCATATCTTTGACACTGTCGCCTATAACACCCCCAATTCCTCCATACATTTTACGCAGCTTTCCGTTACTCAACTTACGATATAAATCCTTTCCCTCTTTCAAAGCAGCTCCAGCCAACACTGTTGATGCAGAAAATACGCCTCCCTGAGCGCCAACACAACTAACATACTGGTGCTTATTTTCATCAGACATTTTTATCGGAGTTAATCTTTCCGCTTCATAATATGCATGTTTCACCGTTTCAGGAAGAAGATTAACAGATTTCTTCGCTGCTAAATTGAAAACTTGTCTTGCCTCGTCAGCTGTTTTATCAAAAATGCGGGATAAATCATAAATATTTGCTTTTCGCTGGCACAAAAATTCACCTCTGTTCATCTCTCCAGTAACTTCATCTTCATATTTTTTAACCGCCTGATATTCAAACCAGTCAGCTTCATTCATATCATCTTCATCCGGTTTCTCACCATATTTCAAGACCAGTTTTCGCATCCGCTCCTTACCGGCTTGAACCATATTCTCTTTTGCATCTTCCCAAAAATCAAAAAACATAATCCGTTCTCCTCTCGTTTCCCGTATACAAAAAAAATCCGCCGCGAACGTCCTGCCTCCGCCCAACGCAAAAGGCACCGTCTCCGGTGCCTTCTTGTCTATTATGTCTGAATAATAAACGCCCTCTGACACAATGTCAATACCTTTTGCCCTGGGTTTTGAAAAAAATCCGCCGAACTCGGACACTTCACCGTCTGCTTCACCACCGGAACCGTAACCGCCGCTTGCATCTCCGCCAAAGCCATACAGCACGCTAAAACCGCCCGACTACCGCACGGCTAATCCGCATACCTCCAAAGCTGAAATACGATATAAAAGAAATATGCTCCCGCAAGGCACAAAACCGTAATAGCAGCCTTCTTCGTCCCGTTCCACAACCGCAGCCGGACTTCCGCTTCTTTTTCCCGAACGATGCCCTGCCCGGTTGCCCGTTCCGCCGTCCGCCCGGCCTCATTTAATTCCCGCCCTGTGGTTCCAACATCCCGCTCCATCGCATAAACGTCCCGTTTTGCTTTCTGTTTTGCCATAACATTCCCTTTCGTCTGTTCTAATCGCAAATATCAAAAATGCAAACGCGTTCCTGCTCTCCAGCCACGATACACTCCTGAATGCATTTGTCTTCAGATGGGGAAACAAATATCCGATACAATAAAAGAATTGTCAGAAACAACACGCCCGCAAGGCACAAAACCGTAATCGCAGCCTTCTTCGTCCCGTTCCACAACTGCAGCCAGCCTCCCGTTTCTTTTTCCCGAACGATGCCCTGCCCGGTTGCCCGTTCCGCCGTCCGCCCGGCCTCATCTGATTCCCGCATCGCGCATTCTCCTTGTCCGCTTGTCATCCAATAACCATTCACACGGTTTATTTTTGTTTCTCTCTCCCAGCTTACTGCCATACATATTATTTTGCAAATCTTTTCTCGAATCTTCCAAAATAACTTTTCGATTCTGCTCGTTACTCCTCTTTTTTACATAATCTGCAACCTCTTTTGCATATCCAAGCAATATACCGTTACGCTGACTCTCCTGACTTATTTTAGCCAATTCACATTGTAAAAGAGAATGATAATAATTATCAATCTCAGCTCCCTGCCCGGAACCATACTTACGAACCAGCTTACCCCCGGTCTCATCCATCGCCCGTTTATATTTATATGCTATCTGAGTATCAGCAACAAATTCTCCAAATGCTTTTGCTGTTTTATAGGATGCTAAACCTACTGGAAAAATTGAAGAAACAATTCCATTCTTAATTTTATCTTTAATCATCTCTCCAGTAACTTCATCTTCATATTTTTTAACCGCCTGATATTCAAACCAGTCAGCTTCATTCATATCATCTTCATCCGGTTTCTCACCATATTTCAAGACCAGTTTTCGCATCCGCTCCTTACCGGCTTGAACCATATTCTCTTTTGCATCTTCCCAAAAATCAAAAAATATAATCCGTTCTCCTCTCATTTCCCGTATACAAAAAAATCCGCCGCGACCGTCCTGCCTCCGCCCAACGCAAAAGGCACCGTCTCCGGTGCCTTCTCGTCTAGTATGACAGGATACTACTCCCCTTATGACACAATGTCAATACCTTTTGCCCCGGTTTTGAAAAAAAATCTTCGCCGCACTGCGCCCAAACCCGCAACAGCGCCGCCTCTCCCAATACCAAAGCTCCATTGCCCCCGTTGCTGTCAGACTTCCAGTTCGCGCTTAACGTCCTCGCCGTCGCGCTGCAGTTTCGTGTACAACGCAAAGACTTCGGTTTCCGACAATGCCAGATATTTGACGATTAAATCAAAAATCCGCCGTTTTCCGAGAACAAACGCCGCCGCGTTCGGATCAAAACGATTCTGCGCGTCATAAAAATACGGTGTGCTGCCGTTGCCGAGTTCTCCCCGGGCGCCCGCCTCGTCGCGCAGAAATTCCAAAACAACCGCAGCTTCAGGTTTCAGCCGGCCTCCCTGCCCCAGAAAAAGTTTCTGAAATGCCCGCACCAGTTCATGTTCGCGTTTGATTTTTCTGAAAAACATCTTAATTTCTCCCGATTGTTTACGTTAAGCCCTTTTGCCGCGCAGTCCTGCGCTGCCTCCTGTCCGCGCACCGGTACCGCCGCCCGTACTCGCGCTGATACCGCCTGCTCCGGACAAAACAACGCCGCCCGTACCGATACCGTTCGCACCGCCCGCGCCGCTCGCCATCATGCCCGTGCCGCCGATACCCGCTGCGTTTCCTCCCTGCTGCGCCAATATGGCCTGCAAGGCTTCCTGCTGCTGTATCGCTGCCATATCGTCCGCCGTTTTTACCACATCGGAACCGACCCCGTAATAATCGGCGATTTTCCGCAGCGCAGCTTCCATATCAAAAACCTTCAGCACGTCTGGATTGCTCTGTGCCATCGCCGCCGCCGCTTCCATCGTCTTATACAGCCCGACAATCGCTCCCGACTGCTGCATATGCACCGCCGGGCTTTCAAACTGGATGGCAATAGAGCCTTCATACATCAGCTCGTCCGGCACATCGTCCAACATACCGTACATGCCCAGAATATCCAATTCGCGCTCAATGTTCCCCGACAGCCATTCCGCCGCGATGCGTTCGCACATCGGCGCCAGCAGCATGGATTTTTCCATCTCGCGCTTTTCCACCTCAGTCGCCGTCATCTGCTTGGTCTGCGTCAGCGACTGGAACAGCGGTACCAGAAACGCGCGTTCAATCGCCGCCCGCACTTCGCGCTGCATCTCCACCGTAATGGACAGGTTGTTGCCGTATTGCATTGAAACCGCCGCCGGTTTGCCCTGGCTGTCCAGCCCGCCGCGGATAACCGCTCCCGCCGAACCGAGCTTGTTGGCGTCAATCAGCCCCATGCTCGTCAAAATCGGCGGATTTGCCTGCAGCTGCCCGGTGCGTAAAATGGTTTTGCCCATCTCATTGGCGGTCAGCATGTCATAAAACGCCTGCAAAGCCGGACTGTCGCCGTACGAGCTTCCCGCAATCCCCAGAAAACGCGGCGCCATATACGGACAGGTACGATAGCCGCCGGTACGGATAATACGTTTCGCAGCCATGTCCAAATGCACGCTCGCATATCTCATTCCGCCGAAATCTTCTTCTTCCGCCTGCCAGTCGTCGCGCTCGTATACCGCATGCAGGAATTTGAACATTCTCTCCGGCGTATTTTCTGCCGCCTGCCGGATTTCCCCGCGCAGTGAGTCGCCGAACTTGCTTACGGCCTCTGCCGCCGTCAGTTCGTATTCGCGAAACACCGCCGCCAGCCTGCCGCAATCGTCGCGCTTGATATAGGCTTCCTTAACCGGGATGGTGCGGTAAACGATGCCGCGGCCGATATCGTCGTCAACCATCCACAACGCGTGCCCGTAGATGCCGAGCTGATTAAACAAAAGGTCGCTCTCCGCCGCAAAATTAGATGCCGCCGCATAGCGCATCCGGAACAAAAGGTCCGTCGCCCGTTCCAGATATTTTTTGACCGCCGCGTTGTCGTCCAGCTTCGGATTGACCGGTTTCAACCGGTGCCAGCGCGTTGTCGTCGGCACAATCACCGATTTCATGCTTGAGGCAAAACAAGACAGCGCGTTGCGCCCGGTCGTGTCAAACACCGCCTGCCTGACCCGCCCGCGCTCGTCGGTCGCAAACAGCTCGGAATCAACCGAACACATTTCCGCCGCTTTGTTCCACATCGGCTCCCATTTGGCACGTTCGGTTTTCATCGCCTCCAGCCGTTTCAAAATGCCCTCGGCCGTAACTGCCGGCTTCCGGTTCCCGTCGCTGCCGCGCCCGTGCCGCTGCCGAAATTTGTCCGTTATGCCATTGCCGCCAGCCGTACCGCCGAACCCGCCGGTAACTTCGCTTCCGAACCCGCCGGTAACTTCGCCGCCGAACCCGCCTGCCGTCCCGAACGGCACGTCTTTGTCCGTCATACTAAATTGTCCCATAAAGACCCTCCGAAAATAAAAAGGGCGCCGCGTTTCCCGGTCAGGAACCGCTGCACCCGTACACCCATAAAAACGGCGGCTCCCGCCAAACCGGAATCACCGCCGCTCACTCATAAAAAAAGCCGGCTCGATTTCGAACCGGCAGCCTGAAAACCTGCTCCCAACTCTCCGTTCCGCCCCTCGCTCCAGTCCCTTTCAAATTGTCTCAGCTCTTGCTCCGGCTCCCTTTCAAGTTGTCCCTGCGCGCTCTTTCCGCCACTGCAATTGCCGCCGCTGTTCCCCTTCTTTTCGGCCTTTTCAAACCAAAATTTTCACGGCCAGACCTGTGCCGCACAAAGCCAGATACAACCACAAAAACAGCGCCAGCCGCTGATAGCTGCGTCGCTCTTCCGCCCCTGCCAGCCGCGCGTTAAGCCAAGCCTGTCCCAAAAACGCCGCCACATACGCCGCCGTAAAAATCCCGGTCAGGAGCCCCTGTCTGCAGACGCCGTCCCCCGCCGTATTGTCGCATATCCCCCATGCCGTCCACATCGGCAGAAAATACGCTCCCGCCAGAAACAGCACCGCGCTGCCGCAAAACTTGACCAAAATTGTTTTCTCTGTTTTCATCACAGTTTCTCCCCAGCCGCCAATATGTCCGCCGTAAAAACATACATCGCAAATTCATTCGCCGCAAATCTCATCGCCTTTCCTCCGCATCGGCAAACCCGCTCGCCATCTGTTTCATCGCCACACCTTTCGTTGGCTTCCTATCCCGCTCGCCATCAGTTTCATCACTGCTTCCCTTCGTTGGTTTCCTATCCCGCTCGTCATCAGTTTCATCGCCGCTTCCCTTCGCCGTCTCCTATTCCTTTCGCCATCACCTATCCCAGCAGGTATATCATAAACAAAGCCCCGCACCAGAGAGTGTAATAAACCGCACCGCAAAGCCACCGCTTCGCTTTCCTCGCCCCTCTGCTTTCCTTCGGCGTTTCCCAAGCCAGCTTCTGATACACCTCCGCAAAATCCCTGCTGCATATTGCCGTCAGCAAAAAAAGGGCATAAAACTCAACCGCCAGCTGCCCCCAAAAAATATCCCGATTGCCGGACATCACTCCCGCCGCCATTGCCGGAATTGCCGGCAGCAACACTATTGCCTGCCACCGCCGCCCCGGTCGAAACCGTTCTTTCCGATTTCGAAACATTTTCCGCCAATCCTGAAACCGTTTTTTCCTGCCGCCGCTCATTTCAACTTTTTCAGCCCTCTTTGATAACTAAGATATTCCAAAACTTTTTTTCTCTTTTCCCAATTACGGTCATAATCTTTCGTCATTCGCAAAAACTGATAATCATAATCAGTCCACTCGCAGACATTTTTTTCCAGTATATAATCGCCGGCGTAGCTGTCAATGCTTTTTCTACCTTGTTTAACTCTTGAATTCCAAAGATATTGTCCTCGACAAAGTCCTCCTCACCAACATAATCATCAGTTTTCCTGTCAATTTTATTGTTTTTCCGCCACCCCGATACGCCCCAAACCGCCCACCGCTCGTTCATAAAAAAGCCGGTTCGATTTCGAACCGGCAGCCTGAGAATCTGCTCCTGTCTTCCCGTTCCGCGTTCTTCACCCGGCTTATCGGCCGCCGGTTTCTGCTCCCGCCCGTTTCTCTCTGCGGATAAGCAGGAACGTCCGCATCGGAAACCCAATCAGCAGCGACAGGCTTCCCCAGCCAGCAAAAGATACGTAAAATGCCGGCAAAAAGCCCTCGCCGTCAGAATACATCATGATGAAATCCAAAAACACCGGTGTCATCAGCAGTATTGACCAATAAAAGGCCGAACCGAATGCGAATATGTACGCCGCAGCATTCGGATATGTTTCAATCATCCGGGCTTCCGCCTTTGGCGCCTTGTTAAAAGCCGCCGCGACAATAAACCCCAAAGAGAGAAAAAACGAAATGTCTTCATCAGGCAACGAAAATATTGCCGCCGCCAAACCATAAGCCAGCGACCATAATACATAAACGCCCGCCGCAAACAGCATTTTCTGCCGCCTCGGGCTCATTTCTGCCATAAACTGATACATATATACAATACCTCCGTTCTACCTGTAACAAAGATACTATTTCCTAAAAGAAAAAAATGCAACTGTTTTTCCGCCACCCCGATACGCCCCAAACCGCCCGCCGCTGCCCCGGCACAATCCGGTGCCTGCCGTTTCCCGCCCGCTCCTGTTCCCGCGCCTGCCGTTTCCCCGCCCGCTCCCATCCCTGCGCCGTTATGCGCCGAGCGTCGTCTTGCCGCCGGAACCGTAGGAATTATCGTGCGACAAAAGCTGCGACACCGCGCCCATTTTCTTTTTGCGCTTGCGTTCCAGCTCCTGCACTTCCTCAGAATTGTCGACAACCTCCGGTTCGACTTCCTCCGGCTCAATCTGCACCACTTTCGGTTTGGAAAATACTGAACTCATTTTTCATACTCCTTTGCATATAAAATTAAAGATAAACTGAATCGTCAACAAAGTCCCCGTCCCGTGCGCTTCCCGCCTTCAGCAGATATTCCGCGTTCTGAATGGCAAAGGTCAGCGCCAGGGCGTCCGCCGCGTCCGTCGACCGTCCGAGGCGTTTTTTGATGTCGGCTTTGGCCTCAAGCTGCAGCCGGCCAAGCGCATCAAACATCTTGAGCGGTGCCGTCAGGTCTTCAACCAGCCCCGGCACGTCGGGCAGCGACACCGGCAGCGGCGACTTCAGCCATTCCGCCGCCCGCGCCCACATTTCCGCCCGCCGGTTGACATAGCGCTCCGGATTATCCGCCCGCTCGCCGAAATTGACCGCCGTAATACATTCGGCAAACCCGTTGGCAACAAGGACGTCAAACACGCCCGCCCCCAACCCGCCGACGTCAATGCACACGCGTGCCGGATGTTCCGCGGCAATGACCCCGCCGACCAGATTGGCCACCTGCACCACGTCAAGTTTCTGATACGTCTTAACCGCGCACACCTGCCTCCCGCGCCGATAGCAAAGCGCTGTCTTGTCGTCGCCGAACCGTGCCACGTCCACTCCGACGATAAGCGGCGCCGCACCGTCGGCAATTTCCACTCTTGCTTCCAGCGCGCGGTAAACCTCCTCGCGCCCGATAAGGTGATCGTCCGCCGCCAGCCGCGGCTCTCCCTCCCAGACGTGCAGATACTCGCCGTAATTTTCGGCTTTCATCTTTGCCGCCAGCCGCCGCATATTCTCAGGACAGTAAGGATTGTCGTAATAGTTGACCTTGCGCACGATTGTATCCGCATCAGGATGCAGTGCCAGCGCCTTCCATACCGGGTCGGCCTCCTCCTCGCGGTTCAACGACAGCCAGATTTCCGACCCCGGCTTGCGGATAGTCGGGTCAAGCACCAGCCACGCACGCTCGGAAATCTTCTGCGCCTCCTCGCACCAGCAGATATCCACCCCCTCCAGCGATTTGATATTCTGCGCGTTATGCTCCATAATCCCTTTAAAAATGAATTTGGACTTGTTCTTGAGGTTGACAATCCGGTCGTCATACAGCCTGTAATCGCCGAGGCGGTAATAGGCAATCCGGTCGGCAATCAGCTTGTAAACGGAATCCTTTATGGAGTTCTGCACCTCGCGCACGCACGCAATCAGCATCTTCCGGCTTGTCGCCAGCGTCAGCAGCGCGTCCGCAAACGCAAACGACTTGCCGCCAGCCCGTCCGCCGTAAAACATTTTATAGCGCGCCTTTGCCGTCAGCAGTTCCTGAAACGCTTTCGGCAGTTCAACCTTCATCACTCATCTCTCCCCGCTTTTCCGTCCGGCACCGCTTCGCCCGACTCATTCCGGTTTCTCCATTCCGGCACCTTTTCCGTCCGGCACCCGACCTCACACAAATTTCACCACAATCTCCGCCACGCCGCCGTCCCCGCTGTCGCTTTCGCCGCCTGCAATCTTGTCCCACACCGGCTCGGGACAGGATTTCTGCGCCAGCCACTTTTCCGTCTCAATCAGAAGCTTCGCCGTGGAATTGTCAATCTCCCCGGTTTTCAGGTCCGCCACGATTTTCCTGATGTCGTCGGTACACCGGTCGGCATAGTCCGCCTGCGCCAGCTGATATGCCTCGCGCAGTGTCTCGTCTGCCGCCGTCGCCGCATAAAAATCGCGGGTGCTGATGCCCGCGCGCCGGCAGGCTGCAAACAATGAATTCCCCTCCCGCACCGCCTCAAACACGATGTCGGGCACTACCGCCCGAGTTGCCTTTTTACTGTTTTTTCCTGTAGCCATTATCTCCGCCGCTCATTAATTCCACCGTTCGCTGCCCGCACATACCGTCCCGTTGTATGCCGAAACATACCACACCGCCCGCACCTGCATACAGTACATATCGCCCCGTCGTATACTGGCTTCCCCCACGCATCACATCTGCGGGCCCCGCATACAAAAAGAGCGCTCTGCCGACCCTGCCGCCGTCAAAACGCTCCAATGACATTCAACTTAAATTTAAACTTTAAAAATAATCTGCAACCAGATTCAACTTTTCTGATATACAGTCTTCCACGATAACCAACTTTATAACACCCCTTGTCATAGATGTCAATACTTTCGCCCCTGTTCTGAAAGAAAAAATATTACGCGTAAAATCAATATATTAAACAAATTGTGCATATATTTTTTGTTTGATTGACTAAAAAAGCCCCGCGCCCTACCCTCATAATATGAAGAAAATGACAGAAAAAACAGCCCCCGTTTCCCCCGCCGGACTCTCTCCGGCGACCCTTCCGCATACACCCGTGTCCTCCCCCGCCGGACTCTCTCCGGCGTATCTTCCGCATACTCCCGTACCTTCCCCCGCCGGACACACGCTGTACGAACGCCTTCGCGACTTCGATCTCCCGGGGATTGTCGTCCGCCGCCTGCAACAGGCCGACCGTCCGTTCTGGCTTGCATTCGCCGCCGTTTTTCTGGCTCTGAACCTTATCTTTCTGTTTCACGGCGCCCATTTTATGTTTGGCGACCACGACTGGAAATATCTGAAACACGGCATTTCCCTCGGCGCCGGATTGTTTGAAGGCCGGTTCAGCCAGTTTGTTCCCGTAACGCTGCTGAGCCGCGGCGAAATCCTTCCCGTAATCAACAACGCCCTCGGTTTCGCAGGCTTCGCCCTCGGCGTCGCCATGCTCGCCCGCTACTGGCGCCTGCCGCATACAAAAACCGCCTGTGTTTTGTTTGCCCTGTTCGCAGCATTAACGCCGTATGTCCTGTCTTTTATGTATTTTGCCTTCCTCGTTATTCCCGTCTTAGGCTGGAATATGTTTGTCATCGGCTCCCTGCTCATCAGTGAAAAGGAAGAGCGCTTTTCCCTCCGCCGCACCGTTTCCGCCGCCGTTTTGACAACACTGGCTCTCGGCGGCTATCCTCCTGTCATCAACCTGATTGCGGTTGCTTTTTCCGTCCGCCTGCTGTTTGCCGCCTTGTTTGAAATCCCTTCTCCCGCCGCCGCAACGCCCGGCACCCCGATCCCTCTTTCCCTCCCCGCAGTATTAAAAACGCTCTGCCGCCGTTTCCGTTGGACGGCATTTAACCTTGTCCTCGGCGCAGCCTGCTATAAGCTCTGCCTTTGGGCTCTGACGCGTACTGGTGCCGTCAATGCTTCTTATTACAACCTGCAAACCACGCCGCTTGCCGAATGGGGCGCAAAATTTCTCCTCGTCAGCCGCGATGCATTGCTCCAATTCTCTGCCACCCTGCCTTTTATCCCCGCCGCATATAAAGCTGCCGCCGGAATTGTTGTCCTTGCCGGAATTGCCGCTGCCCTGTTGCGCATATTCGCACCGTTTCGCACCAACGCCCCCTCTGCCTTATCTGCTGCCTCAGGCGCCACGGTTTCCGCCTCGGTTGCAGACACCGCCGCCGCAAATTCCGACGCGCCGGATATGCCATACTCATTTTCCGCCGGTGCCAAAATCTTTGTTATTATGCTCCTTGCCGCCGTTTTTTATGCCCCGCTTGTTACGCTGTTTATCTCCACATCGCTCGCCGAAACCGAATTTTCTCCCCGTATCGACTTTTTCGGGCTGATGTACCTGTACGCCGCCATGTTCGCCCTCACGTTGAAAAACGCCGCATCTGCAGCCCCTGTCGCCCCTGCGGCCGCTCCCTGTGCCATCACCCGCCCCGTTCCCTATGCCATCACCCGCCCCATTCCCTGCGCCGCCGTATTTTGCAAAAACCTAGCCGTCCTCGGCGCCGCCGCAGCCGCCGCCATCGCTGTCAACTGCCTGTTTGAGGCGCAAAAAGTCTGGAAACTGGGCTTTGATGCCGAAATGAAACTTTACCGCCGTGCCGCCGCGCGCTTTATGTCATCGCCCGATTTCAGCCCCGGCCATCGCTATATTATGGTACAGGGCGGTTCTCCGGCATTCCGCCCCCGCTTTTACCATACGCCGTATCATTACGGCAGCGACGATCTGCTCGGCATTTCCTATGTTCCGGGCATGAATCCGTCCGTCATGTGGAATTACTACGGCGTTGCCGAATACGCCGATCCCTCCGCCTATGTCTACACTTTCCGCCCTGACGCTGCCACCGCAGCCGCAATCGGCAATGCCCGTCCCTGGCCCGCGCCGCAAAGCACGCTCGTCCAGCCTGCCGCTTCTCCCGCCGGACAAAACATAATCCTGCTCATTCTCTCTCCCGAAGGTCTTTCCGGCCTGAAAAGCACCTACGGGCTGTAAAGCTGCCGGTAAAGCTTTCCCTTTTCCGCCCACAAAAAAACGCACCGCTTTCCCGCTGTGCGCCTTTTCCTTTTTCCTGCCGTTTCCGGTTCCCGGATATTCGGCTCTCAGCCTTCCTGCTCCCTGCCGTTTCCGGCTCTCAGCCATTCTGTTCTCAGAGCTCCTTCTCCCGGCTGTCCGGTTCCGAAGTGTCCGAGCTGCTCCGGGATATCCGGGCAGCTCCGCCGGTTCTACTTGCGTTTAAACCTGTCGCGCCCGCCACTCTCCTCGCTCTTGCGGAACTTGAACAGCCCTTCGTCCAGCTTTCCGTCCACAACCGTATCGTACAGCGACAAAGAAACCTCCATTGCCTGCGGCGTTACGACTTTCCACTGCCGAAGTTCAAACGGATTGTTGGCAAACACCAGCGTAAACGGCCCCAAATCTCCGGCATTTACGTATTGCAGCCCGACGCGCATAACGCCCGGATCTTCATAAAAATTGGTAACCTTAAGCTCTTTCCCGTCAATTTTGACCGCATTCGCCAGAATAGCCGCCGCCGGAATATCCTCATAATCAATGTTCGTAATCTGATCCAGTTCCTTGTCGTAATAGACGATATAATCGCCGTTGCCGACAATCAGCACATTGGACGGCGCATTGTATTCCATGCGGATTTTATTGGGCTTTTCAATATAAAGCCGCCCTTCCACCTTCTCGCCGTTGCTGGCAATCTGTACAAAATCGGCACGCATCGTCTTAATCGAATTAAGATAGTTTTCTATCTTCTTGACGTCCTCGGAATCGGCTTTCGTCTGCGCTGCCAGCGCACTGCCGTCCGCGCCGGTTCCCAGGCATCCCAGCGCCACAACCGCCGCCGCAATCAGTTTTTCCGTATTCATTCGCAGTATCCCTTAAATTAACTTAAATCTTCACCTAAAATAAACGCCGGACGCCTTTTTTTCAAGTCATTTTAAAGGTTATCTGCAAAAATCTGCCGCGCCGGACACCCTGCAGCCCAGCGCTGTGCCTTTCTCCGTCCCTGCCGCGCCGTTCCTCTCTCCCGCAATCGCCGTTTCACGCCCGCCGCATTCTAAAAAAAATCCGTTCTTTCCCTTGACTCGGCCCCCAAAATATGCTACACTCTGCACCATTGAAAATCTCTTATTTAGTTGAAATTTCTTATTAAGGTATAATCAGAGGGGCTGAAACAAATGTCTTACGCGGAACGGACATCACCGGAAATTCTCCTGTTGGAAAAGCTTGAAGAAGTGGACAAAGCCCTGCCGCCTGCGCTGTGGAAACAGATGCGCGCCGACGTCGGCATGGCAGAATCGCTTGAACGTGCCGACAAGACCATGCTCCCCGCCGTCCGCCAGCGCAAACGGATGTTTCTGCGCGACTTTGTCGAAAAAGCCGTCAGCATGCCGCTTAAGATTTATCCGGACGTTCCGCCGGAAACCGAACGCCAGCTCTACCGGCTTCACCTGTTCTGCTGTCAGCGCGCCATTCACTGCCCCGAAGTGCGCCGCAATCCGTTTCAGCTTGGTTTTGAAGCGCTGCGCGAGATGAAAACCGCGCTGACCGGCATGATGATTTCCTATCGCCTGATAGACCCGTCCTGCCCCTATAGCTGGGACCGGAAGTTTTTTGAAACCAACATCATCACCGACAAGGACGCCGAAGGCCGCACCGTCGTCAAATTCAACCGTATCCCGCCGCATATCGTTCCGCTTGCCGTTACCGAAGAACTTGTTACCGACTGGCTCATTTATCGCGCGTATGACAATAACGGCATCCGTACCCTGATGGATTATAAGAATAACCTGCTGACCCTGCCGGACTATCAGCGCGGCGGCGCCCCCGAAAGCGAATTTTCGCGTTTTGAACGCAAAATGCAGGAGCAGCGCAATCGTGAAGAAAAACATAAGAACCAGGAGCTTGACCTCGAATTCCGCAAAACGCTGGTACGCAGCGTCGCCGAACAAACCGCTGCCCGTATGCTGAATACCGGCCTGTCGGATTTGGAAATCCTCAATCAGGCATATAACGCCGACCTTAATACGCTGGTAGATAACCGCCCGTCCGCCGCCCGCTATGCTGCCCACAGCCTTCCCGGCACCGCACACAGCCATTTCGACGCCGCACACAACCATTTCGACACCGCACACAGCCTCCCTGACACCGCTTGCAGCCATTTCGACGCCGCTCAAACGCTTCCGTCCCGGTCGGCCAATCCCGCCCGGGAGCTCCCGCCGCAGCCGGAATTCAGCACGGCATTGTCTTCAAACTACCGGCATAGTCCAGACTGCCTGCCAGCCCTTTCCCGGTATGGCACGGCGCCAATCGCCGCCGAACCTGCCTCGGCTCCGCAAGCCCTGCCCGCTCCGTACCCATCTCCTGCCTCGTACCAGACCCAACCCGCTCCTGCCTCGCAGCCGCAACAGCCGGCCGGCGCCTCCCGGAAAAAGCGAGCCCCAAAAACGCCGCAGTCATCTATTATGGATGAAGTCATCGCCCGCTTTTTGGAAGAATAACCTCCCCAACATTCTGAAAGAGAATTTTCCTTTCCTTCTTGAATTGTCCAAATTTCAAAGCACAACTCATAAAGGAAAAGATTATTTTTCCCTTGCTTTTTAAGCTCAACGGCAGAAGATGAAAGCATAAAACTATCTATCTGCTTTTAAGTTACGCTTTCCAAAGTGTTAATTTAAATTTCTTCCTTGGAGGTACTAATGAATAAAATTAAACAAATCACAGAAAAACTATTTCCTCCTGAACAGAAAGTGTTAAACATTTTCAAGATTACTTATCTGGTATTGTTGATCATTTCTTTACCGGAAATCTTTGTATATCATCATGGGGAGTTAGCTGCAGGTTTCTGGATAACAATAGCCTGGCTAGTATCTTGGCCTATTTTTATAGTTTCTATGCTTGCATTGCCAATGTATTATAAAAGCAAAAAAAGAAATTTAGTTTTTATACCACTACTTGCTCTTTTAATATATTTATATTTTATTGCGATTAGAATGCATAAATACACCGCGGGTTTATTAGATCCAATTTTTTTCCTGCCAGCTCTTATTGCTTTCATTCTTTGGAATAAAAAAACAGCAAATCCTACTCGTAACTTAATTATATTTCTGGCAGTTCCTTTTTCTCTTATAGCGTTTGATAAAATTGTCACTTTAGGGTTTCAGTTAAGTTGTCCTTTCACAACCCCTGAAGCTGAATATAATCCAATTTATCTGCCAAAGCGTTTTTTTCATGAGGAAGATGGAAAACTCGTTCCTAACATTCAAGAGATTAAAGAACTTCAAGTATATGCAAATTACAGAGTGCCTGATATAAGCAATACAATATTTTTATATGATTTTTGTGGTTGGACGGATAAAAATGTGACTCAAAAGCTTATTGAACAAAGAAACATTGTTCTTTGTATACAAACAGAGAGTGATATAAATGAAAGGAAAGACAGGCATAATAAATTTAATCTTAATATATCTACACTATCAATTTTTCAATTAAATGCAGATAGCTCAAAAACATTAATAGCTAAACTTTATTCAAGAGTTTTTGTTAAAAATTATGAAAAATTATGGCTACGTGAACCATCCAGAGATTATTGCGGATTTTTTCATAATTTTTCATGTTATGATGGTGAGTTTAATATAAATAGACTTAAAAATTATAGATATATAAAACGACTAGATAATGAAGAACCTTAATGTCATTTTATAGTAAAACTTTAATAAATACCTCCCCCATTAACCTCAACTATTTAGGAAATAAGTTATGAATGATATAGCAGCGTTTAATCCCAGTGATGAATATATTAATGCTTTACAAAGCAAACTTGCTCATGAAAATCTTTCTCAAGGAGATATAAACAGTTTAGATAGTGATTTTTCGGAAGTAGAAAAACAATATTTAGAAAGTCTCCTAGTAAATATATAATAGCTACAATACAAGAGGAAGAAGAATGACTGAAGAGCAAAAGACAGAAAGACATTTTTTTGCATTAGTAATAATGACGCTATTGTGTTTTTTGGTAACGTTTTTGGGAATAGTTGGATTTATTAGAGGGGTAATAGAACATCATGACTATGAAGATATTTATAATTACAGTAAGGCGTTTGCAATCTTGGGGGGATTTATAATATATTTCCTTTATTTACGAAAAATTTATGGAAAAAATCAAACATTAAAAGTAATTTATATGTGTTTTTGCTTTTCTCTTCTTACTTTTTTATTCACATTTTATTTAACGTTATTGGAACTAAAGGATTACGATAAGACATTAACAAATACTTTTGGCTCATGGAGAAATGCTAGTTTCATTTTTCTTATTTACTCATCAGTTGTTGGTTTTTTTGTTCCGTTTATAAAAGAAAATGATATGCAATATAAATATATGACAATGAATACCCAAAGTTGTATCACGTTGATATTATATTTAATTTTATTTATTTTGTTTGGAATTTGGTAACTATTTCATATTGAGGAGAAATATAAAATGAGTAAAATATACGAACAAGAGAAACTTCTATTTATGCGCTCTGCTTAAAATTTCCTTTCACACGATTTTTTTCTGATTTTCACATTTTTTTAACAGACACAAAAAAATCCCCTTGGGCACACAAAACGCTTATCGCAAAAACGTGCACCTAAGAGGATAAACGGAGAAAGTGGGAGAATTTGGAGCAGGTGACGGGAATCGAACCCGCATTAAAAGCTTGGGAAGCTCTCATTCTACCATTGAATTACACCTGCAATCCGTGTGAGTTATGAACCTCAAACACTGCTTTTATAAACACCGGATTTTTTTTTGCAACATTTTTCTACGACGATGTGCATAACTTCCCAACACCGCCCCGCCGCTGCCAATTCCGCCGCCGGCCTCCCTCTCTGCCCAAGCCGCAGCGCCGCACGCCATTCCGGACAAACCCGGCCCGCTTCTCCCGCCGCTGCCGCAGCTCCGTGCTACGCTTTCGACGACAGATACGCCGACAGAAACATATCGATATCCCCGTCGAGTACGCCGCGGTCGTCCGAAGTCTCCGCCCCGGTGCGCAGGTCTTTAATCATCTTGTACGGCTGCAAAACGTACGACCGTATCTGATACCCCCAGCCGTTGTCGCCCTGCTCTTCCCATTTCTGCTCCGCCGCTGCCTCTTTCTTGTGCAGTTCGATTTCATACAGCTTTGCCTTCAGCATATTCATTGCCTGGTCGCGGTTGGCAAACTGCGAACGCTCGGTCTGGCACGAAACCACCACCCCGCTCGGAATATGCGTAATCCGCACCGCCGATTCGGTCTTGTTGATGTGTTGCCCGCCCGCGCCGGACGAACGGTAGGTGTCCATTTTCAAATCCGCCGGGTTGATGTCGATATGAATGCTGTCGTCAACCACCGGATATACGTTGACTGACGCAAAGCTCGTATGCCGCCGCGCGTTGCTGTCAAACGGCGAAATCCGCACCAGCCGGTGCACGCCGCTCTCGCCTTTGAGCCACCCGTAGGCATTGTGTCCCGATATTTTGACCGTCGCCGACTTCAGCCCCGCGACTTCGCCCTCGGTTTCTTCAACATACGAAAGTTTGTATTTATGTTTTTCCGCCCAGCGCGAATACATTCTGAGCAGCATTTCCGCCCAGTCCTGCGCCTCGGTTCCGCCCGAGCCGGCATGCACTTCCAGGTAAGCGTCGTTCTTGTCCAGCTCGCCGGAAAGCAGGGCTTCCAGTTCGTGGCGCTTAGCCTCCTGTTTCAGTTCTTCCAGATGCGCAAACAGTTCCGCCAGCATCGCCTCGTCTTCCTCGGCCTCCGCCATCTCGACCATCTCCTCGGAATTCTGCAAATCTGCCAGCAAATCCTCATAAAAGGCAATATTCTCATCCAGCGTATTTTTCTCTCCCGTCAGTTTCAGTGCCTTTTCCTGATTGTCCCACAGCGCCGGGTCCGCCGTCAGAACCGCCAGTTCTTCCTGCCGTTGTTTCGCGTTGTCGTAGTCAAAGAGACCTCCGCAAAAGTTCGGCACTCGCCTTGATTTCGTTAATCAGGTTATAAAATTCCGCTCTCATCTGTTGTACTCCTTAACAAAAAAACATCTCCCCCTTTCATAAGCAAAAAACCGCCGTTTGTAAAGTTTTTTTTAAACCTCGCCTGCTATATTAAGCATAAAAATCAGACCGGAGAACCCCATGGCTCAGAAAATCATCATCACCCACACCGCAAACTGCCGCGACCGTACCGAAGATATCCGCTATATTATCCTCCACTGCTCGTCCTACTCGCCCGACAAGCAGCTGGACATACTGGACAAATACGGCCTGAGCACCCATTACATCGTTTCCGAACGCGGTCAGATTACCGAAAACTGCCCCCCTGACAAAGTCGCCTATCATGCCGGCGAAAGCAGCTGGCTCGGCAGCAAAGGCAAATCCCTCAACGGCTGTTCCATCGGCATCGAACTGGAATCTTTTAACCTCGGGCAAACGCCGCAGGACTACTCTTCCGCCCAGATTTCCGCGCTTTGTCGGCTTTTAAGGCAGTTGGTTTTTGCTTACCGTATCCGCCGCGAGAACATTCTCGGGCATTCCGACATCGCGCCGAAACGCAAAGCCGACCCCGGCGCAGGCTTTCCCTGGCAAAAGCTTTATGCCCGCCAGCTCGTCCTTTGGCCGAGCCTGAAAAGCCTCTCTCCCGAAGCCCCGGAAGAGGAGCTGCTGCAAACCATCGGCTACGATACAGACGACCTGACTGCCGCCCGTTATGCGTTCTGCCGCCATTTCTTCCCCCGCGAAGTCGCCGTCCGCACCGACGTGCACAGCCTTTTGGACGAGCCGTATCCCAAAGATTTCGCCGTCCGCGACCGCGAAGGGTATATGCGGATGCTCCGCGCCGCCGCTTATGCCTTCCAGACCGAACGCAAAAAGAAATACTGGTACCTGAACGGCTAACTCCCCCTTTCTGTCTCGTTCTCAGCCCCGTCCTCGCGGCTGCCCCGTTTCTTCACCCCGCTTTCAGCATTTGCTTTCATGCCTGCCCTTTTCCGCCCCGTTCTCAACACCAGGCTTCCCGCTTTTCCATTTATTCCCGCCGCGCCAGCCCTCCCGGCTCCTTCCCCTTTGCTCCGCCTGTTCCCTTCCCCTTTGCTCCGCCGGGGGACAGCAATTGTTACTTAAAAATATGCAACAAAACTTCCATAAAACCGTAAGGCACAAAAGGCCGCTTGCATACGACAGTCAAATCATGGATAATATTTAGAGGACGGGTGCATCCGTCTTTCTAAATGGTCTTAAACGATCGGACAAGCAATCGAATCTGAAGTTCGTGCTCATTGTGATCTTTAAGACAAACTTATTTATTGCTTGATGAGTTGCTGGTACCGGCCTGCCGCGTACGTTAACAATTTGAAGAATAAATAACGGAACTATGAGGAGTAACTTTAATGACTGCAAACCAAAAATTCTCACGCTTCATCGGCATCGACGTGTCCAAAGCCAAACTTGACATCTACGACGACGCCACCGGAGAATTCTTAACCGTCGAAAACACCGCAAAAGCCATAGAAAAATACGTTTCCGCCCTGTCCCCGGACCCGGAGCTCCTGATTGTCGTCGACCTTACCGGCGGATACGAAGCCCTCTGCGTCAACACTTTTTATAACCGCGGCTTTACCGTCCACCGGGCGGAAGGGCGCCGGGTCAAAGCCTTTATGCGCTCCTACGGCGAACACGCCAAAACCGACCGGATAGACGCTTACGCCCTTGCCCTCTTCGGACGGAAACTGCACGAAACCCTGCGTATGTACACGCCTCTGCCGCTGAACCTGAAACCCGTAACCGAAAGGATATCCGACCTCAAAACCATGCTCCTTCAGGAAAAAAACCGCAGCACCGCGCCCAGCCTTCCCCCCGATATGAAAAAAGAAATCGTCAGACACATCGCCTATCTGGAAAAGGAAATCGAACGCCTGTACCAGAAATGCCTCGACATCATCAAAAACGACCCGCCGCTCGCCGAAGCTTTCTACAAAATCATCGCCATCAAAGGTATTGCCGAAAAATCTGCCGTTCTCCTGCTGACAACGCTCCCCGAGCTCGGCTGCGCCAACCGCCGCCAGATTGCCGCCATCGCCGGTGTCGCCCCTTATGCCAAAGACAGCGGCACGCTCTCCGGTTACCGCCGCATCCGCCATGGCAGAACCACCGCCAAAAGCGCCCTGTTCATCGTTACCCTGGTCGCCATCAGGCACAATGCTCAAATAAAGGAGTTCTACGAACGCCTGCTAAAAAAAGGAAAATCAAAAATGACCGCTATCATCGCCTGTGCCCGCAAGCTGCTGATTATTGTCAACGCCACGCTGAAAACCTGTTAGCGCCCCGACCCGTCCGCACAGACGCCCCGGCTGCCCGCCCGCACACAGCTTCCCGCAGCCCCGGCCCGTCCGCACATGGCTCTCCACAGCTTCCCGCTGCTTCGGAAACCCGTCGCCAAAGCCCTTGACAACCCGTGGCTTTCCGCTGCCAACCCCTCCGGCACTCCGTGGCTGTGCACAAAAAAACACCCCGCTTCCCGCGGCAAAAATTAAAGCTGTTGATAAAAAATTCAAGTGAGTTGATAAGTGGTACGCCGTCCGCTCTTCCGTCCTTCGCATCAGCCCTCATCGACCCCGTATCCGTCCTGGCAGCCTTTCTCTCCCTGCACCAGCCGCCCTGCACGCCTCGTTCCAGCTCCGGCGCCCGTTTTCGCATTCCGCATCGACCGCCTCATGCCCGGCATTTCTCCCCGGCAGCCGTTCAGATTTTCCCTTTCAGGTACTTGTAGGTATAGCCTTTCGCCTTTTTGACAATCTCCTCGGGTGTACCCTCGGCAACAATCCGTCCGCCGCCGTCGCCGCCCTCCGGCCCCATGTCGATAATATAGTCTGCAACCTTAATGACATCCAGATTATGCTCGATGACAATTACCGTATTTCCCTGGTCAACCAAAGCCTGTAACACTTTCAACAGCTTGTTGATGTCCTCAAAATGCAGCCCGGTCGTCGGCTCGTCGAGAATATAGACTGTCTTGCCCGTCGCCCGTTTGGACAGTTCTTTGGAAAGCTTGATGCGTTGCGCCTCGCCGCCGGAAAGCGTCGTCGCCGCCTGCCCGAGCCGGATATACCCCAGCCCGACTTTCTGCAGCAGCTCCAGCCGCGATTTGATTGCCGGAATGCTGTCAAAAAATTCATGCGCCTCGTCCACCGTCATATCCAGCACGTCGGCAATCGACTTGCCCTTGTAGGTAACTTCCAGCGTTTCGCGGTTAAAGCGCTTGCCGTGGCACTGTTCGCATTCGACATACACGTCAGGCAGAAAGTTCATCTCAATCTTCGTTACCCCGTCGCCTTTGCACGCTTCGCAGCGCCCGCCCGCAACGTTAAACGAAAACCGCCCCGCCTGATACCCGCGCGCCTTGGACAGCGGCAGCTCCGCATACCAGTCGCGGATATAGGTAAACAGCCCGGTGTACGTCGCCGGGTTGGAACGCGGCGTCCGCCCGATAGGCGACTGGTCGATGTCAATCACCTTGTCGACATTCTCCAGCCCGATAAGTTTGTCGTATGCGCCCGTCGGCTCGCGCGACCCGTTCAGCTCCTTGTTCAGCGCCTTGTACAGCGTCTCCAGCACCAGCGACGACTTGCCGCCGCCAGAAACCCCGGTAACCAGCGTCAGCGTGCCGAGCGGGATTTTCATCTTCACGTTCTTAAGATTGTGGGTCTTCGCCCCGGTCAGCTCCAGAAACTTGCCGTTGCCCTTGCGCCGTTTGCGCGGCACCGCGATTTCCTTCTGCCCGTTCAGATACTGCGCCGTCAGGCTGTCCTTGCTCGCCAGCACGTCCGCCACCGTTCCCGCCGCGACGACGCTGCCGCCGAGCTCGCCCGCGCCCGGCCCCATATCGACCAGAAAGTCTGCCGCGCGGATGGCGTCTTCGTCGTGCTCGACCACAATCACCGTATTGCCGATGTCGCGCAACCGGTTCAGCGTCTCCAGCAGCCGGTCATTGTCGCGCTGGTGCAGCCCGATTGACGGTTCGTCCAGCACATACAGCACGCCCGTCAGCCCCGACCCGATTTGCGACGCCAGCCTGATACGCTGCGATTCGCCGCCGGAAAGCCCGCCCGATTGCCGCGACAGCGTCAGGTAGTCCAGCCCCACATTGTTCAAAAACTGCAGCCGGTCGATAATCTCCTTTAATATCTTGTGCGCAATCTGCTGTTTCTGCGGGCTCAGTTGTTCTTCCACCCCGGCAAACCACTTCAGCGCCTCTTTGATGGAAAGGTCGGAAACTTCCATAATGTCCTTGCCGCAGACCTTGACCGCCAGCGCCTCGGGCTTCAGCCGCTTGCCGTTGCAGAAAGTGCACGGCGCCGCCGACTGGTAATGCGACAGCTCCTCGCGCGACGCCGCCGAGTCTGTTTCCAGAAACCGCCGTTCCATATTCGGAATCACGCCCTCAAACGGCTTGTCCGACACAAACGTCGAATAATACAGCGGCACGCACACGTTGCCCGAACCGTAAAGGATGATTTTCTTCGCCTCTTCCGGCAGGTCTTTCCACGGCGTGTCCTGCGAGATGTGCAGAAAGTCGCACAGCGAAATCAGCGTCTGCTTGTAAAACGCCGACTTAAACCCGTACCACGGCGCAATCGCCCCCTGCGCGATTGACCGTCCTACGTTCGGCACCACCAGCTTTTCGTCCATATACAGCCGCGCCCCCAGCCCGTCGCAATGCGGGCACGCCCCCTGCGGATTGTTGAACGAAAACAGCCGCGGCTCGATTTCCTCAATCGTAAAGCCCGACACCGGACAAGCATATTTCGCCGAAAACGTCAGCCGGTTCCCCGCCGCGCCTCCGACACCGGCTCCGCCCGCCGCGCCGTTTCCTCCCGTACCGTTCGTTCCCGCCGCATCCGAACCATCTCCGGCCGCTACCCCTGTCAGGCCTGCGCCGTTTCCGCCCGCTGCTCCCGCCAGTCCGGTTCCGCCCGCGCCGTCCACATACAAAATGCCATCGCCGATTTTCAGCGCCGTTTCTACCGACTGCGCCACGCGCTCCGCCATCTCCTCGCCCTTGACCACCAGACGGTCGACCACGACCTCAATGTCGTGCTTAATGTTTTTTTCCAGCGCCGGCGCGTCTTCAAGGTCATAGACCTCGCCGTCAATCTTGACGCGCTGAAACCCCTGCTTCAGCAGCCCGTCCAGTTCTTTCTTAAATTCCCCTTTGCGCTGCCGCACCATCGGCGCCACCAGCATAATCTTAGTACCGGCCGGCAGCGACAGGATTTTATCCACCATCTGGCTCACCGTCTGCGCCTCAATCGGCAGCCCCGTCGCCGGCGAATACGGCGTCCCCGCGCGCGCCCACAACAGGCGCATATAGTCGTAAATCTCGGTAATCGTCCCTACCGTCGAGCGCGGATTGTGCGAAGTCGTTTTCTGCTCAATCGAAATCGCCGGCGCCAGCCCTTCTATGGAATCAACATCCGGCTTTTTCATCAGGTCAAGGAACTGCCGCGCATAAGCGGAAAGGCTCTCGACGTAACGCCGCTGCCCCTCGGCATAAATCGTGTCAAACGCCAGCGACGACTTGCCCGACCCCGACAGCCCGGTAATCACCGTCAGCTGGTTCTTCGGAATGGAAATGTTGACGTTTTTGAGATTATGCTCCCGCGCCCCTTTGATTTCGATATATTTGCTCTCTGCCATCGTTCCCTCTCTAATGCCTGATGCCTGCCGCTGCCTGATGCCTGCGCACCTTGTTTCGGCAGACCCTGCACACCCGCGCCGGTTCGCCGCTGCCGGTTTCCGGCCTTTTCTTTCCTCGGTTCGCCCATGCCGGACAATCCCGCGCTCCCCGCTCCGAAAAATCTTGATATACCACTTTTGTTCTTTTTGCAAGCACTTTTTTAAGCTATATGTTAAAACTTTAAGACGCCTTTCCCTTCCCGGCCTTTACCAAATATTAACCCGGCCCCGCTATTCTGAGTGCAAATCAATTGCAGGAGAAAACATTATGGCTCCCAAATCCGCCGCCAAAACCCAACGTACTTCAAAAACTGCACTCTCCGGCGTCCGGTCAGACGCCCCGGCCCGGCGCACCGGCAAAAAGGCCGCCGTATCTCAGACCGCAGCCCGCCCCGCCGTCAAAAAAGCGCGCGACGCTGCCCCAAAAGCCGCGGCTCAAGCCTCTGCTGCCTCTCAAACAGCCGCAACGCCCGCTAAACCGCAAGCGCCGCTGACCGCCTCTTCTCCGGCTCAGTCCGCCGTTTCTTCCGGCACCTCAAAAGCCCACGAACGCGCCCGCAAGCCGATTTTGTCGCCCGACAACCTTCTGCGCATCTGGCTCGACGGCTGGAAAAAGACCTTCACCCTGCGCGGCCGCTCGTCGCGTTTCGAGCTCTGGACGTTCCTGCTCGTCAACAGCGTGCTGACGGTCATCATTCAGCTCAAATGCAGCTATATCCTGTCGCCGCGTTTTCTGCGCGCCGCCAATGACATGGGCTACTCTCTCCCCAAAATTGAAAATTACATCCTCGCGGCGGAAACCCTGTTCTACCTCGTCATCCTGCTGCCGCTGTTCCCTGTCGGCTCGCTGCTCATCCGCCGTATGCACGACCTGAACCGCCTCGCCTGGCGCAATTATCTCGAACCGGTGTTTATGGGCGTCGTCGTCCTGAGCATGATAAACCTGACCGTCGCCTCGCTCGCCAATACCGACTTTGCCTATACGATTATGCTGCTGAGCATCTGCTTTGTTACAATCCTGTACGGCGTCGGTTTTTACGGGCTGAAGTTCCTGATTATGACGCTGTTTTACCGCGGCGATGCCGAAAAGAACAATTACGGCCCCGCCCGTTATAACGACGACGAGCACGAAGAGCGCGCCCTCAACCTGAGCTGCTGGTACTTTTTGTTTATGGGTACCGTCGGGTTGCTGTATCTGGCGCTTGCCCTGCTCTGAGTATAAAATTCCGACTGTCGGCTGATGTTCCGGACAGCAAAAAGGGAGGCGCACAAAGCCTCCCTTTTAATTTGCCGTTTCGCCGCGCCGCCCGTTACCGTACGGCTTCAAAGCCACCCGGCTCATTTGCCTCCGCAACACCGGAACAGGAATATTCTGCCCGCTGTCGCAACACCGGAACAGGAATGTCTTGCTCGCTGCCACAACACCGAAACAGGAATGTTCTGCCCGCTGTCGCAACACCGCAGCTCGAATGTTCTGCATGCTGCCGCAATACCGCAGCTTGAACGTTCTGCCCGCTTCCGCTCATTGTTGCGTCAGGGCCAGTCCTGCCCTTCCCACATTGCAATCATCCGGTTTGCCAGATTAAGCAGATTCGGCGCGTAGGTTTCCGTCAGCCGCGTTACGTCGTCATACAGTTCCGGATACCGCCCCTGACTCAAACCTCGCCGCAACCGCAGCAGCCATGTCAGACGGCTCTCCGGACTTTGGGCATACGTTTCCAAAATACCAAGCCAGTCTTGGAATTCCCGTTCCCAGCGCCCGGTATGTCCCGCATTCTGCAGCTGTTTCAGCAGATACTGAAACACGGCACTCAGCACATTAAGCTCGGGCTTTGCCGCCGACCGCGTTTTCACAATCTGGTACAAATCGTCCCTGCCGGAAAAGAGCGCCTTCATCAGCGGCGCCAGATTGCCTCCGGCACGCCAGATTTCCACAAAGCCATATTCAAAATACGGCGATTGCGGCTCCAAACGCGCCACAAAAGCAGCCGCCTGTCCGGGAATTTTCCGCGTCAGGACGTCGGTCATCGTTTCATAAACATTCTTCGGCAGTTCGTGTTCCAGCACCGCCGCCCCCAAATTCTCGGCAATCTGCGGATATTCGCGGGCCATCAGCATAACCCAGAGCGCATTTTTCCGCAGCGCTTCAATAATCGGCTCAAACGATGCCGTCCGCCGAAAATCGCTGCCCGGCCCGTTAAGATAGGCGACCGGCTGCGTATGTTTCAGCAGATATTCGAACTCCCAGCGGTTTTGCACGCCGAGCGCACCCCACAGCCCGCGTTTGTAAAGCTCCTGACGTGTATCGGCGCTCCAGACCCGGTCTTTCAAAAACTGCCATTGTTTATACCCCGGTTCGACGCTGTCGATAACCCGAAGTTCGGCCTCCTTCCCCGGAAGGTACAGAGCCGCATTAGGGACAGATTTCAGACAATACCGTTCAATAACAACCCGCGGCGTAAATTTCCGCAATACAGCAGCTTTCCACGAAAGCAGATAACAGCTAAACTTGTTCATAACTCTAAGATTTAATAATGTGAATAATAATTGCTAATTGCCGCCACCATAACACCGCCCGCCGGGAATGTCAAATATTTTGTCTATTGCCTGCTCTCGTTCTACTCCAAATTCTCCCACTCCATTTTCAAACAGCACGCATGGACAATACATATTAAAATGACTATACTCTCGCCGATACCGTCATTTTTCACCAGGCTGGCCGGCGGTGCTGCAAGAATCGTCACCAGATTTTTATACCGCCGCAGCAGAATCTCCGCCGCCTCTTTGTATTTTTCCTGATATTTTCCCGGCGGCAGGGCATAGCTGCAAAGCAATTTCGTCATTTCCCAGTCCGACATCGTTTTGCCCATATCGGCGACAAACCGGGCGCGCAAACGCTCTCGGTGGTCTAATATCCTTGCCATAACCGGAGATATTTTTTCCTCCGGTCGTCTTTTTTTCGCACCTCTCTGGCCGGCTTTCACACCGTCCGTCCCCGCCCCGACACGCCGTCTTCTTGCACCGATAGTACTCGTTTTTACTTCTGTGCCGCCGGATTCCGGCATAACACGGCCTATCGCCGAAAGGCACCTTTTCGCCCCGACGTTGCTCTTTGGCTTTTGCATATAACTCTCACATAAAAAAAGACCGCCTCTTAATTGAGGTGGTCAGGGAGTTCAAAAGCCATACATCGTAATAACCCTTGCAGTCTTTAGGTCAAGACCTTGAACATACACTGCAAGCTCCCCGACCTAATCGGGGATATAATCCAACAGCTCTGCATTCCTAGAGCGTCAGTTAACGGCGTTATATCCACGCCGCACGATGTAAAGGAATTTTGAAGTTCCCGCACCATCTCTGGCACTAAGTTGTTTCAGATACACCAAAACAACCTATGTATATAATACATAAGCCGAATAAAAATGCAACTAAAATTTTAGCGATTGGGAAATTTATTTCAAATTAAGACGGCCGGGAGAGTTCAAATATCGCACATCGTGAGGCGACCCTTTAGGCCTTCAAAGTCGGAGACTTTTTTTGTATAGCCTAAAGCTCCCCGACCATGTTTCCACAATCGGGGACATTTCTATTGCTACCTGATTTTCAAGTAAAACAATATGACGGTGAAATATCCAAAACACCGCACGATGTACAAGGGTTTTTGACGACCCCGCGCCATCTCTGGCGCTCGGCTGAAACCGCATATGCGCGAACCAACCTGCTCATAATATAAAAGAGGTTTTTGTTAAAGACAAGCAAAAAATTTAATCATATTGATTTTTTTAGCGCCGGGAAGTGCAAAGGTCTCCTCTGTGAGTTGACCGCCGCGGCCTTTAGGCTCTCGCCCTGAACATTCGCCGCAGCCTCCCCGACATAATATTAAGTAAGGCGCCGGGGAGTGCAATATCATCTCAGTAAGTTGACCGCCGCGGCCTTTAGGCTCTCGCCCTGAACATTCGCCGCAACCTCCCCGGCTGCATTCACCCCACACCATAAAAGATATTTTCCCCCAAAGCAAGCAAAAATTTTCCCCTCCACTCGCCCCCGCCATCTCATACCGGCAGCCCTCCACTCTCCCCCTCCGCCGCCTCTGTCCCCCGCCGCAAAAAAATGCTTGATTTTCTTCCGCCCCTGCGCTACACCTGTCATAAATGCGCCGCGCCCGCTGGCAGGACGCGCCTTTCCAAATACACTTAAAGGAGTTTTACCACAATGAAAGCAAGAACCCGCTTTGCCCCGAGCCCGACCGGCTATATGCACATCGGCAACCTGAGAACCGCGTTATATGAATACCTTATCGCCAAATCTTCCGGCGGCAGTTTTATTTTGCGCATTGAAGACACCGACCAGAAACGCTATGTCGAAGGCGCAACCGAAATCATATACAACACGCTCAAGACCGTCGGCATGAACTGGGACGAAGGCCCGGACATCGGCGGCGAATACGGTCCGTATATCCAGTCCGAACGCCTGCCGCTGTATCAGGAATACGCACACAAGCTGGTGGAACTCGGCGGCGCGCACTATTGCTTCTGCGCCAAGACCGAACACGATGACGACGAAGAAGAAACCGTCCTCGGCGCCAAGTTCAAAGACCCCTGCAAGCGCATTCCGCTGGAAGAGGCCAAAGCCCGTGTTGCCGCCGGCGAACCCTATGTCGTCCGCCAGAACATCAACCGCAAAGGCAAGGCAATGTTCCACGACGTCGTTTACGGCGATATTGAAATCGACTATGACGAACTGGACGAAGGCGTATTGCTGAAGTCCGACGGCTTCCCGACTTATAACTTCGCCAACGTCATTGATGACCATCTGATGGCGATTACCCACGTCGTCCGCGGCAACGAATATATTTCATCCACCCCGAAATATAACCTGATTTACGAAGCGTTCGGCTGGACGCCGCCGATTTACGTTCACGTCGCGCAGGTGATGAAAGACGCGCAGCACAAGCTCTCCAAACGCAACGGCGATGCGTCGTTCCAGGATTTGGTCGCCAAAGGCTACCTGCCCGCTGCGATTCTGAATTATATTGCGCTCTTGGGCTGGAACCCCGGCACCGAACAGGAAATCTTTTCGCTCGCCGAGCTGGAACAGGTATTTGACGCCGAACGGCTGAACAAATCCCCGGCGATTTTTGACATCGCTAAACTGCGCTGGATGAACGGCTGCTATATCCGTGCCCTGCCGTTTGCGGAATTCCATACCCTCGCCTGTAAAGAATATGACAAATTCATCACCCGCAGCATCAACCGCGAAGAGCTGTCCAAAGTCCTTCAGCCGCGTGTCGAAACCTTAAACGACATCGCCGAAACCGCCGGTTTCATTGAAACCCTGCCCGCTTACGGCGAAGAACTGTTTAACAACAAGAAGATGAAGACCGACCCTGAAATCGCCAAAAAATCGCTGCAGCTCGCGCTCCCGGCACTGGAAAGCCTGAGTGCGGACGGCTGGAATAACGAGAGCCTGTTTGAATGCCTGAAAGCGGTCGCCGCCGCCAACGGGCTGAAAAACGGACAGGTTCTGTATCCGGTACGCATCGCCCTGACCGGACTGGAAACAACCCCCGGCGGCGCCAGCGAAATTGCCGCGGTTCTGGGCAGGGAAGAAACCCTGCGCCGCATAAAACTGGCACTCTAGGCACGCTACATCAAAGCCCGACAACAGCCCCGCCGGCCGCCCGGCACTGTTCCCTGTCGGTTCTGTTGCTGTGCGGGCTTTTTGTTTTCCCGTTTCAGTCCCCCGCCCCTGTTCTGCATCGGGCAGACCATGTTCTGCCATTCTCTTCTCCCGTCCCGGTTCCTCGTCCCGTATTCCGCCGCACCTCATTCCCCGTTCCCCGTTCCGTATCCCGCCGCCCATTCATACCGCTCATCGTCGCATTCAAACTGCATATCCGGTACCCCATCTTCCGCTTTTTCGTACATACTGCTGAAAAAAATGGTTCGTTTTAATTTATATACTTTCGTTTTGCCTAAATGACTATTCCGGCGGTGAAAATATCCCCTGTTTTTTGGTGAAAAAAAACGAACGTTTAAATTCAGCACCAAAGGATATGCAATGAAACTGCCTGACATATGGAAAGAATTTCGCAAAAAAATAAAAAAGCGCCGCCAGTCAAAAATCAAAGCCGACCTGACCTGCAACACCGTAAGTATTCCCCATAACGGCATATTCTATCTGGAAATCAAAGGCAAAAACAACATCGTAACCCTTCCGGAAAACAGCAATCTCAATAATGTCATCAAAATCAAGATTTACGGCGATAACAACAAAATCAGCCTGAATACGGAAAATTACACTAACCTCAAAATAAACATCGGCGACTCTTTGTCCCCAAGCTGCAATTGCACCGTATCTGTCGGAGAAAACACCCAGATAAACGGAGCAGAAATCGTCCTTTACGAACATAACTCGTCTGTAACCATCGGAAAAGACTGTTTATTGTCTTGGGATATCGTCCTCTGGTGTACGGATACGCACACTGTAACCGATCTCTCCGGAACTCCGCTAAACCGCGGCCGCTCCGTAACCGTCGGCGACCATGTTTGGATAGGACGCAATGTTTATATTGCCAAAAACACGCAGATTCCGTCGCATTCAATCGTCGGCTGGTGCAGCAATGTAACATCCCGTTTCAACGAAGAAAACGTCATTATCGCCGGAAACCCGGCAAAAATAGTCAAACGCCAGATAGATTGGAAACATGAACGGTTTAACGAAATTTCTCCCTGCTGATAGTGCCTCTCTCCTCCCGTTTCAGTCTCCCGCCCCTGTTCTGCATCGGGCAAACCATGCTCTGCCATTCTCTCCTCCCGTCCCGGTTTTTCGTCCCGTATTCCGCCGCACCTCATTCCCTGTTCCCCGCTCCGTATCCAGACTGCACCTCATTCCCTGTTCCCAGTTCCGTATCCAGACCGCACCTCATTCCCGGTTTCCCGTTCCGCTGCCCGCCGCCCATCTCTCCCGGCAACAATCCGTAATATTTTGTGACCGCCCGCCCTGCCCGCCGCCGAAATTTCCGCTTTACATCTGCCCTGCTTTCTGTTACCCTTCCTGACAGTTGCAATTTTTTATGGAGAAAAAAGATGATACACCCTTCCGCTGTGGTTGAAACCGGCGCCCAAATCGACCCGTCTGCCGAAATCGGCCCCTTCTGCTATATTTCAGGCCAAGCCAAAATCGCTGCCGGAAACAAGCTCATCGCCCGCGTAACCGTTTTGGGCGACACCACCCTCGGCGAAGGCAATGTCATTTTCCCCGGCGCCTGCCTCGGCGGCGGCCCGCAGGATCACGGCAACGAATTCCAGCCCGGCGCGCGGCTGATAATCGGTTCGCACAACGTCATCCGCGAAAACGTAACCATGCACGCCGGCACCCCCAAAGGCCAGACCCCGATTGCGGGTGAAGAACCGGAAAAACTGACCACCCGCGTCGGCAGCAACGGCATGTTTATGGTTAACTCGCACATTGCGCACGACTGCGTCGTCGGCGACAATGTCATCATGACCAACAATGCGGTCATCGGCGGCCACGTCCGTCTGGGCGACGGCGTCATCCTCGGCGGCAACTCGGCGGTTCACCAGTTCTGCCGTATCGGGCGCAAGGCGATGATAGGCGGCATGACCGGCATCGGGCGCGACGTCATCCCGTTCGCGATGGTAACCGGCGACCGCGGCAAACTGCGCGGCCTGAACGTCATCGGCCTCAAACGCAGCGGCTGCGACGAACATACCATCAAATCCGTTACCCGCGCTTATATGTATATTTTCAAATCCAATGACGGCACGTTTGAAGAGCGCGTTCGAAAAGCCAAAGAAAAATTTGCCGGCAACCCGATGGTGGAAGAGCAGATTGCCTTTATTGAAGAAGCTATGCACAGCCGCCGTCAGGTTTTGGTTGCGGAATAATTTTTTCCCGCGCTATAATATCCCTCGTAAGCTCTACCGGAGCTTGCGGGGATTTTTTTTAAAGGAGACAACCATGCGCCGCCGTCCGGTTTATATCGCCGTTCTCGCCATCGCCGCAATTGCGCTCATGCTCGCCGTCCTCACGTTGTACGCAGGCAGCCGTAAGGCGCCTGCCGCCCGCCGCACAGCCTCAGCCCCCGCAGACGTTGAACAAACCCTGTCCCCCCTCGCCGCCGGAAAAAACTGCGCGGTGTTTGCCGCCTATTCTGCCGACGGCACCGTTTCCGATTATGTCATTGACTATCTGCGCGCCTTAAAGGAAATCGCACCCAATATCGTCTATGTAACCGACAATCCGATACCCGAAAGCGAAATCGCCAAACTCCGTCCGTATGTCAATCACCTGATAGCCCGCCGCCACGGCGAATATGACTGGGGCTCGTACAAACGCGGTTTTGCGTGGCTGAAACGGCAAAATGCCCTCCCCTCCCGGCCAGCCGCAGCCTCCGGTATTCCCCCTCGCGCCGCCATAGTACCAGCCCCCGCATCCGATACAGCCGCCGCAGCCTCCCTTTCCTCCTCTGCCCCGACGCCTCATACCGCGTCTGCCTCCCAACCGCCCTCCTCCGTCCAAGCTGGCTCAACCGCCCCCCAAGCCACTGCCCCCCTCTTAATCCTCGCCAACGATTCCTCCCTGCTCGTTGCCCCCTCGCTGCGCCCCGTCCTGCAAGCGTCCCAAACTGCCAGCGCCGATATTTTCGGCATCACTGCCAATGCTGACGGAATTTACCATCTGCAAAGCTACTTCCTCATTATTGCGCCGCAAGTATACAACACTTCGGAATTCGCCGCCTATCTTAACGCCGTACGCCCCGAAAAAGACGGCCTGACCGTCGCCGCGCGTTATGAAGTTCCCTTCACCGCCTATTTTGCCGGCCTCGGCTTTACATCTGCCGCCTACATTCCCTACGAAAAACTCTCCTGGCTGCCGCTGAACGACAAAAACTGCTATCCGTTGACCCTGCTTGGCAAATATCACGCCCCGTTCTTAAAAATGCGCACCTTTACCTCCCGCCTGAACGTACAGGAACCGCGCCGCCTTGTCTTCGCCTGGCTGAAAAAACATGTTCCGGGCGCTTATGCCCGCTTGCTGCAACATTTGCAAAAAATCAATTCCCCTTATCTGAAGGAGGACCGCTGATGAAAACAACGCCGAATATCTCAAAAATCCGCCTGCACAGCCTGGCTGCAATCCTCTCGCGCCCGCGCCTGAAACGCTCCGGCGAACGCCGCAGCCTGCTGACCCTGCTGTTGCTCATTGCTTTAACTGCCGCTGCGTTTTTTTATCTTGCCGAACGCCCGCGCCGCTACGCCGTTTTTGCCGGATACAGCGCCGACGGCAGCGTTGCGCCGTATGTTTTGCGTTATCTCAGCGGCTTAAAAGCCGTAACTGACGGCATAGTTTACATAACGGATTCCCCTCTTTCGCCTGAAGCGCAGAAACAAGTCGCCCCGTATGTCATTCACGGCGAATACCAACGCCACGGCGAATACGACTGGGGGTCATACAAGCGCGGCTATAACTGGCTGAAAGCCAAAAACCTGCTCCGACACGCCGACGAACTGATTTTTGCCAACGATTCCGCCTACGCCCCGCTGCAAACTTTCCGCCCCATGTTTAACCAAATGCGCTCCCGTTCAGAATTGGACTTCTGGGGAAACACGCAAAACCAGAGATTTAACCCGCATTTGCAAAGTTATTTCTTGGTATTTCGCCGCCCCGTCATCATGTCCAAAAGCTTCGCCGCTTTCCTCAACGGAGTCAAAGCGCAGCCCGACCACTCGCTGTATATCACGGAATACGAAATAAAGCTGACGCCGTTTCTGCAAAACCTCGGTTATAAATGGGACAGCTACATTCCGGACTTCCCGAGCGCTTCCCCTGCCCGCAAAGCAACGTCCGCCGCTCCGTTGCGCCCCGGTTCCGCTGCCGCACTGTCCCCCGGTTCCGCTGCCGCACTGTCCCCCGGTTCCGCTGCCCCAAAACCTGCATCGGCAGCCCGGGCTTCCGCTCCGGCATCACCCGACCCCAATTCTTATCCGCTGACCCTTATCCGCGATTACCATAACCAGTTCCTTAAGCGCCGCACCTTTACCGACAAACTGCCGATAGAGGAAAACCGTGCCGAACTGCTGGCATATTTATGCACCCACGCCCCGGAAACCTGTCAAAACATTGCTGCCGACTTTCCTAATACTGTTTTTCCGGCGGCTGCTTCTCCCGCGTTCCCCATTTCGGGTTCTTCCGCACCCGCATCCGATACAGCCGCCTCCTCCGGTATTCCCCCTCGCGCCGCCACAGTACCCGCACCCGCATCCGATACAGCCGCCGCCGCAGTTTCCCGCTCTCCCGCCGCCCATACCGGCAGTGCGCCGAACAGATAATGCACTCTGCGGTTCCCTTTTTGCCGTATCTTATACAGCGGCAAAACCGAAAACAGTTTTACCCGCACCTTGTTCCTCCCGCGTATCACTTTCAGCAGCGGCACCCCGAAAAGCCGAAACTCGTCGGCACGCCCGCCGTCCGCCGCCTCGTCAAACTGCAGCTGCCATTTCAGCCGCCGGCAGTCGACAAAAGTTACCCGCTCCTCCGGCATAATCAGGCGCAAAAACCAGCTTGGATTGGAAACGCGTGTTCCGATAAAGCGCAAACTCCCGCGGCAAAGTTCGACATTGGCGAGAATTTTGAGAATTCCCCGGCGCCGGGCTTCGGCATCCTGCGCCATAAATGCCTCATAGTCAAACCCCCGTTCCTCCTCGCCGCACAGGGTATAAACGCGAAATTCGGGCAATGCCGCCGCCAGTTCTTCAACCAGGCGGAAATCATCGGCAAACGCAAATACCGTCCGCACGCCGGCTAAACCCTCCCCGCTACGCATTTCCCGGATTTTTCGTGCATACGGCGCCGCGCCGAGCAGCCCCTGCCGCCGCCATGCTGCCTCCTTGCGGATATCTCCCGCCCGCATCTGCACCGCAATATACTTTTCCGGCAATTCTCCGCTCCCGGCCAGACCGCTTCCCGTTCCGGCACCATTTTCCGCCTCAAAAGCGCCGCTGCCGTGGAAAAAAACCATCCGCAGCCGCGTTGCTGCCAGATGCCTGACCGCCGTTTCCGTTGCCGCATTCAGCCGGTAAAATGCCCGCGCCAGTCCCGCCGCCGCCGCAAACGAACCGCCCGCAATGCCGAGCTCCGGAAAATCAAACACCTTCTCCGCAAACGCCCGGTTTTCAAAAAAGCGCTTAAATATGTCCTGTGTCAGAAAATCAATCTTTTCCTTTTTCTTCCCCGCCATAACCTTTTTCTTGTCATATCCTTTGATATCCGAAACAAAGCGCCTGTTGTTCCGCACCAAAAACTCGCTGCATTTCTCCCCGGTAAAAGGCTCAAAAAAATCGTTCCACCCTTCATCGCCAAGGTTGGAACGCTGCGAACAAAGCTCAAACCGCACTTTGTTGTCAAGCGCCCAGACCATGGCAAAAAACATATTGTTGATTTCCGAAAACAACCCCGCGCTGTCCCCCAGACGGTAAACCAGTTTTTTCTTGAAAGAGGCATTGAGCTTCCTCCACTTTTCCGCTGCGAAGCTGCCGGTTCCTCTCTCCGCCATGCTGCCGCCGCCGGCTCTGCCCGCACTAACGCCTGCCGTACCAGTACCTGCCAAATTGTCGCCGCCATCTCTCCCGGCGTAACTGCCGCCCGCCACTTTTCCCATGCTGCCGCGGCATTCTCCGCCCATGCAGACAGCGGCATCGGCCCAAACCGTATCCGGCACTTTCAGTTTCTCCCGTTCGCCCCATTCCCGGCGCAGCAAAGCAGCATCAGCCCGTTGTTTTTCCGCATATTTCCCCCCGGAAGACAGCCCGCCCTCATAAAAACGGCAGACCGGATAGCTGAAATGGTACGGCACCACGCCGCTCCCGGCAATCGCCCGCAGATTAAAATCATAATCGGCGACAATCCTGTACCTCTCGTCATACATTCCCAGTTCCGCAAACAGCCGCCGGTCGTAAAAAATGCTCTGATGGCAGATGTTCTGCGTCGTTACCGGAGCATCATACTCGCGAAAGCGGCAATGTCCGTCCTCGCCGACCAGACAGGCATCCCCAAACAGAAAACGGCAATCCGGATGAGCACGCAGCACTGCGGCCGCCCGTTCCAAAACCCAAGGATTAAAAAATTCGTCCCCCGCATTCATAAAAATCACAAAGTCGCCGCGGCAAAGCCTGAGCCCTTTGTTCATCGCGTCATAAACCCCGCGGTCGGGTTCCGATACATAGCGCGCAATCCTTTTTTCCCGGCGCAGAAACGCCGCCGTACCGTCGCTGGAACCGCCGTCAACCACGATGCTTTCGTATCCGCCGCAATCACCGGCCAAACTGTTTCCGAACGCAAATTTTCCATTCCCGATGCAATCGCCTGCAAATTTGCCGCCGTCATCTCCCCCGCCGCAATCGCCTGCCAAATCGGCTCCGGCTGAACCGTATGTTTGTGCCCACAGGCTGCGCAATGTGCGTTTCAGTTCATCTTTTACGTTATAACAAATCGTTACAACCGAAAATTTAACATTCTTTTCCATATTTTGCTCCATTCGCCGTTTTTCTCCGCTTCATCGCCGTCGTCCCACGCGCCGGCCTGTTCCGCATCCCAGATGTCCCAGCAGCACTGCTTGTCCGGCGGTACCGAACGCCCGTAGCGCTCCGCCAGAAACGCCGCCCAGCCTGCCGTTCCGCTGCCGTATCCCGCAGACTGCCCCCTGCGCCGCGCCAGAATTTCCCGCTGTCCGCGCCGGATAAGCGCTTTCAGTTCCGTTTCCACCGCCCGCACCTCGTCCATCACTTGGCCGCGGCGCCGTTCCGCCTCGCGTATCTCCGCCTTAATCCGTTCGTCGGCCGCGTGCATTTCCCGCCGCCGCCGATGCGACGTATTTTCGGGAAAATTCCGATACAGCAGCAAAACTTCCTGCAAATTGTAAAATCCCGTCCTGCCGCGCAGGCGCATAAACAGCGCATAATCTTCCGCCGGCGTATACGCCTCCTCATATCGTACCCCGAGGCGCTCCAATTCCTGCCTTCGCAGCATACACGCCGGATGAATGACGGCGCACCCTTCCGCCAGCGCCGCGCCGATTTCCGCATTATGCTCCGGCCGCCGCCGGATGCGCCCCCGTTTCCGGCACAAAAGCTGATACCACCCCGAAACGACGCCGCATTCCCGGTGCGCGTCCAGATAGGCTGCTTCTTTTTCCAGCCGCTGCGGCAGCGAAACATCGTCATGGTCAGCCACCGCCAGATAATCGCCCGTCGCCATTTCCATCAACCGGTTCCGGCTTCCGGCAATGCCCAGATTTATCTCATTGCGAAAATATTTTATCCGCGCGTCATCATACGATGCTATAACCGCCTCCGCCGCCCGGTCTTCGGGACAGTCGTCCAAAATCAAGAATTCAAAATTCTCCGCCGTTTGGTTCAATATGCTCTCGACCGCCTCCCTCAAAAACGGTTCCGGCGTCTTATAAACCGGCATCAAAACGGAAATTTTCGGCATCTGCGGCTCTCCTCCTAAAAAATGAACAAAACACATTTCCAACCGTCCCGGCACAAAACAGCATTTCTCCCCCGAAACAATACAGCACCACGCCTGCACAGCACCACACGCGCCCCGGTGCTACACACGTCCCAGTACAGCACATACCCAGGTGCGGCACATATCCCTGTGCAGCACAGGTCCCGGTACAGCAAGCCTCCCGGTGCGACACACATCCCGATACGCTATGCACCCAGATATACGTCCCGGCAATTCAGCCGCCGCCCGCCGCCGTTTCCCCGGCCGGAATATAAACTTAAGCCTATATATAATAAACCCCGCCGCCTGATTTAACCTGACCGAAAGTATATATTCGCCCCGTTCTGTCTCCGCCTGTGCACCGCCGCTGCGCCACGCCCTGCCCCATTCTGTCCCCATCTGTTTCCAACACAGCTGCACTACGCCCTGCCCCGTTCTGTCTCCGCCTGTGCACCGCCGCTTTCTGCCGGTTGACAACCCTGCCGTGCCGCTTTAAACTTATTTCGCAAACTATCAACCGCATACGTTAACCAGCCGGAGACCAACAATGCCAGCCCGCTCCCTCAATACATCCCTTCCCTGTTCGGCAAAACCCCGCCTCACAGCCTTCAGCGGGCTCAAAGCTCTTGCCGTCATCGGCATTATCGCCTGCCACATGGGAGCGCTGCCCGGCTGGGATTTATGCGCCCGCATGGTCGAAGTGTTGTTTTTGGTTTCCGGATTCTGTATGGCTTATAACCATTTTTGCCCAAGCGATACCCCGGCAGCCCGCCCTTCCGGCTGGCAGATTGTCAAAGCCAAACTGCCCCGCCTCTACCCCGTCCACTTTACTACATTCCTGTTGCAGCTGTTTTTTGTGCCGGCCTGGTCCTCCCAAACCATCGGGTTCATCTTGTCCTTCGGGCTGCTGAACCTGACATTGCAGCACGCCTGGTTCCAAAGCACGCAGTTTATGTTCAACAATGTATCGTGGTTTTTAAGCGCTCTGCTGTTCTGCTATTTCATCACCCCCGCCCTTTCCCGCGCCGCCGCGCGCGCCAAAGCCGCCCGCCGCCTGTTTCTGTTTTTTGCCCTGCTCGTTGCCATACGCCTGTATATTGAATATATGCGCAGCTCTTATCCTTCGTATATCCGGCTGGATTTGCACGCCAACCCGCTGGTACAGGCTTTGAACTACAGCCTCGGTTTTATTGCCGGCGTCTTTTTCCTCTCCCCTTCGCCGCTAAACGCTGTTTTGCGGCAGCGCCTGTCCTTTGCTGCCGCGACCCTTCTGGAAACATTGTTTGCCGGCCTGTATCTTGCCGCCTGTTATTCCTTGGGCGGCACGGCATACCGCCTGTTTTTCGTCTTGCTGGCATTGCCTGTGATATATGTGCTCGCTTTCGGCCGCGGCGCACTCTCCCGGATAATCTCAGCCAAACCGCTGCTGTGGCTCGAAACCGTAAATCTGGAAATATTTATGTTCCATTCGTTTATCCTTTACCATTTTCCCGTCAATGCGGATAACCCGTGGTACTACGCCGAATTTGCCGCCATAACCCTTGCCGCCGCTGCCGGTTTCCACCTGCTGTTTCGCCGCCGCACCAAATAAACCTCTCCGCCGCACCAAATAACCTCTCCGCCGCGCATATTAAGCCGAACATCATAAAGCTGCGCATAATTAATAAAGCCGCCCGCAATAAAAAGGCGGAAAAAATCCCCCGCCCGTAAAAATTCCTCTTGACTACAAAAAACATTTGCCCTAAAAAGGATGCCGACGGGTCCTTAGCTCAGTTGGTTAGAGCCGGCCGCTCATAACGGTCTGGTCGTAGGTTCGAGTCCTACAGGACCCACCATATAAAAGCCTCTTCTTGATGAAGAGGTTTTTTTGTTTTAAATTCTCGGGTGCGATTTTAGCGCAATTTATACCCTCTATATCCCTTATTTTCAGGCACTTTCCGGTTTTCTATGCATTTACTTTATGAGCTCTTTTATGCGGTGGTCTGGTCGCGTATCCCTCCAATTTGTGGATATACCAGAAAAAAAGATACCAAAAAAGATACTTTTGGTCGGGACAGACCCGACCAAATTCGGCTTAAAACTAAGGCTTTTTATTCCCAACTGTTCGCGCTTCAAAACCCCTGTTTTTGTGTGCATAAAAAATTTTTCAAATTATGCCGAACGATTTTTTGATTTTGCGGAGTGTTGTCTGTTGAAAGGAAAAAACAATGGATACAGACAATGCTTTTGAAACTTTGATTGAACTTCTCTCAACTCCGATAATGATTTTGCTTGATGAACAAGAAAACGGCGGAAAAGTATCTAATTTACTGGATAATAACGAAAAAGAGAGTGTTCATGTCACTCAAGAGGTGACCAATGGATAATTTAATCAATTTAATATTTAGTGCCGTTCTGGTGTTGATAGAAGAAAACAAAGAAAAAGACACAAAAGGAGAAACCGATGATTAAGGTGGATTTAAATGTGGACTTGCGCAAAATCCCGTCGCTCACATTTCCTGAATTAAAGGAATATTACGAGGCTCTGTTTAACATACCGACAACTTCCACCCGCAAGGAATATTATGTCTGGCGCATTACCAATAAATTGCAGGAAATGCGCTTCGGCGGGCTGGATAACAAAACACGTCGGATGTTAGAAAATATGGAAATTAAGGAATTAAGCGAGCATAAAATGGTTGCCGGTATTGAGCTCGTTAAAAAATACAAAGGTGCAACTTATAAAGTGCGCGTTGTCAACGGCGGTTTTATGATGGACGGTGAAACATATAAATCGCTCGGTGCGGTGGCCAGAACCATTACCGGGCGCAAAATATCGGGACAGGCATTTTTCGGAGTATAGCGATGGAAGAAATCAAGTGTGCGGTTTATACCAGAAAATCAACGGACGAAGGTTTGGAAAAAGAGTTCAATACCCTAGAGGCTCAGCGCGAGGCCGGCGAAAACTATGTTAAAAGCCAAAAGCACCAAGGCTGGGTGCTGATTAAAGAGCATTATGATGATGGCGGTTTTTCCGGTGGTAATATGAACCGGCCGTCACTTAAACGCTTGTTGCAAGATGTCGAAGCCGGCAAAGTGAATATGATTGTGGTTTATAAAATTGACCGTCTCACGCGTTCCTTAACCGATTTTGCCAAGATGGTCGATATTTTTGATAAATATAAATGCTCGTTTGTCTCGGTAACACAAAACTTCAACACTGCCGACAGCATGGGTCGCCTGACCTTAAATATGCTGTTGTCCTTTGCTCAGTTCGAGCGTGAAATCAGCGGAGAACGTATCCGCGATAAAGTTGCCGCTTCGAAAAAGAAAGGTATTTGGATGGGTGGTTGCGTGCCGTACGGTTATGAGCCGATTAAACGCAAGCTGGTCATTAAGCCTGATGAAGCCAAAGCGATTAAGTTTATGTTTGAAAAATATCTGGAGTATAAATCGCCGCTTGCCGTATCCAAGCTGATGGAAGAAGCCGGCATGAAAACCTTTGCCAGAGCCTCGATTGACCGCATGCTTAAAAACCCGATTTATATGGGCAAGATTAAACATCAAGGTGTTCTTTATGACGGACAGCATGAAGCCATTGTCAGCGAGGAGATTTTTAAGGCGGCACAAAATGTGGTGGCAGAAAAGCCGAAGAAACAACGCACTTGTATGTATGATAAAAATGAAGTCGGAATTATGCGCGGGCTCTTAACCTGCGGGTGTTGTCATTCTTTGATGACACCGACTTCCAGCCAGGCGCATGGAATGAAGCGTTATTACTATACCTCAACGATGGCGAAAATGTACGGACATCACAAATGCACCAACGGATCTGTGCCGGTGGTTACGATGGACGAATGTATGATAAAAATTGTATCACAACTGTTCTTGGACCCGAAAGTTTTTCAAGGTCTGCTTGAGAAAGTCGCGCCGAATAAATCAATGGAATTATTAAGGGTTTTGCGCTCGCCGGAACGGGTGTTTAATAAGCTTTCGGAAAGGCATCAACTGCTTTTAATGCGCTTGATGATGACCAGTGTGACGGTTAATGCCGAAACCATGGAGATAAACTGGACGGACTTAGGTTTAAGCCTGCTTCCGGATCATCTGTTGCAAAAAACAACCGGACATCAGACAATTTTGCCGATGCCGTTTGTAAAACATAAAGGTCGGACGGAAATTCATTTGCCGGAAAATATAGAGGTTGAACCGCATTTTGATAATGAGCTGATTAAGGGAATTTGTCTCGGGTTTAAGTATCAAAAAATGATGGATCAGAAGAAAATGAGTATCGCCGATTTGGCTATCACAGAAAATACCGATGCTTCTCATATCGGTCGGCTGTTGCGTTTGACTTCACTCTCGCCGGCAATTATTCGCACGATATTGAAAGGCCACCAACCGCCGAAATTATACCTGCGCAACTTATTGCGTAAAACTATCCCGCCGATTTGGGAGGATCAGGTTAAACAGTTCGGCTTCACGATTTTAGACTAGGAAAATCAATCATTTACCGCCTCGGAATATATCCGGGGCAATTTTTTTATATTTTTTTTAAATTTTGCCGAACGATTTTCCGATTTTGCGGAGTGTTCCTTAGTGAAACAAGAATTTTAGAAAAGGAGAAATAACATGTTTCACAGAGACAAAAAACACTACGTTACTGCGGAAATCCGCAAAATTCCGGTTGCCTATCTGCTTAATCTTGAGATGACGGCTTTGGACGAACTTGAAAAGCGCATTGAGGAAGAAGGTAAACGCTCCGAGCTTGCCCGCAAATGGGTGGCCGGCTTAAAGCGCATTAAGCAAACGCTTAAAAAAGGAGGCGGCGATGGAAAATAGAAAAACCTCAATTATCATCTATCCGGCAGACTTCCTTGCTTCTGTGCATAACTTTAAGAAAAGCGAGATTGCAAATTTAATTGTCGCGATATGTGAATTTAATTTATTCGGTGCCACGTCAGTAAAATTATCGGAGCTGAATAAAAAAAGATTTGATGCGATTCAACAAGTGATTGCAAATCATAATGAGAAATGGCGTCAAACCTGCGAAATTAACGCACAAAATGCCAAACGCGCGGTTAGCCGTCGCAAAGCGAACGCTAAACGAACGGTCAGCGAAGTTATTGAGTTTCCGTCAACCGGTCGCCAACAGGAGAAGGAGTCGGAGAATGAGAAGGAATCTGATAAGGATAATGATAAGGATTGTAGAGAAAGAGAGACGGCATTTGTGGATAACTTGAGCTACATCGGAGCTCCGACAGCTGAAGATGTGTCCGGTTATTGTAATGAAATTGGAATTACGATCGACATACCGGCTTTCATCAGTTGGCACAATGAGCGTGGCTGGAAGCATGGCAAGAAGTGTATTGCGCGTGACTGGCAGAAGGCTATTCGGCAATGGTATTGCAAAGATAACGAGCTTTCCTTGCATGAATTTGAAGTTACGGTCTTGAAGCGAGAATACGCAAAAGAGCTCAGCAAAGGCGGTGCGTTATGATAACCGTTGAGCAAATCAAACATGACCTGCAGACTGCGGCATTTGTTGATCGTATGATGCCAAAGATCAGACCACCGAAAGCCTCAGGCTGGCAATTTGAGATTATCTATTCTCAGCAAGAAATGGAGTTGATGGAACGTAAACCGCCTAAACTCCAACCAACCCCGGAACAAATTGATACATGGGAACGCGTGGTTTTAGATTGGTTTATGATTTTAGAACCGGAGGAAAGGCGTTTAGCATGGAAGCGAGCCAACCATATTCCTTGGAAATTTCTGTGTCGGGAATTCGGTTACGGACGAGCCGAAATGTGGCGACGGTTTCATCGGGTGTTAATAAAAATTTCCTTTTATCTCAAAGGGAAAAATGTTGGAGACAAAAAAGTATGAGACATTTTTGAATTTTTAGGTTATAAAACCGGATATAATCGGGGGCGATGAATAAATTGCTCCCGATTTGTCATTTTAAAGAGCTGTTTAAGGCTGATTTATCGGGCTTTTAACAACTATTTTGTCGCGACAATTTTTAGCGCGACAAATTCCCAAAAAATTATTATAAAAAAGGTTATAATGCGGTAGGCTTTGTAACCTTGGTATTATTATCTATTCATGATTAATCCCAAGTATTTGAAGTTCATGATTTTGATGTAACAAAACAAGCAAAAATGTTGCAACAAAAAAACATGCAACATTTTCAGCAAAATGGTTTATAAATACCAGTATGATTGGGGAAAAATGTTCTGAACAAAAAAGTACTTAACATTTTCACCGAATTTGACTAGAATTTAATGTATAATCGGGAGAAAGTTGTAATGACATCTTTGATGTTTACATTTTTCCCAAAAATGTGCAATATTTCAAATATAATCGGAAGAAATTGTGCGCACAACAAAGTCGTGGACATTTTTGCATAAAATGAGGTAATTTACTGGTATAATCTGCAAAAGATGTTGCGAACAAAAAACTCGTGGACATTTTACCTTAAATTGGTGTAATTCTGAGATATAATCGGGAAGATGTTCCGAACATCTTAGCACTGGACATTTTACCTTAAATTGAAGTATTTTTGTTGTATCATCGGGAGGAAAAATGTGGTGCACATTTTTGTAGTGGACATTTTCACCGAAAAAGTGCTATTTTTTCGATATACTGGGAAGTAATATGTCCGGACATAAAATAACTGGACATTTTATCGGAAAATGAGATACTTTTGAGTTACAATGTGCGAAAAAAGTGCACGCGAAATTTTTAACTCTGAAACAACAAAATTGTCTAGACAATTTTTCACAAGACATTTTGAGCAAAAATGCATACAATTTCCTGTATAATCGCGAAGTAATGTGTCCTAGACACTTTTCTTCTGGACACTTTTATGCTTTTTCGGTTATTTGTTATTTATGCTTGGAAAATTGAATGCATTAAAAATACATTTGAATTTTTGATGTATTTTCAATGTGATAACACTCAAAAACAAGAAAAATGTACTGTGCAAATTAGGGGGTTACATTTTCGCCTAAAATGTGGTAATTTCTTGGTATGATCGGGAGGTTCGAGTAACCTCCCGTTTTTCGTGACTATTTGAACTATCTGAACTCTTAATTCGGACTACCGGGGACGGCCTTAAAAAGCCGCCCCCGTTTTTTGTTTTAAATTTTAAACATCAGGGATTAATCATGAATAAAGAGATTTTCAACGGATTTCCGCAGTATATCCGTATCACAATCTGTGCTCAAATCAAAAAATTGTTGTCGACGCCGTACTTCGGTTATGACGACCGGGAAGATATTGCGCAGGACATGCTATGCCACTATTTGTATAAGTTTTACGAAATCCCTGATGTTGACGAAGCATTAGTGGTGCATGACCTGCGTCAATATGCCTTGCACTTGCTGGACAAACGAAAGCGAACCCGCGCACATTTAACATCCTCATTAGATTCTGATCAATCTGATGGGGATTTTTTTTGCGCCAATTTAAGCACATCTACTGACAATGTTCGGATGTTGACGGCTTATGAGTTTCTTGAAAGAGCCGATACACCGAAACTTAAAAACGCCATGCGACTTATCATGGAAGGTGAAAGCATTGACAGTGTGTCGCGCACGCTACATATTAGCAAAGAGACGATTTATAAGTTCTTCAAGAGAATGCGAGAACTGTAAATTTGCAATGCCGGCGCGGTGGTAACCAATGGGTCCTTCCTGACGATTTTTCGTATGCGGGGACGCAAGCCGCGCCGTTTCGCTAGCTGAACAGAAAAATTCCGGCTGGTCGGGTGCTTTGAAAAACAATGCAATATCAAATAGTTATAACAACCTCTTAAAATGCGGGCTGGTCATTTTATAAATCCGGCTGGTCACCTAGGGTTTTGAAAGTGAGAAAATATGGGAAGATTAGTATCAATGCGAGAATATGCGCGTATTCGCGGGGTGAACCTGAATGCGGTGCAAACGGCGATAAAATCCGGGCGTATTCATAAAACGAGAGATGATAAAATTGATGTGGACGAAGCAAACCGGGAGTGGTTTATGAATACCGATCCGGCACAGCAACGCAAACCGGATCCACTGTTTGAGGCGCAAGGCGGCGTTCGTATGAGCAATATGGGAACCTTTCAGCAGGCCAAGACGGCAGATATTTATTACCGGGCGATGTTGGCTAAGGCTAAACTCAAGATGTTGACCGGCGAGATGGTTGACCGCAAACGTGCCGGCAATTATGCCTTTAACCTCGGTCGGGCGTTGAGAGATTTGTTTATGAGCTTCCCGGTACGCTACGGTGCCTTAATCGCCGCAGAACTCGGAACCGACGAACACCAAACCTCCGCAGTCTTGGACGAGTATATCCGCAAAATGCTCACCGAAAGCCAGGATATTTTAAGTAAGGAGATGTGAGATAAATTTCCACAAAAGACCGAATTTGAAATAAATAATGCGGACCTCATAAAAGTATTCAGTTGTTGCAAAATTTGCAATAACTTGTGCAAAAAATGCACGAGTTTAGTTTTTACAGAAAGCAACGTGCAAAATTTGCACATTTGAAATATATTTATGCATACTCATTGAATTGTCCGGTATTTCCGGATATTTTAATAAGATTTTCCTCCGACTCATTGAAAAACCCTAATTATTTCTTGCAATTTCGATACGGCTCGAATAATATTACAATCGCTGTTGTAGAATAATTAAGGACTAACATGACTACGGAGACCAGTGTTACTGTCAGACCGATACTTTCGGTATTTCTTTCTTCATTAAGGGATATAGGCTATTCCTTTGAAACGGCTTTGGCTGATTTGGTTGATAACAGCATTTCCGCCAATGCTGAAAACATTAAAATATATGCATTACCATCCACCGATAAACTTGTCATTGTTGATGACGGAAACGGCATGTCGGATGATATGCTTAAGGAAGCCATGCGTTTAGGAACACAAAAGGAAACCAGAGCTAAAAATGATTTGGGGCGTTTCGGTTTAGGATTGAAAACAGCTTCTTTCTCGCAATGCAAACGATTAACGGTATTTTCGAAATGCGATCAAACCATTTCGGGATATACATGGGACCTGGATTTTCTTTCACAAAAAGATGATTGGTTGTTACAGAAAGCATCTATTGATGATTTAAAATCAAAACTGAATGAGATGAGCCCGCAAATATATGGTGAATTTTCTTCCGCAAAGCATGCTTCACTGATTTTATGGGAAAAAATAGACAGGTATTCTGAAGAAGAGTTTGATGAAGAACTGAAAAATGCCAGGAAGCATTTGGCTTTGACTTTTCACAGATATTTAGGTTTTCCGGGATTTAACGGTCAAATGGTTAAATTGTATTTTAATAATACAAAAATTGACCCGTTTGATCCTTTTACATCCAAAGATAAAAATACGGCCCGATCCGGAATGCAGGCTCAAACCGATGAATACACATTGTCTAACGGTACAAGCCTCTCTGTTACTCCTTACATCCTCCCGCCTCTGAATAAACTCTCCCAAAGTGAATATAAAGAATTGGCTACTACTGAAGGTTTTACCAGATCACAAGGGTTTTATTTATACAGACAAGGCCGCTTACTGATTTACGGTACATGGTTCGGTTTATCTTGCATTAAGGATGCATCCAATCTTGTTCGAATAAGAATAGATGTTGATGTTTATCAGGATCAGGAATGGAAAATAGATGTTAAAAAATCTACGGCTTTTCCAAATTTAGAAATCCGAAAAATTTTATCCCATTACGTAAACGTCCCGATTGATAAATCAAAAAAGGTACATAAAGCTTCCGGTATAGTTTCCAAGAAAACAAAAGAATGCTACTGGAAGGAAGTTATATTTAATGATACTTCCGAATTCAAAATTAATGAAGAGCATCCGCGGTATAAAGCATTAATCGAAAACATGACTACTGAACAAAAACAGCGTCTGAAAGGATATCTGGCTTGTCTCGAGGAATGCTATCCGAAGGAACAATTACACTCCCTAATGACGACAGATCCGTATTCGGTCAAAGAAAGAACCGTAGATGAAAACATTTTGGTGGAAGAGATTACCGAATATAAAAAAATGGGAAAAGATAAGGAAACGGTCAGAAAAATACTTTTGGCAGATGAATACTATGTTAATGCCGAAAATTTAATTGATAAAAAGCTTGGAGAAATCTATGAGTGACGGATATGAAACTCTTGTGAATATGGCTAAACCATTTTTGAACAACAGTAAACAAATTACCGAAAACGATATTACGGATGCAGTGAACACTGTAAGTGTAATGCTTAAAAAAAGATACGATATGACGGATGAAGATATCCGAAAAGCCGTTTCGGAATTACTTCATTTTTACGCTGTTACCATGACGGATGATGATGCAGAGTTATTTAAACCGATGATTCGCTCGACATGGTGGACAGATTCTGCTGAAACTCGAAAAAAAGAAGGCAGAAATTATTATTGGGATTCTTATAAACAGTATCTCATGGAAAAAGATAAATTACCTGCCGATGTTATAGAACGGATTGATGAGAGAAGTGATAAAGTGATGAATTATCTTTTTGATCCGACCAACCCTGATATAAAAGATGCTACACGTCGCGGTATGGTTATCGGTTCGGTTCAATCCGGTAAAACAGCAAACTATTCTGCCCTTGTTGCAAAAGCGGCAGATGCCGGTTATAAAATTATAGTTATCATTGCAGGAATTTCTTCACTCCTACGAAAACAAACTCAATTTCGTATCAATTGCGGTTTTATCGGACAAACAGATCTGAATAAAGATGAACCGATAAAAATACCGGAAAACATGTCTGAAGAAGGAACTGTTACTGCCTACAGAGGTCGTAAAAAAGATGAATTGGAAAGGCTCAGACCTTATTCAATGACCACGGAACGCATGAGCGGAGATTTTAAGACCGATTCAAGAAAGGCTCTTAATCAAACCAATCTCAATAATACGACATCACCTATTGTTTTAGTTATAAAAAAGAATACCAATGTATTGGAACAACTTTTAAGATGGCTTGATGGCAAAGACCTATCCGAAAAATCATTGTTATTAATTGATGATGAAGCAGATAATGCATCCGTTAATACCCAGAAGGAATATAATCAAGTCACTGCAATTAATAAAAAAATAAGATTGGTTCTGAAAAATTTCAAAAAAAGCGCATATGTAGGTTTTACGGCTACTCCTTTCGCTAATATTTTTATAGATCCGATGTTCGAAGAAAATTCAGAAGATAAAGATTTATATCCGAGTGATTTCATTATTTCTCTGGTATCTCCCGAAAATTACTTCGGACCGCAAAAAGTTTTCGGTCCTGAAAGTGCCGAAGAATCAAAATATATCAGATTGCTGGCAGAAGAAAACACAGACGAAGCGAAAGAGGATTGGCAAAAATATTTTCCGGTAAAACAGAAGAAAGGATTAACCAGCCACGATGTCGACGGATTACCGGATTCACTGAAAGAAGCAATAAATTTATTTATATTTAATATATATGTTCGTAACCATCGCGGCTATGTCGAGAAACATAATTCCATGCTGATTCATGTCAGTTGTTTGGTTGACATGCATTGCGCAATAAAAGAACGGGTTATTGAATATCTTGCTGATTTGGAGGAAAATATAAGAAATTATGCGGGAGTACCGGGAACAGCGGAATATCTGAAACATATTACCCCGCTGGAAAATCTTTTTGAAGATATGTTGGAGAGTAATTGGGCTTCATCACCAAAATTTGATACTCCTGAATTTGATAAAATGCTTCCGGAACTTCCAAGCATAATATCAAGTGTTACTGTCGGTATGTCAAACACATCAGAGGCTACAATCAAATATTCTTCGGAACATCAAACCAATATAATTGCTATCGGCGGTAACAGCTTGGCCAGAGGTTTTACGATCGAAAATTTGAGTGTCAGTTATTTCTTAAGAAATACAAAAATGTGCGATACCTTATTGCAGATGGGGCGGTGGTTCGGATATAGACGTGATTACGAGGATTTGTGTAAAATATATACAACGGAAAAGTATTATAATAATTTCCATGACGCACTGACTGCAACAAATTCTCTTGTAAATTGTGTTAAAAGCATGGAAAAAGCAGGTAAAACACCGATGGAATTTTTGGTTACGGTATCTCAACATCCTGCAACCAGAATGATCTTAACAGCAAGAAACAAAATGTACAATGCGGAAAATGATAAGGGTGTTTTTCTGGACGGAACAATTCGTGAAAAAGGAACCTATGAATACACAGAAGTAACTGAGATATCCGATTATTTCAATACGGCAGAAAAATTTGTTACGCAACTCGGAAATCCGGAAAATACGGGAAGATGTTATCGTTGGCTGAATGTTTCTGCAGATAACGTAATTAGTTTAATTAAAAGTTGTCCCAGATCATTTAATGACAAGATTGATTCTGAATTGTTGGCAAGATATGTGCGGGAGAACAGAAATTTCAAATGGAGGATTGTATTACCTTACGCACAAGCAGGAAACGAAGTCACATTAGCCGGTAGTAATATATCATTTCATAAGTTTGAACGTTTTGATAAATTAGAAAATGATATGTTTTCTCATTCTTTTTCTGTTTCGGATATTTCTCATGAACGTTTGGGATCACTCGACAATGAGTATTCTAAAGATGATACGCGCCTGGAATTGAGAGCAAAAAGAAAAGACCCGTTATTAATTATTAATATTTGTGATGTGTATAAGCACATGAGCAAAGAAGATAAAAAAGATAAAGAGAAGAAAGAAAAAGCCCTTATTTCAAGGAATTTTCCATTCTTTTCGCTCAGTTTTCCCGGAAGCTTTGAAAATCCGAGATTTGAACCACTAACCGGCTTTGTATACAACAAAAAGCTGCAGGAAAAGCTTCAGGAAGAGATAAGAGAACAAGAAGAAAGCAGTGATGATACGGAGAATGAATATGAATAAAGCTGATAATTCAACCGTAATCCCTTGGAAATCTTTATCTGAAGGACAAAAGATTAAAGCTTCATCTGATGTTAAATCCGATATATGGTGGGTTCGTTTGCAAAACGGGAAGTATGGTCTTACAATAAATTTTAACGGCATTGTGCATATAGATCTTGCTCAAATTCGTTTTAGCGGAGCTGATGCTAATTTAGCAGACGTGAACGGAAAATCAGTTTTTGCTCTTTCTTTGCGTGAAGATGCAGATATTGAGATTTTTAATCGCTTCGGAGAAGACCTGGTATCCGTCCCCGTTTATGATGATAAGCAAAAATATGCGGATACACTGTTTGTAAGGATGAAACAATGGATGAAATTCTTACAAAGACTGAAAAAGAAAGAAATTGATATCAGAACCCAAATAGGCTTAATTGCGGAATTAAAATTTTTGCAATATATGCATTCGGAATATTCTCGTACATATGAAGAATTACTGGCGGCGTGGCAAGGTCCGGAAAGAGCTGACAAAGATTTTATGTTTGATGACTTTTTTGCCGAGATTAAGGCTTGTTTTGATGATGAAAACGGAGTTCATATTTCGAATGAACGGCAACTGGCACGAGAAAGTAAAGATTTATTTCTTGTGTGTTATAAGTTTGCTCAAGATACCTCATCTGACAATCTCGCGGATATTATATCCGTATTAATACAACAAATAAGAGCCGAAAAAGAAAATCTTGTTACCGTATTTGAGCAAAAACTTTTGTCGGTCGGTTATAACCCGGCACTTTTATACGAAAACCTTGTATCCGTTAAAGATGTTTCTGTAACTTATTACAATGTTACCGATGAATTTCCGAGCATTACGGTAACAGATATTTCGGAATGTATCTCAAATGTAAAATACGACATTGATTTTATGGGTATGTCAAAGTATGCCGTACAAGAACTGATTGAAAGGAAAAAATAATGGCAGATACTCAATTAGAAGATTTTTATCAGGGATTTTATCAAGATGCTTTAACTGATTTTCAGGTAGATAAGGATGCTTCGAAAGCACAAATTTTTACGCAAAAAATAGGAAGTTATCTGGAACAGGACGGAGATGTCGCAGATATCACCTGGAGTGAATACATTCAATCAGACATTGAATTTGCCGGCTATGCATATGATGAAGAACGAAAATTGCTGACCATTATCGGAAGTCAGTTTTTTCCGGGTGAACAAATTGAAACACTTACAAAGGATATGTATGAGCGTAAATTTAAGAAAATGAAACTCTTTTTTGAAGAAACGGTTAATACAAGTTCTCCGTTATATTCCGTAATGTCTCCTACCGATGAGGCGGTTGAGTCGGCAAAGTTTATTTATGAACTGTTTAACTCCGGTAAAATTCAACGAATTATGTTTTTAATTATCACAAACGGCACGCTGACCAGAAACACCAAAGTTATTGCGCCTGAAACAATTAAAAATTTGAGAGCTGATTTTCAGGTGTTCGATTTGAAGGATATTTACAGAATATCAACTCAGGAAAACAATCTGCAGGAAATTGAAGTTTCAATCAGCGATTATACGGATGAAGGTCTGTTGTGTTTACCTGCATCTTTGGAAGCTCAGGACTATGCTTCTTATTTGGTTGTTATGCCCGGAAATGTTTTGGCCCAGATATATGATCAGTACGGACAGAAATTATTAGAGCAAAATGTTCGTACGTTTCTGCAATTCAAAGGAAATACCAATAAAAAAATGCAGATTACGATAAAAGAAGAACCAGAACGCTTCTTTGCATATAACAACGGTCTGACTTGTACGGCATCTTCAATTGAAGTCGAAAAACAGGACAATGTCTTAAAAATTGTCCGGTTAAACGGATTACAAATAGTGAACGGCGGTCAAACGACTTCAGTTATTTATAACTGTTATAAGAATAAGGTTGATATCAGCAATATCTTCGTTCAAATGAAATTGTCCGTAGTTTCCAAAGAGGATGAATATGCGGACTTTGTCGGAAAAGTGGCTAGATATGCCAACAGCCAAAATCCTGTTAAAGAATCCGACTTTTTCTCTAACAGTCCGTTCCATAAAACATTTAAGGAATTATCGGAAAGAATATGGGCTCCTATGTCCGGCGGTCAACAGATTAAAAACAAATGGTATTATGAACGTACTCGCGGTCAATATTTGAATGAGAAAGCTAAATATGTCAGAGACGGAAAAGAGAAAGAATTTCTGTTGCGCTATCCTAAAGAACAAATGGTGGATAAGCATTTGTTGGCTAAGACGGAAATGATTTTCAGTAACTTCCCGTACTTATCTACAAAGACAAACCAGGCCTTTCCGAAGTTCGCAAAACAAATTGAAGATATGCTTGAAAAGGATGAGCTTTCCATTAATGAGGCTTATTTTAAGGAAGCAATAGCAAAAATAATATTAACCGTTAAAACGGACAATATCCTCAAAGAAGCTGATTGGGTAAAGAGCAGAAAATCCGTAAGAGCATATATTAAGGCTTACGCATTGGCAATTTTGAATAAGTATATCAAGGAACATGAAGCATATCTTAATTATGCTGATGTTTGGGACAGACAGGATATATCCGACGATATGGAAAAAGTGTTGAATATATGTATCAACGTTGTCAGATCATATATTGAAGCTCAGGAAAACGAAGCTGATTTGCGTGAAAAATTCAGTCGTGAATATACTTGGAAAGAAATACAGCAACTCAAATTTGAAATACCTGAAAAATTATTTGAAAATATAATTACCGAAAAAGAAACGGTTAAATTCGAGAAAAAAGAAGCAAAAAAACAGCAGGCAATTGATAATAATATTGAACGACAGGCGTTCGTTGTAAAATTACCGTTTTCTGTGTGGGGAAAATTATTTGCTTTTTATAATGCAAATAAATCTTTATGCGGTGGTCTGAAGGAGTTTGAGATACTGGGAAAAATGTCAAAAGGTTATCTCCTTCCTCCGAGTGAGAAACAAGCTCAGATTCTATATGCTCTTTATGAAAAGGCTAAAAGCATGGGAGCAAAGCTTGATGGATAAACTGACCAAAGAGCAAAGACACAAAAATATGGTTGCCGTTAAAAATAAAGACAGCAATATAGAACTGGTTTTGCGTAAAATTTTATGGGATAACGGATACAGATATCGTAAAAACTATTCCAAAGTATACGGTAAACCGGATATTGTTTTTATCGGCAAAAAAGTAGCTGTTTTTTGCGACAGTGAGTTTTGGCATGGGTATTCATGGAAAGAAAATAAGGATAAAATACATTCCAATAAAGATTTTTGGATTAAGAAAATCGAGAGAAATATGGAAAGAGATGAAGAAGTTAATAAAAAACTTGAAAATGAAGGATGGACAGTGTTAAGATTCTGGGGTAAAGAAATTACAAAAAATCCCAGGGAATGTTTTGAAAAGATTGTTAAAGCATTGGGAAAAGGTCATGAAATATAAAACAATAGATTTGTGCGCCGGGATAGGCGGTATTCGCAAAGGATTTGAAATGACGGGAGGTTTCAAAAATGTCCTTTCTGCGGAAATTGATGAATATGCCTGCAAGACCTATGAACATTTATATAAAGAAAATCCCAGAAATGATCTGACTTCCGATGAGTTTAAGAATAAATGTGCAAATTTGGATTATGATGTTCTTCTGGCCGGATTTCCTTGTCAAACATTTAGCAGAGCCGGAAAAAAAGCCGGATTTGAAGATACCGTTAAGGGAACAATATTTTTCCATATTTTAGAAATAATAAAACGCAGTAAAAAACGTCCTAAAGTCGTCTTTTTGGAGAATGTTGATCATTTAACGACACATGATGGAGGCAGAACTTTCAAAACAATATTAGAAAGATTGACCCAATTAAATTATAAAGTGATCGGTGTTCAAAAAGAGAAAAATGGAAATATTTCTTATGATCCTAAGGACTTTATCAGAAATTCAAAGGACTTCGGTATTCCTCAAAATCGTCCGAGAGTTTACATAATCGGGTTTGATTTGAAACAATATCCTGATATCAAGTTACCGGATCATATTCCTTCCAAAGGTAAAGATAAGCTGTATACTGACTTGAATGACCTGCTTGATAAGAATGTTTCCGAAAAATTCTTTATGTCGCAAGGATACCTGGAAACATTGGAGAGGCATGCTGTCAGAGAGAAAAATAAGGGCAATGGTTTCGGATACAGAATAGTTAATTTGGACAGTATAGAGCATCCGATTGCTAACACCATTTTAGCTACCGGCGGGTCAGGAAAGGAACGAAATCTTATATTGGATAAGAAAAACGGCAAAAAATATGCCGGGAAGATGTATGGTCAAAAACAAACACCTATTAATAATAAATTTGTGCGAGTTATGACGCCTACTGAGTGGGGAAAACTCCAAGGTTTCGTTAATTATGCTTTTAAGAATGAAAAAACAGGTATGGATACTTTTTCTTTTCCCGCAGATGTTTCGGATACACAGCAGTATAAATTGTTCGGTAATTCTGTCACCATACCGGTAATTAAAGAAATGGCTGAAACGGTACTGAAAATACTGAAAAAATCATGTAATTAATAATATCAATCGAACATTAAGGCTAGCCACAATGAATAGAACTAACAGTGTTATTAAATTTGACCTGCATATACACTCAAAAAAAAGTGATTATAAAGAATCTGATGGTATAGTAGATAATTCCACCAAAGAAAATCTTTCGGTTTTATTCCAAAAGTTAAATGAAAACAATGTGGCTCTTTTTTCAATTACTGATCACAATAGATTTGATGCTGATTTATATAAAGCAATCTGCGAAAAAATTAAAAATGAGCATGATATATATCCGAATGTCTTGAATGTTGTAGCAGGAGTTGAATTTGATGTAAAATTAGATGAAGATATGGAAAAATGCCACATTATAACAATTTTTGATGCAAAAAACAATTCGGATTACGATAAAATTGAAAGAATAATAAATGAAAATAAATTAGAGAGAAAAGAGGATTACTATAATAAAGAAAGATTTGAACAATTATTAAAAGATATAAAACTTAATACCATTTTGATAGTACATCAAAAGAAAGAATTAAGTAATCATGATGGGAAAAATGCTTCTTTAAGTGATGCCTGTAGTGATGCGGATGAAATTATTAGAATGGGATATATTGATGCATTAGAAATTCAAAATTCTCGCGTTGAAGGAATCTTACTAAATAATCTTAAAGAACTAAACCTTCCATGTCCTTTGTTTTCAGGCAGTGATTGTCATGATTGGACTGTTTATCCAGCACACGATTCTTCAAAGTCGGATCATGAGTTTCATCATTCGGAAGCAAAAATATTGCCAACATTTAAGGGTCTATTAATGGCAATAACTTCTCCCGAGACTAGATTTAATAGAGGTTATGAGGTTGGAGAGCCTGTAAAACTAATAAAAATAAACGACAATGAAATACCATTAGTAAACGGAATTAATGCAATTATTGGAGAAAATGGTTCAGGAAAAACTACTTTATTAGAGGCTATTAGTGGAAATAAAAACAACCCTCGGCATATTAAAGAGTTAATTATCAAAAATAAAATAACTTGTGAAAATGGGATACGTGATATTAGTAAAAAATATATAACGCAGGGGGAAATTATAAAAAGTTTTTATTCAAAAACTTTGTTCGAAGAAGCCAATAATTATAATGATGTTAATAATGAAAAATTTATCAAAACATATGCAGAATATAAAGATGTTTTATATAAATGTATTAGTTCATCTATTAACAAACACAAATTAATCAATTCTTTATTTGATAAGAGTATTGAATTTGATAGCATAAATGCTCCTAATAATTATTACATAGAAATTATTGATGATATTGAGAAAGATCCAGTAGAAACTGATTTGAGAAATACATATAAAAAATTTCAAAATATCAATGATGATATAGAAAATATCCTGAAAGATAAGATCCTAAAAGAATATGAGGAGCAAATAACAAATGCTTTTGCTATTTTGAAAAATGTATTAGAAAAAATTAAAGTCAAATTAAGAAATATTGAAAGTAAAAATCAAGTTCTAAACATAATAAGTGCTCGGGTTGCTGATTATAAACAGAAGGTACAAACTTTTCAAGACTCTGTGACCACAAAAAATCAATTATACAAGACAAAACTTAATAATTTCATTCAAGATATTGTAAATGCTATAAGAAATAAAAATATAGAAATAAAATGGCCTGAAAACCCACCAATCATTTGCGGTTATAATAGAAATAAGAAATATGGATATAATTTTAATAGTGAAACAAATTATAGCCAAAAAGATGTATATCCTTATTTTTTAGAAACAATGTTTACTAGTGATTATAGAAATATTGATGAAATAAAAAAAATTGCTTCATACGAAGATTTTCAAAAAGCCGTTTGGAATTGCTCAAAAATAGATGACATCAGTAATAAGTGGGAAAATAATTATGATAAATTTATAGAAAAGATGGTTGAATGTGATCACTACATTTCTGAAGAAAATGGAGATAGTAAAATAGGAAACACTCTAGGAGAGATGTCGTTGGTGTATTATAAATTTTGTACAAGCGATGTTTCTTCGTGGAATCTTCTGATGGTTGATCAACCGGAAGATAATATATCAAATAACAATATAAAAGATAAACTAATTTCTTACTTTAATTTTATCCGTAACAACAATAATAACAAGCAAATAATATTTGTTACCCATAATCCGTTATTAGTTGTAAATCTAGATGTAGATAATGTAATTTTTCTTAAGAATATGAATGGAAATATAGAAGCCTCGAGTGGATGTTTAGAATTCGAAGATAGCACAATAAATATTTTAGATACCATTGCTGAAAATATGGATGGTGGAAAAGATACTATAGAAAGGAGATTAAAAGTATATGGAAAAAATTATTAAATGTAAAATGAACGATGATAAAAGTATAAGTGTATTACTCAATGAAGTAGAGAAATTTAAGATCGGCGCGGATAATAGAAGTGTTAAAGCTAGTGATATATATAATTTATTCGAGTATGCAGTAGGTGATACGTACACAATCATATCTGAAAACTCTAATCGATTAGACGAACCAGTTTTGAACTTTTTTACAGAAGTACTTAATAAAATTGCTGAGCAAATAAATAAAATTGAATGTAATGTGGATATGTAAAGGAAATAATTCATGCCGGAAATTAAATGTCCTAAATGCGGAGAAGTATTTACAGTTGATGAAAGTGGATATGCCGCCATTGTCAGCCAAATTAAGGATGCAGAGTTCCATAAGGAATTATGCGAACGTGTTGCTCAGTTGGAAAAATCAAAAAATGATGAACTGTCTCTTATTCGAACACAGGCGGTGGCTGATAAAGATAAATCTGTCTTTGAACTGAATAAAGAGATAGAGAGCCTAAAATCTAAACTGGAAACACAAGGAAAAGATTTTGAATTGGATAAAGAACGGTCTCTGAATGCCCTTAAACAGGAAAATGAGCAATTAAAGGCAAAAATTGAAAACAATGCTCAGGAACGTACTTTAGCCGTTACAACGGCTCTGTCTGAGAAAAAAGATGAAATTGTAGAAAAAGAAAAACAAATTCTTTTGCTGGAAACCAAGTTGCAGGATGCTGAAAAAGATAAGTTGTTGCAAGAGCAAAGCCTAAAAGAAAAATACGCTTTCCAACTTAAAGAAAAAGATGATCAGATTGCTTATTTTAAGGATTTAAAAACTAAAATGTCTACCAAAATGGTGGGAGAAACCTTAGAGCAACATTGTGAAATAGAATTTAATAAGCTCCGCTCAACAGGCTTTCAAAATGCATACTTTGAAAAAGATAACGATGCTAAAACGGGCAGTAAGGGTGATTTTATATTCAGAGATAAAACAGATGATGGTATAGAATACATATCCATTATGTTTGAAATGAAAAATGAAATGGAAACAACCTCTACAAAACATAAAAATGAAGATTTCTTCAAGGAATTAGATAAAGACAGAAATGAAAAAGGTTGTGAATATGCGGTGCTGGTTTCTCTTCTTGAGGCTGACAACGAATTTTATAATACAGGTATCGTTGATGTATCCTACAAATACCCTAAGATGTATGTGATACGCCCACAATTCTTCATTCCGATAATTACATTATTAAGAAATGCCGCGGCTAATTCAGCTCAATATAAGAGACAACTTGTTGAATATCATAATCAAAATATTGATGTAACGAACTTTGAAAATAAACTTTTGGATTTTCAAGAGAAATTCGGAAACAACGTAAGACTGGCAAAAGAGCGTTTTGATTCCGCCATAGAGGAAATTGATAAAACCATTTCTCACTTACAAAAGGTCAAAGAGAATTTATTGGTATCCGAAGATAAATTGAGATTAGCCAATGATAAGGCGCAAGATATCTCAATTAAGAAATTGACACGCGGAAATCCTACTATGCAACAAAAATTTGAAGATGCTCAAAATAAAAATGATTAAAGTTTTGTTTGTATGTCTTGGGAATATTTGTCGGTCGCCGATGGCGCAGTTTGTATTTAAACAAATGGTCACCGAAAAAGGTTTGGCTGATCAATTTGAAATTGATTCTGTCGCAACTGAAAGTTACAATGAGATGTGTCACGCCGGCATTCATCATGGCACGCGCGAGATGCTGAAATCCATGCATGTGCCGTTTGAAGAGCATTATTCGCGTAGCATTCGTCCGCGCGATTATGCTTACTATGACTATATTTTGGCGATGGACGACAGCAACATTGAGGACATTCAATCGCTCGTCGGTCCGGATACAGAAAATAAAATCCACCGCTTGCTTGATTTTACCGATCAGCCGCGTAATATCCGCGATCCATGGTATACAGGTAACTTTGATGAAAGCTATTGGGATATATACGAGGGTTGTCAGGCATTTTTAAATTCACTTGATTTGCGGACTTAATATTCCGCTTTCAACTCGTTTTCGCATTGTTTATACCGGGCGGTCATTTGTTCAAGTTTGAATTGCAGGCGGTTCAAGCGGTCGCGCGGTCTTGTCGGTCGCGGATTACCATAGGCCTTTTTTAGTAAGGTTTCGATTTGAGTTAATGTGCGGCTGGCGTGATAATAAACCATCACAAAGTTTGTCCGGTTGCTCGGTTTGATATTCTCGTATTTGCGCATTTTCATAATTCAACTCCCATGTATCGGCAGTAAGAGGATCCGGACGGGTCAACATAAAGTGTTGGTTTGCCAGGGCATTGTAAGGCAACTACTTGGCGGTGGTTTTCGTCGTCGTAGCCGCCTTTGCCGGATAAAAAGATGTAATCGTCAAGCGGAGCTCGGCACACTGCATCATACCAGACCGGAGGAAGGTTGACCGTTTCTGCAACTGTTACTTCTTCGACCTGATTGTTATAGCGCCGGCATAATTCCATCACTTCGTCAATATCTGAGGGCTTCCGGACCATGTAAATCTTAACTGTTTTCATTGTATTTCCTTTCGTTGTAATACAATGAATGCTTGGAAATTGGGCAATATCAAGTACAATATGACGTTTGTCGCACAATTCTTCAAAATTTCAGAGAAATACTGATTTTTTGAGCGGCTGTATTGGGCATACAGTGCGAGGAAAATTGGTGTTTATATGAAATTTTGAAGTTTGCCCTTTGGGTTTGCCTGCAAAAGTGTTCTGCTTTGTCATTAAACTTGAAAATATGCTCTATATTCTCGGCGTTTAACTCCGCGCATAACGCTTTTGCAGAGCAAATGCAACAATGTAATATTGCACTTGGTATTGCCCATCAGTCCAGTGAAATATGATATAATGTTGAATTTATCATAATCCACTTACATCCACATTTACAATTATTGATTCATCATGATTATTTTGTTTCAGAAACATCACTAAATACCAAGGAAGATAGGTTATTTTCTCGGTTTTTTGGATATTGTCCATACAAAATACAATACCTTTTTTGAGGTTCCATTCCTTAACTTTTAAGGCCTTATTAAGTGCGGCATGTGTTTTATAATCTTTACCTGATTTAATTTCAATCGGCATGACTTCATCATTTTGCTGAACCACAAAATCCAGCTCTCCTATATTCTTTTTATTAAGATACCGCAATGCAAAACCATTGGCTTTTAAAAGTTCGGCAAAGGCATTTTCTAATATTCCGCCCATATTTATAGATAAATTACCCTGTAGTATCTCAAATTGTATATTTTCCATGCTCATTGCGCATAGTAAGCCGACATCACTCATATAAAGCTTGAACAAACGGCTTTGTTCGTTAATTTTAAGCGGGATCTTTGGCTCTGTCAGATTATAGCAGGGCAGAGCAACTCCGGCATCTGAAAGCCAAACAAAAGAATCCTCATAATCACGAAGTCTGGCGTTCTTTTGAACTGATGAGAGCATAAATCGGCGATTTTTATCATCCAGCTGTGATGGTATATTATCAAATATATTGTTAATCATATTTTTGCCGGTGGTAGAATATTTGCTTATATCCTGTCGATATTGGGCAATAATATCTCGTTGAACATTTACGACTTGTCCTATATCATGTGTATTTATAAATCTTTTGACCACATCGGGCATACCGCCGACAACAATGTAATACTTAAATAGATTAGACATTGTTTGATGAATGGAAGCAGTTATCGGCGTCTGTTTTTCATAACATTCACGCAAATAATCAAGCGTTGATGGTTGAACTCCATTGGCAATACAAAATTCTTCAAAATCCATCGGATACATCTGGTATATTTCTTCATACCCCACAGGATAAGATGGAACTTGCTTATATTGAACGCCTAATAATGAGCCTGATTCTATGTAATCAAATCGGCCATCATCAACCAAAAATTTAATGGCTGTTCTTGCATTAGGACATTCCTGTATTTCATCGAGGAATATCAAGGTTTTTCCTTTTTCTAATGACTTTCCGATGAATGCTGTTAAATTCATGATTAAAGTATCAGCGTTTAGATCACCGGAGAAGATATCTTTGGCAGAAGGTGTTGTAATGAAGTTAATTTCTACATAGTGTTTATAATTAGCTTTACCGAACTCACGCACGATATAAGTTTTACCGGCCTGCCGTTGACCGGTTATCAATAAGGCCTTTTTTTTCGGATTAGCCTTCCAAGCTTGCAATATTTTCTCTGCTTTACGATACATTCGCTGTTCCTTAAATATATTATACACATTTTATAAGCTATATTTAACATAAAAATACACAAAATTCAAGGATTATTTTGATAAATTATACACAAAATTCTAAATATTTATGACTGAAATATACACATTTTTCTTAATCTACTCTAAAAAATATAGATACTTTTTGAATTATTCTCCAAAATTTGAGGTGTTTTGTGCGCTGAAAAATGGGATTTGGTCAGAACTCGTATCTATTATTTTGAACTTAAATAATTTTTTGGTCTGGTCATTCCCTAAAAAATGCACGCAAATGGGATGGATACACAAACCTAGTATCTAAGGATGGTATTCCAACAAGTTCTTCTTGGGTTACTCCTTGTTGTTTACGAATATCTCGTATTAATTTTCCTATATCTTTCATTGTTGTTAAATCTTGGCTATTCATAATAAACCTCTTTTTTTGTTACCATTCGGTATCGTTGTTGGGCATCATATTTAACGGATTTTGCTTCATAAATTTGATACCTCATT